>Ga0114946_10000011_pt1 | contig 87838 bp, 72 predicted proteins | sample WalLakDeSediment_FD_88676 | JGI IMG/M metagenome (GOLD analysis project Ga0114946, IMG submission 88676) | Lake sediment microbial communities from Walker lake, Nevada to study Microbial Dark Matter (Phase II) - Walker Lake 11/02/13 Deep Sediment | ecosystem: Environmental > Aquatic >... | reverse complement strand
TAGAGGAAGAAGAGGTAGAGGAAGAAGAGGTAGAGGAAGAAGAGGTAGAGGAAGAAGAGGTAGAGGAAGAAGAGGTAGAGGAAGAAGAGGTAGAGGAAGAAGAGGTAGAGGAAGAAGAGGTAGAGGAAGAAAAAACGCCTCAATCCCCACCAAGCCCTCAACCGGTACCCAAGCCAGAGCCCATTCCGGTACCGCCGGCGCCCACTCGGCCCTTTCCAAGACCTCCAGAAAAAAGAGGAATTCCTGTTCCCGCACTTGTGGGCGGGATACTTCTTCTTCTCGTTGTTTTCGGAGCGGCGGTTCTCGTGTTCAGAACCAAGGATACAGCCCCATCGCCAACACCTATCGTACGATCGGATCCCCAATCCACACCAAGGGCTGTACCAGACAAAACTCCCATCGCCCATCCAGAACCCACGGAAGAACCTGTAGAAAGCCCCACGCAAGCTTCGCCTCAAGCGAGTCTTCTTGCCAAGGCCCAGGAATCCTTTCAAGAGAAACGGTACGATGAAGCCCTGGATTTCCTTTCAGCTCATATAAAGACCCATCCCAACGACGCCCAGGCCAAGTCTCTCTTGGAGGATGTTCGCAAGGCAAGGACCTCAGCGGCTAGGCCCGTGGAGGCCAAGGCAACCGTATCCAAGGAAGAGATAGACCGAACGGTCAAAAAGGTGCAAGAACTCCTGTCCAAAGGCCATCTCGCTTCCGCGGACCAGGAGACGCAGGCCGCCTTACAGCGCTTTCCCAACGAAACGAACTTCAAAGACCTTCGTACCAGGATCGAATCCCAACGCAAAGACAGAGACGAGGCTTTGCGTCAAGCCAAGCAAGCATTGGCTCGAAATGAACTGGACAAAGCCCATGCTTTCCTGGAGACGGCCCAGAAAAAGGATTCCAGCCACAAGGACATCCAAGATTTGTTCCTTCAGTACAACAAGGCTCTGGAAGATAAGAAGCGTATCGATGAAGAGAATGTCGCCAAGGCACAACGCGCCCAACAAAGAGAGGAGAGAATCGCCTCGTTGTCCCGTAATGCCACAGAAGCGGAACAAGCAGGGGACAATAGCAAGGCCGTAACCCTTCTGGAGGAGATTCTGGCCCTGGATCCAGGCCATACGGAAGCCAAGGCCAAAAAAGATGTCTTGGATAAGGCGATCGCTCAGGAAAAGAGCAGGCAAGCCCAGGCCGAAGCCGAAGCTCGTGCCCAGGCTGAAGCGCAGGCTCAAGCCGAAGCCGAAGCTCGTGCCCAGGCTGAAGCGCAAGCAGCCCAGGCCGAAGCCGAAGCTCGTGCCCAGGCTGAAGCGCAGGCTCAAGCCGAAGCCGAAGCTCGTGCCCAGGCTGAAGCTCGGGCCCAGGCTGAAGCGCAGGCCCAAGCCAAAGTGGAAGCCGAGGTAGTCGGCTTGTTGAAACAAGCCGAGGTTTCCTTGAAAGAAGGCAATCTGGATGAGTCAAAGAGGCAACTGGAATTGGCTCGTAAGACTCTGGGCAAGGACACAGAGGAAATGCAAACCCTCGACAAAGCCATCGAGGTCAAGCGTCAACAACAAGCCCAAAGCAGGCAATGGATCCACCAGGCGCGGCCCCTACTGGAAGAAGTGATCCAGGGACTTCGCGACTTGGACGTGAACGCGTCAGATGCCATGGAAAGGACGAATTCCCTGCGGGCTCGCTTGGATCAATTTTCGGATTTTCTTACAGACGAGAACCTGGATAGTGTTCCCAGGGAGGTCGGAAACGCCCTGTTCGAGGACATTGCCTTAGCCAAAACTGTCCTTCCTCCAAAGAGCAGAAGGGATCTGGAAGGAAACATCGCCACGGCGTTACGGCGGTGCGAAAATTCTCTCAACCTCATAAACGATTCCCGGTAATCCATTTTATACATCCTCATCTTTAACCTTGGGAAGGATTCATGGCATCTTTGATTCTAAAGGAGGGCAAGGCCACGCAGAGTATGGTGCCTTTGGACAAGGAAACCGTCTGTTTGGGTAGATCCGAAGGAAACGATGTGGTGATTCTGGATGGACGAGTGTCCAGGGAACACGCCCGGATCCACGTGGGAGACGATCTCATCACGTTAACGGATCTGGGCAGCAGCAATGGCACCTATGTGAACAATGTGCAGGTTGCCAGACAGGTTCTGATGGAAAACAGCGAGATCCGTCTTGGGAGCACGGTATTCCTCTTTACCGACCAAGACAACGATTTCCCTGAGGCGGCCCACCAGGCCCAAGCCCACAAATCGGCGCCTCAATCCATACGTTACCAGAAAGAGATGTCCACCACGGAAATCGACTACTCGATCGGAAACACGGACAAAGAGCCAAGGGAACATATGGTGGAATACCGTCTTCAACTTCTCTACAGAATGGCCAGAAGCCTCCATTCCTATCTCAATCTCCCGGCCCTCCTGCAAAGAGCAGTAGAGATACTCTGCCTTGGAGTACGAGCGGACAATGCAGCCGTGCTGTTGATGACTGAGGACGGGGATGGCTTCATCCCATCCGCGCAGATGGGCCCCAAAGGCACTCGATGGCCGGTGGAACCTCCAGAAAATATCCTGGACAAACTGATGGCTGGCAGAGCTTTGATCAGCTCACCAGAAGATATTTCAAAGGAAAGCGACTGCATGCTCTGGTTGCCTCTATGGGACCAAAGACGGGTCAGCGGCCTCATCGAAGTGGCGCGTCCCATAGGACGCGTCCATTTTGACGCTGAAGACCTGGCCTTCGCGAGCGCGATCGCGGGACAAACGGCCGCCGGAATTTCCGATGCACGAGCTTTCCGGGTGCTAAGGGACAGACATCTGGCCTTGTTGAAAAGCATGGAATCGGAGAATCCCTTCATCGCTCGCAGCCAGGCCGTACTCGAAGTGCTCCGCGTGGCGGATCGCGTCTCCCGCACCTCCTCCACGGTCCTTATCCGAGGAGAGAGCGGCACGGGCAAGGAGATGGTGGCACAATTGATCCATCGTCTGAGCGACAGAAGGGACGGTCCCCTGATCTGCGTGAACTGCGCCGTCCTTTCCGACGCGCTTTTGGAAAGCGAACTTTTCGGACACGAGAAAGGCTCTTTCACTGGAGCGGTCAAACAACGAATGGGCCGTTTCGAGATGGCCGATGGAGGCACCATCTTCCTGGATGAGATTGGCGAGATCTCTCCGGAAACACAGGCCAAACTTCTACGCGTTTTACAGGAAAATGAATTCGAGCGCGTGGGTGGAACTCGCCCTGTCCGTGTGGATGTCCGCGTCATCGCGGCGACGAACCGAGACCTGGAAAAAGCGATGCGGGAAGGGGCTTTCCGGGACGATCTATTCTATCGATTGAATGTGGTGGACATCAGGATTCCGTCTCTCCGAGAACGTCCGGAAGACATCCTCCCCTTGGCCGAACATTTTCTGGCTCAACTTAGAAGAAAAATCCCTTCCGGTATAAGGCAAATCTCCAAAAGCGCGGAAAAGGCGATCCAAGGCCATACATGGCCAGGTAATTGCAGGGAGTTGCGCAATGTGATTGAAAGAGCCCTGGTCATGGGGGACGGGGACACGCTCCTTCTGGAGCATCTGCCCCCGGAAATCAGACATCCCCTTCCGCCGGAATCCGTTGTCCCGCAATCCAAAGAACACGCGGAAAAGATGCAGATCCTCGAAGCGTTGAGGCTGTGCCAATGGAACAAGATGGACGCGGCGCAAAGACTGGGAGTCAGCCGAAGCACACTGTATAACAAGCTCAGGAAATACGGGATTCCCGCATCCGACACCACTGACACCTCCTGTTGGATCCAAGACTGAAGATGGGAGGCAGCCATGAAGTGCAATCCTGACCTGGGGGAGGTTCTGGATGGCTATAGATTGGAACAAGTCCTGGGAGAGGGGGGATTTGGGATCGTGTACAAGGCGATCGACCTGGCGCTTCAGAGGCCCGTGGCCATCAAGACCCTGAAGGACCTTTGGACAGAATCCGATGAAGTTGCCCAACGTTTCAGGAGAGGCGCCAAAGCCTTGGCAAGAACCAACCATCCTGGCATCGTTCGTATCTTCAAGACATTTGAACGGGAAAAGAGAACCTTCCTGGTCATGGAATTCCTGGACTATCCCACGCTACAGGAGGTCCTGGTCAAGAAGCGTTTTTCCCTTCAAGAGTCCCTCCACACAGCCGAACACATCGCGTCGGCAGTTGCTCACGCTCATTCCAAGGGAGTGATCCACAGGGATCTCAAACCCAACAATATCGCATCCCTTCCGGGTGGCGAGATCAAGCTCTTTGACTTTGGGATCGCCCTGGTGAGGGGAGCCTCTTTCAGGACTTCCACCTCTGAAAACAGATCCATAGGCACCCCGGAGTACATGTCCCCGGAACAATGCGTTGGAAACAAAGTGGACGAGAAAACAGATGTATATGCCATGGGCATCATCTTGTATGAAATGCTCGCGGGCAGGCCACCGTTTCTTTCCATGGAAGGGGATTCGGAGGCGGTTCGCTATATGCAACGATACGAACCTGTCCCTCCCCTTTCCCGTTTCGTCAAGGAAATCCCTGAAGAGGTGGAACGATGGGTAAATCTGGCCCTGAAAAAGCGAATGGATGACAGGATCCCGACAGCCAGGGCCTTCGCGGCTGGATTGAAACAGCTGCGCAACAAGAAGAATACGGTTGTCAAGTCATGGAAAGGGGAATCACTCCCACAGAGATCCTGGGGGTCTCGTGTTCGTGCGGGTCTCCTGGCAACGATCCTCCCGATTTCCTTTTTTACAGCCTGGCATCATTTCACCAGTAAAAGAGAATCCTCCCTCTCCCCATCCATGCTCGCTATGGATGAAGGAGGCGCGATGGCCAGGATCTCTGGGATTTCAAACCATCCTCTTCCCTCTCAAAATCGAAATCCTCAGCATGAGAATCAGAATGATGATGGAAAGGAAACAACGAAAGAAGCCTTCACCGAGTCTTGGCCGGCGAATCCACCAACGGACAGGAACAGCACTCCTTCTCAAGCTGAATCCTCTCAGTCCCTTTCCAGCTCCGAGGTCTCCAGGATCCAGTCCATCCCCGCTGAGCCCATCCCGATGTCTCCGAGTTTTGCCATCGATATTTCCGAGCCTTCGTTTACATCGGACATCCTCCATCACGAGCCATCTATCCCGATCTCTCCTGTTCTCGAAGAGCGTTCCCACGCGGACGCGGAGGATACGACCTCCTTCCTTCACAAGGGACGGAAGAACTTCGAAGAGGGGATTTCCCTGGTCCAAGAGGGAGCTCTCCCAAAGGCGCTTCACCGTTTCGAAGCAGCCAAGGAACTCTTCGAAGAGATAGCCCTTGAACACGAAGATGTATGGCCCCTGGTTCATGCAGCCAGAAATGCCATCAGACTCTGCGATAGAATGATCCACAAGAAGACCAGCAAGAAGGTTTTCGAGTCCTCCATGGCTATCCTTCGAATCGAGGTGCTGGGAGAGGATCCCGCGCATGACGAGTCAACGTCTCAATGAACTTTTGGGTCGCCATTCTTGGCTTCCATGGGTCATCCTGAGCCTTGTAGCATTGCTCTACAGGGCGGACATCCTTTTTTCCTCTCGCACCTACTACAACAATGATATCTACCAGGAATTCTGCCATTATAAGATCTACCTCAAAGAAGCAGTCGCGAATCGAAGGCTTCCTCTATGGTGTCCAGAGCAGTTCTCAGGCATGCCATTTTGTCCAAATCCTCAAGCTGGCGTTTTCTATCCGACAACCCTTCTGTTCCTACTCTTGCCATTCCCTCGAGCCCTTGCCGTGCATTATCTCATCCACAATCTATTGGCAGGGGGATTTATGTGGGGCTATCTCAGGAGACTGAACATTGGATACGAAGGATCCCTTCTCGGGGCGATGCTCGCCATGGCTTCCGGCTTTCAAGCTTGGGAAGTGATTCATCCTCAAACCTTGGCCGCCGCGGTATGGCCCATCCCCACCCTCTTCTTCCTGGAAGGCTCACTCTCGCGTCGATCCCTGGCCGATGCCTGGGCGGCAGGATCGTGCATGGCCATGAGCTTTCTGGCAGGGAATCCTCAAATGTTTCTCGGGACCTTTTATCTCGGTATTTTTTATTGTCTTTACAGGCTTCCATGGAGACGAATCCCCATGGCACATCGCGGGCTCTGGTGGATCTCTTTGGGCCTGGGTCTGGGCGTGGCCATGGCGATGGCCCTTCCTTTCCTGGAAATGGCTCGCTTGGGTGGAAGAAAAGGAGGCATGAGCTATGCAGAGGCCGCAAGTTACTCTTTGCATTTGAAAAGTGTGTTTCATATGGTATGTCCTTTCTTCAAGGTTCCATTGGGTATGCCATTGCATTTGGTGCATCAACACGCCCTGGAATGGACCGACGGTCGAACCTTGGTGTTCATCGGGTATATGGGCACGCTCGCACTCCTGCTCTCCTTGCAGGGAGCATCCCAGCGAGCGACACAACCTTGGTGGTTTTTCTCCGTTTCAGCGGTTCTGGTGCTTTGGATCGCAATGGGCACCAACGCGCCGTTTCTCAATCTGCATCGTTTGTTCTATTTCATCTTACCCGGGATAAACTTCCTGCGTACCCCCTTTCGATACCTGTTTCTCTACAATATCTGCGTGGCTATTCTGGCAGCCCTGGGTCTGCAAAGCCTCAAGGAAAGGCGAGCGGGAAAGCTCATTCCTCTCCTGTTCATCGCGTTTCTGTCTTGCGTGATCTTGTGGGACTGTTCCAGCAGGGACGCGCCAGGAAGGGCGTTGTGGCTCTTACACGCGGTGCCTTTGGCCACGGGCTTGTTGGGATCCATTCTTCTCCTTCTCCCCTGGAAACCTTGTTTTCTTCTGCTTTTACTGGCCTTGGTTCCCGTGGAACTGTTCTGGCACAAGAATCGCGCCTGGCCGATCGGACCGGACGATCTCTTCGATTTCAGGGAGGCACAACCTCTGCTGCAATTTCTCCGCTCCCATAACGATGAGGGACGTGTCTTCCTGGACAGGATGATCGTGCTGCCCGGCGGACCTTTGGAGCGATGCATCCCATCCAAGGCCATGGATCCCTTCATGGATCCCTATCTTTCTTTTCCAACCAATGCAAGCATGATTTTTGGCCTGAAAAACGCCTCCGGATACAATCCCTTGATGATGGCCGATTACACGGACCTATTGTCCATCGGCCACAAGGCCCGTCAATGGCTTCGAGTCCGATGGTTCCTGACGCCACAACCAGACGTAGAAGGCATGCCCCGCGTTTGGAGTCAAGGAAACGCGCATGTGTACGACATGGGTCCCATCTTGCCCAGGCTTTGGATCTGCCGGAAGGTTCGATCCTTTCCTGACGACGCGTATCTTTTCCAACACATGCTGGATCCCCTTTTCGATCCGCAAAGGGAAGTCTTGTTCCGGGAAATGGAAGGGATAACGCCGATTCCTCGGACGATCCTTTCGGAACCGGATCTATTCGAGATTCTGGAAGACGAGGCAGAAAGCATCCTGGTTCGCGTCCAGCTTGCTTCTCCCGCTTATCTGGTCTTTCCCGACCCGTACTGTCCTGGGTGGCGAGCCTATCTCAACCGGGATCGAATCCCCATCTTGAAAGCGAATCTGGCCTTTCGAGCGGTCTATTGTCCCGCGGGCGACCATGAGATCCGCCTCGTGTATCGACCCTGGTCCTTGATCCTCGGGGTTCTTTGTTCATGTGCTTGCTTGTGCTCTGGATTGGCTTTATCTTTCATCCAACCACAATGGAGAGAACGATGCGTGTTCTGATCCTTTCCTCCCATGGCCATCCAACCGGGTGTTGTCTCAGGGGACGTTACCTGACCCAGGCATTGAGACAAGCGGGAGTGGATGCCACCATGGCGCCTCTCCTGCCTTGTCTACCCTTTCTGGGAGATATGGCTCTTTCCCTCCTTCCCTACACTTGGAAAGCCTTGGCAGCCCCCTGGGATGTCGTCATGGCCATGAAACCCTTTCCCAACGCTTGTTTGCCCGCGGTCCTGGCCGGAATTCGGGGTGCCCATTTTGTGGTGGATGTGGACGATGTGGATTACGCCTATCGGGAAAACGCCCTGTCCCGGGCGATCCGCATCCTGCAGAAACCTTTCCCCGCGAAAGCGGACCTGGTCACTGTACACAATGACCCACTCGTGGACCACGTCCTCTCCGAGTTCCATGTGGAAAGGAATCGAATCTATCGGTTGGACCAAGGGGTCGATCTGCGAATCTTCACGCCATCCTCAACGACAAGTGAACCGTTGAAGGCATGGTACAGGAATCGCGGGATCCAGGAAGCCAACCCCGTTCTCTTCTACACGGCTCATCTCAACGTCGCGTGCGATATTGAACCCATACTCAGGATCGCGTCCAGGACCTTGGCTTTCAGGAAGGACTGTCACTTCCTGCTCGCCGGGGGAGGACCCCTTGCGTCCCACTGCAAGGCTCTCTGTCAACGTTCCCTTCCGGAGGGACGATGGCACATGACCGGCACCTTGTCTCCGGAAGAAGTGGCCTCACATATGCAACGAGCTTCCGTTTGTCTGGTCTACTATTCTCCCACCCAGGCCAACACGCACAGAACCTCCATGAAGCTGAGAGAATACCTGGCCATGGGAAAGCCGGTGGCGGCCAACGCCGTGGGAGATCTGGCTTCCTTTCAATCTTTCGCTGAATTGGCCAGGGACGAAGAGGGGGTCTCCGAGGCAGCCATCCGCCTGCTGGAAGGGCAAGGAAAGGAGCGCTCGCAGAAAGCCATGGCCTTCGTACGGGAAACCCTGGACTGGTCCAGGATCGGCGAACAATTCAAGCATAGGCTGGAAGAGATGCTCCACGAGGGAAAGGAAGGCAGACCATGAAAGCGGTGATTCAACGCGTCCGAGAAGCATCGGTATCGGTGAACGGCCGCATCCAAGGAGAAATCTCCAGGGGTCTTCTCGTGTTCGTTGGAATCACGCATGCTGATACCCCTGAAAAGGCCCGAGTTCTGGCAGACAAGGTGGCGGGATTGCGGATTTTCGAGGATCGCGAAGGAAGGATGAACCGGTCGGTCCTCGACATCTCAGGACACATTCTGGTCATTTCCCAGTTCACACTCTATGCTGACACCGCCAAGGGGAGACGTCCCAGCTTCCAAACCTGCGGTACCGCGGCCTTTTCAGAGCCGCTGTACAGGGACTTCGTGAATCATCTCCGATCCACAGGAATCCCGGTCGGCGAGGGTGTTTTCGGAGCTTCCATGCTCGTATCCCTGATCAACGAAGGCCCTGTAACCCTGATCCTTGAGGCATAGTCATGACCCTTCCTTTATGATATGCTGTGCATCCATGTGATCCACCTTTTTTCCCTGGCATGACGAAGGGATTGGAATAGATCTATGCGCGTGAAGTGTCCCGAGTGCGGTGTTCGTTATAAGCTTGACGACTCGAAGGTGGGAGACAAAGGTCTGCGAGTCAAGTGCTCAAAATGCGGACATGTCTTCAAAGTGGAAAAGCATCCTGCAAGCGAACTGGACGATCTCCCGGCGTTTTCACCCGATGAACCCGAATCCTCTTCCAGCTCAGGACACGTGGAAATGTCCAGGACCCGTCCCATCCAACCTGGATCCCATCCTCACCCCGCACAGCCCCTGAAGGAAGGCCTGAGAGGCAATCTCGAAACGATCGGTCTTCCTGATATCATCCAGATGCTCCACTTGGGGAGAAAAACAGGCGCCCTGCATATCAAACGCGGAGATGAAACCAAAACCATATTTTTCCGATCCGGTGAAATCAGCACAGCGGTCACCAATATCGACGCTGAACGTATGGCGGTCTTTCTTCACAAGCGAAAGAAGATCAGCGCCGAGACCATGGCCTCCATTCAGGAAGAAGCCGAGGTGACAAGCAAGCCGGAGGAGATCATCATCAGAGACGCGATTCCGGTTTCCAAGGAAGAACATCAAACCAGGGTCGATGAATATGTGGCAGAACTCATCTATGGCGCTTTTCATTGGAATTCCGGAAGCGTCCTGTTCATTGAGAATGAATCTCCATCGGAGGATTGCCTTCAAGTGAGGAACACCACGGAGAACCTGGTGATGGAAGGGGTCCGACGAATCGATGAATGGAGCAGAATCAGGCAAGCCATACCCTCTCATCGGGTCATCCTGCAACAGTGTCCTGAACCTCCCACGAAATCCGATCAAATCCTTCTGAATTCCGAGGAGTGGAAGGTTATGGCCTTGGTGGATGGGAAGAGGACCATTTCGGAGATCAGCGTCGAGTCCAGAGAAACCGAGTTCAACGTATCCAAGATCCTCTACGGCCTGCTTTCCCTGGGTCTCCTGGAAAAGGTTGGAATCAAGGAAGAGGAAAAGGAAGATCTCTCGGCCACGATTCAACAGAAAGGGCCAAAGCAGGACAGGGATGAATCCGAGTTCAGGAAGACCCTGATCTTCACCCCGGCGAAATTGGCCATGACTTCGCCACAGGAACGGGTCTATCCCATGGGATTGGCACAATTGACCATTGGACGAAGCAGCAAGGATTGCGATATCGCCATTCCGGATGACGGACACGCATCGAGAGTTCACGCGCAAATCAGGTACGACGGAGCCAAGTATGTATGCTGCGATCTGGGAAGCACCAACGGCACCTTGGTCAACGGAGAAAAGATCGATTCGGTCGTGCTAAAAGACGGCGACGAGATACAAGTGGGCCAAACGTATTTCGTATTCCATGAGAAATAAACCTGCCTGTCTGGACCATCCCTATGTATGAGTCCTTCTACGCCTTTTCAGAGAGTCCCTTCGGCATGACGCCGAACCCGCATTTTCTCTTCCCGAGCAAGAAGCATGAGGAAGCCTTGGCTCACTTGGTCTATGGAATTACCCAACGCAAGGGATTCGTGGCTGTTACCGGGGAGGTTGGAGCGGGGAAAACCACGTTGTGCCGTGCTTTACTGGAACGACTTCCCGAAAACCATGCATCCGCCTTGATTCTCAATCCAGCCTTTTCCGCCACGGAATTGCTGCGAGATATCGTTAGGGATTTTGGCCTTCCTGGAAAGAAGAAGACGAAACGAGGGCTCATCGAGGAATTAAACCAGTTCCTTCTGGCTTCTTTCGCGCAGGGACGCAATGCCGTGGTCGTTATCGATGAATGTCAGGATCTCGAATCCTCTGTGCTGGAGCAGATTCGACTCATCTCCAATTTGGAGACCGAAACGACCAAGCTCATTCAAATCGTGCTGGTGGGACAGCCCGAACTCAAGTTGAAATTATCCCAACCGGAATTGCGCCAATTGGAACAGCGAATCACGGTCAGATATCATCTCGAAGCCCTGACCGAAGAGGAAACGAAAGAGTATATCGCCCATCGTCTTAGAATCGCGGGTCCCAACCATAAGGCCAACTTCACGAAATCATCCGCCAGCAAGATACACGCGTATTCAAGAGGAATCCCCCGATTGATCAATGTGCTGTGCGATAGAACCTTGCTGGCCGGTTTCGTGGATGGCAGTCTGACCCTCAAGCCGGAACATGTCGCAAAGGCGGCTTCCGAAGTCAGGTGGGAGCTTCCATCCTCTCGTCCTCTGCCAAGGCCAGGAAAATCAATGCCTTGGATCCATGTCGCGGGTATGGCTGCGGCACTGTTGCTCGTGGGAGGAACAAGCGGACTGTTGCTGCGCTATCGAACTGTCCCCGCAGCGCTCAATCCTGACCCGTCGAAACCCTATCAGGAAGAAGAAACCCAATTTTCGGAAGGCGCTATTCCCACTCCGACTTGGTCAGGCACGGTCTTGACGGATTCGTTGCGACAGAGCGTATCAGCTTGTTCGCTCTTGATGGGGCTTTGGCAAATGGAAACGGAACCCGCCCTTCTGCAGGACATCTTTTCGGTTCCCTCCTGGGATTCGTTGATCGACCATGGATTTCTTTACCATGAGGTTAAAACCTCCAAGGAAGAATTGATCGCGTTGGACGTTCCCCTTCTCCTGGAGATCTACGAGCCCGACCTCTCTTCCTCCAGTTGGCAGGTCTTTCTGGGCGTCAAGGACGGAAGAATTCTGCTTCACAACGGCACAGAAGAAATTCATTTGTCGAATCAGGAATTCGAGCAAAGATGGTTGGCGCGCGCCCTGTTGCTATGGCAGGATTTCGACGATCTGCAGAACCATGAAGAAGGAGTCCTTCCCCTGTTGGACCCGTCCTACAAGGACAGCGGCAATCTGGACGAGACTCTTCGCTTGTATCAAACATTGCATGGTCTGACGGCCACAGGGCGTTTGGATCCCTTCACGCTGGTACGCGTCTACGCTGACACATACCCGTCACGAGTACCTAGGCTTCTCTGGACCGAGGTGTCCCGGTGAGTCTCATCATCGAAGCGCTCAAGAAAGCGGAAAGAGCCAGCAAGGAAGATCTGACCGGGCCTCCCGCGGGAAAAGTTCCAGAACATCCCTCGAAGCCAGATCCATTTGGTTCGGGGCAGTTCAGGATCATCGCGGCAGCCCTCTTCTTGCTCCTGATCGCGTTTTTTTTCGGCATGGTGTTAAGCAAAGCCAGAAAGCCTGTGGAATGGCCCTCGGCAGAGACGCCGAGGATCACGCCTCCTGCCCAGGTCCCGATGGAAGACCCGGCCACCTCCACTTTCAGGATCACGCCCATACCCAGCGTCGCCCCGCCTTCAGTTCCCGCCCCGCAAATCCAAACAGAACAGGAACCCGAGATCATCCAGAAGCCTTTCGCTTCGGAACAGGTACAGCCCACCTTGGAGGAAGCGGATCACTGGTTGAATGAGATCACACACAGAGCAATCGAAACCTGGAAAAAGGAAAGCCAGCGCAAGGTCACAACCCAAGCGACTCCAGTCCCGAAGCCCTCGGTTGACATCGATTTACGTTTGCAACTCGTGGTGGAAGGTGACGCTCATCCCTCTGCGCTGATCAATGGCAAGATCGTTCATGTGGGCGATGAGATCCAGGGGTGGACCGTGAAGAATATCACGCAAAACGAGGTCTCCATGGAAAGGAACGGCCAACGCCATGTCCTGCGATTCTAAGGATCGCTCATCCGCGAGGATGAAACGATCCCGGGAACGAGTCGAGTCGTTTCTCTTCTCTCTGGCCAGGGAGCGCAATTACTCGGATCACACGATTCGCGCCTATCGGGCGGATCTGAATCAACTCCTGGAGCATTGCTCCAGAATTGAGGATTGGAAGGGCTTCTCACAGACAGATCTACTGGAACTGAGAGGGTTCCTGGCCGAACTCAGGAAGAAGGGATTGACCAACAGAAGCGTCGCCCGGAAAATGGCCACGCTTCGTTGCTTCTGGGCCTATCTTCAATCCCATGGCTTCTGTAAGCGAAATCCTGCCGCCCTCTTGGAGACCCCTCCGTTGGGACGCACATTGCCCTTGGTATTATCCATGGAAGAAGCGGAACGCCTGGTGAAAGCGCCCGGCGAATCAGGAACGCTCCGTCTCAGAGACCACGCCATTCTCGAGCTATTCTACTCCGCCGGAATCCGCGTTTCGGAACTCACGGGTCTGCGCCTGGAAGACCTGGATCTGAAGCAACGGATCACGAAAGTCCAGGGCAAGGGGAAGAAGGAGCGCCTCGCGCCCTTTGGCAATCACGCCAGACAAGCCCTGGAGCGCTATCTGGAAACCCGAGCGACCCTGATCCGCGACCAGGAAAATCCCACCCAAATAGTATTCCTGAATCATCGAGGAAAACCTATCTCCACGCGAAGCGTTCGAAGGCTCGTAAAGAGATATGTCCCCCTGGCCAGGGTGGACAGGAATGTTTCCCCACACACCCTGCGCCACAGCTTCGCAACGCATCTTCTCGATTCCGGCGCCGACATTCGGTTCGTCCAGGAACTTCTCGGCCACAGCGGTCTTTCAAGCACCCAAATCTACACGCATTTGAGCCTTCAAAAGCTCAATGCCGTGTATGATCAGTCCCATCCTCGAGCGACGAATCCAGGTCTTTCCGAAGATCCGACCTGAGCTGTCCACACCCCCCCTGGATTTCACCTCCCAAGGAACGACGAACCGTAGACTGAATCCCTCGGGAACGAAGCAGATCCAGAAAGGATTGGACCGTTTCCCTGGAGGACGCCTCATAGATGGATCCGGGGATCGCGTTGTACCGAATCAGGTTCACCAGAAAACGCCTCTTCTTCAACAACCGAGCCAAAGCTTCCGCGTCCCTTTTCGTATCATTGACTCCTCTCAGCAGAACATACTCCACTGTCACCATGTCCGTGCCGGCCCGTTCGATATATCTCTGGCAAGCCTCCAACAAGTCTGCGATGGGATACTTCCGGTTCAAAGGAACGAGCTGGTCCCGCACCTTGTCACAGGAAGCGTGCAGGGACAAAGCCAACTCCGGGGCAGGATCCCTGTCACAGAGCCGTTCGATGGCGGGAATGACACCCACGGTGGACACGGTAACGCGCCGCGAACCCAATCCGAGACCTCGGGGTGAGAAGAGAATATCCAGGACTCGATGTAAGGCCATCTCGTTCATGAGCGGTTCCCCCATGCCCATGAACACCAGGTTTCGAGGCGCCATCCCCACATCGACGCTCTTGCGAACAGCGTGAATCTGGGCCAGGATCTCACCTGCCGTCAGATTCCGCGAGAATCCATGACTTCCACTGGCACAGAAAGGGCACTTCACCGAGCATCCTACCTGGGTAGAAACGCAGATGGCTCTCTGTTTGCCTGAGGAAAGCAGGACCGTCTCGATCGTAGAATCGTCATGAAGAGAAAAAACGAATTTCACCGTTCCGTCCCTGGACCGAAGCCTGCGCAAGGTTCGAAAAGACCGCGAAGGAAAGGCTGCTGCCAGCCTCTCTCTCAATTTTTGGGGAAGATCCGTCATTCGATGGGGATCGCACTCGGCGCGTTCATGAATCCATAAACAGAGCTGGTTTGCGCGAAACATCGGTTCATTCCATTCCGACATCAGACGTTCCAGACTGCGGGGAGATTGACCATACAGGTCGATACTCAATCTATGACCTTCCTTCCTTGGGATATCCCCGGCGCAGGGGTGTTCCTCTCTACAAGCAGAGCCCCGATTCCCTGATGCGCCTCGAAGGAAATCACCATGGGATCCCCGTCCGTCTCAAAGAACACAGGTTGCGAGATGATCCAAAAGCCCATTCCGGGACGTTCATAAGAGATTCTGCGACGGTTCACGTGAACATGAACTCGTTTTTCTCCTCCATGCATTGTGGCCGGCGGCAAACAAACCTTGATCCTATATTCTCCACTCGGCACATGGATCAGATAGCTAAACGTCCCTGTCCTCAGGGTCGCCAGCGTGGCGGAATCCTCTCCAGGGATTTGGTATGTTTCCGTTGCACGCGCACTACATCCTCCCACATAGCCCCAGGAACTCAATTCATAGGGCCGATCCCTCTCCCACACCAGGTCTTCCCTATTCAAGGTCTCGCCGCCGCAATTCACCCTCAAGGCGCCGGAAAAGGTCCCCTCGGAACTCTCGACCTTTCGTGGCATGGAAAGAAGAGTTCCCATGGCAGGATCCGATTGCCCTCTTTCCAAGTCTACGGAGGCAACGATCCGAATCTCTCTGTCCCTGTCTCCCAGAAACCACATGCCCTCCACGCAAAGAGAACCTCTCTCTTCTCGTGGCGCCACAGAAGAAACAGGTTCTCCGTTGACCCACATCTCGAGAGGAACGTGATAGCGCATTCCGAGCCGTGGACTTCGCAACTCGATCTCCCGGATTTCCAGAGGTCCCTGTGAAGACCTCCACAACTCGCCGAGGAGAATTTCCACCCTATTGGAAACCTTTTCCAGAGAGATCCTGCCCTTGAGAAAGGGGGTCAGCAAAGGAACCGACCATGCCTCTCGATCTTCCACGGCCCCAACTGACCACCGGGGACAAAGGACCAGGCGAGCACGTTGGGAAATCCAAGCGCATTCGGAAAGGGACCATATCGGCCCCCAGACCGCCGCGGTCGTCGCGGATTCTCTGTCCCCCAAAGGCAAGACACGTTGTCTACCCCCATAAAGTCTCGAACCTCCGAACGGTCCATCATGCAGATTCTTTCCCTCGACAAGCCTGGAAAGAAGGGTCCATCCCTCGTCCATCCCTCCGTTCAGCATGGCCTGGGTGACGAACAGGGAAATCCAAAGATCTGGGCGGCTTTTGTATGGATCCAAGGGATCGTCCATCGGAAGTCCCGCGAAAGGCAGGACGCGTTCCTCCCACAGCTCGCGAATGGGGCCCGCGTCCCTGAAAGAAACCTCCCGCGCACCCAAAGAATCTAGGGCCCAAGCCTGAACGCTCCGTTCGTCAAAGAAGGGAATCTCGTCGGCAAGGACATTCCACACCTCATCGAGACCCGTCAAGGAAGGAACCGTTCCTCGAGTCCATGCTTCCCTCTGCGCGAGCCCCAGATCGGCCCATCCGGTGTTGCCCTGACAGTTCGCTTGCCTGGCTTGATGTTCGATCCATTCCCCCATGGTCTCAGGAAAAAGAGCGACCCAGGGCCGCCACGAAGGAACGAGATCTTTGGCTTCAGCCTCCAGGGGTGGGATCTGATACGCACTCTCGCGCACGACCAGCGCCCTCTCCTTTGGCAAAAAAGTGTTTCTTACCAAAGGTGTCAAGGATCCGAACAGGAAAACCTCGGACAAAGCGCATCGGTTGCCTTCCAGCATCCAGGACCAAGGTGTCATCGGTCTTTTCTCCCCCAATCTCATTTCCTCCGCTCGAATCAACAAACGCATGGCCACTTCGTCGGCGCCGCCAAACAACGAGAGGTATCGAGGCTTCGCGCCTCTATGCCCATTCAAGAGAGGGTAGATAAAAGGACTGCTCCAGGCCAGAGCGAAGGGACGACACGAGAAACCATGAGGGGCCACCTTCAATCGCACGCACAACGCCGAGGCGTCTCCGACACCTTCGAAGTCCAGCCTTCCATCGCGCGAAAAGTCCGCGAAGAAACCATCTCGATCCCGATTCGGGTCCCATGTGAGACAGCGAGTCACGACATCTCCATGCCTTCGAAGAAGAGCCAGAGCGAACTCCGGATGGTCCCTGTCCACATGGTCCGTGTGGCACGTCTGCAGGATTCCTTCCAGGCTGATCTTGTCGTCTTTCATGGGCATGGCTAGAGACCCGGCATTGGGAAAACGATCCATCTGTCCTGTCATGTTGCGCCAGGAGAGGCAGAACGCCACATCCCTGGGACGTTCGCTCCTGTTCTCCGCGAAAAATAACGCCAGAAAGCCTGGCATCAAACCATCCAATTCACTTCCTCCGGCAGCCATGGCAAGACCCAACGATCCTGCAAGGACCAAGCCGATTTCCAGATCCTCGGTGGGAACGTAACGAAAGGAAGACAAGGGAAAGCCTGGTTCGAAAGCGATCTCATCACGCTTTTCAGTCAATCCATGGTTCACACCGTCCCCACACAACACCACACCCCCCTCTTCCTCGGTCCACACCGCTGCGAGGCACCCGGGAATCCCTTGATCCATCTGTTCGTCTCCCCGACACTCGGCAGGCCAAGCGTACAAAGGCTCCTCTTCTCGCCCTGTCAGTCTGACCCTTCCAAAGGTTCGGTTCAAGGTGATCTCCACCGAACCTGTACCCAAGCCTCCCAAAGGAACGCCGGCCCTGCCCCCCTCCTCGATGGGCATGTTCAGCCCTGAGCAAAACAGCAAACACATCCTCCACAAGGGCGGTTACCGCCTGATATTGAAGATGGTCTTGCTGCCATCCCGTTCAAAGGCAAAAGGAAGCTCCGCGAACTCTCGCAGCGCCTGACGCACCCGATCCCGAGTTCCAGAGGGACAGAAAAGAAGCATGAAACCACCCCCTCCGGCCCCCACCACCTTACCTCCAACAGCCCCATGTTCCCTGGCCAGATCCATCATGCGATCCAAGGCTTCATTGGTGATCCCGGAGGAAAGCGTCCTCTTCCATTCCCAGCTTTCCTTCAGCATCTCTCCGAGCTGGCCGATCCCTTGGTCCGAGGTCTCTATCGCCTGGCACAGAACATGGGGTATTTGGGCCATCTTCCTGAGAATATCAGCGTGCTCCTCGATCCTTCTTCGCTGTTCCGTGAGAATGGGGATGGAATCCCTTCCGTATCCCACGTACAGGAGAAGCAATTGGTCCTGAATCCTCCTGATCCGCTCAGGACTGACATCCACCCGTTTCTGAGTGACCTGTCCATGGACTTGAAAGGTAAAGAGCCTGAAACCCCCATGGGCTGCGACATACTGGTCCTGCTTTCCTATGGGCCTGCCCAAGCGTCCGATCTCGATCTCGCAGGCCTCCTCTGCCAATCTCTCGGCCGGTACGGATCGTCCCTGATAGGCGTGCAAGGCGTTGAGAACTCCCACGGTAACGCTGCTGGAAGAACCCAATCCACTTCCGGTGGAAGGGATATCCGCCATGGTCGCGATCTCAATGCCGGGTGGTATTTCCAGGAGTTTCATGGCTTCTCTCACCAGCTCATGACGAAGTTGATCCACATGCTCCACCATCTCGGTCACCGAATAGCCCACACGGATCTTCTCATCGAACCGTTTTTTGACCACCACATAGATGTATTTATCTATGGCAGTACTCAGGACGGCACCATCGCCGAAACGTTCGTAAAAATCTGGAAAATCAGTACCACCTCCGACAAAGCTGAGTCGAAGCGGTGTCTGTGTGATGATCATACGGCATCCTCCCGCAGGGAACAGGCGAGCAGATGGCAGATCACCACATGGATATCCTCCACCTGTTCCATGTAGCCACTCCGGATCCAGACGCTCTGATCCACCATGCCCAAGAGTTTTCCTCCATCATAGCCCACTATGCCCAAGGTTCTTCCTTGCAGCCGTTTGGCCGTAGATGCTGCTTCCAGGATATTCGGCGAGTTGCCGCTGGCAGAAATAGCCACCAGGCAATCTCTTGGACTCATTTCTTTCTCTACCTGCCAGGAGAATACATGTTCATACCCGATATCATTGCCCAGGGCCGAAAACAGGGGCATGGACGCTGTCAAGCTACGAGCTTTGTACCCGCATCTCTTGTATAGATCGCAGGCAAAGTGCGCCGCCGTCGCCGCGCTGCCCCCATTCCCGATCACCAGGATCTGCCCTCCTGAACTCCCCGTATCCAGCAGAAGGCGACGTGCCGCTTCCACCTCTTCGGGATCGACCCTTTGCAGAAGCGCAACCACTTCATTCAGATATTTCGAAGCGAATCCAATCGTACTCACCTCCCGCCCACTTTCTGTTGAATGCCACCCATCGCGCCTTTCACAAAATCACCCGCCCATTCAGAGCTGAACTGGTTCAGGTTGGAGATCGTGTACATGATCATATCCCTCGACTTCGTATCCGCCTCCTGGTCCCCACCCACAATGGCCCACATCTTCAGGGACAGAATGAGCATGGCTAGATCCATGAGTTCCAGATCTTTGGTGTTCCTCTTGATCGTATTATTCCTGAGATCGGGTTTGCCATCCTTGCCAACGCTTTGTTTCTGCCAGTTCGCTCCTTTGCCAAGGATGGACAGAAGCGGTTCATCCAAGGACGCCACTCGATTGTGCGCATAGGCCTCACTCAGGTGGACCAGGACATAGGACTGCAATATCGTATCCGCGCCCTGGCCCGCCCGGAAAGCGCCCTGAGTGTTTTGCATGCTGGGTCCCCCCAGAATGGCGATCCAACGTTCGATCCCGGCATGGATCAAGGCCCGTTCATTCGCCAGGGAGATCGCATCATACTGGATCAGCGCGTTGACGACAGCGGAGGCCTCGTCCGCGTGAGAAAGTTTCTTCTCGACCCCTGGCACGTTGGCCACGCCGCAGAGCCACAAAGCGGCCGTTTGCGTGGATTTCCTCCAGAATTCAAGGATTTTCCCATATTGTTCCCTGTCCCTGGGAGTGGACAGAAGCTGGATGGCCTGACTCGCGGCCGCGGTGAATAGGGCTGTCCCTTTGACGCTTTTGCCTCCCGGCTGGGAATACATGAAGGAACCATCCTCGTTTTGCATATGTTGAAAGCCGAAATGAATCGCTTTGGCGCCCAGAAGCGTGAGTTGGGGATCCTCCTGTTGCTTGCCGGCGCGCAACAAAGACAACCCTGTCACCTCCTGCTCCCGAATATTCATGGGTCCACGTCCCTGTCGATTGTTGCCCACGGCACCGGTCTGAGGATCAACCCGCTCGGCGGCCATTCCCCCGCTCGCCGCATTCACGTTCTGCCACACCTTCTCGTAGAAATCCTTGGCTTCTCTCTTAGGATTGCCACCCATTCCGACAGGACGCATGAAGAGCATAAGCAGCTCGCCCACGGGGTCGTTTCCCAATGGAATGGCTTTGCCTATTCCCTGCTGCGCGTTCGCTTCAGTCAGAGCCAAGAAGAGAATCAAGACGCTCCAGCACATAGCCGAACGACACATGAAGAAACTCCTTTCAGTCCGTGAAAAGAAAATCAATCCATGGCCCCATGATAGTATGATTCTCCATCTTGCGGAAGCGGAAGATCTTCCCCAGAGGGTTCGGACCCTATCCAAAGACTGGAAAACAGATCCAAACCTGATTCTTTGTCCGCGCTCCTGGCCTCCAACTCGATCCAGTCAACGCCCGATTCCGTCAATCCAGTGGAAGTTTTTTGGGGTTCCCCCCTCCAACGATCCACCCTGACCCAGTCCAGATCCGTGGCTGTTCTTTTCCAGAGGGAGACGACGGATGAATTCTGGTCTTTCAATTCCGCACTCAAATCCAAAGCTGTCGCGCAGGACACCTTCCATCTCCAGATACCTTCGGAAATCTTTTCAGGCTGACCTCTCTCGGATTCCAGAAGATTCAGCCTCTCGGAAACCGGCACGGCTAAGGTCGCCTGGGACAGGAGCAAAGGGCCCCATTGCATCGCGAAAGACAAGGGTGTCGCCTTGCTGGATAGAACACACCGCCAGCCCCAGGGCTCCAATTCGGTGGTTTCCACCCGAGAATCTGAACCCGGACGCAACCCCCACCAACGATCTTCTCCATACTCGAAAAGGATCGGACCGTCCATTCTGTTCGGAGGACATCTGGGACCCGGGTGTCCTCCCGTTGCCATGAAAGGGACCTGAAGTTCCATTCCCTTAGATTCGGTCTCAGAAGACATGGAAACGAACAACCAACCTGTTCTGGACAGGATATACTCCAATCGAGTCCCGTCCTGTCCTGTCCAACGCACGCCCTTGGCGCCCTGTTCCATATCCAGGGAGATCAGTTCACCCGGTCCCTGAGGTTCCGTCCGCCTGCAAAGAACCACGGATTGTCCCTGCCAAAGGATTTGAATCTCACCGTACTGCATCACCCGCGCGTCCAGATCGTGCAATCGCATGCGTTGTTCGAAACGAAGGGACATCGCGCCAGGCTTGACCCAGAGTTGACCTGACACCTCGCTTTGTAGCGGCTCCCCCTCCACCTCTTCGGTCGCAGCCACCGATGTCCATGAAGTCCAGACCATCAGCGCAATTCCCAGGACCCAAAACAAACGGGGGTTGATCACGGGATCTCCAATTCGAGAATGCGGCCAGGAGACGACCATCCATCCCCGGCTTCCACCGGGATGGATCGTTCCACCCGAGTCCCGGCCACGACACAGTAGGCGGTCCATTCCCCTTGCTCCATCAGAAAACGAATCTCGCCCTTGTCGTCGGTGAAACCTGACATGCTCCTTCCTGGACACGCGGATCCAGGAAGCACGCCGGCGAGAAGCCCCGGCACGGCCAGGCCAGCATGGGAAACACGCAGCGAGATGAGGGACCGGTTGGGACAGGGAGGCACAGCAGACTCAACAGACCAGATGGTTTCTGTCGGAAGGCTGTGAAGCGCCTCGAAGAGCCGCTCGGTCGGCAATTCGGGCAGAACCAAGGTAACCGAGGGAATGTGCCTCAACTCATAGGCTTCCAGTCTGCGCCGCAGATCCTCCACATCCCTTCCTTCCATCGGCCAGGGATAGTTCTCATCCACGAAAACGGGTCGTCGAAACCTGCCCTCCCAACCGAAGAGAAAGAGGGGATACTCCTTCCCGTCGGACACATGGGCTAGGGCAAAGCCTTCATTCCACCAGGAAGAGGGACATCCCCGATGAACCATCAAGCGTCGATCTCCCATGTCCCGCAACAGCGCGTCCAGTTCCAGCAACCGCATATCCAATTCCGTGTCCTGTTCTCGAAGTCCAGTCAATCCTTCGCTCACGGACCACAGAGCCACCGAGGGATGGTTTGTCCATCTCGTGATCCAATTCCGAACCTGTTCCTTGTACCCTTCCCAAAGGAGATCGTCCCTCACCATGAAACGTCCCGAAGGGGATATGTGAGGTTGCACATGCATGCCCATCTCATCCGCGAGGATCATGGGTTGCTCCGCGACGCCCTGCAGCATGAATCCGTTCGCTCCCTTGGCCAGCAGGGTTTGCAACAACTCCACCCATTCTTTGGGACCAAGACCCAGGCATGAGGAGGGAAGACGGACCGACCTCAAGCGCACTTCCTCTCCATGGGAAAAGAGTCTCGTGCCTCTCGCGTCCATATTCGAGATCCCGAACCCATAGACATCCTGGTCCTGGGCAGGTCCCATCGGATCCGTCCGCAAAGAGACGGCGAGGGAAAAGAGACGGGGGTTCCCGAGGCGGCAGCCCATGCCGAACCAGAGTCGTTCCCTAGGCCAGGAGATGGAATAGAGGCTATCGAGAACCCCGCCAGGCTCCAGCTCCAGTTCGCGCCATGGCAGTTTGGACAACACCTGGCCCCCTTCGAGCAACTTCACATCCAAAAGGCGGGAAGCGGGTTCCTCTTGATGGTTCAATACCTGGATGAGCACTTCGATCTCGCCCGGTTCATTCTCACCCATCACGCGGACGTCCCTCACCCACACGAGCGGATGGAACATAAGAACAGGTTCTCTGAGAAGCCCCACATGGTTGGGCGACAGGAAGGCACGTTCCCACAGCCCCAAGTAGGCGTCAGGACCGGCCAGCGAGGCCGCGCTTTCCAGGCGCAAGCAAATCGTGTTTTCCCCTGCATGGATCCAGGAGGAGCTCAAATCACTGATCAGGGGAACGAACTCTCCGAACCCCTCCTGTACCTTTTGGCCATTGCACCAGACCTGGACCGCGTGTCCCGCGCCCTCCAGGATCAACTGCACGCCAGGCTCGTCCGTTTCCTTCGGCAGATGGATGGGAACGCGCAACCAAAGAGGCTTCTCCGCCTCGCCAAACCATCCCACGATCGGATGTGGAGGAAGGATCCAGCCCTGCGTCGGAGGTTCAGGATCCTCGCTCCAGACCATCTCCCAACCCTGCGTCAAAGCCAATCTCATCCTCGCCTGGGCCGCGGGTTGAAAGGATTCCCGATCCTGCTCGGGAATCTGCCCTGGAGAAGGGAGGGACCCTTCCCTCTCTTCGGGCTCTTCGGTCAGCCATCGCAATCTCTGTCGATCCGCCTCCAAAACGCCAATCATCCTGTCCCGCCTCGCGCATTCGAACCTCATTTTTTCCAGGGAGGCCTCCATCTCCCGGAATCGGTTCCTGAAGGAAACATCGTCCAGCACGAGAAAGGAAAGTTCCACCACGCCGAGCGCATCCGTGGCAGCCACACCCTCGGAACGAACCGCCTCGAGCTTCAGCCCATGCCTACCGGCCTGGGTCAACCGCACGGGCAAAGACACGTTTTCGGCCCGATTCGGGTTCAATCCCAGTTCCCCGGATTGATCGACGATGGACTCGCCATTCGGAGCCAGAATGGACCATTTCAGGCGCACGGAACAGGGAAAGGACGCCGCAGCCTGCAGGTGCAACGCTGTCGCGCGTTCCGAGACCTCCTTGTTCGGCTCATCCAGAAAGACGACCAGGTTGCCTCCCATGGCATCCACGCCATGCAATCCGACGCATCGACTCCAGAACTCGCCCACCAAGGGGGTCCATCCATGACGTACAGGCATCGCTTTATGGCCTTCATCCGGGCTCAAACGCACTTGGACATCATGCCGACCCTCCAGGCCATGGACCTTGACCAGCAGGGAATGATCCCCTCGCTCCAGGAAGACGCGGGCGTGTCCCACGCTCCATTCTTCGGGAATGCGCTTCTCCATCTTCAGCACCTGCGTTCCATCCACAAAGAGATCGATTTCATCATGGCTTCCAGCATGAAACCAGACGTGACAAGGATCGTCCACTTGCAGATAGGTCATCAGGTAACTGATCACATGGTTTCTGATGGGGGTGTAATCCAATAGATCGAAAACCGAAGACTCCTGTCGCCTGGCTTCCCATCCCACCTCCCAGGAACGGTCCTCCAGAAACCCCCACATCGAAGGTTCCAGAATCTGGCCTTCGATATCTCGGATCGGACCTGGAAACACCACATGATACCTTTCCGTGGGTCGAATGAAACGTCGCGCGACCTCCACGTGGTCCGAGGACTCCTGAAACGGCAGATTCGGAAAGGGGGATGCCACATGCCATTCACGAAGAAGAAGGGGTTCCCCTTCCGAAGCCGAAACATATCCGCTTATCAGCAACAATCCAAGAACGCTCGCACGCGACCATCTCATGGAAACACTCATTCAGGACCCAACACCACTGTGTCCACGTGCGGATAGCTCTTCAAGAGCCACTCCACCAAGCTGTCCCCGGTTCCGGAGACGTCGTCCCGTCCCAGTCGAATCCTGCCGTCCCTGCCCAAGGGACTGGAAAGCGTGGCTTCCATGGAGAGCCTTTCCTTTGTGTTCTGGACATGCTCTGAAGCCACCCTCAGGCCGCTGGTGTAACCGATTCCCCCGGTAGATACATCGATTCGGGCCACACGGGTCGCTTCTCTGGCAAAGCGATCCAGATCCAATCTGGAGAAACGGTTTGGGGCCCTGACCGATCCGTCCGCGGCCATTCGAATCGATTGCTGCTGCTCTGATTGCAGGCGAGCACAGGAGTTCACGACCTGCGACACGATTCCAACGGCCATGTCCATGGCGTCCTTGGTCTCGTGAATATGGGCTCCGTTCAAGGAATAGACACATTCGTCCAGACCACAAATACCGACCTGCAGACAGGCTTTTTCCAGACGATTCAAAAGGAAGCGTCTCACGAAATCCGCGTATCCCCTGTCGGTCGCGCCCCCCCAGGTGCTGCGAAGAAAACTCTTCTTGGTCTTGTATCCCATCAGGCTCAACTCCATCAATCGCTCGATCCCATCCATCAAGGCGTTCCCCTGGCCATGCGACAAGAAAGCCAGTCGGGGAAGGTTCAGACTGACACGGAAAAGGCACATGCTGTCCCGTTCCTGTTTCGAATCCTCTTGTCTGAAAACGCCGAGGTTGACGGGACAGGCCGAGTTCACCATCTCATGCACGTCAGGCCAGGTTTCCTCGAGGACATCCTTCACATCTTCTCTCAACGATCCCAGGCATATGCCCCTGGGATACCAACCGGAACGGTTCCTCTTGAAGGACGCGCTTCGGCGAAGAAGTCCTCTGGCCAGGGAAACGACCTCCCGGTGTTCCTGTCCCGGCTTCAAGGCGATGAAAATCCCAAGACAAGGTCTGTCCTCATCCGCCTGGGCGAGGGATTGCGCCAAATCCCTGTCTATTCCTCGCTCCAGGACATTTCGGGAGAACAGTACGGAACGGTCCTCCTCGGTCTCGAGGGACAGGGTAAAATCCTTGGAGACGAAGGCCTGCATCGTCCTGGCCATGAGCTGGATCTCTTCCCATGTCGGGCCCTCCTTGGACTCGTGGCACTGAGCCACCAACTTGGCCATGTCGGCCAGACCTACCCTGAGGGTATCGCAGCGATCGATTCCCCACAATCCCCTGATGTGAAAATCCCCTTGGGTATGGGCCGCCACGGTCTCTCTCGGCAACACCTTGAGAGATGCGAACTGTCTTTTCACACTCCCGGCGATCTGGAAAGAGGTCAGGTTGGGGGTAAGGACCGCGTCGGTGAAGGGACCTGTGCCGGACACGGTGGCCGCCACATCATACAGAGGAAGACCAAGCCTTCCGTGAAGCCGGGTGGCCTCCTGGAGCCCATATTCCAGCAGCTTTCCATCAACCAGCTCCCGAATCAGGCTCGTGGTAACATGTCGAAGTTTCTTGAACATGACCTCCTGTTCGACCTCGATGCTGATGGCTTCCGCGAATCGCGGATCGAGTCCCACTTCGCGGACCAGAACATCCACGATCCGTTTCCTGTTCCATCGGGTCAGATCATCCGCGGATGTCTGCACGTGTACGTCCAGGTGGCTGGATCCGCCATTTCCCCCGCCATTCCACCCGAGATGTTCGGCCTCACCGAGAGCCACTCTGCCTGTCTTGCGCCTCAACTCGGCCCGTTTATGACGGTAGAGGATATAGGCTTTAGCCATTCGATCGTGACCGGTTCGAATCAGGACCTTCTCCACGATATCCTGGATCTCTTCCACCGAGGGCATACGGCCGCTGAAATGGTGATTCAAATAGATCGTGACAGCCTCAGAAAGATCCTCGGCCAGATGAGAATCTGGCGCCCCGATCGCTGAGGAGGCCTTGTAAATCGCGGACGCGATTTTCCTCTTGTCAAAGGGAACGATTCGACCGTCCCGCTTCCGAATCCTATCGACCCACCTCGTCTCGCTCTGACCCATCCTGTCCTCCAGCCGGCTCTCTTTGGACGTGTTCCCGCAGAACGGCCTCGAGTTCGTCCATGAACTCCGACACGTCCCTGAACTTCCTGTACACAGACGCGAACCTCACATAAGCCACTTCATCGACGTTGCGGAGCCGCTGGATCACCATGGTGCCAATCAGTTTCGACGGCACCTCCTTCTCTCCCGCGTCGTACAGAGCTGTCTCGATCTCATCGACCATTTGATGAATGGTGTCCAGACTGATGGGGCGCTTCTCGCAGGCGATACGAATCCCGGTCACCACCTTTTCCCGCTCATAGGGCTGGCGTCTCCCATCGTTCTTCACCACCATGATGGGCACATGCTCCACATACTCATAGGTGGTGAATCGCCGGTCACACGCCAGGCACTCCCTGCGCCTTCGCACGGCCTCTCCACCTTTGGTGCTTCTGGAATCGACCACCTTATCCTTTGTGTACGAACAATATGGACACTTCATCTGTACCCCCAACGAATTAAATAAAGACACCTCTCACCTTGGGGCCAACCATGGAGCCGACTTTATCAGTTTAGCAGCCAAGGGTCAAGATCCTGGGACAGAGCACATCGACTTACCTCGATAGTTGAGATGACTCCGAACACGCCCCAAAACGATGAAAGGCAAAGATCGCCAACATGAGGAAGAAAGCATACAGGACACCCACCTTGGAGGGCCCAATGGTGATGGCGCCAACGAATCCCAAAAGCGTCATGATGTCCCCCACACGATGGGAAAGCCAGGGCTCCTTGGCCTGATCAAGGGAAACATGAGCCGGGGCGCAAAGGATTCCGCACAGCCGGACGGTCATCCCTCCGAGCGTTCCGAACGCCAAGGGAACAAAAAGCAGGCTTCGAGAAAGGGGCCATTGGTTCCTCGAATGGCCCAGGTGATCGCGCCCATGATCCCGAAAAGGAGTACGGTGAAAGCCAAGGCTTTTCTTTGGGTCACCTGGTTTGCCATGTTCTCAAGGCACCTTTGGAAGTCGATCTGGTCGGACGGACGGATATAAACCACGGGGCAGGCATGGTCCCGGGCTCGAAGTCCGAGAACACCATAGCCCAATTGAGGCAGTGGACGGTTCGCTGTCGCGCGCCAGGCCCGCCGGGTCCAAACCCCATGGCAGCAGCCACAGGCGTTTCCTGTATGGATGTATAATGAAAAAGGTTCCGCCGGTCGAAAGGACAACACCATGAAGCGTTCCTTCTTTTTTTTCCTATGCCTGTCAATCCTTCAACAACCCCACTGGGCAGAGGAGTGTTCCATGACGAACGGATCTCATCGCGCGGACTGGTTGGCCGAAACCTCCTTCGGAATCATGGTGCATTACTTGATTTCACCCTTGGGCGCCACGGATCAAGAGAAAACGGATGCCTTTAACGAGATCGTATATGGCTTCCACCTGGATCGTTTCATGGAACAGTTCGAACGGAGCGGGGCGGACTGGCTCATCTTTACCTTGGGACAAAACACGGGTTATTACTGCAGTCCCAACCCCTACCTGGAAGAAATTCTCCCGGGACATACATCAACACGAGATTTGGGGCTCGAGATCGCGAAAAGGGTGCGCTCCCTGGGGAAGCGCTTCATCGCCTATCTTCCAAGCGAGGTGTTCGGACAAACTGAAGCCGTACACAAGGCTTTCGCGTGGAACCCTTCTGACCAGTCGGATTTCCAGGTTCGTTATCAGCGTTTCGTGAAGGAATACTCCTTGAAATTTGGCGACCTCCTGGATGGGTGGTGGTTCGACGGCTGTTATGAATGGCCTCATTTTCATAACAGTTTGTATGACTGGCCTGCCTGGTTCACCGCGGCCAGAGCTGGAAATCCGAATGCTATCGTTGCCTTCAATGACGGGGCTTTCTGTGTCAACAAGGTCAAGCCTGTCACACCGTTGCAGGACTATCACGCAGGAGAGGTCCACATGCTGGTGGATGGGAAAATCAAATTGGGCCATGAAAAAGATTCGCCGCTCTACCTGCCTGAAGCCCGTTTCATCGAAGGGGTGCAGTGGCACGCGCTGGTTCCAGTCGATAGCACCTTCGAGGGAGGGAAGCCCTATCACTACTCGGATGATGAACTCTTCCGTTTCGTCAAGTCGTGTAAGAAGGTGAAAGGCGCGGTTACGCTCAACCTGCCGATCGGCACCGAGGGAAGGATTCCCGAGGAAAGCATCGAACAGATGCGACGTCTTTCCGTGGAATTGGAAAATCTCAAGTGAGGGGAGAAGGATATGGAACGAACGGTTCTGGGACGCACCGGCTTGGAAGTGTCCAGGCTCTGCATCGGATGCTGGCAGGCTGCCGGCTGGACGACGTCGGATGACGAACGATTCGTTGAGACGGTTCGGCACGCACTGGATGCAGGCCTTAACTTCCTGGACACGGCCGTCGCCTATGGGAGCGGCCATTCGGAGAATCTGGTGGCCACGGCCATTGAGGGACGACGGGACGAGGTGATCATCGCCACCAAGTTCACCCACAACAACAGCCGTCCCGAAGATGTCAGAAAGAGCCTAGAGGAGGCCCTCGTCCGACTCAAAACGGACCGCATCGATCTCTTTCAGCAGCATTGGCCGCCTCCTGACATCCCTTTGGCCGACACCCTTGGGGAACTCGAGCGGCTCAAGGAGGAAGGCAAGATTCGCGCCATAGGCGTCTCGAACTGGATGGAGCCAGAATGGGAAGAGATCAAAGATCCCTCCAGAGTGGACTGTCTCCAGCCGAATCACAGCTTGCTTTGGCGATCCATAGAGAAAAAGGTCCTGTCCCTTTGCATCGAACACAATATCGCTGTGATCACCTACTCGTCCCTGTGCCAGGGCATCCTCACGGGCCGGTTCAAGAAGCCATCCGATGCGCCGAAAGATTCCCGAAAGAACAACCGTCGCCTCAAAGAAGATGGCTTCCCTGCCGTTCAGTCGATCCTGGAACTCTTGAAGGACATGGCGGACAAGTACGGCAAAACCATGGCGCAGACCGCCCTCCGTTGGCTTTTGGATCAAGAAGGCATCACGTGCACCATCGTGGGTGCTTCGCGTCCGGAGCAGGTGGATGACAACTTGGGAGCTCTGGACTGGAAGTTGGAGAAGGAGGACTGGGACAGACTGTCCGACGCAACCTGGACCCTGTCCGAACCTCTCCAGCCGCATGATTCCATTTGGAACTGGCATCCGAGGACATTGTAACCATCAAGGAAGGGTCTTGCAAAACCCCTCGAAAGACGCCTTGGATGGTCGTAGGTGCTGGTGTCGTGATGTAAATATTCAGCCGGGCGTGAATCCATGGGTTGAACAAGGCATGTCGCCGTTTGGAGTCCTACTGGAAGAACCTCTCATAGGCATCATGGCCACCAATCCAGAACCACGTCACCGTATCTGCATCTAAAACGCCTACCGCTCGATACCCCCGAGTGACGCGCACAGACCCGATGGCCTCTGCGCGGTTTACGCATTTGAAATGCAGCGATGGATGGAAGGGCTTCTGCGTCCACATCCAATAGGCCTTCCTCGCCGCGGCTTTGGTGTCTTCCTCCAGGGATCTTTATGCTTCCCAGAATGACGGAAGCGTTGCAGATTTCATAGATTGTCAACGTCCATCGGCTTGGACAAGCCCTGCTTGATCTCTTCTCTCGCCTTCTTGGCTGCTTCGACCAATGAAGGTCCAGTTGCCTCAAACTGAGCGTCCCAATGGAGTTCGTCACGCAAGTCCTCGATATACTCACGCATGTGCTCCGCGACCTGCCTCTGAACGGGATCAGGGAGCACCTCGATCATCTTGGTCACAGTGGCCACGATTGTGTCTGCCATATCTTTCTCCTTCAGCTACGTCAAGAATACAATAGCCGCTCTGCCAACGCTCCGTCAATGCGCATTTTGGATAACAGCTCGTGTGGCGGAGGCGGGGTAGCTTTACCTTCTGTCCCTATCGTTAATTCCATCCGCGCTGGAATGCCTCGACTAAGGTTCACACCTAAGCACAATCTCCTCCGAAGCTGTTCTCAGTCATCCGACCCGTTCAAGGAAGAATTCATGTCCCTTTTGGCCATCGTTTTCAATATACTTCTCATAGATCCCGCCGATGTCTAGGGAGGGTCTTCGAAAAAGGGCAGACCGACTGCCGAGCATGATCCCAGACGATTCACGCACTCCTCGCCCTGCCGTGATCAAGCCCACGGCCAGATCGGGTTCACTGAATGTTTGCTGGGAAGAATCCGAAAAACGGTGGACCCTTTCATTCCCAACTCATGCTATCTGTTGGGCTGTAGCAGAAACCCAGGTTTTCAAGGAATCCCAAACAATGCCTTGACCGGTTGAAGACCGCTCCCTTGATTGGGTCCCCACTGCCACAAAAGACCGCCGGCAGCCAAGGATCCATCCTTTCCATAGGCCAGCAGATTCCCTGAAGCGCTATATAGGTCGCTTGGATTGACCCATGAGATACGAGTCCACCATGGAGGATCCACGGAGTAATGTGGAAAGGTCAAGATCTGTCCGGTGGTTTGACCTTCGATTCCCACCAATCCTGACATGCCACCGGCTCCCTGATGGACATGCAAGATCTGGAGGCCAGCAACAGGATGGCTTGATTGAACCTGAATCCATCCTGATGAATCCCCGGGCAGATCGAACAGATTGCCGACAAAATCGGACATTTTCGTCCGGGAAGACAAGGTCCGAGAAACCATGTCCGCATGGAGTGTGTTCGACCCATATGCGGTCAGAGTTACGTCCGCTGACAGGGTAAAATCAGGATTCACAATGGCAAGACTGGTCCACCCGTCGACGCCCTTTTCAAAATGGGAAAACTGGAAGGTCTGAGAGGCCTCGATCGCCGGGAGCGCAGCAATCTTGGCCGGAATGGACGTTCTATTCCCAAACACCAGGATCCCCGCAACAGATCCACCTTGAGATTCCACTTGAAGCCATCCAGTGTCTCCAAGAGCCACAGGCAACCAATTCTCCACGAATCCCATCATCTTGCCTTTAGGAGGAATCGTCGCGGTGTAAGATGCCGCCAAAGGCGTCCCATCATCCAAGGTTCCGCTTAGCGTAATCGAAACGGAGCTGAAATTCGGATTGACAATTGCCACCCCGGTCCACCACTGTGCGCTCACACTGAAATGAGGATAGAGCAGAGAGTTCCCCACCGTGGCATTCGAAACAGCCGCCATGCCTCCTTTAACCTTGTTGCCGTATAGATCGAACACGCAAATCGGAATGTCGCTGATCAATTCGATCCATCCCGAAGTCGCCGTCAGACCCAACAAACTCGTCACCATCTCGGACACCTTGCCCAGCGGTGGCACGTTCCGGGTGGTTGCGGACAAGATATCGCCATGGGCTCCATAGGCGAAAATATAGACTCTAGCCCAACGATTCGGATCCGGGTTGGACATCACCAACCCCGTATACCATTGCTCGTTGGAATGAAAATGACACAGAATGGGATTTAACGAGGGAAGCGTGTCCGCGGGAATCCCTGCCATGCCTCCCTGAGCCTCATTGCCGAAAAGCGTTACTCCACCTGCAGGTTCAGAAGACGCAGTCAAAGCCCATCCCACATTGCTCCATATAGGAGTTGGCGTGGGCGAGGGAACTGGAAGTCTTTCAAACCAGGCAAGATCATCATCCCACCAAGCCGCTCCCAGAATATCCAACAGACCATCACCGTTGAGATCCCCGGTGCAAACGTATATCGCGCCATCGAAAAATTCATCCACCAGATGACTCTCCCACGAAGAACCGTCCCCGTTCAGATTCTCCCAGAAAAGAATGGAATCCTCCCAGTATGCCGCTGTCAACACATCCAAATCCCCATCTCCATCCAAATCCACAGCGTGAACGCAAATAGCGCCATCCAAGTCGGAGGCAAGAACTCGCTCAACCCAGAGTGTGCCCAATCCGTTGGCATTCTCCCACCAGACCACGGTATCGGCCAGTTCCCCAGCTCCCACAAGATCCATATCTCCGTCCCCATCCAAATCCGCCGCTTTGACAGATTGCGCTCCATCGAGATCTTCATCCACGATATGCCGTTTCCACGTCGTACCATTTCCTTCGAGGTTTTCCCACCAGGCAATTGTATCCGCGACATAAAGCGCAGCCACGATATCCAGGTCGAAATCACCATCCATATCGGCCAGATAAACCGAGACTGCCCCGATGGAATCTTCATCCACGATATGCGGGGTCCATGTTGTGGCGTTCCCATCCTCGTTCCTGAACCACGTGATTGGAACACCCCATCCACAGGCCACCATATCCAGATCTCCATCTCCATCCAAATCCCCTCCCTGAACAGCCCTGGCAAACCAAAAATCTTCCTCAACAACTCGCTCCAACCATTGAGTCCCCAGACCGTTCAAATTCTCGAAGAGAACGACCTTGTCCCCGTTCTCCGCAGCGACCACCACGTCCAAAAAAGCGTTCCCGTTGAAATCCCCGGCGAATACAGATGTCGAACCATCCAAATGGTCCGCGATGACGTGTCGGATCCAGGTTCCTCCTTGTCCATCCACGTTTTCCCACCACGCAACCATGTCCGCGATATAGCCGGCAGCAACCACATCCAGGTCACCGTCTCCATCGATATCAGCCGGAACGATCCATCGGGCACCATCAAAATTTTCATCGATCATTCGAATTCCACTGAAGGATATACCCTGTCCCACACAGGTCTGAATCAGAAGAAACCAACCCCAGAACCAGATCCATCCTCCGTTGCACTTCCATGCCACCGGTTCGTCACGAAGATATCGTTCCATAGCCCTATCCTCCGCGTTTGTCATTGGATGACTAAAACATACCGCAGAAACGCCATAGAAATTTTCACTTTCGAGAAAAGACATCTTTCCAGGAGGATCCCATTCCAATCCTGCACGTCTCCTTGAATCATCGTCCTCCCTGGTTCATAATAATATCATTAAGCTATTTAAAAGAGAAATCGAGATGCCAAAAAGTCTTTTAAAAGAACTCTTAAGATAAGAGCTTTTTTTTATAGATCTTATCATTCTGGAATACAGGCTTCCGCTTGTTTGGTATTTCATATATCAGGTCAAAGGAGGAGATGATGAAGAGCAGACAGGAAAGGATCTCAACCTTTCTAATGCTTTTGGGAAGCGTCCTTGTGGTGGTGACTGCCGTGGCATGGACTCCTCTTTCAGTCAAAGATGACCACAACTTGTTCATGCCAGGAACTCAACCTGGAGGTGCAGGAAATCTGGAGACGGCAAGCAAATGTGACAACTGCCACGCAGGATACAATCAATCCGTGGAACCAAGTTACAACTGGATAGGCTCCATGATGGCTCAGGCTGCCAGGGATCCTCTATGGTTGGCTTGCCTAACTGTGGCCAACCAGGATTCCATCTGGGCCGTGGGCAATCCCAACGCAGGAGATTTATGTATCCGTTGCCATTCTCCTGCGGGATGGTTGGCTGGAAGAAGCGATCCCACCAACCTTACAGCTCTTAGCGGCTCTGACTTTGACGGAGTACAGTGCGACTTTTGCCACAGACGAGTGGATCCCTTCGCACACCTGAGACAACCAGATGTGCCCGCTGAAACACATCCCACGGCCATCACTATGGACAACGAAACCTATCAAGTGGATATCCAAGTTCTGTCAAGTCTCCAACTCTTCGATGGAAGTAATTATTTGAACACAACCACCAAGCTCCCCACGCATTACGGCGATGGCAACATGCCTCATTATGTTGAAGCGGCAGCCGGTCAATATTTCATGGATCCAGCCAATGTGAAGCGAGGTCCCCGATACGAAACAGCAGCCAGACACCAGGTATATTATTCTCGTTATCATAGAAGCAAACACTTTTGTTCCGCCTGCCACGATGTATCCAACCCAGTGTTGGGCAGTTTATTCCTGGGTCAAACCGTTCCGGAAGAACAAGCCGCAGCGTCCTATTATCATGTGGAGAGAACCAGCACTGAATTCATGCTCAGCGAATTCGGGAGAGGTGGCAGCGCAACCAACCTTCCTGGTATTCCCTGGGCAGATAAATGTCAGGATTGTCATATGAGGGATGTGACAGGCTATGCCTGTAATAAATCAGGAACACCTCTAAGAACCGATCTGGCATTACATGATATGACCGGTGGAAACCAGTGGATGTCCCTCATCCTTGCCAGCGTAGCCAGCGGAAGTCCAACCTATGATTCATACAATTACAACATTTTATCCGGAAACAAATATCCCGGGGCCAGTATCCATGTGGCGGGACTCAGCAAACATGGTCCGGCGCTCTTGGATGGCGCTGCTAGAGCTCTTCATCAACTCCAAATCGCAGCGACCCTACATTGGATCAACGATTTGAACGGACAGATCACCCTTAGGATACAAAACGAAACGGGACACAAGCTTATTTCAGGTTTTCCCGAAGGACGGCGTATGTTTTTGAACCTGCAGTTTCGTGACAGCATGGGCACTCTGGTGGATGAGATCAATCCTTACGACCCGCTGATCACATCCTTGGATGGCAACAACAACAAGACCTACGTCAGTGGAGGAACCCTTCTGCCAACCCATGACGAATTGATCTGGGAAACCAAGATGAGCAGCGCCATTACAGGAGAAGAAAAAACCTTCCATTTCGTTCTGGCCGACGATCGCTATAAAGACAACCGGATTCCCCCAAAGGGATTCGACACCGTAGCCATGTTTGATCGGCAGGCTCATCCCAGGTGGCACGGAGCCGACGCCCCGAATTACTTCACGTCTGCCGAATATGCCGGTGGATACGACGAATTCACAATCCCTATACCGCCAGGGAGCTTCTCTTGGTCCGCCGCACTTTATTATCAAACCATATCCCTGGAATACATCTCTTTTTTGAGGGACGAGATCCGAGGAAATGGGATACAAACCCTTCCTCCTTCAGCGTACATCATTCAGACCGATCCCTTTTTTAGCACGCTCAAGGGTTGGGGTGATGCCCTTTGGGACCTCTGGTTACACAACAATGGAGCTGCCCCCGTGGAAATGGTACGTCTGGAAGGAACGTTCTTGTTCACACCCACGCCCACACCTGCTGCCACCGCAACCTGGACACCCGAATCAACGTCAACACCGACTCCCACGCCAACATTGACACCTGCACCAACAGATACGCCGACGCCCACACCGACTCCCACGCCCACACCGACTCCCACGCCCACACCGACTCCCACGCCCACACCGACGCCTGTGCCTGCGCCGGTGATCACGAACATGGCACGGGACAAGACAATTCACCCGATCAGCGATTGGGTAGATATCACCTTTGACTCAGTTGCCGGAGTGTGGTACGACATGGAATCCACATCGAACCTGCTCAGCCCGGTTTGGTCCACGGTGGGCTCCATCCAAGCCGTCGGAGCGAGCACGACCTTCCGGGACTTAGGCCCAGTCTTCAGTGAGAAGTATTATCGTGCCAAGGTACAAGGCGGAGCAGCCTCTGTGCCAGGAGCTGGCGTATTGCCAGTGACTGTGATCGGCAAGGGAAGCAAGAGTGCGCAGTTGGCCATGATAACCTCTTCGCTGTTACCAGGTGGTGGCGAGAATATTCACGACATCATAGGCTTCCAAGGAACTGGGGCTTGGGATTCCACCAACGCGGACGAGGTCTGGCGATGGCATCATCGCACTGGAATCTATGAAAGAGCGTGGCTCTTCGACTCCGTTGGGTATTATCCAGCGTATGATGGCACTTGGTTTGCCCTGTCGACCGGAGGGCCCTCCGGGATGAATCTGGCGTCTGGGCTTGGCTTCTGGATGAGAAACAAGTCTGCAAACGCGAGTACCTTCTATTTCGATGGAATGGTGCCGCAGGCCGAGGTTTCGGTGCCGATCGATGTGAGCAACACGGCTACAGTCCTACACCAAATCGGACAACCGCTACCCATCGATGCGCCCCTGGACGAGGCGAATACGACCCTGGTGGTCGATGGTGCCAGGGGGGGATGGGATAGTACGTCTGCGGATGAGATCTGGTCTTATATCCAATCGGCCGGGGATACCTATCAACGAAGCTGGCTGTTTGACTCCGGCGGGGTTTATCCTGCCTATGATGGGATCTGGTTCGATCTTTCCACGGGCGGACCTACGAGCCAGGTATTGATCAAGGGGTTGGCTTGGTGGTATCGATCCAAAGCGGACGTGTCCAGAGCCGGGATGCCTTCATGGTATTGGACCGAGCCCATCCCCTATGAAAGCTCCTCACCATAGGGCTCTCGCATGGGAGCTGAAATAAAACGGTTGTGAACTTCATAGGAGCGATACGGACAGCGGCAGGGAAGGGTAACCGAGAAGGCCTAGTGGTATTTGTTTAGAATCTTGAGATCCAGAGCGCCCCCCTCAGGGGGATTGCAGTCTATCTCTACTTTGAGCGCGAATACCTGATCGCGGTAGGGACTCAACCCCAGTTCGTAGGGAAGTCCCTTGAATTTCAGGAAAACTCCTTTGACGTTACCTCTGCCCACCGGCTTCAGTTCCATCTCGTACCCGGCAAGGGCAAGCTCGGATGCGATACGCTCCAACCTTTGTCCCACTTTTTCACTATTGACCTTTTCGATCAAGCTGAAGTCGAGATCCTCGCTGAATCGGCGTGTTCCGTAAATGATACGGAGGGCCGTCCCCCCGAGAAATGCTTGATCAAGGTAGATCTTTTCCCTGTACATGAGATACAGAACGTAGTGCTGAAGATATTCTCGCGCCAGATTGAGATTGTCCTGTTTGGAACGCTCTCCATCTATGATCTTGATGAGTCGATCCTTCATTGCATCACCCCTGGCGGTAAGCTTTTAGTGAACTCGAACCAAACCAGGCCCCTGGTGGAGAGGAGGCAGAGATGCTGTTTTCGAGCGGTTTAAAATCCCCTGCCGCAAAGAGGACGTCGATCATTCGTCCGACCTTGTTGCCGAAAACGGGGGCGGTTCGTTTCAGTTTTTTCGAATTCAGGGAATCCAAGTTCTGCAGTCTTGTCGCATCCACCCAATCAGAATTAGGTTCATCCTGAACCGGAATCAGGTAAAGGTAGTCCAACACCGCCTTTTCCCTGGAAGCGATGAGGAACTCCTGCCCCTTCAACATCATTGGCTCATATCCAAAGAAGAGATTCGGCTTGATCGAACGATAGATAAATGTGCCCATGATGTTGGTGAAACGGCGCGTTCCCCTGGGGGTCACTGAAGTCACGGCGAAGGTTTGCTCAGGAATGAGGTCATAGAAGGAAAGAGCGCTCTCCAGACTCACATAAGAGGGGCAAGTCAGTTGATTGGCCACGAAGAACGGATCGACAGGCGTCTTCCTGTATCGATCGTCAAGCAAGTAGATCCCCCTTTTCAAACGATGTAGATATCCCTTCCCCTGCCACTCTGTTACCTGCCTTCGAAGGACCTCAGGCTTGTCCGTGACCACTTGGAAGGTGGAGCTGTCGACGAAAGGAACCTCCCTGTAAAGATCTACGAACTGTTCGAATTTCATTTTGCTTCCTTACACTATTATGTAATATAGCAAAATGATAGGACCAGAAACAACCCGGCGGGTACATATTCAGTAAACCCGATCTAAACGCAGCCCTTGGCGGAGAAGAGACAGAGATGCTGTTTTCGAACGGTTTGAAAGCCAAGGTGCGTATCACGGCATTCCAATCTGTCTCCTCTTCCCACGACGGTTTGTCTCTGGATCGCTTTCACTGAATATGTACACAAGAGAACAGCCCTGGCATCTGCGAAGTGTTTGTCCGATTGAACGGTGGCTGCCTAGCAGCAACGGATGACGAGCTGGAGCGTCTCACTCGGAGCGTGGCTGAGGGCGGCTTATCAAAGGATGAAGTGATCGCCTTCTTCCGAGAAAGGTTTCGCTCGGCCGCAGCGCAGAGGGTGAACCAACCTCTTGACTTGATGAGAACCTCAGGCTAGACTTCTTAGTGCCATCGCCGGAGTGGTGGAATTGGCAGACGCGCAGGACTCAAAATCCTGTGGACTTCGGTCCATGCGGGTTCGACCCCCGCCTCCGGCACTCCACAATCTGAACCTTCAGCGCCGATTTTCCCGGACAGCTTGATCTGTTTGGGAGAGAGGCTTGTCTTCTTGAGCCAGCACATCCCTTATTTCCGCCTGAAGAAAACCAATCCTTCCAGGAATTTCGTCCAGTCTTTTCCTTTCCTCAAGAGAAAGGAATGATTTTACCGGTACATAGGAGGGTTTGACGTCCGGCTCCTTCCACGAGTTATTGATCCAATCCTCAATGATGAGACCAGGAGCTGGAGGTGGTGGTAGATTCCTCATAGCTTGCCAAGAGCGGACAGAGCAAGACGGAACCAGTGGATGAATGTAAATATTCAGTGAACCCGATCCAAACGCAGCCCTTGGCGGAGAAGAGACAGAGAAGCCGTTTTCGAACGGTTTGAAATCGCACGTATAACACCACGCTTGCGTCCAGAACGCCGTTGATTGTCAGTCGTATGATGCCGCAACAACTGATAACACAGAAATAGCAGACCAGATTGGCGCGGAACATGTCCCGGGGCATGTCCTGATTGGACAGAAACAACGCAACCGGCGGACCGCCTAGGAAGTGGCGCCGCCTGTAAAACCGCTAATAACACCTACCGGCACAAGTGTCCAAGGCGTTTCTGGAAGAGGTCTGCGCCAACCGGTCCACAGAATTACCGTACAACCCAGCACCAGCACTCTGACAAACAGACCTGCTGCGTTCGCGTCGAACAGGAGCAGAACGCGAATGCCCAGTATAAACCTGACTATCCCCCCACCGCCAGCGGCAACGGCAGGCGCCACTTTATCAGATGTCACGAACGCACAGCAACAAGCGACGTGTTTGTCACACTCATCAGCAGCACCGTGGGCACCACGGCAACAGGTTCTATCAACAGCATAATGGATGGGGCAAGAATAAGCGCCACGCCAAAGCCCAGCGAGCTCTGGGTAAGTCCGGCAAAAAATGCCGCATGTTCAGTCCAAAGAAGTTTTCAGTTGGCAGGGCGACTGAAAATGTTTGCCCGTTTTCTCTACCGCTGCCGCAACCGGCCATCTGCCGGGCGGAACGACGGCTCGTCAGTAATGAACATGATGTCGTAGCGTATTTCGTCGTTGAGATCCTCCAATGTAAGGGTACGGGTCCCAGCGGCCAGGTCCACGCCCTCCAGGTTGTACTCGCCGGGCATGGCCCAAGTCCACAACCTCGGGGCGAGAGGATGGCCTTCCGCGATGAGATCATCGCGTACATGCAGGTCCGTCTGGCCGGCCAGGGTGGTCAGGATTTCACCGTCGAGGAACACCCGAAGCGCCTGATGGGTTTCATTCCCCCGGCCACCTGAACCACGATGAAGATAACGCAGCCAGAAGTAGTACGTCCCATCATGGGGTATTTCAATGTCCCAGGTCACCCGGTTGGCGTCCGGCGATTGCGGCACGAGATAAGCCCCACCGCGCAGACCGCCCGCCTGGGAAATCTCGAAGTCGCCCATAAGGCCGGCGTCGGCAAAGGCAAGTTCAATCGCCACGGGAGCCGTCTCACGCGCCTGCGTCGCGGCGACGGCAAATACCGGCGCGCTTTCGTTACGGCGACGGTCCACAGCGGTAACAGCGTAATGATATGTTTCGCCCGGGCGTAGTCCCCAGTCAATAAATTCAGGGGTTGTGGGGGAACCGATAAGGTATCGCTGATCCGGCGCGTCAAACGCTTCACGCGCGGCGTAAACCTGATAGTAAGTCACGTCGGGCGCTGCCGACGCTTCCCAGCGCAAACGGTTCACCCGCGCGCGGATATTTTCCGCTGTCAACGCGTCCACCGCGGGCGGCGGCGTTTGCTTTTCAGGCCGGACGCCCTCGGGCGCGAAATCAGCGTCCGTAGTCAAGGCGATCACGTCAAGCGCCGCGCTTGCCGCGACCGTGGACAAGACGACAGGGGTCTGGCTGTTCACAGCAACAGGCGCATCGGTCACACGGACCCAGGTCCACGTTTCACTCTCTGTGCCCGCTTCGATGCTTGCGCCGCCAATTTCAAAGGCCCACATCGCAAATGCACCGTCCAGGCTGCGCAGTCGCGCCCACAGGTGATAGCTGTCGGGAACAATCGTCGCAATTTCGAGGGACGCCGCGCCCCTGTCGGCGTCAGGATGCCGGTACAGATACTGCCAGTCCGACGCTTCCCGGCGGTCCACGCCCACGACAAGTCCGGGCCGGGCCGCCGTATCAAGAGACCAGAGCGCGGCTTCCGCTTCAGCGTACACCACAAGCGACGCGTCCAGGTCGTCGGACACCGCCACACCCGCACGCGCTGCCTCCGCCGAATAGCCGCTCTCCAATCCGGAATGTTCGAGCGCGGTCACTACATAATAATACGCTGTTCCCTGTAGGACCGACGGGTCCACCCATTCTGTATCGGTAATTGGCACGGGGGTCAGCAATGGATACCCGTCGCCGCTCCTTTCGCTTCGATAGACAAGATAACCACGGGTTTCGTCGCTATAGTCGGCAGGCGTCCATGAAAGCCGCACAGCACCGTCTTCTTCCCGCCAGGCAAGACCCTGCGGCGGCCTGGGCCGCGCCAGCACCGCAACGTAATTGCGGAACCGTCCGGTCATACTCGATGCCGTATGTACCTTGGTGGCGTCAGGGCTCTGCATGCTGAAATCGCCGCCGGCGTAGTAACCGTTGAAGCGATGGTTTGTGTCGAATACCGGTTGCGCCGTGAGATCGGAAAATACCTGGTACAGGATATTGCCGTTCTCGGGGCGCGTGTAGCGCCCGTAATGCCAGCCGCGCACCCAGCCCACGAAAAAGCGGGGGTGTATCCGCCAGTGCAGGTGATAATTGCTCCCATCGGGAGACAGACGCAATTCCTCGGTAGTCCCGTCGCGCACATGGGCGATGCGCGTCGCGCCGCCGTCCGTGGCAATGTATTGCCAGTCGGGCGAGGGCGACTCATGCCCATGCGTAACATGAGGTATGTTTCGCCACAAGTCATACAGCTCGTCCATGTCGAGACCCGAGGGCAGCCGAACCTTTTCGGCAAACCACGGCAAGCCGTAGTCGTTCCAGTCGTCGCCTTCGGGATAGTGAACACGGTTTTCGTAAAACGCCCGCAGATAGTTCGTGTTGCCGCACAACGGCGCGACGATGTTGGTCTTTTCGCCGGTACGCCTGTCAATGAGCGCGCCTGTACGCAAGGCAATGAGATCGCCGTATTCCTCGTGGCCGTAAATAACGCAGAAGTGGTTGCCGCCCACCGACTCGCCGCCAGGACCGATGGGACGCCCGTCATACAAGGGCAACTCGGGAATGGGAAACGCCTCATCAACAGTGAAGGGAACGAAGATGCCCCGGTTAGGCAAGTCAACAAAGATGTACTGTCGGTCGGTAGTCAATCCATAAAGCCGTTTTGTCGCCGCGGGCCAGGAGAGCGGCGCCCATGCGGCCACTTCCTCCTGCGTCCCGGTTCGCCAATTATTGCGGGTGACGGCGCCCTCGGGATTAATGGGCGCGTAATAGACGTCGGGGTCCTCGGGCGCCCATACCGCCGGACGTTCGCCCCGGGCGGGACGCAGCCGGGAAAAGCCGGCATCGCAGAACCAGCCTTCGTGTACGGTATCGCCAAGAACCCGCGCCCCGCCCACATAGAGCGTGGAACCATCAACGTTCCACGCCGACCAGACAGAGGCCGTCCCCGCGTGATCAACTGTGGGCGAATCATCTATCATCCATACCTCTGTCCCAAACTGCTTGTCTTGAAAAATCAGACGATGCATGACGAGAGAACCCTCTTCGCGCAAAAACAAATCGTAGGGCTTTTCGCCGTGCCGTTCCATGAACGATTCTAATCCCTGAACAGGATGCGGCCCCTCCTGGTATTCCCGAGGAAGCGCTTCGGAAACCGCTGTCATCGTCAGCAGTGTACTGAGACCCGTCAGGATCCAAACAATAGACTTCATGGCATTCTCTCCTTGCGTTGCAATGTGGCTTTTGGGTTGTTCGCCAACAGTTTGTCGGACACGGTCAGACGCCGTCAGACTTTATCGAACGATGTCGGACAGCGTCGGGCCGACCTTACCGTGTCTGTATTCTATATCGGTTACAACGGAGCCAAAAGCCTCATGAGCAACTGCTCCGAAAATGCTTTTCTTTGGGGCCCAAGAAAAACAGGCAAGTCGTACTGGCTTCAGCAGAATTATTCGGGCGAGCTCCTCCTCGATTTTCTCAAGACCGATCTGTTCGCAGAATATGCGGCAAAGCCATCCATTCTGCGAGAAAGGTATTCAGAATTACCGAGGACTCATCATCATTGATGAGGTGCAGATGATTCCGAACATCCTCAACGAGGTCCACTGGTTGATTGAAAACAAAGGCATAGCCTTTCTTCTTACAGGATCGAGTCCAAGAAAACTGAGGAGATCTCATGCCAACCTGCTCATGACGAATTCAAAGCAGAGGTTCCTCGACAGGAAGGGCTTCCGGTGCGCTTTGGCTCGTTCTGAGACCGATGGTCTGCCAGCGCCCCCCGCAGAAGGCCCCGATATTCAAGACGCACTGAAGGAAATCGGACACAACCCACGCGAACCAAATACCGGAGACGACCCCCCAGGAGATCGAGAGATGATATGCCAGAGGAATTCTACATGCGATGATGGAAAATGCTGTGATCAGCATGGGCCAGAAGGTATCCCCCGCCCCATTCATGGCACGTCCCAGGATGATGGAAGGAGCCAGGAAGATGAAGGAGAGACTGAACCACCTCAACAGAGCCGCTCCCTCCTCCACGATGCCAGGATCCCGCGTGAAAAAGAGACAGATCCATTCTGCCCCCACAAAAGACGACAGCGACACCAGGCACGAACAGGCCAGGTAGATCCCGGTGCAGAACCAGGCCGCGCGAATCGCCCTGTCCATCTTGTTGGCCCCCACGTTCTGTCCCACCAGCGTGGCTGCCGCGTTGCCCAGGCCAAAACCAGGCATCATGACCACCATTCGAATTCTCATCCCGATCCCAAAGGCGGCCAGAGGCACCGTGCCGAACTCCGCAACAAATCGCGTCATCGCCAGACCGGAAAGGATCCACAAGGCCACCTGGCCCGATCCGAAGATACCGATCTTGAGAATGTCCAGGATCGCTCTCATATTGGGCCAAATATGTCGCATTCGAAGCCGCAGGGCCGGATGCCCCCGAACAAAAAAAATGTATAGCAGATAGATGCAAGCGACCCACCTCGACACCAGAGTGGCCCACGCGGAACCGGCCACGCCCAATCTCGGGAATCCCATCCAGCCGAAGATCAGCAAAGGATCCAGTATCAGGTTGAGCACATTGGCCGCCACAATGGCCTTCAAGGGAGTCATCGCGTCTCCAGCCCCCCTCAACGCGGACCCCAGCACAAAATCCGTGAACATGATGACCGCGCCGGCCGCCGTGATGATGAAATAGGTCTTCCCCATATCGACCACCGCTTCTTTCGCCCCGAGGGAACGCAAAAACGGCTCCGCCAGAGAAATCCCTATGGCTGAGACAAGAAGAGAAAGAAGCAGACCCAGCAAGAGGCTTTGTCCGGTGATCAACGCGGCTCGATCTCGATCCCCGGCCCCCAAGGCCAAAGCCACCAGCGAAGCACACCCTATGGTCAACCCGGCCACCATTACATGAAAGACGCTGAGAGCCGTGCTGGCAACCGTCACCGCGGCAATGGCCTCCGGGCCCAACTTGCCCACGAAAAACATGTCCGCGAGGGAAAAAAGGTCGTGGAGCATGCCCCCGGCAAGCATGGGAAGCGCCAACTTCCATGCAACCTTCTTCAATCCATCCTCGGTCAATCTCTGCATCAAGACGTGGACCTCTTCTTCAGCGTTCCACCGGATACCAGGCCGCCAAAGGCGACCCGTCAGGATTGGTCACCCGCAGGGAAAGACGCCATCCCGTCTCTCCAGGACTCGTGCCAAGCAGTATCTCATTGTTGCCTTGCCGCATCCTCCCTTCCACGGTCTCTTCCTGTCCCATCCCTTGTCCGCTGAAGGAATGCATGGACATCCCGTTGAGCCACAGGGACATCGTGCCTTCGGCCCGAAGACGAAACAATACACGCCTGGATTCCCTCGCGCTGAATTCCGTTCTCAAGTACGCGTTGTCCCAGGATCCCAGATGAAGCGCCTCATCCAAGGCCAGATCCCCGCTATCCAAAAACGCCTGGCTGGGCAAGGGACTCCATTCCGTGGACTGAGTCGCGGGGACCTGGTTGCCAAGGGCCACGAGCCAAGGGAATGGTTTGATTGTCAGGATCTTCCAGGGCTGGATTTCCTCCCCATGCACCTGAAGATTCACCGTCATGATCCTCTCGCCCATGGGAACACCGCTTCTCACGAAATAGGGATAGACCACGTCCACCTCCGCTTGTTCAGGTTCCAGGAAGAGATGTCTCTTGGCGTTCTCCACCACCATTCCTGCCGGCGCGTCCAATTCCAGTTTCACCGAAAGACCGCTTTCAGCGCGTTTCGTCAGACCAACCCGGATGGAATCCCTTGCCCGAATCATCATGGATTGCGGCATCCGCGAGAATTCGATCACCGGCTGCAGCATCACCTCTCGAAACAGTCTGAGCCCAAAGTTGCTGGACAGATCAGGGATCCTCACCTCCAAGGTCATACTGCCTCCTGCCTTGGCGGAATCAGGGACGGGCGCCATGGCATGCCAGATTCCTTTGACCTGATGAACCTCCAGGTCCCTTCGCGTGCCATCCCAGTAGTTGCATATCACCACTGGTGGATACTGCAAGGTCTTTTCCCTGGTGCTGAAGCTGATATCAACGTGGGTACGATCCCCTGGAACCAGAGTGGGACACTCGCAATGATCGAAAAAGTTCAAGGGAGTCGCGCCCTCCAGAAAGAAACGGAGGTCCAAGACATCCCTGGCTCGAACAGCTACCGCTCCGGTTTCATTCAACCAGCACCATCCATCCACGCCTCGGGCCAGATCCGCGTAATTCTTGGCCTGCCTGAGCAGACGTTTGCCAGCGAACACCCTGTCAGGACAGTTGACACCAAAGAGAAACCGGCTGTATCCGTGTCCCTCTTCCAGCTCCACATGCAACCCTTTGGTTCGGTGGTCCCAGGACACGCCATCTACCTTGCCCTTGCGATCAGGCATCAAGAAGAGACACCTGGAAAAATCGGACCTGACAGAGTCCCCGAAAAGGAAACTATCTCCCAAATCGACAGGCAGTGGGTATCCTCTTTTCATGAAAATCAGGACATCCCCGGCCACACGCGGCATCGGATAGACGCCTGGTCCCTGCCAGATGGAACGCTCCCACCAGGCGATCCATTCTCCTTGAGGAAAATAAACGGATCGATCCTGATCCCAGGGCGCCGAGGGCGCCACCAGAAGGCCTGGACCCAATTGGTATTGGGTCTCCCACTCGTAGGCATGCTGATCCCAGGGACACGTCCACCAGATCGGAACGACCAGCGGGACGCCCTGCTTGGCCTCTTGCTGGAGTCGTTCCATGTAGGGAATCAGGTTGATTCGGGTCCAAAGCAATCCCCTGACCTGGCTGAAGACTTGTTCTCCAAAATGCCAGGGCATGGTGTCGAAGCGAAGCGGCAAAAGAGACCATGGACTGTAGGTGTCGATGATCATCTGTCTCGAGTACTCCAGCGCCGAGACAGAGTCCTCTCGAAGCAACGCGGGAGGTGTCTTCTCGGATTCCAGATCCAGAGATCCTGTCAAAAGCATCCTGGAACGACCCAGAACGTCCCCCCAAACCTCCATTCCATCTTCGCCCCGATTTGTCCACGATTCGGAAGAATCCACCATGACTTCATATCCAGCCGCTTCCGCGACATCCCTGAGTCTAGCTTGTAGATCGGCCCCCTCCCCTTCCGCTTCGTCCACTGCCTTCGCCACCTCATCCATCCTTATCAGGATCCCTCGATACGGCAGTTCCCGATCATGACATTCCCGAAGGCTCTCCACCTGCCTCCAGCCCTTCTCCAAAACACGCGCGTCCAGCCAGGACCCTATGGCAGAGAAAGGAAATGCCCCACCCACCCCGAGAAAACGTCTAAAGTCCCTCACCAAAGAGGTCGGCGAAGGAAAGGAAAGAAGGAAGAGATTCAGATCCAAGCTCTCCAGGTGCCATTCGGAGGATCCGTTCTCGTGAAATCTCACGAAACCCTTGGCCTTTGAAGGCAGGTCCACGGCCATCCCTCGCCCCAAGGACGTGAAGAGCCATGAAACGCCTGGCTTCAAGATATACTCCCCGGGAACCAGCCGCACGGTGTCGCAGCGAACGCCAAGGCCGTATTGAATTCGTTCCTCCCAGGGTAGTTCTATCCTCCAATCCCCTTCCTTGCCTGAAAGCGCACCCACAAAAGGACTCGACTTACCTAGGCCCGAGTCAAAGACGAGCCGGCCCCGTTCCCAGTCAAGCGACTCTCCTGCCCGGCCCTTCAGGCGCACTGTTTCTCTTTCGGAAGAAACCCGTCTCGGTTTCCAGGACAAGGCGTCCTGTCCAGCCCGCTCTGCGCTCAAGACCAGAATGCCCTCCTCTGCCTGTTTGACCCAAACCTGCCCCCCGTCTTCCAGGGCCAAAAAGATCTCTTCTTTCGCCGTGGCAATCCCGGTCATGAACCCCAGAATCATAGCCGTCCAGACCGCCCAATTTGCCTGCGGGCGCCGCAATGATAAAATCGTTAAAAAACCCATGGGGAGGCTCCTCATTGCCGGAGTATTACCGAAGGATCCTAAAAGCGGAAATCGACAAGAACATTTGGTTCCTCCACAGAAGCATTGAGATGGCCCTGCAAATCAATGCCGAGCCCATTCCCATCGAAATGCATCGAGGATGGTCGGAACACTCCGAATTCAACCGTGTATCCACCTTGGAAACAGCCACTGAAGGTGGTTCCTTGTCACAATTCTATCACTATGGGCACGCGACGGTTCAGTTGACCACGTTTTCCGAAGGAACTCGCCACAAGAACAGAGGATCTGTCGAGATCCAATTCATTAGTTCCGTGAAGGCGTCCCTTCCCACAGACAGGTTGGTCGACCAATATACCAAGGTCTTTCCACAGCTTCAGGAATTGGCCCCATGGCGGCCCGTACATTTGAGAACCATACAGGAAGACCCGTGATTCACTGAGATGATTCCCCTGCAAGACGAAAATCCATCTGGCTCTTTCCCCTTTGTGACTTATTCTCTGATGATCGCCTGCGTCGCGGGCTTTCTGATCGAGTTGTCCCAAGGCAAACACCTCAACGCCTTCATCCAGACCTATGGTGTCATCCCCTTGGAATATACTTCCGGAAACCTCGGCTACCTTTTCTCCGTCCAGGGAATCCTGCCCCTGCTGACCTGCATGTTTCTTCACGGCGGCGTCATGCACCTTCTGGGGAACATGTGGTATCTGTGGATCTTCGGGGACAATATAGAAGACCTCCTGGGACATCTGAATTACCTGTTCTTCTATCTCGTATGCGGCCTTCTGGCCACCCTGACGCACATCTTTTTCTACCCGAGATCCACCCTTCCGATCGTGGGGGCCAGCGGTGCCATCGCCGGGGTCCTTGGCGCCTATCTGATCAGCTATCCCCGGGCCCGCGTGCTGGTCCTCCTGCCCTTGTGGTTCTATTGGCCCATTGTCCCCTTGCCCGCCTTTTGGGTCCTGGGCATGTGGTTTTTTCTGCAACTGGGCAACGGAACCCTTGCTGTGGGCGAATCCGCGGAAAGCCTGGGTGGCGTGGCCTGGTGGGCTCACATCGGGGGATTCGCGGCAGGCATACTCTTGCTGGCCTTTTTACCCAAAAGGAAGAAACGCCGCAAAAAACCTGTACGATACGTCGTCCCTCACCAGGTGGACATGAGGTGGTAAAGCCACGACTCTTGATATAAACTTGCAGTGAACCTCTTCCTCAAAGGAGGCTCTTGATCATGAATGAGCGACCTGCATTCGAGATCGCAGCAGGCCGGCAGTTGAACGAAGCCATCTTTTCCGTGGAACAAGCGGAAGGGATGGAGGCGCATCCTTCGCACCGAAGGAAGGAAGTGAGAGAACAGCATCTCTGTCTTCTCTTCCCACGACGGTTTGTCTCTGGATCGCTTTCACTGAATATGTACGGCAGGGAATCCAAGTGGGTATCCTCATGAGACTTCGCCATGCTTCTTTCCTTCTGGGCTTCGCGATCCATCTGTGTTTTCCATCCTTTATCGGGAATGCCGCTGACCTCACAAACCTGTCTTGGGACGTCTTGGAATGGAATTGCCTGGAACCTGTCGCCATGAAGAACAGAACCTGGGATACTTCCAGGGATTCCAAGAGTCTCATCCTGCAATGGACCGATGTGGAAGGCGGATCGCATGGATCCTCCAACGGCACGGTGTATCGATTCAAGACGGTTCAGGGCGGGCGAGCCTATCTCTCGTCCTTTGGAGGACAGGCGCCGTTTTTCCAGGAACAACGAGACGCTACCATCGAATGGAGATGCAGGATCACGGAGTTGGATCGGAACGGACTTGTGGGACTCATCCTCACGGGTTCCTGGTTCGACATCCGCGTCTTTTATGGTCGAGCGTCCAGGGAAGAAAAGAACTGGATCCTTCTGGCAGATCAACCCCACACCCAGGAGACCTTGACCTTCCCATGGGAGGATCGTCGTTTTCACACCTACAGGCTTTGTCTCCTGGCCTCCACCCAGGAGGCCGTGCTCTTCGTGGATGGAAAGGAGCTGGGACGCATCCCTTTGAAGGGAAATGGAGAGCCTTTCCTGACCTTCCCTGATTTCTACCCGGAAGCCGGAGTGGATCTGGAATTGGATTTCTTTCGTGTCAGCGGACAGGGTGCCTTCGATCCCCATGGCAGGTCCCTCTTTCAGCCGTCTTCCGCGTTTTCCGGCGCTTTGTTCACGGCCGACCAACTGGCCGCGCTCAATCCTGATCGTGTCACCGAAGCGATGTCTGAAGAGACACGCTGGCATCTCAGGAAGGAACGCGGCAGAAACGACCGCAAGATCTGCCTTTGCGCGGACTGGTCCTGCCAGCCTGAAGATCTCCTCCTGAACCCTGGACTGGAAGGTCCGCACCGCATCCACATTGGAGTCCTTCTTCCGGACGTGATGGGACAAGTCCTTCGATGGGGGCTGGGAGAACAACAGGGCAGGAAACTCTTGACTGGAGCGTTGGAGGGAAAACCATGGCCTTCCCACGTCTACAAGCTTCAGGGCACGCCTCACGGACCCGGGATATCGCATACCCCCTTCTACGGAGAATTCGTGGAATTGGACGCCGGTGTGGAAGATATGACAGGAAGAACGCTTCATCTGGGAAGCCTCCAGGGACAGAGAACCTATATCACGCACGTACGCTTCGAACCCCACATCCCTTCCCAGCGTGGCGAGGATCTCTTTTCTGGGAACGTGGCCTTCGACGGACAAGTCCTGGCCTTGCTCGATCCACTGGAGTTCTTGAGAGGCACGGGCACCGGGCAGCCCAGGGATCTTTGGGATCTTGCAGCGACCTGCGAGGGATTGTTCAGCGAAGTGGCCATGGAAGTGTTCAGGGGAGCCGCCTACTACCCCTCCGAAATCTTCACGTCCGTGCGACAGGGCAGGTCCGATTACCCGTTGCATTTTTGCACCCTCGCCCGGTTGAGCCATCCCATCCTGGAAGCCATGGAGGCTTTCAAATCCAGGGGGATCCTCTTTTCCCCCAGAATTGCCATGAACAGCCATTCCATTGGAACGCGGTATGGACAGTTCTCCAGCGAATTCGCCGAGTTCCATTCGGAATGTTGGGAACGGGCCAAGGATGGAAGGCCGGACAGGCAACGCCTGTGTTACGGTCATCCGGCTGTCACGGAGAAGATGCTGGACCTAATTCGAGAACTGGCCAACATGGAAGGAAGCGGACTGTTTCTGGATTTCTCGATCACCCCGCCCATGATGAGATATGGAGATCCGCTCGTAGCGGGATTCCTGGAAAGAAGCGGCAGAGATGCCAGGGACATGGCCCCTGGACACCCGCAGTGGAACGAGTGGCTGGCTTTTCGGGCGTCCTTTCTCACGCGTTTCATGGCCTCGGTTCGACAGATTTGTCTGGCAACCAACAAGAGACTCACGGTGCGCGTTCCTGACTGCAGCCTGGAGAGAAATATGGCCCATGGAATCGATTTGTCCGCGTGGATTCAAGATCGTCTGGTGGACCGTATCCTGGTCGATCCGTTGGGCCCCATCCTGGAGGACTGGCAAGGAACCAACGATCCCATGAGCCCGAATCCCCTTCTCGCGCGCGCCAGGGACCAAGGCATAGAAGTGATCGCCGTCCTGCCTCTGACAACAGGACCAGCCCTGCTCGACCTGAGCGAGGTCCTGGCGCCAACGGATCTCTTGTATGGCATACCAATCCAGACGAGGGACCAGGCAATCATCATTCCCCAGGCTTTGCGCGCCGCCAAACGAGCGTACACCTTGGGCATGGAAGGCGTGGCCATCACGGAATTGGAACGAAGTGTGCTGATCCCGGAGACCAGGAACGCCCTGCGCAGAATGAGAAGCCCGCGATTTCTGGAATAGAACTCGTACAAGCGCCCTGGCAGATTCAGTGGCCACCCGACTACCGAGCATGAGCCAAAACGTTTTCTGCCTCCTCGTCCTGCATCCATCCCACCCGCTATCCAGAGCTCGATCGATGCGTTATAGTCTATAAACAGTGATGGACCGGCAACTGCCGGGTTGTGGTATTGGGGGAGGAGAGCATCCAATGTCTGTGGGCCCACAAAGCCATGGTTCTCGTTCACCCAGGAGCAATTGGCTCTTGGGTTGTGCCCTCGTTTGCCTGGCGCTCGGGGTTCTCGCTGTAATCCTCGGCGTGGCCGGAACGATCTACCTTACCGGCTCTTCCTCCATGGCAGATCCTTCCTGCTGGCTCACGGAAAACGCCTCAGGATACCTTTGGATCAGCTTAAAACCCTCGGATTCGGCCGCGGTGGAACTGTTGGGAAATCTGACGCAACAGATGCTTCTAGGGCAAGAAGAACTTCAAACCGCCAATACCTCCGTACTCTTGAACAAGGCGATCGAAAGATTGCGGCGGGGCCGACAAGCCAACCCGAACTACATGAAACAGTTCATGCCTTTGCGATTGGCGCTGGGGTATGAGTTTCGTCCCAGCGTGGCCAAGGACCCTCAGGATGAATATGTGCTTTCCGTGGATTTCGCGAAGTTTGCCAGAATGGCCAGATGGAGTGGGCGTCGCGCGCTTCCTTCCGCCGCGATCCAGCATCCCGCTGGATTTCACGTGGCGCAAATGGAAGACCACCTCGTGTGTTTCACCGGTTCGGGCATAGCCTGGGCCTCTCGTCAGGATATGCTGTTGCCCTGCCTGGACAAGGTGGCCACTCGAATCCAGCCCGAATGGCCAAGAAGCCTCAGAAAACTGGGTGAAGCCCTGAATCCAGAGGCGCCCCTTCAAGGCACCCTTACCAACAAGAACGGCGCCTTGGGCCACTTGATCCGATCCATGATGAATCAGGACAAGAAGGATCGCGATGGAAGTCGGGCCATGATAAATATGTTGATGAGCAGTCTGCTCGTGGGCGTGGACGGCATGTCTCTGGAAGGCTGGCTGGAAACGCCCGAAACACTGACAGGGAATCTCCTTGTCTTCTGTCGAAACGATTCCACCGCCGAAATAGTCGCCATGGCGTTCTTTGAATTGAGGGATCATCTCAACCATATTTTGTCCGAATACGAGGCAGAATTGAGGATGAAGAAGAGCGTGAAAGACGGCTGCCTCACCATGTCCACCGAGTTCCATGGTTTCCAATCCTTCCTTGTGGCCAAACTTGTAGAAAACATCAGCAGGAGGACCGACTGAAGGTGCAAGAGAGAATAGGGACCTTCCTTTTGTTGAAACAGATTGGCAGAGGAGCCATGGGCGTTGTGCATCTCGCCCAAGAGGAGTCGTTGAACCGACGGGTGGCCTTGAAACTCCTCTCTCCAGAACTTTCCTGTGATCCCAAGTTTGTCGAACGATTCAAACGAGAGGCCCAATCAGCAGCCACACTGAAACACCCCAATATCGTGCAGATCTATAGCTTTTTTCAGGACAAGGAACGTTTCTGTTTTGCCATGGAATACGTGAAGGGACAAACTCTCAGGGACTTCATGGAATCCAATGGACCCCTTCCATGGGCCGAGGCGCTTCGCCTGACTCTCCAGATCGCCAAGGCGCTAGAACACGCTCACGCTCGGGGTGTGGTGCATAGGGATGTTAAACCCGGCAACATCTTGCTGGAAGAGGAAACGGCCCGAATCGTGGTCACGGATTTTGGACTGTCTCGCGTGCTGACCGACAGCCGCTTGACACGTGACGGAGAGGTCCTGGGCACACCGGAATACATGTCCCCTGAACAGATCGAGGGCAAGGAACTGGATGGAAGAACGGATCTCTATTCACTGGGCATCGTGCTCTTCGAACTTCTCACAGGAAGGCTTCCTTTCGTGGCAGAGAAGCCCGTGGCCCTTCTGCGCATGCACATGGATCAAGAAGCGCCCCAGGCGCATCTTCTGGAAAAGAAAGTGCCCCGGGACGCAGGCATGCTTTGCCACAAGTTGTTGGCCAAAGCGCCAGAAAATCGCTTTGATAACGCGTCGGATCTCTGCGTGGAATTGAACCGACTCCTCTTGTCAGAATCAGAGACCGATTTGAATCTTCCCGGGAAATTTCGCCGAGGCACGCAAGACTCCACGACACCCCGGCGAAGATGGGTGTGGGTGCCGATCGCGGGCGCTCTGCTGTTGACCGGCATGGCGACTGGAATCTGGCTGACCCGCGAAACGCCTCCTGACTCCATGGAAAAGACGGAGGAAGGATTCCTGGATTTTGATCGGGCATTCCAATCGGCCAGCGAATTCCAAAGACAAGGAGACTATCTGGCGGCCATGGAGAAGTTCTGGGCCATTTCCGCCCTGACCGAGGATGCGTCGGAACATGAGTTGGCCAAGAGCGCTGCGGGTGAATGCCTGGTCTTGCTGGTCACGACCTCGGACATACCCATCCTTCATATCCTCAGGGAAAGTGATATCCTGACTGCTTCGGAGTTGGCTCCCATCCTAAGGAAAACAAAGAGCGGTAAATTGCATGAGGCAGCCACACAGGCCCTGGAAACCCTGATGAAGAAAGGTCTTCTCACCGAAGGAGACGTGGAGCAACTCACATTGGAAGCCCCAAAAAAGACCCAGAGACAGAAAGAAATGACCCTGCCATGAACGAAATCAAGGATCAGATACAGAAAGAAGCCAAAAGCGCCGAAAATCTCTGCTCTCAGGTTCTGGAAAAGGATCTGCAAGACCTTGTGCGACGGATCCTGAGGTCTCCAAGAATCTTTGTCACGGGCGCAGGTCGATCCGGTCTCATGGCCAAGGCATTTGCCATGCGATTGGCGCAGATGGGACGACAAGTTCACGTGGTGGGAGATGAAACCACTCCGAGAATGGATGAGCGCGATCTTCTCCTTGTCTGTTCCATCTCGGGCAGAACACAAGGTCCCTTGCTCTGGGCACGCATTGCCTCCGAGCTTGGCGCTTCGGTGATAGCATTGACTTGCAGGAAGGATTCTCCTCTGGGAGACCTGGCGCACCACATCGTCCTGTTCCCCGAGCCCGAGGACAAGGGACCTGTCCTGGCCAGCACCATGGAACTGGCGCTCCTCTTGATTCTGGACGGGATTTCCCGCGCCTTGCTGGATCAACTGGGATTGACGGAGAATGACCTGCTCAATCGACACGCGAATTTGGAGTAAACCTTGCCGCAAAACGCTCATCTTATCGTCATGGAAAGCGACGACACTCGACGACCTCGAATCACCTTTCGGGCCGTGATGATTGGATTGGCCCTGATCCCGCTGTGTTGCATGTGGGTGGTGCAATCCGAGATCGTGTGGTATTCCGGTCAACCCACCACCACATCCCTTTTCTACCACGTGGTGTTCATCTTGACGATCATTACCGGCTTGAACCTTTTGCTTAGATGGCGTTTCCCTTCCTTCGCCTTGGACTCGGGAGAACTGTTGACCATCTATCTCATGTTGTGTCTGGCCTCTGCCGTGGGCGGACATGACATGATCGAGATCCTGGTCCCCATGCTGGTTTATCCGCATTGGACAGCCGATCCAGGAAATCGATGGGGAGAGCTGATGTTGCCTCACCTGCCCAAGGACCTGATCGTCACGGATATCGAGGTGATGCGAGGAGCGTTTGAGGGAGATTCCTCCATGTATCGTCCCGAAGTTCTCCAGGCGTTTGCCGGGCCCCTCTTTCATTGGTTCATTTTCATCTTCGCCATGGTCCTAGCCATGACGTTGTTCAACATCATTCTCAGAAAACAATGGACGCAAAACGAAAAGCTGGCCTATCCTGTCATTCAGATCCCCATGGAAATGACCGGACGCGCCAGGTCCTTGATCGGCAACAAGCTGTTCTGGACCGGGTTTGGTCTTGCTGCCTTGGTCAACGTGGTCAATGGTTTACAGCATTTCTTCCCCAACATTCCCAAGCTTCCTATTGTTCAGGCCATCAATCTGGGGGAATATCTCACAGAGAAACCCTGGAATGCCGTGGGGTCCAGTTGGGTCTCCTTTTATCCTTTCGCCGTGGGATTGGGCTTCTTTCTTCCGACAGATATGGCCTTTTCCTGCTGGTTCTTCTACTTGTTCTGGAAAGTACAACGTGTTCTGGCCAGCGCCATGGGAGTGCGGGACATGCCAGGTTTTCCGTTCATCAATGAACAGACGGCAGGGGGCTTTCTGGGTATCAGTCTCATCGCCCTGTGGGTGAGCCGGCGACACCTTCAGGGCGTGTTAAAGACCATTCTGGGAAGACCGGGAGGCGTGCCGGATCACGATGAACCCGTGTCCTACCGAGTCTCTTTTCTCGGGATCATCGGCATCATGGTCTTCCTCTTCCTGTTCAGCCGTTTCAAGCTGGATATGACCCCGGGTATCATTGTCATCTTCTTTGCCATCTATTTCGCCATTGCCCTGGCGGTGGCCAGAATGAGGGCGGAACTCGGTCCACCTGCGCATGATCTGCATTTCGCGGGACCGGACCAAATCCTGACCACGGTCAAGGGACCTGTCAACCTGAAGGGAGGTCCCGGCAACCCTCTTGGGAATCTGGTCGGCTTCAGTTATTACTGGTTCTTCAACAGAGCCTACAGGGCCCATCCCATGGCCCATACCCTGGAAGGTTTCAAGATCGCGGAACGCAAATCCCTCAACGTGAACTACGCTTTTATGGCCATGATGTTGGCGGTCGCTCTGGGCATACTCAGCGCGTTCTGGTCCATGCTCCATGTCCTGTACAGGCACGGCATGGACGGCAGCATCCTGGGACCGGGCAGGCATTTCGGACAAGAGCCCTTCTCGAGGTTAAACGGCTGGATCCTCAGTCCTCTGGAGCCCAATCAGCCCGCGTTGATCGCCCTGATCGTGGGTGGTCTGAGCGTCTTCTTTCTCGGCGCGTTCCGTATGCGCTTCGCGTGGTGGCCTTTTCACCCCGTGGGATACGCCGTCTCCGGAAGCTGGTCCATGGACCAGATGTGGTTTCCTCTTCTTCTGAGTTGGGTCATCAAGGTCCTTATTCTTCGTTATGGAGGCGTCAAGGCCTATCGTCCGGCGGTCCCGTTCTTCGTGGGATTGGTCCTCGGAGAATTCTTTATTGGAAGTTTCTGGAACCTATGGGGCGTGCTCTTCGGAAGAACCGTGTATCATTTCTGGCCCTACTGAGAAACGAAATAAACCGCTTTCCTACTGAACGGAAGACTGGATGCAGGAAGATTCATTCTATCAACGCCAGCCCAGGGTATCCTTCCGCGCTGTCATGCTCGGTGTGGCCTTGATCCCTCTGTGTTGTATGTGGTTGGTTCAATCCGAAATCCTGTGGTACTCGGGAGAACCTACCACCATATCCCTCTTCTACCATGTAATTTTCATTCTCATGGTGCTGATCGGGATCAATCAGTTGATTCGATTGCGTTTCCCTAAAAGCGCGCTGGATGCCGGCGAGATTCTGACCATCTACATCATGCTTTGCCTGGCGTCCACCATGTGCGGGCACGACATGATCCAGATCCTGGTTCCCATGCTGGTCTTCCCCCACTGGAACGCGGATGCCGGCAATCGTTGGGAAGAACTGATCCTTCCCCACCTTCCGAAGAATCTGATCGTCACGGACAAGGACGTGATGCGAGGGGCCTTTGAAGGAGATGCTTCCATGTACGACTGGAGGGTCATCCAGGCGTTCGCCGGTCCCATGGCTCATTGGTTTCTCTTCATCATGGCCCTGGTCATCATGATGATCCTGTTGAACATTCTCTTGCGAAAGCAATGGACCGAAAACGAAAAGCTGGCCTACCCCGTGATCCAAATCCCCATGGAGATCTCCACTCATACGTCCTCCCTGTTGAGAAACAAATTGTTCTGGATCGGCTTCCTCATCTCAGGGACAGTGGACCTGGTCAATGGCTTGCAGCATTTTCACCCCAATATCCCCAAGCTGCCCGTGGTGCGCGCCATCAACCTGGGAGAATATCTCACGGAAAAACCTTGGAACGCGGTGGGGGCCAGTTGGGTTTCCTTCTATCCTTTTGCCATAGGTCTCGGCTTTTTCCTGCCCACAGACATGTCTTTCTCCTGTTGGTTTTTCTATCTGTTCTGGAAGATGCAACGCGTTCTGGCCAGCACCCTGGGGGTTCGGGACATCCCGGATTTCCCCTTCGTCACGGAACAGTCCGCCGGTGGTTTCATTGGGATCTGCCTGATCGCACTCTGGGTAAGCAGGAGACACTTACGGGGCGTGGCACGAAAGATTCTCGGACTTGAGGGAGGAGTCAACGACGACGACGAACCCGTCTCTTACAGGACGGCAGCAGCAGGTATCCTTCTTTGTGGAATCGCGCTATTTCTTTTCAGTTGGGGATACTTGGGCATGAGTCCTGGAATCATTCTCTTCTTTTTCACGGTCTACTTCGCTTTTTCCATAGCCATCGCCCGACTTAGAGCGGAGCTGGGACCTCCGGCCCACGACCTGCATTTCGCGGGTCCGGGACAACTGCTGACCACAGTGAGAGGACCGGTCAACCTGTATCCCACTCCCAGGAATAGACTGGGCAACCTGGTGGGATTCACCTATTTCTGGTTCTTTAATCGCGCTTACAGGGCCCATCCCATGGCCCACACCCTGGAAGGATTCAAGATATCCGAACGACAGGGGATGAACCCGACGCATGCGCTGGCAGCCATGCTGCTCTCGCTGTCCCTTGGCATCATCTTCTCCTTCTGGGCCATGCTCTATGTCTTCTATCGTCATGGAATGGATGGAAGCATCATAGGGCCCGGCCGTTGGTTCGGCCAGGAACCGTTCAACATTTTGAACGGATGGATCATGGCGCCCAAGGAACCCAACCCACACGCCTTCCTGGCCATCCTTGTCGGTGGATTGACCGTCTTCTTTCTGGGGGCTTTCCGTATGCGTTTCGCCTGGTGGCCCTTTCATCCTGTCGGCTACGCGGTGTCGAGCAGTTGGTCCATGGAGCAGCTTTGGTTCCCTCTGGTGTTAAGCTGGGCCCTGAAAGTCCTCATCCTGAGGTACGGAGGCGTGAAGGCCTATCGCCCCGCCATACCCTTTTTCGTGGGATTGGTCCTGGGAGAATTCTTCGTGGGAACCTTCTGGAACATCCTGGGGATCCTGGCTGGAAGAACTGTCTATCATTTCTGGCCTTACTGAGACGTACTCGGTTTCTTCTTCGGAGTCTTCAGATCCTCCACGCGTGTGATGAATTCGTGGACAACCTCCCGGAAATCCTTCACCAGGGGACCCTTCATGGCAGTGGTCAAGGTAAAAAACGGTCTCTTCATGGCCACAGCCCGCAACACAGCGTCATCGTCCCGTATATGGCTCCTGAACACCTTGTCCTGAAACAGGAGTCGAGCTCGCCGTTCAACCTCATTGAAAATCTCCTGCGGATACCCGTCCGCGGAATAACGGACCCGCGGGAAAAGGACACCCAACAGTTCCGGATGATGAACCATAAAAAACGAAAAGGCCTGCTTCTCGACCTCGTCCAGGTACTCCCTGAACGCCTTTTGCGTGAGCAGCAATCCGTTCACGGACAACAGGTCCAGTCCCAACGGCACAAGATAACAGTCCGAAGCCACCAAGGCATTCAACGTCAAACGAGTCAAACCCGGGGGACAGTCCACAAGAACGTAATCGAAATCAGACAGCGACGAATTCGCTCTCAACAAATCCAACAAAACCCTGTACCGATTGGCCGCGGGCACCCAGCGGGACATCATAGAATCGAGGCGAATGACGTGGTGGTGGCTGGGCAGAAGGAAGACATTGTCACATAGATCGGTCTTCACCAGCCATGGCGCCACATCCTGCTCCGCCACTTTGCGCGGATTGAACCCCCAGAAGAACTGGAATAGGGTCTCCGATCTGTGCGAATCCAGATGATAGTAGAGTTTTTCATCCCGGCAAAAAAGCCAGGTCAGGTTGCACTGGAAATCCATGTCCAGGAGCAACACCTTGGCTCCATACCACATGCCCAAAGCCATGGCCAGATGATAGGTGAGCGTGGTCTTGCCCACACCGCCCTTGGCATTGATCACGCTGATGATGTTGGCCCGGGAAATAAATCGGTCCGAGGCGGGAAGATCGGACCGAATCCGCATATCCGAACCAAAATCAAACTCTTCCATATTCTCCAACCTTCACCCGGGACAGTCCCCTAACACCCAGACCACGTCTTTTTTTTCATAGAAAACCAATCCATATCTTGAATACGACCTTTGCATAGCATAGCACAGCATAGCATACCGAGCGATTCACGGATGCGGAGGTTCCTGGTTAAGGTTCCTGCAAGGATCTGCCGGCGAGGAAAAGGGACGCTTCTTGCCGGGTTTATTCATGGTTGTCGCATGAATCACCCACCGGCAGAAGCAAGATCTCCGGACATCCTGGCTTGGGAGACCATGAAGCGAGAAATCCAGGCGTAGCGTACCCTGTCAATCTCCCTTGGTCCTCGATAAAGAGAAGAACCTCGATCTGGCTCATCTTCGAGGCAACCGCTAGGCCGTCCTGAGGTCCCAGAGCCATGATTCCGGTGGCCAAGGCATCGGCCAGAGCGGCAGAAGCCGCCATGACTGTAACGCTCAGCAACCCTTGGGCGGGCCATCCGCTACGCGGATTGACCACATGAGAATATCTGGTTCCTTCATGGACAAATCCCTGCTCGTAATCCCCGGAAGTGACAACCGAGGCGGACTGAATCGTCAAGGTGCCCGCCAAGCCTTCCCCTTGTCGCCGAGGATGACGCACCCCTATGGCAAAAGCATCTCTTCCGGGAGGACACCCCCAGGATCGAAGATCTCCTCCCACGTTCACAATCCCGGCGGACACCCCCACACTGATGAGTTTCTCCGCCGCCCGATCCACCCCATAGCCCTTGGCTATCCCGCCCAGATCCAGAACGAATCCATGTGGGAGCCCGATGAAATCCATGCCATCTTCCTGCTTGTGAACGGATTCCCATCCACAAAACTCTCTGGCAAGATCCAGTTCGTCCACAGAAGGCAAGCGTCCTTCTTGGATCGCCTTTTTCCATATCCTGACCAGAGGACCCACCGTGGGATCAAAGCCGCCTCGTGTCATATGGTGGGCCTTCTCCACCACGGTGAGCGTTTCCCGAAGTTCCCTGTCTGGAGAAAAGAAACCATGGCCCGCAGATCGGTTGATTTGCGACAATTGGCTGTCTGAATCGTAGAAACTGAGAGATTTCTCCACTTCGGTCAGCTCCTGAAATCCCAGGTCCACCCATCCCTCGGCCCGGTCCCGAGGCGCACCATACAGGGAAATTTCCGCCAGAGTACCCATGACCTTCCTTGTTTCCCTATAGGGTCGGGTTTCAGGCTTCTGACACCCCAACTGAACCCCAAACAGCAGAAAAAAAAGGAAAATCGAGAAAACGCGCCCTCTCATGCCGCGTCCCAGATCTCTGTCATCTTTCTCTGGAAAGCGTCTTCAGCCTGACCGTTGGGCACCGGCCGCATGGCGCCTATCTCTTCAAAAAAACGATTCCGTTTCTCCCAATTCCGTCCAAAACGATCCAGAGATTCCTGGCTCATCAGTCCCCATCCCCAATATTCCCGCGTCAAGATGTGACCGTGCATGATTCGAGCGCCCCGCAGGAAAGAAGCCCGCATCGGCACCATGGGACCTGCATGGAAATCATCCACAAACATCTGTCCATGTTTGTTCATCTCCGTACCCACCAAGATCGGAAGATGTCGCTTCTCCGCCAGGCCCACGATCTCGTGCAGCTTCCCTACCTTCAGATCGCGAACTCCTGGGTCCTGGATGTTCCAGTTCCGATCCGGAATGATATTGATACAACCGATTCCCATGTCCATAAAATAGTCCAAATATCTATTCGCGTCCTTTTCCGCCTCGCTCGTGCCGTCCAGCCAGGTCGCCGTGGGCACGGCGTCCAGGTCCGTCACCATGCGAAACACCTCTTCGATGGCGGGGAATCTTCCCGCTTCAGGCAAAACATAGCCAGGTCCGCCGTGTTTCATGAGCTTGGATCGGATCAATATCTGCAGTTCCGCGGGACGCGAAATCAGTCCTTTCACCTGGTCCCGACTCGTCTCCAGGGCCCCGGACCAGAAATCCACGAGGGTCGCCTCGTCAGAATAGACCTTTCTGGCTTTCTCGTCCAAAGCCACCAACATGTGCCTCTCTGTCGCATTGCCGGAAGGGGTCAGACAGAGGACCTCTTTCTCGTAGTCCACGGTGACTTCCCGCAAATACCTGTTGATTCGCCCCAGGATCTCCTCATTCCTCTCGCGGGACAAACGTCTCATCGTATCCAGCATCGTTTCCGACCGCGTGCCCTTTTTCGGCATACGGTTAAACCCTGCGCCCATGAAGTAGGCAATCCCTGGTTCCTTGGGCGAATTGATCTCCCTGTCCGACCATTCCTGAACAAAGACGCGGGACTCCAGTCCAGTCATGCCGCGTAGTTCCAGAAGTTTTGTGGCCCGCAGGAACTCTTCGGCTCCATCCAACACATCGAAATCCACCACCCCCACCGCGTACAATCCCCTCTTTTTCGCCTCCCAGGCCAAGGCAGCAGGAGAATAGTCATACGCGTTAAAGGAGAAAAACGTATGACAATGAAGATTGACGGTCGGGCTTTCGGGACAACAGGCCACCTGATCGTTCTGAAACAGGGAATAAAGCGAACGAAGAGCCTCCCAACGCTCCTCAAGCCCAAAGGATCCCAGCTTCATTTCCAACCCAAGCTGCACATGACTCCTCATCTGATCGCTCCTCATCTGATCGTTTCCTCGTAAACATTCAGTGAACCCGACAGGGTCAAGAACTTCATGGAGACAGGGAGAAAAAAAGGGATCAGCTCTCAAAAAGGCAAACCCAAGCTGGGGAGCCAAAGGTACCAGAAGCGGGTATGACATAGACGGTCCGCCAAATCGACCCAATTTATCAAGATCGTGGTGGCCTGACCCTTGGGAGAATAAGGAGATCCAGCATGTCCTCCACCTCGGCGATATACAATGGCCTTGCATGCTGTGATCTCCGCCAATTCGCTGGCACGCTCAATGGCATCGGGAAGATACCCCAGCCGGTCCACCAACCCCAGCGCCAAGGCTTCCTCGCCGTCAAAGACCCTTCCATCCGCCAGGCGATGGACCTGCTGTCTGTCCAATTCGGGTCTTCCCTGATCCACGATATGGATGAACCTTTCGTGAAACCGATTCACCAGATCTTGAAGGGTTTTTCTCTCTTCTTCGCTCATTCCTTTGAACGGAGAGCCCATGTTCTTCAATGCGCCCGCGGTGAGCGCCCTATCCTCCAATCCCAATTTTTCCATGAGGCCCGTGGCTCCGAAAAGCTGCATCATCACCCCAATGCTTCCAGTCACGCTCGTGGGCTGGCAAACGATTTCATCGCTGGACATGGCCACGTAATAACCGCCACTGGTCGCGGTATCCAGGAAAGAAGCCACGACAGGACATTTCTTTTTCTCTTTGAAGCGTCGAATCTCTTCATAGAGCAAATCGCTCCCTGAGACGCTTCCCCCCGGGGTGTTGATCCTCAACACCACCGCCTTGACCCTTTCGTCCTGCCCCGCCTTCTTCAGTTTTTCTCTCGTATCCGACACCAGACTGCTCTCTTTCCCCAAGAGCCCACCATCCTGCTGCGTGAGAAGCACGCCTTCGATCTCAAGGATGAGCACCTTGTCCCTCGCGCTTCCCTTTCCAAGGGTCAGAACGGTCTGTTCCTCGTAGGGCGAAATGCCTCTGTCCAGATTCACATTGACAAAAGCGCATCCACACAGCACAAGGGGCAATAGGGTCATCCATCTCTTCATCGTCGTATCTCCTTTGTATACCGCTTCCCCTCCCTTTTCGATCGAGGACTGCATCTTCAATTGACTCTCCTGAACTCAGGGAGTAAGATAGAATATAGAATATCATAGGAAAATCGACAGTGGGTGGGTACCCACAAGCAGTTCACCATGGATGAATCCGACTCTGGCACGACCGGTCCAATAGCCGTACTCGTGCGCAAAAAACACACACAATCTCTGCTGAAGTATTTGATCATTCTGATATGTATTTTCTTCGGTATGGGACTGTTCCTCTTTTTTGTCCCATGGCACGTTCAAGCCCAAGTTTCAGGCAAGGTCGAATGCTTTCATTCCATATCCGTTGTGGCTCCTTCAAAGGGCAGGATCAAGGAGCTTCTGGTGCCTTCCGGTCAAAGCGTTCTTGAGGGTCAGCCCTTGGCGATTTTGGAGAGAACAGACCTTCCGGAAAGGCTCGCCGGGGCAAGCGAAGACCTGGCGCGATACAAAGAGGAAATAGAGATCCTGGGAATCCTTACCTCGGCTTTGACTGAACCGGAGGAGGACTTGGATTCTCGCCACAGAGAACGGATCTTCCCGGAACGCTCTGAGAATCTACAGTCTCGTCTGGAAAAGGCGATGCATGACGCGGAAAAAAGGGTTGCTCTTTGCATGGAATCGACCACGCAGGTTCTCTCCCCGATTCATGGCGTCTTGGCTGAATGGCTATGCGCGCCTGGCGACATGATCGATACGGAGGAACCTTTGGGCCGGATTTTCAAAAACGATTGCCTCTGGATTGACGTTCAAATACCGGAAAATGAAATCTCTCAGGTGAAGGTGGGCCAAGAGGTGGATATTCGTTTTGCCACGAAACCTTGGAGAGAACATGGGGTGTTCAAGGGAATCGTCTCTCAAATCGGAACCACGGTGCAACCGATGGAAGAGAAAGGGGGCCTGTTCTGCAGCATCGGTATCCTGGTAAACAATCCCCCGGCGGACGTGAAAGAGGGGTCCACAGTGGATGTGAGAATCAAGACGAACGAGGGTTCCTCTTTTCAGAGACTCTTCAGAAGGCAAGATAGGATAGGATAGGATAGGCAAGAAATGGAGGCGGACCCACAGGAGAAACATAAAAGGGAAATCACCTGTAAAAGCGATCTACCTGAGCCCATCACGACCGCGCTGCAGAAACAGGGAATCGATCCCGAGGATCTGAAGGTCGCGGCTTGCGGTGATGTCGGAATGAACGGGGGGTTCGAAGAAACCTGGATCACTGCCACGAAATCCCGCCTGATCACCTTGATCCCCAACGGCACCGGGGCGCGCATCCGACTGAATCTTCCTCTTCACCGATTCAAGAGCTTTCAGGTGGAACCCCAGGTAGGCAATTCCATACTGGAAGGATATACCAAAGATGGCGAATTCGTGGAATTGTTGCGTTACTCCAACGCCCTGGGCCGGCAATTTCCTCAGGTTGCCAAACATCTGAACCAGCTCGTGCAAGGACACGAGGAATCGTTTGCCCCGGATTCCAGGGTACAAGATGATCTGTGCCCCACCTGCGGCCGAATCTTGCACCAGGGATCTTCCGTCTGTCCGCACTGTCCGAATAAGTCCAAGACTCTTCGTCGAATGAGCTTCTATCTGCTCAAGTATAAGGGCTATATCCTGGCCGTCTGGATCCTGCTTCTGCTCACTCGGGCCACGCTTCTGCTGCCTCCCTTTGTCACTAAAATCCTCGTGGACAGGGTTCTCATCTCGGGCAATGATGATTTTCGCCTTCTGGGCGCTCTGGTAGTCCTTCTGGCCACCGCCCGTCTGGCGGAAGTGTTTATGCAGATTCTGCAGAGTCGTCTCATATCCATCTCCGCGATCGCCCTGACCTATGACGTCCGAAACGATCTGTACAGCGCCCTTCAGAGGCAATCCCTGAGCTTTCATGACAAACGGAAGGTGGGCAATCTCATGTCCAGAATCACGAGCGACACCAACATGCTCCAAAGCTTCCTCGTAGACGGCTTGCAGCACGTGGTCGTTCATGTCCTCACGTTGCTCGGAATCGGGATCATGCTGTTCTTCATCAACTGGCAGCTCGCGTTCTACGTCCTTCTGCCTGCTCCGCTCGTGGTCATCTTCACTCGACTCATCTGGGAACGGATTCGAATGATGTACTTTCGCCTTCATGCCAGGTGGGCCCATCTCTCGGGCACCTTGAACGATTCTCTTTCAGGCATCCGCGTGGTCAAGGCCTTCGGACAAGAGGACAGAGAGATCGAACGTTTTGATTCTAGAAGCACGGATCTTTTCGTGGCAGGAGTAGAGGCGAGTCAACTCTCTCAAACCATCTTTCCCCTTTTGGCGTTCCTCACCAGTTCAGGATCCCTTCTGGTCTGGTGGTTCGGGGGCCTCAAAGTGATGCAGGGAGTTGAAAACTTTACCTTGGGCACACTGATAGCTTTCTTGGGCTATCTGGGCATGTTTTACGGTCCTCTTCAAGCCCTCACGAACGTCTCCTCCTGGCTCAGCCGAGCCTTGACCGCATCGGAAAGAGTCTTCGAGGTGATGGATACGAAGATGGATCTATCAGAACCAAAGAAACCCATACGACTTCAGAAGGTTTCGGGGGGATTCGAGTTCCTAAATGTCTCCTTCGGCTATGATCCGAATATCCCTGTCATCAAGGATTTTCATCTCAAGGTCAAGCCGGGAGAGATGATCGGATTGGTGGGACGAAGTGGCGCGGGTAAGTCCACCCTCATCAATCTAATCTGCCGCTTCTATGATGTGGACGAAGGCGCCATTCTTCTGGACGGACAAGATCTGAGGGAGATCTCTTTGCCGGATTACAGACGGAACGTGGGAGTCGTTCTCCAGGAGCCCTTTCTTTTCAGCGGGACGGTGTTCGAAAACATCGTCTATCCCCGGCCTGATGCCACTTTCGAGGAAGTCATGCAAGCCTCCAGACTGGCGCACGCCCATGAGTTCATCATGGCCTCGCCAGATGGATACGACACCCAGGTTGGGGAAAGAGGCCAACGATTATCAGGCGGAGAAAGGCAACGTGTCTCCATTGCCAGGGCCATCTTGCTGAACCCACGCGTCCTCATCCTGGACGAGGCTACCGCCTCGGTGGACACTGAAACAGAGAAACAAATCCAGGAAGCCCTTGAAAACCTGGTCCGGGGAAGAACCGTGTTTGCCATCGCCCACAGGCTTTGCACCCTTCGCAACGCGGATCGCCTCGTGGTCCTCGAAGAAGGTCGCGTGGTGGAAACAGGAACCCACGATGAACTCCGCTTCAAACGAGGCGTTTACCATAAACTGGTAGAGATGCAGACAGCCATCACCCAGATCAAGGCGATCCACTGAAGGATTTCTCATGACGTCAACGATCGAACCCAACTTGGGACGTTTCGAACCGCTCGATCCAAAGAAGATACGCCTCTTCAAACACCGAGGCATGCTTTGTCTCGAGACGGAAACAGCGGTCCATCTCAAGGTCATGACAGCCAGGGCTTTGCCCTTGTCCATGCCCAAGCAGTATGTGGGCTTTCTGACCCGCGACAACCACGATATCGGCATGATCAAGAACCCCAAGGAATTGGACGCCGAGGCTCAGGCGCTGTTGAAGGAGGCCCTGGAAAAACGCTATTTCTCGCCCAGGATCAGGAAAATCCACGCCATATTTCGTGAACATGGCAGCCTTCGCTGGATCGTGGAGACCGATCTGGGACAACGCGAATTCGTAGTGCATGATTTCAGGGAGAATCTCCTGCATCTTTCCGGACAAAACATGTACGTCACGGATGTGGACGGGAACCGATACAACATCGGAAAATTGAGAAAAATGGATCCAGCCAGTCAAGCCATCCTCCAACGATGGATTTAATCTTCTCATCCGGACAAGACACGGATTCGGTTGAGTTCCGTTTGCAGACGCACGAGTCTCTCATAAAGTCCCCGTCTCGTGAGAAGTTCCTCGTGGGTTCCGGTTTCGACAATCTTGCCTTCATCGAGCACAACCAGCCTGTCGGTGTTCCGAAGAGTGGACAGCCTGTGGGCTATGGCGAACACGGTGCGTCCTTTCACCAATCTGGCCAAAGCTTCCTGAATCAACCCCTCGGTCTGGGTATCCACCGAGGCGGTTGCCTCGTCCAGGATAAGGATTCGTGGATTGTGAAGAATCGCTCGCGCGATGGCCAGGCGTTGACGTTCACCTCCGGAGAGACGTCCGCCTCTTTCTCCAACCTGGGTGTCGTATCCATCAGGGAAAGACATGATGAACTCGTGAGCATTGGCCAGTCTGGCGGCATGTATCACCTCTTCCAGCTGGGCATGAGATTTTGGATAGCAGATGTTCTCCAAGACGCTTCCGCTGAACAAGAAGGGCTCCTGTAAAACTACGCCAAGATGGGATCTGTATTCATCCAGCTTTACATCTCTGATGTCCACCCCATCCACCAGAATCGCTCCCTCCGTCACATCGTAAAAACGACAGATCAGATTGATGAGGGTAGACTTTCCCGCCCCGCTACGTCCCACCAGACCTATCATCTCTCCAGGTTCCACAACGAGAGAAATTCCCTGTAAGACTGGCGTATTCCAATCATATCCAAAGCCAAGGTCTCGAAACTCGAAATGCCCCCTCAAATCAGGCAATCGCTTCGGATGGGGGCTTTCTCGAATCTCTCGTTTGGCATCCATCACCTCGAAGACACGTTCCGCCGCGGTGAGAGAGCGACTCAGCCAGGCTCCCATCTTGCTGAGGATCTGCACCGGCGCGTAAAACATGCCCAGATAGCCGAGAAACGCGACCAACGTGCCCAGGGTCACCTCCTGGGCCATGACCTTTCGACCTCCAATCCACCAGACCATCAGAGATCCGGTAAAGGTGATGAAGGCCAATATGGGAAAAAGAGTCTGGGAAATGCGGGACTCTTCCATTCCTGCGGAAAGCAGTTCCGTGTTCCTGTCATCGAATCTCTCCATCTCTCTCTTTTCCTGCCCGAAAGCCTTGACTACGCGTATCCCGGAAAGGGAGTCGTTCAGAATCCCAGAGATCTGAGCCCATCGCACATGGACCTTGTAATGCGCGTTCTTCACCCTGGTCCAGAAGACTCTCGTCAACAGGAAAACCACGGGAACAGGAATAAAAACGTAGAGGGCGAGTTCCCAATGAATGATAAACAGCATGATCCCGATCCCGACCACGGTCAACACATTGACCACCAGAAATTGGATTCCATTGGTGAGGAAATTGAGCACTTTCTGTGTGTCATTGGTAACACGAGACATCAGGTTTCCGGTCTTTCGGTTGTCGAAAAAGCCGAGGGATTGCCTTTGAAGGGAGATAAATAGATCCCTTCGTATGTCGTAGGTGGTGCTGATGGCCGCAAGGGAAGTCAGGCGTTGTTGAATGATATTGAGCAACACCCCAACCAATTGTGATGCACCTAGAATCACGACCAACACCCCGAGAAAGCCCATGTTTCGGGTCCCGGCGGTGAGAACACCATCGACCAGAATTCGAGTGATATAAGGAGGAGTCAGACCGGCCCCTATATTGAGAAGCATAGCCAACCAGATTCCTGCGAGATACCATTTATAGGTCAAGGCATAGCCGAACAATCTCTTCAAAGTTCTGCTCTTTTTCAAGCAACGGGGACATACCCGAGATCCATGAAGAAGCGTCTGTCCACAATCCGGACACAGGGTGTCCTGGATTCTGGTATCCGGCACAAAATCGACGTCACGATTCTCCAGAAGACTCTGAAGTTGCCTGGCAACCTGGCCGAACTGCCTGCCCAAGGAGTTGGAATATCGAATGACCTCGTAAAGCTCCCCATCCCTCGTGTATCCCTCAATCACGCCATTGCCTACCTGGGGTTCAGCGACAAACTCCTTGAACCGATCCAAGGACACATGAAGAGACGTCTGAAGCTTTCTGGACCCAGGTTCCTGCGTCAGGGTTAGCAGATGAGTTCCGGTCGCCAGGAGCCATTTCCCTCCAAATTCACCTCCCTCGCCCACATCGGACAACGCCGCCACACGGATGTCCTCCGACTTCATGCCCTTGCGGCTCAGTTGAGCCAGCACTTCTTCTGGAAGGGTTCTTGCGCGATTCATATTCCTGATCCGGTTATGGCCGGCCTCTTTAGCCAGCATAGAGACTCCCTTCTGCCCTGCCCGCCAACCATCCAATATCGATCCAACGGTGTCCCCACGATCAGCCTACCTGTCTGATGTTTGGTACATATTCAGTGAACCCGATCTGAGCTTAGATTATAGCCGGCTGGCGAGGAATACGTGAATCGTCTGACCAGGTTCAGGGACGGGCCGACCGCCAAGCATGAGCCATGACGATTCATGCATTCCTCGCCCTGCTGAGTTCAAGTCCTCGATCAGATCGGGTTCACTGAATATGTACAATCGATCCTTATTGCGTCAATGACCTGAAATGGGTAAACTAAGGGGTCTCGTAAAAATAAGTTCGGATTCTGAGGAGGTTGATTGGCTTTAGATTTGGTCGCGACGACTGAGCGGATCCGCAGACGTATCCAAGATACGTTGAGGAATACGCGATGGAGACGTGGTCGAAGGTAATGTCAACAGTGCCTTTTGAAATGGGAAATCGTTTTGGGGCAACCCGGTAGCTTTTCCGATCCATGCAGGATATGAAACAGGCTTTTTCAGGAGGGGAATATATGATCCTGGGCTACAAAACCCATGCCTACGGTGATTTGCCTATTGAGAAGATCTTTTATCACATCCATTCCGCCGGATATCAGTTGATAGAACTCTGTCTTGAAAACCTTGAGCTATCTCTGCCCAGGTTGGATGGACGGCATATTGGAAAGGTACGAAAGGAACTCAAGGAGAACAACCTGAGGGCATGTACAGTGAGCATACACGCCAACTATGTGCGGTCTCAGGGGGCCTTTCACGAGATCAAGACAACCATTCCCTTGGTGCCGGAACTGCACTCCGACAAACTGATCATTGTCTCCGGAAACAAGGACCAGGCTCGAACACAACAGGATTGGCGAATCCTGACTGGACGCACCAAGGAACTCCTGCAACTTGCCAAGGCCTACGATGTTCGTCTGCTCTTGGAGCCTCTTCCCAACCATCTGGTGGGAAGCACCGAAGAGGCCAAACGTTTTCTCAAGGAGTGCCATTCTCCGAATCTGGGTCTGGTCTTGGACATGGCCGCATTGAATATCATGGAGAAGGAGCCTATCCAGGCGATTGAGACGCTCGGCGACATGATCCAACACGTGCACATCTCAGATATCAAGAAGGCGAAATATGTTCTGCTGGCTCCAGGCGAGGGGGATGTCCCCATTCGAGCCATGCTGAACGCCCTTCAAGGGATCGCTTATCAGGGAGATTACGTGGTCAATCTACCGAACCTGGACCCTCATTTCGCGGCGCCTAGGGCCTTGGACGCCATGAGAAAAATCATGGCTGGCTAGCGCTTGCGTCGCGTCTTTTCACGATCCGCGTGGCAGGAGATGTTATGGCCAACAAAGTTCCCAAAAAATTTACCGTGCTCGCCAAGGGAGAGTTCCTGTATGGGAACAAGACGCAACCGGAGAGGCTCTCCGGCATGGGAGCCTTGTACCAGGAGCAGGGGTGCCTGTACGACGCGATCGATTTCTACGAGATGGCCAAAGATCAGGACGCTGCATCCCATCTAGCGGAACTAGCCAAGGAAGAGGGAAACGCTTTTCTATTGAGACGATGCCTGAGGGTGATGGGCAGTACCCCTTCTGAAGCGGAATGGATCGCCTTGGCCCAAAGAGCGGAGTCCCAGAACAGGATGGCGGACGCGGCCATTTTCTTCGAACAAGGAGGGCAACCTCTGGAGGCGATCCGCATCAGGGAAGTGACAGGTATCGTTCTGCCCTCCCTCGAGAAATTGGGAGCCGAAACCCTGCAAGTCTCGGACTCCGGGGAAAACGAATCGGATTAACGAGACCACAGCTTCTTTCCAATCCATCGCGTTTCTTCCATGGGGCAAAGCCATAGCACGGCGAAGGATCCTGCCACGACTCCTCCCCCTATCAGGAAGATCCGCAAGGTCCGTCCCAGGAAATCTGCAGGAGAAAGTGGACAAAATCTCTCCGCCGCGACCCCCAGCAACAAGGCACCCAAGGCGCATAGTCCCATCTTCAGAAGCGGGAACAACAGATCGCTCCAAGAGAACCCCGCGCCTTCTTTCTTCAGCCATCCATGGATCCCAAAGACCAGAAGAAGCGAATTGGCCGTGAAAGCGATGGAAGCTGCCAAGGCCAGCCCGGCATGCTCCAGCCTGGTCTGCACGAGAAGGTAGTCCAATCCCAGATTCAGGACCGCGGCCACCATGGAACAGACCAAAGGTCCTCTGTTCCATTGGACCGTGGAAAGCACTCGCGTGAACAAAGAGACCAGCCCCATCCCGGTGAGTCCCATGGTGTAACAGGCAAACGCTGAGGCCGTAAGTTCCACGCTCTTCTGACTGAAAGCTCCTCGCTGGTATACCAGGCCCACCACATCCTGACTGCAAAGAAACAAGAAGCAAGAGGAAGGAACAAAGACAAGCAGATTGAGACGGTATCCGGAAAGAACGCCCTTCTTGAAGGAATCCGGGTGCCGAAGGGCGGCCTGTTCCGTGAGGTAAGGTGCTACGGCACGCCCCACAGCCAGGCCAAAGATGGCAAAAGGCAGTTGAATCAATCTGTGCGCGTACCAGAGGGAGGAGATGCTCCCCACCACGAGTCGAGAGGCCAATCGAGTCTCCACAATTTCCACGGATTTGAGAAGAATGGATTGGATCGCCACGTACATGGCCTGTCCCCAAATCAAGGCGCCTTCCCCGGAAGGCAACAAGAAACGCCAGGTATAGCCGGAGCCTTCCGGAGCGCCTTTTCGGCAACCGTAGACAAAAGGAATCTGGAAGAGGAACTGGCAAGCTCCACCTGCCAGAAAGCCCACGGAAAGCGCGTGAATCCCCATGGAACCAGAGAAAAGAGGCACACACACCATGACACCCAGACTCAAGAAGAGAGGGGCCAAGCTATAGGGAACATTTTTCTCGAAAAAGGTGAGAATTCCACCCACATAGGCAGCCAATCCGATGAGCACCATGAAGGGAAGCACGATATAGGTGGATGTCAGCGCCGCGCGTTGTTGATCCAGATCCAGGCCAGGCCCCAACATGGACACCAATTGAGGAGCGAACAGATAGCAGCCAAAACAAATGGTGACCAGAGCCAGGACCATGATATTGAGGCAGGACCATGCCAGGAACCATGCCCGACGATCTTCCCCCTTGGACATCAGTGCCTTGAACGGAGGCATGAACGCCCGTTCCACTACGTCCTCTGCCAGGATTCTCCGGAAAAGGGTGGGGATCTTGAAGGCCACCACGAAGGAATCCATCAGACCGGAGGCATCATACACGCTGGCCGTGAGCATCTCCCGGATAAAACCCAAGCCTCGAGAGATCAAGGTTCCCAGGCTGAGACGAATCAGATTCCCAAGAATACGCTCGCCGGCCGATACCCGCGCCTTCTCTGTCCCGAGTTCATCCACAGACATTCCTCAAGAGACTGTCGAATCCTCTCAGACAAGAACCGCTTCGATCCCGAGGTAGTCACACAGGTCTTCCAAGGAATTCGACAGATCGCCGTGAATCATGCTGGCATGGTGAATGAAGCCTTCTTCGATCAAGGTTCGATAGAGCAGCTTCAAATCCGGAACCTCCACCCAGCTCCAGGATCCCCTGCGTATAGCGTCTTCCTCAACGATGGAACCGTTGGTGATCAACAGACGAAAGTCTCCATCCTCTTCGATCAATCTATTCAAGGTCACAGGCCCCGGAGCCACCTGGAATTCGCCCACGCCCTGGCAAGTCGACGGGTCAGACACGCGATCCAGGATGCTGTGTGTTCCGATCTTCACCTGATCCGGATTGCCTGCGAGACACAGAGGGGCATTTCCACAGTGCCAGGCGTAAAACTGATTCTCATGTTCCTGGTGCTGGATCGTCCAGTCAATGAAATGAGGCACGGTCGCGTTGAGCGCTGTCTCGTATTGAAGCAGCATGGTCAACGCGCCCAATACATCCACCTCGCACGCGGTCATCATGCCTTGAGCTGTCAAACGTCCCATGCAAAGACAGGAGGAGATTCCATATACGTTCTGCATAGCCGACCAGCATTGGACCGCCATACAGGACAGTTCCTTCTCTTCAGCCCATCGAAGAAGAACCACCTCGAGCTTTGCAGACTTGAGCAAACTCTCCGCGTCCATACAAACCTGGTAAAGGCCGGACTTCATCTCATCCAGGATTCTGAGAACGTCAGGATCCTTCGGATCCACGGCCGCGGCTTGAGCGAACAGATCGGCCATGGACATCTGGACCACGCGTTGATCGAACTGCTCGATCAGAGGCACCTCGCTGAAAGCGCAGGTTTCGAAGCGTTCAGGTCGGGTCCCCACCATACCCACCCTGGCTTGCAGAAAACCATTCACCCCGGCGCAGGTGCGGGCAAAGTCCTGAATCCCATCCTGGAATAAAGCCTCTTCCGGGAAGAGAATGTCCAAAAACCTGCTCGACAATCCCCTGCGTCGAAGGGCAGACGCCACGGACAAGGTGCCACAGAAGGAATCGGACAGCCTGTTCCCATCCTCGGTAAAGGGTCCCTCCTTGGTTCCGAACAGGAGAGTGGGCACCCCCAGACGGCTGGCCACCTCGGCACAGGAGATCTCGTCCCCAAACGTCATGGTTCCAATCAGCAGTCCTTCGATATCCCTGTCGCAGAACAATTCGATGACCCTCTCCGCGTCCGCGTCATCCCTGACCAGTCCACCCAAAGTCAACTCAGGGGAAGGTACGACCAGTTCCACTTCAGGCATCCCGGCCATAGCCTTGATACAGCGGTCCCGCATGGCCACGGCCCAGTTCTCATTGAAAGGATCTCGATGAGAGGGTAAAAATCCAAGGGCAACGGTTCTCATGAAACAAGACCTCCTTGTGTAAAGCACAATGTATTGTGGTGATGCTACCGTGAGCACCAGCACCAGTCAAGAGAGGGGCATGCCTGCCTGGCCAGCCACCTTTCGAATGGCTTCGACAGCCCTCTGAAAACGATCCGCTTTGGACATATCTTGAAACCGTTCGCTTCCAAGATGAGGTTCCAGGGACAAGAAACCCTCAAAGCCCCTTTGGGTCGCGTCCCTCAAGATCTCCACGAATCCGGCGTCGCCTTCCCCGGCAGGCACAGTCATCTTCGCCTTCTTGTCGCAATCCTTGATATGGAAATAGACAATGTGATCCTTGAGAAGATTCCAGGCATCCGGATAGGTTTCATGGCCTTTGTGAAGGAAGTTGGATGGATCGAAGATCCCTCTCAAGGAGGGGGAATGGACGCCCTCCAGAATCCTGAGACAGCGATCAGGACTCTCTCCAAAGATTCTGGACTCGTTTTCGTGAAGGAGGATCCGTCCCTTCTCCCCAGCCATCTTTGCCTTCACGGCCATGCGCCTGAGCACCTCGTCTTCGAAGTTCCAGGGATCCTCTCCCTCAGGAATGTAGTAAGAGAAGACTCGAATGTAGGGGGTCTCAAAGCATTCGGCCGCCTTCATGGCCCGATGGAATCGTTTCAACTCCTCCTGGAAAGGGGACTGGATGTCCACCTTGCCGATAGGGGATCCTATGGCAGAGACACGGAACGACGCCTTGTCCAGGGTCGCCTTGACCTGAGCCATCTCCTGTTCGGTGTGATCGATGATTCCCTTGCCGTTCACGCCTCGAAGTTCGATGTAGCGCAAGCCCAAGGCTGTCATCACTTGGATCTGTGTTTCCATATCCGGAGCGATCTCATCCCCGAATCCGCTCAAATTGCATATCTTGCCGTCTGTCGTCATGATTCCTTACTCCTGGCCCACCAGCAATTCCATGAGCTGTCACTCGATAAATTGATCTTCACCTTTTATCCTGACAGCATAGCACGTCATGAATCAGACTTGCATCCATGATATCGAAACTCATCCAGGCGAACATTCAGCGAATACTCGGCACCGCTCTTTGCATGCCATAGTCGATCTCATCCCTAGATTCCCTCGCCCGTTCCTGTTCTCTTCACCCTTTCATGTTTTCCTCGCCCCTTCATGAATCTTCGTGTCTTCCATGCCTCGAATTCACTCTTGGCCAGTGACAGATCGGAAATATGGAGCACTGGGATCACACGAAACCCATGCGTTTACAGGAAGTCAGATGCCCGGTGAGCGAAGGGATCGACGATCGTCAGGCCCTCCAGAGATTGTCCGTCCTGAAGGTCCTCGGTGAGCAGATACGTACATCCTGAAGCTTGAGCCGCTGCGACAATCATGGAATCCCACCACGAGAAGCCAAATCGCTGTTGTATGTGCCTGGTAGATCTGAGCAAGACGTTGTCTATTGAAATGGGTCGCCATATCATCAGGGCTTCGATATCAGACCATGCCTCGCCTTCAGTCAAACCGGGGGAGAGCTTCCGGGTGACGGTGACGAAATACTCGCTCAGAACCTGGGTGCTGATTCGTCCACTTTGGGCATCCCAAAGTCGTTCCAGCCATGCTTGGCCTGATCTCATCTTTGTTCCCTCGGAGACGTCTCGAGAGTATACCAAAAGGTTGGTATCAACGAAGAATCTACCGTTCATGGAGTTCCTCGCGTGAGGGATATCTTCCCGATACCTTCAGAGGCTTGGGCTGTCTGCTCAGAAAAGCCGCCTTGGCCGCTTCGTAGCCCAACTCCTCCTCCATTTCACGCCTGAGAATCTCTCCGATCATGCGAGATAGGCTTCGCTCATGTCTAGCGGCCCAGATTCGAGCCCAGCGGGCCAACTCTTCTTCAAGGGTGATGGTCACATTCTTCATGATGACACTATTCTAGTGTTACACGAATTTTGTGTCAATCCTGGCCGGCTGGCATCCTTCGCACACTTGACCCCTTCTTGGCCTTGGCCTATTCTCTTCGTAAGTCATGATCATGCTAAATCCACAAAGTAGGATCATATCCGCCATTTTCCTGACCATGGTCCTGAGAACGTCAGGCACTGGATGCTCCCCGGCTGACACTTGAACGTGCTGTGGATCAACGTGATGGATCTCTACGAAGAGTTTAGCCGATGGATGAAGGAATTCAGAGAAAGAGAGATCCCTTCCGGATGATATTGAATTCCTGAGAAACGCCACCCATGAAATCAACCAAGATAGTTGACATGAGTCCCAAGGCCGTAACACCCAGGATCAAACGAGTTGCCGAGCTCCGAAGGCTCTGTCTGGCTCTGCGAGAGCGTGGATTTCAGGATCTTGTCCGCCTTGGACCAGCTTCTTGATCAGAGCCTGCCTCGATTCATCGATGGAATCACGAGAGAAGAGGGACTCCAGGAACTGAGGGAAGAGATTATGGATTGCGTACAACTTATATGTGAGGAAAAGAAATGAACATGAGCTTATGCTTTTTTGGGATGGTCGTTCTGGCAAGCCTACCCACCAGAGCCAACGCTAAAGAGAGGCACATGGAGCCGAAGACGATCCTTCACTGCGACATGACTTCTCTGATGACCTCTGATCTGCGGGACGAACGGCAAAGGCGATGGTTCTGGGATGTCTCGCACCTGGTGTCCGCCTATCAGGGATTGATAAACCGAGAAGAGGCGCGCCTGTATATCAGATACAACGCCGAACCGGACGACTTCTGGTGGGAAGTCATGCGGGAGCAAGGCGGATGGTTGGAACACGCGTCTGTCTCCCACATGGAAGTGACGGAGCTCCTCGCGTCCATATCCTCCTCCTTGGACCCACCTTTCCGAGGATTCGTGGTGTGGGATGAACGGGTTCCCGCCACCTCCAACCTGGCTTCCACTCTGGCCGGGGCCGAGAATCTCTTGCCGCTGCGATACGATGAAGAAGAGGATTCCCTGTACCAACGGTTCATGAAGGCGAAGAACGCGGCCCCTGTCGTGCTACGGCTCATCCACGAGGACGGCTCGCCCATGTTCACGGGCAAAGGCATGATTCCCGGAACGAACATTCCCTCCACCCAAAGCGCCAAATGCGACGCCTACCTGTGGCTGGTGGAGCATTTTCTCGAAAAGGGCAAGCTCAACCCACACACCATGGGTTACTACATCGATGCCTTCTGGCTCCAATGCTGGCATGTGAGCGGCCCTCAAAACCACACCCTGACCAATCACGATTATGTCATTTCGCGGCAGGGACTTCTCTTCGACTTGAACGTCTGGGAGGATGAATCCCCGGTGGACGACCCCCATCAGCCTCCCGGGACCGATCTGGAGACGCTCAAGCGAATTTTGCGCGCTGCCTACGATCAATTCCGGGGGAACGGTATGATCCACGTGGCGGGATTCACGCCATGGGCCTACAAATACACCACCTTCCAGACCCAGGAGTGGAACGCGGGCGGAAAATACGATGGCGTGCCCACGGAATGGAAATACGCCGAGGTCCTCTCCTGTTTCAATGCCTACATGGATGCGGACGCGCTGGGATACTCGGCCATGGCCAACGCCTCTTTTTTCCAACATTACCCTCTCCCCAAGAGGATCCCACAGAACCCGGGGCCCACAAAGAAATCCCTTCGACAGGCAGGGATTCTGGATTCCAAGGGACGCATCCAGCCCAAGAGTTACGTGGCCCACTATGTGGGCGATTACGACGCGGCCGCGTGGCTCTACTGGAATATCCCAAGATTCTGGAAAGACCCGTCCCGAGGCCAGGTGACCCTCTCCTGGGCCTTCAATCCCAACCTCTGCTATCGTTTCCCTCTGGGCATGGCATGGACACGGCAGCACAGGACCGATCGGGATTTCTTCATTGCCGGGGATTCCGGGGCAGGGTACCTCAATCCGGGATACTTGTCGCAACCACGTCCCCATTCAGGACTTCCCTCCGGGTGGAAGGCTTGGGAGAGGCATTGCAGGCAACTGTTCAGGCAATGGGACATTGGACTGACCGGGTTTGTCCTGGACGGCTATGCCAGGGGACTGGACGAAGAGGGACTGGACGCCTATAGCCGGTTTTCGCCGAATGGAATCGTTCCTCAAAAAATCAGGGAACAAGGGGTACACAAGGGCATGCCTTTTCTCAAGATGGCCGGAGATCTGCCCCATGGGGAAAGGGATGCCGCGGAGGTGATCGCGCAACGGTCCAGATCCCCTCTTCCCCGCTTCACCGTGTACCGATCCATCTTGAAGTCCCCTTCCTGGTACAAAAGAGTGGAAGAGGAGACCCATGTGTTGGCAGAAAATCGAGTCGTGTTCGTGGACATGATCACCCTTCTGTGGCTGGTCAAGGAATACGAGAAGAATCCGACGCTTCACGCGCTTGACTTGTCTCATTACCAGTCGGAAACACTTCTCGTCTCCAAGCCGGGTCAAGAGAAAGGGATATGGCCGGTGCTCTGGGAGGATGGCATGTTCGAGATCGTGGACATGGATGGAAGCCCCTGTTGGCGGATCTCCGGCCAGGGGAGGGGCCACTACCTCTATTTCGACACGGCCTTCGATTTTTCCAGGAAATCAGACAAGCAAGTCATGGTAAAGATCGAGTACCTGGATCAGGGTCACGCCTCTTTTCTTCTTCAGTACGATTCCTGGGACCCCAGGGCGCCGGTGGAAGGGGCCTACAAGGACGCCGCGATCCAAGGAATCCGTGAGAATTTAGGGACCTGGAAAAAGGCAGAGTTTCCTCTCAAGGACCCGCGCTTCGCCGGTCGACAGAATGGCGGCGCGGATCTGAGGTTTGCGGCCGGAAATGAACCCCTGCTCATCCGAAGCATCCGTGTCAGTCAATAAGGGATGTGGAAGGATGGGGCACGCTTCAACAAGGAGGTCGTCGTAACCCTTCCCTCAGGAACAAAAGTTTTCTACATCAACCTGACCGATGAAAAGGATCTGGTGGTCAGCAGCGAGCATGAAGAAATCCCCTCCATGTGACGAGAAAGGACCTTTGCCCCATGACACAACGAAACATCATCTTCTTTCACGCTGAAAGCTGGGATGGCCGAATGCTCGGGGCCATGGGACATCCGGCGCTTTGTTCGGCCACGCCCCACATCGACCATCTGGTCGGGGACGGCACACTCTTTGAGAACACCTATTGTTCCCATCCGATTTGCTGTCCTTCTCGCGCCAACATGTGGTCCGGTCGCTATACCCACCATTGCGAGAGTTGGAACAACCATAAGGGACTAGAACCGGGCATGTGGGCCCTTCTCGATCACTTGCCGCAGACCCACAGGGTCGGAATCTTCGGCAAACTGGATTATCGCTCCGGAGGACACACCCAACAGGCACGCCTGACTGCCTGGCTCGGCACAGCCGGGATCGATCGACCCGGGTACAGAGAGGACACATCCCAATGTTTTTCGGTGGAAGACAGCGATTCTGAGCGTTGCCACGAGGATGACTGGCGCAAGATCGACGATGCCATCGCGTTCCTGGAGCAGCAGCAGTCCGAAAGACATGGGCAAAACAAACCGTTTTTTCTCTATGTCAGTACCTCCCTGGTGCATCCCAGGTTCCACACCAACCGAACTTGGCTCGAAAAGATTCCGGAAGATTCCGTCGATATCCCAGCCATGGATCCGACCGATCATCCTTGCCATCAGTATCAACGCATGACCAAGGCCTGGCGCTATGGGTTCGAGGAAGACACGGTGCGACAGGTGCGGCGCATCTATCTGGCCATGGCCGCGGAGGCCGATGCCATGGTCGGCGCGCTTTACAATGCCATGCATCGTCTCGGCCTGTCCGACAACACCTATTTCGTCTTTTCCAGCGATCATGGCGAGCTGGCCTTGGAACATCAGGAGTGGTACAAGATGTCCTTTTACGAGGGTTCCGTGCGCGTACCGCTGGTGATGACAGGCCCGGGGATCGTCTCCGGACAGCGCTGTCCCAACCTGGTTTCCCTGATCGACTTGTGTCCGACCTTCCTGCAGATGACAGGTCTGCCGGCGCGAAAGACTCTGGACGGTGAATCCCTGTTGCCTCTGGCCATGGGACAGACCGACAAGAGTCGCGACTGGACTTACGCGTGTTTCATGGGTACCACGCTCAACACGTCCGGGTTTATGCTGCGCAAGGAGAGGTGGAAATACCTGGTCTACGTGGGATACCCCTCTCAGTTGTTCGACATCCAGGCCGACCCGGGAGAACTGCGGGATGTGATCGCGTGCCATCCCGATGTGGCGCGACAACTCGATGCTCAGTTGCGCGAGATCGTTCAGGTCGAACAAACCCACCGCGACGTGATGGCTTACAACAAGGAGGCTTTCCGTCAATGGCGCAGGCAAGCCCAACGGGGACTGTATGTCGATGATTCCTATGGCTTACGCGAACATCCCAGCTCCGACTACATGACCATCATGGACAATGCTTTCGCCGGATATGATCAGAACGACGAGAGGAAAGTCGAAGCATGGTTGAACACCTGACAGGACACCGCCACCGCATGGCTCGATCCCCCCACAAGAAGAACATTCACAATTTGCTCCCTGGAGAAAGAGCCCAAATAGGTCACATTTTCAAGGGTGGCAAAGAGATGCCGTATCTCTCTGACAGCGTCTGAAGCCGTGCATAATTGCTTTGAAACTGCTTGGCATCGAAGACGCTAGAAGGTGGATCGTCCAACACGCTTTGGGCCAACGCTCCCAGATGTTTCGGCTCAATTCTGCTCGATGCGTTGCACAGGATGGATTCGATATCCTGCCAATCTGTTTCGAGTCCCCTGGCCATCTTGTCAATCAACCGATCCTGAAGATCGGGGATGAGTATCTTCACGTTTTGAACCTCCACATCGGACACTTCTCGACACCGCTTCCGCCAACCGCGAGGCATGGAGACCAGTCCCGGCGGAACGCTGTGAGAATGGAAGCCTGTTTCCGAGATGATGTTCTCGAAAAGAACGCTCCCCTCATCGCAAATGAAGTCCAAATCTCCTGTCGCTCGCGAACCTATCCCTTCCAATAAAAGAGATCCTGCACCGACGAGGTACAGTGTAGGTTTTGTAGACACGGTCACAGCGCGGTCATCAAAGGCCTTGATGAGGGAAAACACCTCTTGCTTGAGAAACGGAGCGCCTTCATCTCCCATGGCCGCTCCGAACCGTGAGGAATTGCTTCTGAAAGCGCGCATATTGTGAAAAGTCCATCGGCTCTAGTATCCCCCAGTCGTGTCCGATATCCGACTGCGCCACTTGATTCTTCTGATCCTGGACGAGAGGAATGCAAACTTCCCAGGCTCGCGGAGAAAGTCCCATGATGGAGACGGTCCAACTCTGCTTTCTCCCTGGCGTCAAGCTGTTCCTCAATGCCTCCAGCCGGCAGCCTACATCACAGAGATAGGCGATCCTCCGTCGATCCTTTTCATCAAAAGAGGCGTCCGCGGGAGGAATATTGTCCAGCAAGGAGATCCAAAGAGGAAGAGCGCGGATGAGTCGGATATCCCCTATATCTAGAGAGATCTTCAGAAGATGGCAGGGGTCCTCATGGTCTAGAGCATCCCCCTCTCCTACGGCCAAGAGCGGAATACCCCACCCCTCATGAAGGTATCTGTAGATCGAGTCTGCTGTCTTCAAGGAACTCACTCCAACACAACACGGATTATCGGCCAGGATGGTCTCACTACAGTATCATCCTGCAGCTTCAGGTTTCCCTGTCCTTAAGATCATAAGACAGGGTCGAGATGCTATCAAGCCGCACCCCTTCCTTGTTGCGCTTTTTGTTATATTGACTCCGAGAAGATGTCCGATAACATGTAGTGGTTGCTCTGCGCCGTTGCCGCGAACCGTGCTTTCTCTCGAAGTGAAGCGGCCGGCAGGTGCCGATCCAGGAGGCCAAACAGGACTCCGACTGCCTCAAATCGGTGCTGAATAGTAGCTTGTAGTGGGTTCTCTGCTCGTACCAAATGCAATCCTGATTGCATTTGGTAGTGCTATATGCAATAATACTTTCATATGGTTGAACGAGTTTTCTGGAAGAAACGGTTACTAGACGCATGGCTCGAGAAAAGCATCGTATGGCTGGCGGGCGTGAGACGCTCGGGCAAAACCTGCCTTTGCCAATCTCTATCAGACACGCTTTACTTCGACTGTGAACTGCCTCGCACCCGAAGAGCCATGGAAGATCCCGAAGGGTTCCTCGAAGGACTGCAAGGCAGGATCATAGCTCTGGATGAAATCCATCGGCTCCCAAACCCCTCCGAACTCCTCAAAATCGCCGCGGATCACTATCCCTCCTGCAGGATTGTGGCCACAGGATCGTCCACTCTGGGAGCCTCAAAGAAATTCCGTGACACTCTGACGGGAAGAAAGCGCAACGTATGGCTGACCCCCATGACGGAACAGGACAGGAAGGACTTTCAGTCGTCGGATCTCCCCTTCCGACTTCATCGCGGCGGGCTCCCGCCGTTCTTTCTGTCAGAACGTTTCCCAGAAGCTGATGTTCAGGAGTGGATCGATTCGTATTGGGCCAAGGACATTCAAGAACTGTTTCGCCTCGAACGTCGAGCTCCCTTCCAAAGACTTCTCGAATTGCTCCTCAGCCAAAGCGGAAGCATGTTCGAAGCAACTAGATTCGCTGGAGAATGCGAGATCAGTCGGCCCACTGTCGGCAACTATCTGAACATCCTCGAAGCGACGTACGTCGTTCACGTCATCCGACCTTTCAGTACCAGAAAGGCCACAGAAATCGTATCCGCTCCCAAAGTCTACGGCTTCGACACGGGCTTCGTACGCTATTTCAGAGGATGGGACGACCTACGAAACGAAGACCTGGGTATCCTTTGGGAGCACTACGTTCTCAATGAAATCATGGCTACCACTGCAACAAGGAGAATACACTACTGGCGAGACAAGGCGGGTCATGAAATCGACTTCGTGTGGAAGCGTCCAGGTCGTCCCCCCATCGCCATCGAATGCAAATGGTCTTCCAGGGACTTCAGTGCAAGAAACATGAAGTCTTTCGCCTCTCGGTATAGAAAGGGACATTTCTTTGTCGTCACTCAGGACGTGGACGAGTCCTTTTCACAAAGGTACGGCGAAATGACCGTACGCTTCGTATCTCTGGCGGACCTGTGCGCTCATTTAGCGGACGCTTAGTTCCTGTTCTGTCGCCTTCGTTCTGGTCCATCGTAAATAGGAATCCGCCGAACAAAGCGCTGCACAGCGACGCGGCAAACCGCGTCGCCATTCAGGCCAACCCGGAAGAACTGCTTGATCTAAACGCAAAGGATTCGGGTATGATAAGGTGGACGAAAGAAAAGTCGAAGAAGGGTTAAACACCTGACACCTTGCCGAGGGATACTTTCCGTGGACCGAATAGGGGCAAGACCCCTCTTTCTCACCCTCTTGCTCTTTGGAAGTGTGGGTGCCATCACCTGGGCCATTCGGGGAACCAACGGCTGGGGAGGCATGGATGGCACCCTGGTGCCGGGCATGACATGGGGACTTCTCTGGTACTACGTGTGTCACCGGCTGGGGGTGGACGGAAGAGGGATGTCCTTCTGGCTTGGCATTGGAATCGCCCTGGGTGGAATGCTGGGGTATGGACAGTACATTTCATGGATACAGGGCAGATTCCATGTCAAGGAAGAGATCATCCCTGTCGCTCGATGGATCGGATTCACATGGTTGGCCATCACAGGTCTGGGATGGGGCGCCCCCGGAGGAATCGTCCTGGGCTGGGCCCTGGGCAAGGGGGCTGGACGCAAAGGATGGCTGGTCAGGCTTGTTCTTCCTCTCGCTTTGACCTTCCTTGGTTGGATCCTGATTCAGATCTGTCCCTTTCTCTTTTTTCCAAACCACGCTCTGGATATCTACGCAGGGGAATTGGACCCTCATCTTCAACGAACCGTAAGCACAAACACCACCAATGCTCTGGTCGCTTTCTGGTGGGCCGGATCCATGCTCACCGCGGGCCTGCAACGGGACCGATACACCTTGATCTCAGGTCTTCTCCTTGGTGGAGGTTTTGCCATAGCCTTTCCCTTGAGCGCGGCATGGTGTCTGGGGTATGAGCACGCGCCACAATTCATCGACTGGTGGAAGGTTTGGGAGCTCAGCGCCGGGTTCTTCCTTGGCGTTTTCTATGGGATCCTTCTCTTCTGGTGGATCAAGCAAGAAGGCAGCTCGCCGGACGGATCGCCTCTGAGCCCGAGGATCGAGAAACGGCGAAGCCTGTCTCTGGCCCAATGCATTTTCACCCTTCTCTTTGTCACGTTCTTTGGCGTCACTTCAAGGGCAGGTGTGGTCCTCGGCCTCTATGATGATACCGCTGTGGATCAGTACCAATGGCCCCTACCCCGCATCATCATCTTCTCGCCCTTTGCCTTGACCCTGCTGAGCGCCATGGTGATCCGATGGTGGAAGATCGCTCGATGGTCCGGTCATGCTCCCCTCGATCCCGGACAAGAGCCGACACTCTCCCACCGCGTCGCGGACATCATCATGCTTCTCGGCTTCGTGGGAGCTATCACCATCTGGCCATCCAAGGTGGGTGTTCTCTACGCGTTCTTTCTTCTCCTGTCCATCTTCGCCTTTCAGCGCTTGGTCAGCGAGACCGAGAGAAATTGTTGAGCGCGCTCAGAAACCAAGGAATCCCCTGGAAAGGAGCCCCTATGTCCCTCGGACAACGGGATCGAGAGATCCTTCGATCGCTAGCGGAACGCTACAGCGAAATCGCTCATCTCGATGTACAAAAGGAGAGGATCGATCGCTACTACAGAACCAATGGCCTGGAGGTGGTTCGGCCGGTGGTGCTCATCCATGAGGTCCCCTGGGGGGAAATCAGGGACGACGCCCTGACCAACCGATGTTCCCAGGAATATGACTGGATCGAGACCCAGATGCGAAGGACACTCTATCAATGGGACCACTTCCAGGTGGATCTGGTGGTGCCTCCCACGTTCAAGGTCTCCAAGCACGTCCGTTCCACAGGCATCGGAGTGGCTGTGAACGAGAGACAGATCCAGGGCGATACAGGGGCCTACATCGCGGCCCATTACTATAACGACGTGCTCAAAGACGACAAGGACCTCGATCAACTCCAGATCCCAAAGCTGAGCTATGACAGGGAAGGAACCGAACAGGCTCTTGCTGTGGCAAGCGAAGTCTTCGAAAGATTGCTTCCGGTCGCGTTAGGTGGACATGCGCTTCAGTATCACATCTGGGATGCGATCTCGGTGTACCGAGGGGTGGACAACCTCCTCCTGGACCTCGCGGTCCGGCCCGACTTCATGCATCGAACGGCACAGCGCTTCATGGAGATCGCTGCGGCCACCTTCCAGCAGATGGAGGAGCTGGACGTGCTCGATTGGGACCTGCCGCTTCTTCACTGTACCGTTGCCTATACCAGAGATCTTCCGTCCAAAGATTTCGCCGGCAACGTCAGAGCCAAGGACGTATGGGGACGCTGCTCTGCTCAGATCTTTGCCGCTGTGTCGCCACAGATGCACGATGCCTTTGATCTTGCCTACAACGAGAAGCTCTTTGGAGAATGTGGACTCCTCTACTACGGCTGCTGCGAGCCCTTGGATGCCAAGATCCACCTCTTGCGAAAGCGCTTCCCCAACCTGAGGAAGGTCTCCATCACGCCTTGGGCCAATGCCATGCGCGCCGCTGAAAACATGGGACAAGACCTTGTGATGGCTGCCAAGCCGAACCCGGCTTTCGTGGCCTCCCCACGCTTTCATCCGGAACCCGTGGAAGAGGAGATGGTCCGCTATTTGGACGCCTGCAAGGAGCATGGGACCCCGTGCGAGTTCGTCATCAAGGACATCAGCACCATTGCAAACACCCCCCACAATCTGACCCTATGGGCCGAAACGGTGGAGGCGGTCATCGACCGGTATTACTAGCCTGTTCTGTGCTATGGTCCATTCCAACTCCTATCTGTATGCGTCGCGGCGATCATCAATCGAAAGCATGAAGATGACGCGTTCCGCCTGGTCGACCAAGAAGAACACCCGGAACTTGCCTATACGATACCGCCAAATGGCGGGATCGTATCCCTTGAGCTTCTTGATGTTCGGGCCAAGGAACGGATCTTTGCGGAGCTGAGGGTACACATAGTCCGTCAGCTTCTTTTGAACCAGCCGAGATACCCCAGTCCGCAGCTTGCCAAGCTTCTTCTGGAACTCCTCAGTCTCGAATATGCGGAAATCAGACAAAGCGTCCCCGTCCGGCCTTGGCATCCTTGATGCCGCGCTTGAGGCTTCGGCTTAGCTCTGGGTTTGCCTCGATTTCCGCCATTTCGAACTCGTCCACGAACTGCTCCGTCTCGATATAGCGGGAAGCTGCTGTCTCGATGAAGTTCGAGAGGGGGCGGTTCTCACGCTCGGCCCAAGTGCGAAACCGCTCGTAGGTCGGCTCAGACAGTCTCAGAGTAACGGTTTTTGACATCATACACCTCGCATCTATTGTCTACGGATAGAATATATTCGAATACGCGAGTTGTCAATCGTGCATTCAGCTAACTGTCGCCGCACAATGATAATGTCACATGGCCCACACAATAGAAATGTCACATAAGATAGTCCTCCTGGGAAAGGAGGGCCGAATGGAAGGGGCATTAATGATGAGTGGGAAGGAACGAGATGTGTCAACGAGGACCATCAGCGAGGTGTCCCTATCGAAAACTCCATCCGGTGGGAAACGCGATGATTTTGAAGGGGGAGAAGCTGGGATCGGGGAGTGAGCAACGTCGTGGAGAGACCAAAGTAAAGGCCTTCGGAGGGCTTCTTGAAGGCATGAGAGACGGCGGAGCTGAATCGAAGCAAACCTCGGGCGCATCACCTTTGAGCGGCTTTAGCGCAGAAGATGTTAGCCATGCAGACAGAAACTCAGGCAGCGACTCTCTCGTAGCGGTGGTGAAGGCCACCGAGCACGGGGATGGCGACTATCTGGCCCTGGTCTGCTCTCTGGACTTCCCTGGGAATCGGGCAGTTGCCATCGAGAGATCCGTGCGGTCGAGTCGCGTTGTAGTACTCCACATACTCGGACATGATACGTCTGAGATGCGCCTCACCGAGGATGATCATGTGGTCAAGACAGTCCCGACGTAAGGTACCGATCTCTCTTTCGCAATAGGGATTCTGCCAAGGACTGTAGGGAGAGATTGTCACTTCCTCGATACCCATGCCGTCCATCCTGTCGGAGAAGAAATCGCCGTAGGTGCCATCGTTGTCTCGCAGGATGAAGCGAGGAGCCGTGTCCCAGGGAAAGGTCTGAACTACCTGGAAGGCAGCCCATAGGGCCGTCGGATTTGCTGTAACGTTGAAATGGATGATTCTCCGCGTGGAGTGCTCCAAAACGACGAATCCGTAGAGGATTCTGAATGTGGCCGTGGGCACGGTAAAGAAGTCGATGGCTGCGATTTCGGAGGCGTGGTTTTCCAGGAACGCCCGCCACGTCATGGACGGTTCCTTGCCTGAGCGGTCAAGGTATTTCCAGATCGTGGACGTGGAGACCGTATATCCCAAGAGCGCGAAAACCTTCTGGATCATGGGCGTTCCCCAGAAAGGATTGGCTCGGGAAATCTGACGGATGAGACGCCTGAGCACAGGATCCGTCTTGGGTCTGTCTGGCGGTCTGCCCTTCCTGGATTTCCTGTTCCAGTACAGCTTGAACCCCATCCTGTGCCAACGTTTCACAGTGTCTGGCTTCGCGTAGGAAAGAGCCGACTCCCATTTGGACCAGACCTTGGAC
>Ga0114946_10000009_pt1 | contig 99094 bp, 83 predicted proteins | sample WalLakDeSediment_FD_88676 | JGI IMG/M metagenome (GOLD analysis project Ga0114946, IMG submission 88676) | Lake sediment microbial communities from Walker lake, Nevada to study Microbial Dark Matter (Phase II) - Walker Lake 11/02/13 Deep Sediment | ecosystem: Environmental > Aquatic >... | reverse complement strand
TAATGGGTTCTCGCCGCTTCCACGGAGGCGGGAAGGCCAGCTATGCCACCCTTGATGGGATCGTCCTTGCCATACATGAGAAGTCCCGAGATGGAGGAACTTCCGGCATCCGCAATGACCCAGCCGTTGTTGGTCCATACCGGGGTGGGCGTGGGCGTGGGCGACATGTAAGGCGTGGCCGTGGGCGTAGGCGTGGCCGTGGGCGTGGCCGTAGGCGTAGGGGTGGGCGTGGGGGGAAGATCGCCCCGATCGAAACCATCGTCCTCCTCTTCATCCGTATTTCTAATCAATCCCCCGGACGAGGTGTCTGTGCTCGGATGATAATATTCGTAGCCGATGTCTGGTTCCATGCCGCTTCCGGTTCTGGTGGATTTCACCTTCAAATTGTTTGTGTAGGTTCCATCCCCCCACCCGGTCAACAAGGTCACTGGGCAGCAATCGAATCCAACGACCTCGCGAGCGATGGTATATCCCAACATCGTCATGCTGTCGATGGAGCCGATGGCGGAGACATGGGCAGGCATGTAGAGTGGAAGATGATCTGGATCGCCTACATACGGGAAACGGATGTCGTCCATCTCCCCGTCGTTGTCTATGTCGGCCAGGATACGAACGAAATACACGTTGTCCGTCACGGCCTGGGCAAAATAGGTGGTGATATCCTTGGCCGGATTGCCGTCGGAAATGCGAATCTTACGACAATCCACCGGGACAAACACCCCCTGATTCCAGTCAGGGACCTGGACGATCTCCGTGCCTTCGTCATAATACGTCATGACATCGCCAAGGGCGTTGGGACCCCATCCACTGAAATTCTCAACGGCCGGCATCTGATCGAAACGAAGATATTTGTTGTCGATGGTGGCACTGGTGGAGTCAAAGGTGGGCAGAGCGGCAGAAGCCTCGCTCGCCATCCATCCAGCCAACAAGCAGAGCATGGTGATTCGAGAAAAGAAGATTCGCATGACTATTCCTCCGTGGAAACACCTGGACCAGGACGTAAGTCTTGCCACATATAATCTTCAAGGTACCACAGCCCCCTTGGATCCCACAACATCCCTATCGTCCGAGAAACAAATCGCCCACGTAACGAACCAAGGCTCCCAGAGGCGGAAGGGTGCGATCCGAGTAGTTGACCCAGCGGCCCTGGACGTCGTATCCATAGATCTGGCTGGACGCCGCATGATTCGTGGGGTTAGCCAGGGCGAAAAGGGTCCACCATGTGGCATCGCTATGATAGTGAGCCGCGTACAATACCCTGGATGGGGTCCTGGTGAACCCCAGTCCTGCCAATCCGGCATTCGAACCATCCTGTAATCCTATCATCTGGATGGCAGCCAGATTGCCGTCTCCTTTCAGATGTACCCAGCCTGTGCCCGGCGTGGCTGCCGGGAAGATGTCTTTCAGCATGGCAGCCATCCGTCCTCGAGGGGGGATGACACGGTTCGCCTGATTCACGAGCTGTCCCGCCTGGTTGTAAGCGGACAAAACGGTGTTCACCGGGAAGTGCGTGGGATTGGCGATGGCGAAGGAGGTCCACCATCGCGCACTGTCCAGAAATACAGGCGCGTAGAGTTCCTGGGCCACCTGTGCGGCGGAAAGGGCCGCGAACTGGGCCGGGGTCTTGTTCCTGTTGCCGAACACATAGAGCGCCGCCACCGGGGAGAACGCGCCGATTTCTACCCACCCGGCCGAGTCCGCCAGTCCGAAAAAATCTTCTATGGTGCCGGCAGTCTTGCCCTTGGCAGGAACAAAGATTTCCTTGTGTCCCAAAGCGCTTCCGTTTTCTGCGTAGGCATCCAGTACCACGAAGACATCCTCATTCCCAGGATTCGCGATGGCGATTCCTGTCCACCAGTCCTTGTTGGTCCTGAAGTGAGGGAGGTAAAGGAATTGACCCAAAGGACACGCTTCCACCGCGGCCAGTCCACCTTTGACCCGGTTGCCGTATACCTCTTGTGCCATGACAGGCCTGTTCGATTCCAGGAGGATCCAGCCCTTTCCGGTGAAGCCCGGGAGTTGATCTACCGAGAAACTCTTCTTTTCCCCCGGGACCATGGGAACGGTCGCCTGTCCCAGCAGGGTCCCTGCGTTGGAGTACGCGGTGAGTTGAACCTGAGCCGGATTGGACCTGTCCGGGTTGACCATGGCCAGCCCGGTATACCACAAGGCGTCACAGTGGAAATGAGGTAGAACAGCCCTGGTCGTGGCTTCCGTGAGCATGGGAACCGCCGCGATTCCTCCCTTGTTCGAATTGCCGTAGATCTCCAACCCGGCTAGGGGCTGATCCGATTCTACTCGAGCCCATCCCACGGGTGGTGGCGGGACCCTGCCTTCCACGTAATACAGGGACCGCCGCAAAAGACCGTCCGCGTAGGCGATCCTGGGATTGCCAAAAGGATCCACTTTCAGGGAAGTGTGTGTTGGGTAGTACAACCCGGAAGGAAGCGCGTCATGGAAGACCCAACCGTACCCGTGATCATAGGCAAAACGAATCCTGGGCCCTGCAATATCATAGTGACAGTAGGCAATGGAAGGACGATCATAGATATCCAGAGCAATGGAACTGTAATAGCCGGTGAGGGAGTAGTTCCCGGAGCTGACGGTAAAAATGGACCAATTATTGCCCGGTTTGTTGGCATAGTAGAGGATTCCGTTCACTGGATCGCAGAAACTCACATGCCCCATCCCTGTCTGTCCCATTTGAAGCGAGGTGTAATATCCGGTATACCCGGAACCATAAACCAATTCATAACGCCAGAAAAAACCATTGGTCCAGGCATGTCGGGTTTGGCCGGTCAAATAATCCGCATAGGTGATATGAGGTTGATTGTTGGTGGGATTGATGGCGATGGAGGTGTATCTGCCTTGATAGGAGATCAGACCCGTCGCGTCCACCTGCCGAATGTTCCATCGCGTGCCGCTGAACGCGGCGTGTTTCAGATAGGTATGGGTCGCGTCATGATAGGCGATATGCGGCAGGTCATGAGCATCCAGGGCCAGCGAACAATGGCTGCCCACTTCTCCCGCGTTGTCCACGGTTACGATCTGCCAGGTCGATCCGTTGAACGCCGCGTATTTCAGGTTTCCGTTGGTCGCGTCGTAGTAGGCGATCCTGGGCCATCCATCCCTTCCCAGCGCCAAAGACGCGTATTGTCCCACATTACTGGTTCGGTCCACGAAGGTGGTGAACCATGTCCCGTCGGATTGACGATACGCGTATTTCAGAGCCTCGTTGGTCGCATCGTAGTAGGCGATCCTGGGCTGTCCCTGGCTCTCCAGGACCAAGGATGCGTATTGTCCCACATCCCCTTCATAATCCACTCGCACGGGTTGCGACCAGATCATATCTCCCCGGCAAATCTGGAGAGTAATCGTGACCCATAGGAGAGCGATGATCTTGAGACGCGACAACATGGAATTCCTTTCTTCCAATGTGTCCTGTCCATCTTCCATCGCCAACGCACTAGAGGTAATATATCCGCTCGAACCCCTGGGTGTCAATACCTTACCTTCGACCGGTCCTTTGAAGACGTGCTGGTATGCTCTGGACGTCCTGTGTCGCTGTGGCTTAGGCTATAGAATATTTACGAATATGGATCTGGTCGGCCCCTTTCCATCCCCTGGGGCGGAGACGATCAGACTTCGTGGCCAAGGTGGCACCGGCTTGTCGACATCGTGAAGCTGATGAATCGTCGATCCGTGACGTTGTGTCCGTCGTTTCCCGAGGAAAGAAACGCTTCCCATGGAAGAGAGGTTGATTCGGTGTGAACTCGCGTTGGGATCGAATCGAGGCAAGGATGAACCATTACTACTGCAAGAACTGGGAGCCTCTGGAAGACACGAAACGGATCCAATGGGACTTGGCAGGCGGGTGTCTCTCGTTTTATACGGCGGCCGGGATCTTCTCCAAGGACCGAGTGGATTCGGGCACGCGATGGCTGGTGAAGCATATGACCCGAGAAGAGCCTTGCGCTTCCTTTCTTGATCTGGGGTGCGGGTATGGGGCCGTGGGGATCGCGCTGTCTCGTCTGGGTTGGTGCCATGATGCGTATTATTGTGACGTCAATTTCAAGGCCTTGAGGTTGGCGCGAAAGAATCTACGGGTAAATCGAGTGAAGGGACGCATCCATTGCGGGGAAGGCGCGGACGCCTTGCGTGATCATGTTTTCGATGGTGTCGCGCTCAATCCTCCGATTCGGGCCGGTCTGGACGCGGTCCTTTGTCTGATTCGCGGAGGATTGCGGACGTTGAAGCCGAAGGGGCGTTTCTACCTGGTGATGCGGACACGGCAGGGAGCCCTGCGTTTGAAAAAAGACCCCACTTGGGCCGGTCTCTCTTTCCTGGAGATAGGAAGGGACGGCGGATACAGGGTTTTTCGCATGGAGGCTCCATGAAGCCATGGACCTTTCACTCCTCGGATGGCCAGAGCAGATCGTATTCCTTTCGGGCCAGTCGAGCTTTCTCTTTCTCCAAAGGAGAGAGGGGTGATCGAGGTGCATGTGCCTCCCGGAACCAGGCGCGAACCAGATCTTTCAATAAGGTCTCCAGATTCTGTTCTGCCAGATAAACGGTTTCTTCCTTTTGGATGGCCAATCCCATTCGATGAAAAGACTCTGCTTCTCTCTCTCGAAAAGGGATGGGTTGAAGGCGAGGCAGAAGTTGGGCCCGCATTCTATCCTTTCCATCCTCCCGGATGGTCAGGATCCACAAGGTAGAGGTGGCCACGTATTTGTCCTGGGCCAAAGGAACTGCTTTGGACAGCTCTTCCTGAAGGGAATGGGCCAGATCCTCGTCCTGGATCAGGGTCTGAAACGGTGGCATGTTCCAGGGTCTTCCTGGTACCGCTTCAAGTGCCACCGAGACCCCGGGTACCTGCTCTTCCATCTGGACCAGAAAATCCATTTCTGGAGATAGATCCAAAGGCATAGGTTCCATTTCCTTGTGTTGGGAGACCTTTCTGGAAGCCACCCATATCGTGGCAAACAGTACGACGAGTCCAGCCATGACGGCGAGAAGCATCTTTTGGCGATCTTCCGAGAGATTCATCTGTCCACCTGCCTTTCCAGAAGTATTTCTTGAGTCTCGACGACCGGGCTCTCCATGAGATCATAAGCGGCCAGCATGTAGATGTCGGTAAAACCACAGATCTTTCGGGCGGGCTCCGCGTGTTCCATGAACATGGTTTCTTCCCAACCGCGATCCACAACGTAGATCTTGTGGCCCCGCAGGTCCATGGAGAGCGCCGCATTCAGATCTTCCCAGGTCCTTCCCCCGCAGTCCCGATATACGAGTTCCACTATGCGATCATGTCTATGCCAGTTGGATCTGTACAACGGTGGTTCCGGAAAGGGAAGATGGTTCTCTTCCGCGTCGATACAAGTGTAACCGTTTTTGAGAAGAAGATACATGAGAATACGCCAGCCACGGCTCGCTCCTGTGATCAGGCTGATCCTTTCGCTTGGCAGCGTTTCCAGGTAGTCTTCCAATTTCCCGAAGGATCGGTTCTGGAGGGTCTTTTGATAGCGCCAGGCCGAAGGAAAGAACAGGCTTCCTGAAGGCAACCGGTGTTCGTCATCCGTATTCACAATGGATCCGGAACCCAGCACCAGGGACGCTTTGGAAATCCTTCCCCCACGTTCTCCGGTGGAGAAGATCCTCACGAGAACCAGGGGAGGATCCTTCACCCAAGGTTTGGATCGGAACGAGACACGTAGACCGAGACCATACTGCCCGACCAGCAGCAACAGGCTCAAAGCCACGCCGGCTCTCCTCCAGGGCCGGGACGCGTTCCAGATCGCCAGAATCCCTGTTCCCGCCAGACATGCCAAAAAGGGAACGGTGTAATACAGGTACTTGGGGGTGGTGAGATGGCCGAAGTAGATCCCATAGAGGGGAAGGAAGCCTGCCAGGCAGAAGGCCAGTATTCTCCAGGAGCCAGAGCAAATCAACCGAGCGACTCCCCAGAAGATCCACAGCAGATTCAAGGCGCTGAAAAAAGCAATGTGGCTCTTGATGTCTGTGGATCCCAACCAGGGAATCCCCAGGTTGGGTGTGCCCACGGACTCGAACACCATGTGTCCTTGCGTGAATCCGATCAAGTTGGAGAGACGGCCCCCGCTCCAGTGGAAGAGGATCTGAAAGACCATCAGCGCGCAGATGCCGGCCAACGCCGTGTGAATCGCCGCATTTCGCCATGAGCTTCGGTGGAAGAGGAACAGGCAAGTGGGGGCTATGAGAGCCACGTCGCTTCTCATCCATCCAGCAAGGCCTAAAAGAAGACCGACCCACAAAGTTATGGCCCAGGGGGACCGGGATTCCTCTGCCCGGGTGGCCAAGTAGAGCGCCGGGATCGCGAACCCGCCAGCGAACACATTGCTGTTGACGTAATAGGCCGCTGTGGCCACTTCCTGAAAGGAAAGCACGACCAGACCCGCTGCTGGATAAGAAAGGCGAGTGATACGATGTACAAGGGCCGCGGCGAAAAGAGCGAAAGACGCGGCAGCCATTGCCCCAAGCAAAGAAAGGCTGGCCAGTGTGTCCCACCCCAGGCTGGAGTGAAGCATTCTGGCTATGGCATAGGTGCCAGGCTGCGCGTCGTACCGGTACCACAGGACTGGAGGATCCCATCCTGCCATGGACAATTGCATGGATCCACACGCTATGGCTGTGCCGTCGCATTCAAAGGCACAATAGGGAAGGATGCCTGTAGACTGATAGGCCAGAAGCAATAGAAAACAAGACCACAGAAGCAAAGACTTTCCGGCAATCCTTCTCATAAGACAAATATATCTCACTTTGCGTTGGTTGCAAAAAGAAATACTTTCAGTGAATCCGAACCAGACCCGGAGAATGGGTGGCGGGGCGAGGACCGAAGAGGGTCCGTATGAGGTAAGATGGAGGAAAGCATGAAACGCATTCCTTTCTTGAAAACCATTCTTTTCCTGGCTTGCGTGGCTGTCTGGGACACATCGGAGCCCTTTGTGGCCACGCTTTCCGGGCCGGCTTCGTTGCCCTTGCTTCCCTGGGCTGCCGCCATGACGTGGATGCTGCTTCTTGTCTTGGCCGCGCTTCTGTTCCTTCCCTTGGGACGGATTATGACGCGATGCGGTCTGGGAAGTTGGGAGGAGGCCGGATGGGGTGTCGCCGGCTTGCTTTTCGTCTTTCTTCGCCTTGCCACGTTCAATCGACTTACTCATTTTTATATGTCCAGAGAACACGTGATTCAACTGGCGATCGTCTTGATGGCCTCTTGCCTGGTGATCGGATGGTGGATCTGGCGAGTGGGTGGTTTTCGAAAGCGACGTTCGGAGCCAAAGGCCTTCTTGTGGCTCGTCTCGTCTCTCTTCCTGGCGGATGCCTGGGGGACATCCCTCCTTCGAGGTGTTCCGCGTGTTTCTCCGGAGACCTCCGCCGGATTGTGGGCTTCCTTGCTCTATATTCTTGCCTTGCTGGGTTTCTTGACATACCTGTCGCGGGTCGGCCGGGATCGAGGAAGATTCACTCGTCTGTTTCTGGTCTGGGGTATAGTCCTGGCGATACCTTGGCTGTGGATGTCATGGTCCACAAAGGAGAAGGATGTGCGGCGAGGGCCCGGTCCATCTCCTGTTTTGCTCATCACCGTGGATTCCTTGAGAAGGGACGCGGTGTCCTGTTATGGAGAAGAGAGAACAGAAACTCCGCACATGGATTCCCTGGCCGAGGAAGGCTTGTTGTATATGAACGCCCTTGCCCCAGCGCCCTGGACCACGCCGTCTTTGGCTACTCTGTTGACAGGCCTGTCCCCATCGGTCCATCTGGCCGTACACGCCGGAGCCCGTATGCCTCGATCTTTACCCACCGTGGCCGAAGCCATGAGAGATGCTGGCTATAAAACGGCTGCCTTGGTGGCCAATCCCATCCTGGGTCCAGCCACAGGTCTAGCGCAAGGGTTCGAGGAATACATTCACTTCAGCCATTCTCCGATAGGACTCTCCCTCGGGGGCAAGATGCTCAAGACCTGTTTCCCTGAAAGGTTTCGGACCGACACCCTGACCGAAGATGTCACGCACGCCGCGAGGCGTTGGCTCAAGCGGAATCGGAAATCCCCTTTCTTCCTTTGGATCCACTACTTCGATCCCCATCTTCCCTATGCGCCGCCGGTGAGCGAGCTTCGAGGGCAGCTTCCTCCCTTGGGAATGGGCTACGCGTTTTCCATGGCACAGTGGCGGGCCAGCGAAGGAGCAGGAAATCCTTTGGATTTGGACCAAAGGGAATGGGTTCGACAACTCTATCTGGCAGAGGTCAGGCATGTGGATCGTTGCCTGGGCATGGTGTTGGAAGAAATGCGCGCGTTGGGATTGTTTCACGACGCCTTGTTCCTTCTTACGAGTGATCATGGGGAAGAGTTCTGGGAACATGGGGGATTCGAACACGGCCATTCCCTGCATTGGGAATTGCTCCGCTTGCCCTTGATCGTTCGATGGCCCGGAGCGCGGCACAGGGGAAGAATCCATGCCTTGGTGTCCCTGGAAGGAATCGCTCCCACCCTTCTCTCGTGGTGTGGCATTGGAGAAGGACCCTCTGTCGCGTCACGACTCCCATTGCAAGAGGAGATTCGGGAGATGGATGCGGAGAGCGTTGCGGTGATCAGCACGGGACTGGTCAAAGGGCCGGATCAAATCTCAGTGCAATGGGACCATTGGAAATATATGGAGGGTTTGGATGGATCCCGGGCCAGGCTTTTTGATCTGTCCCAGGATCCTGAAGAGACCCAATCGCTTGTTGGACAAAGATCCGAGGTGGAGCGAACGGCCAGGAAGTTGCTTGATCTTCACCAGGTCCGATCCGAGCGGATTCAATTCATCCTGGGTATAACTGAGGCCGAAAGCCAAGCCCTGGGAGCACAAGAAATTCAAAATCTGAAGAACCTGGGATACATGGAGTGAGACTGTGGGATGTCGCGAATGGACCGGATTCTGCATGTTGGCGTGTCTTTTCTTGGCCGGAAACGCCCTGACCGGATCCAGGTGTCCTATTGTACATATGGACGAGGTTTCCTACAGCGATCCGGCGATACGCTGGGTGATGGGACAAGGGTTTACCTCGTCGGCGTGGCCAGGCCAGGTTCGGGAGGATTTTTGGGCGGGCAATGTGCCGCTCCACTCCCTTCTGCTGGTTCCTTGGATCCTTTGCCTGGGAATCAGTCCCTTGGCTGTGCGAAGCCTCAATTACCTCCTCTACCTGTTGGCGATCCTTTGCTTGTGGAGGGGTACGATACGTTTAGGGTGGGTCGATAACCACAGGATACGCCTGGGGATGGTATGGACGATGCTATGCGGCTACGGTGTGGCATTCAGTTACAGGTCAGCCCGACCGGATGGGATCACCATCTTACTGTCCTGCCTTTGCTTCCTCTCCTTTTCCGTGAAACGGGATGTGTGGAGATGGGTATCCCTTTGTCTCATCGGATCTCTTCTTCCCTGGGCAGGGCTTCAGTTGCTGCCCTATGTCGTTCTGGTCATGGCATGGGTGTTGGTTTTTATGGGACGGTCCCGCTGGGTCGATGTAGTGTCGGTTCTGAAGGGAGTACTTCTGGGGAGCCTTGCGTTGATCATTTTTTATCATGGATTCGGTCAATGGGAGGATTTCGTGGCGTCCACTCTGGGGCAGCATTCCTTCGCGGCTGACCGGGGCAAAGGGGTTGGATGGCTCCGAATCAGGTACCTTTTCGGGGGACTCAAGGATCCGAGTTTGATACTTCTTCTCGCGGGGTCTCTGGGGCTCTGGATTCATGTATGGAGAAGAGGCTTGATCCGCGTTCGGGACCCTTTTCACTTCAGTATGGCCTTGTGTCTCACAGTGCCTCCTGCTCTTTTTCTTTTGGGGAAGTTTCCGATCTACTATGGATGGATGGTGTATTTGCCCTTGTGCGTGGGGTGGTTCTCTTTGCTTTGTTCGTCTCGCTGGGATCGACTCTCGCGGCCCCTTCGACGAGGCATCCTTTGCCTGCTGGCTTTGGCCTGCTTGCCGGGGTTCCCCATGGTCACGATTTGGACCCTTCTGTTCCGTTGGCAACTTCGGGATCACCTCAGGGTGGAACGGTTCGTGGAAAGATACGTGGATCCCGAGGATTGGGTGTACTGCGATTGGGCCGGGTATTATGCGGTTCGTACGAGAGCGGAAGAGGTGATTCTGCCCCGCTATCTCAAGACCATTCGTCCGGAGGAAGCCAGGAAGGTGTCCCTCCTGTTCGTGGAACCCGTTCATGGGCGACATGTCATGGAGGCTTTGGGAGGGGATTGGCGCCTGGAGGAAACGAGCCTGGAGATCAAGAAGAGATGGACGCCTCCAGGTTTCTCGTACACGCTTTTCCTTCGCGAGTACGATCTGGTGGCTTACAGCAGAAACATATCTCTCGACGCGGACTAGCGATAGAGATGAAATGCAAGAGGAGAAATGCATGGACATTTCCAGGACAGGTGGCGGAAAAGAGCCACTCGCCGGGCTGTTCTTCGCGATTCTGGCACTGGCCCTGATCTTCCTCGCCTGGTCGAACCGTTTCATTCAGGACGACGCGTTCATCTCCTTTCGTTACGCTCGCCATTGGGCCGAGGGCAAGGGGTTGGTCTGGAACGAGGGCGAGGCCGTGGAAGGATATACCAACTTCCTGTGGACTGTCCTCATGGGAGTTGCCCATCGACTGGGAATGAACCCGGTGAACGCCTCTTATACCCTGGGATTGGCATTGTTCGCGGGCTCGTTGTGGTTCATCTGGAAACTGGGAACTTTCTTGTTGGATGGGGCCTGGAAAGGTTTGGTGCCTGTGTTCCTTGCAGGGACCCACTACACGTTCAGTGCCTATGCCACAAGCGGCATGGAGACGCAGCTTCAGACCTTTCTGTTTCTCTCGCTCTTCCTGTTCGCGGAGAAGACCTTCCGCTCGAAACGGTTGCGTATTCCCTGGTTGCTCGGGGCTTCCTTGTCCTCCGCCCTCGCGGTGCTGACGCGGTTGGATTCGGTCCTTTGTTGCGTCTGGGTGGGATTCGCTCTTGGTGTATGGGTTCTTGGGACGAATCAGCCAAGAGGCAGAACGATTCTCTGTCTCATTTCCCTGGGGTTGCCGTTTCTCGTCATCGTGGCGGGCTGGTCGGCGTGGAAGCTTTCCATGTACGGAGAGCTGCTTCCCAACACCTTTTATGCCAAGGTCATGGGACAACGAATGGTGTGTTTCTCGCGAGGCATGTATTACATTTATCTTTACTTCCTTTCCTATTGGCTCATTCCCTTTCCCTTTCTGGGGGTGGCCATGGCGGGACATCTATTCAGGAAAGGGTTTCCCTTGATTTGGCTGTTCGGGATTGTGATCCTCTCCTGGTTCCTCTATATCCTCTATGTGGGAGGGGATTTCATGGAATTCCGTTTCATGGTGCCTGTTTTCCCCTTTCTCAGCCTTCTTGTCTCCTGGTTGATTCTGAACATGAGGGCAGGGAAGTTTGGGAAAGCCGCGTGGATCCTCCTCGTTGTCATGGGTTCTTTGCATCACCGCATGACATTCGGTGTGTCCACGCGCAACCTGGGGATTGATACCACGGCACGTCTGATGGACCAGCTATATGGACCGGATCAGGACCTTGTGGGTGTGGGTAAATTCCTTGGCAAGGAATTGAAAACGGTGAAAGACATGACCTTGGCCGTGGCTGCGGCCGGGGCAATTCCCTATTATTCGCGGCTTGAATCTGTGGACATGCTGGGACTGAACGATCGGTGGGTGGCGCGACACGGCGTTGCTTTCCGTAGGAGGCCTGGGCATCAGAGGATCGCGACCAAGGAGTACCTGGTGGATCGTCAGGTGGAATGGGTGGTTCGACACCCAAGAATCCATGATGGCAGACCCGGAGAGGTCAGGTACAACGCCAAGGACATTTCCAGGTTGTTCGTTCCAATTCAGGGAGGGTCTGATCTGCCGCCGGACGCTCGCGTGGTGGAGATGCCTTTGGACCCAAAGCGTACCTTGACGGTCCTCTATTTGGTTCGTTCCGAAGCATTGGACGAATTGATTCGGGAGAAAGGTTGGCACATGACTCGAATTCTGCCGTGACTTGTGCTAAGATAAAAATACTGGAGTGTACCTAAAAGGGGGTTGATTGTGATGTGCATCTCTTCGTTCCCAACACAAGATCAAGCGGGCCGCTCGCGAAGAACAGCATCTCATGCGGAGAAGGGCGGAAGACGTGGCACAATTCTTCTTGTGGATGACGACCCGTTCGTTCTCTCCGCCGGAAAGCGTATCCTCCAGGTAGTGGGATTCGATACGCTTACAGCCTCGAGTGGTCCTGCCGCGATACGAACGCTCCAGAATCACGCGGATGTCGTCGTTTGCGTCCTTTTGGATCTCAGCATGCCGAAGATGGATGGGATACAGACCTTCCAGGCGCTTCGAGAGATTTGTCCTCAAATCCCGATATTCCTGGTGAGCGGGTGGGATGAAGAGGAGTTCTCGCGGCGACTTCAGGGGATCGATTGCAGTGGGTTCATTCACAAGCCATACAGTCTGTCGGATCTGTCGTCCGCCTTGGATCACGTTCTCGGAGGGCCAGGAGACACCAAGCGATAGAGAGGATGAATGTCAAGGACAGGGAGGCAAGGATGCTTGGGAACATCCAAGGGGGTAGAAACCGAACCTCCACTCGACGCGCGCCTTGCTGGATCTCAATGCCCATGAACGCTCCATTGGTTCTGAAAATCGGTGTTGGCACATGATCCACCCGGGCTTGCCAGTGGGGATGAAAGGTCTCGGAGAGGACCAGGAAACAGGGATGCTCTGACTCGACGCTGAAGATCCGACGCCCGGAGTTCCTCTCTGCCAGCCAAAGGGATCCTGTCCCGTACTCCTGGATTTGCGTTCGAGATGATCCAGGGGATAGAAGGACAGCGTCTGTCCAAGGGTTCAAATCAGGCGCGAGGATCGCAGCCATCATTTCGCCCTCGGTCTCGCACCACGTCGTTTTTTGTGCCAGCCGGTGGCGGGGTGGGACCGGTGGTCTTTCGAATAGGGCGGCCCGTTCTGTCTCCAGAATCTTGTTCGCGTCCAGGACGCGTGGTATATCCTTTCGGGAAGAGAGGATGAATTGACAGTGCATGAGGTCGAGGACCCGGGAAGGATTCTCTTTGCAGAGATCCATGAGCTGGTCGGTCCAGCGAAGAGACAGGTTCTGGTAGCCACCCAGGGTTTCGATGGAATGTACGCCGAGGTGCCCGTAGGTATAAGGAAAGCCAAAGGTGGATGGATCGATCTGAAGGACTCTTCCAGGTTGGCTCTGGAGCTTCTCGAGAACAGGGTCCTTTGGGAAAGCCGTTTCCGGGCTCAGGGTCTTCAGATATCGAAGATCCAGACGCCACAGGTCACCGGTCGTAATGAGAAGGGTGGCCAGAATCCAGGCTTTCGAGGAAAGCGTTCCAGACCCTTTCAGCCGGCAGAGAAACCAAATCCCGGCCAGCAGGCACAGGAAAACCACGGCATCCGCGGCCACGAAAGGCGCGTTCCGATCCAAGAGGTCGACGCGGGAGGGGTCCCATCCCCGGCCAAAAAAGAACAGACAGAAGGATCGGTACAACCAGGGGTGCAAGCACAAGAGTCCCGGTACGGCCATCGCGGCTACCAGGCGCCGTAGCGTTCTGCTCCAGGTCTCGAAGGCCGTCTCGATCAGCGTCTCGAATCCAAGGCTGGAGAGCATGCAGACGGACAAGGTGCAAAGGAAGTGGATGGTTTCCGGGGAACGCATTTTTTTGACGAGAGGAAGGATCTGGTAGGGCAGCCTATACAGGGGGGTGTTTCCCCCCAGGGCCATGATGAGGCCGAAAACGAACAACATCACCCAGGTCCCTCGGTTCTTCTTTTCGCGTAGGGATCCGAGACAGGCCAGGATCAGGGTGAAGGCGCCCATGTAATGGGTGTAATGTTTGAAGAGCCGAGATCCCCAATAGCCGTCGGCTTCCCCGGTGAACGAAGGGATGAACAGATCCAACAACTCTTCCCAAGGCATGGAAAAGAAGGTGGCGTGTTCGTAGCTCAAAACGCCGCGAGTGGAGATGCGCGACAGGTGCCACGCGGGGAGGAGTTGAGGAAGGGCCAGCGCCGCGGCGGCCAGGCAGGAGAGTGTCAAGCCGAAACTGGATCGTAGCCACGCCCGAATATTTTGTTCCTGAACGAGATATCTGTGTGTTATGTAAAGTCCGCAAGCCAGAACAAGGTAGTAGGTGCATTGGATGTGCGGACTCAGAAAGCAAAGGGCCAGGATCCCTGAAAACAAGATCCAGGAGGAACGTTTTCCTTCCACGGCTCGCATGAGACAGAGAAAGGCCCATGGGGTCCAGGACATCACGAAGATCTTGCCGTCATGGCCGGCGTGGATATGGGTGACGAGATCTCCGCTGAACGCGTAGACCAATGCTGCGAAGAGCCTGGCTTCCGGACGTCGCACCAGGCGTCCTGACAAAGCATAGACCCCTGTCCCTGCCAGCAGGGTGTGAAGGAAAAAACCCAGGGTCATGGCGAAGGGAGTGGGAAACAATCCGTACAAAAGACCGGTGGGATATAGAAGTCCCATGGACAAAGACGCCAGGAAAGGGACGCCGCAATAGGGTCTTGGATTCCATAGAGGCAGTTGTCGCTCTTCGGTCATCGCATGGTGAGCCAAGCTCTTGTTGGCGTATCCCACGGCCAGGGTGTCCTGTCCCAGAAAAAACTCGTTGGGAGCGGTCAGGTGGGGAAGATAGAAGAGAATCGTCACACCCAGGAAGATCCATCTCGCGTCGAAGGAAGAAAGGTTCGGGTTTCTCATGCCAGCGCTTCCAGAAGTTCCTGTAATTCTTTGGCCATCTGTTCCACCGTGATCCCGATCAAACAAGCCCGATCTTTCCTGAAGCAGGCGGGATGTTTCCCTGCTGTACATGGGGACCAGCAGGTTCTGCATCCAGGATCATGCGTGACGACTTTCATGGGCACTCCCCAGGGATAGGTTCTTGTTTCCGGGGAAGGCCCAAAGACAGCGAGTACCGGGATTTCCATGGCGCAGGCTAGATGTAGATAGGCCGAGTCGTTGGTTGCCAGCAGACGGCAGCGTCGTAAGAGCGCGCCGGCCAGCCCGACAGAGGAAACCTCGAGCAAGATCCCTTGTGGATCCGCCCGCAGCCAGGCTTCTTTCAAGGCTCCTTCTTCGGGACCCAGAAACGCCATGGGCGTCAAGGCGAGTTCTTCTCGAGCGATTCGGCTCAATTCCGCGAATCTTTCCACCGGCCACCGCTTCATCCACATCCTGTTTCTTGCGCTGGAACCGGGATGAAGCCCCAGCAGGGTTTTGCCTTGTAAGTCGAGACCTTCCAGAAGGGCATCCGCCTGGTCCTGTTCTTCCTTTCGGACAACGAACCTCAATGGGGTGTGCTTGGGTCGTGGAATTCCGAGAAGAGGCAAGTATTCCAAATTTCTTTCCACATCGTGAAGCGGCTCCTCGATGGGCAGAACCCGCGAGATGCCCCAGGTCCTGTCTTGAGGTCCCAGATGAGCCGCGGTATGCCTGGGGCGGGACAGCAGAAGGGGGATTCGGTACACCAGTCGAGTACATGGAAATCCTGCCAACCCCCAATCGAAGCGTCCCCTCTGTCGGAGCAATCCAACCAGGGCGGCTTCGGGACCGGACGGAAAGGGAGGAAGCACGTGACATCCATCGATTCGCTCCAGAACCTCCTTGGCGCCCCGGGACCATGTCACGCAGGTCACGTTCCACCCGAAGCCGTTGTCGAGCAAGGCGTGTACCAATGGGGTCAACAGCAAGGCATTGCCCACACCCACCGGGGAGACGATCAGACAGTTTTGTCTCATGGCGAAGACAAGTCTCCTTCCTGTGAATTCCCGAGTTCCTTCAACGCGAACAAGGTCATTCGAATGGATTCCGACTGGCCCACGATGGGAAACGCCTGGGAAGGGAAACCCACATCCGCGACAGCCATCCTGCGTTCCTCCAACCACCGCCGAATCTCGGGACGGTATTGGGTGACGGGTCCTTTGCTGGTAAACAACCAGACCCGCTGTCCTCTCACCATACTCGTTTCCAGCTCAGCGAGTGGATCGTCCATTCGCGGGCCAATTCGATTGCACAGCACGGTATTCTTGTCCAGATAGAAATCCAGTGCGTATCCCACATAATAAGGGTCGAATACGGCAAGATCGTCGGAACGTCCCTCCCTTGCCGCCAGAAAAGCCAGGTCCTTCCAGCCTGCCTTTTGAAACACGGGGGAGTGATACCAGAGAGTGGATGCTACATTGAACAAGAGGAACGATCCCAGGAGAGAGCCTTTCCATAGGAATCGCTTCATGTTGTCGAGAGCCTTGGCCTGGCATACGAGGAAGAAGGGAAGCAGGAAGTAAAGGTGCTTGGGATCGTAGAAATGCAATCGTACAGGCAATCTCCAACAAAGGCAGGGAACTCCTAAAAGAAGCAGACACCAGAGGAAACGTTCCCTGGAACCGAGGATGCCTCCCAGCACAAGGCCTCCCAGGATACAAGACAAGACGAGGGGACCCAGCAGGTCGGAGCCCAAGGTGTGTGACAGGTATTCGTGATGTCCTATGGAAAAGTGATTGATGGTCTTGACCAGATCCCATGAACTCCATCCAGGCTCGAAGTGGCCTGACAGATCGCCTTGCAGAGCAGCTCTTCGAAGGACCACCGGGATCCAGGGAATGAAGAGAAGGGCTGAACAGAAATGACACAGGATCCATGGACCCCATGGGCCTTTGCGTTCCTGAAAGCTTTGATGTACCCACCATAGAACCAACATGGCTAGCAGGAGTGCGAGATAGAGGTAGGTGTACATGCAACAGAGCAACAGCAAACCATAGGTGAACCATGAGGCTCTGGAAGGAGATCGACGTGTTCGTATCAAGCACAAGACGGCCAGTGTGGCCACAAGAGCTGAAAGCCCATAATTCCTCGCTTCTTGCGAGAAATAGAGGGAATAGGCCGAGAAGCCTGACAGAACCAGAGACAGTCTTGCGCATCCTTGGCCCTCGGTTTCCAGGGCCAGTTTGTGGATGGCCCAAGGCAATAGAAGACCCGCCAGAAGGGAGGGCAGTCGGATTCCCGCTTCCGCGGGGAAAACCGAAGTGGAGATCCAGGCCAGGAGATAGAACAGGGGAGGGTGACTGTCAAAGCGTTTGACCTCCTCGATCAATTCTACCCCCCCCAATTGGGCGTAGTGCCAGGTAATGGCTTCGTCTACCCAGATGGACTTGGAGCAGATGCCGGCGACACGCGTGAGGCAGATCCACAAGAAAAGGGATGCCACGCAAAGATGGAAGGACTTCCGTGGGTTCACGGGCAAACCTCATCCCATTGTTCCTGTTTGTAGAAGCGCACCAAGGGGGTTCCTTCCGCGTCGATGGTCATGAAGGGGATCTGCTCCTTGTAGAGCTTCCAGTGTGGGTCTTCAAATTTTCCTTGTCGAGAGACCAGAGCCACGACTGTCCCGTCCTCGGACACGGCCCGGGAAGGATCGGGATCCTTGGACTCTTCCAGCCGGACCATTGTCAGGTCGGAAGGGAGAAGCCCCAGGTTTCGACTCAAGGCGCAGACGTTCTCTCCTATAGGATCGACCCTCAGGAGCTGGAAATGCGTCCTCTTTTGCGCCTCCCGGAGCGCGGAGGGCCGAAGGCACTCTCCCCAGTAGGTCAATTCGAAGCCGAGACGTTGCGCTCCGGGCAGTCCTCCCACCAAGGGGGAGTAATAGGACAAATAATAGGGATGGATTCGAAGAATCTGTGTCGCGGCGAGGAGAAGGAAGGCGAAGGCCGTCAAGGAGACCGGAACATGTAGCCTGTCGTTTAGATAACGCGAGATCTGGTCCATGCCCATGCCTCCCATGACTGCGAGACCCCCCACGGCCGGAAGAAATAGGCGGACACCGTCATATTTCGGCGTTGAAGGCCAACAGCAGGGCAACAGAAAACACAGGGTGAAGAAGGGGAGGATCCAGGATCTGTTTCGGAGGGAAGCCCAGGTTCCGATAAGGCTGGCCAAGAGAAGCACAGGAGGCGTGGTGGCCAGGAGCATCACGAGAGGATAATGCCAAGGCGCTGCCGGGCTGTTGGGCATGGATGAGGCATAGGTTTGGCCCAAGTAATGAACCGGGATGGAGGAACGGCTGAACTTTGAAAAAAGGTATGCCGTGACGCGAGGGATGGGATCATGCCAAAGATAGGGATATCCCATGAACCCTACGAGAAGTCCCAGGCATAGGATCATGAGCGGTTTTTTCCAGAAACATCGCGGGTCATCGCGCAGACTCCAAAGCGCGGCCACCGGCACGAGAAAAAAGGCGTTAAATTTGATCAGAAGACATAGTGCCAGGAGCAGCACGGGAATCCAGACGCTTCGAAGAAGTCCTTGCGTTGCACGCAGACTTCTCGAATAGAAGAGCAGGAACGTGAGACATCCCACGGTCAACGGTCCGTCGAGTCCCACGACGACCAGGTGTCCCATCAATCTGGGAAAGGCCGCGAGCGCTCCTGCCGTCCAGAATCCCGTCCTGTTGCCCCCCATTTCTCTTCCCAGGAAGAAACCGATCATCGGGAGCGCGGCCAGGAGAAAAACCAGGGGAAGTCTTGCCGCTAGGAGTGCTCCAAAAGAGCCGTGAAAGAGGATCAAAGACGTCGCGGAACCGAGTTTGACGAGGGGAGGATGTTCCCAGGTCCATTGCCAACGATCGTCCTTGCCCAGCGCGTGGTTCCATGGGTCTCGAAGCCAATCCTGAATGGCCTCAATGTAATAGAAACCCGAGGGAATGAAATTGGCTTCGTCCCACGCCAAGCCCAGCTCAGATGCGGCAAGGAGACCCAACGAGAACAGCGCCGCGGATAGCGGGAGAACGAAGATCCAGACCGGTCTTTCGAAACGCGCCATAGGTGTCATATCTTCTCACCCCACGTGATGGCCCCATCTTGGTGTGATGTTCAGGGTAACCTCTCGACCAGAAATCTTCAAATCCCTTCTTGGCCAATCCCTTTTTGGCCTGGATCGAATCCTTTGCTCCGCGCCGGAGGGTCTCTTGCGTGAAGCACGCTTTCTGATATACGGTAGGGTGCCGACTACGTTTCATGAAACGAGACCATGAATGGGAGGTTTTTGTCATGTCCACGGTGGTTTTGGCGTATTCCGGAGGGCTGGATACCTCGGTAATTTTGACGTGGCTGAGGGAGGAGAAGGGACTGGATGTCATTGCCTTTGTGGCAGATGTGGGCCAGAACGAGGATCTGGACGAGGTGACGAGCAAGGCCAAAGCGCATGGCGCGGTCAAGACGGTGGTGGAGGATCTGCGGGATCCCTTTGTCGAGGAGTACGTCTACCCCTTGGTCATGGCCCATGCGGCGTACGAAGGCACGTATCTTTTGGGCACCTCCGCGGCGCGTCCCATCATCGCCAAGAGACAGGTCGAGGTGGCGCTCCAGGAAAAAGCGAGTTTCCTGGCACATGGTTCCACGGGCAAAGGGAACGATCAAATTCGTTTCGAACTGGCCTACAGGGCCTTGGCGCCTCAATTGCGGGTCATCGCGCCTTGGAGGGAGTGGACATACCAATCCAGAGACGACCTGGAACAGTATGCCAGGGAACACGGGATCCCGGTGTCGCTCAAATCCTACAGCATCGACAGGAATCTGTTGCATGTGAGTTTTGAGGGACAGGAGTTGGAGGATCCCTGGCAAGAGCCGGGTCCAGGCACCTATTCCCTGTGTCGCCCCATCGAGAACACCCCTGACGAGCCGGAATACGTGGAGATCGAGTTTCAGGAAGGCAAGCCCCGCGTGGTCAATGGAGATACCTTGACGCCCGCTGCGCTTCTGGAACGATTGAACGAGATTGGGGGACGTCATGGTGTGGGACGCGTGGATATCGTGGAGAACCGTTATATTGGAATCAAGGTGAGAGGGGTATATGAGACCCCCGGGGGGACCCTGCTGCATGCGGCGCACAGGGCGGTAGAGTCCTTGTGTGTGGATCGGGAGGTGCTTCACTGGAAGGAGGAGGCGATGCCTCGAATCGCCTCGTTGGTGTACAATGGCCACTGGTTTTCCCCTGAAGCGGAGCTGTTCAGGACAGCCATCGAACACACCCAGAAGGCGGTTCACGGGACAGCGAGGTTGAAATTGCACCGGGGTTGTCTGATGGTGGTTGGCAGGCGAGCGCCGGGAAGCCTTTACGATCAACGGCTGGCTTCTTTCAACGAGGCCTTTCGCCACGAGGATTCCACGGGGTTTATTCGAATTACCGGGCTGAGGCTTGGATTGAGAAAAGAGGCCGGGGTCGCCCCTTTGAGCGAAGACGTCGGCCATGTTGACAACAAGGGTGAGCTTGAACTATAAATGATGTTTACATATGTGAAGTAGTGCCACCTGAGGTAGAGGAGTTTTACCAAGGATACTATGATGATGAGAAAAAAGGCGCGGAGGGGTTTGGGATGTCTCATGGGATGCGTGTCTTTGGTTGTGCTTTCCCAAGAGGCTTTTGGGACAGGGGATACGTTTAAGAGCGGGATGATCAAGGTGTCGATCCGGGGTGTTCTCGAATACGACGACAATGTCTTTGGCGCTCCAGACAACGCGCGCAAAGAAGAGGCATGGCGGATCGTGATCAGTGGACGAGGCTCGTTCAATGCCTCCACGGAGGCCTTGTACGCCTCCTTGATCTATGAACCTGCCTATACCGCTTTTCTCAATATATCTCAGGAGGATTTTGTTCAGGATCTTAACGCCTTGATTCGGTACAATGTGTCAGAGCGGTTCAAGGTGGCGTTGAAGAACCATTTCCTGGACAACAGATTCAATGACGTTGCAGATATCCTGGATGTCAGGGATTCCAACGACGAATATACCTACAATCGAACCATGTTGGATCTCTCCTATTATTGGACCCCCAAGTTTACGACCACGGCTGATGTGGGGGCGGATTATTACAAGTACGATCATTTTCGGGGCAACTTGGATTTCGAGCGTTGGGGGGTGGATGGAACCATGGCCGCCTCTTATCAGGTGAACAAACGATTGGACATCAAGGGACGATATCGGTATAGAGTTGTGGAATATGACTGGCCTCCAGACAAGGATCTGAAGACCCATTACGCGACCACGGGGCTTCGATGGAGGGCCACGGAACGATTGACCGCGGACTGCCGGGCTGGAGTCAATGTGGCAGACTCCAGTGAGAGAGGCAGCTCCATCAAGCCCGTGGTCAACGTCGGTGTTTCTTCTCGCTTGACTCGAAGTACCAATGCCAAGATTGGTGTGGGCTATTTCTTTACCGAGACGGAGAGAGATTACGTGGTAGCTTCTCGCGGTGCGATTACGGGCATGATCGACCATAGCTTGACCAGGAGAACCAGCGCTAAATTCGCGATGGCCTACAAACGATTCGATTTCGATGGAGATGATTCATTGAGCAGGGACAAGAGCCGGGAGGAGGATTGGATCGATCTGAGCGTTTCGGTTCGGCACGCGCTTCACCCGGAAAGACTGAGCGTTTTCGCTTATTATGGTTTGACGGATGTCAGCACGGACTTCGATGAAGGCGGGTTCACGCGGAACCGGGTGGGAGTGGGTCTTGTCGGGAACTTCTGACCGAATTCTTGTCCGTACCGCCAGCTCTTCCTTCCTTTTCTGAAGGAAAAAGAGCGGAATGCATAAACAAGAGGACCCAAAAGGAAAATCGAGCAACGGGGGTAGAGTTTGCTTCGAATGAAACGTAGAATCCTTCCGTTCATTTTCTGTGTTGCGGGTTGTGTCGGCAAACCCTCGTTCCATCCTCCTCCTGGATTCGCTCCAGCCATGGCCAAACGAACCGTGGATGCTTCACAGGTCAACAAATCGCTTTTTCCCGGGGATTCCTCGGTCAATGTGGATTACCTGCTGCGTCCTGGGGATTTGCTGGCCGTAAAGGTGTGGAATCAACCCTCCCTGAACGCGGAATATGAACTGGACAGCAACGGAGAGATCAGCATGCCTCTGGTGGGACGCGTTCGGTTGGCCGGTCTTACAGAGAGAGAGATCCAGGATCAGATGACAGACCTGTTCAAGGAGTTCTTTGTGGACCCGCATGTGGAAGTTTCCGTGCTCAGAAAGATGGTATTTATCTCCGGCGCGGTGGCCAAGCCAGGGGCCATGGAAATTCGTGGATGGATCACGCTTGATCAGCTCATCGTGATGGCAGGGGGACCCGCGGGGGACGCGGACATGAGCAATGTCAGCGTGCTCAGGCAGGGCCTGGAGGGACCCGAAGCCCTCTATTTCGACGCGACGGCGGACAACGGAGCCAACGTGGTCGTGCAGCCCGGGGATCGGATCAGTATACCGAGAGGATATACGCAAACGGTCAAGGTGTTGGGTGAGGTCAAACGCCAGGGGTTTGTGCGCTGGCGTGAAAGCATGATGGTTACGGACGCGATCATAGAATCTGGTGGGTTCACGGACTTTGCCTCGAGAAACAAGGTGGAAATTCGAAGGGGAGCCGGAGACCAGAGCCAGGTTCTTCGAGCCAAGGTGAAGGACATTCTCGATGGGAAGTCGGACGACATGCCTCTACTGCCTGGCGATATCATCAGGGTTCCGTCCGGTTTCCTGTGAGGCTGAACCAGGCCCACGGGTCTGAAGGAGAAGATGGTGCAAACCGAGAGCAACCCCTTCGTTCATTTTCGTTCCTATTGGGACACGATCAGGAAGAGAAGGGAATTGGTGATCACTTGTATCATTTTGGGGACCAGTCTGGCCGTGGTGGTTTCCTTTGCCATGAAATCCGTGTACATGGCCCAGGCCAAGATCAAGGTCATGCCGGATCGACAGCTTGTGACCTTGTTCCCGGAGCAGGCGCAATATGCCGGAGGAAGGGAATTTTACTCCACGCAGGCGATCATCGCCCAAAGCATTCCTGTTCTGTTGTCCGTGATAGATAGTCTTCAGCCGCGCATAGAGAAGCACTGGTTCAAGGACAAACGGTACGACGAACGGCTGGCCTTGGCGCAGTTGCAGGACAATATTGCGGTGGATCGCGTGGAAAACACGAGCATTCTTCTGATTCGGGCGTTCGATAACGATCGGGAATTGGCCAGCGATATCGCCAACAACGTGGCCCAGGCTTACATGGAGAGCAGAAAGAGCAAGAAGACCGAACAGACGGTGTCTTCCTTCACCTTTCTTGCCCAGGAACTCAGGGAGATGCAGGCAAAGTTGGAAGAGGCGGAGAAGCGGTTGGATGCGTTCAAGAGGGAGAAGGGGGTTACCCTGGTACGAGGGGAAGGGATCGAGGAGAAGAATCTCGCCGAGTTTCACAATACATGGCTCACCTATCAGCAGGCGCGCATGGCCAAACAGGCCAGACTGGATCAGCTGAAGAAGCTTCGGGATACGCAAGGACTCAAAGCGCTGGCGGGCGCGCTCAATGATCCCACGATTCATGCCATCGAGGGAAGAATCGCGCAGATCGAGGTGGATCTGGCTGGATTGAGACATGAATATACCGACAGGCATCCGAGAATTCTGGAACGGCTTTCGGAGCTGGAAAACTACAAGTCCAAAATGGAGGTTCAAGTGAAGACCGTGCTCGATGCCCTTGAGACCGAGGTCACGGTGGCCAGGGTGACGGAGGAGAACGCGCGTCAGGCCCTGGAGGATTACAGGCAATTGAAACTCGTTGCCGATCAGACTGCTCTGGAGCTCGAGAAGCTCAACAATGACGTGGAAACCTACAGAAACATGTACATGACCTTGTACAAGAAATTGACCATGCAAACGGTGACCGAGGACGCTCCCACGGAATCGGTAGAGATCATCGAAGCGGCGCAAGTCCCCAATAGAGCTGTCAGGCCCAATGTCTTTCTCAATCTGGCGATCGGGCTCGGCGGAGGGCTCGCCTTGGGACTGGCCTTGGCTTTTGGCCTTGAGTTTATGGACGATAGTATCGCTGTAATCGAGGATATCGAACAGCATGTGGGTGTTCCTGTATTGGGCACGGTGCCTCGAGGAATCAAAATGCTCTATGATTCGAGTCCAAAGTCCTTGTCCGCGGAGGTCTATTGCACCTTGCGGACAAATCTGAGGTTTTCTTCCGTAGACAAACCGATTCGAAGCCTTCTGATCACTTCCGGGGGGGCAGGGGAAGGAAAGTCCACTACCGTGGCCAATCTGGGCATGGCCATGGCTCAAGGGGGACAAAAGACATTGTTGATCGACACGGATCTGCGAAGGCCTGTGTTGCACCGCTACTTCAATATCGAACGGACAGTGGGAATCACCGGGGTGTTGGCCGATGAGATTTCCTTGGAGGATGCGATTCAAAAAGACATCTTTCCCGGGCTATCCATCCTTCCCAGCGGTGCCTTGCCCCCCAATCCGGCCGAACTGTTGGGATCCAGGAGAATGCAGATGCTTCTTCAGAGATTGCTGGAAACCTATGATGTGGTCCTGTTCGATTCTCCACCTATCCTGGGTTTTAGTGACAGTCCCATGCTGGCCAGTTCCGTGGATGCGGTTCTGCTGGTGATCGAATATGGCAGATACCCTCGACAGATGGTGGCTCGTGCCAAGGCCACGATGGACAATGTGAGGGCCAAGGTGGTTGGCGCGGTTTTGAACAACATTCGCGTGGAACGGGAGAGTTATTATTACTACTCTTACCCCTATTATTACAAGTATTACTCCTATTATTCTCACTATTACTCCTATGGTGAAGAAGAAGAGACTGCCGGGGATGCGAAAGCGGCCCAGGCTTCCTAGGACCTGAAGATGGCTTTCACGGTCCCAGATTCTCCCCTCTCTCAAACCGTGATCCGGGCCTCGGATCGCGTTCGCTGGATCGTGGATGTTCTTTCCCGTCGTCGGCTTGTGATTCTCCTTGCGATTCTGCTGGGAGTTGGAGCTGCCGCGATCCGCTGCGCTTTGTTTCAGGATCCGATCTACCGATCCATGGCTATTCTCAAAGCGGAATGGAGTCCTCACAGAACCGATGCGAGGAATTATGAGACCTGTTTTCTGATTTTTGATATCGACAAGGTGTATGGTAACGCGGCGGTATCCCTGGGATTGCCGGAGAAATGGAAGCTTCCGGTCGAGGTATGCGGCAGGCAGCTGGTACACAGCGTGAAGATCATGGTCATGGGACGCACCCATCTGATCCTGGTAGATGCTGTGGCCCCATCGAGGGAGCTGGCCAGGTCCTATTGCCGAGCCGTTGTGGATGCCTATGTGGCGGAGCGTCTGGCCTATCATTCCCTCTCGGCGATGGACAGAGATACCGAAGTGGAGCGCATCTATCGGGAACTGCTTCGGGAGGCCACCTATTACCGAGACCTGTTGGAGGAACGGAATCGTCTCTTCGCCCAGCTCTCGGTCGAAGAGACCAAAGCCATGCCCCAAACCCTGGCTTTTCTCGGATGGACCATGGATAAGGCCAGAAAGCGCGCCAAGGTGGCTCAAGGACTCTTTGAAATCTTCAGATCCATTCCCCATGAAGTTCGACTCAACCTGCCTATGGCTCTCGATTTTCGTCACCTGGAAGGCGAGAAACCCTTTGCGAGACTCATGGAAGTCTGGTCCCTGATGGAGGTGGGGGGGGCCGTTTACCTCACCGAGGAGCACCCTGCCATGAAAGCCTTGATGGCCAGACGGATGAAGGCGGAAGAGATGCTGGAGGAGGAAGGGGACCGTGTGGTCAAACGGGCGTTCTTGGAGGCGCAGCTCTCGGCTCGCGAGGCGGAAGTCTTTGAAGGGCAGTTTCTCGAAGCAGTTCAGCTTTTTGAACAGCTCAACGAGGGACGTTTCCGTCTCGATATGCTGCGCGGCATTCTCTCCACGCAGAGCGAGGCCCTGCAAACGTATCATGAAAGATTCATGGAGGCAGAGATCCAGAAGGAGATCCCGATCGTTTCCCTGGAGGAGATCAGTCCTCCTTCGGATGGAAGACCCCTGTATCGACCTGTTTGGCAGGATCTTCTTCTGGCTGTGGTCGTTTCCTTTTTCTTCGGATTGGCGATTGTTCTCGGCGTGGAATGGGCGGACAGCAGCATGCAGGTGGTGGATCGGCTGGAAAGGGATCTGCATGTGAAGGTGATTGGAAGCGTGCCACATCATCTTTTTTCCAGGAGACGAAGAAGTCGTTCCCTGTACGTGGAATCTTATCGCCTTCTCGCCACGAATGTTCGATTCGCCTTGGAGGATCGGACTCCCGCGGTGGTGATCGTGACCAGCTGCGGCGCCAAGGAAGGGAAATCCACCACGGCGGCTAACCTGGGGATCGTATGGTCCCAATTGGGCAAACGGGTTCTTCTCGTGGATTGTGATCTGGTGCGACCCACGGTACACAAGATCTTCGGCTGTAATAGACGGCCCGGCCTGGCAGAGTATTTATCTGCTTCTGGGCCTGACCACGTGGACCTGCCTGTTCAACATCATGGCGGAATGGATCTGGTCGCCGGGGGCAGGACCCAAGGAAGCGCCGCACTTCTCTTGGAGAGCGGACAATTGAAACGAATGTTGGAGGATCTCAGGAAACGGTACGACTACGTGATTCTGGACTGTGTGCCTCTTCTTGGATTTTCTCACGTCCAGAATCTGGCGCAATGGGCGGATGGTGTGCTTCTGCTCGTGGAATCCGGGCGATATTCACTGCATGAAGGCAAGGAAGCCTTGCGATCCCTGGATCGGGTGGGAGCCAAGGTGCTGGGGGTATGCTTGAACAAGATCGATCTCGATTCACCTGGAAGGGTCTACCACGGTTATTACCGATACTATGGATATGACCTATACTACCACTACGCTTCGAACCCCTTGGATCAGGTCGACACCGGTCTGGTCCAAGTGAAGGAAAGGCCTTCTTCCGGACATGTTGACAGCCGACGACGGTAGAAATCAGAGACCCTTGGAGAAAGAGAACGGTTGGGTTCTCGCGGCGGAGATTCTCTGTTTTCTTGGCCTTGGCTTCTCTTGTATCGCCTTGGCTGGAGCGCCCACATGGGTTCCTCCCTTGTTGAAGATCTTGTTCGCTCTTTCCCTGGGGCTGCATCTGTTGCCAGGTCTGGCCCGAGGGGATCTGGCCTATCCTCTCTCCTTGTTGGACCTCCTGGCGATCTTGTTTGTTTCGCTTGGAGTGCTCTCGGCTCTGTTTTCGGATATCCCCCATGAAGCCTTCAAACGACTGGAGATCGGAATCTCCTACGCAATTCTGTTCTTCGTGGCCGGACGGCTCTCCTGGCGCAAGAGATCCGTGTATAGATGGGCCATCTTCGTTATCATGTTGGGAACCTTGGAAGCGACCTATGGTCTGATGGCTCATCTGCGGGGTTGGCATTCGATTCTCGGTTGGCTCAAACCCAGGATCTATGTGGCCAGGCTCTCCGGGACCTTCATCAATCCCAATCATTTCGGATCCCTGATGGTCTTGTTGATCCCGGTGGCATGGATGGCCGTGACCTTGCCCCAGTTGGCTTTGGCCAAGAAGCTCGTGGCCGGATACGTGGCGGCTTTGATGACAGCGGCCATGGTGATGACCTATTCGAGGGGCGCCTGGGCGGCCACGTTTCTGGCCATGTTTTGGGCCGGATTGATCATGATTCGAAAGGGGCCCGTGATTTGGCGATGGGCCTTGGCTGTCCTGATCGGAGCGCTCATCGCCGGCGTGCTGGTGTGGGCGGGCGAGTTGGAGGACCAATTGTTTCGGCGCTCTGATCTCACCAGGATCTCCAGACTCCGTACCGAACAGTCCCGTTTCTACGCTTGGGCCGACACCATGGACATGGCCTTGCGGGTTCCGCTTACCGGGGTGGGACTCGGAGGGTACGCCTGGAAATTCCCCATGTATCAGAGCGTGGATATCGCTAGACAGAAGATGGATTATGCTCACAACGACTACCTGGAGACCTCGGCCGAGTTAGGATTGGGAGGTTTGTTTCTTCAGGTCGGTTTGACCTTGGGGATCGCGCTCGTGGGGCTGGCTGGAAGGCGCAAGCTGGTCAACAGAAAGGTGAAAGGACTGGCCACAGGGATGCTCGCGGGGTTTGCCGGGGTGTCGATCCACGCTTTGATCGACTTTCCTCTTCGCATCCCCGCGGTGGGATGCATGTACTCCATGATGGGGGGATGTCTCGTGGGATTGAGCGCGCAGAAAGGCGTTTGTGGAAAGATGGTTTACCCGGCCAGGGATCCCAGGATGCGGCGCGTGCTTTTCCTTGCGACGCTGTTGCTGATCACCGCGTGCGTTCTCACCGGGATCCTTTCCTTGAAGAGCACGCTGGCCTTTCGGCGGGGAAATCAATTCAGGGACAACCTGTTCCATGAGGAGGCCTTTGGCCAGTATGAACGCGCCGCCAGGCTGGATCGGGACAACTGGAAGGCGTATTGTGAGATGGGGGACATTCGTTTCATGCAATCGATGTGGATCACCTATGGAGATCGCAGGCAGGATCTGAGAGAAGAGGCCCGATCTCTCTACGAAAAGGCCCTGGAGTTGAATCCCTGGCATTCGAAGACCTACATCAAACTGGCCCATGTCGAGCTCTGGTCCAAGGACAGAGCCAAGGCGGAATCGCTCTATGCCAAGGCATTGGAGGTAGATCCTCACAACCTATATTTGCGCCATCGGTACGCTCAGATCTTTCAGGGAGCGCGGATTCGAGGCCATCATCATCGGAACAGGGCCTTCCAGGAGCGGCACGAAGGAGAAGGGACGGAGAGGGAGGAAGTGGAAGACTATGGCCGAGACGTTTCTTCGATTCTATGACAGGATGCAACTTTCCTATGAATCCTTTCTTCTCAAGAAGAAGCTTTGGACCTGGACTGCCCTGCTATTGGTTCTTCAGGCTTGTTTGCTGGGACTGCTCAAGCCGGAGCTGGCTTTCCTGGTGGTGGTAGGTTTGCTGGCGACCGCTTTGGGTGTCGTGTATCCGGATCAGGCGATCTTCTTCTATTTTCTCGCCTCTTGGCTTCCTTTGGGCCAGTATGGACGTGTGCGGGGCCGGCATGGCACGGCGCAAGGCATTTATTTCACGCAATTTTGGCTGGGGTTTATCGCGTTCGTGTGGGTCTTTCGAATGATCTCGGATCGCAAGATTCGTTTTCAGGTCAGACGCGCGGATGTGGCCTTGATGGGGCTGTGTCTGGCTTATTTCCTCTCCACCGTGGTCAGCCACCTCACATGGAATCTCAAGATCCAGACCTCACATCGCTACCTGATCACGCAATTTGCCCAGGTGGGGATCGTCCTGATGTGCGCTTTTGCCTACTGGACCATCGCCAACGGGATTCGTTCGGAAATATGGGCCAGAAAAATGCTCTATGCCTTCATGAGCCTCGGCGTTGTCCTGGCCTTGATCAAGTTGCCCTTCATTGTCAGATTTTGGCACAGGGCGGGTATTGACCTGGTTCGGCCCGGCCTTCTCATGATGCAGGGCAGCATGCTCGCTTTCGGCCAGTTCATCTATGCCCCACCGGACAAACGAATGCGATGGTTGCTTCTGGGCGCTTTTCCCTTCTCCATGGTGATGCACAACATGTACTGGGTTTCAGGATGGATGGGGGGTATGACCGCGTTGTTTACACTGCTCTTGTTTGGCTCCAGAAAGGCACTTGCCGCGTTCTTCTTGTTCGCGGTCGTTCTGGGCGTCGTTCAGTTCTCTTATTTCGAGAGAAGGCTTGTGCATCACTCGAGGGCCACCGGGGATTTTCATCGATTTTTTCTTCTGGAGGATTCGGTGAGGATGTGGCGGGAGTATCCCTTGTTCGGTATTGGACCCGGCAACTATTACCAGGCCTATTCCCATCACTATGCCAGGTTGTGGAACCGTCCCATCATCTATGCCACCGCGCATACCAACTATGGCGAGATTCTGGCCACCACCGGGATCGTGGGTTTTGGGGCCTTCTGGATCTTTTTCTCCCTGGTGGGCTGGGATTTGTTCACCTATTGGCGAAAAGCCGTCGATCCGGTCCAAAAGGGGTTCTTGCTGGGGATCATGGCCGGGTCCGCCGGGATCTTGGCGGCGAGCATTGCCGGGGACTATGTCATACCGGACCGAGCGAATTACGGTTTGAAGACCTTTTCCACGGCGGTGTATTTCTGGTTGATCCTGGGGATGGGACAAGCCATAGGGAGGAGATGGCTGATCACGGAGAAGGAAACATGACAAGAAAGGATCCCGTGGCCGGGGATCTGGAAATCGCGGTGATCAGTTGGAACACGCGAGAACTTACCTTGCGCTGCGTGCGATCCCTTTTGTCCCGTTCAACTTCGCGTCAGGAAGACATTCTGGTGGTGGACAGTTGCTCCACGGATGGCACGGTGGACGCTGTCCGACGAGAATTCCCGCGCAGCAGAACAGAGGCTCTTCCCGTGAATCGTGGGTACGCCCACGCGTGCAATGTGGCGTTTCAACGAACCACTTCTCCTTACATGGTCCTTCTGAACGCGGATGTGGAGATCCTTTCCGGTTCCATGGATATGGCCCTGAGCGTGTTGCGTGGATGCGGATCCCTGGCCGCGGTGGGATTTCATCTCATGGATGTGTGGGGACGATGGGATCATGGATGGGAGGAGCTTCCTACAGCCAGGTCCAGGGTGTGTCCTTGGCGATTGGACAGGTGGTGGGAACGCTTTCGAGCCAAGGGAGCGATGGCCACCGATCTTCCGAGGAAAGCAGGTTGGGTCGGAGGTGGCGCCATGGTGGTTCGGCGGAAGGCGTGGATGGATGTGGGGCCCATGGACGAGGAATATCACATGTATGCCGAGGAGACGGATTGGTGTTGGCGGGCAGCCAAGAGGGGCTGGACCGTCATGGGGGTGCCCAGAGCAGGGGCCATACACCTTGGAGGGAAGAGCGCGTCGCAAAGGCCGGGAGCCATGTACGCGGCCCTCTATTCGAGTAAGCTGCGCGTTCTTCGCAAGCACAGGTCGGGTTCGGAACGGTGGTTCCGGCGCTTGTCGATCCCTCAGTGGATCTGGACCTGCATGAAGGGATGTTGCAGCAAGAATCGAGCCACACGTCTCAAAGGCAGGGCCGCCTGGGGTCTTCTCATGGGAAGGGATGGGATGAAACTGATTCGTGCGGTGGAGGAAGAAATGAGGGCGCCCGTGGACACACCACAGGATCCATTCTTTCGGCAGAGTCCATGGACCGTGTTTCTTCGCGAACGAAAGGGACCCTCTGCAGGACGGGCGTTCGCCTCGTTGTCGCGTTCAAGGGAAAAACCTTCTATGGAAGTGATTTCCATCCCAGAAAGCGAGGAGATGGGGTCGATCGACGAGGTTGTTTCAAGGACTGCGGGGGAATGGATCCTCTTCCTGGATTCCTCCATGGAACCTCATGAGAACAGTATATTGAGTCTTTCCTTTTTCGCGTCTCAGCATCCTGATGTCGGCGCAATGATTCCCCAAGTGGTGGATGGGAACGGTTTTCCGGCTCGACCCATGGGGGTATGTTCGGGATGGATGGAACTCACGGATCGCCTGTCCCTCCTGGAAACTTCCTGGTTTCGAATCAGGAGAAGAATGGGGCTGTTGCCTTGGTATGATCCAGTCTTCATGAAGAAGTTTCACGATCCCTGGTGTTTCGCGGCACGTAGAAAGGCGCTTGAAGGATTGGGATCCCTGCGAGGGTTCGAGGGCAAGAATGGATTGAAGGAAGCCGTGTCTCGATTGTCCTGTCTGGGATGGAAGGTGATCTGGCTGCCCTGGATCGTTGTTCGGGAAGGAGTCCCTCGTTGACGGGAAGAGGGGGCTATGTTAGCGTGCCAAGTGTAGGTGGAAAACCATGAAAACCTTGAAACAAGTCGGTGTTCTTAGAATCGCTCGCTTTCTGTTTTTTTCCCTGGCGCAAGCGTTGTTGGATTTGTGTTGGGTTCCCCCTTTTCGCGCCGTGATCCTTCGAGGCCTGGGCGCGAAGGTGGGCAGGGACAGCGTGATCATGAAGGTTCGTTTCATCAACGCGGATCGAGGAGGCTTTCGCAACCTTTCCTTGGGAAGGAGTTGTTTCATGGGAGATGACGTGCTGTTGGATCTCGCAGGTCCGATCGTATTGGAGGATCACGTCACCATTGCTGCCAGGACGACAATTCTGACCCATTTGACCGTGGGATTCGCGGATCACCCCCTGATGGGTTCATTTCCCCCACAATGCGAGGGTGTGCGAGTTGGCGAAGGATCCTTTGTGGGGGCTTGCTGTATCCTCTTGCCAGGGAGCCTCGTGGAAAGGGGAGGATTTCTAGCGGCTGGAAGCTTGTTGAGGGACCGGGTCTCCGAAGGGACCATTGCGGCAGGCTCGCCGGCCAGGACCCTACGAAGGATCGATGAACAAGACAAGGTAGAGATTGGAGGACGAAGATGAGGAAATACGCTTGTATCGCAGGATTGCTGGTGGGTTTGTATCCGAGCTTTTTGTTCGGCCGAGATCAGATAGGGATTCGCCTGGGGGGATATTGGGGGAAAGATGTGAGCGTGAATTATCCCACGGAAAAGGTCGATGATTTTGACGAGGATCTCAGAGGGTTTTTATTGGGACTGGAGTTGGATATCTATCTTCTGAATCCCTTGGCCCTGGTCATCACGGCGGATTACAGCGAAGACGATGTCTCCATGGGGAATCTGGATCTGTGGATGGGGGCGGTGGGATTGAAGTACAATCTGTTGGACGAGGGAGTGCGTCCCTACATCGGCGGCGATGTGGGACTTCTTTACTATGATTTCGAGAGCAATATGGCCTATGGCCGTGGCACGGAGTTTTTCCTCAGAGGCAAGGTGGGACTTTCGGTGGAGATCACAGACAGGCTAGAACTTTTCGCGGAAGGCTCGTATCGTTACGTACCGGATGAGGTGGTCTTTCAGCGATCCGGGAGACGGCATTGGATCTGGCCCGATGTAACCGCGGATTTGAGCGCCTTTGAGGCCCTGGGTGGGATTCGAATCGGCCTGTAAGGTTTGCGCGGGGCCTATCTTTTTTCCACGTGATCCGCGGAAATCCAGCCAACGGTGGGTGGACCGGTCCCGGAATCCCAGGAGATCAGGACGAGCTTGCCCATATCCGTTTCTCCTTCTCCAAGGACATCAACCAGCTCTCCGGCGGGCACGGTTCCCACCGAGGTGTCGCCCTGCATGGCTTCGGACTCCACGATGACCTTCCATGGCGCGTCGGCTTGGGCCGCTCCGGCTCTGCCCGGAGCGCTCCTGCCGGTGAAATTGCCCTGCATTCCAGCCTCCATCTCCTTCATCAGGTCCCTGTAACATTGCTCCAAGCGGTCCGAGAAGTCCGGTAAACCCAGGAAGTCCGCGATGGATGTCCCGCTGGCGCATCGATCCAGACCCTGCCGAAGAAGCAGGGAAGGTCCTCCACCCAGCACGACGATCTCGAAGTCGTAGATCTTCCAAAGATTCTCGACGCGTACGAGGCGAAAAGGCACTCGCTCCGATTGATTGATGGCTTTCACTTCCCATTGAGTTTCCACCCTGGCCTGATCCGAATCGATCTCTTCTCCCAGAAGCGTGACAACGACCAGTTGGATCACATCGCTGTTTTCACCAACGATGCCGTGTGTTCCATCTCTGCAGAAATCCACAAACCTCTGCCTCTTCTCTTCGGTCAACAGGTCCCATTCCTCCGCCAGGACCTGGCTGGCCATATGATGAAAATCCCAGTAGGTGAGATATTCATCCTTTTCCGCGGAGGGCGCTCCAACGGACTTGATCATACTGTCCACGACCTCCTTCGGAGGTCCGAATGCGCCCAGTCGTCTCTTGCATCTCTGGGAGATCATGGCCGCGGAATCCACGCTTAGGGTTTCAGGGTACTGCTCGATGATGGTTCGGGCGATTTCCATGGCTTCCTTGTATTTTGCCGAGGCTTCGTTCAGCTTGCCCGCCTTGAACAAGGCGTCCGCTTCCGCGACGAGGCCATTGGCATCCTCGTACAGCTTGTACGCAACCTCATCAGGATCGCTGGATGTCATGAGAAGATAGGCCACGCCACCCAACACAAGAACCAATGCGACCATTCCCGCGATCCAAGCTTTTTTCATGGAAACCCCTTTCACCGTACGCTGTAGGTCAGGACGGTTCCTCCGACACGAATCCGATCGCCGTCCTGTAATTCCTTGGTTTCGATCTTGGCCTCGTTGACAAAGGTTCCATTCGTGGACCCCAGGTCAGAGATGAGCACAAGATCACCCTTTTTCATGATTTTACAGTGGGTTCTGGACATCAGTTTATCCAGAAATCCTAGATCTGCCTCGGAACCTCGTCCCAGGGTGGTGGGACCTTCCCGCAGGAGAAATTCGCGGCCCGCATCGGATCCTTCGGCCACCGTCAGAAGATAAATCCCGGTCGGGCTTGGATCCAGCGTGGGAGAATCCGAGGCCTTGTCCCTCGAAACGGGCATGGTTTCCTGGAGAAATGGATGTTCTTCGGCTGGAAGCCAGGGACCCTTCTTGTCCTTGGATAAAAGATCATCCGCGGCCAGACGGCCTTCCTTGAAGAAGGCTTTCAATTGATCAGAAGAGAAATACCCGTAGATCTTTCCATTCTTCTTTCGGATCAGCCAGACCGCGTCTTCTGGCTTCATCGTCTTTTCCTTCTCAATGGAAGTCCGAGGAGGCGCCTTGTGATCCTGTGAGGTCCCGTACCCTTGTTGAGCAGGCTTCGGTTCCGGAATGGGGAGTTCATCCTTGGAGGAAAAGAACGTGAAAGAGGCACGAAGGGACTTGATGGCGGAGATCTTGGTGGATGTTCTGGAATCACATACGATCGCCACGTCCACGTTGTTCTTCAGGAGGAGAGCCAGACGGGTCTCAATGGCGTTCAAGAGCCACGGATCGATCGAATCCACCCCGCTGAAGTCCACCACAAGGGGCCCCCCACCCTCAAACTCTTTCCATTTGGCTATCTTTTCCATCCGTTGAAAGGAAGCGAAATCAAACCTTCCATGGGCATTCACATAGGACCTAGCATCCAGAGGGGTTGGTTTCTTGATTTCGACACCCACGCCTCACTCCCTTTGAAATAAAGTTCGTTCATGGATAAGACATATCTAATTTGCCGCTATTCTACCACGAACGCTGAACGAATGATTTCCACGGTGAGATTTCCCGAACCTTGACCTTTGACCGAAACCACATCGAAACGGCATGGCTCTTCCATAAGATGGTGTTCGGATAGATACGCCAGAGCTGTGCGAGCCAATTTACGTCTCTTCTCGGCGTGCACGAATTCCTCTGGAGATCCACTCTCTCCCTGTCTTCGAGTCTTTACCTCGATAAAAACGAGTTCATCCTCATGCCTGGCCACCAGATCGATCTCGCCCTTTTTGCAACGATAATTTCTCTGTAGGATTCGATACCCAAGGGCTTGGAGTTTCTCTTCGGCGGCTTGTTCTCCGGCTCGACCCTTCTGGAAGGAGCTGCTCTTTGCCACGGGGGTCTCAGCGGATGTCCTTGGGTTTGACCTTGGCTGCCTTTCCTTTTCGTTCTCGAAGGTAATACAACCTGGCCCTTCTCACCTTGCCTCGTTGAATCATCTCAATACTTTCGATGATTGGGCTGTGAAGAGGAAACGTTCTTTCCACACCCTCTCCGTAGGAGATCTTTCTCACGGTGAAGGACGCGCCCATCCCGCCGCCTCTTTTTCGGATGACAACGCCTTCGAAGACCTGTTTCTTCCTTCGGGTGTTGTCCAACAACTTGATCTCCACTCGAATCTGATCTCCAGGAGAGAATGCTTCCAGATCATCCCTGAGATGCGTACTTTCAACCAAATCGATGGCGTTCATGATCCTTCCTCCGCGATACTATAAAGAATTTGTCTGTCCATGTCTGTCAAACAAGTCTCTTGAAGCAGGTCTATCCTTCCGGCCCATGTCCTCCTGAGGCTTTGATGCCTGCGCCAATCCTCAATGGCCTCGTGATTTCCGGACAACAAGACCTCCGGCACGGCCATGCCCTCAAAAACTTTGGGCCGGGTATAGACGGGGGGTCCGAGAAGGTTGTTCCAAAAGGAGTCGGACGTGACGGAATCCATGTCTCCCAGGGCCTCGGGGAGAAGCCGCACCACAGCGTCGATTATGGCCATGGCCGGAATCTCGCCCCCGGTGAGAACAAAATCACCCAAAGAAATCTCCGTGGGGTTCAATCCCAGGCGGACCCGTTCGTCTATTCCGGAGTAATGGCCACAGAGCAGAATGAGGCGATCTTCGATGGAAAAACGTCTCGCCAATTCCTGATCAAAGGGTTGGCCCTGGGGTGTGGTGAGAATCAACGTGCCCGGGGATCCCTGGGCACGGAGATGCCGCACGGCGGCGAACAGCGGAGCGGCTTGTAGCACCATGCCTGGACCCCCGCCATAGGGCCTGTCGTCCACCTGTCCATGCTTTTCAGCGGAGTATTGCCTCAGATTGTGGATCGAAATGTGCACGATATTCCTTTCCCTGGCTCGTTGGATCATGCTCTCTTCCAGCACAGCCCGGAACATATGGGGAAACAGGGTAACCACATCGATTTTTAATCCCAACTTCATCTCCGCCAGTGCAAGCCTGCTTCGAGGTCAGATCGACTCCAAGGAGACGGTAAAAACATATCCTTCTTCCAGATTCACTTCCTTGACGATCTGTCGTGTGGCCGGGATCAAGTACTCCTTGGTTCCATCCATCACGATCCAGACATCGTTCGCGCCTGTTTCCATGATGCTATCCAGTACTCCCAGATACCTTTGATCTTCATCCCACACTTGAATGCCAATCAAATCCACATGGTAATAACTATCCCCTGTCAAGGGGGGCAATGTCCTTCTTGGAACATACAGCGAGGCACCCACCCAACGATTTGCCTGGTCCCGATTCTCCACTCCTTCCAGTGTGAGAATCAGTGCCTCTCGTTGCCATCGGGCCTTCACCACACGATGGGAGACCAGGCTCCCGGCCGTATGGGCTATGTAGAAGGATTTCCTTTCAAGCATATCCAGACTTGGTGTGGCGTCTGGAATGATCTTGAGCTCGCCCTTAAGCCCTCTGGCCTTGACGATACGTCCCACGCGAGCCCAAATGGGTCTCGCGCCGGATCCTCCCATTATGGGCTGGGTCTCTATGCGTCAGCCTGCGTCATGCGCTTTTGTTGTCGCACGAGCCGTTGGACTGTCTCGCTGGCCTGGGCCCCGCATTGATACCAGTGTTCGAGCCTGTCTAAATTCAATCGAATGGAGGGGGGATCATCCATGGGATTATAGGTTCCCACGACCTCGATCGCTCTTCCATTGCGTTTCTTTCGTGAATCCATCGCGACCACTCTGTAGAAGGGGCGGCCCTTGGATCCACACCGCTTTAGTCTTAGAGTCACTGCCACGTAGGGCACCTCCTCGTTGGAAATTTCCATGACATGATGCAAAGTGCATAGTATATGCATGGAACTGGGTTTGGGTCAATGGGTCTGATTTGTTTTCTTTGCCTCTGGTGTTGACCCCCCTCGATCGCTGTGATAGGTTTTCCTTGTGGCAAGGGTCCTTAACGGTTTTGGAGGAAGCCAGGTCTTTCCCGATCCTGTTGGATGGGGCCATTGAATCCGGTTGGGATCCCTTGGGTGACTGTGCCTGGAAAGGCCGGTATAAATCAGATCTTGAAGGCGTTGTATAGACGAGGTGGCTGGCGCGACATGAATTCGGGTACATGCTCTCCTTGTCGCTGACATCGGGAAGGGTACTTCTTTGCTCCATGTTTCCCCTGAAGGGACGCAAGTTCTTTTTCCCATAGTGATCTTGTTGGGCGTTCTTTGGGGCCTATGGATCTTCCCGATCTATTGGGTGGGTCGGTCAGCTCGAAACCATGGACATGCTGAATTCTGGACCTTGATGGCCACCTTGGGTGGGATCGTGACCTTGCTCGTCTATGGCCTGGCTCAGTGGCAACGTAAAGGTCCTCAGGTGATTCGTCTCAAGGGGGACATGGGAACGGCTCTGGAGCTGTTTGGGGAAACAGGGGACGCTTTTCCTATTGGATCGGTTGGGAGAGCGGACCGGGGTCAGATGACCGTGGTCGGGGATATTCTCAGGCGAGCCATTGTGGAGAGAGCCACCGACGCGCATTTTGAACCGGGGGAAGCGGGACTGCGGGTTCGCTTCAGGGTGGATGGGGTGTTGCAGGAGGACCAGAACTATCCATTCAAACAGGGATTGGCCATCGTATCTTGCATCAAAGTTCTCGCTTCCATCGATGTGGCGGAAAAGAGAAAGGCTCAGGACGGAGCTTTCAGGGCGCGCAAGGGAAAGGATGAATACGATCTGCGCGTGTCCACATCGTCCAGTATCCATGGAGAAAAAGTGGTGCTTCGAATCCTTCTCAAGAGACCAGAATACATCGATCTGGATACCTTGGGCATAGATGAGAAACGTTTGGGCGTGATCAGGAAGCTGGTATTCAGGCCGCACGGTATGATTCTGGTTACCGGCCCCACAGGATCCGGAAAGACCACGACCTTGTATGGACTGATGAAACAGTTGGATTCCACGGAGAAGAACATCATTACGGTGGAAGACCCGGTGGAGTACCATTTGCCGGGGATCACGCAGATCCCGGTAAAACCCAAGGCCGGGATCACCTTCAGCGGCACCTTGGAGTCCATACTGAGGCAGGATCCTGATGTCCTGGTGATCGGTGAGATTCGGGACAATGAAACGGCCCAGACCGCCTTGCGGGCCTCTTTGACCGGACATCTGGTGCTGAGCACGCTTCATACCAATGATGCTCCTCAAACCATTGTTCGACTGGTCAATATGGGCATTGAAGCCTATCTCATCTCCAGTTCCCTCCTGGGAATCCTTTCCCAAAGACTTGTGCGCAAGCTCTGCTTGCAATGTCGCGAGAATCGGGAAGCCACCAAGGAGGAACAGGACGTGTTCAAGGACGTGCCCAACTTCGATGGAACCACATGGCATCCTGTGGGGTGTGAGACCTGCCGTCGTACCGGCTATCTGGGAAGAACCGGAATCTTCGAACTGCTGCCGGTGGAGGATGAACTCAAAGCGATCATTACGGATACACCTTCCATGCAGGAGATCCACAGGATCGCCGCGGCCAAGGGCATGATGAAGCTGAGGCAGGACGGTTTGTCGAAGGCCGCGGCTGGCGTGACCAGCGCGCTGGAAGTGGAAAGGGTGATCGTATGAGCCAAATGAACCTGGCCAGCCTCATGGTCGTGGTGGCGTTGCTGGTGGGATTCTGGTGGGGACTCAAAGTGGGCTTGTTCGAAGCCATGGTGAGATTGCTTGGATTGGTAGGCGCCTCCATGCTTACCATGTCCAGCCTTCGACACCTGGGAGGGGCATTGGCCAGCGTGTTGTCCGACGAACGCCTGGGATTTGCCACGGCATGGGGCGCGGCGTTTGGGTGCGGGAACGTGGCTTTCTGGTTCTTGGGCAATCTTTTCCTTCAGAGAGGGAAGATCTCCTATTATGCTCCTTTGGATCGCACCTTCGGCGTGCTGGCTTCCTTGTCTTCGGTTCTTCTCATTTCCAGCGGGATCTTCATCGGGATCTTCCTCACGCCTCTTGGCCCCGCTTTCATGGAAAGCACCATGCCCTCCGGGTTCGTTCTCTGTAAGGCCGATCGTAGAGTTCCAGACTTATACGCTTACGTATCGCGGCTCTTGGGAGCGAAAGAGAAACCTTTCAGATCTGATCCCTTCATGGATGTGGTGATGGGAAGCGATCGATCTCAAAGGATCGATGTGCACGGACAGGATGTCCATGGAGGCGATCTGTGAGCTCTCCTCATCCTCTTTCCCGAAGGAGAGTGCCCCATGCTGTTTTCGGAACGATTCTTTGCCTGTTGGGAGTCACCGGGATCGCCTGTGGATGGAATACCATGCCAATTCAGGAGGTACGTTCCGGATCTGAAGGCGTGGTTTGGACCGTCCTTCAAGGCGCTGAAGTGGAGAAACATCCCGTCGAGGTGATCGATGTTATGGATGGATATCTTCCCAAGGATTCCCTGGTCCTGGTTCGATTGAAGGGAGAGGTTTTGGAGCATACCGGTGTGATTCGGGGTATGAGTGGAAGTCCGGTATTCGTGGATGATCGTTGGATCGGTTCTATCGCCTACGCGTGGTCTTTCGCGAAAGATCCCATTGCTGGGGTGACCCCGGCTGAGTCCATGATAGGACTGATGGAGGACGTATCGTGGCCCGAGGCGCCTTCTATGATCTCCTCCATCGATGTTCAGTCTTTGGCAGTACCCCTTGTATTCTCGGGCTTATCCCAGGCAGGACTGGAAAGAGCTCGATCCCTGTTCGAGGGCACGGGATACCATGTATTGGGGGGGGGGCGCTCCATGGGCGAGGATCGGTGCGGGCCCTTGGTTCCGGGCTCTCCTCTTGCCGTGATTCTCGCGGAGGGGGACGCGACGGTCAGTGGGGTAGGGACCGTGAGCGCGGTTCAAGGGGAGGATGTCCTCGCCTTTGGCCATACGATGACCGGGGGATTGGAAGACCCGTTGCCCATGGCTGGCGCCTGGATCCATACGGTGCTTCCCAGTCAGCTCGTTTCCTTCAAGCTTTCCTCTCCGGGACAGGTTCTCGGGGCCATTGTGGCGGATGGACCCTCAGGAATCAGGGGCAAGCTGGGAGCGCAAGCTCCTACCTTTCCCTTGGCCGTGGCCGTACGCACGAGTCGCAACGGGCAAGGCAGGGACGAGCGATACGATTTCAATATTTCCTTCCATCGAACCATCTCTCCCATGCTGGTGGAGTTGCTTTGCGGTGAGGCCTTGGCGTCATCGAGGATGATAGGACCTCTCTGCACCCTGTATGCATGTGGGGAGTTTCGCTTCGAAGGCATGGAGCCCTTGATCCTGGAAGATATGTTTTCCGGCACTTCGGTCAGTGCTGATGTGGGGATGTGGGCCAGGCAGGTCTTCGGGCTTTTTTTCACGAACAAGTTCCAGAAGCTGTCTCCGGAGTCTGTGCGGATCACGGCGCGTGTGGAAGAGGGCAGACGCGTCGCGGAGATAGGACGCGTCTGGTTGGATGGACGAAGATTCCATCCAGGAGACGAGATTCGGGTCTATGTGGAACTCAAACCTTGGAGACAGGAAGGATCTGAAACGCTGATCGTGCCCGTGACTCTGCCTTTGGATTGTCCCATCGATAGATTGACCCTCTGGGTTCTCTCAGGAGCGCACGCGGCACAGCATTCCAAATCCAGGGCGCCTTTTGCCAGCGCTCCGAGGAGTTTGGACGGGTTGAGGGACGTGGTATCCAGCATCCCAAGGAACGATGAGGTTTTCATCAGGGTGACGACCAAGAAGCTTTCCCTGGGAGTGGATGAGTGGGAATTGGATGGATTGCCTCATTCTGTCTGGCATATTCTGGCGGAGAGTGGACCTGAAGGGAGAGTTGCCCTTGGAAAGGAGTCCTTGTTGTTGGAAGAGAGCCAAAGGACGGACTGGATGGTTCTTGGTTCGCGTTCCTTGCCTCTTCGGGTGGAACTTCGGTGAAAAGGAACCCAAGGGCTCAGGAAAGGATGATTGGGTGAGACGACATTTTTGTGAAGTGTGGAGGATTGTTGGCAGGGTTGGCCTGATCATGAGCGGTCTTTCTTTGGGACACGCGATGGCCGTATCCACCAGTTTTTGGGCCTTGCATGGGGAAAAGGATCTGAGGGAAGGCAAACTGGACGGCGTGGCACTCTCGCAGAAAGGACTTCTTACCCTGGCTCCGCGGTTCAAAAGGATAGCACCGTCCTTGTCGGAGGAAATCATCTGGTGCGTGGCTGAAGTGTCGTCCAAAGAGGTTTGGTTCGGTACTGGACATCAGGGAAAGATTTACAGGTGGAATGTCAAAGGAGATCTCAGCGAATTCGTGACCCTGTCCGATCTCGAAGTGTTGTGTCTGGAACCGGATGGCAAGGGGGGAGCCTGGGCTGGAACAGGTCCCGGAGGGTTTGTGTTCCATGTGAACGGTCAGGGCGAGGTAAAGCAGGTTCTGGAGATCGCGGAACGGTATGTGTGGGATATCGCCTGGCACAAGGGATTCTTGTACGCGGGTGTGGGACCAGGAGCCAAGTTGTATCGAGTGGGACCGAAGGGAGAGGTCACGATCGCGTACGAATCCAGTGAAAGCCATGTCTTGACCGTGACGTCTTCCAAGGATGACCTTCTTTTTGGCACAGAGGGACAAGGTCTGGCGCTGAGGTTGTCGGCGAAGGGTGAAGTGGACGTGCTCTACGACCCGGAAGAGGAAGAGGTGAGAGGCATTTTGCCGGCCGGGGAAGGCCATGTCATTCTCGGATATACGGGATCCATGACCCCTTCTCCCAGGGGTCCTTCCAAAGAGAGGGAGGGTGAAGAAGGCGAGGAAAAGACGGAGGGACGTCCCTTGCAGGCTCCGAGGAACAAGGGCAAAGGCACCCTGTACTGGAGATTGGAGGATGGCGAGGTGCGATCCCTTTTTCAGGGAACAGCCCCCTTGATCCTGTGTGCCATTCCATCGCAGGGGAAGGAGCAATATTGGTTGGGAACGGGAAACGAGGGCCGAATCGTTCAAGTCCAGTTGGATGGGAGTTGGGACGTGATCGCGGAATTGGAAATGTCCCATGTCTTGGGCCTGATCAGGCTGGAACAGGGTTCGATCCTTGCTTGTGGTAGTAGTCCTCTGTGCATCGTCAAGGCGGATGGAGTCAGGGATAGGGAAGGAGAATATGTGTCCAAGGTGTTGGATGCCGGCGCCAACGCGGAATGGGGCAATGTCATGGTGGAGTCCGATATTCCCAAAGGGTGCAAGGTAGAGCTGTCCACTCGAAGCGGGAACACGAAGAATCCAGATTTCACCTGGACCGGTTGGACTCGTCCTCAGACAGTAAAACCCGAGGGCGTTCAGGTGGGAAGTCCCAGAGGACGTTTCCTGCAATATACTCTCACATTTTCCGGAACAGCGAGCGGAGAGACGCCCACTGTGTTCGAAGTGCGCGTTCCCTACAAACGGTCCAATCTCAGTCCTGTCGTGACGCGGTTGAGCTTGGCGTTTTCAGCCCCGGAGAGCTCGGATAAAGGGACGGATCGCGAGAAACGGATCCCCACGGCGGCTGGTCCCTGGACCAAGAAAGTGGATGTCTCGTGGGAGGTACATGATGAGAACCAGGACCCTTTGCTGTTTGATCTTCATTACAGATGGGAAGGGGAAGACACATGGTGGCCTCTTGCCATGGAACAACGCAACAAGACCTGGACGTGGGACACGGAAGCCTGGCCTGATGGCCGGTATGCCTTGAAACTGACGGCTTGTGATTCTCCGGGCAACCTTCCCAAGGAAGCGAAACGAGGCGAGTTGGAGATCCGTCCCATTGTGATCGACAATACTCCGCCGATATTCAAGTCCCTCAAGACGTCCACCATGGAAAACGCAGTGACCGTGAAGGGCATTCTGGAGGATGAGATGACCCCGATCGTCTCTGTGGAATATTCCCTGAACGCTTCTGATTGGAAAAGAGTTTTTTCGGAGGATGGGATGTGGGACAGTCGGAGAGAGGAGTTCAAGCTGGTGGTGGATGGGTTGGAGGAGAGACAGCATATCCTTGCCATCAGGGTGATGGACGAAGCGGGGAATCAAAGGACGGAACATATTGTGTTTCGCTTGAAATGAAAGGTTCTGTGTGAGAAGAAGGGTTAGGGCCAAGATCTGTGGGATCACCCGGAGCGAGGATGCCCGTGCTGCCTCAGAGCTTGGGGCCGATGCTGTGGGGTTCGTATTCGCTGAGAGTCCCAGGCAGATCGATGTGGCTCGGGCTCGCCAAATTTGCGAGGATCTTCCTCCGTTTCTCATCAGAGTGGGGTTGTTTGTCGATTCCGATCCTGGCATGGTTCGAGATGTCGCGCGGGATGTTCCGCTCGATGTGGTACAACTTCACGGGGACGAGACGCCTCAATTTTGCGCTTCGTTGATGGATCTTCGTGTGATCAAAGCCTTTCGAATCGGCGATCCGATGGATTTGGAGGAGATCTCGCGTTTTCGGACCGTCCATTCCGTTCTCTTGGATGCCAAGGTCGAAGGGGTCCACGGCGGTACCGGACTTTCCTTCCCTTGGGAGTGGTTGGCGTCCTGGAAAGCGCCGAAACCATGGATTTTAGCCGGCGGATTGAACGCGGACAATGTGAGAGAAGCCGTCCTTCGACTGAAACCCTATGCTGTTGACGTCAGCTCCGGCGTGGAGATCGGGCCTGGACTGAAATCCATGGACAAAATGAGACATTTCATGGAAGTCCTGCATCAGATCAATGGAACTTGACAGGGACTTGGGCCGTTGTTGGCATGTCCCGGCAGAGTCCTACATGAGGAGAGTTGAAAAGATGGACCTCGAAGGCAAAGACGTCATTTCCATGCGGGATTTCGATAAGGAAACCATACTTCATGTTCTGAACAAGGCCCGAGAGATCGAATCTTGTCCTGATCCGGCCCTTCTCATGGGCAAGATTATGGCGGCCCTCTTCTACGAACCATCCACACGAACGCGCCTCAGTTTCGAAGCGGCCATCAAACGTCTGGGGGGAGGCGTGATTGGGTTTTCAGATCCGGACACCAGTTCCACGGCCAAAGGGGAATCTCTGGCCGATTCGATACGGATCGTGGAAGGATACGCCGATGTGATTGTTCTGCGCCATCCATTGGAGGGGGCGTCTCGTTTGGCGGCTGATGTTGCAATCATTCCAGTGATCAACGCCGGAGATGGCGCCAATCAGCATCCAACTCAGACCTTTCTGGACCTGTATACCATTCAAAAGGAGAAGGGCAGGCTGGAGGATCTGAGGATCGGTTTTCTCGGGGATCTCAAGTACGGACGAACGGTGCATTCTTTGGCCACGGCGTTGAAGCATTTTGCTGTGGAGCTTTGCTTCATTTCCCCGCCCCTGTTGCGCATGCCGGAGTATGTCTTGCATGAGCTGGATGAGGCGAAGATTTCCTATCGGGAAGAGACCAGTCTTGAGGATGCCGTGCGACATCTGGATATCTTGTATTGCACGAGAATCCAGAAGGAACGATTTGGGTCCGCGATTGATCATGAGAAGGTTCGAGGCGTATATCGCGTATCCAAACAAACCCTGGTTTCTGCCCATGAGGAGCTTCGGATCATGCATCCCTTGCCTCGGGTGGATGAGCTAGATCCGGGAGTGGATGAGAGCAAGCATGCCCTTTACTTCGAACAGGCTCGAAACGGGATTCCTGTCAGGCAGGCCTTGTTGGCCATGATCATGGGGAAGATTTGACCGGAGAACGAGGGATTCTTGTCCAAGAGCTGGCGAGGAGATTTTTATGACGGTCAACAAGCAACTGGAAGTATCTGCCATTCGGTCAGGCACGGTGATCGATCATATCGCCACGGAACATACCTTTCATGTGGCCAACATCCTCAAACTCGAGCAAGAGCCGGCCACGGTTCTGGTCGCCATGAATCTGGACAGCAAAAGGCTTGGAAAAAAGGGGCTCATCAAGGTGGAGAACAGGACATTGACGCAGGAAATGGTCAACAAGATCGCCTTGATCTCGCCGAAGGCTACCCTGAACATCATTGAGGATTACGTCCTCGTTCGAAAGATTAGGGTGGAACTCCCGGACAAGATCGAAGGAATCCTGAAATGTTTCAATCCCAACTGCATCACCAACGCGAGCACCGGAGGGATCCAGCCCAAAACCATCTTCTATGCCGAATCGAAACATCCTGTCCATCTCAGATGCCACCATTGCGAGAAAGCCATGACAGGTTCGGATATCGGACTTCTATGACGCGTCTCGCGCGAAGAGAATCCTGTTGCAGCTCTCACAGCAGACGACCTTGTTCCCCTGTTTCAATTCCATCAGAAGTTGTGGTCGGATGTCCATATGGCACATGGTACAAATGGCTTCGTCTATGTTGGCCATGGCCACACCGATTCCACCCTTGCCTGCTCTGACCCGTTCATACCTGGCCAGGATTTGCTTGTCCACCCGGGCCGCGATGTTCTCCCTGCGATCCAGATCCTGCGACACGGCCAAATCCACCTGCCTCAATTCTTCCTGTATACTGGCGCTCTGATCCTTGAGATCCTTTGACGCCTGGTCCAACTCCCGTTCCGACCGTTTGACCTGAGCCTGCAGATCTTCGATGTTTTCCATGATTTCCAGAATGTCGTCTTCTCTCAGGAAGATCTTCCGCTTGTGATCCTCGATTTCCTTTAGAAGCGCCTGGTATTCCTTGTTGGTTTTGACCTGCATGATCTGCTTGTTGAGTCTGTCCATCTCGTCCCTTATGCCGTCGACTTCCAGCTCCAGCCTCTTGCGTTGCATCTCTTCTTCCTTGACTCGATCCTTGGCCTGTTGCAACGCTTCCTCTGCATGCCGTACTCGTTCCCGGGCCGATGCCAACTGCGCGGGCAATTTCTCCTGTTTGTCTCTGTATCGGTCGATACTGCTGTCCACGGTCTGCAACTCGACGAGAACATTCATCTGCTCGGCAATATCCATCAAGATCTCCTGAATGAAAGAAAAGATTGCAGGATGATACCACGAGGAAAGCCATGTTTCAATGGGTGCCAGTGGAACCCAAGAGACATTCAGATGATATCCGTGTCTCCAAAGGTTACGAGCCATGAGTGAAAGGGTTCGAGGAGGTCGGATGATTCAGGATGGGGAAGGGATCTTCCCGCGAAAAACCATTCCTTGTGACTCCAGCGAGGAGGCGCGATCAAAAAACGCCTGCTTTTCAGAAGGGGATCCAGACCCAGGCCAGGCGTGGTCAGACAGGCCGCCAGATCCAACCCTTGTTCGGAGAAATGTTCAAGAGACGCGTCCAACAGGGTTTCCAGGATGTTTTGCCGGCCAGACAGAGCCTTCAGTTCCATGATCATGCCGCCCAGCAGACCGAAGGCTTCCATGGCGCGTACAACGGCTACTCCCTGGAATTCTCCATCCTGTTCGTAGACCAGGATACGATAGGTTCTTCCTGGAGGGTCCGCATATCTCCAATTCAGGAACGTGGAATCTCTTTTCAGGGTGATTTGATGGCTCAAGACGGATGTCTCCCAAAGAAGATCTATTCTGGAGTCGAAGCGATCGATCCACCGCAGTTTTTCCCTTTCATGTGGCAGGATCCTGGGCTTGGGCCAGAGACATCGGCCCGAAAGCTCGGCCGCCCGTTCGAGGCAGGAGTTCAGCATGGGCAACGGGGAAAGGTTTTTGACCAATCCATTCCATCGAAGAGGCCTGACGCGGACAGGAAGAGATGCCCAATGTTTCCATTCCAGTTTTTTTAGGAAGATGTCCATGGAATGGTCGTTGGGAAAGCCGTAGATGAACTCCACACCGGCCTTCATCAGGTCCTGGTAGAGTTCCTCCTCCAGACGGGTAAACATGCCCTGTCCCCTGAAATCGGAATGAGTCATGCTATCCAGAGACAGACATCCCATCCGCTCTTGTCCTTTGACAAGGAAACGAAAAGGAATGGCCGCGGCGTGGCCCACGATTTTGTCCCGCGAAAGGGCCAATCGAAGGATGCCTGGACCGGCGGGACCTTCACGATACTGCCAGCGCCAGCAGTCCATTTCCGCTCTACGTGTCTCCCCATTTGGGAAGGATTCCTTCCAAAGACGAAGAATGCCTGCCTCGTCCCCGGGTTCATAGGTTCTGGTAAACCAGCCGGTGTTCAAGAGAATCCTCTCATGGCTGACCCCTTCGGAAGATCTCTTCGCTGAGTTGACTCAGATAGAGGGGAACATAGCCTTGTCTTTGAAACAGGGTCGCGCTTTGTCTCAGGACGGAAAGTCCCGTCTTCTCTCTCACGCCGTAGGCCATTCGATAGAAGGGAGAGAGGTCGCGGCGAAGCGGCGTGGGTGCGAGATCCACCATGTGGAAGAGATAGACCATCCTGGGAGGGGTTCCAAAGAGACGAAAGAGGATCCGGTACAGGGGCATGCCCAGAAGCTTCATATAGCTGGTGGAAAGGAGCAGCCGCACCGTAGGAATGACGCTGATGGGCAGCTCCACCAGCTTGCCTTCCTCCAGGAGATGAGGATGGTTGGGATGTCCCAGATTGTTGTAGATACCCCTTCTAAAGGAGGGAATCACGCTGGAGTCGTAACGAAACCCTTCCTCTCGCAGGGCTCGAAAGAGACCGGGATGAATCACGCCGCCCGGGGCTCGGTAGCCCAGGGGAGATTTGGACATGCATGCCCTGTATTCTTTCAGTCCCAAACGCATCTCTTGCATGGGGTCCGCTCCGGCCATGACATGACCATAGCCATGCAGCTCCACCTCGGCGCCCAGGGCCTGAAAGGCTTCCAGGGAATCTGGACGGGAAGCGAGCAATCTGCCTGTGGCGAACACGGTGAGCTTCATCCCGAAATCCTGGACGGTTTGAGCCAGGGATTCCACGCAAACCTCATTGGAAAGAGCGTCGTAGGATTCTCGGGGAGATATCCCGGCAAAGTCATGCTCCAGATCCAGCGTGTAGCTCACGGTTCTGGCTGGATGAGATTCTGAGATGGAAAGGTTCATGGCCGAAAACCCCATGGCAAGGGATAGGAAATGCGTGTTTCGCAGTCATCCTTGATAGCCATGAGAAGAGGCTATCCGAGTCTGAAAAAAGAAGCAAGCGCGTGGTGGAAAGGTGGTCTTGGACCTTCCGAAGCGCGGGCCATATCATCGGTTTTCGGACGACCGAAGCCTCCTGGAAGGATGGGCTGGCCGCGAAGCGGATCCTTCACAGCGTTCAGACCTTTGCCTCGAGACTTTCCTTGGATCGCTTCGTTCCTCGACAGGATCTGGTGGATAACGGCCTGTGTCTTGCCGATGTTGGGCATGAGTATGTCATTTATTTGCCCCAGGCCGGAGACGTGACCGTGGACCTGGGAGAGGCGAGAGGAAGTTTTATCGCTTTATGGTACAACCCCCGAACGCGAACCGATGAAGAACCACAGGGGGTGGAGTCCGGAGCCTTCGGACGGTTTACCGCCCCTGGCGACGATGACTGGGTGTTGCACCTGAGGAAGCGAACCTCTGAGTCTTGATGCAGGGATGGGGGAGAAATCAGGACGATGGCTCATGGAGTGCCGTCCCGGAAATTCTTAGGGGTCACGCAACAATAAGTTCGCATTCTGAGGAGGTTGATTGGCTTTAGATTTGGCCGCATGCGAAGTTATTTTTGCGTGAGCCCTAAGTATGTTGCGTGGCCTGGACCAGAAGCGCTACAGTATCCTTGTTTCGAAGCTCATGGGTGATCCGGGACATAAATATTCAGTGAAAGCGATCCAGAGACAAACCGTCGTGGGCAGAGGAGACAGATTGGAATGCCGTGATACGCACCTTTCAAACCGTTCGAACACAGCATCTCTGTCTTTTCTCCGCCAAGGGCTGCGTTTGGATCGGGTTCACTGAATATTTACTCCGGGAGTGGCCGGGCGAATGGAATGGGGCATAGGCGGCATATCCATGGCGATGAGATGGGAGATATGAACGTGGGTTTATGTGAAGTGGAGATATTCAAGAGAAGGCGGGCGTTCCTGTCTTGGATTTGCAGGGTGGGGGTGGTTCTCGTGGGGATCGGGATGGAGGCATTGTCCACACCCACACCCACACCCACACCCACGCTCTTTGATCCTTGTTCCATCGTAAGTTGGGGGGCGGACTGGTATGGTTTGGTGTCCGGGACGCCGAGCGAAACGGATTTCGTGGCGATCGCCGGAGGAGCGGGACATAGTCTGGCGCTGAAGAGGGACGGGTCGATCGTGAGCTGGGGATGGAATGGATATGGACAGGTAAGCGGGACGCCGAGCGAAACGGATTTCGTGGCAATCGCCGCGGGCGGGTATCACAGTCTGGCTTTGAAGAGCGATGGAACGATCGTGAGCTGGGGGGATGACTTCTACGGACTGGTGGGGGGGACGCCGAGCGAAACGGATTTCGTGGCGATCGCCGCGGGCGGGTATCACAGTCTGGCTTTGAAGAGCGATGGAACGATCGTAAGCTGGGGGGATGACTATTACGGACTGGTGGGGGGGACGCCGAGCGAAACAGATTTCGTGGCGATCGCCGCGGGCGGGTATCACAGTCTAGCTTTGAAGAGCGATGGAACGATCGTAAGCTGGGGATGGGATGGCTATGGTCAAGTGAGTGAGACGCCCCCCGGTGACGCGGATATTGTAGCGGTCATGGCGGGAGGATATCACAGCATGGCGCTGAAGGGCGACGGGACGATCACAAGCTGGGGGTTGGACGATAATGGCCAGGTGAGCGGGACGCCGAGCGAAACGGATTTCGTGGCGATCGCCGCGGGAGACTTTCACAGCATGGCGTTGAAGAGTGGCGGGACGATCGTGAGCTGGGGAAGGAACAACTACGGCCAAGTGAGTGGGACGCCCATGGATACAGGTTTTGTGGCGATCGCCGCGGGCGGGTATCACAGTCTGGCACTTCAGATCATTCCACCCACCCCGACACCCACGCCCACATCGACTCCGACGAACACGCCCACGCCCACCAGCACTCCGACGGACACTCCTACATCCACGCCTACACCCAGTCCCACGCCCACGCCCACGCCCACCATGACGCCTAACCCGACAGACACGCCTACGCCCACGCCCACCAGCACTCCCACGGACACTCCTACATCCACGCCTACGCCCACGCCCACGCCCACCAGCACTCCCACGGACACTCCTACATCCACGCCTACGCCCACGCCCACCAGCACTCCCACGGACACTCCTACATCCACGCCCACGCCCACGCCTACGCCTGCGTGTGAGATACCTGTGTTTGGAACGAACAGCGCGGATATCACGAATCCGTATCTGAGGCTGGATTTGGTGGACAATCTGCAGGTGTACTTTGGATGGGGGCCTGACGCGTCTGGAGAGCTGGTAACGTATTGCGATGAGGGGACGGAAAGTGTGACGATCTTCTACGGAGACAGTGGGGTGGCAACGATCGAATGCCGAGTGATACGAGGCAGCAACGGCTTAGAAGATGTGACGAGTTATCTGGCACAGGACACGTTAGGGGATGTGTATCTCCTTCGGGTGATAGGAGATTTGGATGGAGACGGAGTGGTGGACGATTTGGTTGCGCCGACAGATCCGTCTGGATGCGATATGTGGTTGTACATGCCAGCGACGATAGCTGGGCCGATGGTGATCGACAGCATCACGCAGTTGGGATACACGATAACGCGTGATGTGGTGGCGATCGACGCGATGGTGGACCTGGTGACAGGATGGGGGGATGGGACCTACTACAACAATGTCATGGTCAGAACCGTGAGGTTGGAGCAAGCGACAGGGGATGTGGATACAGGCTACGAGTACTACCAAGAAGAGGTTGGATTGATCCGGGTAGAGGGTAAATCTGGGAATAGCGGGTATGATCGTGGAGAGATTCTACCCACGCCCACCAGCACTCCCACGGACACTCCTACATCCACGCCTACGCCCACGCCCACGCTTACGCCTACGCCGTTGCCAGCCCCGGTCATCACAGATGTCTATCGTGACAAGACCGTTCAGCCGATCAAAGACTGGGTGGACCTTACGTTCGATAGCGTGGCAGGGGTTTGGTATGACGTGGAAGGCGCATCCAATTTATTGAGCCCTGTCTGGTCGCCTGAGGGTTCGATCCTGGCCATGGGAGTCAGTACGACCTTCCGAGATCTTGGGCCGGTCTTCAACGAGAAGTATTACCGAGTGAAGGCGCAGGACGGAGCCGTTTCAGAGAATCTGGGCGGGGTACTGCCTGTGATCGTGATGGGCAGGTCTGGGGTGGAAACAGGACAACTGGCCATGATGGGAACCTCGCTCGATTCGAGCCAAGGGACAGGTATCCAGGATGTGCTGGGATTTCAGGGCACAGGGGCAGCAACCAGCAGCGAATCCGATGAGGTGTGGCGTTGGATGCGCGAGGTCAGCGGGTATCATAGGTCGTGGCTCTTTGACTCCGCGGGATCTTATCCTGCCTATGACGGGACGTGGTTTGATCTGTCGAGCGGGGCGCCTTCCACCATGTCGTTGGCTCCGGGTGTGGGATATTGGATCAGAAACAAATCCCTCAACGACAGGACCTTCTTTTTTGACGGTTTGGTGCCAGGCGACGAGGTGTCTGTGGCCGTGGATGTCCATGACTCGATCACGATTCTCCACCAAATGGGACAGCCTCTGCCTGCCGACATACCTCTTGACGAGTCCAATACTACCTTGATGGCGGATGGCGCCAGGGGCGGGTGGAACAGCACGACTGCGGACGAGATCTGGAGTTACGTCCAGGAGATCGACGGGTACCAGAGAAGCTGGCTGTTCGACTCGGATGGATATTATTCTGTGTATGATGGAATCTGGTTTGACTTGGCCACCGGAAATCCCACGGATCAGCTGCTTCGTAAGGGATTGGGCTGGTGGTACAGGTCGAAACCCGACGAATCCAGAGCCGGAACGCCCTCATGGTTTTGGACGCAACCTGTCCCGTATTGAGACGTCCCGTTTTCGTGTTTGACAGGACGGAATTGCATCTCTACTCTTTATTCGATGCAAGGCCATTCTTTGATGAGGAATCCGCTCGCCGGTTTGAATCTCGCCGCGCTTTTGTCTTGTTCCGTTCTCAGCGGGATCCTTCTCGTCGCGTGTTCGAGAAGAGATCTGCCCTGGAGCGACTCTTGTTGGTATCACATCCTTGCCGAACAGATGTCGAAACGCGGCGGAATTCACGTCTTCGTGGGAGACCAGATCATGCCTCCCTCGCCCCAACCAGGATACGTCTCTCTCCTCGCTGGCCTGTATCGTGTGACGGGTCCACGAATCCATGCCGGGAGCCTCAGCAGCGCTTTGACTTTGTGTGTCACGGCGTTTTTCATGGGCAAGTCGGTATATCGTCGATTTGGAGTTCATTGTGCCTTGACCACATGTGCCATCGTGGCCTGGTGCACTCCCCTTCGGACCGTGAGCGCCTCCATCATGACCGATCCACTGGGTTGTCTGTTGTGGTCTGTTCTCATCGCGAGGATGATGAGGTTCCATGGAAAGGAACCTCCCAAAGAGGTTGGCGGCCTGCTCATGGGATGCTTGTGTGGATTGGCCACCTTGGTGCGAATCACGAACGCGCTTTTGGTTCCACCTGTGGCCCTCTTTATCCTTCTCACCAGCCAACGGGCTGTCCGATCCCTGTGTCTGTTCGTGATGGCGGGCCTGCCTTTCCTCGCCCTATTTCTGGCTTGGAACTGGATTGCCTTTGGACATCCCCTGCGAACCTCCTACATCTCGTACTCCGGGTTGTATCATTCGGATCATCGTCTCTTTTCCCTGCTCTACGCCTTACCTCGGTTTCAGGAAGAGGGTATCCGAAATTTGCTGGGTCATTTTCTGTACGTCCCCTATTCTTTGCTTTCCGGGGGGCGCGTGGCCGGGGAGGGCTTCCTGCCTGTGCTTCTTCTCGTTTTGCCCTCCGCGCCCTATTGGTGTTCCTGGAAGAGAATCAGATTCTTCTTGCCGCTGGGCCTGTGCGTTGTGTTGAACTGGGCGCTGCTTTCCGTCTATCTATACGCCTCGGAGAGATTCCTGTTGCCCGCGTTCCTTTCTTTGATTGTGTTGTCTCAACCCGGTTTGAAGCGCCTGATGGACGGCCTGTTGTCCGTGCCTCGAATAGGACCCTTGTTGCCCGCGGTGTTGGTGTTGGGTCTCCTGGCCCCGGCCATGGAACGAGGGACCAGGGAATCGGTTTCTCTGAGGATCAAGGACCATGAACAAATGGAACTGCTCCAATGGATCGATAGGAACATGGAGAAGGATGCCATCCTTGTTTCCGGGTGGCAGCTTCTCATGGAGCGATTCGCGCGTAGAACGAGCATCACCTTTTGGGAAGCCCTGGATGAGAATGATTTTCCTTGCTCCCTGCTCCTTTGTGGGCGGCCAGTGTATGTCCAGATGGATTGGTATGCCAGGAATCTTTGGGGGGACAAGGTGCTGGAGAGACTGCAGGATTTCGCCGAAAGTGAGGAGATCGAGGCGCCTTCGTGTCTGTTTCGCAAGATGTGTTTTGTCCCCAAAGTGGATTCAGGAACCGTAGAGCGTGGTGGGGCTCTTCCGTGAGGCGTATTCTTTTCGTGCTAGATTTCTTTCCTCCTCATCGTGGTGGTGTGGAAAGCCTGTTCGATCACTTGACGGCCGGGTTGGCTTCTTCGGGCAACGAGATCACGGTGCTTACCCAGCGACTTCCGGGGACTCGCAAGCTGGAGACGCGTCGTGGGGTCAGGATCCACAGGATCAGGACCCTGGGATGTCGAAGTTTGTTCTCGATTCTGGCCATCCCCTGGGCGGTCCGTCTGGGAAGGGCGTCCGACTTGATCCATACCACGACATACTTTAGCTCGCCGCCGACCTGGTTCGCTGGATTTCTGCTCAAAAGACCCGTGCTGCTGACCGTGTGTGAAGTGAGCGGGAAGGATTGGCATAGATACAGAGGTCTGGGTCGAATTCAGTCCTGGATCTTTCGTTTTCTGGAGGCTGTCATTCTTCGTATGCGGTTTGACCGATACGCCTGTATCTCCGAATCTACACGCCAGAGAACGTTGTCCGCCGGGGTGGAAGAAAGGCGGACTCGAACCATATATCTTGGGGTGGACGAGGATCTTTTCTCGAAGAAGGGGAGGGACAGGGCCGAGCTGCGGGAACGCTTGGGGTTCGCGAACAGGTTCGTTTATCTCTTCTATGGCAGGCCCGGGTTTTCCAAAGGATTGGAATACCTGGTGGATGCGGTTCCAGCGGTCTCTCGACAAATCCCCAACGCGCTTTGCTTTGCCATCGTATCCAGGGATTCCTACTACCTGTCAAAATGGGATGCGATTATGAAGATGAGCCAGGCGGTTCGATCCACGGATGAGATGAGGATGATCGCCAGCGTGGCCAGAGAAAATCTGCCTGATTATTTGCTCGCTGCCGATTGCGTTGTAGTTCCCAGTATCACCGAGGGATTCGGATTTTGCGTCGCCGAGGCATGTGCCATGGGGTGTCCTGTTGTGGCATCCAATACCACGTCCATCCCGGAGGTCGTGTCTGGACGCTACGCGCTGGTGGAACCCATGGATCCCTCGAGCATCGCTGAAGGGATCGTGGCGGTGAGCCGTGGTGAAGGACAAACCTCGCCACAGAAACGCTTCCCTTGGGCAAAAACGGTGCGGGAATATCTGGATCTTTACGAGGAAACGCTCCGCCACGAGCCTTGACCTGGAAGCAGGCCGGCCAGAGCGTTTCGTTCGTCCTTGGTCATGGCGAAGAGGCAGAGGGGAGCGGACGCCAGAAACGCCCCCAAACCAAGGAAAGCGGACAGGAGACCCCAATGAGGCTGGGTGAGGAAGAGACAGACCGCCACCGCGGCGCCGGGACCGAGAAACAGGAGATGCAGGGCTTTGACATGTCCCAAAGAAAGGCGGTTCCGAAGATACAGAAAACAGCAGAGGAAGTTGAGTGCTTCGCATAGCACCGTGGTCCCTGCCGCTCCCATATAGGAGTAGATGGGGATGAGGACCGCGTTGGCGGTTATGTTGATCAGGACCATGCTGGCGAAAAGCGCGATCACGAATCGCTCCTTGCCCAGGGCGTACAGCGCGTTGTACAACACGGTGTTCATGAGGATGAAGAAGACGGACCAGATCAGGACGGACAGGACCGTTCCGGAATGGGCGTAGTCCGAAGAAAGAAGCCAACCCAACAGGTCAGGGGCCAGGATCTGGATCCCCAACGCGGTTGGAAGTCCCAACACGAGGGACAGCTTGATGGCCAGGAGGAAGGGAGCGGATAGCTCTTGTGTCTTGTTTTGAGCTCTTCTGGAAAAGGCTGGAAGCAGCGCGGCTCCCAGTCCAGCGCAGATTCGCATGCCGACGTTCACGAAGCCGTAGGCCGCGCTGTAGATTCCCACCTCGGTTTCATCCTTCAACCTTTGAAGCATGACCATGTCCACTTGCCAATAGATGCTGGCCAGAAGCCCTGAGGCGGCGAAGGGAATGGATTCCCTGAGGAGCTCGATCATGGAGGATCCCCGAAGCTTTCGAATCCCGGTGCCCAGGCTCCGAAACAGGATCCACCAGGACATCACGCAAAGCACCATGCCCTGAAGCAGGGTCAGCAACACGAGGATGGGGAGGGATTTTCCTCGCCGGACCGCCTCGGCCCTGGATGCCATATACAGCAGATGGGTGAGCAGGCCTGGGGTTGTGGCCAGGTGAAAGCGCTCCAGTCCGTTGAAGACCAGAGATAGGCTTGTCCCGAACGAAGTGGGGATGGAGGCCAAGGCCAGGATACAGGCCAGTTTCATGATGTGATGCGGGTACTGGAGCAACCATCCGGCCAACATGGGCAGAAGGGCTGAGAGGGAAGCCAGACCAAGACGTGTCCATGTGGCTGTCCACAAGGTTTCAGGCCAGGCGTCAGGGTTCCGCGCGATCCTTCGCACGGCCACGGTGCTGCATCCTAGATCGCTGAACCGGGAAAACAGGTCTACCAAGGCGCCGGCGGATCGAAGGGTGCCCCAAAGGGTGGGGCCCAGCTTGCGGCTGGCATAGATAAAGAAGAGAAAGGAAAGCGTGTTTCTGATGAAACCTGAGCCGGAGGAAAGAACGGCGTTGATCAAGACTCGCCTGAACTCGGACATGGATCCTCCTGATTCCTCGCGGATATCCCCTCGAAAAATCTTCGATAAAGTTGCAGATGAGTTTGTCCGATCGTTTCCCACGAGAAGAGCGGAGCCATCTTCAACGCGGCAGTGGCGAGAGCCTTTCTGTGTCCAGGACAAGCGTACAGATCGAGAATCCTTTGCGCCAGTGCCTCTGGATCCTGCCTGGGAACACATTCCAGATGGACTCCATTTTGAAGGGGAAAGAATCTGTCCCTGGATTCCGTTGTGACGATCACAGAGCCATGGGCCAGTCCGGTCATGAGCGTGGTTCTCTTGGTGGATGCGCCTTCCGAGTAGGGCAATACGTACAGGTCCGAGGCGGCCAGCAAACGTGACACCCCTTCGTCGGGCAACTCTCCCAGCCAGCGTATGGAGTCTTGCAGGTTGAGGCGGTGAGCCAAGGTCTTCAATTCTTTCTCCAGGGCCGCGGCTTCGGGCCGTACTTCGCCCACAATGGCCAGGCAGACCTGATCCAGCGACATCTTCAGACGGGTCATGGCTTGAAACAACAGGGGAAGACCCTTGCCCCGATTGAGGAATCCGAACGTGGAGAGGAGAAAGGTTTGGGCAGACAGTCCCAGTTCCGCGCGAGGATCTCTATGGGAAGAAGGGCTCACTACTACAGTGGGACCCACGGGACAGATTGTTCTCTTGCCGGGGGGAAGCAGGAGAGGGAAAGCCCATGCACGGGCGTCATGGTGATTGGTGAAAATCACGTGATCGGCCCCTGCTCTGGCCAGGAAAGATCGCGCGAAAGATCCTTTGCCTTGGTCTCGAATCGTGTGCATGGTGACCAAAAGCGGCAAACGATTCCTGCGTGTTCTGGATACGAGGCCGAGTCGATAGTTTCGAAGTTGCGGACCATACGTCCTTGGATGATATTGCCAATGAACCAGGTCGCACGCGTTTTCACGGCCGAAACGAAGCGTCTCATCCACCCTGTCGCCTGGAAGGATCTCTACGGACACATGTTCGCTTCGAAGAGATGTCACGAGCTTGTGGGTATATTCTCCAATACCGCATCGAGGTTTCCCTGCTCCAGGATAGGTGCTGCAAACCATAAGGATCTTCATGTCCTGCTCCCTGGATCCAGCAGGTTCCGAATCTCTCTGTCGTTCAGTTGCCAGTGGGAACTTTCTCGGGAGCGTCTTGGAAGAGCCGCGGACAAGAGCATGCCGGCTCCATAAAAGGCGCGAAGAAATCCCTTCTTTCTCATGACCGCGGCCTTGGCCAGTTTCCATGGAAGCCACGAGAGATGTTGCAGAAGGAAGGGGCGGGATAGATTCATCCACATGAAGAGGAAACGGTTCCTTGCCTTCAATTCGTCCAATGTGGCCTTTGGATAGAGGACGTTGAAGGTCTGTCCCTTGCAATGGAGGACCGAAGATAGGGGTTGAAACAGGGTGCGCCATCCCCGTTTCCATGCCCTGTAGCAGAAATCGACGTCTTCCCAGTATCCAGGAGAGAAGATGGGATCGAAGCCACCCAGGGAGAGGAAGATGTCCCGACGAATAGCCATGTAGCCACCAGAAGCGTAGAGCGTGCCTGTCGTGCCTCGATCCCAAAGATCCTGGTGCAAACGGAACCAACCGCGTTCCATGCGTCCCGTGCATCGTCCCATATCCAAGGTTTTCGTGTCCCGCAGCAGGGACAATGGAGATGCAGCCAGCACACGGTCCTGATTCAGACAGGAAAGCAGGGGGTCCAGGGAGTCTTCTCCCAGAAGAACGTCCGCGTTCATCAGAAGGATCCAGGGGGCATCAGAACCCTGAATCGCCTCGTTGGCCGATCGAGGGAAACCCCGTCTCTGTGGAGCGCGAACCACGTTGCATCCCATTCTCTCCGCCAGATTTGGGCTTTCATCCGAACTGTTGTCATCCCATACCCGAATTCTGGATCTTCCCTGGTATTCCGAACAAGCCTTGCGGGCTGCCAGGATACATTCTTCCAGGGTAGAGACCGAATCGCAGCTCAAGACCATCAGGTCGACAGGGTTCATCTCTCTAGGTTTCCTCTTTTTTCCAAATCGGAAACCCTGTCTTTCAATGTATCCTTTTCCCATTGCAGCAACGCCAGCTCTTGGGCGAGGGTTCTGGTACGGTCCATGGCATTGGACAGAGCCACGGAGAAATGAATCAGGATGCCCACGAGGAAGAGGAGGGAGACGAGGAAAAAGGCATTGGCAGGGTCGTAGATACCTACCAGGCCAGAAAAGGCGTGAAGAAGCCCTCTCCAGGAGGCCAGGACGATGCCGACCAGACCCATGGCGAACCAGAGAAGCGCGTATTCTTCCTTGAGTCGACGGCGTTGCACGAGATGGGACAGAACGACCAGGATCAGGAGGGAAATCAAAATGGTCACGACTTTCGATCTAAAAAAATCCATGTGAGGTCTCCTAGCTAGTGTTTCGAAGGCGCTCCATGAGCAGGGAAAGAAGAACCTTGATCATATAGTAAGCGGAACGCAAAGGGGTGATGGAGGACTGTCCAGCCATTCGCGCTCGCATGCTTACAGGGACCTCGAGGATTCGAAGATGGCTCCGTCTCATGTACAGCAAGGCTTCCACTTCAGGATAATCCGTGGCGTAATTGTGCGCCAGGAGTGCCAAGGCTCGGGGACCCAGCAATCGGAAGCCTGATGTGGGATCCGTGATGGTGATTCCTCCGAGAAGATGGAGGGAGTAGGAGAAGATCCTGATTCCCATTCGGCGCAAGGGAGTCGAGAGGTCCCCCCTACCTTCCATGTAGCGGGATCCGCAGACCACATCCGCTCCTTGCTCTTGCAAGGCATGCAGCAATTTGCCTGCCTGTTGCGGTGGATGCTGTCCGTCTCCATCCAACTGCATGGCCATGGAAAAGCCCTGACGCAAGGCGTAGATGAGACCGGTTTGGACTGCCCCGCCGATTCCGAGATTGTAGGGCAGCGAGACCACAGTCGCTCCCTCTCTCAGGGCCACGGAAGCCGTTTCGTCCTTGGACGCGTCGTCGATGACCAGGACATGGGCGCCCGAGAGATGGGTGTGGACCTCTTGTATCAAGGACGCGAGACTCGCCGCTTCATTGTAGGCAGGAATGATCACGAGAAGATCTCGCGCGTCTTCGCTGTCGTTTATCTTTTTCATGGGCTTCCTTGTCTGTCAACCCCGCCCTCATCTTGTAATGGCGGGGTTTTCCCCTGGAACCGCGGCAGGCTTTGCAGGAAGGTCCATCCGGCGGGCGCTGCCAGAAGCAGAAGAAAGGGATCCAAGGGATATCTGTATCTTATCTGACCGATGAGGACGGCGTGAAGTGTCGCGGCAAGGAGAAGGGGAAGGACACAAAAGATTCTAGAGAAGAGAGGGAGCCTCCGTCGCGCAAGAACATGGAGGGCCCCCAACCAGAGAGCCAGATAGGAACAGGTGTGAATCCATTTTGCCGCTGGGGTGACGTCGAAGTGGTAGGGACGCCACATGTTCCATGTCTTCTTCATGGCGAGAAGCATACAATGTCCTGGATGTTGTTTCATGTATTCTATTGCCAGAGCGAAGAGACGGCGATCCGCATCGATGGATCCGATGGGTCCGATATCCGAGGGAAGAACGAAATCATCCCAGGTAAAATGTCCGCCATGTCCCCCTGTGGCGTGCTCGCTGTTCCCCTCGTAGAGAAGTTGTCCCATCTGAATCACCATGGGAACGGTCCTGCCCGATGTCGCGAACACGGACGCCAGCCACAGCAAGGATGAGCCCGACAGACAGATCGTCGCGATGGTCAGAATCTTTGGGGACAGGTTCTTGCGCCACAAGGCATAGAGCAGGCTCGTTCCCAAAGCCGGCAGGAACGCGATGGACACTGGCCGAACGGCAATGGAGACCGTCCACACCGAGGTCCCGACAATCCATCTGAGAAGAAAGTCTCCCTTGGGAAGACCGGACAAAGGTAACGCGGCCAGACATAACAGGAAGGTGTAGAGTGTCTCTGTGGCCACATAGCCGGAGAGCTGCAGGTGAGGATAATAGAAAGCCAGGGCATAACCTGCCAGGAATCCGGTCTGTTTCCCCCAAAGATGGGCGCCGATCCTGCGGACCAGAACGCAGGTGAGCGCGCCCAGGAGACATTGCGCGCACCGAATCGCTACATAGGATTCTCCAAGGAAAAGATAAATGCCGGCAATGAAGGCAGGATAGACCGGGGCAACCTGGGCGAGCGCAGGAGAATCTTCCACTTCTTTTCCCAGATAGAGCAGAGCCTTGAGGTGGAAATCCTGCGCGTCCGCCATATACGTCCTGTCCTGCAACAGATCGTATCGAGGATAGAGTGCCAGGAAGAGCAATCGAACGATCCATGCCACCGCGAGTAGAATCCAATCTCTTGTCAGATAATCCTGGATTTTCATGGCCGGAATTCGTCCTTTGAGAAATCGCTCTGGAGTTTGCCCAGGAGTACGACCATCATGGACAGCAACCCCTTGAATGGATAATAGATGGAACGAAGAATCGTGGTGGAGGAGGATCCGCTCCTGCGCTCCCTGAAACCCGCAGGCATCTCGAGGAGACGAAGGCCCTCCAGGTGGAGTTGCAGAAGAGCGGGAGCGTCCGGAAAGTCCGATGGATAGGTTTTTGCCCAATGGGACAGCGCCCTCCTGTTGATGGCTCGAAACCCGGAGGTGACGTCTCGAATCGCCAGGGATCCCACGGTCAAGGCGGCCTTGGAGAAGAAATAGATCCCCAGACGTCGTGTCCAGGTGGTCGAGTATTTTCCTTCGCCTTCGAGGAAACGGGAGCCCACGACCAGATCGGCATATCCTTCTCGCAGAGGTTTCAGGAGTTTCTCGATATCCGACGCCACGTGCTGTCCATCCGAATCCACTTGAACCACATACTCATAACCTGCTTGCAGACCGAACCGGTATCCTGTCTGTACGGCTCCGCCGATTCCCAGGTTGATGGGCAATTGAAGGAGCTGCACCCCTGACTGATTTGCCATACGGGCCGTAGCGTCCCTGGACGCATCGTCCACCACGATGACATCCCATGAGCCGGAGGATCGGATCTCGTCCAGCACGAAGGGAAGGTTTCTTTCCTCGTTCCAGGCCGGCACTACGACCAAAGTGTCGGAATTCCGTCTCATGAGACACGCCACAGGACATCCGAAATCCATCGGAAGTCGAAAAAGGAAGCCTTGGGGAAAAAGCCTGTCCTGAGATAGAGACGGAGCGCGGGAATATTCGAGGTCTGAGTGGCCGCGATCAAGGATGAAGCCTTGCCCACCAGAAAGGCGAGGGCTCCCTGTATAAGACGAGAACCGACGCCTTGCCCGGCGTAGTGCGCCTCCACTGCGAGTAGATCGATTCGGGCCGTCTCTTGTGGATTGTTCAAGAGAAGGCTGCAAAATCCAAGTGTCTCGTCTCTCTCCCGATAGACCAGCATGACCTTGGCCCTGCCTGACAGGGAATGAAGGGCCCACGCTCTATGGATGGAATCTGCTTGTTGCGCTGAAAGGCTGGGATCCATGTGAAACCGGTCATATTGAAAGGAAGTCCCGGCGATTCGGGCCACGGCTCTCTCGTCCGAGGCATTGGCTTCGTGAATCTGAGAAGGCATATCCTGAGACGCGGGCACAGGGCACGCCAGCTCCATCAAAGGAGACAGCGGCGCGAAACCCGCCCCGGACAGGGCGAGCGTGGATGGAATGTCCAATACGTTGACGCGTGCCGTCACTCTCCTTACGTCCTCTTTTGACCAGACCTCGGACAGGGCCCGCAAGGACGCTTTTCTCAGGAGGACATGGCGCTGTACGGATTCGGCGTCAGAGAGTAGATGCGTGAGATGATGGATCTTGTGTCCCAAAATCTCGGTGTCCCAGGATCTGGGTTCCGAGATGGCACAGGCCAGAAGACGATCCTCGGCTTCTTCCACGCCGGCGATGAAAGTCTGTTCAAGAGGGTTGATGTCTTCGGTCCAGAGCTGAGGCGCCTTGTCCCTTTCCCGATGACAACGTTCCCACAAGGCGTGGATCCGTTCCTTGCCGGGAGAAAACACAGGTTGGCCGCGTTCGGCCTGAGGTCTTTCAGTTGCTTTTGTACGCATACCTCACGTTATAATAGCGGTCGTCCAGATAGTCCGGAATCTCTCCCGATCGGATCGCGGAGACGATCTCTTTCGTTCCCTGCTGGATACTGACATGGGTCTTGTAGCCCAGGATTCGTGCGATCTTGTCAAATCGCACCTTGTAGTTTCGAAGGTCTCGCTCCGAAGGTTTGCCATCGATTTGCGTTCCCGGAACGGTCTGTGCGACCAACGCGGCAAGCTGGGCGATGGTGAGATTCTGTTCGTCGCAGCCCGCATTGAAGATTTGGCCCTGCAGTCCATTCGAGGGCGCTTGGAGAGTCCTAAGAAAAGCGTTTGCCGCGTCGCGCGCGTGCAGCAGGGGTCGTACTTGTTCCCCTCCATGCACAACCAAGAATTTTCCGGACGCAGCCCGGGCTGCGAAGAAGTTCAGCACCAAGTCAAAGCGCATCCTTGGCGAGAGCCCAAAGATCGTGGCAAGACGCAGCACGGTGACTTCCGGGCCTGGCAAGCGACTTCCAAGGAGAATCTTCTCTGATTCCAGCTTGGTCTCCGCGTACAGGGAAAGGGGCGAGGTCGAAGAGGTTTCATCCAGCCAATCATCCTGCTTTGCCCCGTAAACGCTGCATGTCGAGGCGAAAATGAGCCTTTTCACGCCATACCTTTGACAGAGTCTGAGAAGCAATTCCGTGGCATGCATGTTGATGGTTTCCGCCGCGTCGCGATCCTTCTCGCAGGCCTCGTCTCCCACGATGGCAGCCAGATCTATCACGGCGTCCACGCCACGCACCGCCGGGGCCATGTCCTCGATATGACGAATATCTCCTGGAAGAAAGGAACATCCTCGCGTGGTTCGCAGCCAGGCAACGGTGGGACTGGTGTACAGATCCGCGTCGACAACCCGAACGAGATATCCTGCCTCAATGAGAAGGCGTACGAGGTGGGAACCGATATATCCAGCCCCTCCGGTGACCAGGATCGTACCCTTCATGCTTGGATCCTCGATCCCCTGTTTCGAGACGAAGAGGAGTCGGTTTTGGGCCTGGATGGACCATAGTAATAAGAATCATAGTAACGATAGTAATAATAATAGTAGTAGGCCCCTTCCTTGGGCATGACATGGTTGAGGACCACTCCCATGAGATCGGCTCCCACCTGTTGTAGCAATTCCGTGGCGCGTTGCACCGCATCGACCGATGTGCCTCCGCCGCGGATCACCAGAAGGGTACCATCCATTTTTTGAGCCAGGATGGACGCGTCGGTCACAGCGATGGCCGGGGGGGAATCGAAGAGCACGCAGTGGTACTGTTCCTTGAGCTGAGAGATGAGCTGATCCATGGGTTCGGAAGCGAGGAGTTCCGAGGGATTGGGGGGCAAAGGCCCGCTACAGAGCACGGAGAAGTTGGGCAGAGATGTCTGCTTGATCACTTCTTCCAATGATTCCTTGCCCGCGAGCACGGTGGTGAGGCCTTGCGAATTCCGCAAACCGAAACACTTATGGAGGGATGGCCGTCTCAGATCGGTGTCCACGAGCAGGATGTTCCCTCCTGACTGGGCCATGACAATACCCAGGTTCGTCACGGTTGTGGATTTGCCCTCTCCTGCCAACGCGCTGGTGATCACGAGGGTTTGTCCCTTGTCCTTGCCTTGAAGAAACTGAAGGCTGGTGCGCAAAGATCTATAGGACTCCGCGCCCGGGGTCCTGGAGCTTTGCATGGATATGATCCTTGGACTGCTGGATCCGGCTTGGGTCTCCGATTTCCCTGCTCCATCGATATTGGGAACCACACCCAATACCTGGAGTCCCAATCGATCCTTGATCTGGGAAAAGGTGCGAATGGACTTGTCCATATACTCCGCGAGAAAGGCCATGGATATGGCGAGGACCAAGGCTGCGCCTAGGCCGCAAGCGGCGTTGGCGGAGATATTGGGCCGAATCTGCGATGCCCTGATGGCTGGTTCCCGAACGCTGACGTTGCTGTCCTTCAGTTCTTCCGCGATCTCCATCTCTTCGATCCGTTTTTTCATGATCTCGTATACGTCCTTGTACTCGTTCACCTTTTGCTCGAGGGCCATATACTGCTGCTCCACTTCTCCCACGGCCATGGCCTTTTCCTTCTGTTGTTCCACGATCGTTCTGAGTTGGGCCTCTTTCTTTCTTTCTCCCTCCAGTTCGGTTTCCACGGATGTGAGGACCCTGCGAATCTCATCGTTCATCTTTGTCCGAGTGTCCTCGATATCTGCCTTCAATTCGATCACTTGAGGATAGCTGTCTTTGTATTGTCTGCTTAGCTTCCTGAGCTGCATATCCTTTTCGACCAACTGAGCGTACAAGGTCTGTAGCAACTGATTGCTCTTGACCACGTTCACGGAGCTGGCGTAGTTCAGGTCTTGGGAGACCCGTTTTAACTGTTCCAAGGTCAGTTCCAGTTCGGTAATGCGCATGACCGCGTTGAGATACCTGTCTTGATATTCCCCCATCTTCTCCACGTCCACATCACGATAGCCTGCCATCTTGAACATGCCAGTCTTCGCTATGAAACGAGCGAACTCGTTCTGGGCGTCGTCCATGCGACGTTTGTATTCCATGAGTTGCTTGGTCAATCGCTCGTAGGCTTCCCTGGCCCGTCGCGCTCTCTCCAGTTCGTTTTCCTTCTCAAACGCTTCCGCGAGACTGTTTGTTATGTCAACGGCTATATGGGGGTCCCTGTCTTGCACGGCGAGCCAGACCATGTCCGTATATCCAATGGGCGTCACCCTGATCATGGGCAAGATTTCCATGGCGAGGTCCCGGACCTGCGTGGAATCCGGGTAAAGGGTCGCGACCGCCTTTTCCACCACCGGCAGACTCTTGATCACCTCGATCTGTGTGGCGAGATAATTTTGCTGATACTGGGAAAAGCCCCCGGAGTCAGGAAAGATAAGAATCCGTTGTTGAGGCCGGTTGATCTCGATCTTGGCTGCTGCCTGATAGATGGGCGGGGTCAGGACCGTAATGACGGCAGTCAAGGCCAGTACGGCCAGGGCTGTGGCGATACAAAGATATTTCCTTCTCTTCAATACATGCCAGTAGTCCAGCAAATGGATCTCTTGGGCGGTTGAAATAGCCATATCTTCTCTCCGGAACCCCTATTTCTGAATCAGGTTGGACTCAAAAAATGCCAGTGGGAACGATGATAAAATCCCCGGGTTCAAGGGGTATGTTCTCATCCATCTTGCCCCTCTTGATGAAATGAGACAGGTTGACGCGAATCGTTTCCTGGTCTTCACCGCGAAGGATTCTAACCCTCGAGGTCGAAGCGTCCTGGGTGGGACCTCCTGCCATCATGATCGCTTCGAAAACCTTCAGTCCCACCTGGAAGGGATAATTGCCTGGATTCTGTACCTCTCCAAGGATATAGATGGCGTTCTGTGCTCGGCCTGGAATGAAGATCCTGTCCCCCGCCTTGATCTCGATGTTGTGTCGAAGATCTCCCTCCACGAGAAGGGCCTTAAGATCCACGACGATGTGTTCCGCCTTTTCCTTGCTTTTCTCCTCCGGTTGTGCCCGGACGATCACGATTTGGCCTCCCACCTGGTCCATGGAAACTCCACCCGCGTCGCTGAGCAAGGAGAGCAGTTTTGTTCGTCCTTTCAGTTTGAACAGTCCTGGACGGGGAACATGTCCCAAAAGAAGCACTTCGTGGCTGTGATATTCCTTGATAGAGACAAACACTCGGGGATCCTTGAGATATTGTTTTCCCAGAGCTGCTGTAATATGGGCGCCCAACTCCCTGGTGGTCATGCCTGCCACAGGAATCTCCATGAGCGGGGGAAGGAAGATCTTGCCTTCGTCTGTGATCGTACAGAAACGGGACAAGTCAGGTTGTTGCCAGACAGCGACCTCTATCACGTCTCCAGGACCCAAACGATATTCTTCGTCCTCTGCCACATTCTCCTGGGCAGTGGGTCGTGGTCCCTGCTCCTGGGCCAGAGCGGGCATGATACAACAATACATATACAACGGCGCGCCAAGCCATAGACGCCAGATCGCCCGAAATGTGCGATAGAAGTGCATCGTTTCAGAAGGAGCCCAAAACCTCAATGCCGATCCTGTTCGCGTCGTATTTTTCTTCCCGGATGTTGGAAGTTCTTGTGAGATAAGTGTATTTGAGGATGACAATCAGCCATTTCGTGAATTTCTGCTGTATTCCCAGGGATCCGATGAACACATTATCCTTTCTTTCGAAAACTCGAATTCCTGTGTCCACTTCGATGTTATAATCGTTGATCTGATATGTTCCGTGGGTAAGAAGAGTGGTGTTGGGAAGGAAATCCCAGATCCAATTCACGCTAAACTTTTGCCTGTACAGATGTGTATAATCAGCCGCGTAGGTCCTGATTTCGGAATAGGTTCGCTCCGAAGTGAATTCGGTCGTGAGCCCTTCAAACTCCTCGATCTGCAACTCCTCGAAGGTATCTACCACGTCATAGTCATAACCGAATGTCACTTCGTGATTGGTCGGCTGTACCTTGGCCTTCAGACTGAGAAGAAAGGCTGTTTCATCCTGATCATGGAAGGATCGCCATTTTATGCCGGGTCCCACCCATGTCGTGATGCTGTCCCAAGGCGTGTATCGAGTCATGAGACGAAGCATATTCTCATCATAATCCTTGAGGGGTCTATTTTCAAATTCTCGGGTCCTGGTGCTACCGGACAGGACAAAATTTGTCTTGGATGTCGGCTGATAGCTTTGGCTGAGAGAATATCCTGTTTCATCGAAATTCCCGGATGCCGATGGGCTTGGGTCCTCGTAGTTGGAGTGATGTACCGTAGCGCTCGTTCCCAGACCGGAAAGCCATTCATACTTGATCTGTCCCATGATCTTGTTATAGGTAAAGGTTTCATTGCCTGCCTGAGGAAGTTGGGAAATCTCCAGGGTATCGGATACGCCCAGGGATAAGGACCTCGTGGGGGTGTAACGGAACAGGCCCCCAAAGGTGTGTGTGATGTAGTTGTTGTCGTTGAAATCCAGATAGAAACCAAATCCCGCCTGGTAGAACGCCTGCAGGAACAGATCCCAGACAGGCCATTCCACGGAGATCCCCGGGGTAATGACAATGCTCATATCGCTTTGATAGGCGTCAGGCCCCGTGCTTTCCAGGAAGATGTTGTCTTCGTATCGTGTCTGCAGGTCCACGTATGGCTTGATTTTTATTCTTCCACCTTGGGCCTGGGATAGAAGCCCGAACGTGCTGAAGGTCAATAGAACCCTTGCCAGCCAAACGGACTTCCTTATGGTCCCCATGTCAACTCTCCTACTGGTCTCCTGTTCGAAATATGTTTCACTCTTTCAGTCTCGGGCTTCCCGGGCTGATCTGCGGCATGAATTGGGGCAAAATGAATGGCAGTTCGACCTGCGCGGCCAAAATGGCTTTCACTTCATCGATCGTTACCGGTCTTTGCGCGTGTTCCAACCACCGTAGAATGAACGTGGAGCTATCTTGGGTGGGGTCCACCTCGAAAAGAAAAGGATAGTTTCCTGTATCCAGGATAATATCCCGCAATTGCCTCGAAGCATTCCTGGGTCGCCAGGTTACGACCAATTCTTCTCCGTCCGGCCTCATGATTCTTGCCGAGGTATAAGGATCGGTTTCTGCGTCCACTTCAAATTTATCAGCATAAGCGTTTTCCGGCACCTCAACCAGAGCAGGCTTGGATGTTCCGGAGGCCGGAGCTTCCATGGTGACCTCGAGTCTTCGTTTGATCGCTCGAGTCATCTCTTCCAGTTTGAGAAGGGAAACCAGGTCGCCAGTGGTCAAGATCTTGTTCGGCGACCATCCTCCCAGGGGTCGTAAGCCGAGGCTTTCGAGAAACTGAATATAGTCCGTGACGGTCGCTGCCACCGGCAATTCTCTTTCTCCCGCGATTTCGCGTACAAGCAAGACAGCGAATTCTCCTTGGGTGATCCCTTCTTCCTGGGACCAAGCCATGCTCGTTGCAAGGCAAGACACGACGATGACAATCAGACCAACGGGCCGCATGGTTCGAAGGAACCGTCGAGTCATCATGGCTTGGGCCTCCTTTCGAACGCTCTACCTATGCCATGGATTATGACATATCGTCCATTTCGATGAATATATAGCACGTTAATAAAGATAAGTCTAGAAAAAAAACGACAATGATAAACCTTGATATATCTTGCGGTGCTTCATGGACAGGCCAAACAAAAACAATTTATCCATTTCTCGCTTGATAGTATACCTGTGGTCCGAGTTGGAAACAACAGGAGGGAAGATGGATCTTTTATCTACCTTCTGACCAGAATATCGAAGGTCCTGTCCAGAATAACCTCAAAGAACAGGGAGGGAAGGGATCCATCGAGTTCCAGGTCCATGCCTGTGCGATCGAAGGGGGAAAGAGGCAAGGCCTTACCTCGACTTCCGTCCTGGAGCAAGGGGTGAATATGAAGCCTGCCGCGCGACAAGGGGCCTGTGAAACGGATCGTGCCTCGAAAGGGCTCTGCCTGCCAGCTTCCCTCGCCTTCTTCCATCCAGAGCCAGTCTTGAACCAGCGTGGTGGGATCCAGGGGGGACTCCATGCTGAAAGCGTGCGCTTTGTCCCTTCCCGTCCTTCCGCAAACAGTCAACAGCCAAGGGCCGGGATCTTCCTCCATGCCTTTCCACCGTGTCATGGTCACAGAGCAGGGAGAGGTTGTAGCGATCACCTGCAAGGGACCTGCCGTATAGGTGATATCTTTCAGAAGATGTCCCGAGATGGACAAGGTGCGAGGGGTATGGATCAGAAAAACACCGTTATGGTGATCCATTTTTAATTCGCCTGTGGCATTCCAGAAGAGGGGACGGAACGGGGTTGGGCGACATGAATCCTCCAGGAAGCCCCACTCGTTGAGAGCGACCAGGAGAAATTGAATCTCTGGAGATCGCAGGGTTTCTGCCAGGGCCGCGCTACCTGTCAAAACGGCCCAATGTCCCGTGATGGTGCCAAGACAGAGATCCTGGCCGTGAACTTGACCCAGAGTCAATGCGGATTTGGGAAGGGTGGAGGTCTTGAGGCAAAGAGGAGAATCCATGAGAATGGAATGTTCTGAAGAAGGCGGACCCCAAGGATCCTTTGGAGAAAGAGCGACGGATAGAGATGGATGGCTGGTCAATTCAAGATCCTGGTGAAGCGACCGTAGTCGCTGGCTGGAGAGCGCTTCGGGATCAGCTTCCCACAGTACATCCGGAAAATATATGAATCGGCCACCCAGGGTCTTGGAAAGATTCGAGGGACAATGGGGCCCCCAGCCGATGAGGATGGTGCGATCGAGATGATCAGGATCGTGATGCGTGGAAGCGCGTGTTCCTAAGGGCAGAAGCAGGTTGGCTATGTCTGTCATGCCGCTCATCCAACCCTCCAACCACCAGCCCGTGGCCTGGGGCGGAGGCAGTACCGACACCTCGATCGTGTGAACCGATTCCTTGACATCCCTCCTGAGAAACAGGGACGCGCACGCCGGCAGAAAGGGTGCTTCTTCGTAAGCGATCGAATCGTTCTCTCCCAATGGCTGATCGCCCACATCGATCAAGAGGACATCCCAGCCGTGAAAGGCTCCGTAGGCCGCTCTGGAGAGTGTCTGCGGCGCTCCTGTCCTGAGAAAACCTTCGCCAGGGATCTGTACGACCGTGGGAACACCCATGGTGCGCAAGGGAGGCAAGAAAGGCGTATTCGAAGGCAGACCGTGACAGGGCAGATAGCCTGCTGTCCAGCCTGGCCACCCAAATCCTCGGCCTTCGGATAGTTTTGTTCCTTGAAGCATGCCTTTGGGCAACAAAGGAACGCTGTGGGTTGTGGAAGGATGGTTGAGCCAAAGGATCGGAGCCTTGGGACGGCGGGCCCAGCGCGGAAGCAGGCGTCCGGTCCGTTCCACCTCTTCACGTAGAAACATCAAGGAGTCCCGATATCTCTTCCAGCCCCCTTCAGGTCCCCAAAGGATCGATTCGTTCGGGCATGCCTCCAAAGACAGAAAACGAACGGTATTCTGTTCCGGATCTTCCTCGGGTTCCAAGGCGGTCTGGCCGGAGGAGACAGACCAGGCATCGTAGAGATGTCCACGCGTTCTGTACATGTTCCTGAGCCAAAGGTTCCATCGATCCTCAAGGATGCTGACATCCTCGAGATCCAGAGATTCCCATAGATCCGGTCCATCCAGAATCCATAAACCGACCTCGTCCAGCAGACCTTCCTTTCTCAAGGAAGTTTGGAGCCAACGGGCGTAGCCACCTGCCTGCCTTCGGGTCTTCTTGTCTCTCAGCCAGAATCGCAGTGCCGAGGGGTCGGAATCGGTCAAGGAAGGGAAGGGACTCAGTGCCAGCAGCATCCCTTCTTGCCGGGCGGACCGTAGGGCGGCCGACAATACCGGAATCGTGCCGGGATCCCAACCCATAGGGACCTTCAAATAGATCAGATTGCAGCCCGTGGAACGCAGACCGGTCAGGTGCTTGGAGATATCCCCCGGTTCAAGACGAGATGGATCGACCTGAAGCGTCAAACCAAAGAGACGGATCGGGCGATTCTTCTGATCCACCAATCTTCCGTATTGGGATCGGAGGGGAAGAAAGGGGCGATCCTGTTCCTGGGTCTGGCCCGTCAAAAAGGTGGGAGAGGATTGCCAGTCTGGCAGTCGGGTCTCGATCCAATCTTCCTGGCGGTGTCCCTTCCGTGTCACCAGGTTCGACCGAAACAGGTTGGGTCCATCCCACGCGGTGAGTCCAAGAAGAAGCAGGGACACCTTGTCGCTCATGATTCGAACGCTCAAGGATTGAAGCGGAGTGTCAGGCCTGGGGTTTTCCCATGCCATGATGTTCAGGCCAACGGGCCCATCGGTTTCCGTCTCTGTCAACCACGCTATGGGACCTCGCGCGCCTCCGTGGGGATGGGCCAAGTTTCCGATTTCTCTGTCGAAATGCAGCAGGATCGTTTCGGATTGACCATCGGAAAAAAGCAGTTTGTAGGAACCTACATTCGCGTCGAGCTGATCGCTGCTTTGGGTGCAGTGGAGGAAGTAGAGGGTTTGAGCCTTGAAATTCAAGGGGAGGACGGCTTCTTTGGATTCCGGCGTTCCACCCCTTCCATCCAAGACGCATATTGCCTTGCCTTCGGTCTGGATGTGGAAAGGGATTTGCGCCAGGCGAATCGAACCCTTTGGGAAGGACGACAGGGGCGCCAAGCGGTCGGCACTCCATTCTCGATTGGCTATGGCGCCAAGATCCACCTGGATCCATTCCTCGGAGGATAGATCCTTCAAAAGGGCCTCCGCCAACTCACAGTGGTCCCAGTACACCACACTTGGCTCTCTTAGGGAGACTCTTCCCACCTCCAGAATGAGCTTGCCTACCGTAGCTTCTTCAGGCGCCACGAATAGAAGCTTGATAGGGCTCCAGTGCGCAGTGGTTCTGGATCTTGATCGAAAGGTTTCCAGGGGACGGTTCAAAGCGTCATACGTCTCAAGGGTCAGCCCCACGGGGAGATTCTGCGTGGATCGCTTCCACGCTGAAACGACATAGGTCTTCCCCGGTTGGAGCGGGAAGTTGGAACTACGGATCCGTGTTCGTTGGCGCCCGGTGAACGGCTTCAACGCGGCGCAGAAGGAGCCTTCCATGGCCTGTTCTGAGACGCGGAGGGTCGCCTCGTCCAGAACTTCCCATCCATCGGGAATCTGATTCTTGTCATAGTCGATTTCAAATCCATGATTCTCGATGGGCACGGCCGATCCGAGGCCCCTGGCTTCCAAGGCGGGGAGAACAGAGAACAGGAAGGAAAACAAGGGAAAAAATCTTCGCATGAATTTCTCCAGGAATGCTGGGTCCATGGCGGCAGGCTAGCACGGGAACCCTCGGAATGCAACCTGCGACCTTGTCCCTCTTGCCGGGCTGCCATCAAGTTCCCATCCAGACCGATTCTCTGAATGACTGTACGGAATATGGTACTCTTTCAAGAGGTTGTGTGGGAATCAAGAGTGTTGGAAGACATTCCCATGCCCACATGCCCAGCCGGCCAAGATTTCATTTGAGTCGTGGAGTGGAGACAGGAGATCGAAACAGGATGGAGTGAAAGAATCTGGCCGCGAAGGAGGTTTTGGTGCTGGACGATCGAAGTCGTATGACATGGGAGGAAATACATAGGCTATTGGACCGAAGGGAAAGCGATCCTTTCGCCTGGTTGGGAAGAAAGGAGAGCGAAACCGAGGCGGGACGGTTCGTGGTCTTCCGAACGATCGCGGTTCGCGCGGCGGAGGCTTTTGTGATCCAAAGACAGGGTGACAGGGAACCATTGCGCATGGATCGAAACAGGGATACTCCTGTCTTCGAGGCGGCCTGTTCAGAGACGGAAGCCCCCCTGAAATATCGATTCCTGTTTCGGGACCAGGCAGGACATGCCTGGGAGGTGGAAGATCCCTACGCGTTTGGCCCTTTCCTCTCCGATTTCGATCAGCATCTGTTTTACGAAGGCTCCCTGGAGAAGTCGTACGAGAGGTTGGGAGCCCATCCTTTTCGATCGGGTGACGTGGACGGGGTGATCTTCGCGGTTTGGGCTCCCAACGCGCTGGGTGTCAGCGTGGTGGGAGATTTCAACGATTTCGATGGAAGATGTCATCCCATGCGAAATATCGGTTTTTCCGGGATCTGGGAATTGTTTGTTCCTGGTCTGATTCCGGGAACCAGATACAAGTTCGAAATTCGGCAGATGCCAGGCGATCGTCTCTGCGTGAAAAGCGATCCGTACGCTTTCGCTTCGGAACTTCGTCCCAGGAGCGCATCCATTATTCATGGTCTTCCGGCGCGCGAGGAGCGAGATGATGCCTGGAAAACGCGAAGGGAGGGTGCGGATTGGTTGAAATCGCCCATTTCCATCTATGAGGTGCATCTTGCTTCCTGGGACAGAGCGTGGGAAGAGGATGGCAGGATGCTTACCTACGACGAACTCGCGATTCGTTTGGTATCCTATGTCCAACAGATGGGATTTACCCATGTGGAGTTCCTTCCCATCATGGAGCATCCCCTGGACGAGTCCTGGGGGTATCAATGCACAGGCTATTTTTCTCCCACCCGTCGCCACGGTTCACCTGAAGGGTTTCAACGTCTCGTCCATGCTTTTCATGAGGCGAACATCGGAGTCATCCTGGATTGGGTGCCCGCGCATTTCCCCACGGACGATCATGGCCTTCGCACCTTTGACGGCACCTGCCTCTACGAACATGTGGATTCCCGCAAGTCCTATCACCCGGACTGGAAAACGTTGATCTTCAACTATTCTCGGAACGAGGTGGGAAATTTCCTGCTTTCCAACGCCATGTTCTGGTTGGATCGTTACGGAGTGGATGGGTTCAGGACGGACGCGGTGGCCTCCATGCTCTACGCGGATTACTCCAGGAAAGAAGGTGAATGGATCCCCAACCGGCACGGAGGGCGTGAGAATCTGGACGCAGTGGAGTTTCTAAAGCGGCTCAACGTTCGATGTCATGGAAGCTTCCCTGGAATCTTGACGATTGCCGAGGAATCCACCTCCTGGCCTGGCGTCAGCCGTCCGGTCCACCATGGGGGCTTGGGATTCAGCCTGAAATGGAACATGGGATGGATGCATGATGTATTGAACTTCATGGTGAAGGATCCGATCCATAGAAAGCATCACATGGATCTTCTTACGTTCCAGCTCTTGTACGCTTTCAGCGAGAATTTCGTGCTCGTTTTGTCCCATGACGAGGTGGTTCATGGAAAGAGATCCTTGTTGGACAAGATGAGCGGGGATGTCTGGCAGAAGTTCGCCAACTTGAGACTTTTGTACGCCATGCTGTTTGGTTTTCCCGGCAAGAAGCATCTGTTTATGGGAGGAGAGTTCGGACAGTGGACGGAGTGGCGTCACTTTGAAGCGTTGCCTTGGGACTTGTTGGCATGGCCCTCCCATCGAGGGATTCAACGCCTGGTAGAAGACCTGAACCGAGTCTATGTTCGGGAGCCGGCGCTCTACGCGTGGGATTCGAATCCCCAGGGTTTCCAATGGATAGATTTCTCGGATCTGGACAATACGGTGATTTCTTTCGTACGCTGGTGTGGGGCAGAGGCACGGCCGGTGGTTTGCGTGTACAATCTGACCCCGGTGCCGAGGATGGGATATCGCATAGGAGTTCCTTTTTCCGGTCGATACGAAGAGATTCTCAACACGGATTCCCATGTCTATTGGGGAAGTGACATGGGGAACATGGGCGGTCGTTTCACGAGCGATTTCGCCGCCCATGGTTTTCCCTTTTCCCTGGAGTTGACCTTGCCACCCTTGGGCGCGCTGTTTCTGGCGCCGACCGGGAACGCTTGAGGAAAGGAAGAGATCTATGAAGATCCTGGTGATGGGATCGGTGGCCTTGGACACAGTGCAAGCGCCCACCGGCTCGGTGAAAGACGCGGTGGGCGGATCCGCATACTATTTCGCTCATGGAGCCAGATCGCTGGCTTCCACCGCGATGGTATCTGTCGTGGGGCAGGATTTTCCGGAACAGGAACTGCGGGACATGGATGAGCTGGGGATCGACAGAACGGGATTGAAGGTCTCGGAGGGAAAAACGTTCCGATGGGAGGGACGTTATCTGGAAGACATGAACGTCAGGGAAACCCTTGGCACTGAGCTCAACGTTCTTCAGGATTTTGTCCCTTTCGTCCCGGAACATCTTCGAAGATCCAGGCTGGTTTTTCTGGCCAATATGGGACCGGAGACCCAGTCGGCTGTTCTGGAGCAGACAAAAAAGCCTTGGTTTACTGCATGTGACAGCATGAACCTTTGGATTCAACATCATCAGGACCGCTTGCTCGAACTGCTGAGAAAGGTGGATATGTTCTTCCTGAATGATGAGGAGGCCCGAATGCTCACGCAAAAGACCTGTTTGGTGTCAGCCGGAAAAGCGGTTCGAGAACTGGGCCCCAAATGGGTGATTCTCAAAAGAGGAGAGCATGGGAGCATGTTGTTCGGTGGCGGTCCACCTTTCTTGTTGCCTGCCTATCCCACGGAGAGAGTGAAGGATCCCACCGGGGCTGGGGACAGTTTCGCCGGGGGGTGCTTGGGATATCTGGCATGGCGCGGGAGTGTGTCGGAGGAGGCCCTCAGGCTTCTCTGGTTGTGGGAAGTGTCGTGGCTTCCTTCACGGTCGAGGAGTTCAGCGCCAGGAGATTGAAATCCTTGACGCGGGCGGAGATCGCCTTGCGATGCAAGGATTTCGTTTCCATGACCAGGTTCGCCATGGATTGGTTCGCTCTGAAAAATGGATCTTGAAAGGGAGTGAGATGTATGAGCGGGTCGCATGTCAGGAAAGCGGTGGTGCCTGCCGCGGGCAAGGGGACGCGCCTTCTTCCCGCAACGTTGTCGCAGCCCAAAGAGATGCTGCCGGTGGGACGCAAGCCCACCATTCAGTACGTTGTCGAGGAATTGGCTGAAGCCGGGATCGATAACATCCTTATCGTCACGGGAAGAGGCAAGAGGGCTCTGGAAGATCATTTCGATGTGGACGAGGAGAATGTCGCATCCATCGATTTTCCCAAGGTCAATGTGTTCTATGTTCGGCAAAGCATACCGCTTGGGTTGGCCGACGCGGTGTCCAGGGCCAAGGAATTTGTTCAAGGGGAACCTTTCATCGTGGCGTTGGGGGACTCGATCATCGATTCCAAGGTGGGGTCCGCCAGCTTCTTGCATCGCATGTTGGAGCTTCATGACACCAAGAAATGTCAAGCCACAATTGCGTTGGAAACAGTCAAAGCTGAAGAGGTTCACCGATACGGAGTGGTGAAGCCTGGAATGCAGCAAGGGGATGTGGTCGAGGTGGTCGATCTGGTCGAAAAGCCCAGGTCCGAGACCGCTCCCAGTCGATTGGCCATCGCCGCCAGGTATGTTTTCGAGCCCGTGATTTTCGACATGATCGCGTCCATTGCCAAAGGGGTTGGAGGAGAATATCAGCTCACCGACGCTATCAAGGCGTTGCTTCGAGCGGACGCGTCGGTGTGGGGACTGGCATTGGGAGAAGGAGATCGGCGCTTCGATATCGGTAATTTCTTGAGTTATTGGGACGCTTTTTTCCAGATGTGTATCGAGGATCCAGAAATCGGGGCTGTTTTCGCGGAGCGGGCAAAAAATCATCTAAAATAGAGTGTGCGAATCATGAACAGCGTACGGGCAACCCTGAGGGTCGGCGTCTTCCTTTGCGTTGCGATCACCGGATCCTTTGGATCTGTGGAGGAGGTCGCGGAAGGGATCTTTCAGGATCTTTTGCTCGATTTTCCCCGTGTGGAAGGCAACGTTCTTCAAGCTCGCGGACAGGAAGTTCGTATCTCCGTGGGACGTTCCCAAGGGGTTGTTCATGGGATGGTGCTACGAGTCTTCAGGGATCATGGCCGATGGAGGAGGTTCAACAAGGCGAAAGAATTGGAGGGGGATTGGAGTCCCTGCGGATGGATCCGCGTGACCAGACTTTTCGACGAGACGTCCATGGCCGAAGTCTTGGAGGGACGGGTTCTTCGTGGAAACCGGGTCAGCACCGAGACGATCGTCTACCCGGTGGAGTTGACGTCCTTCGTGTTTCAAGGAGAGAGGAATACCGTGTTGGGGGGGGCGATTCGGGACCTCTTGATGGAGACGATGGAGCGAAGCGGACGGTTCGTCCCATGGGACGGAGAAGAGGCATTCCATGTGCCGGCGTTTCGTTTGCAAGGGGAGCTGGTGGATACCACGGGTTCGTTGGGAATTACGGTGAAATGGTCGCGGATGCCTGAAGATCGCTTGGTGCGTCTCTTGACCAGAAAGATGCCCATGACCACCTCCCTGCGTCGTCTGTTGGGCAGTCCTTTGGCAGGATCTACTCCCTATGCCGCGGTGGCTCGTCTTTCCCTGAACAGACAAGGGGTTTGCGATGTCGCGATGGTGCCTTTGGCAAACAGACAATGGGTGGCGTTGTTGAGCGGGGATGGGATTGATATGATTCGATTCGAGGCGGATCGACTGGAAGTCCTGCCCGGGCTCCAGTTCTCTTCGTTCAGCGACTCGGCTCACTCTATGGGTCATCTCCTGGCCAGGCAAGAGGGACAAGGGAACGAGATGCAGGTGATTTTCGGAAAGGTTGGAGAAGAGGAAAAGTCCACGAACTGGAGAGTGTCAGGGATCGGGTTCGAGTTTCTCTCCGTGGGAGGGTTCCCTTTCCTGTGGAAATGCCCAGTTGAACAAGTGGGTCCGGTCTGTGGGCGTCTGGTGCCGGGCAGGAATTATTTCCAAAGAAACGTGGGGGACTGGGTTGTGCCTGTGGAGTTCGTGGATTTGGCCAAGGGCAGACTGTTCGACGCTTCGCAGGTCCACTACTGTGTTGTTGGGCGCGATGGATTTCTGTATGTTTTCGATGATGTGGGATTCTTGCTTTGGCGGGGCGACCAGCCCTGTGGTTCTAGAATCGCGATCTCGGACTGGGATGGGAACGGGATCGATGAGATCGCCTGCACATCTCCATTCCCTCTTGGAACACAGGATTATGTCCGGGTATTGGAATGGAACGGGGAGACGTTTTGGGAGAAATGGAGGAGCGAGACGCAACAGGGCAGCATTTTGGGATTGGTGGGAGCGGACATGGATGGAGATGGCAGGGATGAACTCATCGTGGTGACAGAGGGAGCGGCCGAATCCGAAGGGATGTGCGGGATCCAAGTGTTCCGCGCGACGGGGTCACTGGGGGCTGTATGGGACTGAAGGGATCGTGCCGGGTGATTTGCTTTGGAATCGTCAGCATGACCGTTTGTATGGGCGCCAGTTTGCCCAAGTACGGGGGTGTCATAACCGTGGGATTGGAAGAGACCCCCCAGACCCTGGACCCGATTTTCGCGACCACGAGGCAAGAGGTTCAGATGGTACTCTTGATGCACAGGGGACTGATCGGTCCGCCTTCCAGAACAGGGGATCCCCTTCCGGGTCTGGCCTGTCGATGGGAGGCCTCTCCTGACCGAAGATCCTGGCGATTTTTCCTTCGAGAAGATGCGCGATTCTGGGACGGGACAGCGGTACGAGCGGAGGATGTGAGGAGAAGTTTCTCTCGACTCTTGCGCGCCGGCGAAGAATCGCCTTGGATCTGGCTCCTGAAACCGATTCGAGGCGGCTCCCAAGACCGTCTGGAGGGTCTGGTGGTGGAGGAGGAGCGGGTGCTTCGGATCGATCTTGTGGATCCAGACCCGGATTTCATCGCTTTCCTGGGACAACCCGCTTTGTCCGTGATCCAGGATTCAGGAGATGAAATTCAGGGCGCCGGGCCATTTTTCTTGTCCCATTCGCATCTCGGGGAATGGAGACTGGAAGCCTGCAGGCCTGGGGCGCTTGGACCCTATGTGGAGGGCGTGCGCTTCCTCCATATCCCTGAACCGGAATCCAGGCGTTTGGAATTCGAACTGGCGGGGTTGGATTTTTTGTTCCTGGAGACGGCCGATACGCTTCGTATGAGCACGGATGTGCGTTGGAAACGATGGTTGCACGTTCCCAGCACGGCATGGCGACAGCTCCTGCTGGTGCCCCATGGCGGGAACCCCCTCTGGGCCACCGAGTCTGGAAGACATCTCCTTCGTTCGGCTCTTGATACGAAGGAATTCCGCGATGTCTTGTTCAACCCCCTGGCCGAGACCTGCGTGAGCTTGTTGCCTGCAGAGATCGTGGCCTTGCCTCCAACCTCGACCCGACCCTCCTTCGATGTGGAACCCTTGAGGTCGAGTTCCAGGCCGAGGCCGGCGAGCGAATTGCGTCTTTGGGCGCCAGCCGAATCCTCGGATATGCATAGACTGGCCGAGCGGGTGCAAGCCCAACTCATGGATGCTGGACTGAACGTTTCCTTGACGAGGACAGGATGGGACAAGATGAGGTCCGGCTGGCAGGAAGGTCGGTACGATCTGGCCTTGATCGATCTGTCCCGATGGGCCTGGTTGCCTTATGACTCGCATAGCGGGTTGATTCGTATGGAGACTCTCATGCGTGCGGAATGGGCCTTGGCGATGCGCAGCAAGGATTTGGAGGAAGCGAGGGAATTCCTGGACCGTGCCTGGGCCACGAGCGATTCGGCGCATCGCCGACGTCTATGCATGGAAGCTGATCTGGTCTTGAGAATCAAGGCTGGGTGGTTGCCTCTGGTCGCCTTGAAGACTCCCATGGCAGCGGGTCCCAACGCCCATGGCATTCGATTCCTCGGCAATGGCCTCGTGAATATGGACCACGCCTGGGTGCAGGAACATAACGTGGAGGTGGCACAGGAGAGGGAAAGATCGAAACCTGTTCGGTCGGTCGATTTTCAGGCGGATGGATGGTGATAATTTGCTGCGTGCCTTTTCCCTGAAAACCAGACTCATCTTCTCGTATGGAGGCATTCTTCTTGTTGTCATGTTTCTGGTGGCCTGCGTTTCCATGGGTTTGGTTGTGGCCAGATTCAGGACCTTGGCCTCGCAGACCGCGGACAGCGTGCGCGCCCGATGGCTTGTCGAACAATCCATTGTCTGGGAGAAGTTGGATCGAGTCCTGGTTTTCTCGGAAAGCGCTGAAGCCAGGACGAATCTGGTGGAAGGAGAAGCGTCGCCTTTGCTCATGGAGTGCATTCGGGCGAATCGTGAAAGGCTGGGATTGGATCTACTGGCCGCTGTGGGAAAGAATGGGGATTGGGCCATTGGCCAGATCGGAAGAGCGCACGGGGATGGGGAGCTTCCTTTTCGATTCTCCGGGGTTCGACTGCCGGAATTGAATCCGGGGGAAAGAGCGACGATGTTGATGTTCCAGGAGATGCAGGGCAAGAAGATGCCGTTCTTGTGCCGCGCGCTCGTGGTGACACGTTGGAGCGGAGGTCCCAAAGAAGCCTATGTGGTGGGAGGCGTTTTCTTGGAGGATCTGTTTCGAGGGACCGTCCTGCCTTGCGGCAGCGAACTCGTCTTTCGGCCTTCCCAAGGAGAGCCTATCCCTCTACAAAGCAGTCTGGCCCGGGAAGACCGGAGCCATTCTTCGTTGGTGCGTCTGCTTCGACCCTTGTTTACCTTGTCCCTTCAGGAGCCGCTCGATCCCGGGGACGATCCTCTCGGGAATCTGGAGATTTTCTTGACGGACGAACATGCCTTGGGAACGGCCGCCGAACTGCTATGGGCCTTGTTGATCCTCTTTCTTTCAGGTACCGCGGTGGCCTGCCTGGCGGCCATCTACCTGGCGAGGAGCGTGACAGATCCCATCGATGAACTCTCCAGAGCCGCCAGGAACCTGGCAATGGGACTGGACGTGGAGGAATGGGAGATCATGGGACTCGATTCCGAACGAGGCGATGAGATCGGACTGCTCATGGCGTCGTTCAAGGAAATGGCTGAACAGATTCATGAACAGCAAGAGCAACGCCTTCGGGCGGAACGACTCGCTGCTTGGAGGGAAATGGCCAGACGCGTGGCTCACGAGATCAAAAACCCATTGACTCCCATCCAGTTGTCCATGGAGAATCTAAGGAGGAATGCACCTGTCGTCCTAGATGAACCCTTTCAGCGTCTTCTGGGACAGTGTTGCCAGACAGTCCTGGAAGAGGTGGGACGCCTGCGAAGGTATGTGGATGAGTTTTCCAGATTTGCTCGAATGCCCAAACCGATCTTGGCTCCTTGTGATATGGTGGACGCGGTTCGATCCACGGCAAGAACCTATACTACGGGCGTGGAAGGGATCGAACTGTGCTTCTCTCTCCCACAGCACAAAGTGTACGTGATGGCGGATCGACAGCAGATCGAGATGGCTGTGGCCAATCTCTTGAAAAACGCCCTGGAGGCCATGTTTTGCGGCGGCAAGCTGGATGTCAGCTTGTGGAGCGATGACAAGGATGTATTTCTTCAGATATCGGACACAGGGGAGGGCATGTCCAAGGAGATGCTCAGGAGGCTTTTTGAGCCCTATGTCACCACCAAGGAATCAGGTGCGGGCTTGGGCATGGCTATCGTGCAGAACGTGGTTTCCGAGCATCATGGCCGAGTAGATGTTCACAGCCAACAGGGACAAGGAACCCGGGTGACCATCACGCTTCCTCGATGGATGAAAGACAACGAGACAACGCATGAGCAGAGGGATGGGAGGTGATCGCCATTGGCATCCATACTTGTGGTCGATGATGAACGGAACATCGTGACGACGCTGGAGAGTTGTCTTGCTCAGGAGGGACACGCGGTTTCCGTGGCTTTGGATGGCGAGGAAGCGTTGGACGTATTGAAGCGCAAGGACGTGGACCTGATGATTTTGGACATCCTCATGCCCAGGATGGGTGGTATGGAGGTATTGGAGCGATTGTCCGGGATGGGACTGCGAACCAAGGTCATCATGATTTCAGCCATGGGAACCATTGAGGACGCGGTTCGTGCCACAAAATGGGGGGCCTATGATTTCATCGAGAAGCCCCTGTCTCTGGACAAACTCCTGCTTTCGGTGCAGCACGCCTTGGAGGTGGGCAATCTGGAGAGAGAAAACATCGCTCTGAAGCGAAGGATGTCCAAGGATTTTCAGATGATCGGGGAAAGCGAGGGCATGCGAAGGATACGATGGGAAGTGGAACGGGCCGCGTCGAGTCATGCCAGAGTCTTGATCAGGGGCGAGAATGGAACGGGAAAGGAATTGGTGGCTCGAGCCCTTCATGAAGCCAGTTCCAGAGCCATGGCGCCCTTTGTGGAGGTCAACTGCGCCGCGATCCCCAGTGAACTGATCGAGAGCGAACTGTTCGGTCACATGAAGGGATCCTTTACCGGGTCGGATATGGACAGGAAAGGACGGTTCGAGGAGGCTCACGGAGGGACGCTTTTTCTGGATGAGATTGGGGATATGAGTCTCGAGACCCAGGCTAAGGTGTTGCGGTGCCTGCAGGAGAACAAGATTCAACGCGTGGGAAGTTCCAGGAGCATCGATGTGGATGTTCGCGTGATTGCGGCGACCAATCAGGATCTGGAGGCCAAGATGGATTCCGGAGAATTCAGGGAAGACCTGTTCTATCGGCTGAACGTGATCCCCATTACCGTTCCACCTCTCAGGGATCGACGCAGCGACATCCCCAGACTCGCGGAACATTTCTTGCGCCGTTTCTGCGAGGAGAACGGACGCAAGGTCAAGACATTTGATTCAAATGCGGTGGAACGTCTTCGAAGATACGATTGGCCTGGCAATGTGAGAGAACTGAAGAACATCTGCGAGAGGCTGGTGATCATGTTCCCTGGAGAGATCATTTCCGACGTGGATGTGGAAAGGACGATCGGGATCTCCTTGAAAGACGATTTGTCTCCCATGGAATCGGAAGGGGATTTGAAGACCGCTGTGGCTCAATTCGAAAGGGCGTATATTGAAAAAGTGTTGAGGAGGACCGACGGCAACGTTACCGAAGCCGCCAAGAGCCTGGGCATAGAGAGGAGTCTCGTGTATAAGAAATTGAAACGATTGACCGCGCACCTGGAAGGTGAATGAGGCATGGAAAGCGAAAAGGAACACCCCAAGACGATCTGGGGAATGAAAGAGGTTCGCGCCTGGGGACGTCGCGGCCCTGTGGCTCGGCTCCTCGCGGGTCAGCTAAAAATGCCTGAATCAAGGGAGATTTCCGATGCATGGCGTAGGACGGTTCAGGATCAGGACGCGTATCGTTTCGCCGCGCAAGCCAGTACAGGGGGTGCCGAGGAAGCCTTCTGGTTCTTCCGTGGGGATGAGTTCGCGGATCTACACGTACCGCCTTCGGTTTTGGAAGATGTATTCAGGTCCGTGGGAGAACTTCCCTGCCTGGATGTGACCGCCCCGGAGGCGCAAGGCTGGTTGGATCGAGTGATTCACACCTTGTTGCCGATTCAAGTGCGATGGAACATCGCGTGGGAGTTGATGAAGCTGTTGCCCCGTTTCGCCAAAGAAGGGCGTTGCCAGGAGGCCTGGATGCTCATGATGGCAGCCAAGGATCTGGAAGAGAAACGGGACAAGTCACCTGTTTTCGTGAAAGCGATCTTGCAGGAATCCATGGTTGCCTGGTCAGAAGAGTACGACATTTCCTTGAGCCACGCGATTCGATTTGCCGGGGTGGATTTTTCCTCGGCCCCGGGCTATGGGACAGACCGATTCGATGAATGGGTTCGAGATGCCATGCTTCAAGAACAGGGAAAATCGAGTGTGATCGAGTTGTTGCGCGACAAGTTGGGCACATCCGAAGCCGTGGCTCGGGAGGTCCAACGGATCGCAGCGGAATCCCTGGCTGTGCTGGAGGATCCTGCATTCGAGAAGAACAAGATGGTTCCGGTTGAGGCCAAGGCCCTGGCCAAACAACTGAGGAAACGAAGACTGGATTTGATCCAAGGCAGATCCCCGCGTGTGGTCTTGGAGGAGATCTATGGCAAGAAATCAGAGGACTACTTCCCTCCAAAGAGGAAGAAGAAACTCATGGCCGCCCTGGAAGAGTATCTGGCGTCTCTGAAAGAGGATCAGGGACTGGAACGATTTCGATGTCAGATCGCCCTGGAATTGATGCAAAGGGAGGTGGATGCCAAGAATCCATTCCTTCTGGAGTATGTACTCGGCCCGGCGCTTGTATATTACGAGGAAAACTATGCCTCTAAGGCTCTTTCCCCAGGCTGGTTCCAAACACGATGGCATTGGCCGTGAACCCTGAGGCGACGCCCAGCAGGGCCCCCACATACACGTCCGTGGGAAAGTGCACGGCCAGGTAGACGCGGGACAAGGAGTTCAGGCCGGCGATCAGAAGGAAAAGATATCGCTTCTTTCCTTTGTATACCAGAAACAGGGGAATACACATGGACCAGGCTGAGGAGCTGTGGCCGGAGGGAAAGGACGTTTTTCCAGTGAGATACTCCCGCTCGAAGCCGCGGATTTGTTCGGAGAAGGCGTAGTGTGGATTCAGGGGTCTTGGCCTCTTGAAGGCCTGCTTCATCTCTCTTGTGACGAGTCCTCCTCCCAAGGAAAGCGAGAGCAGTGCCGCCAGAGCCACACGTTCTGCTTTGTGCAGGGAAATGGAATCCTTGCGGGAAAGGAACCATGCCGCCAGGATCAAGGAAGGCCAAGCGAAGAGAAGCACGAGACGTTCCGATCCTTGGGAATAGAAGACCCTGCTCGCCGTGGCCAGAAACACGAAACCCAGGACCGCTAGATTGCACCACCATGTTCTCTTCCGGAAAAAACGAATGGCGAAGGACAGCCCCAGCACCCCCAGGGGAATCCCCACCCAAGGACCACAATGGTCGGTATAGATGTTAAAAAAGGAATCCAGAACAGGTAAGGGTTTCAGGGGGTTGATCCACAATAGAATGCGAACGTCCAGAGCGGCCACGACCATGCCGAGGATGGCTATGGACAATAGCCATACGGTTCTCGAGGAGAGGCGTTTCAATGTGTTCATAAGGATTTCCCTTCCATGAAGGAATGATAGTATCATGGTACATGTTCAGTGGATCCGATCTGGACTCAGATTATAGCCGACCGGTGAGGAGGGTGTGAATTGTCCCGGCTGGATCAAGCCCCCGGCCAGATCGGGTTCACCGAAGGTTCCCGTGTCAGGAGAAGGGGGTGATTGACAAGGTTCTGGAGAATCAAAGGAAGGGAGAGAAGCGATGGAGACCAACCTGATCACCACGATTCAGGGATCCTTGTTGGAGGGTTTCTTCCCTGAGGGATGGGACTGGAACAAGATCGATGCCTGCTGTGACCATCCCGCGCAGAGTATATTGGAGAGACAGCCATGGTGGCATCCCGGCTTTCTTCCCGTTCCATGCGAATCTCTGGTGGAGTTCGATATGAAGATGGGACACGAGATCGCGTCCGAGATCCGGGCCTGCCGGGACCAAGGATCATCCCTGGTTCTGATCTTGCCTGTCGGGCCCATGGGAATGTACAAATGGGCCGTCTATTTCTTGCGGGAGTGGGGGGTTTCTTGCCAGCATGTTCATGGTTTCAATATGGATGAGTGGTGCGATTCGCAAGGCCTAACCTTGCCGCCCCATCATCCAGGCTCCTTTCAGAACGCCATGGAACAGACTTTTTACGGTCCTTTGGGGGAAATGACCGTTCCTGAATCTCAACGGCATTTCGCCACCCTGGATTCTCTGCCTCGCTATGCCGAGGAGATCTTCGCGTTGAAGGAACAAGGGGCCCGCCTGGATGTAGTTTTCGGTATTGGACGGGTGTTTCATGTCGCGTTCTGGGAACCCCATTTCGCGGCGGAGTTCGATTCCGAGGAGCTGTGGCGAGCCCAGACCCACCGTGTGGCGGCCAAGCTGCATCCGCTGACCGTGGAACAGAACGCTATCACGAGCTTCAAGAGCCGTACTTCCCTGGTTCCTGCCAGGGCAAACACCATAGGACCCGGATTGTTCTTGAAGGCGGATAGAATCATCGGCGGTTGCGATGGCAGTCTGGGCAGAGGCATGATGTGGCAGGGTACAAGTCTTTGGGTCACCCTGCGTCATGGACCGAATATCTGGATGCCTTCAACATTCATGCCGACCTTGCCGGGCAAGCTGTTCTTCCTGCAGGAACTGGCCGGTCCTTTGGTCGCGGAATGCAATTGAGAAAAGATGCATGATATGAGATGTGGCACGTCGTCCCTTGTCGCTTGGAAATGCGGATTTCTCTGCTTGTGCGTGTCGTTCCTGATGGATTGCAGAAGATCCCCTGACACGGCGAAACAGGGACGCATCCCCCCGGGGTGCCGCGCCCATGTCCGTTCCACGCCGGAACCCTATACCGATACAGGTTGGGCGTTGGAAGTGATTCACGAGAAGACAGGGATCCCTTTGGTCTTTGTACCGGCCGGCAGGTTCGAGATGGGTTCCAGGACCTCGGCAGAAGAGATGGCGAGAACAGCCTTTAGAGGAAAGCTGGAGACTTTTCTTCCCGAACATCCCCTTCATCCCGTGGAAGTACCCCGTCCATTTTATATTGGAAAATACGAGGTGACACACGCCCAGTACCTGGAGTTTGTCGAGAAGACAGGCCATGACGGTCCAGAGGAGGCGAATGACAGGACCAGATGGGGATATCTGAAACACTTGGAAGGGACTGTCGAGGGGGAGATGGATGAACACCCCGTTCGGAGCATTCGTTGGAAGGATGCCCAGGCTTATTGTCAGTGGGCCCAGCTTCGCTTGCCCACGGAGATCGAATGGGAATACGCTTGCCGAGCCAATACCACCACGAGATATTATTTTCCCCAAGGAACCCTGGATCAGATCAACAAACATATCTGCTGCCTCCCTTCCGGACGAAAGACCAAACCTGTCGGACAACTGGAACCCAATCCGTGGGGATTGCACGATATGCTCGGCAATGTGGCAGAGTGGTGCGAAGACTTGTGGCACGACAGCTACGAGGGGGCGCCTTCGGTCAATGAGGCTTGGATCGAAGGAGGAGATCCTGAACGCCGAGTCATCCGCGGCGGACATTTCATGGCGATCTTTTACATGTGTCGTTGTGCCACTCGTTTCGGGGTTCGTTGGGACGTTTCGGCAGGGGTCGTTGGTTTTCGGGTCGTCATGGATTTGCCCATGGAGGAAAGGAGTTCTCTCCCTTGATGTTTCAGCCCAAGAGCCGTTTTTTTCGAAAACACCCTTGGATCAGGCGTCTGGTCCTGTATCCCTTTCTGGCCGGATCGGGTTTTCTCGTCCTGATCTTCGTGATTCTCTGCGGCCGGTCCTGGGGACCTGACAGGGGGTATCGCGTGGACGCGTTCAAGGGTCCTCAGGAAGGATCCGGAAACGGACCGCTGTGGGTGGGCGTTGCCCAAAGGGATATCACGCCGGATCTGAGCCAGTACGACAGGTTCGTGGACGTGGATGGGGACAACAAATACAACCCCGCCAAGGGGGACTATTTCGAGGATACAAACGGGAATGGAAGAGTGGACGCTGTATGGTTGGCCGGCTTCGGCAACAACCGTCCTGCTCAAGGGGTGCACGATCCCCTTTGGGCCAGGGCCATCGCCTTTGAGAACCATGGGGTGCGCGTGGTTCTTGTCACAGTGGATAGTATCGGCATGTTCTACGAGAAGACCCTGGAGATACGCAAGCTTCTGGATCCCGGCCTCAAGATCGACCATCTCATGGTCTCCACGACACACAACCATCAAGCCCCGGACACCATGGGAATCTGGAGCGTGGGGTTGGAAAAGCCTCATTTCCGTTTCGATTACGCTTACATGAATCTGGTGGTTCGATCCGTCGCTGACGCTGCGATGGATGCGGTGAGAAACATGGAACCGGCCGAGGCCGTGTTGGCCGAGACCGAAGTGGGACCTGAGGGGTTTGTGAACGACAGCAGGTTGCCGCACGTGTATGACAATGTGATTCGCTGTGCTCGATTCGTTCGTTTGGGATCGGATGAAACCATTGGGACCCTGCTGGTCTGGGGATGTCATCCTGAAACCTTGGGCGGTAGCAACCCTTGGATTACCTCGGATTTTATCCACTTCTGGAGGGAAGGGGTGGAACATGGATTGAGCGAACCGAACGGGGCCCAGGGATTGGGCGGCATGTGCCTTTTTTTTCAGGGTCAGTTGGGAGGACTCATGACCCAGTTGCATACAACCGTACCGGACAGGCAGACCGATGAACAATACAGGGAAGCGAGCTTCGAGAAAGCCCGAGCGCTCGGAGAAAATCTAGCCTTGGCGACACTTCGAGAGATCCAAGGACCCTCCGCCTGGAGGGCACGGGACAACAGGGTGGCTTTCTGTGCCCGCACGGTGTTTGTCCCGGTGAAACCGCTTTTCGCCTTGGGTGTGATCCTGGGCGTGGTTCATCCAGGATTTTACTGGGGCAAGGTCAAAACCGAGGTCAACGCCTTTCGTGTGGGTGAAATCGAGATCTTGACCATTCCCGGGGAGATCTATCCTGAAATTTGCGAGGGAGGCGTGGAAGCTCCGGAAGGCAGGGATTTCCCCATTCAACCGGTGGAAGTGCCTCCGCTGCGTTCCCTGATGCGAGGTCGGCTCAACATGATCATGGGCATGGCCAATGATGAATTGGGCTATATCATACCCAAGAGCCAATGGGACACGAAGGAGCCTTACGCCTATGGCAGGGACAAGCCGCAATATGGGGAATTCAACTCCTTCGGTCCTGATGTCGCGCCTACGCTGCATGCCGCGTCCATGGATGTCTTGAGGGAACTTCACGAACGAAGCGGTATTTGAAGCGAGAAGGAAAGGGAGGAGCATTTGGATGCAAGAATCGCTTTCAGGGAAGAGGATTGGGTGCGTATCGAAAGGGATTGGTCTGCCTGGTGGGCCGGAGCACTGGACAGACCCTTGCTGGTCTTGGAGGGCGTGGCCAGGCCGCATCCTCCCTTGCCGGATGCGCCAGGTTTCGTTAGCAATCTTCCCCTGGAGATTCCGGCAGACGAGGTGGTGGATCGTTACGAGGCTCATCTGTCGGTGAGAAGATACTACGGGGACGCTTTCCCCAAGTGGTGGATCAATTTCGGTCCTGGAATCATGGCGGGTTTTCTCGGTTCCAGGGTACATTCCGTGCCGGAAACGGTTTGGTTCGATCCGTCGGAGACGAAGGACATCCGGGATCTTTCCGTTCGTTATGATGTAACGAATCCATGGTGGATCAGGGTACGTGAATTGACCGAGGAAGCGGTGCGTCGATGGAAGGGACAGGTGGTGGTCAGTCACACCGACATGGGGGGCAACCTGGACATTTTGGCTTCCTTGAGGGGCACGGAAGGTCTGCTCCTGGATCTGGTCGAGTTTCCCGAAGAGGTGGACCGGCTGGCAGGCGAGATCACGCGTCTTTGGCTTGGGTACTACGAAGAGCTTCACGCCATCATTTCCTCTGGGGGGGTAGGGACGAGCTGTTGGGCCACGGTCTGGTCGCCAGGCAAGACCTACATGCTGCAATCCGATTTCGCGTACATGATCTCTCCCGCCATGTTTGAACGCTTCGTGGTCCCGGATCTGCGGTCTTGTTGTGACTTCCTGGATCATGGTTTCTATCATCTGGACGGCAAGGAACAGATCCGACACCTGATCTGCTCTTGGAGATTCCCAGGCTGAGGGGAATTCAGTGGGTGCCAGGGGCGGGACAACCCGAACCGGAGGGCTGGTTGGATCTTCTGAAGCGGATCAAGGACGCGGGCAAGTTGTGTCAGCTCTATGTCAGCCCGGCCGGCGCGGAGACCCTCCTCGCTTCCCTGGGCGGAAAGGGTTTCTGCCTTCATATCCATGGGGACTTCACCGGGGATCAAGCCGCAAGTTTGCTGAAAAGACTGGCGGAGGTGGACGCAGAGAGGCGTGCAGGCCGGCCCTGAACCATCCACCTTCAAGGGGATGGGACCGATGAGGTTTGAACACGCGGTGTCTTGTCCGGGTCGTAGGCCAGAAAATAATAATCTAGTCCCTCGTGGAAATGGCGAAGGAAGGATGCTTCATCCAAAGCGGTTTTTCCTTCCAGCCATCGTTCCATGGTGGAGATCCTGAGACCACAGTCCTTGACCAGAAGTTGATGGAGATTTTCTGGTCCCACGCCGTAGTGAAGGGTGGATTTGGATCCTGCCTCGAATACAACCCAGGGCTTGCATCTCTTGAGGGTTTCCATGCCACCGCGGAGAACGTGATACTCGCCTCCTTCCACATCGACCTTGATCAGGTCCACCGGTTCGTCCTGTTCGATAAGATCGTCCAGCCTGGCTTTGCGAACGAGGATCATCTCGAACACCGGATCCAATCGATCGTAGTCACGTTTCAACAGACCGCTGTATCCGGGAGAGTTGACCACGTGATGAAATCGCGCTTCACCGTTTTCATCGCTCAAGGCCACCTGATGGATCTTCGCCCGGGGGAAACGTTGTCGCAAGGCCTGGGCGAGCCGGGGCAAGGGTTCGAAAGCGTGGTGTCGTCCCTTTGGGGCCAGGGATACCATCTCTTGAAGCACATCTCCTTCGTGGGCTCCCACATCCACGCACCCGGAATCCTGGGCCAGGATTCGTTTCATCACTTCCATGGTTTGGATGTCGTATCGTTTCACGTCTTCGGTGATGATGGCCTCGTCCAGCCCAGGCTCTTCTTCGGATGGCGCATGAAGGACAGGTCTTTTCACAAGGAAACCATGAAGTCTCCTCGCCATGGGTTCCAGAAAGGTACCCTTGATCCGTTTCTTGATTTGTTCCATGATCGGGCGTCACTATAGCATAGGTTTATGAGGGGCAAGGAGACCGTGCCATGTTTCCATTGAATCCAGCCAGGTACAGAGTGATCGATCTCTCATTTGAGGTTATTCCCGGCGCCCTTTCGGACCGTCCTTTCGATATGGAATTGGGTTTTCTCGCCGATGGAACCTATAAGTATGACATCAAGAACACGCACACGCATGTGGGAACCCATGTGGAAGCCTCTGCCCATTTCTTTGAGGATGGCGCCTCCATCGAGAAGTATCCTTTGGACTCGTTCTATGGCAGGGGGGTTTTGCTTCAGGTGGATTTGCCTGAGGATCAGGTCTGGATCGATGCACGATATGTGCGGGAACGAATCGGGACACTTCTGGGGGAAGGGGACATTGTTGTGGTGCGTCATGCTGAGCCCAATTGTCCGAAGAAAGAGAAGCATCTCGCCGAAGACGTGGCTCATTATTTCAAGAGCATGAACGTAAAGATGATGGTCCTGGGACAAAACTGCGGCATGGGGCCGACTGTGGAGCAGGGACGTCGCTTCCATGAGATTCTCATGAGGCAGACGACCTTCGTGGAGATCGTGAGAAACCTGGAACAGATCCAACGGGAGGAGTTTTTCTTCATGGCCCTTCCTATCCTAATTCAAGGCGTGGACAGCTCCTGGTGCCGAGCCATCGTGATCGAGGAAAGGGGATAAGCCTTCAGCGAACTCGAAGTGGGGGAATCCCATAGGGCCTCCGGTTCGGGAGGAGGCTTGTTTCACGCTCTGGAGGATTCGGTTCGTGGTTTCATAGCATCGTTTCGCTGTAGGCCAGTCCTTCTCTATCAGGGCTTGATCCCCCTGCTCCAAGAGCGCTTCGCTCCGCTTGATTCGCTGGGTAATGTTGCCCCGGCTCATACAGCCCCCGATCACTGCTAGGATCAACAGAAAAACCCCGGTATCTCTTGTGGTGGGTCGTTTCATCTCACACAGCTTTCTAGAAAGACCGTTTCTTGATGAAAGCAACCAGTTCATCCAGATCCGCGTAGGCCAGCCCGATGGCTGTGTCCGCGCATCCATAGTACAAGGAGATGCGTCGGGTGGTTTCATCGACCAACATGGCATTGGGAAAGACCACATTGGGCACGAAACCCACGCGTTCGTATAGTTCGGTCGGAGAGAGCAGATAGTCCCTGGTTCGATACAAGACCTTCCAGGGTTCGTCTCGGTCCAGAATGGCGCCCCCTGCGCTGTACACATAGCCTGAGCAGGTCAGCACCACTCCATGATAGATGAGCAACCAGCCTTCATCGATCTCATAGGGGACAGGTCCTGCTCCCACCTTGAGGCTTTGCCAGCCGCCCCGGGGTCCGAAGACGTGGCGATGTTTTCCCCAATGGATCAAGTCTGGACTGGTGCAATAGTAGATGTCTCCAAAAGGGGTATGTCCGTTGTCGCTGGGTCGGTGCAACATGGCGTAATGTCCCTGGATCTTGCGGGGGAACAGGACTCCGTTGCGATTGAAAGGAGGGAAGCAATTGCAGATCATCTCGAAGGATTGAAAATCCAGGGTGGAGGCCAGTCCAATGGTGGGACCATGGTAATCGTTACACCACGTGACATAGTAGGCGCCCTCGATCTTTGTGATCCTGGGATCGTATCCAAAACCCTGGCTGACATATTCCGGATCTTGTGAATGGATTCGAACGCGGTCAGGCTCGATCTTCCAATGGATAGAATCATCGCTCCAGCCCACGTGCAATTCCATTTCGATGGCCTGGGAATCCACGCGAAAAACTCCCACGTAGCCCTCCTCAAAAGGCAGAACTGCACTATTAAAGATTCCATTGGCAGAAGGCAGATCCTTGGCGGTCACGATAGGATTGCCCTCGTAACGTTTGAAGATCATTTCGTTGGCCATGGTCATCCTCTCTTTTTGAGCAAGGCTGCGATTTCCTGAATGCATTCATTATAGAACGCCTTGATAGGTCCATGGAAACTTGGGCATTGAATTTTTTCGAGGGGCAAGGCCATACTACAGGTCAGGGGATTTTCTCCAAGATTCATGACGAGGTTCAGGAGGTTGTATTGAAGAACATGGGATCGCTTGGTTCAAGGCTGCAAGGCAGGGGAATCCATGTTCAGCGGGACGCCTCTTTTCGGAACTGGACCACCTTTCGGGTCGGGGGATCCATGGCGTGTCTCGCGCAGCCCTGCAGCGAAGAACAGCTCCTGGAAAGCCTCAGGGCCTTCAAGGAAGCAGGGGAGATTCCCCGCGTGCTTGGCAACGGCTCCAACATCCTTGCCGGGGACGAACCCCACCAGGGGGCTGTCCTTCATTTGGCCGGGGCCTTTCGATCCTTTCGATTTCAAGGAACTCGGATGGTTGTCGGGGCCGGGGCTCTCTTGCCCCACGTCGCCTTGGCCGCGTGCAGGCAAGGACTGGCCGGGCTGGAACTTTTGGCAGGCATTCCCGGCAGCGTGGCCGGGGCGGTTCTCATGAACGCTGGATGCGAAGGGGCTGAGTTGGGAGATTGCGTCGAACAGGTTCATGGCTTTGACCTGGACGGGACTTCGAGGTGTTGGACCCGGGATGAGATGACATGGGCCTACCGGGATTCCGTATTTCAACACATATCAGGATTCGTGATCCTGACCGAAATTTCCCTTCGACTTGTCCCGGGAAAGAGCGAGGAACTTCTTGAGAAGAGACGGTCCGTTCTTCGCCTTCGTCGAGGCAAATTCCCGTTGTCAAGCTTCTCCGCGGGCAGCTTCTTCCGAAGGACATCCGAGGGACCCGCGGGTCTTCTGTTGGATCGAGCCGGGATGAAGGGGGAGAGGGAAGGGGATGCCGAGATCTCCCGAATGCACGCCAATTTCATCATCAATAGAGGAAACGCCACATGCCTGGATGTCTTGCGGCTGGCCAGTCGAGCCTCAGCCAGTGTGCGGACGCGCTTCGGCGTGGACCTGGTGCCTGAGGTCTGTCTTTGGAACAGTTCCAGGGCTTCAGTCCACCTCTGAGAGAAGGGCTTCCACCGCCTCTTTCCCGATATGGGCCTGGAAACAGGCCTCGTATTCCCTGCTTTCCTCCGGCTCCAGCTCGATGAGACGTCCCTCTTCCTCTTCCACGAGCGCGCCTTCCACCTTGGATGTGCTCCCTTCCAGCCCGCAGACCTGGAAATCCATCCTGAGGCATTTCCACTGGACCAGGAGGGGAAAGCCAGGTCCGTAGGCGACGGAGAGGGCCTTTTCCCTGTCTTCATGGACGATCGCCATCCTGCAGAAACCTCGAGAATCCCTTGCCGGCCAGTGATAGAAGACCTGCTCCTGGAAAAGGGGTTCCGAAGGACCGAACCGCCTGAAGTCCCTCAAATGCTCCTCCGCCGCGTCGTCCCTGGGTTCTGTCTTCTGAAGTCGTCCATGCAAGGTTCCATGAGGGGACAAAGGGTTGCAGTTGGCGTGAAACATGTACATGTGGGTGCAGGATCTTTCTCTGCTATCGTTGATCACCGTATCCTTGACGGTCACCATGGATTCCGCGGGGAGGAATATCGTTTTCGTCTCGATTCGAAGAAGAGGGCCGAAAAGGGATTCAAAGAGAAGGGTGCCTTGGACCAGGCCCATCCCATCGTGAAGTTCCATGAGAACGTCTCTGGCCGGGGTAAAGGAAACGGAGCCGTGAAGGGGGTGTTCTCCTTCCGGTCCTCCGATGTGAAAAGGACCTGCCCGAAACATGCCTTCCTTCGCGGTTGCGAGAAGGTTCATGTCTCGTGCCTCCAGGAAAGTCGGGGATACATGCTGGGAGACGGGAGATGTCCAGAAGATGTCCAAGCCGGCAAGACGAAGACTCGCTATGCCCATGCCCCGGGTTTTCACCAGACTGATGTAGTCGAGTCCCTCCTCCATCTCGAGATCCCCCAGCTCGAGGATTTCCAGGTCCCTTTCCAAGCCATCGTACAGCGTTCTCTTCCTGGCGATCAGTCCGTCCTCTTCCTCCTGGAAATCTTTTCGGTCCACGATTCTTCTCATGAATGTGCTCCTCGTCTGGTCTCTAGGTTAAGAGCCCTCCTTGTTGTTCCTGGATGAGTTCTGGATGTTCTGGCGACCAGGACTGTCCTGTGCCCGCAACCGTGCGCCTTGATTCTGCACGATGATGTCCTGCGGTACAAGATGATTCACCGCCTCCTCCCCGGCCCGCGTGAAGTCCTCGACCTGTTCTGGTTCCCGGAGAGTTCGCCCGGAGTGGGTCCGCCCGGGATGGGTCCCTTGAAGGATCGGTTCAGGTCCAGGATAATGATAAATCCTTATGTCTGAATTGCCTCCTCCCCTTCCAAGATTGGATCCGTTGACAGGCGCTCGTGTTCCATGGATTCCTGTGCAGCCCCCCTTGCCACGCCCCAACCTGAGGCTGCATATGGGGCTCTTTTTTTTGACGGTCCTGACTACCTTCCTGAGTCAATGCTGGAGCGATCCCTGGAATTTCTGGGAAGCGGCGAAGAACGGGATGTGGTACGCCGTACCGCTCATGACTATTCTGCTTTGTCATGAGTCCGGGCATTTCATGATGTGCCGTCGATACGGGGTCCCATCGACCCTTCCCTATTTCATTCCCTTGCCTCCCGGGGTGGGAATCTTCGGGACCATGGGCGCGGTCATCAAGATGAGCGGCTTTATGCCCAGCAGGAAAGCGATCTTCGATATCGGCGCGGCAGGTCCTTTGTTCGGCTTTGTTCTGTGCATCCCTTGCGTGGCTGCTGGTCTGGCCATGTCGGAGGTGAAGGAACTGGGTCCGGAGACGGAGCACATGCTTCAATTCGGAGAACCCCTGATTTTCAAATATATCTCCAAGGTTGTGATCGGAGATCTCCGTGAGAACACCGATATCTTCCTGCATCCGCTGGCTTTCGCCGGTTGGGCCGGGATCTTCGTGACAGGACTCAACCTCATTCCTTTGGGCCAATTGGATGGGGGACATATCCTTTACGCGCTTCTAGGGGACAAGGCGAACGGTCTGTTCAAAATCGGAATCGGCCTCTTTATCGTCGCGGCTGTGTTGTGGTTTCCTCCCTACCTTTTGTTCGGCTTGCTTCTCACCTTGTTTGGCAGAAGGCATCCTCCTGCTTTCGACAATATAACGCCCATCGGGAAGGGACGTGCCATCTTGACCGTGCTCATGATGGGAATCTTCTTTATCAGCTTCACGTTGCGGCCCATCAGAATACCCGGCGCGACGGAAGGTCTATGGAGCGTTTTTTTTTAAGGCGGTGCAACATGGATGCAATACCACATCTTTCATCCCATGGGACGGGATCTTTCGAAAGAGATCACTTCAAGAAGTTGGGCGAGAACGTGATCTTCGAACCCGGGTGCCTGGTCTTTCATCCGGAGAGGATCGAGATCGGGGACCGTGTCTATGTGGGTCATTATGCCATCCTCAAGGGATATCACAAGGGGCTCTTGAGAATCGGAAACGGGACATGGATAGGGCAGGGCGCTTTTCTGCACGCGGCAGGCGATTTGCTGCTGGGAGAACGGGTGGGGGTCGGGCCCGGGGTCAAGATCATCACCTCCTTTCATGAGGAGGGGAAAGGCACACAACCCGTGATGGACGGTGTTCTTTGCTTCAAGAGCGTGGTGGTGGAAGATGGCGCGGACATTGGAGTGGGCGCTATCGTGCTTCCCGGGGTTCGGGTGGGAAAAGGAAGCCTGATCGGCGCCGGATCCGTGGTGACCCGGGATGTAGAGCCGGGTTGGATCGTTGCGGGGAATCCGGCGCGTCCCTTGCGCAGACGAGGACAACCATCTTGAAGCGCCAGGCTACATACGCGTTGTTCGGATCTCTTCTCATGGGATTCGCTCAGGCCGCCGAGATTCGTGAGATTCGATGGGGTGGACAGGTCATAAGCGTGTACGAGCTGTTGGAGATCGATTTCAACGCGGATGGAATCTGGGTGAATCCTTTCGATCCGGACCAGGTAGTGATCAATCTGATGGTGATGCAACCCAGTGGAATCCAGATCCAATTGCCCGCTTTCTACTACCAGGACTACCAGGAAGACATGGTGGAAGGAGAGCAACGCCTGTCGCCTTTGGGGGAAGGGCATTGGAAGGTCCGTTTCGTTCCCCTGGAAACAGGAAGACATCGGTTAAAACTCGTGGCCCGGGATCGATCTGGCGCGGCTTATTCCCCTGAGGTGGCCCTGGAGTGTCTTCCTGCCAGAAGATCGGGATATCTGCGTGTTATTCCCGGGGCCGTTCCTCGATTTTATCTGGAACCGGACCAATCGTTTGTTGCCATCGGCCAAAGCCTCTGTGGCGTCTATTCCTGGAACATGGATCTCTGGGAGAGCATGTACCGCTCACTGCACGATTCTCATGCCAACTTCGTGAGGGTATGGATGGGACCTTTCAATGGTTTGGCTTTGGAGATGGGGGGATGGGAAGCCTGCAGGTCGCCTGGAGAGTATGATCTAGCTGCCGCCTGGCGTTTGGACCATGTGCTGCGGCAAGGCCTGGATCTCGGGATTCTGCACATGCTTGTCCTGGATTCCTTTCACTCTCTGCGTAAGATGGATCCTGAATCAGGCTGGACATTTCAAGCGTATGCCACGGAAAACGGAGGTTTTTTGGAGAATCCTTCCGATTTTTTCACCCACCCGGAGGCCAGGAGGTTGTATCGGAACCGGTTAAGATACATCGTGGCTCGCTGGTCCGCTTTTCCATCCTTGGGCGTCTGGGAACTCTGGAACGAAGTGGATCGGGTCGAAGGATTCGACGTGGAGAAGGTCCAGGCGTGGCACAAGGAAATGGCCAGGTATCTTCGACGATTGGACGTTTATAGGCATCCTATCACGACCAGTTTTCATCGATGGGAAGGAGTGCGGGAGATCGATTCCCTCGAGGAGATCGAGATCCTTCAGACACATGTTGACGGATGTTCCAACATCCATCAGTTTTTCAAGGATCGCTCTGTCGAAAAGAGGGGAACTTACCCTGGGAAACCGCATTGGGTCACGGAGTTCGGCATCGGATTTCCCACGGAGAACCCTTTGGGCATGGATTCCTGGAAGGTGGATTCGGATGGAAGAGGTCTACGGGAAGGACTCTGGGCCGGGCTTTTCTGCGGGGACGCGGCCGCGGGTCTCATTCGTTATGGTGCAAACCAGGTGGACAGGCTGGATCTATACAAATCGTACAGGGCGTTTTTCGGTTTCATGGCCGGGATCGAATTCCACAAAGAGACATGGCGGTTCGCGGACGCCAGGTGCTCCTGGTTGGGTGATTCGCCTGTTCAGAAGGGGAAGAGCCAGTCGGATTCCAAAGATCAGCTCCCTGTCCCCGTATTTCGCCTGTTGGCCAGCCGCGAAAGAATCCTGGGCTGGACTGTTCTGGAGCAAAGAAACTGGTTCCACAGGGCTCAAGGGATCCAGGTCCAAGGAATGGGGAGAATCATGGTGGAGATCGAGGGTGTCATGGATGGCAGGTGGCAGATCATCTGGGTCGATCCGGCTTCAGGCCAGAGCCTGGATAGTACAGGATGTCTGGCTGCTTTCGGTACCCTTAGCTTCAGCTCGCCTCCTTTCGAATTTGATCTGGCTTTTCGCGCGGAATGGATGGGATAGAAAGAGGCGTAAGGTCCCTCGGCCAGGTTTCCCAGCCAGGGGATCGCCTTGATAGAGGTTTTCAAGGAGGAAAGGAGAGGCTACATGCAATCGATGGCACTTGTCATGCTCCTGTCAATGGCATCAGGCCAGAGGGAGGAGCCTTCCTGGAGGCTCCCTCTGGCCGAAAAGGAGCGGATCATCGAGGAGAACATCGTTCGACGTCACAACATCCTGGGGTTGTATCCTTCCCAGGTGGAAGTGCCCCTGGACGGGAGGGAAGTGGACAACACGACCTTGGGCATCGGAAACATCGCCCATTCCGTGGCCTGGACCTCCAATTACCTGGCTGGGGCCTGTTACCGATATGCGTTCCTGAAGAAGAGTGGCGCCCCCAAGAAGGATGTGGAATCGGCTCGAAGAAGGGCGGACGAATTGTTCGAGGCCGTGTACCGCTGTCAGCTTGTCACAGGGGTCAGGGGACTTCTCTCCAGAGGGTATGCGATCGGTCACGGAGAATCCTATGAAGAGAGATGGGATGCCAGCACCCGGGACGATTGGTATCAGGGTGCCGGGG
>Ga0114946_10000008_pt1 | contig 100324 bp, 86 predicted proteins | sample WalLakDeSediment_FD_88676 | JGI IMG/M metagenome (GOLD analysis project Ga0114946, IMG submission 88676) | Lake sediment microbial communities from Walker lake, Nevada to study Microbial Dark Matter (Phase II) - Walker Lake 11/02/13 Deep Sediment | ecosystem: Environmental > Aquatic >... | reverse complement strand
GTAAAAAAACATACTTTTGCAAAAATTTAAAACCCCAGTTATACTATGTATTGGACGCTGGAATTAGCCTCAAAACTCGAAGACGCGCCATGGCCCGCCACCAAGGAAGAGCTTATTGACTTTGCCCTTCGCTCGGGAGCACCTATGGAAGTGATTGAAAACCTGCAGGAAATCGAAGATGAGGGCGATGTATACGAAAGTATTGAAGACATCTGGCCCGATTACCCCACAAAGGATGATTTCTTCTTTCACGAGGATGAGTATTAACAAAAGCTTTTCGCAAAACCATAAAACCGGCGCTTGCGCCGGTTTTTTTTTTACCCAAAGATTCATGCAGCCTTTCTTTATTTTTCAGGCTAATTGAATTACCTTTGCTAATCTGAAAAAAACCGCAATCAGATAATAAAAACGACCCATATCATATTATGCTCAGCATCGTAAAAAAACTCTTCGGAAGCAAGACTGACCGCGACTTCCGTGAGGTCAAACCTCTTCTGGACCAGACCCTCCAGGCCTACCACACCATAAAACAACTCGACAACGACCAGCTTCGCGCCAAGACGCAGGAGTTCCGCCAGCGCATCCAGGAAAATGTGCAGGCCGAACAGGATCAAATTGACCAGCTGCGCCGCCAGATCGAAGAAGACTTCGCCATGGACGTGGAGGAGAAGGAACGCCTGTACAACCAGATCGACGCCCTGGAAAAGGTGCAGGACGAAAAAACCGAGGAAGTGCTTAAGCTTATTCTTCCCGAAGCCTTTAATGTAATTAAGGAAACCGCCCGCCGCTTTAAGGAAAATGCCGAGGTGGTGGTTACTGCCAACGAAATGGACCGCGACCTGGCCGCCACCCGCCCCAGCATTACCATACAGGGCAGTTCGGCCATTTACAAGAACGAGTGGATGGCCGGCGGCAATATGATTACCTGGGACATGGTGCATTACGATGTGCAGCTCATAGGCGGTATTCACCTGCACAAAGGCAAAATTGCCGAAATGGCTACCGGTGAAGGTAAAACCCTTGTGGCTACCCTGCCGGTATATCTCAATGCCCTTCCGGGGAAAGGGGTGCATATTGTTACCGTGAACGATTACCTTGCCAAGCGTGACTCCGAGTGGATGGGTATGCTGTTTGAGTTTCATGGGCTCAAGGTCGACTGTGTCGACAAGCACGAGCCCAATTCTGCCGAAAGGCGTCGCGCCTACCTGGCCGACATTACTTATGGCACCAACAACGAATTTGGCTTCGACTACCTGCGCGACAATATGGCCCGCAACCCCGAAGAGCTGGTGCAGCGCAAGCACAATTATTCAATCGTGGATGAGGTCGACTCCGTGTTGATCGACGATGCCCGGACGCCCCTTATCATTTCGGGTCCTACGCCCCAGGGCGATAAGCACGAATTTCACGAGCTCAAGCCCAAGATCGAACGCCTGGTCAATGCCCAGCGCTCGCTCGTCACCAATATGCTGGCCGAGGGCCGCAAGCTGCTGCTGGGAGGCGAAGGCCAGACCGACGAGAAAAAAGGCGGGGAGCTTTTACTGCGTTGCCACCGCGGCCTGCCAAAAAACAAAGCACTTATCAAACTGCTCTCCGAGCCCGGCATGAAGTCCGTCCTGCAGAAGACCGAAAACTTCTATATGCAGGAGCAAAATAAGCACATGCACATTATCGACGACGAGCTTTATTTCGTTATCGAAGAACGAAACAACTCCATTGAGCTAACTGAGAAAGGCATCGACCTGATCACCAGTCAGACCGACGACCCCAACTTCTTTATTTTGCCCGATATGGGCTCGGAAATTGCCGAGATTGAAAAAGCAGGACTTTCGCACCAGGAGAAGCTGGAAAAAAAGAACGTACTTCTTAGCGACTTTTCTGTTAAGAGCGAGCGCGTTCACACCATAAACCAGCTGCTAAAGGCCTACACTTTGTTCGAAAAAGACACCGAATACGTGATCATGGACAACAAGGTAAAGATCGTCGATGAGCAGACCGGCCGCATTATGGAAGGGCGCCGCTACAGCGATGGGCTGCACCAGGCCATCGAAGCCAAGGAAAACGTGAAGGTGGAAGCTGCCACACAGACTTATGCCACCATTACCCTGCAGAACTATTTCAGGATGTACCGGAAACTTGCCGGTATGACGGGTACGGCCGAAACCGAAGCAGGAGAACTCTGGGACATCTACAAGCTGGATGTGGTGGTGATACCCACCCATCGTCAGGTAGTGCGCAATGACCGCGAAGATATGGTGTTCAAAACCAAGCGCGAAAAATACAATGCCGTCATCGACGAGATCAGTGAGTTAGTCAATGCCGGTCGTCCGGTGTTGGTAGGTACCACTTCCGTGGAAATATCGGAGCTGCTCAGCCGCATGCTCAACCTGCGTAAGATCAGGCACAACATCCTGAACGCCAAGCAGCACCAGAAGGAAGCCCAGATCGTGGCTGATGCTGGTAAACCTGGTACGGTGACCATTGCCACCAACATGGCCGGTCGTGGTACCGACATTAAGCTCGGGCACGGGGTCAGGGAAGCAGGTGGTTTGGCCATTATTGGCACCGAACGCCACGAATCGCGCCGTGTCGACCGTCAGCTGCGCGGCCGTGCCGGCCGTCAGGGCGACCCCGGCTCCTCGCAGTTCTTCGTCTCGCTCGAAGACGACCTCATGCGCATCTTCGGCTCCGAACGCATCTCCAAAATCATGGACCGCCTCGGACTGCAGGAAGGGGAGGTGATTCAGCACAGCATGATCACCAAATCCATTGAGCGTGCCCAGAAAAAGGTGGAAGAGAACAACTTCGGCATACGTAAGCGACTGCTCGAATACGACGACGTGATGAACGCCCAACGCGAGGTGATCTACCGCAAGCGCCGCAACGCCCTCTTCGGTGAGCGCCTGGCTGTGGATATCGTAAACATGATGTACGACACCTGCGAGCAGATGGTCATAGATGGGCAGGAGCAGGGCGATCACGAAGCCTTCGAAATGAATGTGCTGAAAACCTTCGGCATTGAGTCGCCCTTCGAAACCCAGGAGTTACTTGACAGCAAAGCCGAAAAGCTCACCGAAAAGCTTTACGAAAAAGCCGTTGTGAACTATAAGACCAAAAACGAAGGCATCGCTGCTTCGGCTTTCCCTGTCATTAAAGATGTGTTTGAAAGGGCTGCCGCCCAATACGAAAACATTGCCATTCCGATTACCGATGGTCACAAGAACATCAACGTGGTGGCCAACCTCAAAAAGTCTTACGAAACCCAAGGCCGCGAGGTAGCGCTCAGCATCGAAAAGAGCATCACCCTGGCCATTATCGACAATTCCTGGAAAGAGCACTTGCGCGAGATGGACGACCTGAAGCAATCCGTTCAGGGCGCTGCCTACGAGCAGAAAGACCCGCTGCTCATATACAAGTTCGAATCGTTCGAGCTCTTCAAGCGCATGATCACCAAGGTAAACAAGGACATTATTGCCTTCCTGGTAAAGGCCAGGCTGCCTATTCAGAACGCCGACCAGGTGCAGCGTGCCGCTGCGCCCGAGCGCACCGACATGAGCCGCCTGCAAACCGGCCGCAGCGACGTTCCCGGTGGCGGACAACGCCGCAGTGAACCCGTCAGGGTAGAAAAGAAGGTCGGCCGAAATGAACCTTGTCCCTGCGGAAGCGGGAAGAAATACAAGCACTGCCACGGAGCTGGTGCCTAAAATAAATCTTTGTTATGTTTGTTTCTGAAACACAACTTAGGGTAAGATACGGCGAAACTGACCAGATGGGCTTTGCCTATTACGGAAATTATGCCCTGTACTTTGAGGTGGGCAGGGCCGACGCCATGCGCCGGCTAGGGATGACCTACCGGCAGATGGAAGGAAAAGGCGTGTATATGCCCATTGCGCAAATGACCGTGAAGTACCTGCGGCCGGCGCGCTACGACGACCTGCTTACCATCCGGACCATTGTTAGGGATATTCCCACCTCAAGAATGATCTTCGATTACGAAGTTTACAACGAGGATGGAACCCTGCTTTGCCAAGGCAACACGGTGCTGGCTTTCATAAAATACGAAAACCACCGGCCCTGCCCGGCACCCCACTGGTTCCTGGAAAAGCTGGTCCCTGAAATGGAAAAAAATAAACAAGCATCCAACTAAATCCCCCTATTATTATGGATATGGACATTTTTCTGGGCGAGAACCAACGTGTGGAAGCCCATTACAAAGGCTTTGTGATAGCGTCAGACCAGCCAGCAGCAGCGGGTGGCGACAACAGCGCCCCGGCGCCTTTCGACCTTTTTCTGGCCTCAATAGGCACCTGTGCCGGCTATTACGTGAAAGCATATTGCCAGCAAAGGGGTTTGCCCACCGAAGGCATTCGCCTGGTGCAAAAAATGCATCGCAGCATGGAAACGCGCATGATCAGTGCCATTGAGATCAACATCATTGTCCCGGCTGACTTTCCTGAGCGCCACCGTGAGCCACTGATCAAAGCCGCAAACGCCTGCGCCGTGAAAAAGCACATTGCCAATGCGCCCGAATTTATTTTGAACACCCTTACTGAATAAATTTATGGGCATGAAAACTCTGGTACTCGGCGCAAGCCCAAATACTTCGCGCTATTCCAACAGGGCCATAAAAAAGCTGCTGGCATACGGCCACGAAGTTTATGCCATTGCAAAAAGGGCAACTACCATCGATACGGTTGAGGTGCAAACAGGACAGCCCAAACTGCAGGGAATACACACCGTTACCCTGTACCTCAACCCCGATAATCAGGAGGAATACCTGGATTATATCATTCGGCTGAAGCCCAGGCGCATTATTTTTAACCCCGGCACCTGGAACCCTAAACTTGTCAAATTGGCCAAGGAGGCCGGCATCGAGACAGAAGAAGACTGCACCCTGGTGATGCTTGACATGGACCTGTTTTAGCAATCAAATAAAAGTTAAAAATAAGACCAAAATAATGGATACCAAGAATCTGGGTTTCGACTCAAAACTTATTCATGCGGGAACTTTTGAAGATCAGTTTGGAAGCGCCACCGTGCCCATTTATCAAACTTCTACTTTTAGGTTCAAAAATGCCGATCACGGCGCGGCTTGCTTTGCTGGTGAATCCGAGGGTTATATCTATACCCGCATCAACAACCCCACCATCGATGCCCTCGAAAAGCTGGTGGCCGAACTTGAAAATGGTTACCGTGCCATTGCCGTCAGCTCGGGCATGGGCGCTGTCAATACCATTTATATGGGATTACTCAGCCAGGGCGACCATATGATCAGCTCCGCCGCAGTGTATGGGCCCTCCAGAGTGGTTATGGAAAAGCATTATTCGCGCTTTGGTGTGGAATCGACCTATGTAGACACTTCCAATGCGGAAAATATCCGCAAGGCCATTAGGCCCAACACCAAAATGATATTTATTGAAACCCCGGCCAATCCTACCATGGACATTTCCGATTTGGCTGAAGTGGTGGCCATTGCCCGTGAGCACAACCTGATTACCGTGGCCGACAACACCTTTTGCAGCCCTTATCTGCAGCGTCCGCTCGATTTTGGCTTCGATGTGGTGTTTCACAGCATCACCAAGTTTATGAATGGGCATGCCGATGTTGTGGGCGGCATTGTGGTAAGCCGCGAAAAAAAGTTCGACAGCATTTTGCGTCCCATGATGATCAACCTGGGCTGCAACATGGACCCGCATCAGGCTTACCTGGTAATCCGTGGCCTGAAAACCCTTTCGCTTCGCGTGGAACGTTCGCAGCAGAGCGCCGAAAAAGTTGCCCAATACCTCTCCGACCATCCCAAAATTGAATGGGTTAAATATCCCGGGTTAAAGGATCACCCCCAGCACGAGCTTGCCATGAAGCAGATGGCCGGACCGGGTGCCATGATCAGTTTTGAAGTCAAAGGTGGGATTAAAGCTGGCAAGGTGCTCATGGACAACGTGAAGCTTTGCATGCTGGCCGTTTCTCTGGGTGGTGTTGAAACACTAATTCAGCACCCTGCAAGCATGACACACTCCAAAATGGCCGCTGCTGACCGTCTCAGCGCCGGCATAACTGATGGTCTGGTGCGTTTCTCGGTAGGCATAGAAAACGTGGAAGATATCCTGGCCGACCTGGAGCAGGCACTGACGCGCATCTGATCGCAGCATTTTTGGGTTTTTGCTGCAGGATGCATGCAGAAGTTTAATAATTTTACATGTTCAGGGCTGAAATATTATAGCCAGCCCTGCCAAAAACCATGCAAAAACTCCGTGGCCTATTCATAACCATACTTTGCCTGAGCCTGGCACAGGCTGCCTTTTCGCAAAGGGTAGGGGTGGTGCTCAGCGGAGGCGGCGCCAAAGGGGTGGCCCATGTGGGGCTTCTGAAGGCCCTGGAGGAGAACAACATCCCCATCGATTATATTGCAGGAACCAGCATGGGCGCCATTATCGGCGGCATGTATGCCAGCGGCTTCTCGCCCGATAGCATCGAAAAAATCGTCACCAGCGTCGAGTTCCAGTCGTGGGCTCTGGGTACCATCGACGAGGAGTACAACTTCTATTTTAAGCTTCTCCCCGAAAACGCATCATGGATATCGTTGAAATTTACGGTGGATTCGGTCTGGCAGCACCAGCTTCCTACCAGCCTGGTCTCGCCCGTACAGATGGACTTTGCCGGGGTGCAATATCTTTCGGCAGTCAATGTAGCCTCGCGCGAAAACTTCGACAGCCTGTTTATCCCATTCCGTTGTGTAGCTGCCGATATTGAACGAAAGGTACCTGTGATCTTCAGCCGCGGAAAAATCTATCCCGCCATCAGGGCTTCCATGACCTATCCTTTTGTTTTCAGACCCATCCGTATCGATGGCCGCCTACTGTTCGACGGGGGCATTTACAACAACTTTCCCGTCGATGTCATGATCGAAGACTTTAATCCCGACTATATCATAGGCAGCGTGGTGGCCCAAAACTTTCAGCCCCCAACTGAAGACAACATCCGCTCGCATTTGGAAAACCTGCTGGTATTTCAAACCGACTATGACATTCCTCCTGCCAAGGGAATCCTTATCAGACCTGACATTCCGCAAGTGAGTGTTACTGACTTTTCGCGCTCAAGATCAATCCTTGACTCAGGTTATGTGGCTACCCTTAAGGTAATCGCTGAAATAAAAGAGCGGGTTTCCAGGGAGGTTTCCACCGCTGAGCGGGAAAATAAGAGGCAAGCATTTACAGCCAAAAAACCTCCTGTGGTGGTCGACCGGATTTTCCTCAGAGGGGTAAACGAGGCCCAGATGGATTATGTATACAAGATCCTTTACGAACGAAAGCCAAAACCCATAGAAGAAATTAAGGTAGAATACTTCAAGCTGCTGGCGGAGGAACACATTGAACTGATTGTTCCTTCGGTAGAGTTTAACCGCAATACAGGGTATTACGATTTATACCTTGACATTACCCTCGACAAAAATCTGGTGCTTCAGTTTGGCGGCAACGTGTCGAGCAGCCCTGTTAACTTCACTTTTCTCGAAGCACAATACCGTCGCCTTGGTTTTAAAGCTTACACCGGGGTGGCCAACGCCTTTATCGGGCGGTTTTACAACTCCGTTTACCTCATGGGACGAATGGGCTTTCCTACCAAGCTGCCTTTCTTTCTCCAGGGGAGTTATACCCTCAATAATTTCAACTTTTTCCAGACCAATACCCTGTTCTTTCAGGATCAGACACCGGCCTACCTGCGTATCAACCAAAACTTTCTGAACCTAAAGGCTGGATTTCCGGCACGCTATACCGGAAAAATTCTGGTCGGAGCCACCACTGGGATTACCCGCCACAGTTATTATCAAACCAACCAGTTTGCGCGCACCGACACCACCGACCGCACCAACTTCACCTTTTTCAGCCCTTATGTAGTATTCGAACGCAGCACCTTAAACCGCAAGCAGTATGCACATCAGGGCACTTTCCTTTCCGTAAACGGGCGCTACGTTACCGGCCTCGAGCAACACACCCCGGGTTCCACCTCACCCTTAACGGAAGGTTCCCGAAAAAAACATGACTGGTGGCAGCTGCGCCTCGAATATCAAAATTATTTTACCCGTAGCGATAACATCAGGCTGGGTCTGCACTCCGAACTCATGCTTTCCAATAAAAGCTTGTTTAGCAATCATACCAGCAGCCTGCTTACCGCTCCCGCATTTGACTATGTGCCTGAAACCAGGGGCATTTTCCTGCCCAACTACCGCGCCAACAGCTTCGCTGCATTCGGCCTCAAGGGCATTTACACCATGGGGCGCAATACAGATTTTCGGCTTGAAGGCTATATTTTTCAGCCCTTACGGGAGATAAGAAGAGGTCCCGAGAACATGCCATTTCTGGGAAAGGCACTCGATAAGCGATACTTTCTCCTGTCCTCTACCCTGGTAGCAAATTCCCCCTTGGGACCTGTGTCAGTTACTCTCAACTATTATCACAAGTACGAAGTGCCCTTTTCTGTCTCGCTCAATTTTGGCTACCTTATTTTTAACCAAGGTCCGCTACATTAAGTCGCTTGCCCTTTAATGGGTTAAAAATGAACAAAAAACATTGCCGACCATGTCAAAATATTTATAATTTTGTGGGCTCCCGCAAAACGGGACTTGCTGATACCGGAATTATGGTGTACACACTTTTGAAGTGTTTTTAGCGAAGATTTGCTCTACAACTTTAATTAGTATTAATTTTTAATTTTTTTCTTCATGGATAAGAAGGAACAACTGGACCCCAAAGCTGACAAACCCGTTGACCAGCAGGGGGATGAGAGTCTGAAAGCTGAAACCTCAGCACCAACAAACGAAACAGAAACCAGCCAGGAGCTGCCCACAGAAGAAGCAGAGAACCCTGAGCCAAAAACGGTAGAGGAAGAAACGGTCGAAGACATTACGTCGGAGTCCGAACCTGCCGAAGAACCGGCCAAAGAGCCTGAAGCTGCTGAAGAACTGACCGAAGAGACCGAGGCTGCTGAAGAACCGGCCGAAGAGGCAGAAGCTGCTGAAGAACTACCAGAGGAGCCCGAAACTGCCAAAGAGCCTGCCCCGGAAACAGAAAACACCCCCGAAGCAGAGGTGAAGGACGTTCTTGAAGAAGTAGAAGACGCCGGAGTTGAGGCCGAAAAAAACCAGGAGCCCGTCCTGGAGGAGGAAACATCAACTGAGCCAGTCAGCGAAGAAACCCCTGAGCCCATCCAGGAGCCGGCACCTGAAATGGAAGCTGAACCTACCGAAGAAATTCTAACTGAAGAAGTTTCAGCCGAGGAGAAGCCTGCTGAAGAATTTGTGGCTGAAGAAAAGCCTGCCGAAGAAGTTGAAGCTGAGGCTGAAACCACCGGAGAGGCGATAGAAACAAAAGTCGCAGCTGTTGCTCCCGTAGTAACTGACTCCGCAGAAGAGGATGAAGAGGAGGAAGAGGAGACAGAAGAAGCCACTGACGAAGAAGATGAGACCGAAGACCTCAATGTTCGTTATGGCAACATGAATCGTGAAGAACTGGTGCTGGTGCTAGAAGCCCTGGTGAAGCACGATGACATTAATTATATAAGAAAGCACATTGGATATATAAAAGCTGCTTTTCGCAAGCTGCTCAAGGACGAAAACCTGGACCACTTAGAGAAGTCCATTTCGACGGAAACTGAGGCTGCCGAAGGCGCAGAAACCCAGGAAGTTCAAGAAACTCAAGAAGTACCGGTTGATTCGCTATCAGAGCGCTTTGATGCGGCAATGGCCGTTTACAAGGAGAAAAAATACGTATTTGACCAGGCCCTAGAAAAGCAAAAACAAGAGAACCTTGAAGCCAAGGAGCGCATCCTCGAAGAGCTGCGCAATCTGATTGAGTCGGAAGAAGAACTTAAGAAAACTTACGACCAGTTCCGCGATCTTCAGGAGAATTGGCGCGATATTGGCGCTGTTCCCCAGGGGGCAAAAAACACACTCTGGAACAACTACCATTTCCTGGTTGAGAAATTCTTCGACAAGGTAAAGATCAATAAGGAGCTGAAGGATCTGGACCTGAAGAAAAACCTGGAGTTGAAAACCGAGCTTTGCGAAAAAGCCGAGGAGCTGCTGCTAGAACCTTCCATAGTTAAGTCGTTTCAGCGGCTGCAAAAATTTCATGAAGCCTGGAAGGAAACCGGGCCGGTTCCCAACGACAAAAAGGATGAGATATGGGAACGCTTCAGGGCTGCCACAGAAAAGCTGAATAAGCGCCGTCAGGAATACTACGACGGACTGCGCGATGAGCAGCAGAATAACCTGACCGCAAAGCTGGTGCTTTGCGAAAAGGCCGAACAACTGGCAGCCATCACACCCGAAACGCCCCGTCATTGGCAAGACCATACCAACCAGATCAACGAGCTGTTCAAGATGTGGAAAACCATTGGCTTTGCACCCAAGAAGGTGAACAACGAGGTGTGGAATCGTTTCCGCTCGGCACTCGATGGCTTTTTCCGCAACAAGAAGGACTTTTTCCAGAAGTTTAAGGACAACCAGACTGAAAACTACAACCAGAAGCTGAACCTTTGCCTGCAGGCCGAAGCCCTGAAGGAAAGCACCGACTGGCGCCGCACAACCGACGAGCTTATTGCCCTGCAACAAGAGTGGAAAAAGATCGGCACGGTGCCCAGCAAGTTTTCCGACAAAATATGGAAACGGTTCCGGGCTGCCTGCGATGAGTTCTTCAAGAAAAAAGCCGCCTACTTCTCAAATATTGGCGAGATGCAAGAAGAAAATCTCCAGAAGAAGAAGGATGTCATTGAGCAAATCAACAACCACCCCTACACCGAAGATAATGGTGAAAACCTGAAGGTCATCAATGAGTATCAGCGTGAATGGATGGATATTGGCCATGTGCCCATTAAGCAAAAAGACAAGATACAGGCCGAATACCGAAAGGTAATCGATGAGCAGTTCGAGAAGCTGGGCATCAGCAAAAAAGCCAAAAGCACCCTTTCGTTCCGCTCAAAGATCGAGAACATTAAAAACACGCCCAATGCCGACCATATCATTTACAAGGAAAGGAACTTTTTGCTGGGTAAAATCAGCACCCTTCAAAATGATATTAAAGTATGGGAAAACAACATTGGTTTCTTTGCTTCCTCCAAAAAAGCCGATATCCTGAAAAATGAGTTTGAAGAAAAGATAGAAAAGGCCAAACAGGAAATCACCATAATGGAAGAGAAACTGAAAATCCTCAGAGATTCATAACAAAATGGCCGGGTTTTTGCCCGGCTTTTTTTTACTGCAAAATATAATTCCCTTTCAAAAGTTATTCTTATAAAACTCCCAAAACTTTGAAAAAATGAAAAGGACCTTTTTGATTCTTGCCATAATCATGCTCACTGGCGGCGGTATACTGCATGCCCAGTCGAGCTTTGGCCTGAAAGCAGGCCTGAACTTCGCCAGCCTTTCCTCCACCGAAACAGGCGAAACCCCTGATTACACTATCGATGCTTTTTCCGATGCCTACACCGGTTTTCATGTGGGTGTTACCGGAATGTTCGTATTCAGAGGCGGCTTTTTCCAGCCTGAGCTACTCTATACCCAGAATGGCCGCGATATGCGTCTGGGATTTACTTCTATCGAAGATGAAGACGAATACTTTGTGCACAAATACAGCCACCTGGTGCTGCCCCTGCATGCAGGAGCAAAATTTGGCGCACTGAAAATTGGCGCAGGGCCGGTTTTTTCTTTCCTGATCAACGACTGGAACGATTTGGGTGTGGATGTTGAATTTGATCAAAACCTCAACAAGTTTACCCTTGGCTATCAGCTCGGTGCAGGACTGCAACTGGGCAACCTGATACTCGACTTCCGCTATGAGGGCAACTTCACCCAGTTTGGCGACGGCATAACCCTTGGCGGCCAAACCATTGGTTTCGACACCCGCCCACAGCAGTTTATCCTGAGCCTGGGCTTGCTTTTCTAGGATAATTATCTGAAGATAATAGCCTTGACGGGCGAGATGCGCGAAACGATCAGCGAGGGCAGGATCAGCATGAGTATGCAAACCACAAAAGTGCCGGCGTTGAGCAGCAAAACGTGAACCAGTTCAAGGTTAATGGGCACCTGCGACACGTAATAAGAGTCCTGTGGCAGCGTTATCAGCCCGAAGCGTTGCTGTATCAGGCAGACCAAAATACCCGCCACATTGCCCCAGAAAAGGCCCCTGAGGATTGTGAACCCGGCATTGTACAGAAAAACCTTTCTTACAAGGCGGTTGGAGCCCCCAACCGCCTTTAATATTCCGATCATATTGGTTCGTTCGAGCACGGCAATGAGCAGGGTGGTAATCATATTGATGCCGGCCACCAGTGCCATAAGGAACAGGATCACATACACATTCATGTCGAGCAGGGCAAGCCAGTCGAATATTTGCGGATAGATATGCCTGATGCTCCGGGCGTTAAGGTGATATGGTATCATCTCGTACACGGCTTGGTTGATGCGTCCGATATCGGAGAAATTGCTTACCAGCACTTCGAAGCCTCCTATCTGGTCGTCGGTCCATCGGTTGAGGCGCTGAATGTGACGAATATCGCCAAGGATAAACATCTTATCGAGTTCTTCCAGGCCGGTTTCATAAACGCCAGCAATTGTAAAACGGCGAATGGCAGGTGGTTCCTGGATGAAGTAAACAAAAATAGTGCTGCCGGTTTCGAGTTGCAGGCGGTTGGCAATAAATCTCGAGATGATAACCTCATCGGAGCGGGCTGAGTCATTAAGCATCAAAGGAGTTCCCTCCACCAAGCGGGGCGCAAAAAACGACCAGTCGAAATCTTGCCCAATCCCCTTCATAACAATGCCGTGAATGTCTTCATCGGTTTTTATGATGCCCGTTTTGGTGGCAAACTCCTGCACATGCCTGATGCCGGGCATGGCCTTGAGCGGTTCCACAAAATCCTGCTCGCGGCTAATAGGAATGGCTTCGTAAGAAACGTTATAATCGAAATTGGTAATCTGGATGTGTGCCCCAAAACCAATGACCTTTTCGCGAATTTCGTTCTGAAAGCCGGTCACCACTGCCATGGCAATAATCATAATGGCCAGCCCGAGGGCAATACTCAGCACCGATATTTTCCTGATAAGCCCGGTATACGATTTTCCCTGCTTGCCTTGGCCGATCCTGCGCGCTATGAATAGGGGTGTGTTCAAGTTTTTCTTGCAAAAGTAGGCTTTTTTCAAAAAGAAAAAGGCGGAATATCCCAAAGGAAGGATTCCGCCAGATATTTTTATCTGACCTTTTAAAGCAAGAAAAAGAGACCACTATCGTTAGCGCCTACTTTCACCATCTGATCTTTTACGATTCGCCCTGCCAGAATTTCTTTAGAGAGCAGGTTCAGAAGGCTGCGTTGGATAACACGTTTTAGCGGCCGCGCGCCATACTGAGGATCGAAGCCTTCGCGGGCAATCCATGCCACGGCTTCAGGGCTCACCTTGAGTTTAATGCCGTTCTCCTCCAGCATTTGCTGCACCCTGTTGAGTTGAAGTTCCACTATGCCGGCAATTTCTTCCCGCGACAGCGGCCTGAACATTATGATCTCGTCGACACGGTTAAAAAACTCCGGCCTGATGGTACGCTTCAGCAGCTGAAAAACTTCCTCGCGGGTGCGATCAATCACTTCTTCGCGGTTGGCCTCGGTCAGAGCCTCCAGTTTTTCCTGGATGAGCCCTGAACCGATGTTGGAAGTCATGATAATGATGGTATTTTTGAAATCGGCTGTCCGGCCCTTGTTGTCGGTAAGGCGTCCATCTTCGAGCACCTGCAGAAGAATATTGAACACATCGGGATGGGCCTTTTCAATCTCGTCGAGCAGCACCACCGAATAGGGCTTTCGCCTGACGGCCTCGGTTAGCTGGCCACTTTCCTCATAGCCCACATAGCCTGGAGGGGCGCCAATGAGCCTGCTCACAGTGTGGCGTTCCTGGTACTCCGACATGTCGATGCGCACCATGGCGTCTTCGTCGTTAAAAAGGAATTCGGCCAGAGCCCTTGCCAGCTCGGTCTTCCCCACGCCAGTGGTGCCCAGAAAAATGAACGAGCCAACCGGACGTTTTGGATCGTGCAGACCGGCGCGGCTGCGTCTGATGGCATCAGAAACGGCAGCAATGGCCTCATCCTGGCCCACCACACGCTTATGCAACTCGTCTTCGAGTTGGAGCAGTTTTTCGCGCTCGCTCTGCAGCATGCGATTAACAGGAATGCCCGTCCAGCGCGAAACTACATCGGCAATGTCTTCGGCATTCACTTCTTCCTTGATCAGGGCACTGTCGGCCTGCATTTCCTTGAGTTTGGCGTTGAATTGCTCCAAGTTGCTTTCGGCTTCCTTGATCCGGCCATAACGCAACTCGGCCACCTTGCCAAAATCGCCGTTGCGCTCGGCCTGGTCGGCCTCGAAGCGGAACTGCTCAATGGATTGTTTGAGCGTCTGGATTTGCTGCACCACTTCTTTTTCGCCCTGCCACTTGCTTGTGAGGCGGTTGCGCTCGTCCTGCAGGTTGGCAAGGTCGCTGGCAATCACCTTAAGCTTGGCCTCATCCTTTTCGCGCTTTATGGCTTCGCGTTCTATTTCAAGCTGCCGGATGCGGCGTTCCACTTCATCAAGCTCTTCGGGCACCGAGTTCATCTCTAGGCGCATTTTCGAGGCGGCCTCATCGATCAGGTCGATGGCCTTATCGGGCAAAAAACGGTCGGTAATATAACGCTGCGAAAGGTCAACGGCGGCAATGATGGCTTCGTCCTTGATCCTTACCTTATGGTGGCTTTCATACCGCTCCTTGAGCCCCCTGAGAATGCTCACCGCATCAACCTTGTTGGGTTCATCTACCACCACAATCTGGAAACGCCTTTCGAGGGCCTTGTCCTTTTCAAAATAACGCTGGTATTCTTTGAGGGTGGTGGCACCAATGGCCCTGAGCTCGCCGCGGGCCAGGGCAGGCTTCAGAATATTGGCGGCATCCATGGCGCCATCACCGCTGGCCCCAGCACCAACAAGGGTATGAATCTCGTCGATAAACAGCACAAACTCTCCATCACTCGATACCACCTCCTTGACCACGGCTTTAAGGCGTTCTTCAAACTCCCCCTTGTATTTGGCTCCGGCAATCAGTGCGCCCATATCGAGCGAAAAAACCTTCTTCGACTTCAGGTTTTCAGGCACATCGCCATTCACGATACGATGGGCCAGGCCTTCGGCAATGGCGGTTTTTCCAACGCCCGGCTCGCCAATAAGTATGGGGTTGTTTTTGGTCCGGCGCGAAAGGATCTGTAATATCCTGCGGATTTCCTCATCGCGGCCAATTACCGGGTCGAGCTTTCCTGAAAGGGCCAGATCATTAAGATTGCGGGCATATTTATTCAGGGCGTTGTAGGTATCTTCAGCCGTCTGACTCTTTACTGACGAACCTTTGCGAAGCTCCTTAATGGCTTCACGCAGGCTGTCTTGGGCCAAACCAGCGTCTTTCAGCAACTGAGACACACTGTCGCTGCCCGCCAGCAAACCCAGCAGAAGGTGTTCGATGGAAATGAATTCATCGCCAAAGTCCTTCAGTGAAGCCAGGGCTTTTTGCAAGGTATGGTTGCAGGCCGAGGAAAGATAAACTTCGCCGCCGGCCACCTGCGGGTAACTTTGTATTTCACGGTCGAGCACCTGTTGAAGCGCAACAAGGTTCACATTGTTTTTTCTCAGCAGGAAAGGAGCCACATTTTCGTCAACAGCCAGGATACCTTTAAGCAAATGACCGTTTTCAACAGCCTGGTGCTGGTATCCCATGGCAATTTCCTGTGCCTTCTGGATAGCTTCCTGCGACTTTATGGTAAAATTATTCAGGTTCATGGTAGTCATCAATTTGGAATGTAAGGACTATCAAAACCTTTACCAATGGCTATTTAGGCCCAAAACAGGCCATTTTGACACCCGCATTATGATGAGAGCGCCATTTTTTCAGCCAAAAGTTCAGGGCTCAAAAAAATTTAGTGTTTTACCAATTGTTTTGTAATATTGCTGCTTCTTTTATTGAAAAATAATTACTTCGGCCTGGCTTACACTTAAATCTTACACAAGTGAAAAAACTGCAACTGCACTGGCAAATCCTGATTGCCCTGGTACTGGGCGTTCTTTTTGGGGTAACTTTTCCCGACCTCATAAAATATGTTGAATGGATGGGCACGCTATTTCTGCGGGCTTTGCGCATGATCATCGTTCCACTCATTTTTTCGTCCATAGTATCGGGTGTTACCGGTCTTGGCTCGGGTGAGAACCTGGGGCGAATGACCATGAAAACCATTGGCTATTACCTGACTACCAGCCTTTTTGCCATTTTTACCGGTTTGATACTGGTCAACCTGATCAAGCCCGGGGTAGGGGCCGACCTGGGCCTCAGCGCGGTGGTGGAAGGCCTGGATGTGAGCCGCGACTCTTTCGGGCAAACCCTTTTAAAAATTATCCCTACAAATATTGTGGAATCCATGGCAAGTGGAGATCTGCCTGGCATCATTTTCTTTGCCATTATTTTTGGATTCTTTGCTACCCGCGTGGCACCGGCCTATCGCGACCCCATAGTGAATTTCTTCAACGCCATTTTTGAGATCATGATGAAGATCACCATGTTCGTGATAAAATTTACCCCTTATGGTGTATTCGGTATTGTCGCTGCCCTGATTTCCGATCATTCTGATAACCTGCTGGCCATTTTCGGGCGTATGGGCATTTACATGCTCACAGTAATTGGCGCCCTGTCCATACATGCCTTTATAACACTTCCGCTGATTGTCAGGATCATTGGCAAATCAAATCCCGTGAAGCACGCCCGGGGCATGTCGGTGCCCCTGCTTACGGCCTTTTCTACCTCGAGCAGCAGCGCCACACTGCCCTTAACTATGGAGGCCGTGGAGTTTAATAGTGGAGTGTCGAACAAAACGACAAGCTTTGTGCTGCCCTTGGGTGCCACCATCAATATGGACGGAACGGCCCTTTACCAGTGCGTGGCGGTATTGTTTATTGCCCAGGCTTATGGTGTGGAGCTGACCATTATTCAGCAACTGGTGGTGATCCTAACAGCCCTGCTGGCCTCCATTGGTGCCGCCGGCATTCCAATGGCCGGACTGGTAATCATCACGGTTATTCTTTCGGCAGTAGGGCTTCCGCTGGAAGGGGTGGGGCTTATCCTAGCTGTGGATCGTATTCTTGATATGTTTCGCACCGCGGTAAACGTCTGGAGTGACTCATGCGGGGCCGTGGTAATCGCCAAGTCAGAAGGTGAGATATTGAAAGTATAAACCTGACTGGTTTATCAAAGAAAGCCCCGGGTCTGCTGATCCGGGGCTTTCTTTGTATGAGGTAAAATGCTATTTAGAGCTTTACGAAGGACAATGTTCCGTTTATGGTTCTTGGGGTGCCACCATCAAGGTAAGTCATGGTGTATTCTATGGCAGTCAGGGTTTGGTTCTCGCCATTGTAAGTACCGGTGCCTTCCACCCATTCCTGGCTTGACCAGAGGGTCTGACGTTCAATGGTAATGTCGTCGCCTTCAAGTTCCAGTGCTACGGGAGGGATTCCCTCAAAATCGCCAAAATTGCTCAGGATAAGCCTATTGAACTCCTGAGAGGACTCGGTAACGCCACTGCTGTATGTGAAAGTACCATCATCCGATACATCCACAACAGTGTAGGTACCGGCCAGACGGTCGCTCTTCACATAAACGTCGCGTTGCGCATTGGCAGCACCTGCCACATAGGTGAGGACGTAATGGTTTACCTTGTATTTGCTGAATGCTGGATTCCAGAGTTTCTGAACATCACCGCTTATGCCTTCCGTTTCATAACCAGGATCCACAAAGTCTTCGCCAAGTTGCAACACTACTTCGCCACCTTTAAGGGTGATCAGGGGATCTTTTTCGCAGCCGGTCATAACAACTGTTGCTGCCATTAAAAACAATAAAACAATAAGAGAATTCTTTTTCATAACAAAAAATAATTTAAACGAAAATTTAAAATAGAACAATTTAATTGTACTGCAAAATTAACATTTTTCCTCCGGAATTATTTTTTTCTTTTTGAAAATCTTAATTTTGCAGAACATTTAACGAATTTTAAAACGAACGTACTTATGAAAAAATTATCATTTTTATTGATTTCTTTGCTGTTTATCAGTTTTGTTTCATGCGGGCCCGGTGCCAAACAAAGAGAAGCTGAGCAAGCACGGCTCGACTCAATAGCGGCCTTAGAGGAGCAGTGGCTGCTCGACTCTGTTGTCGAAGCGGAGGCTCTGAAGGCTGCCGAAGAGGCTGCCCAGCAGATTCAGCCTGCTCCCGTTGCACCCCCACCAGCGGCTCCCCAAGGTGTGACACGACAGCGTTCGACCGACGATGCCAGCACCGACCCTGCTGATATTACAAGGATGCGCCGCGCGCCCGAGGAAACGGCAAAAGAAGAAATTGACTCGACCACAACCCGTCGTAGAAGATCTGATTAACAGCAATATTGGTCAGGAATAAATAAATAAAATATTTTGATAAATACCCTTGTTTTTATCAGGCATTTGTTGTTATTTTGTACACGAATTTTGATCATTCATCAAACTAAACCAAAACAAATGAAAAAAATTTTTGCATTACTGACCATTGCGGGTATGCTTTTCTTTTTTGGATGCGGCTCGGCGAACCAAGAAACAGCAGCTGAGGAAGTTGAAGCTGTTGAAGAGGTAGTCCAGGAAGGCGTTGAAGAAGTGGAAGAAATCGCCGACGAAGCTGTTGAAGATGTTGAAGAGGTGATTGAATAACCCCTGCAAGACAATGAACAAAAAGCCCGGCTAGTCCGGGCTTTTTTTATGGGCAATTTCACCTGGCTTGCCGGCGAAATTTCAGTAATAATACGGAGATTTCACATTAATTGGTTTTCTACATTTGAAAGCCGACAAGTTGAATCCGTATGAAACACACTTACCCTGTCGCAGCAAGCTCTTTGCTATTGCTGCAACATCAGCCAGTGATCGCCCCAGCGCTCACTCAAGCCCTTTCGCCCCTTAACTGCCAGGTTACTGCCACCAACAATGGCAGGCAGTTTATCAGGCATTACACCGAAAGCCGGCTTAACCCATTTCAGATCTTCGGACAAACCACTGTGAGCTGTTTATTACTCGACTTGCTGCATGCCAGTAGAAAAACCATGGAAGTGCTTGAAGAACTTCGCCAGCGGTTTTCGGAGTTACCTCCCGTGGTTGGGCTCTGCCATCCAAAAATGGCCCGTCATACAAACAAATACCTTCAAAAGGGTTTTGACGACATGATTGTTTTCTCGGCCGGGGAGCGGCATCTGCAAGCCAGCCTGAAAAGATATACGGGAAGCCCCAAATCAAAGTCAGAAAAAAATCTAAATAATACCCCCATCGATGTATTTGATCATTTGCCGGTCATAAACCTGAAGACCTACGCGCTTTTTGCCGAACTGGCTGGCTTGCAGCAGTTTCCTGTGGAAAATCTTTTTTTTAGTTTCATGGACGAAATGGACGGCTTTGTAAACCGGCTTATCGGCCATTACGAGCAAGGCAACAGCAGAGATTGCGAAAAGCTTGCCGTTTCCATCAAAAGCCTCAGCGGCACCCTGGGCGCCTCGCAGCTAAACCAGGCTGCAAGGTTTCTTGAGATAAAACTCAAGGAAAAGCATTGGCAGGAAGCCGGGCACTGGCTGCCTTACCTTATTGAAAAATATTTGGTGCTGAAAGATTACATGGAAGGAATGCCTGCCTTGGCTGAGCATAAACCCTTGTTGGCCTGATCAGAAATGAAGATAATAATCGCAGGTAAGCGTTTTGTATTCTTCCGTGAATTGATGCCTGCGGCCGGTTTCGATAGTCAATTCTTCTGAGATCATATTCCCCTTTAATGGAGAAAACCCCAGTATAATTCTTTTTGGCTTCACACCCAGTTTTGGAAATACCCGCAACAGCCTGCTGCAAAACAATTTTTTCTTTTTTGCAGCTTCCAGCCATAATTCCTCCTGTTCTGCCGGAGCAACCAGCAAAAAGCTCCCATTGAGAGTGAGCATGTTTTTTACTCCTGCAAGGAGGTCTTCGGGTGGCAGGCTATCTGAATGCCGCGCAATGTTGCGCCCTGCATATGGGCTCAGCAGGCTGTGATGGAAAAACGGGGGATTGCACACCACCAGGTCGAACTTTTGGTCGCTGCTTTGTGCAAAATCCTGGAATGGCGCATGAACCAACTTGATTTTTTCGGGCCAGGGGCTGTCTTTCACATTCTGTCTTGCCACGCCTACTGCCTCCGAATCAATATCGATTGCGGTAATATTTCCCTTCGACTTCTGCGCCAATATCAGGGCAATGAGTCCACAGCCAGTTCCCACATCAAGGATGCGTTCACCAGGATAAGTGGCAGCAATGCTACCAAGCAGGACCCCATCGGTGCCGATTTTCATGGCGCAGCCGGCGTCAGTAATCGAAAACTGTTTGAAATGAAATCTTTTTTCCCCGGAAGGGGCAAAGGGGCTATTCATTGAGATAAAGATCGATAAGCCCTTCGGGGGCATTGATATGGATCTTCATGTTTTTGCGGTCGAGCCGCTCAATTATTTTGTCATTGGCAGGGACCAGCACCTCCTTTTTTCCGGCCAGGATCTGAAAAACCGGATTCCCGGGAAACTCCAGCACACCGGTTATTTTTCCGAGCTTACCATGATGCTTGTCTACTACTTCGTAACCCACTATTTCATGAAAATAAAAAGCATTGCCCTTAAGCGGAGGCAACAAATCAAGGGGCAGGTAGAGTTCTGAACCGGCCAAATGCTGGGCTTTTTCGGGGGTGTCTACATCTTGAAAACGAACCACGGCCTCGGAACTGTTGGGTCGTATGGATATTTTTTGCACAAAAAAAGGAACCAGTTTCCCTTCCAGAAGAATGAAAACTGATTCCAGTTCCTTGTAATATAACGGGTCATCAACATCGAGGTATAAAAATACCTCTCCCTTGTACCCAAAGGTTTTGGTCACATAACCCAGGTAAAAGCAATCGTCTTGTTTCATCCGAAAATACCAGGTTATGAAGCCGGCAGCTATTCAGCAGCGGGCTTGTCGGTTTTCTGCTCGGGATCTTCTGTTTCGGTGGCCTCGGGGGTTGCTTCTTCGGCAACTTCGGGGGTTGCTTCTTCGGCAACTACTGGGGCTGCTTCTTCGGCAACTACTGGGGCTGCTTCTTCGGCAACTTCGGGGGTTGCTTCTTCGGCAACTACTGGGGCTGCTTCTTCGGCAACTACTGGGGCTGCTTCTTCGGCAACTTCGGGAGTTGCTTCTTCGGCAACTTCTTCAGCGGCTTCCTCTTTCACGCTGTTTTCCTTGGCGTATTTTTTAGCAAGATCCGCCTCGCGGGCTTCATTTATCTTACGCTCTTCTTCCAGGCGCTTTTTGTGAAGTTCCTTTTTCGACAATTCTTTGTCTTTCGACAATTGCTCCAGCTTGGCTTTCTTCTCTTCTTTCCAGGCATTGAAACGCTCTTCAACCTGCTCCTCGGTAAGGGCGCCTTTGGCAATACCCTTGATGAGGTGGTGCTTAAACATTACGCCCTGATTCGACAAAATACTGCGGGCAGTATCGCTGGGCTGAGCCCCTACCTGCACCCAGTGGAGAGTGCGATCAAAGTCGATAACAATGGTAGCAGGGTGGGTCATGGGGTTGTAAGTGCCAAGTCTTTCAATAAACTTACCATCTCGGGGTGCACGACCATCCGCAACTACCAGGTGGTAAAAAGGCTGGCCTTTTTTACCTTTACGCTGTAGTCTGATTCTTGTTGGCATTTTAAATCTAATTTAGGTGTTATAATTACTGAAAATTTCAGGGGTGCAAATATCAGGCTTTTTTTTGAAAAAAAAAAGTTTTAAAGCTCATATCTTTAAGGTTTTCAGCCGGGTAAAAAGCGGGTGTGCAGAATTCTTCCTCACATTTGGCAAAGGGTTAATAAAAAGCGTGCGTTTGTGCAAAAATAACCGGCCTCCTTCCGCAGAATTTTGTATATTTTTATCATCCAAAATTAAGGATAATGAGCTTACCAGATTATACTCACCTTCACGTACATACGCAATATTCGATACTCGACGGGGCATCGCAAATTGAGCCCTTGCTGCAAAAAGTCGCTGACGATGGCATGAAGGCCATTGCTATTACCGATCACGGAAACATGTATGGTGTGCTTCCTTTTGCCGAAACTGCCCGCAAAAAAGGCTTGAAGCCCATCATTGGGTGCGAAGTTTATGTGGCCGATGGCAGCCGCCTTGATAAACGCGGGCGCGAAGACCGTAGTGGTTATCACTTGATTTTGCTTGCCAAAAACCGTAAGGGCTACGAGAACCTCTCGCGCCTTGTTTCTATTGGCTATCTCGAAGGGTTTTATTATACCCCGCGCATTGATAAGGAAATCCTGAAGCTCTATCATGAAGGCCTAATTGCCTCATCGGCCTGCCTTGGCGGCGAAATACCCCAGACCCTCATGGGAAAGGGCGTGGAACAAGCGGAAGAGGTGCTGAAAGACTTTCTTGATGTCTTTGGAGATGATTTTTACCTGGAGCTGCAACGCCATGGCCTGGAAGAGCAGGAGCCTGTAAATCAGCAATTGCTGGAGCTGGCTCGTAAATACAATGTGAAGGTGATTGCCACCAACGACGTGCACTATGTAAACGCCGAGGATGCCCGTGCCCACGATATTCTTATTTGCCTGCAAACCGGCAAGGACCTCGATGACGACAACCGCATGAAATACTCCGGGCAGGAGTACCTTAAATCGCGACAGGAAATGGCGGAACTTTTTGCCGATGTCCCGGAAGCGCTTACCAACACCCAGGAGATTGTTGATAAGGTGGAGGACTACGAGATTACCACCAAAAAAATTCTTCTGCCGGTTTTTCCCTTACCTGAAGGCTTTGACAGCGAAGACGATTTCCTGCGGCACCTCACCTACGAAGGGGCAAAAAAGTTTTACCCCGAATTGACAGAAGAGGTAAGAGATCGCTTGGATTTTGAGCTCGACGTGATAAAAAACATGGGCTTTGCAGGCTATTTCCTTATCGTTCAGGATTTTATAAACCAGTCGCGCGAAATGGGTGTTGCCGTAGGGCCAGGACGAGGCAGCGCAGCAGGTTCTGCTGTGGCCTTTTGCACCGGCATTACCGCTATCGACCCCATCAAGTACAATTTGCTTTTTGAACGATTCCTGAATCCTGAAAGGGTCAGTATGCCTGATATCGATATTGACTTCGACGACGAGGGCCGCGAAAAGGTCATGGAGTATGTGATTCAGAAGTATGGCCGCGAGAAGGTAGCCCAGATCGTTACCTTTGGCACCATGGCCGCCAAGTCGTCGATTCGCGATGTAGCCAGGGTGTTGAAGCTGCCCCTGCCCGAGGCCGACCGCCTGGCCAAGCTGGTGCCGGAAAAACCTGGTGTAAGCCTTGCCAGCGCTTATAAAGATGTACCTGAACTGGCACAGGCCCTGAAGGATCCGAATCCCCTGATACAGGAAACCCTCAAATATGCGCTGATTCTGGAAGGTTCAAACCGCCAGACCGGGGTGCACGCCTGTGGAGTAATCATTGGCCCTTCTAACCTGGTAGATTGCCTGCCGTTGAGCACACAGAAAGACTCTGACTTGCCGGTTACCCAGTATGAAGGCAAATTTGTGGAGTCGGTAGGAATGCTCAAAATGGACTTCCTGGGACTGAAAACCTTGAGTGTGCTGAAGGAAGCCGTTAAAAACATCGAAAAGACCCACGGCATTGCCATCGACATTGAAAACATTCCGCTGGAAGACGAAAAAACTTACCAGCTTTATCAGCGGGGCGACACGGTGGGTACCTTCCAGTTTGAATCGGGCGGCATGCGCGAATACCTTAAAGAGCTGAAGCCCAACAATATAGAAGACCTTATTGCAATGAACGCCCTGTACCGGCCAGGCCCCATGGAGTTTATCCCAACTTATATCAATCGCAAGCATGGCCGACAAAAGACTGAATATCCGCACCCCTGGCTCGAAGAAATTTTGAAGCCCACCTACGGGATTATGGTCTACCAGGAACAGATCATGCAGGCAGCTCAGATCATGGCCGGCTTCTCACTGGGAAGCGCCGATATTTTGCGGCGTGCCATGGGGAAAAAGAAAAAGGAAGAAATGGACCGCCAGAAAACCTTCTTTATTGAAGGGGCGGTAAAAAAAGGCATCGACAAAGACAAGGCCTCCACCATTTTCGATGTCATGGCCCGCTTTGCCGAATACGGATTCAACCGCTCACACTCGGCAGCCTATTCGGTGCTGGCCTATCGCACGGCATACCTCAAGGCCAACTACCCGGCCGAATATATGGCCGGTGTGCTTACCAACAACTTCAGCGACATCAAAAAAATCACCCAGATGATGGAAGAATGCCAGCGCCAAAAAATTCCGGTGCTGGGCCCCGATGTCAACGAAAGCCTTTTCAACTTTGTAGTAAATAAGAAGGGTGAGATCCGCTTTGGGCTGGGAGCCGTTAAGGGAATAGGGGAGGGCGCCGTGGAAGCCATTGTGGATGAACGCGAGGCCAACGGGCCTTATACCAGCATTTTCGATTTTGCCAGGCGGGTAAACCTGCGGGCCGTCAACAAGCGCGTTTTCGAATCACTGGCCCGGGCAGGAGCTTTCGACTGCTTCGAAGGCTCACACCGCGCTCAGTATTTCTTTTCTGACGACAGCGGCACAAACAGCTTTTTCGACAAGATCATTAAGCACTCCAACCTGATTGCACAGAGGGAAAACACCTCACAGATGAACCTTTTCGACGAAAGTTCTGAAGTAACCATTCCCGATCCCGAACTGCCACAATGCCCTGAATGGAGCAAGCTTGAAATGCTCAAGCAGGAAAAAGAAGTGACTGGCATGTATATCTCCGGACATCCGCTCGACGATTTCCGCATTGAAATTGATGCGACCTGCAACGTGAATATTGGCGATCTGAGTAATCTGGGTGCCTTAAAAAACCGCGACGTGTCTTTTGCAGGAATCGTTACCGCGGCCAACCATAAAATCGGAAAAAACGGAAAGCCTTTCGGCAGTTTTGTTATTGAAGATTATTACGAGTCCCTGCAGCTTTTCCTCTTTGCAGAAGATTATTTGAAAATGAAGCACTTTCTCGAGAACCAGACCTTTGTGCATGTGAGGGCCAGGGTGCAGGAAAGGTATGGCTCCAACCATTTGGAGGTGAGGGTTAAAAGCATGAGCCTGCTCACCGAGCTGGCTGATAAAAGCCTGTCTGACCTAATGCTCTTCCTTCCGGTAACCGAAGTTAACGAACGAATGGTAACCCGGCTTTTGGATGTGGCAAGGCGTCATAAAGGAAAGTCAAAGCTGAAGATTGCCTTGTTTGACCGGGTTGAAAACGCTACCGTTGAAATGCTTTCGCGAAAAATCAGGGTGGAACCCATAGGCTTTTTAAAGGACCTTTTGAAGGATTATGAGTTTACATATCGCTTAAATTAAAAGCTACCAAACTCATTCACAGATAATTAATAAACTCATTGAAAGAGAAGCTATATTCCAATTTTTTGCTTTGTGGTTTTCTAAAATTTCCTTAGGTTTGTATAACAAGATTTTGTCACCAATTTAAAATATAAGCTATGGCAATTGAAATTACGGATTCCAATTTTGAAGAAGTTGTATTGAAGTCTGATAAGCCTGTTCTGGTTGACTTCTGGGCTGAGTGGTGCGGACCCTGTCGCATGGTTGGCCCAATTGTGGCCGAAATTGCCCAGGATTATGAAGGTAAGGCAGTGGTTGGCAAGCTCGATGTGGACAGCAACCCGGGAGTAGCTACCCAGTATGGCATTCGCAACATACCCACCATTCTGTTTTTTAAGGATGGAGAGGTAGCCGACAAGCAGGTAGGTGCAGTGCCCAAGTCGGTGCTTACCGCCAAGATTGAAAAACTGTTGTAACCAAATTAAAGGTTTTGAACAAAAAATGGGGGTGATGGGGGTTTTCCATCACCCCCTCAATTTATCGGGTAAGATATGATACAGCGAAGCGACCCATCAATGCCGCAAAAGTTCGGAAACCTGGAGCTGCTTGCCCGCCAGGTGGTGGAGGGCTTCATCACCGGACTTCACAAAAGCCCTTTTCACGGATTCTCCGTGGAGTTTGCCGAGCATCGCATTTACAACCCGGGCGAAAGCACCCGCAACATCGACTGGAAACTTTTTGCCCGCACCGAAAAGCTTTTCGTGAAGCGTTATGAGGAGGAAACCAACCTGCGCTGCCAGCTGGTGATCGACAATTCCTCGTCCATGTATTTCCCGGCTTATGGGCAAAGTGGGGCCACACCCTCCAAGATTGGCTTTGCCGTTGAATGTGCTGCCGCCCTCACTTTTCTGCTGCGAAAGCAACGCGATGCGGTAGGGCTGAGCATAATCTCCGAACAAACGGAACTGCACACCCCTTCACGGTCGAGCAGCGTGCATCACAAAATGCTTTTTGCCGAAATGGAAAGGCTGTACCGCCGCGAAAACCACAGCCTGAGCAAGCGAAGCAATACGGCCGAATTGCTGCACCACCTGGCGGAAAACATACACAAGCGCTCCCTGGTCATCCTGTTTACCGATATGATAGAGAACACCAGCAGCCTAAATGAACTCTTCTCAGCCCTTCAGCACCTAAAACACAACAAACACGAGGTTATTCTTTTTCATGTGTATGAAAAAAATAAAGAACTCGATTTTGGCTTCGAAAACCGTCCGGTGAAATTTGTAGATATGGAAACCGGAAGTGAAATAAAGCTAAACCCCGCCGACATCAAGGAACAATATACCAAAAACATGGCTGAGCGGTTTAATGAAATAAAATTGAAGTGCATGCAATACCATATCGATTTTGTGCCAGCCGACATCAACCGGGGTTATGAGCAAGTATTGCTTTCATTTCTTGTAAAAAGATCTAAGCTTTATTAAAGAAATCAGATTCTTATCTATATTTTTTAAGTTTCTGGAGAATGATTGCTGCTGATGAAAAGCTGGCAATGCCTTTGGTTTTTTCGCTTTCGTGGAAAAAGAACCAGAGTCGTTTCTTTTTCATATTTTTACCTGAGAAAAAATGAACATGCACCCAATCATTTCCATACCCGGCATGCAGTCTGAGAGTTTTTTTCATATCTTTCCCCTGCATCTCATTTTCGATCAGGATTTTCTTGTGATTGCTTTGGTGATGCTTCATTTGCTGGTTTTTTCGCTGATTATTTTGCTCAATTACTGGCGCAGCCGCAATAAGAAAAAATACGTCAGTCTGCTGGAGCGCTACCTGGGCGAAATGGAGAAAAAGAACCTGGCCCTGCAGAAAAGCGAAAAAAAATGCCAGTATTTGCTTGACCATTTTTCGGATGGATTTCTTCTGGTAAATGAAAAGGGAGTAGTGCTATTGTCCAACACCAAGGCTTCCATTTTTTTAGGCATTCCTTCCGAAAAAATTATTTATCAGCTCCTGCCGGGCTGGCTTCTCTCAGGCAACAAAAATCCCATGACCCTTTCGGGAAACTTACGCAAAGGCCTGAACTTCACTGATCAGTTACAGGTAGTGCATGGCGACAAGACCCGCTGGATCAGGGTGAAATGGACCTACCATCCCACAGAGCAGGGCGAACCCGGCGCCGCCATTATTCTAACTGACATTTCCGACTACGTGGAATGCGAAGATAAAATACAGCGTCTCACCATAGAATGCAACGAAAAAAACAAACAGATCAACTGCCTGTTCGACATTTCTGATATCAGTGGAGTACCCAACATTAGCTTTGAAGGCATTTTTGAACGCTCGCTCGAAATTATTCCAAACGCCCTGAAGTTCACCCACGATGCCTGGGTAGAAATCGTTTTTGAAGGTAAACGCTTTGTTTCGAAAAATTTCAGGGAAACCCCCTGGAACTTTTCCGCTCCCATTAAAATCCACAAAAAAAAGTTGGGGCACATCAGGGTAGGCTACCTGGAGGAAAAGCCAAAAACCATCCGAGATGCTTTCCACCTTAATGAAAAGCTGCTGGTAAAAAACATTGCCGAAAAACTGGCACAGGTTATTGAACTGATGAATATGGAAAACAAACTCAGGGAATGTTCGGAGAAACTTCAGTCCACAGTTCCGAAAAAGAAATAAAAATAGCCTGATAAAAAAACCGTTGCAGGTGTTCCCTACAACGGTCTTTTTTTAGGGTTTATTGAAGATTATCCCTGCACATTCACAAACTCTCCGCTGCTGTATTTGCCTGCGTCCAGGTTGGCTTTGATTTCTGCAAAGGCATTCAGGGTGTATTCCACGTCTTCGAGGGTATGAACCGCGGTGGGAATGATACGGATGATGATAACCCCTTTTGGAACCACCGGATAGCCCACCACCGAGCAGAAAATATTATAGTTCTCGCGCAGGTCGAAAGCCAGGTTAGCCCCTTCAGTAGGTTCACCACTAAGGAAAACCGGTGTTACGGGCGACTGGGTGTTTCCAGTGTTAAAACCGCGCTCTTTCAGGCCCTTTTGCAAGGCGTTTGAAATTGTCCAGAGTTTTTCGCGGTATTCCGGATGGTTGCGCATCAGGTCGAGCCGCTTCAGTGCTCCAATTACCAGAGGCATGGGCAGTGACTTGGCGAAAATCTGACTGCGCATATTATAGGCCAGATAGAAAATCACTTCCTTGGTAGAAGCCACAAAGGCACCAATAGAGGCAAAAGCCTTGGCAAAAGTGCCGAAGTAAATGTCTACGCCATCAACTACGCCCAGGGCCTCGTGGGTTCCGGCACCGTTAGCGCCCATAATGCCCACGCCATGGGCATCGTCAACCAGCAGGCGGAAGTTAAAGTCTTTCTTCATTGCAACGATCTCGTCGAGCTTGCCAAGATCGCCCGACATGCCAAACACGCCTTCTGTAATAACAAGGATACCACCACCGGTTTCCTGGGTTATTTTAGTTGCCCTTTCGAGCTGCTTGCGGAGGTTCTCCATGTTGTTGTGGGGATACACGAAGCGCTTGCCAAAATGCAGGCGCACCCCATCAATAATGCAGGCATGCGACTCCGAGTCGTATACGATCACATCATGGCGGTCAACCATGGATTCAATTATGGATACCATGCCTTGATATCCATAATTAAGCAAATATGCTGATTCCTTGCCCACAAACTCGGCCAGTTCTCTTTCAAGCTGCTCGTGATGGTCGGTCTGCCCCGACATCATGCGGGCGCCCATCGGAAGAGCAAGACCATATTCCGCGGCCGAATCCGCATCGGCTTTTCTAACTTCGGGGTGATTGGCAAGACCCAGATAGTTGTTAAGGCTCCATACCAGTTTTTCTTTTCCGCGAAATTTCATGCGAGTAGAAATTTCTCCTTCAAGTTTCGGAAAAGTCCAGTACCCATGAATACTTTTTGCATATTGACCTATAGGGCCAAGCTTGGTTGTTGCTTTATTAAAAACGTCCACGTCAGAAAATTTTTGGTTAAAAAAACTGTGCAAACTTAATCTTTATTATCGTATTGACAAATAGTTATTTTGGGATTTTAAGCCCTTCTATCAGGGAAAAAATCTAATGCAATCCCCTGAAAAAAGCCAACGGATCAGGGCATATTTTGCGGTATTTTTCCTTTTCTGAGGCCAGGCACACACCAGGAAAGTCACCCCATTTCTCCATCATATCCGTAATAACCTGGAAATGAAGGTGAGGCGGCCAGTCGCCGTTAACAGGGAAATTCCCTACCTGGCAAAAAGGAGTGCCCGGGCCAACGCGGTCACCAGGATGAAGCCCCATCAACGATTCGATCGAAAGATGCCCGTAAAGGCTATAAAACCTGTTGCCATTCAGTTCGTGCTCCAGGATTATGGTAGGCCCGTAGTCGCCAAAGTTGGCATTGTTTTGCAGGCTGTGAATGCGTGCATCCAGGGGAGAGAAAACATCTTGCCCGGCAGGAGCCCAAATGTCAACGCCAAGGTGAATGCTCCGGGAAGGCGCATTACCTTGCGTGAATAAAGGACTGCGGCGGTAAACTTCCCTGTCTTCCAGGTATCCGCCATAGCCATACTGCTTGCCACTGGCCTTCACCTGCTCAAAAATATACTGGTCGAGCTGTTGGGTATTTCCAAAGTCGAAACTTTCCAGGTCGGGGTTGCTGGCAGAAAAGTCCAGCATAAAGGTATTTTCAGCGGTCAGGTCAGGTTCAAAAATGGGGTGAAACGATCCGTTCAGGGAGTTTAATTTTTCCAAGAGATCCATAAGAAGTTTAGTTGAATTTTTCGTTAAAAAGTTTTTCGAGTGCAAAGAGCTCATCGCGCATTTTGGCGGCTTCAACAAAATCCAAGGCTTTGGCAGCCTTTTCCATTTCTTTGCGGGCACGCAACATGGCCTTTTGCAGTTGCTCTTTGCTCATAAAACGCACCACAGGGTCGGCGGCAATGTCGGGTGCTTCATTCTCCTGGTAAGCTTTTTGGGCCGCTTTGCCCATAGCTGCCACCGTGGTTTGTCCGTGAATGGCCTCCACTGATTTTTTGATCTGCGCCGGGGTAATGTTGTTTTCCTGATTATATTTTAGCTGCTTTTCACGCTTGCGGTCGGTTTCGTCAATGGTGATTCGCATGGAGCGTGTAATCTTGTCGGCATACATGATCACCAAGCTGTTGAGGTTGCGTGCGGCACGGCCAGAGGTTTGTATCAGTGAGCGCTCCGACCGCAGAAAGCCCTCTTTGTCCGCATCGAGGATGGCCACCAGCGACACTTCCGGCAAGTCGAGCCCTTCGCGCAGCAGGTTCACACCAATGAGCACATCGAAGCTTCCCAGGCGCAACTCGCGCAAGATCTCTACCCGCTCCAGGGTATCCACATCAGAGTGTATATAACGGGCCTTAACACCGGCGTTGAGCAGGTATTTGGTCAGTTCTTCTGCCATGCGCTTGGTAAGGGTGGTAACCAGCACACGCTCGTCTTTTCCGGCACGCCGGTTAATTTCTTCCAGCAGGTCGTCGATCTGGTTCAGGCTCGGCCGCACATCGATTACCGGCTCCAGCAGCCCGGTGGGCCTGATGAGCTGCTCCACCACCACACCTTCGCTCTTTTGCAGTTCATAATCAGCAGGAGTGGCGCTGACAAAAATGACCTGGCGCATGATCTCTTCAAACTCCTGGAACTTAAGCGGGCGGTTGTCGAGGGCGGCAGGTAATCTGAAACCATATTCCACCAGGTTTTGTTTTCGCGAAAAGTCGCCTCCATACATGGCGCGTATCTGCGGAATGGTCGCATGGCTTTCGTCAATCACCATAAGGAAATCTCGTGGAAAATAATCGAGCAGGCAGAACGGCCTCGCACCGGTTTTGCGCCCGTCGAAATAACGGGAATAATTTTCAATGCCCGGGCAGTAACCCAGTTCACGGATCATCTCCAAATCGTAATTAACGCGGTCTTCCAGACGCTTGGCCTCCAGCTCACGGCCCTGCTCCCGAAAATAAGCCGTCTGCTTCACCAGGTCGTCCTGAATCTGACGAATGGCCAACCCCATGCGGTCTTTTGATGTAACAAAAATGTTGGCCGGATAAATGGCCATATTGTCCATCTCCTGTATTTTCTTTCCGGAAACAGGATCAATCGATTCGAGCGATTCTACTTCGTCGCCCCAGAAAACAATGCGGTAGGCAATGTCGGCGTATGCCGGAAACACATCAACCGTGTCGCCCTGCACCCTGAAACTGCCCCTGGTAAAGTCTGCCTGGGTGCGGCTGTAGAGGCTGGTAACCAGCTGATGCAGCATTTTATTGCGGCTAATCACATCGCCACGCGAAATACGAATGATGTTTTCATTAAAATCTTCAGGGTTTCCAATACCATAAATGCATGAAACCGAACTCACCACAATCACATCGCGCCGGCCCGACAGCAGGGCGCTGGAAGCACTCAGTCGCAGCTTTTCAATCTCATCGTTTATTGACAGGTCTTTCTCAATATAAGTGTTGGTGGTGGGGATAAAGGCCTCGGGCTGGTAATAGTCGTAATACGAAACAAAGTATTCTACGGCATTATCGGGAAAAAACTGCTTAAACTCGCCGTACAGTTGGGCGGCAAGGGTTTTGTTGTGGCTCAGCACCAGGGTGGGTTTCTGCACTTGTTCAACCACATTGGCAATGGTAAAGGTTTTACCCGATCCGGTCACACCCAGTAGGGTCTGGGCAGGCAGTCCGGCCCTGACACCCTCTGCCAGTTGCACTATGGCATCGGGCTGATCGCCGGTGGGCATAAAATCAGAAACCAGTTTGAACGGCATGAAGAATTTTTATGCAAAAATAACAAATTGTTTTCCTAAAAGAAGAAAAGGGCTACCAGCCAGGCCGGTAACCCTTTTCTTTTTCAGAAAAAAACTTAGAAAACGTACCTGATTGCCACACCGCCACCCATCCAGAAGCGAGTCACCTCAAAAAGGTCGATGGCTGGGATGATATCAAGACCGATAGAAATGGGTATCTCATCGATTTTGTATTCAAGCCCGACAATACCGCTGGCGCCAAACTGTGTGCGATTGCCTGAGATCTCCCAAACCGGGTGGTAGCGGCCATCGTAAAAACCAATGTGGGCACCACCACCGTAAAGCCAGTTCAGACCCGGCACATCAAAGGCATTGGCATGGCGCTGATACATGGCAGCCAAAAAAAGGCCACGGTAGTGAAAAGCACCAACAATCTCAAAAGCATCGTATGATGAAAGAAATTGTTTATAGGTCACGCCACTGTAAACCCCGCCACGAAGGCCAATTCCGGCGTTGTAACCCTGGGCGCTAGATAGTTGCGAAAAAAATAAAACAAATAAAGCTACAGCGATAATTCTTTTCATGATTCAGGTTTTTATTGTTTTAGGAATAAGAATTAAAGGTAACAAAAATTATTCCAATCATGCCTGTCATCAGGGCTTTGGGTCAGCATAAGGCAAATTAAGCACTACACTTACTGGAAAGTGATCGGAGTATTCCTCACTACCAGAATGGTAGTTAAATGCTTTAAACTCGCTGCTATGCATAATATAGTCGATCCTGAAACTGGGGATGGCACCAATATAGGTCCGGCCCATGCCACGGCCACTTCTAAAGGCATCGTGCAAATTGGGTGACATCTTCCTGTACACGTAAGAGGAAGGAGTATCGTTGAAATCACCCCCCAGAATCACCGGATAGGGACTCTGACTTATGTGTTCGGCCACCGCCTCGGCCTGGGCAGCACGGCTTACATAAGCCCTTTGCAAGCGCGCAATGATGCGGCGTCCGTGCTCGCCAAATTTCTGTTCTTCGCCACCCTGCACAATGTTGATCATATTTTCTACAAACATATGGTCCTCCTCGCTCAGGCCTATAGATTCAAAATGAAGGTTGTAAACTCTAATGGTATCATAACCTATCTTTAAATCTGTATAGATACATAGGTTACCTGCCCCGGTCTGAAAAAGAATCTTGCCCTTATTTACAATGGGGTAGGCGCTAAAGGTGGCCAAGCCGAAAAAGTTCACATCCTTCGACGAACGGGTATATTCGAAATGGGCGTGCCGGGCCCTTAGAAAGGCAGATAAAGTGTCCAGCGTTTTAAACTGCCCCTTGCGGTCGTGCACAAATTCCTGAAAAAATATAATGTCGTAATCTTCCCTGGTCAGGTAATCATAGATCTTGTTGCGATTTACAAAGTTAAGCGTCCAACCCGGCCCATAGTTGTAGAGGTCGAAGTTTCTGACATTATAGCTCAGCACCTTCAGATTAAGCCCTTGCTCTGGCAGGCTTTTGCTGGTGTTGTTCCACTGAAAAAGGTTGCCCACATGATGAAAACCGACCAGGATCACCAGCAATGAGGCCAAAAAATACCAGCGTCTAAAAATCAGCCACAGGCCAATAAAGGCAATATTAATAAAAAGGAATGCAGGGTAGGCCAGCCCCATGAAAGCCATGGGCCAGAAAAGCCCGGGGCTGATATATGGCGCCAAGTAGGAAAGCAAGAGCAACAATGCAAAGCCTGCATTGATCAGCAGCAGTATCTTTCCTACAAACGACAGTTTTTTGTTGCGCCTTGCCACAGCAAATAGTTTTTAGTTTTTCCCACCCATTTTAAAAAGTATTTCCTTTTCGCGGGTTGTAAGGCTGTCATAGCCGCTTTGCGAAATCTTATCAAGGATGCGATCTATTTCTTTCTGTAGATCGGCGCGCTGTTCGTTGTATTTCTCATCAGAAAGCGGCCGTTCTTTGGTATAATTTACCCACATTCTTGGTTTTCCCGAAAGAACTCTCCACAAGGGCTTCAGCCAAATACTGATGGCACCGGCAGGGTCTTTTCCCGCCAGGAGCATTCTGGCGTATGCCATCCCCCAGAAGGCGCCGCCCAGGTGGGCAATATGGCCACCTGGATTGCCACGCTCAATACTCAAGATATCGATCAGCACAAAAACCAGTGCAATATATTTTAGCTTCACGCGGCCCACCAGGACCAAAGGAAGCTGGTAATTGGGCATATAAACCGCAATGGCCACGAAAATGGCCAGCACTGAAGCTGAAGCACCCAAGGCCACGGCCACGGACCGTACATCGTCAAATACCGGGAAAAAGTTGAAAGCCAGTATGAAGAAAAGAGCCCCGGTGAAGCCGCCTAACACATAGGTGACCATAAGCCTGCCCGCCCCGATAAAATCGCTGAAGAGCCGGCCGCCCACATACAGCACAAACATATTAAAAAGTATGTGAAAGAAGTCGAAATGCAAGAACATATAAGTGAAAACAGTCCATGGGCGCGTAAGAATCACCGCGGGATTGGACGACACCCCAAGCCAATCGGTCATTACTTCGCCAGCGCCCTGAATGTTCCACAGGAAAAATATGAGGCGAAAAATGTTGACCAGTATAAACACAGCCAGGTTTATGCCAATAAGCCTTGCCAGCACCGATCCTTTCAGAAAAAACCGCTTCAGTTCTTCAAGCATGTTCGAGCCATTAATTTAGAAATCTTTTAAAAGAATTTCCTTTTCATCTTTTTCCGCCAGTAGCGTATCAGGAAGTAACCAAAAATCATCCCGCCAAGGTGGGCAAAATGGGCCACATTGTCGCCAGCACGTCCTGCTATTCCAAAGTAAAGCTCCATGGCACCGTAAATCATAACAAAATATTTTGCCTTTATGGGAATGGCAAAAAACAGGTAAATAAGTGAATTTGGGAAGAGCATGCCGAATGCCAGCAAAATGCCAAATACTGCACCCGAAGCACCCACCACTACCGGGGCATTCATAAAATCGACCCTGTATTGATTCATGAAGTTTATGGCCCTTACCAAGGCTTCCTGGGGGTTGCTGCCAACAAGCGCATTATAGTCGCGCCTGAAAATCTCAAAATTTGTCTGAATATCGTAGCTTACAACTTTTAGGTGCTCGGAGTTAACGAAGGCTTGCAGGGCGTCGTTTGAAGGGTTTTGCAAAAACAGATCAATAGCTTGCAGGGTAGGCCACATTTGCCAGTAAACCACCAGGTAGTGGATAATGGCAGCTCCGAAACCCGTAACAAAATAATAAACCAGAAAACGTTTCGGACCCCAAACGTTTTCCAGCACATTGCCAAACATCCATAAGGCAAACATATTGAAAAACAAATGGGTAAAGTTACCATGCATAAACATATAAGTGACCAGCTGATAAGGTTTAAAATCGGTGGCTCCAAAAAAGTGAAGCCCGAAAACCCGGTACAGGTCAATGTTGAAGGTGGTTTGGAATCCGATGGTTGCCAAAAAGAACAAACCGTTGACAATCAACAGGTTCTTTACAGCAAAAGGCAACATGTTAAAGCCTCCGGGAGCAATTCGCATTATTCTGTCATTTTATGAATAATAAATATCAACGCATTTCCCTCAAAAATTGTTTTTTTAAGCCGTTTGGCAGAAATGCGAGGCAAATTTACTAAAATTAGGTTATTTGAATTTTTCAGACAGGTCAGCCAGCGGAATGATGGTCAGGGTGGGTTTGCCAGCGGGCGACTGATAGGGCATGGCACAGGCAAACAGGGCATCGGTCAGGGCCATCATTTCTTCTTCACTGAGCAGTTTACCGTGCTTGAGCGATAGCCTGCGTGCCAAAGAGCGGGCCAGGTTGGTAAGCGCATCGAGTTTCATCTCTACCTTGTTGAGTTTGAAATTTTCCAGGATGCCTTCCACCAGACCCTGCAAATTTTCACTTTCAGGAATTTCGGCGGGGATAGCGCTCAGCACAAAGGTGTTCTTTCCCATGGTATCCATCACAAATCCCAGGGCGTGCATTTGCTCCAGCACTTCCTTCAGCAAATCTGCATCCTGCTCATTGAGGCTGATGGTTTCGGGAAAGAGCAGGTGCTGCGAGGCCGACTTCCGGTTTTCGTAATTTTTCAGGAAACGCTCAAAAAGAATGCGCTCGTGGGCCCGCTGGTGGTCGATCACCATAAGACCCGATTTAACTGGTGCCAAAATAAAGCGCTGGTGCAGGTGCAGAGGTTTTTTGGGTCCTGTTTCTATGGCTGGCTCCTCCCAGTCGGGCGTCAGGGTGGTTTGCTTCCCTTCACCCGATCGGGCTTGTATGGGTGCCGGACTTGCAGGCAGGTCTTCCTGGCCCGGAAACAGCTTTTCCCATTGCGAGGGGTTGATGCGGCTGGTGAGGTTGCCCGTCGGGCGTGCCGAAGACCGGCCCGTGTTGAAAGGGTTGTAGTCGGGGTTGATGGTAATGCTTGGCGGGCGCACCGGCTGATCTTTGTTGAAAGTCACATCATCAAAGGCTGTTTCGCGCTCAAAGTCAAGGGTGGGAGTGATATTGTAGCGGCCCAGGGCACGCTTCACGGCCGACTTCAGAATCTGGTAAATGTAGCGGTCGTCCTGAAACTTAATCTCCGTCTTGGTGGGGTGCACATTCACATCGATCTGCCCGGGATCGGTTTCCATAAAAAGAAAAAAACTGGGAAACAGATCTTCTGGTATCAGCTCCTGAAAAGCCTGATCCACGGCATGGTTCAGATAAGACGACCTGATAAAGCGGTTGTTTACAAAGAAAAACTGCTCGCCCCGTTTTTTTTTCGAAAACTCTGGTTTGAGAACAAATCCGTTTATAGATACGATCTCGGTTTTTTCTTCCACCGGCACCAGCCGCTGGTTGTAGTTGTTGCCAAAAATATTGACGATGCGCTGCTTCAGGTTCGATTTCTCGAACTGGTGGGTGAGCTGCCCGTTCTGGTAATACATAAAGCTTATCTCAGGATAAGCCAATGCCACCCTGATGAGCTCGCTGTATATATGGCCTTTCTCCACGGTATCCGACTTGAGGAAGTTGCGGCGGGCAGGGGTATTAAAGAAAAGATTTTTTACTGCAATGCTTGTTCCGGCGGGGCTCTGGCAAGGCTGCTGCGATTCTGTCACCGAGCCTTCGACGATTACTTCGGTGCCCAGGCTGGCATCGGCGGTCCGGGTTTTCAACTCCACCCGCGCAATGGCGGCGACCGAGGCCAGGGCTTCGCCCCGGAAACCCATGGTACGTATGGAAAAAAGATCACTGGCCTGATTTATCTTGGAAGTGGCATGACGTTCAAAACACATCCGCGCATCCGTTTCGCTCATGCCCTTACCATTATCGGTAACCTGTATCAGCGTGCGGCCGGCATCCTTCACAATAAGCTTTATCTGCGTGGCAGCGGCATCAATGGCATTTTCAAGCAGTTCCTTCACAGCCGAAGCGGGGCGCTGAATCACCTCGCCGGCCGCAATCTGATTCGCCACCGAGTCGGGAAGCAGTTTTATCACATCTGACATGCCGCAATAGGTTCAGAATTAGTTTTTACCTGAAAAAAACCAGATAGGCCAGCAAACCGATGACCACCATAATAATGACCAGCCGCTGGTTGGAGGCACGCTTGTCGCGGGTTGCCGAGCCCCTTTTCCAGCGCATCTGTATGCGATCGCGAAGGGCCTGTTCGTAATTGTCGCTGCCCTCCTCATAGGCCGTCTTCAGACGCTTCTCACGCTCTTCTTTCTTGGCATCGTAATACACTGGCCGGTAATCGTACTTTTTGTTTTTGGGGGTTTTGAAAAAGGTTATGGCCATCTTAATTGAATATTGAATATTGAAAATTGGCATTAATAGCCAGGCAAAAATTAAAAAACCATTCTTTTCTTTATGTAACAAAAGTAATCATAATGCGGCGAATTGGCAACCCGGCTGGCATTCAACGAAAGTAAAATATAAAAAAAAAGGGCTAGCAGGCCTTTAAACAGCGGAGCCCAGCAATTCTTCCAGCTTCTTGTCCAGGGCTTCGCCCTTAAGATTGCGGCCCAGGATCACCCCGTCGGGGCCGAGCAAAATAGTGCTGGGAATGCTGGCCACGCCATACAGGCTCGAGGCTTCATTCTGCCAGCCCTTCAGGTCACTAACATGCTGCCATTCCAGACCGTCGTCGGCAATGGCTTTCAGCCAAGCTTCCTGATTGCGGTCGAGCGAAACGCCCAATATCTCGAAATTCCTGTCAGCATATTGTTCGTAAAGTTTTACCAAATGCGGATTTTCCTGGCGGCAGAATGGGCACCATGATGCCCAGAAGTTTACCAGCAGATATTGGCCCCGAAAATCGGAAAGCGCCACCATATTGCCATCAAGGCCGGGCTGGCTGAACTCAGGGGCCATTTTTCCCTCGGCAAGCGCCAGAATCTTGTCGGCACGCTCGCGCAGGCTCAAATAATAGCGCGAATCTTTCAGTGAAGGATCGAAACTGTTAACCAAGGCATCGAGGCCTTCGCCATCCAAGTCGTAAGCCAGGTTGCGCATGGCAATGTAAATACCTACAGGGGTGTCGGTGTGGTTGTCAACAAAAGCGCGGATCTGGCTTCTTTTTTCGGCTTCAGCTACTTCATATTGTTCTTTCAGGGCTTCGGCCAGTTCGCTGTCTTCCAGCACCTCGGCTTCGAGAATCTGTTGTTGTATTACCCGCAGACTGGCGTCCTGCCCGGCCACCATCAGGTTGAACTCCTGCAGCAGGTCGTGCGAAGCCGATCCCGTAAGGGTAAACTCCCTGGCATTTTCAGCCACAAAATGCAGTATCATTTCCGAATTTTCGAGAAAAAAGGCAATGCGCGGTGTTACCCCCTTAAAATGCTCCAGGTAAAGGAATTCCGGAAAATCCAGGCTGCCAGTCAGAGTGAAGCGGCCATCGACTACTTCGGCCGAATCGACCAGCTCGTAAAGGCCGTGCACGCGGTCAAACAAATATACATAGCCGTCTTCAAGGCCTTCAATTTCCCCGTGAAGGGTATAAGACTTTTCAGCAACCGGCTGACAGGCAGCCAGTATAGCTATCAGAGCAATAATAAGAAAATTTTTCATGTGGTTTGTAGTTAAAATTGGCGGTTTATAATCAGCGTTAAGCCTTAAGATATTCTCAGCTTGAACAATAACAAAAATACAATCATTTTATGATTTTTACTCAAGCAGAATGTGAATAGCTCCATAGGCAGCAAACTGCGTTTGTTAAAACAAAAAAGGCGGTCTGTTACCAAACCACCTTTTTTAATCATGCTTTTCAAAAAAGAGCAAAAACATTATCGAAATCAGACCTAATCAAACCGATCAAGGTTTATTACTTTGTTCCAGGCGGCGACGAAATCTTTTACAAATTTCTCTTTGTTGTCATCTTGTGCATACAATTCTGCATAAGCCCGTAACACAGAGTTTGAACCAAACACCAGATCAACCCTGGTTGCTGTCCATTTCATCTGATTTGTCTTTCTGTCAACAATATGGTACAAATTATCTGAAACAGGCTTCCATGTGTAATTCATGTCAGTAAGATTTACAAAGAAATCATTGGTAAGGACGCCTACCTTGTCAGTAAATACGCCGTGTTTTGTGCCACCATGGTTTGTTCCCAACACACGCATACCTCCAACAAGAACTGTCATTTCAGGAGCGGTAAGGCCCATAAGCTGTGTTCTGTCAAGCAGGAGTTCTTCGGGCTGCACGGCATAATCTTTTTTGAGCCAGTTTCTGAAGCCATCGTGAATGGGCTCAAGTTCGGCGAAAGATTCGGCATCAGTCATTTCGGCTGTGGCATCGCCTCTTCCCGGGCTGAAAGGCACCTTAATATTTACACCGGCCTGCTGTGCTGCTTTTTCAACGGCAGCGCTACCTCCAAGTACAATCAAGTCGGCAATGCTAACTTTCTTAGATAATCCGGCTTGAATTTCTGAAAGTTTAGAGAGCACTTTAGTAAGCCTTTGAGGTTCGTTACCTGCCCAGTCTTTTTGGGGTTCAAGACGGATCCTGGCACCGTTGGCACCCCCCCTGAAGTCAGAGCCTCTGAATGTTCTTGCACTGTCCCAGGCTGTATTGATCAAGTCTGTATGCGACAGGCCACTGTTAAGCAACTTTTTCTTCAGGTCTTCAATTTCTGCTTCCGACAGGGTATAGTCAACCGCCGGAACGGGATCCTGCCATATAAGATCTTCTTTGGGAACATCTGGTCCCAGGTAACGGCTCTTAGGGCCTAAGTCGCGGTGGGTAAGCTTAAACCATGCCCTGGCAAAAGCTTCAGCAAAATACGTCGGGTCTTTAAAAAAACGCTCCGAAATTTTCCGGTACTCCGGATCCATCTTCAGGGCCATATCGGCATCTGTCATGATGGGATTGCGACGTACGCCAGGTATGTGCGCATCAAAGGGCTTGTCTTCTTCTTTCATGCTGATGGGTTCCCATTGCCAGGCCCCTGCGGGACTTTTTTTGGATTCCCATTCGTGATTGAGCAAAAGATGGAAATAGGTATGATTCCATCTGTCGGGCTTGCTCGTCCATGCACCTTCCAGTCCGCTGGAAACAGTATCTTCAGAATGGCCCTTACCTTTGGGGTTTTTCCAACCAAAGCCCTGCTCTTCCAATTCTGCTTCTTCGGGCTTTGGACCCAGAATGGATGCATCGCCGCTTCCGTGGCATTTACCCACAGTGTGGCCACCGGCGGTTAATGCAACGGTTTCTTCATCGTTCATGGCCATGCGCTTGAATGTCATGCGCACATCCTTTGCGGTTCTTAGCGGGTCTGGGTTGCCATCCACTCCCTCGGGGTTTACATAAATCAAGCCCATCTGCACAGCTGCCAGGGGATTTTCGAGCGACTCACGGTCCTGGTCATCAGAATAGCGGGATTTTGTGGGTTCAAGCCATTCTTTCTCAGCACCCCAGTAAATGTCCTTTTCAGGATGCCAGATATCTTCACGTCCGCCGCCAAAACCAAAGGTTTTAAAGCCCATGGATTCATAGGCCATATTTCCGGCCAGGATAAATAAATCAGCCCATGAGAGCTTATTGCCGTACTTTCTCTTTATGGGCCATAATAACCTGCGGGCCTTATCAAGATTCACATTATCAGGCCAACTGTTTAGCGGGGCGAAACGTTGATTGCCGGTATTGCTTCCACCACGTCCATCAGCAATACGGTAAGTGCCGGCACTATGCCATGCCATGCGAATCATAAAACCTCCGTAGTGCCCCCAATCAGCTGGCCACCAGTCCTGGCTATCGGTCATCAGCTTCTTAACATCCGTTTTCAAGGCCTCAAAATCAAGCTTTTGAAACGCTTCACGATAGTTAAAATCCTCCCCGTAAGGATTGGTTTTGGTGTCGTGCTGGTGCAGAATATCCAAATTAAGTGCATTTGGCCACCAGCTCATCACGGAGCTTTTTGTATCCGTGTTTGCCCCATGCATTACCGGGCATTTACCCATTTTTTTTCCGTGGTTTTCCATTTTCTTCAGTTTGGTTTGTTATTAACTTACAGATTATATGAAGTTATTTATAGTTTGACTCTTAGAGAATTATTATTTGTTAAGGAACTTCCCTACGATTTGAAGTTTAATATCTTCAATTTGGAAGTCAGGTATTCCCTTTTTTACAAAATAGGTTTCCAACATTTTATTGAGCTCTTCATCATTGTAATCTTCAATGCGATCAGACAATGAACAATATAAATGATGGTGACTTTCAATGATGGCATCATAGCGCATGATGTCCTTTTCGGTTTTTACCCTTTTTATCAGGCCGTTTTCGCTTAAGGCATCCAAAACCTTATAAACAGTAGCCGTTGCAATATGCGGATTGCTTTTTCTGATAAAATCAATGATATTTTCAGCCGTGGGGTGGTTGTTAAGCTTGATAATGGCGCTCAATACGGCTATGCGCTGCGGGGTAACTTTCAGGCCCTTTTCAACCAGTTTTTTACTGATTTCTTCCCGTTTCATAGGAGGCTTCCCTTAAGTAGAATAATTCTCTTTTAATAATGAGCAAATATACTACAATCTTACTTAAAAGGCAAGGGAAGGGAAAATAAATTATTTGAAAAGGACAGAAATTTTCTTTTCTTTGAACAATTAAAAAAGTTTATCTGTCGGATTTTGTTTTAATGGATTATCAAAAGAATCCACCTGCAATTTTAATAATCAAACCCATAATAAAAAAACTTTCCATGGACCTAAGCCGAAGAGATTTCCTGAAAAACACCGCAGTCCTTTCATGCGGGCTTTTAATACCTGCCTATCTGAAAAGCTGCCAGACACCCGACGAACTTTTTGACATTGTTATTTACGGCGCGACCTCGGCGGGCATTATTGCGGCCGTAAAGGCCGCACGAATGGGGCGGTCATGTATTATTGTTGAACCATCGCACCGTATCGGGGGCCTTACCACCGGCGGACTGGGCGCTACCGATCTGGGGTATGCCGATGCCATTGGCGGCATGTCAAGGGGTTTCTACCAAAGGCTCAGAGAGTTTTACAAAAATGAATCGGTTTGGAAATATGAAAAACCCCATATTGTGGGTGCCAATGACACATCATGGTTTTTTGAGCCGAGTGCGGCCATGGCTGTGTACAAGCAAATGCTGGAAGAGAACAACATTCCTGTGGTTATCAACGACAGATTGATATTGGGAAGTCAGGGCGTAAACAAAAGGGGTAGCAGGATTACATCCATTGTTACGGAAAATGGAAATGTTTATCGCGGGAAAATGTTTATTGACGCCACCTACGAAGGCGATCTGATGGCCATGGCAGGTGTTTCCTTTCATGTGGGTCGCGAAGCCAATGCTATATATGACGAAACCCTGAACGGAATCCAGAAAGTAAGAACACACTACCATATTTTTCCCGGCTTTGTTGATCCTTATATTGAACCTGGCAACCCACGCAGCGGCATCCTGCCGGGGGTGCACGGAGATGACCCGGGAAAGGACTTTGAAGGGGACCAGCGCATACAGGCTTATTGCTTCAGAATGTGCCTAACAGATGTAAAGGAAAATATGGTTCCCTTTGAAAAACCTGAAGGATACGATGCACTGGAGTATGAACTGCTGTTTCGCAATTTTGAAGCCGGCGAAAACCGCATTCCCTGGCTGCCGCATATGATGCCCAACCGTAAAACAGATACCAACAACCGCTGGGGTTTCTCAACCAATAAGATCGGTATCAACTACGAATACCCAAACGGAAACTACAACGTCAGAGAAAGCATTATTGCTGAACAAGAACATTTTCAAAAAGGGTTAATGTGGACCCTGGCCAATCATCCCAAGGTTCCGGCAAATATCAGGGAAGAAGTTAAAAAATGGGGGCTTGCCAAAGATGAGTTTACCCACAATGATTATTGGCCCGATCAAATTTATGTGCGTGAAGCCCGAAGAATGATAGGGGAATACGTTATGACTGAAAATGACTGCCGAAGGATCAGGATTGCAGATCAGTCTGTGGGTATGGGCTCATATACCATGGATTCGCACAACGTTCAACGCTATATAACCAGGATGGGTTGCGTACAAAATGAAGGCAACATTGAAGCAGGCACCAGGGGGCCTTATGTAATACCTTATGGCAGCATTCTCCCGAAGCGTAATGAATGTGATAATCTGCTGGTAACCTGTGCCATGTCAGCATCGCACATTGCTTATGGCTCCATTCGCATGGAACCCGTGTTTATGATTCTGGGCCAATCGGCCGCTACGGCTGCTTGTTTAGCCCTGGAAACAAACTCAGGATTGCACGATCTTAGCTACCCCCGGCTTAAGGAAGAGCTTTTGGAAGGAAACCAGCGACTGGACCTGGAAGCAGAAAGATTTCCACCGATTTTGCCCCCAGCAGAACCACCAAGGGAGCGGCAAAGGATTTTTGATGAGCCTGTTCCTGACAAGGGCTGTGTGGTTGATTATTTCTGAAGAATCTCAGATAAATCTCTATTTTCTGAAAGTTTTTCAATCTTTCATCTGAGCGAGTAACGCAATTTTTACTGAGAATCATTTCTTACTGCCGGACGTTGCCAAACTCACCACCACCGTTACCATCATGGCCAAACCAAAGGCCGGAATCAACTCATAAATGCCGGTAGATTGCTTTAGCCATAGCCACCACGCAATGGTTGTAAAGGTGCCGGTTATCATACCTGCCAAAATGCCCTGGCGTGTAGTGCCTTTCCAGAAGAGCGAAAGGATGAGTGCAGGGCCGAATGAAGCGCCCAGGCCGCCCCATGCAAACAGCACCAGCCAAAATACAAGGTCCTGCGCCAGGTAGGCCAGAACCATTGCCAGCAGCCCCGAGAGGACCACCACAATGCGGCTGAGCCTGAGTTTTTGTTTCTCGTCGATCTGCTTTTTGCCGGCCAGCACTTTTCCATACAAGTCGTGGGCAAACGTGGAAGCCACCACCAGCAGCTGCGAGTCGGCCGTAGAGAGTATGGCCGCAAACACGCCACCCACCAGAAGTCCGTATAGCACTGGCCCGAAATAATTTGACGACATAACCAGGTAGATCATTTCCGGATCGGAGCCGGGAAGAGCATTGATGTCGGGCACCAGTATTCGGCCCACCAGCCCAATGCAAATGGCGCCAATACCCAGCACCACATTCCAGAAAGTACCGAAAATGGCGCTGTATTTGAGTTTAACGGGGTCTTTTATCGACATGTAGCGCACAACAATATGGGGCTGACCAGGAGAACCCAGACCAATGCCGAGAAAACCAATAATGACGCCTGCCCCAAGCGAGAAGGGGTCGAGATATGCCGGGCTGAGCTGATGCAGCATTTCGTTCAGTATGCCAAGGCCGCCCACCTGCACGATACCAATGACAGGCAGTACCACCAGTCCAACCAGCATGATTACAGCCCTGACCACGTCGTTATATGCCACAGCCACATAACCACCCAGCACCATATAAACCATAATTAACAGGCCGGAAATGCCCAGCGAGAGGGGTAACGAAATATCGAGTGCAGTTGAAAGCGACTTGGCCCCGGCATTGAACTGAGCGGCAACGTATGCGGTAATGAATATGCCAATGATAACCACCCCGGCAATGCGGAGCAGGTGCGAATGGTCGTTGTAGCGCGCTTCAAAATAGTCGAGCAGGGTTATGGCATCCATTCTCTGGGTTTCGCTGCGCAACTTGCGCCCCAGGTGAATGAACTGCCAGGCTTCTACCAGGGTGTATCCCGCAATGGCCCATATGGCGCTTACGCCCGACATGTATGCCATGCCGCTCATGCCCAGCACCAGCCACGAAGAGCGTCCGGAGGAAACCGCCGACAAGCCCACCACAAAGGCGCTCATAGAGCGGCCGCCGATAAAAAAATCAGACTGGTTGCGGGTCCGCAGCAAGGCCAGCAGGCCAATGCCGATGGGAAAAAGAAGGGTAAGTAAAAAAATGGTCAGCGCAAGGGGGTTGCTCAACTTGTCGTAAACGTTTTCGACCATGGGTGGTGGTTGTTAAATTTTGGCCAGAATGCTTCAAAAGTAAAAAACTCCTGATATATTTTTTGCCAGGTCATCAAGATATTTTTCTCGCGGAGAACGCAAAAAAAATCACGCGGAGATTGCTACGTTAAAATTTGCGTGGCGTCCTTTGCGTGGAACTTTGCGTGAACCCAATTCCCATTGCCTGAAACGCTGCGCCCTTGGCGTGAAACTTTGCGAGCTATGCGTGAACGGGGAATTCATATTGTGAAACCCAACCTATTGTTGCGGGAAGAGGTCATCAAGGATACGGCGCAGCAAGCCCCGGCGTTCGGGTTCGCGTCTTCTTTCCTGACGCTCACGCGGGCGGTCTTCAGGCGTGCCGAAAATACGCTCGAGCAAGGTGGGCTCTGGCAACTCTTCGAGGTACATAGGGCAGCTAAGTAGCTCCTGCAGCTCGTCTGTAAGCGGCTCGAACTGTCCGGCAAGGTAATGCCGTGTGCGGCTATTTTGCAGCATGCTGCCATGAAAATCGGCCCATATGGGAACTGCCGAGCGCGAGGCACCAAAGGGGAGGGGATAGGTGCGGTTGAAAGCCGGGTTTTCTAAACCCACCCACACGCCGGTGACAAGATTGGGGGTGTAGCCAACAAACCAGCTGTCACTGTTGCTGGTGGTGGTGCCGGTTTTTCCGGCCAGGTCGTATTCGTAACCAATACGCGAACGTATGGAAGCTGCCGTACCCATATTTACCACACTTTTTAGCATGTGTGTCATCATAAGGGCCGTTTCCTGGCTGATAACCGCTTCCTTTTGAATTTGGCGTGGTGATTCATAAAGCACCTTGCCTTGGGCATCTTCCACTTTTAAGAGATAAACCGGCTCAACCGGAATGCCGTTATTTACAAAAATGCTGTAGGCCCTGGTCAGGTCAATCACCGACACCTCTGCCGTGCCCAATGCCAGCGAAGGCACCGCGGGCAGCCTGCCCCTGATGCCGGCCGCACGGGCCAGGTTGATAACACCCTCGAAGGTAGCATCTTCAATATATTTTGTCGAAACGGTATTTACCGAATTGGTCATTGCGCCTTGCATACTGTAGTAGCCTTCGTATTGACCATCATGGTTGGCGGGGCTCCAGTTATCGTAGGCTTCGAAAACAGGTGCTTCGTTCGACACCATTTCACAGGGGTCGGTGCCGTTTTCAAGGGCAGCGGCATACACAAAAGGTTTGAAAGCAGAGCCGGCCTGACGGCTCGAGCTTACCTGGTCGTACTGAAAGAAACGAATGTTGTTGCCGCCAATCCAGGCTTTCACATGGCCGCTGCGCGGGTCGATGGAAACCATGCCGCCGTGAACCACCTTCTGCGAGGCAAAGATGGAATCCATGGGGCTCATAAATACATTCTTTCCGCCGTCCCAGTCGAACACCAGGGTATTCACCGGCTGTTCGAAAGCTTCGGCAATGGCGGCCTCACTAAGGCCCTGGTTTTTGAGGGACTGGTAGCGCGGAGCGCGCTTCATTTCCTGTGTCAGTAAGGCTTTTACACGCTGAGGTGTGGCGTTGCGGTAGTGGCCATCGGCAGCCTGCTGCAGGGCTTTCATCTGCCGTGCGAAGGCACGCTCGGCCACTACCTGTAAGTCGTAGTCGAGGGTGGTATAAATCTTCAGGCCGTCGGTATAAAGATTGTATTCGGTGCCGTTTTCCTGGTTATAATTCTTAAGCCATTTTTGCAGATCTAGCCTTAGCTTTTCACGAAAATAGGGTGCCGGGCCATGCACATGAGAAAAAGGGCTGTATTGTATCTCAAGCGGAAGGCTTTTCAGAGAGTCGGCCGCTTGCTCCGAAAGATGGCCGTACCTCTCCATTTGCGAGATGACCACATTGCGGCGCTCCTGGGAGGCATCAGGATTGGTGCGGGGGTTGAAGGTGGAGGTGGCTTTGAGCATGCCTACCAGGGACGCGGCTTCCTGCGCCGTGAGCTGACGCGGATGCTTGCTGAAGAAGCGTTGGGAGCCGGCAGAGATGCCAAACACGTTTTCCCCGAAAGGGACAGTATTAAGATAAAGGATAAGTATCTCGTCCTTTGTATACACTTTTTCGAGTCGGCGGGCAATGATGCCTTCCCTAAACTTTTCGCCAACCAGCCAAATGGCCCCCCGGCGCTGCCGCGGATAAAGGTTTTTAGCCAGCTGCCGCGTAAGCGTGCTGCCCCCACCAGCGCTGCGCTGACCCAGTAATATGTTTTTCACCAAAACACGGCCCAGGCTGCGGTAGTCGGTGCCACGGTGCTCGTAAAAGCGTACATCTTCGGTCGAAAGCAAGGCAGGCACTAAAAAGGGCGAGAGGTCGGTAAGAGTTACCGCCGTGCGGTCGTATATGAAATATTTGCCAAGCAACTCTCCACCGCTGGCAAATACCTCAGACGAGTTGTGGCTTTCGATGCTTTTCAAGGTTTGAATATTGGGCAGGGGGCCAAAAAAGCCCAGCCGCACCAGCAACTGAATTACCAGGAAAACAAATATACCAAAACCTGTCGCCGACCCAATGGCGATAAGGGCAATGCGCTTATATTTCCGCAGGTCGCTTTTTTTAATCCTTGCCGTTTTCTTTCTTGTCATATTCCCTCTTTCCGGGCTTTTCCGAATCTGTTCATAATTAACAAATAAGCAACGAAAGGGTTTGCTGCATATTGCTTCCCCCGAAAGGGGCCGGGCCTAAATAAAAAACAGGGCCACCCCGCTCACGCTGATTAGTGCGCCGACCACCTCCTGCCAGCTGACCTTTTGTTTGAAGAAAATCATCGTAAAAGGTATGATCAATATGGGTGTGATGGACATAATGGTGGATGCAATGCCGGTGGCGGTGTTTTGCACGGCAATAAGCGATGCCGACACGCCCAGGAAGGGGCCGAAGGTGGCTCCCAGCAACATAAGCAGCATGGCTTTGCGATGCTTCATGGCTTGTCCAACGGCCAGCCAGCGCCGGAAAAAATGTATAATAATGGAAAATCCTACTATGCCTGCAATGACCCTGATCTGGGTGGCAGAAAAGGGATCGTAGTCGCCCATGCCAAATTTGCTCAGCACCAGCCCGCTGGCCTGCCCCACGGCCCCTCCCAGGGCGTACAGCAATCCCTTTGCGGGAATCCTTTCGGGCTGCTTCTTGTTTTTTTGCTTGTTAAAAATAACCAGGCCTATCCCCGAAATGGTGAGGCTCATTCCCACTACATTTAGCCACGAAAGCAGCTCGCCCATAAGCATCCAGCCAATAAGGGCCGAAATGGGCGGCACCAGCGTCATGACCAGCATGGAGAGGCGCGAGCCAATCACCGTAAAGGCCTTAAAAAGAAATAGGTCGCCAATGACAAAACCCGCCAGGCCAGAAAGGGCAAGCCAGAACCAGTTGTAGGCGGTGGCATCCATTGGGAAAAACATGCCGCGTCGAATGTAAGAAAAGAGGCTTAGCAGCACCAGGGCCATCACCAGCCTGATGATGTTTACTGCAACACTTCCTACTTTTCGGCCGGCAGATTCGAAGGCCAGAGAGGTAACAGTCCAGCATACCGCCGTGAAAAGGGCGGCCATCTCACCAATGCGAAATTCCATGCAATGAAAATTTGCGCAAAGGTAACCCAAAAAATGTCAATTATATGTTCTTTTCGCGGGTAACGTACTGCCTGATAACATAAAGGAACTGCTTGCTGTAGTTTTCCATGAATTTGAAATCCACGCCCTTGATCTTTTCCAGATTTTCGTTTTCCATGGGCTTTTTAATGCAGATATTGCGCAGCACCAGATCGCTGCACACCATAAAGGCGGGAATGTCGTTTTCTTCGGCCAGCTGTCGGCGGGTAAGTTTCAGCTTGTAGTAAAGATCCTGGTCGTCCTCTGGTATCTCGGGAACGTCTTTATCCATTAGCACATCGAGCAAAACAAATTCAGTTGACAATTTGCCTTCCATGTAGTCTTTGCCTATGTCAGATATTTTTAAAACAGGATAATCCTCATCGTTCATCGAAACATTTTCCACTGCAATCAGGCCATTGTTTATCAAAATATCGAGCATATCTGAGAGCTGGTCGCGGGTGTAACCGGGCAGCACCGAAAAGGTATGCAACTTGTTGAGGCCATGATTGATAGTAAAGGAAGATTTATTGCCTTTTAGCACATCAATGGTCTTTTTTACGCCCAAGGGGAAAGGCAGCTCGGTCATGCTAAAAAGTATCAGTCGGGCAATGGTTTGTTCGTATTCCGACAAAAGACTGCTTATCAACTTATTGTTGTAATTTTCTGTCATGGCCGTTTCATTAGTTTTCCATTACGAAAGGAATACAGTAAAATTAAGAAATTTTTCGCAAGATGATTTGCAAACATTAGTTTGCCTGCCCGTAAAACACTGCCGAGACATAATTAACCACCTCTGCCGAAGCTACCGCTTGTCCTGAATTGCTTCGGTGTGAAATTTTAAAGGCTGGTTTCTCAAAAATCAGCTTTGCCATGGCCATAATAGTCATGATGGGCCCATAGCCGCAAATTGAAATATCATTTTGTTTTATAACCTTCGCCAATCCATTGAGGTCGAATCCGGCTATTTGGTCCAACGCAAGGTCGTCCTTCCCCCTGCCAAAGCCGGGACTCTCGTAATGCGAGAAATCGCTTGAGGCGATAACCAGCATTTTCTTACCAAGCTTTTTATTGGCTTTAATAAGCTGAAGGGCAAGGCCTTGTGCTGTGGACACCGACTGGTCCCACATGGCAATGGGTAAAATTTTAAATTCCTTTCGGAAAAAATACTGTAACAGTGGAAGAATAACCTCCGTCGAATGTTCTAGTTGGTGTGTTTCGGCTGATGCTTCCATATCGAGCAAAGGGAAAAAGTCCTTATCGACCTTTACCAGGCCCAGCGGGGTTTGCCAGGCAGAGTGGTCATCGAGCGCCAACCCCGGGCCCCAGCCACTGTGATTAGGAGAAATGATAACTGCCGTATCGAAAACAAAACCACTTTCAAGAAGGGAGTTAAAAAAACAAAGCGCCGTTTTGCCCGAATAAGCGTAAGCACCATGGGGCACAATGCCTCCAAGCACTTCCTGGTTGCGAAGAGAGAATGTTGACGGGCCTGCTTCCGCCAGCATTTGGTCCATCAACTTTTTGAGCGAAGCCTCATCGGGGGGATAAAAACGGCCGGCAGCGGCGGGCTTTCTGATAGTCATAATGTTGTCAATAGTAGGGATTTTTAACTGATAAAAGAACGTTTGCCTTGCACCTCATATTTCAGACCTGGGAAAAAATATACGTAATTTTACCTATAAAAATTTAATTAAAACCCTCAAAGACCAGTATAACAATTATTACTTAACTTTGCCCGAATTTTATCCCATCCACTAAACACAAAAAACGAAACAATGAAAAGATTTGCAATGGCAATTGTTGCCGTATTCTTTTTCATCGGCTGTGGCCAGCAGACCGCAACCCAGGAAGAAGCAGTAATTGAAACCCTTGAAATTGCCGAACTGATTTCGAACCCGCTGGAGTTCCAGGAGCAGGAAGTTCGCATTGAAGGAATCATTACCCACATTTGCCGCCACAGTGGCGACAAAATGCGTGTGGCTGAAATCGATGGCGAAGGCCTCAGCGTTCTTGTAATGCTTGGAGAATTTGCACCTCAGTTCAGTCCTGAATTTGAAGGCAAAGAAGTAACCTTGACCGGTGTTCTCAAAGCCACCATTCGCAATATTGACGCCCTTTCGGAGGATCATGTGCACGGCGAAGACTGCGACCACGAAGGTGAAGAACTAGCCCACGAAGAAGGCCATGACGAATGTGCCTCAACCCAGGAAGCCATTGCCAAAATGAAGGAAGCCGGGATTGACCCCGACATTGCCACATTTATCGAAATTACCAGCTTCGAGATTAAATAATCTCTCGCAAGAAATTTAAAGACCGGCCCCAGTGGCCGGTTTTTTTTATGCGTTTTGTATTTCTTGTTTAATTTTGCTTCAAATTTCACCCTTTATGAATATCCGGAAGTTAAACCGTGCTGTTCACCGCGACCTGGGATATTTCTTTTTCGGAATGGCCATTATTTATGGCCTTTCGGGAATAGCCCTGAACCACCGCCACCAGTGGAACCCCAATTATATCATTACCCAGGGAGGCTATCAGCTTGAAATGCCGCGCACTGAGATAAGCGGAAAAGACCTCTCTCTTCATTTTCTGGAGCAGGTGGGCGAAGAAAACAACTACCGCACACAGCTGATGACCGGCAACAACCTGCGTATTTTTATTGAAGGCGGAAGCATAAACGTGGACATGGGCAGTGGCAATGCCAACTTGGAGAAGATACGCAAGCGCCCGGTGTTTCATCAGGTCAACTTCCTGCACTATAATACTCCCAGGAAGCTCTGGACCTGGTTCAGCGACGCCTTTGCCGCCGGGCTTATTATACTTGCCATTACCGGATTGTTTGTCCTCAAAGGCAAAAACGGCATTACCCGCCGCGGCGCCTGGATTACCTCTGCGGGAATAATCATACCAATAGTGCTGCTGTATTTGTATTTGAATGCTTAAAAAAACCTTTGACAAAAACCTTAAAAAGAACCCTAATGCAGGGTGTTTAGGCACAAGGGGTTTTTCTACTTTCTACTTTCTACTTTCTACTTTTTTTTAAACTTCTGTGGCTTAATCATATTCTCAGGCAGCAGCAGTTCGTCCAACTCTTCCTTAGTCAGTAATTCCTTTTCGAGCACCAGGTCGTACACCCCTTTGTTTTGTTCCAGGGCTTCCTTTGCCACAAGGGTGCAGGTTTCATAACCCAGCACAGGGTTCAGGGCCGTAACCAGCCCAATGCTGTTCATCACCATGCTGCGGCAATGTTCTTCGTTGGCCGTAATGCCTTTGATGCAGCGGTGCAAAAAGGTGGTCATGCCGTTTTTCAGCATTTCAATGCTCTGAAAAAGACTTTGTACGATAATGGGCTCCATTACGTTCAGTTCAAGCTGACCAGCCTCCGCGGCCAGGGTCACGGTAAGGTCGTTGCCAATTACCTTGAAGGCGATCTGGTTAACCACTTCCGGAATTACGGGGTTGACCTTGCCGGGCATAATGGAAGAGCCCGGTTGCATGGGCGGCAGATTGATCTCGTTAAATCCTGCCCTGGGACCAGAAGAAAGCAATCGCAGGTCGTTGCTGATTTTCGACAGCTTCACGGCAAGGCGTTTCACAGCCGATGAGTACATGACAAATGCCCCGGTATCCTGTGTGGCTTCCACCAGGTTAGCGGCCAGCTTCACGTCCATGCCGGTAATGCGCCTTAAATGCTCTATCACTTTTTCACTATACTCGGGCTCCGCGTTTATGCCAGTGCCAATAGCCGTACCGCCCATGTTCACCTCCAGGAAAAGCCGGGCATTTTCATTCAACCTGCTAATCTCCTCTTCGAGCGTGGTAGCATAGGCTCCAAAGGTCTGCCCAAGGGTCATTGGCACGGCATCCTGGAGCTGGGTGCGGCCCATTTTAATAATGTTTTCAAATTCCTTTTCCTTTCGGCGAAAGCCTTCGATAAGGCTTTCGAGTACCTCCACCAGCTTTTTGTTACTGTTGATCAAGGCAATTTTAATTGCCGTGGGATAGGCATCATTGGTCGACTGTGAAAGGTTTACGTGGTTATTGGGGTGGCAATATTTGTATTCCCCTTTTTCGTAACCCAAAATCTCCAGGGCGCGGTTAGCGATCACCTCATTGGCGTTCATATTCGTTGAGGTGCCGGCCCCGCCCTGTATCATATCTACCACAAAATGCTGATGAAACTTTCCGTTGATGATTTCGTGGCAAGCCCTCACAATGGCATTGGCTATATTGGTGGGCAGCAATTCCAGATCGTGATTGGCGCGGGTAGCGGCCATCTTCACAATGGCCAGGGCCTCAATAAGCAATGGGAAGAAACTGAGTGTAACCCCGCTGATGTTAAAGTTTTCTATGGCGCGCATGGTCTGAATGCCATAATATACTTCGTGTGGTACCTCGCGGTCGCCCAGCAGGTCGTGCTCGCCACGGGTGCGTCCTGACTCGTATTGTGCCGCTACGTTTACCAGCCGGATATTGCTTTGACGCATGCGCCTTGAAATAATTTGTGAAATGCGCAAAAAAACTTTCAGTGCAACCTGCGGGTGTGTTTCAAACATTGCCTTAAAGCGCTTTCCGTTCATACACAGCACATGGGTGTCTTTCAGGGCGCGGGCATTGGTACTATGGGGCGCATCAGAAATCATGGTGCCCTCTCCCAGGAAGTCGAACCTCCCAAAAAACGACAGGCGCTTCTCTTCCCCATAAGGGGTGCGCTTAAACAGCTCCACCTCTCCATCATAAATCAGGTAAAGAAACTTTTGGCCCGGCGCATTTTCAGAGAACAGCATCTCGCCAGCTTTAAAATGCTTGCTTTCTATCTCGCTGCAAAATTGATCCAGTTCAGCATCGTTCAGGTCGCGGAACAACTCCACACCTTTCAGAAATTTTTTTATCTCTTCGGGTTTCATAAAAGAAAGCTTTTGGTAAATATTTTCAGGTGTTTCATACCGTTTGCTTGGTCCGGCAAAGATACTACCTTATTGTAACAGGCGCCCATTTGCAGGTGCCTAAGTTGCCAGCCAAAAAGCTTTTGCCTTTAGTTTTGGTTTTTGCCCGCGGCAAGCGGTTTTTTTCGGAAATTTGCAGCATTATAAAAAATTCAGAAATTATTATGAGCGACGACAAGAAGATCATTTTTTCCATGGTTGGGGTGAGCAAGGTTTTTCCTCCCAACAATAAGCAGGTGCTGAAGGATATTTACCTGTCATTTTTTTATGGGGCCAAGATCGGTATCATTGGTTTGAACGGATCGGGAAAATCGACCCTGATGCGTATCATTGCAGGCGAAGAAAAATCCTTTCAGGGAGAGGTGGTCTTTTCTCCGGGCTATTCTGTGGGGTATTTGCCTCAGGAGCCCAATCTGGACAACACCAGGACCGTGCGTGAAATTGTGGAGGAAGGCGTGCAGGAGCTGGTAAACGTGATGAAAGAATACGAGGAGGTGAACTTGAAATTTGCCGAGCCCATGACCGACGAGGAAATGAACGACCTGATTATGCGTCAGGGCGAGCTTTCCGACCTTATTGAACAGCACAACGGATGGGACCTCGACAGCCGCCTGGAGCGTGCCATGGATGCCCTGCGCTGCCCTGAGCCCGACACCCCGGTGCTGAACCTTAGCGGTGGCGAGAAACGTCGCGTGGCACTCTGCCGTTTGCTGCTCAAAGAACCTGACATTTTGCTGCTCGACGAGCCTACCAACCACCTTGACGCCGAAAGCGTGGAGTGGCTCGAATTGCACCTGAAGCAATACAAAGGCACCGTTATTGCCATTACCCACGACCGGTATTTTCTCGACAACGTGGCGGGTTGGATCCTCGAACTCGACAGGGGAGAGGGCATTCCCTGGAAAGGTAATTACAGCTCGTGGCTCGAACAAAAGGCAAAGCGCCTGGAGATGGAGGAAAAATCGGAAAGCAAGCGCCGCAAAACCCTTGAGCGCGAGCTCGAATGGGTGCGAATGAGCCCCAAGGGACGCCATGCCAAGGCCAAGGCCAGGCTTAGTTCTTACGACCGAATGCTCAACGAGGATGTAAAACAGAAGGAAGAGCGCCTGGAGATCTTTATCCCCAACGGCCCGCGCCTGGGAAACAAAGTAATTGAAGCCCATGGCGTTGGCAAGGCCTTCGGCGACAGGCTGCTTTTTGAAAACCTCGAATTTTCGCTGCCTCCCGCTGGTATTGTAGGTATCATCGGACCCAACGGCGCAGGAAAAACTACCCTGTTTCGCATGATTATGGAACAGGTGAAGGCCGACAATGGCTCGTTCAGCGTAGGCGAAACCGTAAAGCTCAGTTACGTGGATCAGACCCACACAGAAATTGATCCAGAAAAGAGCGTCTGGGAGGTCATCTCAGGCGGGCATGAACTGATAAACCTTTCGGGTAGGACCATGAACAGCCGCGCTTACGTGGCCCGCTTCAACTTCAGCGGTGCCGATCAGGGCAAGAAGTGCGGCGTGCTGTCGGGTGGCGAACGAAACCGCCTGCATATGGCTATGACATTGAAAAGTGAGGCCAACGTGCTGCTGCTCGATGAACCTACCAACGATATTGACGTAAACACCCTCAGGGCACTGGAAGAAGGCCTGGAAAACTTCGCCGGATGTGCCGTGATCATTACACACGACCGCTGGTTTCTGGACCGTGTGGCAACGCATATCCTAGCCTTTGAAGGCGATTCACAGGTGTACTTCTTTGAAGGTAGCTACTCGGAATACGAAGAAAATAAAAAGAAAAGGCTGGGCGATAGCGGGCCGAAAAGAATCAGGTATCGCAAACTAAAAGCCGACTAGGGCCGGCCAGTGTAAGCAGATGGATTGTAGTACACCCGCTGGTTGCGCTTAGGGTCGGGTATGGCAAGAATGATCAAGGAAACAATCAGAAAAACAATAGCTGAAATGAACAGGTAGGATCCGTGAAACTGATCCCAGTACCAGCCTTTTGAAAATGTTATAAAAAATTTGTCGTAAATCATATGCAGAATGGGAAACTCAATCTTCCAGATCATTGAAGATACAATATCCACGAAAGTGATAATGATCATGGCAAAAAAACCTGCAATGTAAGCCGAGAGGACCACAGCCGTTTTAAAGAAAGAAACCAGCCAGTGCAGGAGATTAATTTCTTTGAATAATGCTGCTTCAAAAGCAACCTTATCCGTGAGCCAAAGAACGAGAAGTAAAATAAGCGAAGCAATAAATACCAGGGCACTGACCTTTTTCATATAAACCAGTATACTAGGTTAAAAAATATCTAAATAGATCGAAGGGTATTAAAACTTAAACCGCTAAATTAAAAAAAATTGTATTTTGCAAACATATTTTTTTGAAGAAAGCGGTAATACAAAGAAATAAATTAAAGCGCATTTATAAGTGAAACGCGGTTTTATCGCATTTTCAATTTTGTAACTTTGTAAATTCAAAAAAAATAAGAAATGACAGATTTGAGGAAACTGGAATCAGTTGCTAGTCAACTCAGAAGAGATGTTTTGCGTATGGTACATGCCGTTAAGTCGGGTCACCCCGGCGCACCGCTGGGCTGTGCTGAGTTTCTTTCGGCCATGTATTTTTCGGTTTTGCGGCATTCACCAGATTTCGACATGGATGGCCATGGCCAAGATCTTTTCTTCCTTTCAAACGGGCATTTGTCGGCCGGCTGGTACAGTGTACTTGCCCGAAGCGGCTATTTCGAGGTTGCAGAACTAGCCACTTTCCGCAAGATAAACAGCCGCCTCCAGGGTCACCCTGCCACAGAGGAAAACCTTCCGGGCATAAGGGTAGCAAGCGGATCACTGGGTCAGGGCCTGAGTGTTTCCAATGGAGCTGCCCTGGCAAAGAAGCTCAACAACGACCATCATTTGATCTATTGCCTTTTGGGCGATGGCGAACTGCAGGAAGGTCAGATTTGGGAGGCCGCAATGTTTGCCGCAGGAAGAAATATTGACAACCTGATTGCCGTTGTTGATTATAACGGGCAGCAGATTGATGGGCCCGTGGATGAAGTAATGCCGCTGGGCAACCTCGGGGCAAAGTGGGAATCGTTTGGCTGGCAGGTGCTAGAAATGGATGGCAACGTGATTGAGCAGGTGCTGGAAACAATGGACAAGGCACGGAAAATGTGTGGACATGGCAAACCTGTTGTCATCCTTATGAAAACTGTTATGGGCAAGGGTGTAGACTTTATGGAAGGTTCGCATAAATGGCACGGCAGCCCACCCAGCGACGAGCAGCTGGCTAAAGCACTGGCCCAGCTCGAAGAAACGCTTGGCGACTACTGATCCAATTTGAATTAATAAACTATTTTATCTGGTGGTGAAAAAAATTCTGACAATATGTTTGCTGGTCGTAGGCCTACCTTTATTGTTTCCGGTAAAGGCGGCTGCCCAGCATGCATCGCCACCCCTAACCAGAATTTTGGTTTTGTATGATGCCTCGCAGAGTATGCTGGCACGCTGGCAAAGCGACACCCGCATGAACATTGCCCGCAATGTGCTCACCAACCTGCTCGACAGCCTCGAAACCGTCGACAACCTGGAGGTGGCCCTCCGGGTATTTGGACACCAGAAACGCTACCCCCCGCAAGACTGCAATGACACCAGGCTGGAAGTTCCCTTCGGGCCTGATGGCATAGGCAAGATAAGGCAAAGGCTTCGCAGCATACAGCCACGCGGCACCACGCCTATTTCTGCTTCGCTGCAAAGCGCCGCCGATGACTTTCCGCCCTGCGCCAACTGCCGTAATATTATTATTTTAATAACCGATGGACTGGAAGAGTGCGGTGGCGACCCCTGCGCTGTATCGCAAGACCTGCAAAAGAAAGGCATTTTTCTTAAACCATATGTTATTGGCATTGGGCGCGACTTTAGTGATGCCTTCGATTGCGTGGGGCATTACTTTGATGCCTCCACGGAGTCGGGCTTCAAGGCAAGCCTCAACGTTATTATTTCGCAGGTACTGGGAAAAACCAGCTCACAGATAAACCTGCTTGATGTCAGCGGCAGGCCTACAGAAACCAATGTGGCTGTTTCGTTTTTCGATGAAGAAACCGGCAGGCCTCTCGAAAGCATTATCCATACCCTGAACCACCGCGGACTGCCCGATACTGTGTTCTTTCTCAATCCTTACACCCATTATAAAATGGTGGTGCATACAACCCCAAGGGTCGAACTGCGAAATATAAGGATTCAATCTGGCCGCCATAATGTCATTGCAGTAGACGCACCCCAGGGCATCATGAACATCAGAACAGCCGGGCAGGTTTCGATGAACTACCAGGCAATAATCAGGAAAGCCGGCGAGCCCGAAACCCTAAAAATTCTGCAGCTCGGCAACAACGAGAAATACCTTGTTGGCAGATATGACATTGAGGTGCTTTCGCTTCCAAGGGTTGTCGTCAAAGGTGTTGAAATAAGGCAAAGCCATACCACCAATGTAGAAATCCCGCAACCGGGAATTGCCGTAATCAGGCTGCAGGCTCCTGGGTTTGCCAATATTCTGCAGGAAACCGAGCAGGGACTCACGCATGTTTACTCACTGCGCGAAACCGTGGCCAACGAAACCATTTACTTGCAGCCCGGAAACTATCGACTGGTTTACCGCTCAAGGGTTTCGAGCAATACCGCATTTTCTTCCGAAAGGCGATTCAAAATTGAGCCGGGTCAAACCGTGAGGGTAGATGTCAACTGATTTTTTTTCGAACAATTTAAACCAAGCATAATGAAGGAATACACCTACACTGAAAAGAAAGATACCCGTTCAGGCTTTGGTGCCGGCTTGCTTGAGGTTGGCCGTCGCAACCCCAACGTAGTGGCCTTATGTGCCGACCTTATCGGCTCGCTCAAAATGAACGACTTCATTAAGGAATTTCCCGAAAGGTTTTTCCAGGTGGGCATTGCCGAGGCCAATATGATGGGCATTGCCGCAGGCCTCACCATTGGCGGTAAGATACCCTACACCGGTACTTTTGCCAACTTTAGCACCGGCAGGGTGTATGATCAGATTCGACAGAGCATCGCCTATTCAGAAAAGAACGTGAAGATATGTGCCTCGCACGCAGGCCTTACCCTGGGTGAGGATGGCGCCACTCACCAGATACTGGAAGACATTGGCATGATGAAAATGCTGCCCAACATGACCGTGATCGTGCCCTGCGATTACAACCAGACCAAGGCTGCCACTATTGCCATTGCCGACCACCATGGGCCGGTCTACCTTAGATTCGGCCGTCCTTCAGTGCCTGTTTTCACTCCGGCCGGCGAACCTTTTGTGATCGGAAAAGCCATGATACTGAACGAAGGTGCCGATGTGAGCATTTTTGCCTGCGGCCACCTGGTGTGGGAAGCCCTGGAGGCAGGCAAGGAACTTTTCAAGGAAGGTATCAGCGCCGAAATAATAAATGTCCACACCATTAAACCGTTGGATACCGAAGCCATCTTAAAATCAATAAGGAAAACCGGTTGTGCCGTTACGGCAGAAGAGCATCAGCTTAATGGAGGCCTTGGTGAATCGGTTGCCCGCGTATTGGCCGAAAACCATCCGGCACCGCTGGAACTGATTGGCGTAAACGACTGCTTTGGCGAAAGCGGAACACCGGCACAGCTTATGGAAAAATACGGCCTGAATGCCGCCAGCATTGCAAAGGCTGCCCGGAAAGTGTTGAACAGAAAGCCTTAGTAATTGTAAATAATGGTGCATTATTCTGACGAAGAGTTACTGCAGCGCTTCAGCCAGTCGGAAAATCCGGGCTATGCGTTTGATCTGATCGTCAGAAAGTACCAGGAACAAGTTTACTGGCATATACGCCGGCTGGTCATCGTTCACGAAGATGCCAGCGACATCGCACAGGATGTTTTTATCAAGGCCTGGAAAGCCCTGCCGGAATTCAGGGGCGATTCGGGCCTTTATACATGGCTCTATCGCATTGCTACCAACGAAGCCCTGTCTTTTCTGAAAAAAAAGAGAAAGCGCTTCTTTCTGCCAATGGAGGATGTGGAGCAGCAACTCAGCAATTCGCTCGAAACAGATGCCTGGTATGATGGCGACGATATCGAGAAAAAGATTCAGAAAGCTATCCTTACCCTTCCCGAAAAACAAAGGGTGGTTTTCAATCTGCGCTATTATGATGAAATGAAATACGAGGATATGTCGCGTGTTCTCGACACCTCAGAGGGCGCACTAAAGGCTTCGTATCACCATGCGGCAAAAAAAATTGAGAAAATTCTCACTTCGTGATTAAACCATTGATATTTATTACAATCTAAAAAACAAAATGCCCAAAGGAATGACAAAAAATAGAGATGAAATAACCCGCGAATTGCAGGAAATGGGCATTAGCCGCATTGCCTCGCAAAACAAGGAGTCCGGCTTCGGAGTTCCCCAGGGATATTTCGAGGGCTTTTCCGCATCCGTAAGGCAAAAAATTGAAGCTTCCCACCAGCATGAGCCAGCCACCAAAGCCAGGTTTTTCAGCCTGCGTGCAGCCGTAAGTATGGCTGCCACTTTCTTGGTGCTCATCGGGCTTGGGGTTAGTTTTCTGCTTTTACGCGTAGGCAAAGAAGAAGGCTTGTTCAGCGATTTCGACGACCAGGTTTTTGACGAATACTTTGCCCGGGCCACCGAATACGACCGTGCCATGTTTTACGACCTGATTCTCGACACCGAAGTGGCTGAACCTAAGCCAGCCCGGGTTGCCAATGGAGCCGAAGAAGACTTTATCGTTGAATACCTGCTCGATGCTGCCCAGTATTACGGCATTGAACCCACAGAACTGATTATACAAAACGGAAATGATAACCGGCATTAAAAACATTAAAATGAAGCGAGTATCATTGTTACTGTTGCTTTTGCTCCTTGTGCTGCCTTCTTTTTTTGCACACAACGGACAAGCCCTGGCGCAGGATTCCCGAATGGATGTTATCGAATCCAGGCGCATTGCATTTCTAACAGAAAGGATGTCGCTGACGCCCGAAGAGGCCCGTGCATTTTGGCCGAATTACAACGAATACAATAAGAACCGCGATGAACTTTCCAAGAGCCATCGCAACAAATGGCCTGATGCCAACGTAGCGTCAATGAGCAACGATGAGGCTGGCAGGTATGCCGAAGACCTGGTGCTGCACATGGAACGCTCCGCAACAATAAAGAGGGAATACCACGAGAAACTGAAACGTATCCTCCCGGCAAAAAAAATCGCCCTGCTTTATGAAGCCGAGCGCGATTTTAACCGCATGCTTTTTCAGGAGGCCAGGCGCCGAAGCAGAGAAAGCAACGAGAGTGGACGTTAAAGGGTTTTGCTTCCATTAAAATCCCGGTTCCCAAGGGGGATTTCCCCTTATTCCCCTTTGCCTGCGTATAAACTGATTTTGTGGTTTATGCGCAGGCTTTTTAAATGACCTCCAGGGCCGATTTTTTTACCCAGCCAACATTGCCATTGGCCAGCCTTACCTCATACCATTCGCCCAGCTCACCAGTAATGCGGGCCTTGCTGCCTTCATGTATCACAAAAAGATCGGGGCTGGCCTCGCCGGGCGAGCTTTTTGCAGTGGCCCGGGGTACCATCACTATGGCATCCTTGCCCTTGTGGGTGTTGGAGTACTGGGCCCGGACTGCAGCAAAGCAAACCAGCAATGCCAGGGCAAAAACAAGCGTTATACCAAAAGCGGTTTTTTTCATGCCCCGTGTCCGGGAAAAGAAAAAGCCGCCGAGGGCTGTTAGCACTGCCACCAACAAAACAATAATTAGCCACGACCAGCCATCCACACTGAACTTGCTGTAAAAGTTTTTCCACCACCTTTCATAAAAGATCAGCGGAACTGGATTGATGCGGTCGACGGTGCGGGCGCGGGCCACCTCCAGGTTGAAAAGCGTATTCTCATCCGAGGGCTTCAGTTTCAGTGCACGCTCAAAATTCAGAATGGCAGCACCATAAGTGTTCTCCTTAAAGTAGGCGTTACCCAGGTTGTAATACAGCTCCGGAGCTTCAAGTCCTTGTTTAATTACCGACTCGTAAAGCTCTATGGCATAAGAGTACTGGCCATTAACGTAAGCCTCGTTGGCCTGCCTGATAATATCGGAAGGAGCAGCCTTCACTGCTGGGGGGAGTAAAAAAAGCAATCCGGACAACCACAGCGCCAGGTTTTTCATTTTGCTAAGACTTTTTGTTCTTCAAATCCTTTTCAAGGGTAACAATGGTATCGAGGGCCCGCTGATAAGTCTCGTCCATACGGGTTTGCGGCGAGCCCGGAGCGAACCTGGCAAACTCGCATTCATTGAGGGTTTCCAGAAATTTAGCAGCCAATTCTTCCTGCACTCCCTTTTGCTGAAACACCTCCGAAACCTCCTCCTTGTTAAGCCTGGAAACCGGGATGCTGAGCTTATCGGAAAGGTAACCCCATAGCGCCCTGAAAATCTCATCGTAAAACTCCCCGCTGTTACCGCTGTTCAGAAAAGCACCTGCCTTTTTCAGGCGTTTCTGTGCCACTTTCTGCGCTTTACGATTGCGCAGCAAGGCGGTATTGCTCTGCAGCCGGATATGCCTCCTCCAGTAAACCAACAAAAAGGCAAACAGCAATATGGGACCGACCAGAAGAAACCAGAACAACTTGCTACGGTAAAACAAACTGCCAGCCGGCTGTAAACCAAAAGTGCTATTATTGATAAATCGTATGTCTGAGGCAAGGTACTGCACATCTTCCTGCCTTACTACTCCCATACCATCGCCAGTGGCCATTGCAGTACCAGTAACCGTCAGCGAATACGCAGGGCTCGAGCGCGTTACATAGCGCCCGGCTGCCGGATCAAAAAAGCTGAACTGAATGGGAGGGATCTCAAAAGTTCCGCCTGTGCGCGGTATGAGCAGGTACTCATACTGCCTGCTTCCCGACACCCCGCTTGCAGAAGTACGGATATTGTCAGAAATATTGGGATCGAAGGTTTCCAGGTTCGCCGGAAACTGAATCTCAGGCTTTTCGAGCATGCGAAGGTTCCCGGTACCATTTATGATTAAAGTCAGGGTTACAGGTTCATTCACATTGACTTCGAGAGGGCTTAGCCCGGTGCTCATCTCAAAATTTCCAACCATTCCTTTGAATGATGAGGGGCGGTTTTGTGCGGGCAGCGCCCTGACATTTACACGCACCTGGTTGGAGCGCAGGGTGCGCTCCACATTCTGAAATCCGCCGAAAGGCGAACCGCCAAAAAACTCGTCGAGCAGGCTGCCACTGCGACGGGGAGCACTTACCCTGACCAGCGTTTGCATATCGAGCGGTTCTATGCTCAGCTCACCGGCTCTTTGCGGAAAAAGCACTACCTGGCGAATGGTAGCCACATTATATCGCTGCCCATCAATAACTTCTTCTGTAACCTGCGGCTGGCCCGAAGGGGTAACATCTTCGGCCCAGAAGCCCTGATAGGCCGGAAGTTTTTCAATGCTATACTGTGATACAACAACCCTGGTATACAATTTATAAGTAACCGTAATGGCCTGCCCCTGAAACGGACTGGAGTTACTGACCACGGCCCTAAGATAGATATCGCGATCGCTCACACCCTGCGAGGCAGGGGCCTGTTGCTGACCCTGGGCAGGTGTCGAAGGCTGGGTGCCCTGGGATTCCTGACCTAAAACCCTTATAGTTAAATCATCAGAGCTAAAATTCTTTCCATCAACCGTAATAGTTGCATTTGGAATGGTAAAACTGCCTTCCCTGGTTGCCTCAAGGATATAAGTAAAGGAATAATTTTCAGAATGTGTTACCTGCCCGCCAATGATCTGCGTGGACGAGCTGGAAGACTGGCTGGGCCCCGAGAGCACACGAAACTCGCCAAAAGCGGGCCCGTTGAAGCTGGCCGGACGCTTATTGGCAGAATACACCACCCGGAACCTTTCGCCCACAGCCACCTGCGAAGGAGCCGAAGCAGTGAAGCTGACCTCACTGGCCAAGACCGGCAGCCAAAGGAACAGGCTAAAGAGCCATATGCACAACGCCTTTATTTTCATAGGTACTGCATTTTACCATTCTCTTTCTTGACGAACAGGCGCACGCTGAGTTTGGCCGCGCTTCAGGTCTTCCTGCACGTCCTGTTCTTTCTGGTTCAGCGCATCCAGAATCCTTTCGGCATCCTGGGGCGAAATTTGGTTAGGACGGGGCTGTTGTTGTTGCTGTTGATCCTGCTCCTGCTCATCCTGTTGCTGCTGATCCTCATTTTGGTCCTGATTCTCATCTTCATCGCCGTCCTGATCCTGCGGGGGCTGCTCCTGAAGCAGGCGCATGGCATAGGCCAGGTTGTGACGGGTTTGCTCATCATCCGGGTTTATGCGCAAGGCATTCTTGTAGGCTTCTACACTTTCAGCATACTTTTGCGACTCCAGATAGGTATTGCCCAGGTTGTGCCAGGCAAAGGCCTTTTCGCGTTCACCGGGAGCAAATTGCGAAAGTCCGCCAAATATTTCTGCCGCCTCGTCGAAACGCCCCTGACGATACAGGGCATTGCCCAGGTTGAACATCCCCTTAATGTTCTGTGGATTTTCTTCGAGCGATTGCCTGTAGCGTATCTCAGCATCATTAAACCTTTCGTCCTGGTATAGCTTGTTGCCCTGCCGCAAATTCCGGCGCTCCTGGGCTTGCACCATTGCAGGCAGCACCAAAATCAAAAACAGGCCGATAAGAAATATCCTCTTCATATTTTTAAAGTAATGCTAAAAGTCAACCAAACAATTTGATCTTTTCCAGCCACTTGTTCTTTCGTTCAAAAATAAAAATCTCCAGTAAAAGAAACAACAGGGCCAGGGCAATAAAATAATGATACCGGCTTTGGTAGTCAGCAAACACCATAGTTTCAAAGGTATCCCTTTCTACCTTCCTGATTTCGTCGAGAATGTTATTTAGGCCCATATCAGCCCCGGTTCCATGCCTGAATACCCCGCCGGTGGCATCGGCAATAGCCCTCAGTGTTGCTTCGTCGTAGCGCGATACTACAGTGTTTCCCTGGTTGTCGCGCAAAAAACCCGACAGCTGGTTGTTGCTGTACACCGGGATGGGCGCTCCTGCCTGTGTGCCAATGCCCACGGTATGTATGGTTACGCCGCTCTGGGCTGCCAATCGGGCCTGCGCCAGAGGGTCGTCAAGGTGGTTCTCGCCATCGCTGATTATGATCACCACCTTATTCTGAAGGTCTTCGCCGGAAAAAGAGGCCAAGGCACGTTGGATGGCACTGCCTATTGCGGTTCCTTGCACCGATACAGTGTTGGTATTTACCGTTCTTAAAATCATTTTAGCTGCCGAATGATCGGTGGTAACAGGTACTTGCGTAATGGCCTGGCCGGCAAACACCACCAGCCCAACCCGGTCGTTTTCGAGCCGGTCGATCAGTCGCGAAACGGCCATTTTTGCCCGCTCCATCCTGTTGGGGCGAATATCCTCGGCAAGCATGCTGCGGCTCACGTCCAAGGCAATGATCACATCTATGCCTTCACGTTTGGCTTCCTGCATGCGGCTTCCCACCAATGGGTTGGCCATGGCCAGCACCAGCATAGAAAAAGCCAGCAGCACCAAAACGAATTTCATCCAAGGCCTTCGGACTGATTGCCAAGGCATTAGCGAGCGCACCACCTGTTCCTGTCCGAATCGCTTAAGGGCCTTGCAGCGCATATGCCACGACAGCCAGAAAAGCACCAGCAGCAGCGGAATAAACGCCAGAAGGTAAAAATACTGGGGGTTTTCAAATCTTAAAATTTCCATAAACCACTATTCCATTTAATCAGGGATTGGTTTTAAGCCAGGTGTTTCTAAAAACCAACTCGAGGCCCAGCAGCAAAAACGCCAGCAGCACCAGGGGCAGGTATTCATCGGTTTTGCGCGTGTATTCGGTCACATCGATGCGGGTACGCTCCAGCTGGTCAATGTCTTCGTAAATTTCCTGCAGCTTGCTCTGGCTATCTGCCCAGTAGTAGCTGCCTCCGGTCATTTCGGCCATCTGCTGCAGCAGCCCTTCGTCCACCGGAATTTCTACCTGACGGTACTGTACACCAATGGGTGTCTGAAAAGGGTAGGGGACACTACCCTTGCTGCCCACCCCAATGGTATAAAGCCTTATGCCGTAAACGCTGGCGATCTCGGCTGCCGTTAGCGGGTCTATTACTCCGGCATTGTTGATGCCGTCGGTAAGCAGGATAACCACCTTGCTTATGGCCTGACTTTCGCGTAAGCGGTTCAGCGCAGTGGCCAAGCCATCGCCAATAGCCGTGCCATCCTCTACCATACCAGTTTTGACACCCGATGCCAACTCCTTTAACAACACATGATCGGTAGTCAGCGGACACAAGGTAAAACTTTCGCCACTGAAAACAGTCATGCCCAGACGGTCGGTAGGGCGCATTTCAATAAATTCGAGGGCGGTTTGCTTGGCGGCTTCCAGGCGATTGGGCCTGAAATCCTCGGCCAGCATGGAGCCAGAAATATCCAGTGCAATCATTATGTCGATACCTTCCACGCTCACATCCTGCGAACGGGAAGAAGACTGCGGCCTGGCCAGCGCCACAATAAGCAGGCCCATTACCAGCATGCGCAGCACAAAAGGCAGATGCAGCAATCGAAGCCGGAAACTTTTCTTTACTCCCTCCACAAAAGCCGAATGCGCAAAACGGATGTCGGAGCTGTAATCACGCTGTTTCCATATATACCAGGCTGCCAGCAGCGGAATAACCGCCAGCAGCAGTAGAAAAGGCTTATATGCAAAAGTTATTTCCACAATTTTATCTGATTCTGTTTAAAACCTTATTCCTTAGAAAGATTCATTCAAGCCTATTCCTGTCCACTGGTTTTGCCTTTGCCTGCCTCTTTAGGAGCTGGCGGGATATTGCGTTTCACAAATTCCAACGCCAGGTCCATGCATTCTTCATTCTGCTGCGGCTGAGGCTGATAGCGGGCGAACTTCACCAAGTCGGCTAGTTCCAGAATATACCGCAGCCATTCAATCTGTTCCTCCTCCTTCAGGTGCGCCAGCACCGCCTGGAAAATCTCAGCCGAGGTCATTTCAAGCGCAATAATTCCAAAACGCTTTTCGAGATACATGCGCAGAATAAAAGTCAGTTCGCTGTGGTAAAGCTTTACTTTACCATTCTGCCATAACTTTTTATTTTTCAAACTTTCAAGGCTCGAGATCGCCGCAATGTGGGCAGGGATTTCAGGCTTTTCCCAAATACTTTCCGCTGCGGGTTTGGCTTTCCGCTTATTAAGGTACCGCCAGATTAGCCAGCCTGCCAATGCCAGCAAAACGCTGGCCAGCAGCCAGGGAAACACCTCAGCCGGGGTAATCGGGACTTTAAGAATCGGTTTTATGTCATAAGGAGTGGCATTTTCAGCCAGCTCTGGAGCCTTCACCTGAAGAAGTATAGGTTCTGATTCAAGCAGCAAGGTGTCGCCATTTCCTGCCAACATAAAAGGGGCCGGGGCAATGGCAATGAATCCGGGCTTCCAGGCAGTGATCAGCAGTTGCTGCCCAAGGGTGTATTGCTGCCCATCAGTCGAAAGTGTGTCAATGCGACCAAAAGAAACAACTTCGATTTGCTGGGCAAGGCTATCGCTGAAGGCTGGCCAGTGCACTGTGCTATGGATCGGGGCATCCAACTCAATAAAAAATCCGGCGCGCTGCCCTATCAAAATAGAATCGGGCTCGAGCCTGACCCTTACCTGCGGGATACCAGCTGAAACGAATCCTGTCTGCACAGAAAGCAGCACCAATAAAATAGCAAAGCTTCTGAGCAGCAATTGTGGGTGATATTTTAACTTGTTAAAATTTAGCATAAAAGCCTAGTTACTCCTTTTTCTGAAAAGATTCATAAGCGGCGGCACATAATCGCGGTTGGTTGGAATGCTCACCAAGTCGACACCAGCTTTGGTAAAAGTGGTTTTCAGAAATATTTCCTGCTCTCTGTTCCACTGCTTCACTTTTTCCTGCACCCCTTTACTCGAAGTGTCTATCCAGTATGTCTTTGCAGTTTCGGCATCGCGAAATTTCATGATTCCCATAGGCGGGAGCTCTTGCTCGCGCTGATCGAAGACCCGGATACACACCAGGTCATGCTTTTTACTCACAATCGACAGTGCATCCTCAAAGCCATGGTCGTTGAAGTCGGAGATCAGAAAGGCAATGGACCGTTTTTTGATCACATTGCGCAAGTATTTCAGGGCTTGCCCAATGTCGGTACCTTTGTTTTCAGGCCTGAAATCAATGAGTTCCCTTATAATACGCAAAATGTGACTGCTGCCTTTTTTTGGTGGGATAAACTTTTCGATGCGGTCGCTGAAGAAGATGACACCGACCTTATCATTATTATTGATGGCCGAAAAAGCCAGCACCCCCGCAATTTCGGTGATCATTTCTTCTTTAATCATACCAACAGCGCCAAACTCGTTGGAGCCGCTCACATCGATCAGCAGCATCACGGTAAGCTCCCGTTCCTCTTCAAACACCTTCACAAAAGGATGATTAAACCGGGCCGTTACGTTCCAGTCGATGCTGCGTATATCGTCGCCATACTGATATTCCCTCACTTCGGTGAAAGCCATACCACGTCCCTTGAAGGCACTGTGATAATGCCCCGAAAAGATCTGGTTGGAAAGACCTTTGGTTTTTATTTCGATCTTCCGGACCTTTTTTAAGAGATCAGTGGTTTCCATTTCAGCACAGATTAAGGAACTTCGACCGTATTGAGAATCTCGGTGATAATGTCCTCGGTGGCGATGTTTTCTGCTTCGGCCTCGTAGGTAAGGCCGATGCGGTGACGCAGCACGTCGGCACATACGGCACGAACATCTTCCGGAATAACATAGCCGCGGCGCTTAATAAAAGCATAGGCCTTGCTGGCCAGCGCCAGGTTGATGCTTGCCCTGGGCGATCCGCCATAACTGATCAGCGGCACGAACTTCTGCAGCTTGAAATCGGCCGGATAGCGGGTAGCAAAAACTATGTCTGTGATGTAGTTCTCAATTTTTTCATCCAGGTACACATCGCGCACAACGTTGCGGGCCTTGGAAATGTCGGCCAGTTCGAGCACGGGCTTGGTTTGCGGAAACTCCTGCAGCATGTTGCGGCGCATGATCAGTTTCTCTTCCTCGCGCGAGGGGTAGCCAATCATTACCTTGAGCATGAAGCGGTCCACCTGGGCTTCGGGCAGGGGATAGGTGCCTTCCTGTTCCAGGGGGTTTTCAGTAGCCAGCACCAGGAAGGGCTCATCGAGGGCAAAGCTATGGTCGCCAATGGTCACCTGCCGCTCCTGCATGGCCTCGAGCAGGGCGCTCTGCACCTTGGCTGGCGCGCGGTTAATCTCGTCGGCAAGGATAAAATTGGCAAAGACCGGCCCCTTGCGTACCACAAACTCTTCGCTCTTTTGGCTGTAAATCATGGTGCCGATAAGGTCGGCAGGCAGCAGGTCGGGGGTAAACTGAATGCGGCTGAAACGCGCCTTAATGGTATTTGCCAGCGATTTAATGGCAAGGGTCTTTGCCAACCCGGGAACGCCCTCAAGCAAAATGTGGCCGTTGGCCAGGAGACCAATCAGCAGGCGCTCAACCATATACTTCTGACCGACGATCACCTTGTTCATTTCCATAGTCAGGATGTCAACAAAAGCACTTTCCTGCTGTATCCGTTCGTTCAGTTCCTTTATGTCCATAAATTAAACATGTTAATAATAATGTGACGCAAAATTAGCTAATGAACGCCCAAAGCCCTAAAGCTACCGCGTTAAAAAATGTTAAGCCATTCATAAAGAAACAAAAAGCGCAAATGGCTCCATTAAGTCCTAGAAAACAGACATTTCGGTATAAGACGTAAATCTTTTGAGGGCTTCAATTCCGGCCACGGAATTACCGTATTGATTTATGGCTGGCGACCATACGCAAATACTCAGGTTTTTTGGAAAAACAGCTACAATGCCGCCGCCCACGCCGCTTTTTCCGGGCAGGCCTACCTTATAGGCAAAATCGCCCGACTCGTTGTATAAACCCGCCATTAGCATAAGGGCATTGAGGCGCTTGGCCTGACTAAGGGTAAGCAGGGCTTCGCCAGAGTGCGGTACAACCCCTTGATTGGCCAAAAAAAGAAAGGAGCGCGAGAGGCTCTCGGCACACATCTCAATGGCGCACTGCATAAAATAAAAATTGAGTACCTCCTCCACAGGGTTTTTAATGTTCCCGAAACCATACATTAAGTGAGCCAGGGCCGCGTTGCGGTGACCGGTTTCCTTTTCTGAGCGTGAAACCTCCTCATTAAAGTCAATGGTATCGTCGTTGCTTATTTTACGAACAAAATCTAGAAACTCCCGCCAGGGATAGCGGTAATTGGAAAGGATGATATCGGCTACCACCAGGGCACCGGCATTGATGAAAGGATTGCGCGGAATGCCGTGTTCATACTCTATCTGCACCAGCGAATTAAAAGCCGTGCCCGAAGGTTCCTTGCCCAGCCGCTCCCATATTGCTTCGCCTACGGCCTCATATGCCAGCGTAAAAGAAAAAACCTTAGAAATACTCTGTATTGAAAAAGGAATATTGATCTGCCCCACACCATATCTTTCATTATTAATATGATGCACACTAATGCCCAGGTTATCGCGGCTAACGCTGGCAAGCGCCGGAATGTATTCAGCAACTTTGCCATGGGCAGTCAAGGGCAGCACTTCTCGGTGTATCCTCTCTATGATTCTCTGGTATTCCATAAAATTGCACGGTTAATATAGATGCAAAGATAGTGCTTGTGCCATCAGAATAATATTTTAATTAAAAACCGTGTGGGTTAAGCAAAACCAAACAGATCATAATTCGTTGTTCTATAATTAGTTATAAACATCAGTAAAAAAATATTAAAAATAATTGCTAAAAAATTTGGATGGTATTGGAAAACTTCCTTACATTTGTGGTGTATTAGTTAAGTGGTACACTAAAACAATAAAAACATGATAACCATTGAAAACATTTTTTTCGCCTACAACCGCAAAAAGCCCTTGTTCGAAGGCCTGAGCCTGAAACTTGAACAGGGCAACATTTATGGTTTGCTTGGCAAGAACGGAGCAGGGAAAACCACCTTGCTGAAAATCATTGCAGGACTAGTGTTCCCGCAGTCTGGAACTTGCAGGCTCAACGGTTTCGAATCGAAAGACCGTATTCCTGAAGCTCTGGAAGACATTTACATTTTACCGGAAGAATTCGATCTGCCTTCGGTTCGCATTTTTCAGTATGCCTCACTCAACGCGCCATTCTATTCGCGTTTCGATCATGAAAAATTCAAAAACCTCATTGAGGAATTTCAGCTCGATCCCTCCAAAAAGCTGAATCAGCTTTCGTACGGGCAAAAGAAGAAGTTCCAACTGGCTTTCGGGTTGAGCACCAATGCACGCCTCATGCTAATGGACGAGCCCACCAATGGTTTAGACATTCCTTCCAAGAGTCAGTTTCGAAAGGTGATAGCCGCTTCCATTGAGGAAGATCAGATTCTGATCATCTCCACCCACCAGGTGCGCGATCTGCAGAGCCTTATCGACCCGGTGATCATTATGGATGAAGGCAGTATCATTTTCAACCAGACCAACGAAAGTATTATGCAGCACCTGGTATTTGAGCCGCAACATCATTTGCAAGAAGGGGATAAGCCTCTGTATGCTGAAGAGGTGTTTGGCGGAGTAGCAGCAGTTTTTGCCAATAAGGCCGGCCGCGATACCCGCATCGACCTTGAGTTGCTTTTCAATGCCGTGGTAAACAAGAACCAGGCTATTAACGACGTCTTTGTAAATCCCTCTTAACCATGAAAACAAAGAATAACACCTTCAGTATTTCCAGACTTTTCCTTCTTGGAAAACGGCAGGTCCTGGGCAACCTCAGCGGTTTGCTTATCGCTTTTGCCTCATTTGCAGGGACCTTGCTGGTTATCTCGCTAATTTCGGGGTATTCAAACCCTGCCAGCCTTGAAAAACTGGCCCCGCTCTATTACGTAGTGCTCTTTATCGGGGGTTATGTTTTCACCAGCACCATTTTCGCCGAAATGTCCACGCCCCAGCGCAGCATTCCATTTCTTACCCTTCCGGTTTCCAAGCTTGAAAGGCTGGTTAATGCCTGGTTGCTTACTGCCATTTTGTTTCCTGTTTTGGCCCTGTTGATTTATGCATTGATTGTTTTTCTGGCACACCTTATTTTGGGTGTTCCACTCACAGCAACCGCATTATCGATTGTTTGGTCAAAAAGCGCCTTAAATGTGGTGATGATATACGTCATTACACAGTCGGTATTCCTGTTTGGCGCCATTTATTTCCGCAAGCACAACTTTATTAGAACGCTGCTGAGCCTCTTTGTTTTTCAGATTGTCATTTCAATCTTTATGGCTTTCATCGTTTATCTGTTGTTTGGTAAATTTCAATTTAGTGAGGAAGTATTGGTTCAACAGAGCAATTTGTCGCCCGCCATGGAGCGGTTCTTTACGTACACCCTGGTGGAGATTGCCAAATTCGGTTTCTATTATCTTATGGTTCCATTTTTCCTTATGCTGACATGGTTTGGCATTAAAGAAAGGCAGGTGTAATTATGGATTTCAACGAAAATCAAGCGATATATATGCAGATTGCAGATTTCTTCTGCGAGAACATTCTGCAGAAGAAATGGCAGGAAGGGGAGAAGATTCCTTCCATTCGGGAGATCGCCGTTCAGGTGGAGGTTAACCCCAACACTGCCATGCGCACCTTCAGCTACCTTCAGGACAAAGGCATCATTTTCAACAAGCGCGGCATTGGTTATTTTGTTGCCGATGATGGTTATGAAAAGACCCTGGAGCTGAAAAAAGAACAGTTTGTCGAGGAAGATCTGCCGCAAGTGTTTCGCACCCTTGACTTGCTCCGTATGGAATTTAAAGACCTGGAAAAACTTTTTCATACCTACAGGCAAAAAAGCCACAATTAAAACTTGGGTTTATTCTGAAAATCAAAAAATAGAACAGAAATGAAGACAACAAATAAAATACTGCTGGCCACCCTGATTGCTATCCTTGCTGTAATGACCGTTCTGATTGTAATTGTAAGGCTCAATATCAGCTTCAGGCCCGTAACCGAGGGAAGCATGAACGTAGTCAGCGAAAATCGCGAAATATCAGACTTCAATGCCATTGAAGCTTCAGGCCCGGTGAAAGTGGAATTGATACAGGGCGAAGAGATCGGCCTGCGTATTGAAGCCGACGACAACCTGATGGAACTGATCATAACGGAAGTAAACGACCAAGTGCTGACCATTCGCATGAAGGAAAGAGTGGTAAGATATAAGGCGCTGGATGTAAAGGTGGCCTTTGTAACCCTCGAGGCATTAAGGGTTTCGGCAGGAGCAAGTGTTTATTCACTTAACACCCTGGTGGGCCTTGCCCTGAAACATGTGATAAGCTCGGGTGCCATTAGCGAACTCAACCTTGACTTTGAAGAACTCACCATAGAAGCCAGCTCGGGCGCCAGAGCCAAACTGGCTGGCAAAGTGCGAGAGCTCTTTATAAACAGCAGCAGTGGTGCCGAAGTAATGGCCAGAGAGCTTCAGGCAGAAAATGCCAGCATTAAAACCTCATCGGGATCGGTAAACCACGTGTTTGTCAACAACGAAATGTCAGTCGACGCCAGCAGTGGCGCTGTTGTGAATTACGGCGGAAGGCCCACCATTAAGAGCATGAAAACCTCTTCGGGCGGAACGGTTGGTACCCTCTAAAAACTAGCTTCTTAAAGTACTGAAGCGCAATTGCTTACAAAGGCAATTGCGCTTATTTTTTTAAACAAAAAATTAATTTCCGGCTTTCGCTGAATCCTTTTTCTTACCTTTACGCGCTAAAAATTTCTCAAAAAGCACAACTGCATGAACAAAAAAATATACACGGTAATAAAGGGCACCGGAAGCTATATCCCTGAAAAGGTGATAAAAAACGAAAATTTTTTGCAACACCGTTTCTATGACAAAAGCGGTGAGCCCATGGAAAAATCAAACGAAGAAATCATTGCCAAGTTTATGGAAATTACCGAGATAGAGGAGCGGCGCTATGTGGAAGACCAGCATAACACTTCCGATCTTGGTTATTTTTCGGCACTCAAGGCCATAGAGAACGCTTCGATCGACCCTGAAGAACTGGATTACATTATTGTAGCCCACAATTTTGGCGATGTGTATGCCAATGATCATAAAACGGACATGCTGCCAAGCCTGGCAGCCAGGGTAAAGCACAAGCTCGGCATAAAAAATCCCGACACCGTTGCCTACGACCTGCCGTTTGGATGCCCCGGCTGGCTGCAGGGCGTTATTCAGGCCGATTATTTCATTAAATCGGGCGACGCTAAACTGGCGCTGGTGATTGGTGCAGAAACCCTTTCGCGCGTATCAGACCCTCACGATATCGACAGCATGATATATTCTGACGGGGCTGGTGCCATTATTCTGGAAGGGATTGAAAGCGAAAAACCCATTGGAATCCTAGCGCACAAAACCCGCAGCGATACCTTAGAGCATTACAAATTGCTGTGGATGGACAAATCAAACAACCCCGACCACCCCAAAGACGATTTTTTCCTGAAAATGAATGGCCGCAAAGTTTATGAGTATGCCATAAGCACGGTACCGCCACTGGTTAAGGCATGCATTGAAAAGGCTGAAGTTGGTATTACAGACATACAAAAGGTACTTATTCACCAGGCCAATGGCAAGATGGATCATGTAATTATGCAAAAAATCCTTCGCCTGTTCGGCATTCGCGAAACCCCCGAATTTCTCATGCCCATGACTATTTCCAAGCTTGGAAATAATTCGGTGGCAACCCTGCCGGTGCTACTCGACTTGATTATGGCTGAAAAACTCGATAACCACCGCCTTGGCAGCGGCGATCACTATGTGCTGGCCTCTGTGGGCGCCGGGATGAACATAAACGCAATTGTTTACCGCATTCCCTGATTCGTTTATTTAAATTGCCGGATTTATTTCTTTCAAAAAAGGAAATGAATAGCTAAGTTTGCATCCTCATTTTTTCCGATGCAGGCCATGGCTGCAGCCGGTCACCATAAAGGTTAGTTAATGGAGCTCAAAACACTGGTTAAAAAAGGTTTATCGCGCCTGCATATTGACCTTACGCGAAATATGCAGTACGACCGGCTAACCTGGCGCATCATGGAGCTCACCATTCAAGCCGACTCAAACTGCATTGACATTGGCTGCCATAAGGGCGAAGTCCTTAGCCGCATTGTTAAACTCGCGCCACAGGGTTATCATTACGCATTTGAGCCCATACCGCCTTATTTTGACCGCCTTAAAGAGCGCTTTAACGGCAGGGTTACCGTATTGCCATATGCACTCTCGGAAAACCCGGGGAAAGCTGGTTTTCAGTATGTAAAAAACGCCCCAGCTTACAGTGGCCTGAAAGAAAGAAAATACAATGTAAAAAATCCGGAAATTGAGGAAATTGAAGTAGAGATTATGCGGCTCGACGACATAATTCCGGAAACACTTGCAATACATTTTATTAAGATCGATGTAGAAGGAGGGGAGTTTGACGTGCTGAAAGGGGCCAGGAGAATCATTAAAACGCACAAGCCGGTCATAGTTTTTGAAAGCGGCCTGGGTGCAAGCGAATATTACGGTATGGACCCTGACGAATTATTTTCGTTCTTGCATGACGATATGCAATGCAAAGTTTCTCTATTAAAAAGTTTCATTGAAAAAAAACCAGCGCTCACCAGAGAAAATTTCCTGGATCTTTATCGAAACGCAAAGGAATATTATTTTGTGGCCCATGCCTGAAACAATGAAACATATCCTGATTAGACGGGGTTATAATAACAAAGAAATGCAACTCAGTGTGCAATTTTTTTGGTTATATTTTGTCCTATAATTAATATTATGTTAAGTAACAAATTTTAAAAGCAGGGAGCCATATATTGACTCCCTGCTTCTCTATCCCCTGCTATTCAGGGTTATATTCTCAAATAAATTACCCAATTATTCTTCAGGTGCAAACTTTTCGTGATAAATGGTCTGCATTACCTCAAGTTTTTCGGGCTGGTTGGTACGTGCATACAATTGCATCAGCGAAACCACCACTACTTCGAGGTTTGTTTCATCATCGCCCAACATTTCCATGGCTGTTTCCAGGTAAGGTTGTGCCTGAAGCCATTTTTCCTGGAAGCGCTTTTCTTCCACCTCATACTGCCTGAAAGCAGCCGAAGTTGGATTGGCCCTAAGGTTGGCATCGGCTTCTTCAAAGATTCTGATGCCTTCATTAAAGTAAAGCACACCGAGGTTGTAAATGGCATCAAAATAATCAGGATCGAGTTCAATAGATTTTTGATATGATTTTTCGGCTTCCCTGAACGCAAACTGCCTGTCCTCCAGCGTATAAGCTGTATCCTGTGCCATGCGGTCATAATTGGCAGCAAAGGCAAAATACAGGTTCGGGTTTTCCGGATCCTTTTCAATGGCCAGTCTCAGGATTTCGCGAGCCTCATCTACCTGTCCGGTGAAAATGTAAATGTTGGCTTCCGAGAAAATCAGGTTCAGGTCATCGGGATAGCGCGTGCGGCCAGCTTTTATCATAGTGGTGGCAGCAGCAGTATCTCCTTTTGACATCAAAATGTTGGTCATGGAAGAAAATATGTAAGGCTGGTCGTATTCCATGCCAATCAAATTGACATACATTTCTTCTGCCGGTGCAAATTCACGCGCCATTTCAGCAGCCAATGCGGCATTGTAGAGCGTGGTGGTATCGATAGAACCAAACGACTCGGCAAGAGTATACGACCTGCGGAAGGCCCTGCTTGCGTTGCTGTAATCAGCTGCATTAAAAGCTTCTACAGCAGCGTTGAAGGTTAGCTCAGACATCACCAGCAGGGTTTGCTGAATTTCTATCACGTTGGAATTGTCCTTATCATTTTCCTGTGCAGATTGCAATGCCTCGTAAGCCACTTCCAGAGGATTATTGTGAAGCGCTTTCACTTCAGGATCCTGGCTTACAAAGATTTCGATATACACTCTTGCACGGGTAATGTGCGTACTGGCATCGTTCAATGCCGATTGATCCTGCATTGCAGCATCGATCATTTCCTTTGCATTTGCAATATTACCCCTGTTTAGCTGGGTGTTTGCACGGCGGACATCACGTGTTTGCGCCTGGGCAAAAGTCGTTGCAAATAAGCAAAATATTACAATAAAAATTGTCCGTTTCATTGGGATCATTTTTTGGTTTTTGTTTGGGTGAACTTATTAATTATTTACAAATGTAACATTATTTTAAAATTGAAATAATGTTGGCCGGAATTTTACTCCTGGTGTTCATTCTGCTCAGTGCCCATGTCATCAGGCAATTCTTCGCCATTTTCCAGGTCGTCTCCGTTTATGGCAGACTCGAGCACTTTGGTAACTGCAGCGATCTCGTCGTCGTTCTTCAGCGAAATAAGCCTTACGCCCTGTGTGGCCCTTCCCATGTCGCGGAGCTTTCCTACCGAAAGCCTGATGGTGATTCCTGACTTGTTAATGATCATGAGATCATCGGCTTCAGTAACATTGACCATCGAGATCATGGCGCCTGTCTTTTCGGTAATGTTAAGCGACTTCACTCCTTTTCCTCCGCGGTTGGTTATGCGGTACTCCTCCACTGGCGAACGCTTACCGTAGCCTTTTTCCGAAACTACGAGAATGCTGCTCTGCGGGTCTTCAACACATACCATGCCAATTACTTCATCTTGCGGACTGGCAAGCGTGATTCCCTTTACACCTGCGGCATTACGGCCCATGGGCCTTACGAGCTCCTCGTTGAATCGAATGGCTTTTCCACTGCGCAATCCAATAAGCACCTGGTTCTTGCCGTTGGTAAGGCTGGTTCCAATCAGTTCGTCTCCTTCGCGAATATTTATAGCAATGATACCATTAGCCCTGGGACGACTGTAAGCTTCCACACTGGTCTTTTTAATGATACCCTTCTTGGTGCAAAGAATTATGTAGTTGTTCTCAATGTATTCCTGATCGGTCAGGTCCTTTATGTTTACCACAGCCTTAATTTTATCATCGGCCGGGATATTGATCAGGTTCTGAATGGCCCTGCCTTTGCTGGATTTAGCGCCTTCCGGAATTTCAAATACACGCATCCAGAAGCACTTGCCTTGTTCTGTAAAAAACAGCAGGTAGTTGTGGTTGGTTGCAGTAAAGAGGTGTTCCACAAAGTCTTCTCCGCGGGTTGACGAACCTTTGCTGCCCTTCCCTCCCCTGCTCTGAGTCCTGAATTCGCTCAAGGCTGTCCTTTTAATATAGCCCAGATGCGAGATGGTAATCACCACACTTTCGTCGGCAATGGTATCTTCAATGCGGAAATCGTTGGCAGTGTATTCTATTTCAGTACGGGCCTTGTCGCCGAATTTTTCTTTCACCTCAAGAAGTTCGTTCTTGATAATTTCCATACGGAGGGTAATATCCGCAAGCACTGACTTAAAATAGTCAATCCTTTTCAGTATCTCATCGTACTCTTCCTTTATCTTGTTGCGCTCCAGTCCGGTAAGGCGTTGCAAACGCATATCGAGAATAGCCCGGGACTGTAATTCCGAGAGGTTAAACTTCTCCATCAGCCCATTTCTGGCTTCCTCAGGTGTAAGCGAGGCCCTGATAAGTGATATCACCTCGTCGAGGTTGTCGAGGGCAATGAGCAGGCCTTCCAGGATATGGGCACGCTTTTCTGCCTCGCGAAGTTCGTATTCGGTGCGACGCGTTACCACATCGTGGCGGTGTTCTACATAGTGGTAAATGAGACCTTTGAGGTTAAGGACCTCCGGACGACCATGTACAAGTGCAATATTGTTAACGTTAAAGGCTGTTTGCAGTCCGGTGTGCTGGTACAACTGGTTCAGCACCACATTTGGAATAGCATCCTTGCGCAGTTCATAAACAATGCGCAGGCCTTTGCGGTCCGACTCATCACGAATATCGGTAATGCCTTCAATTTTCTTGTCGTTCACCAGGTCGGCCGTTTTCTTGATCATTTCGGCCTTGTTCACCTGGTAAGGAATGGAGGTTACAATAATAGCCTCCTTGCCATGATCATAGGCTTCGAAGGTGGCTTCGCCACGCATCACTACCCTGCCACGACCGGTCATACAGGCTTCCCGCACCCCTTCGTAACCGTATATCAGTCCACCTGTAGGAAAATCAGGCCCTTTGATGAACTTCATCAGTTCTTCAATGGTGATTTCGTTGTTGTCGATATAGGCAATAATGCCATCGACCACCTCAGAGAGGTTGTGGGGCGGCATATTGGTAGCCATACCAACGGCAATGCCCGAGGAGCCATTTATCAAGAGGTTTGGTATTCTTGAAGGCAACACTGTGGGCTCCTGAAGTGTATCGTCAAAGTTGTTCTTAAACTCAACGGTTTCCTTGTCTATGTCAATCAGAAGTTCTTCGGCAATTTTCCGCAAGCGTGCTTCGGTATAACGCATGGCTGCAGGGCTGTCGCCGTCGATGCTGCCAAAGTTACCCTGCCCATCTACCAGTGGATAGCGCAACGACCATTCCTGGGCCATACGCACCATGGCATCGTAAACGGAGGAATCGCCATGGGGGTGATACTTACCCAGCACCTCCCCTACTATCCTGGCCGACTTTTTATACGGACGATTGCTCAGGCTGCCCAGTTCGTTCATACCAAAAAGCACACGGCGGTGAACGGGTTTCAAACCATCGCGCACATCCGGCAGGGCTCTCGAAACAATTACTGACATGGCATAATCTATATATGCCGTCTTCATTTGTTCCTCAATGTCTACTTTGATTATCTTTTCGCCAGACATATTGATTATTAGTGTTTTACAAAATTTTTGCTGTGAAGATTATAAGCAACGAAATTACGCTTTTTAATGCACTTTTCCTTGCTAAAACCATAATAAAATCAGTATTTTTCTAACAATTCCAGTTAATTATTGTTAATAAAACCGGAAGGTAATTTCTGAATTGATTAATATTGTAGTTAATTTTGATTGGCTAAAAATAATTTACACTGAATGGAAGCAAAATTTTCACCAAGAGTTAAGGATGTAATCACCTACAGCCGCGAGGAAGCTCTTCGCAATGGCAACGACTACATAGGGATCGAACATCTTCTTCTCGGAATAATCCGGGAAGGCGAAGGCTTGGCGGTTAAAATATTATCTCATCTTGGCATTGATTTGTTAAAACTGAAAACCATCATTGAGAATACGATCAAGGGTTCGTCGCCTCGTGGGCGCAGCCTCGATAATATTCCCCTGGTGAAACAAGCCGAAAGGGTATTGAAGATCACTTACCTTGAAGCAAAACTTTTCAACAGTGAGATGATAGGTACAGAGCACCTGCTGCTCAGTATTCTTAAAGATGCCGACAACCTTGCCACCAAAACCCTTAATCAACAAGGCGTTGATTATGAACTGATCAAGGAAGAAATTAACAACTGGCGTGGAGGCAACCCCGAAGGCGATACCCGTCATGACATTCGCGGCGACCTTTCGGCCGGTGGCGATGAAGACGATGCTGGCGAAAGCAGCTTTGGCAGTTCCTTTAAAAAGGTCTCGGACAAGTCGAAAACCCCTGTGCTCGATAATTTTGGTCGCGACCTGACCCGTGCTGCCGAGGAAAACCGTCTCGATCCTGTTGTGGGCCGTGAAAAAGAACTGGAACGCATTGCACAGATTCTTTCACGCCGCAAAAAGAACAACCCCATCCTTATTGGCGAACCAGGCGTTGGCAAGTCGGCAATTGCCGAAGGCCTTGCCCTTCGTATTGTTCAGCGAAAGGTATCAAGGGCGCTATTTAACAAAAGACTGGTAACCCTCGACATTGCTTCGCTGGTGGCAGGCACCAAATACCGCGGTCAGTTTGAAGAACGCATGAAAGCTTTGCTCAACGAGCTGGAGAAGAATCAGGATGTGATCCTCTTTATCGATGAGCTCCACACTATTGTGGGTGCCGGGGGTGCTTCAGGTTCTCTCGATGCCAGCAATATGTTTAAGCCCGCCCTGGCCCGTGGCGAGCTGCAGTGCATTGGCGCCACCACCTTGGATGAATATCGTCAGCATATTGAAAAGGACGGGGCGCTGGAACGCAGGTTCCAAAAAATCCTGATCGATCCAACCTCTGCTGAGGAAACGATTGAAATTCTGAACAACATTAAGCAGAAATACGAAGACCATCACCTGGTCACCTATTCTGATGAAGCCATCAAGGCCTGTGTGCACCTGACCGACCGTTATGTGAGCGACCGTTGTCTTCCCGACAAGGCCATCGATGCATTGGACGAAGCTGGCTCACGTGTGCACATCACCAACATTAAGGTGCCCGAAAACATTATTGAGATAGAGGGTCGTATCGATGAGGTGCGCGATGAAAAAACACGCGCCATCAAGAGCCAGAAGTATGAGCTGGCCGCCAAGCTGCGCGATCAGGAACGTGAGCTGGGAGAAAAGCTTGAGCAGGAGAAGCGCCAGTGGGAAGAGGAATCGCAATTGCATCGCGAGGTAGTTTCTGAGCAGAATGTTTCAGAGGTAGTATCTATGATGACCGGCGTGCCGGTTCAGCGCATTGCCCTTAACGAAAGTGAGCGCCTTATCAGCATGGAGGAAGACCTTGGAAAAACTGTTATCGGACAAGATGAGGCTATCTTAAAAGTGGTGCGAAGCATTCGCCGCAACCGTGCCGGCCTGAAGGACCCCAACAAGCCCATTGGCTCATTCATTTTCCTGGGTCCCACCGGTGTAGGTAAAACCCACCTGGCAAAAGTGCTTTCAAAGCACTTGTTCGATTCAGATGAGGCCCTGGTTCGTATCGATATGAGCGAATACATGGAAAAATTTGCCGTGAGTCGTTTAATTGGCGCCCCTCCCGGATATGTTGGCTATGAAGAAGGCGGGCAGCTTACCGAGAAAATCCGCCGCAAGCCTTACTCCGTTGTGTTGCTTGATGAGATCGAAAAAGCCCACCCTGATGTGTTTCACCTGCTGCTTCAGGTGCTCGACGATGGGCAGCTGACCGACAGCCTGGGGCGCCGCATCGACTTCAAGAATACTATTATCATAATGACTTCCAATATTGGCTCACGCCAATTGAAGGACTTTGGGATGGGTGTTGGTTTCAGCACCTCCGCCAAACAGGCTGCTTCAGGAGAATATGCCATAGGTGTAATTGAAAATGCACTTAAGAAGGCTTTTGCTCCTGAGTTCCTAAACCGTGTGGACGATGTGGTGATATTCGAATCGCTCCAGAAAGAGCATATTTTCAAGATCATCGATATTGAGTTGGCCAAACTTTACAAGCGCATCAACGACCTAGGGTACAAAGTGGAACTTTCACTTGAGGCCAAGGAATTCATTGCTGAAAAAGGCTGGGATGCTGCCTTTGGAGCGCGTCCGCTGAAGCGAGCCATTCAGAAATACCTGGAAGACCCCCTGGCCGAGGAGATTATAAAGAGCAGGGTTAAGGAAGGCGAGGTAATCTATATCGATTTCGACAAGGACAGCCAGGAGATTCATATTGGCCCCAAGAAACTTGAAGCCAGCAAGGAACAGCCGGAAAAAAAGGAAGATTAGCAGACTTTTTGTTAATAGAAAATAAAAAAGGGATCTAAATTAGATCCCTTTTTTTTATTTCAGGAGGTTATCAGAACTTGTATTCGTTATCCTCAATCAGTTTTGCGGCAATGCGGCGGCGGGCTTCCTTCACGTTAACACCGGCAACGGTGGTAAGTGTGTTAATGGCTGCTGCCAAACGGTTGGCATCTGCCTGTTCAGGCAATGAATAAACGCAATCAAGGGCAAAACCGCGGATCTTTTGGGCAGCATCATATACAAATACATCCAGAATGTCTTTATACAAAGCAACTTGTTCAGCTTTCATGCCTTCCACTTTCTGAACCCTAAGGGCAAGTGACTCGGCAATGTACAATTCGCTGATCACATCGGCAATGTTCATCATCACCTCCTGCTCGCGCACCAGCTTTTTGGCAAACTGGGTGGAAGCAGCATGAATGCACAGCAGGGCGACCTTTTTGTAATTTTTCAGGTAGCGCTGTTTTTCCTGGTAGTAATCCTCGCCATCAACCTTGCCATCGGTAATGCTGTCGAGATTGTTGAATAATTCGGCTGCAGGCCCGAACAGGTCGAAATCGCCTTTCATAGCACGCTTCATGGCGGTATCGCCCACCAGCAGGCGGTTGATCTCGTTGGTGCCTTCAAAAATACGATTAATGCGTGAGTCGCGATATCCGCGTTCCACGTTCATTTCAGCAGAATAACCCATTCCACCGTGAATTTGAACGGCTTCATCGGCAACGAAGTCGAGCATCTCCGAACCATACACCTTCAGTATGGCATCTTCAACTGCGTAATGGCTGATGGCTTCAATGGTGGCCCGGCCATAATCAGGTTCAGTGGTTTTATTCACTTCCAGAAGGTCGTCAATATCCTTGCTCACGCGGTAAATAGCTGCTTCATGCGCATAAAGACGAATCACCATTTCGGCCAGTTTGTGCTGAATGGCACCAAAGGAAGAAATAAGCACACAGAACTGTTTGCGCTCGTTGGCATATTTCACCGAATCAGTTATGGTGTTTTTTGCAGCACCGATCACGTTGGCACCCAGCTTCATGCGGCCCATATGCAGAATATTCAGGGCAATGCGGAAACCTTCGCCGCGGGAACCCAGCAAGTTTTCGGCCGGCACTTTCACGTCGTTATAATAAATCTGGGCTGTAGAAGAGCCTTTGATACCCATTTTGTGCTCATCAGGTCCGATGACCACGCCGGGCATATTGCTCTCCACCACAAAGGCACTGAGAATGCGGTCGTTCTCCACTTTGGCAAAAACCACCTGGGTATCGCAGAACCCTGCATTGGTGATCCACATTTTCTGGCCATTCAGGATATAATGCTTTCCGTCTTCGGTAGGAATGGCGGTTGATTTTCCTGAATTGGCATCGCTACCTGCGCCGGGCTCAGTAAGGCAGTAAGCACCAAGCAGTTCGCCGGAGGCCAGTTGGGGAATATAACGCTGACGTTGTTCTTCATTTCCGTAATACATAATGGGCAGGGTGCCAATGCCACAATGCGCCATAAATGCCACAGAAAATGAATAGGCAGCACCAATGGTTTCGGCGGCAAGCATCTGGGTCACAAACGACTGCCCAAAACCGCCATATTCTTCTGGAATGGAAATGCCCATCAGCCCAAGTTCTCCCGACTTTTTCAGAATCTCCTTCATCAGTTCGCGGTCGCCCTTGTCGAGTTTATCAAGGTGCGGGTATACTTCGGCTTCAATAAAATCTTTACATGTCTGGGCAATCATTAATTGTTCCTCATTGTACTCCTCAGGAACGAAAATATCATTGGCATCAACTTCCTTCACCAGGAATTCGCCACTTTTCAGGTTTTTTGCTTTGTCCATTTTTTCAGTTTGGTTTTATTGATTCTTAAATACCCAATGCCTGGGCAATGAGTTCGGCAATATCGTAATTTTTTATCTCTTCTTCCCGGTTCTTGTATTTCAGACCATCGGTCATCATGGTCATGCAAAACGGGCACGCTGTTGCAATGACTTTCGCATCAGTATTCAGGGCATCTTCAATGCGCTCGATAAACACTTCCTTGTCGCCCTTTTCTGCTTCCTTAAACATTTGTCCGCCGCCGGCCCCGCAGCAAAGCGCGAAACTTTTGTTGCGATGCATTTCCACCATTTTCCCCGAAAGGGAATTAAGCACCCTGCGCGGCGATTCATAGATATCGTTGGCGCGGCCCAGGTAGCAGGGATCGTGAAAGGTGATGGTTACATTTGTAAACACCTGCGGGTCGATCTGCAGCTTTCCTTTTGAAATCAGGCCATCCAGAAAATCGACGTAACTGATCACCTCATAATTTCCGCCAAGATCGGGATATTCATTTTTGAAAATATTGTAGCAGTGCGGGCAAATGGTAATGATTTTCTGCACTTCATAAGCCTTGAATATCTCTATGTTTTGCAGGGCCTGCATTTGGTAAAGCATTTCGTTGCCGGCGCGTCGGGCAGGATCGCCGGTGCATGACTCTTCCTTGCCCAGCACGGCATAATTCACTTCAAGGTACGAAAGAATCTTTGCAAAAGCCGCAGCAACTTTTTTGTAGCGGTCGTCATAAGCCCCGGCGCAGCCCACCCAGAAAAGGTATTCGGGCTTTTCGCCCCTGGCAAAAAGATCGGCCATTACAGGCACTTCTATTTTAATGGTCTCCATTGTTGGTATTTTGACTATTAATGGCTTATGATTTTTTTATTTCAAGGTCTTTGGCCCAGAGCAAACGGTCTTCGGCCGAATACTGCCAGGGCGCGCCATTGTTCTCGATGTTGTTGAACACGGCTTTCAGTTCGCCGGGTACGGAGCCCTCTTCCATCACCAGGTAGCGGCGCATATCCACAATCAATGTTGGATGGTTGATGTTGATAGGGCATTCCATAGCGCAGGCATTGCAGGTAGTACATGCCCAGAGCTCTTCTTCGGAAATGTAATCGCGAATAAGCGATTTGTTGTCAGAAAAGTCTTTGCCCGATTTGAGAAGGCCCTTGCCCTTTTCGCGCATGCGGGCGCGCAGATCCATCACAATTTTACGGGGCGAAAGCTTTTTGCCGGTAATGGAAGCCGGACAAACCGAGGTGCAGCGTCCGCATTCGGTGCAGGCCAGCGAATCCAAATAGTTTTTCCAGGTCGCATCTTCTGCATCCAAAACCCCGAATCGTTCCGGAGGGGCCTCCCCTTCCGCGCCGGCAAAGGCAGTGGCAGGGTCCATCATCAGCTTCACCTCGCGGGTGATGCTGTCCATGTTTGGAAGCTTTCCCAGGGGGTCGAGCCTCGAAAGAAAAACATTGGGCACCGACATGAACACATGAAAATGTTTGCTGTAAGGCAGAAGATTGGCAAAGAAAAAGATAAGCAGGATGTGCGCCCACCAGTGAATTTCGTGATGCACATGCAGGGCTGCCGGGCTAAGCCCTGACACCAGGCCAGCAATATGCTGACTAACAGGAAAAACGCCATGAATGGTTTCATTCAGTGCTTTTTGATGAGCTACATAGCTGGTATTGAGCCCTAGCAGGGTAAGCATGAGCAAAAAAATGATGCTGAGTGCCACCTTGGCATCCACATGCGAAACATGCTTCATTTCAATGCCTTCGAAGCGCTTCACATGAATAAATAGCCTGCGGCCCAGGAAAACCAGGATGGCAATGGCCACGATCAGGGCAAAAATATCGCCACTGGCCATCACTACATCATAAAAGCCGCCCAAGACCTTCAGGGAACGTTCGAGGCCAAAAAGGCCATCGATCACCATCTCGATGCTACCGATCAGAATTACCAGGAATCCCCAAAATACCAGTGCATGCATGATTCCTGTAAAGGGTTTTCTAAACATTTTTGATTGCCCCAGGGCAACCTTCAGCGTAAGCGAAATGCGCTTGCCGATGTCCTTCACGGGAAATGCGGGTTTGGTGAGCCGGAACAGCTTTACATACCTCCAGGTGGTATAGCCAAATACCCCAAAAGTAAGTAGCAAGGCTGCTGCAAAAATTATCTGGCTGGTCATAAATTTTGGTTCGTTTGGTGGTTTGTTTTAAGAAAGGCCAGAAACACCTTGCCCCTGCCGGCGGTAAGTGGGCAGGGGCAAGCAGGGAGTTATTTGTTTTTGATTTCTTTCACTGCTTCTACAAGCTTTGGAAGCACCTTCATGGCATCTCCCACGATACCGTATTGTGCCGCTTCAAAGATCGGAGCAGACTTATCGGGGTTAATGGCTACAATATATTTTGAAGAGCTCACCCCTGCCAGGTGCTGGGTGGCACCCGAAATGCCAATGGCGAAGTACAGGTTAGGGGCAATGATTTTGCCGGTTTGACCGGTATGCTCTTCGTGGGGGCGCCAGCCTTCGTCGGAAACGGGGCGCGAGCAAGCTGTGGCAGCATTGAGCAGCTCGGCCAGCTCGAGAATGGGCTGCCAGTTGTCGGCCGACTTCATGCCACGTCCGCCCGAAATGACAATCTCCGCATCGCTGAGCAGAATATTTCCTTCGTGCTTCTGAACATCCTTCACCACAGTTTTTACCGCAGCGCCATCGAGCTCAAGGGCGAAGTTTTCAATCACCGGCTCAACTACTTTTTCGGCCAGATCAAAAGAGTTTTGCATCAGGGTGATAATCTTTACATCGGTATTGAGCGAAAGGTGTGCAAAGGCATTGCCCGAGAACACTTTTTTGCTTACCACGAAAGGTTCAGTGCTGAGCGGCAGTTTGTTTACGCCTGATCCCAAGGCTGCTTTTAGTTTAACGGAAAGCCTTGGCGCGATCGATTTTCCGGCATTATTGCTGGCAATAACAATCACTTTGGCGCCTTCTTTTTGGGCTGCCTGTGCTATGACGCTGGTGTAGGCCTTGCTGTCGAGGTGCTTCAGCAACTCATGATCAGCTGCAACAACCTTTTTAACGCCGTAATTTCCCAACTTTTTCAATTCGCTTTCTTCCACTTTTCCTATGGAAACCGCCACAAGATTGGTGCCCAGCAATTCGGCAACTTCTGCTCCGTAAGAAGCCAGTTCGAAGGTTAGTTTCTTGAATTTGCCGTCCCAGTTTTCGGCATAAATTAATACTGACATATGCTTGTAATTTTTTTCGGTTCGCAATGATTAAATGACCTTGGCTTCGTTCTGAAGCATTTCAATGAGCTGCCCTGCATTCTCTGGATCGACAAATTTGCAGGCGGCGCGGGGCTGCGGTGGCTCGAAGCCAATAAAACTGCTCAAAGCTTCGGCGCCGGGCGCTTCTACAATGGTAATGGGCTTCGAACGTGCCATCATAATACCCCTCATAGCGGCAATGCGCGGCTCTTTTGCAATGCCTTTCTGAACCACACCAACAAAGGGAGAAGGGACCGTAACGATTTCCTTTCCGCCATCAATTTCGCGGGTAATCACTGCCTGCCCGCCTTCGATCTTCAGGTTCGAAATGGCCGAAACGGAAGGCAGGTCGAGAAACTCGGCAAGCATGCTGCCTACGTTAGATCCGTTATAATCGCTCGATTCTATGCCACAAAGTATTACGTCGAATTGCCCGGCTTTTACCACTTCGGCAAGGGCGGCAGCCACCTGAAAGGCATCAGCCGGTTCAATATTTACGCGGTAGGCGTTATCGGCGCCAATGGCCAGGGCTTTGCGAATGGTGGGTTCAGAAGAAACCGGACCAACATGTGCTACACTCACCTGCTTCACTGCTGAAGAAGCGTCGTCTTTTAACTCAAGGGCGCGTGTCAGCGAAAGCTCATCCCAGGGATTGATCACCCACTGGATACCGGCTGTGTCGAGCCTGGTATTGTTATCGGAAAACTTTACCTTGGTGGTGGTGTCTGGTACGTTACTGATACAAACTAAGATATTCATTGGATCTGCTTTAAATGGTTTTAAGATTTAAAAATAAAATGGCATGGCGCCGGGCAAAAGGCGCAAATATAGTAATATTTGCACACTTGCAAGATTTGGAAAAACTGGTCAAAATTTGCCCGGGCATTTGATAATAAGCAAGTTAAAAGCTATTGTCAAAACCTTATTTCTTTTTGACTCCCAGGATTCTTTCTTTTTCCTGGATGTCGTCGAAGCATTCGCCCTGACAGGTGAAGCAGCTCTCAATGAGGGTGTCGCTAATACCCATGGTGGAGTAGCCCCCATCGTGGAACAGGTTCTGCATGGTTACTTTACGGGTAAGGTCAGAGAACAACACAATGCAGTAGTCGGCGCATTCGTCGGAGGAGGCATTTCCCAGGGGTGACATGCAGTTTGCATAGGCATAGAAGCTTTTGAAGCCCCCCACACCAGTTCCGGCTGTGGTAACGGTGGGCGACTGCGAAACGGTGTTGACGCGCACCTTGCGTTTTATGCCATAATGGTAGCCGAAGCTGCGGGCGATGGACTCGAGCATGGCTTTGGCCTGCGCCATGTCGCTATAGGAAGAATAGGTACGCTGGGCAGCGATGTAGCTAAGCGCCACCACGCTGCCCCATTCGTTCATGGCATCCATCTGATAGGCCACCTGCAGCACCTTGTGCAGCGAAATGGCCGACACATCGAGGGTTTTGTTCATGTAGTTGTAGTCGAGATCGGTGTAGTGCAGGCCTTTGCGCACATTGGGCGACATGCCCACCGAGTGCAGTACAAAGTCCATTTTCCCGCCAAGGATTTTCATACTTTCCTGAAAAAGGTTCTCCAGGTCATCAACCTGCGTGATATCAGCCGGAATCACCTCAGCATTAAGCTTTTCGCCCAATTTAAAAATTTCGCCCATCCTCAGGGCGATGGGCGCATTGGTAAGAACGATCTTTGCACCGTGTTCATGGGCCTTCTCGGCCACTTTCCAGGCTATGGAGTTCTCGTCGAGCGCTCCGAATATTATTCCCCTCTTTCCTTTCAGCAATTGTAATGACATGATAGTTCGATTTTAGTTTTTTTGCGTGTTAAAAATGAGTTCGCGGGCAGTGGCAAGCATAACCTCTGTGGGTTTCTCGCCGCCCAGCATTTTTGCAACTTCCAGTATGCGGTCGCCGTTATGGATGTTTTTAATAGCGGTGCGTGCCCTGCCCTGCTCAATGGTTTTATACACGAGCAAATGGGAACGGCCCCGCGAAGCGATCTGCGGAAGGTGTGTTATAGTAATGACCTGCATGTTGCAGGCAATGGATTCGAGGATGTTGGCCACGCGGGTGGCTGTTTCGCCCGAGATGCCCGAGTCAATCTCATCAAAAATAATGGTGGGCAGCAGGTTGCGCTGCGATATCATTGACTTGATGCTGAGCATAAGCCTCGACAGTTCGCCGCCCGATGCCACCCTGGCAATCTCGCTGGGTGTGCCGCCGGGATTGGCGTTGAACAGGAATGTCAGCTGGTCGATGCCGTTGGCATTCATTCCTTCGAACGGCTTGCTCACTATTTTAAAGCTGGCGCCAGGCATTCCCAGTTGTCTGAGCAGGCTGGTAACTTCTTTTTCCATTTCAGGGATGACCAGACGGCGGCGTTTGGAAATCTTTTCGGCCTGATTCACGAGGTCTTGCCTCTTGGCAGCAAGTTCCTTACGCAACTGATTGATCTGCTCTTCGAGCGAGTCGATGGCAAGGATCTTTTGCTGATAATCGTCGCGTATACTTTCGAGCTCCTCTATGCTGACAGCGTTGTGCTTAAGCAGAAGCTTGTTGAGCACGTCGAGGCGCTGCTGCAGTTCCATGGCACGGGCGGGGTCGTGGGTCACCTCTTCTGCCTCACGCTCCAGGTCGGCGTTAAGGTCTTTGACCTCGATCAGCACCGACTCCAGGCGGTCCATCAACTGCCGGAATTTTTCGTTGTAGCGCGCCAGCGGGCGCAGCAGCTGCAGGCTCTCGTTGAGGCCCGACAGCACGTTGATATCGGCGTTGCCGATAGTAAAGGAGGCCTTTTCGAGGTTGAGCTTGATCTCTTCGGCATGGCGCAGTATCTCTATCTCACCTTCAATTTGCTGGTGCTCTGAAGGGTTTATGCGCGCCTTGTCGAGCTCATCAAACTGAAAGCGGAAATAGTCGAGCTCGGTCCGGGAGCGTTTTTCCTGCTCCTCGAGGCTTTCAATGTTTTTGCTGAACTTTTGCCATTCGCGGAAAGCGAGCCTGTATACATTTACAGCTTCCAGGTTGCCTGCAAAACTGTCGACCACATCGAACTGAAAGGACGACTCGCCAATGAGCAGGGTTTGGTGCTGCGAATGGATGTCGATAAGCCTTTCTGCCAACTCTTTCATAACGGAAAGGTTAACAGGGGTGTCGTTGATAAACGCCCTGGATTTGCCCTGCATGTTAATTTCTCTCCTGAAAATGGTGAGCCGGTCGTAGTCGAGCTGGTATCTTTCGAATAAGTCTCGAATGTCAATATTTTCCAAATCGAAGGTGCCTTCCACAATGCATTTGCGGTCTTTGTGCATGAGCACCTGGGTGTCGGCGCGCTGCCCCAGGATGAGGGCCAGGGCCCCCAGCAAAATGGATTTTCCTGCGCCGGTTTCGCCCGTGATGACGGTAAGCCCTTCGGTAATCGAAATGTCGAGTTTCTCGATCAGGGCATAGTTTTCAACCAGCAGATGTTTCAGCATACAGGCTACAAAATTGACGCGCCAAAGTTAACAAACTTTGACAAAAGAAAAAGGAATTATTAATCGGCCGTTTAACGGGTCCGGACTTCTGCGCCCTGCGTCATGCGCCGGTACTTGGAACTGTTGGCAGGGTCTATCTCGGTAAGGATCTGAATGGCCTTGTTGCGGTCCATGGGATTGGCCTCGGTGAAAAGATTGACCATCTCGTCGCTCTTGGCAGTCATAACAATCTGCATGAGGAAACTTCCCGGGCGCTCGCGGTGGGCCCGCTGCAGCATTTCCAGGGCGTTGACCACTTCGGCCCTTGCCATTTCCATGTTTTCGGTCATGCGGTCGAAGCCCAGGCGGTGATAGGTATAGACGGCTTCGCGAATGGGGCGGTAGGTGGTGTTGAAAATATTCTCCATGAGCCAGTAGCGGTTGCGCTGCCCTTCGAACGATTTCCAGCCGCGCTCCTGCGCATTCTGGGCCAAATTCACAATATTCTGGGCGCGCTCAAAATAGGGATTTCCCCCGTAAGGGGCAAAGGAATCGAAGTCGAAGCCCAGAATCACGTAAACATAAAAGGCTACGAGAGAGGTCAGATTACTGGTAAAAACATTGTCGGCATATTCAAGGGGCTGGTTTTCGAGGTAGCGGAAATGCACATCGCGATCCTGGTGGTTGAAGAGCGGGGTGCTGTATGAGGTATGATACACCGGCCTGCGCGACTGAATCTGGATGGTGCCCTTGTATTCGTCGCCCGAACGCTCGCTGATGGTGATCATGATGGAGGCCTCGATGCGCTCCTGGGTGTGGTATTGAAACTGGGTCCAGTTGCGCTGGTTTACAAACTCATAAATGTCGGCCTGCAGGGTTTGCATAATCAGGCGGTCGGTTTCGGAAAGGCCTGGAGTGCTGATGGAAACCATGCAGTTCATTTCCTGGGCTTTCAGCGAAAGCGAAGACATTGATAAAAGGAAGGTAAAAGCAGCAATCAGTAGTTTCTTCATTTTCAGAATAATTTTTGCGCCATGCCCTGGATTGAACATTGGCAGCAGCGGCTTAAATTGGTTACTGAATAAAAACGCCAAAACCACACATTATTATATAGAAGTCTGATTTGTGGTGCGGGTTTTTGAAAAGCTTTGTTGCAGTAAAGATAAAAAAAACCTGCCCAACCGGATTACGGCGCAAGGCAGGTTTTTTCGAAAAAGAGTTTATTTCTTTGGTTCCGTCTCGGGGACGCGAAAATAAATGTTTCCGTTGTTAAATTCGCTGACGGCAATAAGCGAAGGCTTGGGGAGCTGCTCGTAAAAACGGGCGATCTCAATCTGCTCGCGGTTTTCAAAGATTTCTTCGAGGTTGTCGGTAGAAGTGGCGAACTCTTCCAGCTTGCTGTTGAGTTCTTCCTTCATTTCCAGGCCGATCTGGTTGGCACGTTTGCCCACGATGACTACAGACTGGTAAATGTTATGAGTATCCTTGTCAAACTGCCTCAGGTCGCGTGTTACCGTGGTGTTTTCTGCTTTTACTTTTTTGTAATCCATATGCTGTTTATTTGTTTTCTGTAATTTCTTTTGTGGGAGTCAGGCGTTCGATGAGGTCCTGGGCGGTGTCGCGCATGTGTTGCGACGGGGCCATGAACCGGCTCTCGGGGTAATTTCTTATCAGGCGGCCATGGGCTTCAATCACATTGCCATAGCGCTCGGCCTGCCTGTCGGGGATGCTTTGTTCGGCATAATCGAAATTGGCACGAACAATATTAAAGAGGGCCTCCTCCCGGTATTTTGAGTCGGGAAAGTCCCTGATCAGGTTATTATAAGAAGTAATCGAGGCGACATAGTCTCTGAGGTTGAAATACAATGTAGCCAGGTCGAACACTTTCTTTTCCTGTTTTTGCCGCAGCTCATCGATGAGCCCGTTGGCCTCGGCCACTCTTTCGCTGGCGGGGTAGCGGTTAATGAATATCTGCAGCTCGCGGATGGCTTCTATGGTAGTGGTCTGATCGAGGCTCGAGCGAGGCGAATCCAGGTATTTGGTATAGGCTGCCAGGAAAAGAAACTCCTCGGCATGTTCGTTGGAAGGAAAAGCCTGATGAAAGGTTTTGAAATAATGGCTGGCCATCACATAGTCGCGCTGCTTGTAGTGCGCCATGGCATAGTAGTAATTGATTTGCTCGGCTTTCTGGGTTCCCCGGTAGGCGGGAATCACATCGGTAAACAAGCCAATGGCACGATGATAGTCGCCCTTTTCGTAATATTCAATGGCTTTTTCGAGCTTCAGTTCGTTGTCGGTACTCTTAAGCAGTTTTTGATATTTGCTGCAGGAGGTGGCAAAAAGCAGCATTACCAGCATGGCCATCAGAGCGTGTCTTCCGTGTATTTTAAACATGAATCTGTTGCAGGATTTAGGTTATGTGCGCAAAGAACGCAATTTTGCCAAAACAATTTGCAAAGGTAACATTTTTTAACGTTTAAACGAAAAATTTAATACCCCAGAAACAGCAGGCAGGCATGATTTCTCTAAACCCCAAAGATCAAAAGTCAAAACTGCGCCTCAGTAAAGCATAGCCGGCTTTGCTCACGGAGATCTTTCGTCCGTTTTTGAGTATGGCCAGGTAGGCATCTTTTGAGTAAGGCTCCACTTTGAGTATGGCGCTGAGGCGAACCAGGAAAGAGCGGTGTACCCGAACGAAAAATGCCGGGTCGAGCTTCTCTTCGTAAAACTTCATGGTTTTTTTCTTCAGAAATTCTTCGGTGGCTGTGGAAATGAGCACATAATCGTCTTGGGCTTCAATGCAGCAAATGTCTTCTTCGGCGATGACCTGAACGCCTTCGCCCGAGCGCAGCACTATACGATCCAGGAATTGGCGGCCGTCAAGACCGCTTTGGATGGCCTTGCTCAAGTTGTCGCTGTTGCGGCTGCCGGCTTCGAGGGTTTGCAGCGCCTTATTCATGGCTAGCCCGAAACGCTCTGCAGCAATGGGTTTGAGCAGGTAATCGAGGGCGTTGAACTCAAAGGCCTTCAGCGCATACTGATCGTAGGCGGTAGTAAAAATCACCAGCGGCAATTTTTCTTCTTCAATAAGCTCCAGCATTTCGAAGCCGCTGATGCGCGGCATCTGTATGTCGAGAAACACCAGGTCTGGCTTTTCGCGGGCAATGGTCCTGGCGCCTTCAAAACCGTCGCAGCACTCGGCCAGCAGTTCTACTTGGGGGTATTCCCTGAGAAAAACCTTGAGCAACTCACGGGCCGGCTGCTCATCCTCAATGATCAGGGCTTTATAGCGGGTCATGATAGTCCTTTTTTGGCAGGGTAAGGCTGGCCGTGAACAGACCTCCTTCAACCTTTATTGACAATAAATTACCGTTTCCGTAAATTAACCTAAGGCGGTTGCGTATGTTTTCGAGCCCCACGCCTTCTGCGCGAAAGCGCGCAAACTGCCCATCGTAGGCATTGACCACTTTCAGCCTGACCTCCTCTCCCCTGTCCTCTGCTTCAAAAATGACCTCCACCGGTTCGGCACTTTTCTGCACCCCGTGCTTCACGGCATTTTCGAACAGGGGCTGTAGAATCATTACCGGAAGGGCCTGCTGTAAAAAAGCCTGCCCGACGTCAAGATCGTATTCCAGCCGCTCGCCAAACCTCACCTTTTCTATCTGAAGGTAAGATTCAATGTTTTCAAGTTCTTTGCTGAGCGACGTCATTTGCATGGCATCTTGCTTCAGGGCATAGCGCAAAAAATCGGAAAGCCTTATAACCATTTCGCGGGCTTTCTCGGGCGCTGTAATGGTAAGGCTACTAACCGAGTTGAGGCTGTTATAGATAAAATGCGGGTTGAGCTGGTTCTTTAACGCCTGCAGCTCGGTGCGCTGCACCAGGTCGCGCAGTTGGTTTTCGCGCTCCATGGCTTCGCTGCTGTGCCTGATCATAAAGAAGGTATAGAACAGCAGGTTTACAAGGGCTGAAAGGATATATGCCGTCAGCGCCCTAATCCAAATAGTTTCCATAAAAAAGGTGCCGTAATCGGGCTCAAAGCGTGTAAACAAATCGATGAAAGCCATGGTGATGACCACCCATAGCATGACCAGCACCAGGGCAGCCAGCATGGCGCTGAGCAACTTGCCGGGCGTCTGCGCGGAGTAGCCGCCGGCAAAGCGTACTACAAACCACAGCGCAATCAAAGTGGCATAAAGCGAAAAGGAACTGATCAGGCTGTCGGCCAGTATGGCGCCCGTAGGCCAGGACGTTGTTTTGAAAAGGACAAAAAACAGGCCTGTGGCCGTAAACAGCCACAGACCAATGTAATAAGCCAGAAATTTTTTGTTATTCAGAATGAAGTCATTCATGGGGTTCAGGCAATTTTTATCTCACCACCCCCAAAGATAACCACTCCTTTAATAACGAGCACTTTTTCGGGGTCTTTCAGCAGTTGAGGATTCCTCTTATAGCGTTCATCAGAGAAGCCACCGAAAATGGCCGTAGCATCAACCCTCACGGTCCAGTCTTCGGGCACAAACAGGGTGCAACCGCCAAAGATACAGGTCAGGTCGATCACGTTCTCGCCCTGTGCCAGGGTGCTGTCCCTGAAGTTCAGCTCCGCTCCGCCGAAAATGCAGGTCACCTGTCCGCCGGAAAAAGCATCGGCGGTGACAAATTTATTTCCGCCGCTGAAAATATTTACATCATCGAGCACATTGGCGCTGTGTTCGCTTTGCGGGGGAAGGCCGTCGCGCTTTCTGCCATATTTGCGGGGAAAAAGCAGTGAAATACCGATCAGCACCAACACGGCCGGAATGGCCAGCTTGATCATAAAACTCCAGTCGAGGTTAAGGTAGTCCTGTAAAAGGAAAAAAGTGCCGACCCCAATAAGGATGATGCCCGTGGAACGGTTCTTATCGCTTATCAGCAACACAAAGCCAATCAGAATAAGGATGACTTTCCACGAAAAAATAATGTGGGGTATGCGCAGTCCTAAGAGGGTCAGGTTGAAAAGGCTTGCCAGCAGGGCAGCACCCAGGGCAATAAAAATCAGCCCGGCAAGGGCGCGTCTTTTGTTTGAAGCATTCATGGTTGTAAATTTTAAAAGGTGGAACAATGATTAATCTTCCACAAAGATAAAACGGGCTTATGGTCGCCGCAACAGCCGATCGGCCAATGGCGGGCTGGCGTCGGTAAACGGCCCTTTACAGGCGGCTGGTTTCTTCCAGGTCGCTAATGTGCAAGTTCAAGGCCTTGACGCTAATGTTGATTTCCCAGATGCTAATGGTCAGGCTAATAATGAGCAGCACCAAGGCAATGCCAAAGATCACTTCGGCAACAAGCTGCCATTCAATATATACCAAAAACATGCAAACCACACAAAGCAGCAGGCTGGCCAGTCCATAAATCTGCATGCTGCGAATCATGTTAATACGTTTTTTTAGGTTGGCAATCTGCCCCAGCAGCATGTTGGAAGGATTTTCTTTGTACCTTGCATGCAGGCTGCGCACCAGGGCGGCAATGGCCAGAAAACGGTTGGTGTAGGCCAGCAACAGCAGCGAAATGGCCGAAAATAACAGTGCAGGCGTCGTCAGGGTAAGTGATTCCATGGGTTTGGATTTAGTTTCTTTTAAGAAACAAACTTAAGGAAATTATTCAGAGTTGTTTCTTATGTAGTTAAGGTTTGCACTGGTTTTGTTTAACTATTATTATAAAAATATTTTTCGCTTTCAGTATTCTTTAAAAAACATTAAACAATTTCATTTGTTGCTTTTGTAAATATTTTATGCCAAAATGAAAAAACCTACACTGTCCGCTTTATTTATGCTATTCCTGCTTTTGTTGTCCAGCCATGTCATGGCTCAGCAGGGCGTTATCCGTGGCAGGGTGTTCAACCAGGATACCAACGAACCGCTGCCATTTACCAACCTTATTATAGAAGGTACCAACATAGGCAGCACCAGCGACCTCGACGGTAATTTTCTGTTTACGGGGATTAATCCCGGCTTTGTAAGACTGGCGGTTAGCTCCGTAGGTTTTGAGCGGCGCATTACCGAGGAGTTTATGGTAAGCAACTCCAGGGCTGCATTCATTGAGATCGGTTTGAAAGAAATTAAGGTGCAACTTGAAACCGTGGAGGTAAGGGCCTCTCCTTTTCAGCGGCGAGAGGAGAGTCCGGTTTCGCTCAGGCGGTTGGGCATTAAGGAGATAGAGCGCAGCCCGGGCAGCAACCGTGATATTTCAAAAGTCATACAGTCTTTGCCCGGAGTAGCTTTTACGCCGGCTTTCCGCAACGACGTGATCATTCGCGGAGGTGGCCCTACTGAAAACCGCTTTTATCTCGATGGCATCGAAATTCCCAACATCAACCACTTTGCCACCCAGGGCGCCAGCGGCGGCCCCGTGGGTATGATCAATGTCGACTTTATCCGCGAAGTGGAGATGTATTCTGGTGCCTTCCCTGCCAGCCGTGGCAATGCACTTAGCTCGGTGTTCGAGTTCAGGCAGATCAACGGAAACCGCGACCGCCTGAACCTGCGCGCCACTATTGGCGCCAGCGACCTGGCCCTGTCACTCGACGGACCACTTACCGAAAACACCTCCATGATTCTTTCGGCAAGGAGGTCATACCTGCAACTTCTTTTTTCTGTGCTGGGGCTCCCCTTTCTTCCAACTTATAATGACTTTCAGTTTAAAACCAACACCCGCCTGAACGAAAAATCTGAACTTAATTTAATAGGTATAGGGGCCATCGACCAGTTTGCCCTCAACCTCAAAGCCAATGAAACCGAAGAACAGCGTGCCCTGCTCGAATCCCTGCCTGTGAACGAACAGTGGAACTATGCCATTGGCGCCACCTACCGCCACTTCCGCAGCAAGGGCTCCGACCTGCTGGTGGTTAGCCGCAACATGCTTCGCAACACCGCCTTCAAGTATCCGGGAAACGACGACAACCTGCCCCGCACCCTCGACTATCTTTCCGACGAAATTGAAAACAAGATCCGCTTTGAGCGCAACACTGCCCTTGGTGAATACCGGGTAAACTTCGGTGCTGGGGGCGAATATGCCAAGTTTTCGGGCGATATCAGCCAGCAGGTGTTTTTCAACAACCAGCTGATCCAGATCCGAAACCAAACGGCTTACGACATGTTTAAATGGAGCCTGTTCGGACAACTCACCCGCAGCCTGGCCCGCGACCGCCTCAGCCTGTCACTGGGTGTGAGGGCCGACGCCAACAACTACTCCCCCAGCATGTCGAACTTGCTCGAGCAGATCTCGCCGCGCTTCTCGGCCTCCTACCAGCTGCGCGAAAACTTTTTCCTGAGCGGAAATGTGGGCCGGTATTACCAAATGCCCTCTTATATAACCTTAGGTTACCGTGATCCGAATGGCATATTGGTTAATAAGAACAATGACGTGAAATATATTTCTGTCGATCATTTTGTCAGCGGAATAGAATGGATGCCTGGCCGCTTGAGCAAAATCACCCTCGAAGGATTTTACAAGCTTTACGACCAATATCCCTTCTCTGTGCGCGACTCGGTGGCCCTGGGAAGCAAGGCAGCAGATTTCGGCATATTTGGCGATGAGGAAGTGCTTTCCATTGGCAAAGGCCGGGCTTATGGAACGGAATTATACTACCGCGCCGAAAACGTGAAGAACTTTAACCTGATCCTCTCCTATACCTTTGTGAGGAGCGAATTTCAGGACAACCAGGGCAGCTATGTGCCTTCCAAGTGGGATAACCGGCACATACTTATTTTCACTGCCCTGCGGCCCCTGCCGCGCAACTGGGAAGTGGGCCTGAAATGGCGCTACTCGGGGGGAGCACCCTTTACACCTTTCGACCTGGAGTTTTCGAGCATTCGCGATGCCTGGGATGCACAAAATGCACCTTACCTCGACTATTCCAGGTTTCACAAAGACAGGCTGAGGAACTTTCACCAACTCGACCTGCGTGTCGACAAACAATTTTTCCTCAGGAAATGGTCGGTGATGGCTTATTTAGATATCCAGAACATTTATAACTTCGAGTCGCAATTGCCCGATAACGTGATCAGGCAGGAGGATGAAAACGGACAACCCATTGTTTTTACAGATGACAACGGGGTGGAGCGCTACCGGCTAAAAACCCTCGAAAACCTTACCGGTTCCATTTTACCTACCATTGGTCTTATCTTTGAATTTTAATCCCATTGCTATGAAAACCAGTATGATAAATAAAAATCGTTCTATGGTTACAAGGTATTTACTGAGGCTGATCGCAATCGTTTTTTCATTGGTCTTTTCATTTCCAGTCATTGCCTTTGGAAGTGACCCCCAGCAGCGCTGGTGGCGCCGCAGCAAGCCTGCAGAACCCATGCAGGTGATACAAACCACGGTCGATCCCGTTGGTATTGCCCTGGAGGTGGTGATGGAACGGGGCCGGGCCCACAACCATCCGCTCATGGCCATTTGGGTGGAAGACCTCGACGGGAATTACCTGCAAACCCTTTATGTGGCCGAATCTATTGCCAAAGGCGTTTATCTGCATGGCGACGCCTCCAGCGGCCGCTGGCTGCCGGGGCCCATTCGCAGGCCCGCTGCCCTCCCCTATTGGGGTCACCAGCGCGGCGTGCAGGCCGAAGACGGACTCTATATGCCCTCACAGAAAAGCCCGATGCCCGATGCCCTGACCGGTGCAACCCCAAAAGGAAACTTCACCCTCGAAACCCAGGCCCCAACTGATGGTCCGAGAAAATTCAGGGTACTTCTCGAAATAAACCAGCCATGGGACTGGAACCAACATTGGTACAACAACCGCTT
>Ga0114946_10000006_pt1 | contig 103199 bp, 73 predicted proteins | sample WalLakDeSediment_FD_88676 | JGI IMG/M metagenome (GOLD analysis project Ga0114946, IMG submission 88676) | Lake sediment microbial communities from Walker lake, Nevada to study Microbial Dark Matter (Phase II) - Walker Lake 11/02/13 Deep Sediment | ecosystem: Environmental > Aquatic >... | reverse complement strand
GGTATTCGTGGGAGTCGCCGTATCTGCCGGCGTGCCCGTCGGAACCGGCGTCGGCGTGTCCGTAGCCACCGGCGTACCCGTCGGCGTATCCGTAGCCATCGGCGTTGCCGTCGGAGTGTCCGTCGGTGTCTCCGTTGGTGTCGGCGTCGGAGGCATCAGACCTCGATCATAGCCATCGTTTCCATCCTCTGTTGTTACACGAATCAATCCCACTCCAGGTTGGTAGTATTCGTATCCAGTATCCACGTCTCCGCTTGAGCTCTCCGTCGCCACCGATCTTACAACCACATTGCCATCATAGCTTCCATCACCCCAACCCGTGATCAAATCTACGGGACCATAATTTAGATTCACCACGTCTCGGCTGATCGTATATCCAACCGCTGTGATGCTATCAATCTCTCCCAGCACTGAAATGTGGTTCGGCATAAACAGCAACAGGTGACATGGATCATGATCCAAAGGAAGCCACAAATCTTCCGGACCTTCCTGTGTGTCATCAAATTCCCCAATGATCCGGATCAGATACACATCGCCCATCACATCCTGGGCCAGCCAGCTCGTCATGTCATTCTCCGGATTCCCATCGGTCACAAAGATCTTTCGGCAATTCACCCAGATAAAAGAGATTTCACCCTGCTTCACCTGCAGCGTCTCCGTTCCGAGGTCGTAATACTCCACTATGTTACCATCCGCCTCAGGGCCCCACCCTGTATACGGCTCAGGGCTTCCCATCAGATAGAATCTCAGATATTTGTTCGTGATATCCGCACTCGTTCCATCAAACGTCGGAAAAATGCAAGGTGTGGCTGTTGGAGCGGGTGTCGGGGTCAACGTTGCTGTCGGGGTATTCGTGGGAGTCGCCGTTGGCGTATCCGTGGGAGTCGGTGTGGACGTTCCTGTCGCACTTGAAGCTAAAAATGGAAATATAAGGGCTAGGATACATAGGGTATACAACGAAACCGTAAATCCACATCTTTTTTGAAACTTTTTATGACCATTCCTCATGTCCTACTTCTCCTAACACTTATTCATTAGACCACATCCTGATGGATTTCCTATGTATCCATCAATGACTTTGGATTGTCAACCCTTTTACAAGAAATGCTGTATTTTGTCAAATGCTATATCACTCAATTCACTAATGGATATCCCGATATATTCTACAAAACTCACGTACTCCAGCATGTATGCCAATCTTTTGCTATAAGAAATCCAGCGAAATGAATCAGTACGATAAAGAGGATGATCCATAATTCCCAACCATCATGATCTGCATCTATTTTATCCATCCTGTCTCATGATATGCTGGATCCGTTTTCCTTCCAAAGCCCCTCCCTCAGGCTATTGCCATGTCCTCTGTAGAAATGTCTGTGCGTCAGCCTGTGTGTCGCCTCCTGAATAGCCACCTCGGCAGCCGCTTCCAAGGTGGCACGTCCCAGATTCGCGTTGGCGTCTTGTGGCGGAATACATCCTCCCACCCCAACGAGAGGCTCGCCCTTTTCCGGCAACAAACTGAGATCCACGGAATCGGGATACAAATACAATAGGTGGGATGTCTCCCACCCTGCCGCGTGATCCCCAGCGCCCTCGAATCGATCGCTCACCAACAAATAATCCACGAACGCCCAGGCAAGCATACCATGACGTTTACTGTACTGCCTTTGATTGAATTGAAGAACAGCGGCCCGGGCGTGATCAATCAGCGGATAATGTCCCGCGACCAGAACACCCACCTCAAATCCCAACGTTTCCGCTTCGACCAAGATATGCAGCAACAATTCATGATAGCGAATCACCTGTTCTGTCGCGCTGAAAGGTTGTCTGTCAGCAGAGAAATTTTCCGCTGGAAGCTCCATCTCCTCAGCGATCTTATGTCGATCCTCTGCATTGGCTTCCATAAGCGATTCCAGGCGGCTCTCGCCATAATACAAGGGAGGAAAGACCAAGCCACCTCCCTTGCGGGCGCACATGATTGCCAGTCCTTCAGCCTGAAGGGTATCTGCTCCCAAAGGATTATGTACCCCATGCCACTCCAGATTGCCTAGCGGGATATAGACCACCGGGCAAGCCTTCCTGCGCTCGACCACCTGACCAGGCCTCAGCATATGATATCGGACTTCTTCATTCATGGTTTCTCCCATCTCTTCTCAACAGCTCAAGCTTCGCACCTATCCAAACATATAAGCTGTAAACCTTTGGCAAACCCATAAACATTCAGCGAACCCGATCCAAACGCAGCCCTTGGCGGAGAAGAGACAGAGATGTTGTTTTCGAACGGTTTGAAAGCCCCTCCCACGCCGAATGCACATTCGGCATCTGGGAGAGGATTTCACTTCTAAGGTGCGTATCACGGCATTCCAACGCACCGAAAGAAGGAAGAGAGAGAACAGCATCTCTGTCTTCTCTTCCCACGACGGTTTGTCTCTGGATCGCTTTCACTGAATGTTCACGCAATCCCCAACTAGACTCATTTGATTCTACAAAGATGTTTTCTCATGTGCGATAATAACCATGCTTTAAGGCATGGTTGCCAATGAGATCTTATCATCGAGTCCAACCCGAACCAATCCAGGTCACATGGGTTCAGATTACAGGTGGAGGGTGCGTCTATGTCATCATCCCATTACGCTGAACTGGTCAAACAACGCTTTCAACACGCAAGAGCGATCGCCAAACATAATGGATTAAATGAAGCGATCCTGGAGGGAAGCTTGCCGAAGAAATTGGATCTCACCCTCTCCGAGGCTTTGGTTCTGGGATTGATTCGACAGGGCATTCGCCGCTATATCGGTGTCTTCGGCCATGGCTCCACTGAAATCGCCGAGGTCCTTCGTGTCTATGAAGAGCAAGGCCTCGTCAAGACCTACGCCGTGCGCAGCGAGATCGAGGCAACCCATGCAGCCACGGCTCTTCGTTGGGTTACAGGAGAAAAGGCCGCGGTCTTCACCTCCATTGGGCCGGGTATGCTCCAAGCCCTGGCGGCCTCCCTGGTTCCTGCTTCCAACGGATTGGGAGTCTGGTTTCTGCTGGGTGAAGAAACCACCGAAGACGAAGGACCCAACATGCAACAGATCCCCAAGGAGCAACAGGGTCTGTTTCTGCGTCTCTGCGAAACCATGGGCAGCGCCTATTCCTTGCATACGCCCTTGGCGTTGAACACGGCCCTTCGTCGAGGTCTCAACCAAACAGATCACCCTCATCATGCGGGCCCTTTCTTTCTCCTTCTGCCCATGAACACACAGTGCTCCATCCTCAAGAATTTCCATCTCGAAGAACTCCCCACAGGAGCGCCTCCTCCCTTGGGTGAAGCAAGTTCTGGATATGAGGAGGCGGTCCAAATCCTTCAAGACTCCTCCAGAATCGTGGTTCGAGTGGGAGGAGGAGCCCGCCTGGCCGGGAACGAGATTCAGGAGTTTCTGGAACGGACAGATTCAGTCTGCGTGACAAGTCCCCTGGTCTCCGGGGTTCTGCCATATCATCATCCCAGAAACATGACCGTGGCAGGATCCAAGGGCAGTCTGGCCGGCAATTATGCGATGGAAGAAGCGGACTGTCTGGTGGCTTTGGGTACCCGTTCTGTCTGTCAATCCGATTCCAGCCGAACAGCCTATCCCAAGGTCAAACGAGTCATCCATATCAATACTGATCCGAACGCGGCCACCCATTACAATCGGACCCTGGCCATGGTGGGAGACGCAACAGCAACCCTGAAACGACTCAATCGACTTCTTGAAGCCAGCCCAGGAGAGACTTCGGGCGAATCGATCTGGCTTGAAAAATGCGCCGAGAAAAAGGCAGAATGGCAGGCGTTCAAGCGGAAAAGATATACCCATGGGCGATTGTATGATGCAAGATGGGATCGCACCCTGCTGACCCAACCGGCAGCCATCAAGATCGCGACAGACTGGGCGAGACAAAAGGATGTGGTCTCCTTCTTTGACGCCGGTGATGTGCAGGCCAATGGATTGCAGGTGGTGGAAGACGACAGGCTGGGACGCACCTACACGGAAACAGGAGCCAGCTACATGGGTTTCGCTGTTTCTTCGATCCTGGCCACAGCCATGACGGAACGTCCTTTTTACGCCTTGGCCATCACAGGGGATGGATCTTTCACCATGAATCCTCAGATTTTGATCGATGGGGTGGAACATGGAGCCAGAGGCTGTATCCTGCTGTTAGACAACAGACGAATGGGCGCGATCACAGGGCTTCAACTGGCCCAGTACCAGGCAGAATACGCCACTGGAGACTCGGTGGAGGTGGATTATGCCGCTTGGGCCCAATCCGTTCATGGAGTTCTCGGTCTCTTCGGAGAAGACACCGAGAATTCCCTGATCCACGCGCTAAACCAATCCATCGAGCACCCGGGCATCTCTCTCATTCATCTCCCGGTCTATTTTGGGTCCGATCCTCTGGGTGGTTTGGGAGCATTCGGTAGATGGAATGTGGGCAACTGGTGCGATGACGTTCAAAAACTGAGACACGACATAGGGCTTTAGAGAAACGGTACAACCCATGATAAATCCATCCCCATCCCATCTCGATGAATTGAGGTCCATCTGCAGGGAAACGAGAAAATCCATCCTCCATCTCATCGTACATGCCCAAGCAGGCCACACCGGGGGCTCCTTGTCCGAGGTGGAAATTCTCGTGGCTCTGTATTTCTCTGTCCTGCGTATTCGGCCCGAGGAACCTCAATGGGAACAAAGGGACCGCTTCATTCTGAGCAAGGGACACGCCACACCAGGATATTATGCTGTCCTGGCCCAAAGAGGTTACTTCCCCACAGAATGGCTCAAAATGTTTGACGCGATAGACTCTCCATTGCAGGGACATCCTTGCATGGTTCGCACCCCAGGGGTGGATTTTTCCACAGGCTCTCTGGGACAAGGTCTTTCCAGTGCGATCGGCATGGTTCTTGGACGGGACGCGAAGAATCTGTCCTTCCATGTCTACTGTCTTCTGGGCGATGGGGAACTGCAGGAGGGGCAGATCTGGGAAGCCGCAATGTATGCAGGATGGAAAAAGCTCAAAGGCCTCGTGGCCATCGTGGACTACAATAAGGTGCAGTTGTCAGGAATCGTAAGGGATCAACTGGATCTCGAACCCTTGGCGGCCAAATGGGAGGCCTTTGGCTGGCAAACCCTGACTTGCGATGGTCATGATCTCTCTCAAGTGCTGGACCGGCTGCAGGAGGCGAAAGAGCGCTCTCAAACGGGTCCGGTGATCCTTTTCGCTCATACCATCAAGGGCAAGGGAGTCTCCTTCATGGAGGGATTGTACGAATGGCACGCCAGATGCCCCACGGAAGAGGAGCGAATCAAGGCTCTGGCTGAGATCGATCCCTGTACCTATGGAGCAACTACACCATGAAGATGAACATAGGCGACCTCGTAGCGCCCAGAACAGCCTTTGGCCAAGCGCTGGTAGAACTGGCCGAAAAAAACAAGGATATCGTGGTCTTCGACGCGGATGTTTGTACCAGCACGCAAACATCCAAGTTCAGGGAGGCCTTCCCAAATCGCTTCTATCAGATGGGCATTGCCGAACAGAACATGGTCTGTGTAGCGGCAGGGATGAGTACCTTGGGATGGATTCCATGGATATCCACCTTCGCGGTCTTTCTGGCAAAACGGGCCGTGGATCAGGTTCGAGTTTCCGTGGCCTATCCAGCTCTGAACGTGAAATTGAACGGATCCTATGGTGGCATCCCCACCGGAAAAGCCGGAGCCACGCATCAGTCGATCCAAGACATCGCGATCATGAGATGCATGCCCAACATGACCGTGATTTGTCCTGGGGACCCTTTGGAAACCCAACTCGCGGTACGATCTGCAACCGAGCTTCAAGGTCCAGTCTATCTTCGCACGGTCCGCTGCCCGGTACCGGTCATTTTCGACCCAACCCACGAGTTCCAAGTGGGATCCTCCTATATGCTTCAGGAAGGGAACGAAGGCACCATCGTTTCCACCGGCATGATGACCCCCAAGGCTTTGGATGCCGCGAGAAAACTGCGAAGCATGGGACACAGCGTGCGTCTGATCCACATGCCAACCATCAAACCCATGGACGAAGCGGCCATCATCAGGGCAAGCGAGGAAACCGGAAGAATCCTCACCGTCGAGAATCATAGCAGGCTTGGCGGATTGGGAGGCGCCGTGGCGGAGATCCTGTCCGAACAAGCTCCCTGCAAGCTTCGAAGATTGGGATTCCCTGACTGTTTTGGTGAATCAGGGGATGATGAAGCCATCTTCTCCAAGATGAAGATCAACACCCAGGACATTATGGACGCCTTTTGTGCCTGAATAGATGTCCTTTGGAGAAGGACAGTGCCATCCCCTGTCTCAAGCCCTCCGTTTGTAAACATTCAGTGAACCCGATCTGGCCGTGGGCTTGATCACGGCAGGGTGAGAAGTGCCAGCTATGATCCAATCTCAGATCGGGTTCACTGAATGTTTACCTCCGTTTTTGTCGAATAGGGCTTTCGATGTCAAGGAATCTCATAGCTGTATAGATGGGATCCGCTCGCGAAATAGATTCGGCCCTTGAGAAAATCCCCGCCTGGTCCGATGGGTACAGGCGATTTCGCCATCATGGAGATCTCATAGGCATCTTCCATCCTGGCGATTCCGCGCACGAACAATATATAGACCGTCCCATCTTGTCCCTCGACAAACACCCTGGGACCCTGTTGGGACGTGGTCAACCCAAACTCAGGCTCCGTGTTTTTGGAATAAACGATCTTTCGGACTGCTGGATCGAAGACAAAGAAATGTCTTCTGTCAGCGAACCCATATACCTTGCCCTTTGGTGCGAGCCAGAGATCCGTGTAACCCTGGACCTCGGGCAGGAGCGCTTCATGCCAATCCAACTCCTTTGTCTCCATGTCCAGAATGAAAAGTTCCGCCACATCGGCCTTCTTCTCCCCGCCCGTACCGGCGCTGGTGGTGGTCCCTCCCAAGAGCTTTCCCCCTGGCAGGGCTAGCAGGGCATGCGTCGAGTGTTCAGCCAGAACCTGGGCATGGGACAGCAGAACACGTTCCCCTGTCTGCCTGTCCCAGAACAGAAGTCCTCCCCCGGTGTATCCATATCCAGGTGTCCCGGCCAGAACAAGCGTCTTTCCGTCAGGATGCGCCAACAAAGCATGGGGACGGTTGATGTCCGGAGCACATTCGGTCAGATAAAGCGGATTGCATCCATCCTTGTTCTTTTCCGTTGGCACCCATTCCCTGGAAGGATCCCATTCCAGTAGGAACCCTCCTCCATATCCGCCCACAAAAAAACGATCTCCTTGCTTGGCCACGGTGTTCCACTGTCCATAGCTGGCTCGATTGATCCAGGCATCCATGTCCGGATCATAGCTGAAGAACCGCATCGGAAAGGCGGTCCCTCCGCAAATCGTACCGTTGGGCGCCGTGGCAACGCCCATCACATGCGCGCCCTCGCTGCTGTAATCGAACGACAATTGCGTCCTCTCTTCTTCCGGCCCCGGGCCTTTGACAACGAGAATCCGTTCCACCAGATCACAAGATTCCAAGCTGCTTCCATCAGGGAACAGCCCATGGAACAGGCCCTGATGACTGGTGATGATCGGTTTGGAATCCATCTTCGGTTTTTCCGCTTCCCCCATCTTCTTCCATTCTCCCCGATACAACTCGTACCAAGGAAGGTCGTCGCTGCGAAGGGACTGTCCATAGACCTTGCCGTTTTGATCCCTATATACATAAGCGTTTCCCTTGCCCCGCTCTTCTTCCGGCAACACAGGGACCGCTTGCCCTGTCTTGGGATCCAACACGATGATCTGGCTGGCTGTGTTTCCAAGACCGAAATAAACCCAGCCCGAGTCATCTGTGGCCACATACCTCTGGTACTGGGCCCAATTCTCCTTGTGAACGTGCCCGTAGTCCTTGAAGATCCCTGTCCCTGGATCATAGGAAGCCGCGCCGCTGCCAGGATAGGTGACAGACCAAATCCGGCCCTGGTCATCCTCGGTCATGCCCATGGCCATTTGGGGCACGGTTCGATGAAAAAAGGTAAATTCTCTTTTCAACGGATCAAACTCCACGAAATGACTATTGAAATGGGTATAGAACCTGTTTCTGGAGGAAAGAATGGACGCGTAGGGACAGTCCCCTCCGGGAGGAAACGGCACGGGGAACTCCTCGCTCTTTCCGCTCAGAGCGTCTATCAGCAGCAACGCGTATCCCCCACGATGATCGAACAGCCACACCAACACCACGTTTTTCCCATCCGCGTCCACCGTGGCCACGGTCCCTCGATGATTGCTCACCGGGGTACAGACGCCATGATGCCTGAATCCATCCCCCAAATCCTCCGTCTTTTGAGACGCACCATGACCAACCATCCCACATAGAGCCTGACAGATCCACATCCCCTGCAAAACATTCCGTCCCATACACGCTCTCCTCTCCGCATCCATCCTTCTCCAAACCCTAAATTCGCACCATTACCTCCCCACGCAATACAGTTTCGAATCCGTACGAATATAGAGGTTGCCCTGGGAAACGGAGATACTAGACCCGTAGGCTTCCTCTCCCATGGACACCCTGTGAATCGTGTCGAGGTTCTCATCCGCGGAGAGGACAATACATTCCCCATGCAAATTGATGAGATAAAGCTTGTCGTCCGCCGCTGTGGGAGAGGCATAGAAGTCAGCCTTACCCCCTAGATCCACGGAACGGATCACCTGACCGGTGTGAACGTCTCTGCACGTCATTTTTCGCCGAGAACCATCCAACACAAATAAATGGCCCTTATAAAAGGTTGGAACGCACACATCCGGGGTGCTTTCCGTGGAAGTCCATATCCTGTCCTCCTCGGTCAAAGCTCCCCGTTTGTTGGAAGGCAAAGCGAACATGGACCCATTCTTGGGTTCAGCGGCGATCACCCTATCGTCCACGCACAACACCGATGCCACCGTGCGGTACCACTCATTGTGTTTCTTGTTATAGCTGTCCGAACGCCACAACTCTTCCCCGGTGTTGGGATCGTGGCCCGTCACATAGTTCCCTCCATTGATAATGATCTGATCGCCTCCATCGGCCTTCAGAACCAAGGCGGAAGTGTAGGAATCATAGCTTTCCCCCTTGGCATCGGTATCCCTGACCTGTCTCCAAAGATCCTCCCCGGTTAGGGGGCTAAAACAAAGCACAAAGGAGTCCGGAATGGGCCTGTCGCTTCGATCCCATCTGGCCCTGTACCCGTGCAACACAGGCAGGTAGAAACGTCCATCATGAAGCAGCGGAGTACTGGAAAACCCGAATTGAACCTCGATCTCTCCGTACTTTTCCGTGATGTTTCTATCCCAAAGCATTCGGCCATCCAGCGTGAAAGCCATGATTCTGCCCGTGCCAAAGGTAAAATACACCTTCTCCCCATCCACAACCGGACTGGGAGAAGAAGCCAGATTCCCTCGTTTTTCAGGGAAACTCGTGCCGGCCTCTCGCTGCCACAAGGTTTTGCCAGTTTTTCGATCCAGACAGATGGCTCTGAGTGATCTGTCCTCCTTCGAGCAATCCGTGACAAACACTTGATCCTCCCAGATGATGGGAGTGCCTCCGCTCCTGCCTGGCAAATCCGCCACCCAGGCCATATTCTCCGAAGCGCTCCAGGTCTCGGGAAGGTCGGTTTCTTGGCTGGTCCCGTTCAAGTGGGGGCCGCGCCATTGTGGCCAGTTCTCCGCGGCCACGGGAAACGACGCCATAATCCAAACCACCCCAAGCCATCTCCTTGTCCATTTGCCCATGCAAACCTCCATCCCGTTTTTCGTGGAAAAGACCCTGTCAGCTCATTCGACGTACGGTCGTCCTTTGCTGAGCTCAGGCATCTTGAATTCATGTCCAGTGAGGATGCTTTCTTCCACCCTGGAAACCTCTCCTGACTCGGGCAACACCACCTTCATAGGGGTAGCGTTCAGAATGTCTTCCTTCACATCCACTCCCGGCACCACCCGTTGGATTTCCATACCTCTACGCGTCAATCGAAACACGCCCACGTTGGTCACGTAGAAGATCTTCTTGCCGCTTTCCAAGGCGCTTTTCCCATGAAAGGTGATCTCATCCACCCGTTCCAGGAATTTGATGGGCCCGGGCTTCTTGACGCGGAGCCTTCCTTTTTGCATGGACACCTTGGCATGAGCCATCCATGTCGTGACGAAAACCACGGTCTTGGCCGCTGAAGTGAAGTCCATGAATCCACCGGGTCCCACGTAATGAATGGCGCCTTCGCCTCTCTTGGACACGTTCACGTTCCCTTCACCGTCCACCTGCAATGCCCCAAGAACGCTGGCATCCAAGGCCTCGTAACAGCGACGAAAGGTCTCGGCCGCGGATACGGCCTCCAGGGGACATACGGCCGCACCGAAGAACGCTCCTGGAGCCGGCGCTCCGCCCCACACGCCGCTTTCAGCGAACAATCGAATCCGGTCCGTGATCCCCGCCTGTAGAAGCAGCCAACACACCTCTTCCGGAAGTCCCACCCCGATATTGATGATGGCGCCCTCATGAATGTTCTCCAGGAGTACTGTTGCCGCCAGCCTGGCCAAAGCATCCTCCATTGGGCCTCGCTTAGGCGTGACCCCCATACAACGGTTGATGAATCGGAGCCTTTCCATGGCATCCAAGGGGCTTACATCGCTTTGAGGGGTGAACATGGACCAGGCCCGCGAGTGAAGGCAACTGAGAGCCTGTTCCGTTCCTTTCCAATACACGATGGCATCCACCTCGTCGCTTTTGAGAAAGGGAACGTCATACCCTGACTCCACGATCATCCCCACATTGACTACCACCTTGCCTCCGTTGCGTCTGGCGGCCAAAGCGATTTCACGGCTATCGCCCAGAATGGCCGCGTTTTTGACATAGATATTTCCCTCTCGATCCGCGGCGGGAGCGTTGAACAATGCCACGTTCACGCGAGGGATTCGATACTTCAGAAGATCCCCTTCCACGCAGACGAACTGCTCCCCTTGAGGGTCGGTGAAATGCGTGCCTTTGCCACACCTTGGATCCACGAACGTACCGATTCCGGTGGCTTGGGCAGGAATCTCTTCACCCCTGCCCTGAGCTTCCAGAAGGAGGGACAACATCCCCTGGGGCAAAATCTGAAGCTCAAGGCGTCCTTCATCCACCAGCCTCAAGATGCTCTTGAAGGTCTCGGCGTGCGCGGTGATAAATCGCTTCAACAGCCCGCTCTGTCCCAATTCCTCTGGAGATCCGGGAAGTCTTCCCCGAGCGCCCTTGCCGCCCGGAACCAGACAGGTAAGATCCCGGGGATGCCCGGAGGAAAGAAAGGAATCTCTCAAGGCACAGTAGAGTATCGTGGCTTGTTGGTTGCCGGCCAGACCGGACAAGGCGATACAATCTCCATCTCGAACACAGTTCTTGATCGCCTCCATGGGCCCCATGAATTTGGGATTTCCAGGCACGGTGAATCTGACATGGGGGTTCTGGTCCCGCAGTCTCCACTGCCATCGAGCCAAGTGAACCAGCAGCTCTGCTTTGGTCTTCGCGTTCATACGGCACGCCTCTTCTGATCTTCCCCCCCCCCTGGTGGATGGAACATATTGGACATTCATAGCAGATACGGGAATAAATGACCAGCCGCGATCTGGCAGAAGCGCGTTTCCAGTGAACCCGAACTGTACGTTCTACATGGCCGGCTGGTCTATCGATGCGCCCCTTTGATAGGCTCTTTTATAATGATTTTGGAGCGAGACAAGATCCATGGACTTTCATCGAGGAGAAATATCCCATGAGACGAACGAACCAGCTTCTGCTCTCTTTCCTGTGCCTATATCCTGTCACTGGACACGTCGAGGAAGAAAAGACGATCACACCTGTCACCGTACCTGTCGGACAATGGCTCGATCTGTTTGATGGAAGCAGCTTGCATGGATGGAACATCCTTCATGAGGATCATTTCGAGCTGGCCGGAGAGGTTTCCGTGGAAGAGGGGGCCATTCTCATGAAGGCAGGAGCCCCTTATACAGGCATCACCTGGGACGGCGAATTCCCACGGGATTTCTTCGAGGTGGAATGGAGTGGAATGAGAAGAAAACACTATGACATCTTCTGCGGGTTGACGGTCCCAGTGAACGATCAATATGTAACCTATGTATTGGGAGGCTGGGGCGGAAATGTCGTGGGATTGTCCAACGTCAATTTCATGAATGCCAGCGACAATGAGACGACATGCACGGAGAATTTCAAACAAAACACATGGTACCGTTTTCGCATACGAGTCACACCGGAGAAGATTCAGGGTTGGATCGATGAAAAGATCCAATTCGATCTGCCCAGGGAGGGACGCTCTTTCGACATCTATTACCAACTCGAACCCAACCAGCCTTTGGGTTTCTTCACCTGGAATACGGAGGGCGCGATCAAAGACATTCGCATGAAACGACTCGAATTGGACCCTTCAAGTCGGATTGCAAAGCTTTCAAGGACAGGTGGTCCATCCATGGAACCTGTTCGTGGCGGCCACGGTCATGGTTTTGCTTCCAGTCTTGGCCTTGTTCTTCTCGCTGCAGCGATATTTCATCCGGGGAATCGCTCTGACTGGAATCAAAGGATAGGAGAGAAAGGGCCTCGCGATTCTCCCACCTTGAGCAGGATCGCCCCATGCCGAGGAACTGTCAAGGTCAAGGAGCGATCAAAACGGCCCAAATCCTTCCTCGGCCACAGATCGCGAACGGGCAAGGAACCTGTCCATTCCATGAGTTCCCAATCCAAGGTGATCTGAGCCGGAAGCCATCCCCGGTTGAAGAGTCCCACTGCCCACGTGTCGTCCCACAGAGGACGCGCCCAAATCTCCTGGAACCCTTCTCGTTTCCGTCTGGATGCCTGTTGGCCCAAAGGATCCTGGTTCACGGCCAGAACCTCCTCATGCGTGAGCAAGGCCAAAGTAAACGCATCCATTTCCTCTAGATCACATCCCACCAGAAGCGGCGCGGCGAGAAGACACCACAGTGTCATATGGGTCATCTGCTCATTCCAGGTCAGCCGACTGTCCCAACGTCCCCTGCCCCATCCCACCTTGCCCACGGCGAGCATGTCCGGATCGTTCCAATGACCGGGCCCCGCCCAGGTTTCCTTTCCATTCTGACTGAATCCAATCCCTTCCACGCTACTCCATGTATCCGTGATATCCGCGGTGGTGCGCCATAGATTTCCTCCGACATCCCTTCCCCATTCCCACACACTACCCAAGCCATACTGACAGAGACTGAACACGATGTCCCGCTCGCAGGCATCGAGAGCCTCCCGCATTCTCAGATAGGGCTCCATGAGCTGTTCTCTTTGAAAGCGGGGAAAAAGATCCTGATAGGAACACCAGTCATATTTCAGGTAGTCGACTCCCCACTGGCTCCAGGTCATGGCGTCCTGCCTCTCGTTCAGATAGCTGCCAGGATATCCCTGGCACGTGAAAGGACCTGGACTGCTGTAGATTCCCAGCTTGAGACCCATACCATGGAGGGTATCCGCCAGGCCCGGAAGATCAGGAAACCTTTCGTTGGGAACAAGTCTCCCCCGCTCATCCCGTTCACCCATCCAGCAGTCATCGATATTCACGTACTGGTACCCGCGAGAGGCCAGGCCCAATTCCACCAACGCGCGCGCGCTCCGCGAAACCTTCTCCTGATCCACCGTACACCCATGGATATTCCAGGAATTCCATCCCATGGGAGGCGTCAGGGCCAAGCACCCAGGCTCGAGACGAAGCGTGAGCAGGCTTCTGGCCCTTCCATGAGCGTTCCTTGCAATCACTTGAACGGAATACCTCCCCGCTTCTTTTGGAACTCCGGCCAGGATTCCTTTGTCCCGCTCGATCCCAATCCCCTTGGGCAATCCCTTGGCCGTCACACGCATTGGACTCCGTCCTGTCACCGGAAGACGGAAGAGAAACGGTTTTCCAGGAGAACCTCCGACAAGGACAGGATGATGGATCCTGGGAGACAGGTCTTCAGGATGCATGATGGAAGGGATGATTTCTTTGGGGGCAGGTACCGGATTCGGCAGAGATGCGTCTTCAGAACCCGCCAGGATCCAGGCCCCGGCCCAGGCGGACCATGCCCGAGCCTGGATGACGCTGCGATCTTGTACGAGCAAGGTGAGACGGTCTGCGCCCTTCAGGTCGACTCGAAACAAGGCGGGCTTGGAGCCCCTGGAAATCGTGCCGGTCCCGGCAGCCTGACGTCCATCCACGAAGACCTTGAAACAAACCTCCGCCGCCTCTTCGGAACGATCGTCCAGTCCCACGACCGCGCAAAACCATGCATGTTCCTGGTTCAGATCCAAGGTCCACTCGTATGGAGCCGGCAGGATCACCCCGCGAGGATAGTCCTCCCCTTGGATTCGAATTGGGTTTTCCGGGGGAAGATCCAACCAGGAAGGCGCTCCTGGCACATGAAAGACCGTGGAAAGATCGAACGCGTCCAGCCCAACGCCCCGGGAAGGCAAAACACTGGAAGAGCAAATGGAAGGATCTGGAGGCGGCCCAGCCGGGACATCTTCGGCTGTCAGCAGGGACAAAGCGAGAAGACTCGACAGCCAGATCCCTTTTTGTGGCAAGATAGGGATGGAATATCTTGTCCAAGAGCTGAACCCATTCCATGAAGGAGAAGGTATGTTGAGACGCTTCAGCACAATGGTCATGATCTTACTCTTCGGCTTCTGCCAGGAAAAGACCCTGGCTGCCGGGGGAAGGACCCACGCGGAAATGGGACAGCGTATCTGGCAGGAACATTTCCAACAAATGGAAGAAAGACTTCCAGGATTGGAGACCTTTTTCGATTCCACGGATGTGAGACGCGCCTTCTATTCAGGGTGTTATTTCCCTGACTGGGGATACGCGGGGATCCATCATGACGCCTCGGAAGACTCCCATTGGAACGATTTCCACCAGGCCTATTTCCAGGTTCTGCAAGAGCAGTGTTCCTGGCCATGGACCCTTGAAGATAGAATGAGGATCGCCTTCTTCTTTGGCCTGATCGTACATGGAATCACGGACATCCCATGGCACTTCGACGGAGGGACACACAAGTCCCTGCTCACCATGGAATGGGAGATCGATGGCAAACCCCATGAAGTGGAGACCTCGCTGGAATTTCTGGCACACCATCTCTTTTCCATCGAACCCTCCATGACCGCGGACATGTTCTGGTGGCCCTATGAGGATATGCTGAGCGCCTATGAGAGAAGGGAAGAACTCGATGTCAAGAGGGAGCAACTCGAGAAAGGATGCAAGCTGTTGTCCACGGCCTGGATCCTCAGCGAAAGCATTGGAAAGGCGGCTCACGCCCGATACGAGAAGGAAGCGCCCTGGGGCTTCCAGCATATGGAAGACTACTACTATGGGGGCATCCAACACGGAGGGGCGGCGTCCGTCATGTGGATCTCATGGTACTACGCCAGGATGATGGGATGGCGATTCTACCAGCACATGCCCATCTATGGCATATCTCCTCCCCAATATGTCCCCTATACCGGGGTTCAGGATCTGACCCTGTGCGAGGACCTTCCCACACACAATACAGGCAAGGAACCCTTGCTGGAGGTGGGGTGGAACGAGCAGGGACAGGAACGCAGGGTGCTTCTTCGATTCGCCCTTTCCGACACGAAGCCGAACACCATCCCGCGCCTGGCCAGCCTATGGCTTTATCTGGCCGGGAAACGGGACTGCCCCCAGGGGGGGGATTTTATCCTTCTAGCCGAACCCCACGATTCCCCCTGGCAGGAAGGAGATGGCTTCACCGATGACGTGGATGGGTTCAGCGGAAGACCTGGCCAAGGCGAAGAAGCCTCATGGATCAAGACATCCCAAGAAAGCGCGATGGAAAGAACGACGAATGCACCGAAAACCCTCGTGAAAGGAAGCCAGGATCCTGGCGTCTGGATCCATTGGGACGTGACGCCATGGGCCCAAGAATGGCACAAGGATCCGGCGTCCAATCATGGCATCCTTCTCCGAAGGCATGAGACGAAAGGCTCTGAGCCTGGCTTCCTTCAATTCGTCTCCTCTCAGGCCCTGAAATGCCAAAAGGACGGCTATGGTGGTGGCACCCGCTGCGCGTACCGTCCCATACTCATCCTGGAACCATGAAGGAGCCATCGTGGAAAGGATCTTTCAAGCAGAGGACTGGAACACATACAGGATGGATTACGGGAAACCCCACGAAGTCCTTGAATCTCTGGCCAAGGAGATCGAGGTGGTTCAACGAGCCCTACAGTTCTTGCATGAGGCGGGAATCCTGAAGCACACAGAGTATTCCCATCGAAAGATGCTCGAACACAGAAGAGCCGTGGCCACGCTCTTCGATATCCCATGGACCGCGATCACACCCAGGATGCAGAGACTTCTCTATGCCATCAACGCCATCCACCAACCAGAACGAATGATCGCGGCCGGTGTGTTCTGTGGCAACACCTTCATCTCCAATGCCGGGGCAGCCGTGGGACCCGGCGCGTGTTACGAAGCCAGGGATCTTGTCGGGGTGGAGATTCGTCCCGACGAAGCCACACGAGCCGAAGAAAACGTGCGTCGATTGGATCCCTTCGGCATAGCCAAGGTCTTCGCCGAAGACGCGGTGAGCACGGTTCGGGACTACCCTTATCCCATCGATCTGCTCTATCTGGACGCCGACGGGACAGACCAGAGGGGCAAAGGCGTCTATCTGGATATCCTGGAACAGGCATGGGACAAGATGCCTGAAGGGGCCATCATCCTGGCGCACAACAGCGTCAACGCCGCGGAGAAGTTGGCCCCCTACCTTCGCTTCGTGCGCGACGAGTCCCACTGCAAGGCCAGTGTCAACGTCATCCTGGACATCGAAGGCCTGGAAGTCTCGGCCAAGGGTTAGGTTTGATTGGATCCCTGGACATTTCTTTCTCTGGGAAAAACAAAATGCCAGAACACGGCCAGGAGGATAAAGCACCCCAGCGCCAAAAGCCCATTGATCCTGGCCTTGGACCAGATGCTCCATACGCTGCCAAACGCGGCCAGGGACACTGAGATGGACATCAAAATGTTCCAAACGATTCGTTTCTTCCCCTGAGGCATATTGTCTTTCATCAGGTGTTTCTGATTGATCAGCATGAAGAAGGTACAGTAGGCGATGGGAATCAGCACCATGCCGAACACAGAGGTGGGAATGGCCAATCTGGGAGCAGCCTGTTTCCAGAAAAACGGACCTGCCGCGCCCACAGCCGGCATGAGACAACCAATCCTGTGGGGCCATCCCCCGGACTCGAATCCAAACATTTCGCAGATCACGAATCCATTGATCAGCATGAGAATGATGATACTGGAAATGGCCATGCCAGCCACGCCGATTCCGAAGATATACTGGGAAAAGATGGTGCCGGTCAAAGGCTCCAAGGATTTCGCCAGATCAAAGGCATCCCTGGAGACAAGCATCGCGGCCATCCTCCGTTCCGCCAGAGGCAACGTGCCCACATGCTCCTCGATCCTCTGGGTCTTCTGCGCCTCGTCCTGAATGGCTCTGATTTCGCTTTGGATGGAGGGATTCTCGATCTCCAGTCGTTTCAAGGCCAGGGTCCGATAGGCGCCGACCAGCTTGGGAGAGGCTTGCGCCCCTTCCCCGGATATATGAACCGGTTCGGCCAAGCCAGGGGCCGGGTTGGCGTGGAAACGGGCGGCCGAAGCGATGACCACGCAGCCAGTGGCCAGAATGAAGGGAACAAAGAGCCCTGTACCCAGATCGAAGACGGCCAATCCCCTGAAATCCTTGTCCCATCCCCTCTTGAGCATGGAATAAGGAAGAAGAAAGGTCATGTTGATTCCAACGGCCGTGGCCGCGGCCGTGATCATCACGTCCCTTTGATCGGCCACAATGACCTTGATCCAGAAGTCTCGATATCGAGGATCGATGGAATCCAGGCTGTCCTTCAGGGAAGCGGCAGGCGACCACAACAAGCGGATATCCGGGAACAACCCTTTGAGGATCTCACCCCAGTGCAATCCACCGGGGATCAAGGTCATCTTGATCACCACGCCGAAGAAAGAAACCATGATCACGCCGACCATGATCTTGAGAATGATCTCGAACAGGGCGATTCCCTTTTTGCCGCTGTCGTAGAGAAGCACCACCACCACGCTGACCAGAAGGATCCCGCCACAAGCCACATGGGTCCCGACTCCCTTGAAAAGCCCATCCGCGCCAAAGACGCCGGGAAGCAGGTTCTGTTGCAAGGCCGCGGTACCCAGGCTGAACTGTGGCAGGGACCACACCAGGTTGGCCATCATGGTGGCCAAGGCCCATCCCCATCCCATGACAGGGTTCACATGTTTGTTGATGGCCTGGAAGGGTCTCTCTCCAGTGGATAGCGTCACGTAGCTGATGGCGCTCAACATGATGACCCCCAAAATCATGGCCAAGGGCTGGAGCCAAAGCAGACTGAACCCGGCCAGCACGCCAAGATACAGGCTCCCTGTCAGGGACCCGCCTCCCAGGGTGATAGCGCTTTGAAGCCAACCAGGTCCTGAAAGGCGCGTATACGCCCATATCGTGGCGCCCCTTCCCTTCTCCTTGGAAGAGAGAATGAGTTGTCGATCCCTCTCAACCCCGCTATCTGCCGAGCTCTGTTCAACCATGGAGCCTCTTCCTTTCGGTATCATTCGGGTCTTGTCCGCGACCCGCACCTGACCGCGGCCTGGGCAGCCCGATGCGTGGCAGAACACCCTTTTCGATTGCCAGCCTCAGAGAAATGATAGCATGATGCCCCTATGTTTTTAGAACCACCAGGATCCAGTCATGACACTGGGGGGGAAAAAGAGGGGTCCATTCCCCCTTCTCATTCCACCCAGGCGGGTCCAGCCGTGTTTCCTGCCCGGTACAAGGATCAAAGTAAAAGGCCTGGACACCATGGGCGAATGCCTCTTGTTCCTCCGAATCAAAGAGAAGCACCGGAGGATCCCAACAAAGGGGACAATACACCATGCGCAGCTTTCCAGGGATTCCCACGCAAAGAACCTCGTAGCAGGAATCTCCCTTGGGTCCTCCAACCACCCATTCCGAATGTACACGAAGTTTCCACCATGGGACATTGGCCATGAACCTTCCGCCTAGCGCCACCTGCCTTCCACCGGGAAGCATGGCCGCTTCCTCCCAAGGGGTGTTGCCCCAACACCTTCCATGCGGAGAAGCGCCGTAGGGCTCCTGACGCGTGCTCATCTGCCAGATCCCATTGGCGCCATAGGTATATCCTGCTGCTCCGTTCAGGGCAGAATGGTAGAAACAGAGGCGTTGCACGTTCTGCCAGGCTCTTCCCAGAATCCCCTCGTAATTGACCTCGGAATTGACTACCGGCATCCTGGGCTCATCTGCCACGGCCTTCCTCACAGCCTCGATGGTCGGACCCACGCTATCCAAATCGCCATGTCCGGTCTGAAGCATCTCGAAATCCATAAGTCCAGGATCCTCCACCTGCTCCCTTCCAAATCGCGTGGGATGGATACTGATCAGGTTTCTGTGTCCATCCACCTCTCTCAAATACGCCATCACCTCAGTCCATCCCCTCTTTTGCGTCTCAGCGTCCTTTTCCTTGTTCTGGGATAGATAATAAGGCATGATCCCTTCGCCGCAGACACACCAGACCACAGGGTAAGCGCCATAGCGAGCTGCCAGGTAGCGCCAGAAACGCTGAACCCTCTTCACACCGATCTCAGGCAGGTAATACCCCCACATCCCCACGATACATGGCACGATTCCGGACCGTACCAAGTGCCCGATCTTTAGATCCGCCGCATCGAAATGATCCACATGGATTCGCTCAAAACCTTCCTCGAAGGGAAAGCCTCCCTCACTCCGGCCCCGGACATCCCAGGCATCCATATCAGGATAAGGCCCCAGGATGATCTGAACCACGTTGAAACCCTTCTCGACGCGATCCCTGGTCAAGGCCTGAAATCCCTCAGGCCACGAGCATCGTTGGGAAAGCCCCATCCACCAGGTATCTCCCAACCAGAAAAAAGGCGTGCCATCCTCATGCTGGAAATGCGTCCCCTCTTCCGACACACGAAGTCTGCCATGCCTGGCCAACGGATTGTCCCCTTCATAGCGGGATACAGTGATATTTCCCTTTACCCGATGAAGTCCTGGATCCTCTGTTCTCGAACAAAGGGTTTCAAAGGTATACAATCCCTCCTGGCTGGAGGAGAATCGCACCTTCCACAAGTTGTCCCCGGCCCAGAAGGCAGGCACGCGCATGGCATGTCCTTCCGGCCCATGGAAAACCACATCCATATCCACGTCGTTGTAAGGATCTTTGTGGGTGGCTCCGCTCTGAAACGCGGCCTCCACGACGTATCCCTTCTTTCCCTGCAGTTGCATAGGACCGACCTCCTGTCCCCTTTTCCCATGGTCCCAAATATACTACGGGCCTTCCTGAAGATCAAGAAAGAGATGGCCGTGCGACCCGCACCTATCGTGCCTATCCACAAGGAGGAATGGATGAAGCAGAGCTTCAGCAGAATGCTCCGGGGCAGAGGAGCGAAGCCTGTCCGGCTGCCCAGCCGAATTCAGGCACAGGACGGGGTCATCGCGTCCATTCGCCGCAGGAAAATCGCCCCCGAAGAAACCACAGAAAAGGATGTTGACCGGAATCGGAGGGCAGCGTAGTATGTATAAAGAATTCTTTTGACTGACGAGTGAAAATATAATGCGTTTAAAAGATGTTGGTTAAACTTACGAGGAGGTTTCTATGAGATTCTCTCGGATAGTAGTCATGACCTTCGCAATCGTCGTTCTCGCCGCTATGACCGTGTATGCTTCCGGTATTCAGGAGCAAATCGACGCCGCTCAGCCGGGCGACACGGTCTACGTCACTTCCGGCGTCTATGTCGGGCAAATCCAGCTCAAGGACGGCATCAGCCTCATCGGTGCGGGCTCGGAAACCTGCATCATCGACGCACAGGGTGCTGACGCGGCCGTCCTCGGCGCCCAGAGCGCACTCATTGCCGGATTCACGATTCGCAATTCCCATATCGGCCTCCAGACGGGCAGTCATTTCATGGGCGTCTTCAATAACGTCATCGAAGGCACGACGCACATCGGCATCCACGCCGCTGGCGGAGGCGTCGTCATCGTGAACAACCTGTTCCGCGACAACTCTGGGCACAGCGTCATCGGCGTCAACAGCGGCAAAGCATACATCTTTAACAACACAATCGCGGATAATAATTGCTCCGGTGTCTGGGCGTGGTATCCCCAAGGCGTCGTCATGCGCAATAATATCGTTGCGTTCAACAAGAAAGCCCTCTTGATCGGCGCGGGTGCAACCGCCGAAACGAGCCACAACAACTGGTTCTGCGATGAAAATCCGGAACTCGGCGAAAAAGAATTCGTGGCAGATCCACTGTTCGTGGATCGCGAAGGTCTAAACTACCGCCTCGCCAAAGATTCTCCGGCTGTCAATGCGGGCATCGCCCTTGTTCCTGGACAGCCCCTGGATCTCGGCATGTCGCACGACGTCGAGCTGACCGTTCAGGACGCTCGTAAAATGATACGCGTCGCCCTCGAAGACGCTGCCATCGACATGCCCACGCTGACATACGACGTCTCGCTACAGGAACTGGGAATGTTCTTCGTGACTACCAGTCATCCCCACCCGACATTCATGATCTATTCGAGTTCGCCGAACACAATCATCACCGAAGCTGTGGGCTGGGATGTCGTCGAAAACAAAACAGTCCCGACGGACATCCTCGAAATGGAAGACCGTATGGCTGTCAAGATGAAAGCCGAGGGCGAGGTTGAAAAACACCGCTATGGAATCGACGCCACATATTTTGACGATGGTTCATGCCACGTCGATGAGGATGGATACCTCACGTTCGACCGCGAAACGACATTTACGAACATCAGGGTTGTTGTACCGGAAGGGTTCACCGTACTTTCCTGTAATCTACCCTTCGATATCGGCGAAATGGATGGAAGGGAAGTGCTCAACATCACCGATTTTGGGCTTTCCAGGATCATCGTGAAAATGCAGAGCCTGTAAACGTCCTCCGAATCTTTCGAGGTGCTGTGCCAACATTCAGCCGCAATATCCCTCTCGCTGAAACGGAGGCTCTGTTCATTTCAACCTGACTCCCATCACTGCCCCGGTCCTCCAACGATGTGCTCATGCCAAAACGCATCAATCACCTGGGCTGCGTGCAACATCCCTGCAATATTCCAGTGATCATCAATCTGGTTGTAAAGCCGAGCAGGTTCGGGATGACTCGTGAAGTGAGACCGCAGGTTGACGATGGGGATGTTTGACGCTTGGCAGGCTTGCACGAGTTGGGTATATGCCCCTTCCTCGAATGGATCGATTTGCAGAACGGACCGCTTGCTGGGGATCAAAAGGACCAGGAAGGCAATGTCTTCGTTGCGACACATCGTATAAGCATGCTGCGTATACGCCACCACTCTCCGTACGGCGTCCTCTAAATCAAACGTCTCATCGGGGGATGTGATGGTCGTGGTGGATCGCTGCGCCCGATAGCCTCTGTAGGCGGCATAGAACCCTCTGAAAAGGCGACGCAATCGGTACCCCATTACAGACTCTGCAACAGGAGGCCCGCACCAGGTTCCTGAATGATAAGTAAACCAGTCCAGGCCGCTCTCTTGCCACGTCTCGAAATCGATCGTTTCAGTGAAGTCGTTGGAGAAGATGCCGTAGACGATGAGGCGCGGCTTCAAAGGGACAGCATATCGGTCCAGGATCAGGTTGTATTGGGGGGGCGCCTGTCTCTGTATGGCCAAATTATAGTAGGACAGGCCTGCCCCGGCAAAGTGCTCCGCATAGGGGTATGCAGCGCCTTGCATGAAGGAATCGCCAAGGCCGATGATGTCGATAGGATCCCCCCTCTCGAGCGATGCAATGGCCTCAGGATGATTGAGGAAGCCGTTCGAATCGGTAGACACGATGGCCAACTCGACCTCCTGATCTGCCCAGCCCAGCATGATGTCATCGTCGTAGTCTATATTAGGTTTCCAGGCAAACCCGATCTCAGGATGCAGTTGGAGCCACGATTGGATGAGCAAGATTTGCGCGCCAGGGATATAAGCCGTATCTCTAAAGCGGTGGCGCAGCGCCCATTCAGCGAGAATCAGAGAGAAGACGCAGGCTGCCAGGGACAGGAGGATACGTAGAGCAAAAGATCGGTAACGCTGCTTCATCGTGGTCTTCTTCTGTCAAGTAGCCCAGTTGGCTCACGAGGCGATTGTACTGCAAAGCGTTCCTGGCGATAAAGGTGCTCGTCATTCCTGTCATCTCCAGGCCTCGAGATCGATGCCTTCGCGCCCGGATGCACTTTCCGACAGACAGAGGTCGAATCCATGTAATCCGTTCAGAAAAAGGGTAGACTCTTGGTATGACTCCAATGTTCCTGCACAAGCTTCTTTGGACGATATTGCTTGCGGCTTTCCTCGTGACAGGATCCTGCAGAAGATCCACCCAAACCCAAACAGATTCTAAGCCATGGGTCTCCTCGGATCAGGAAGAGGACAATCTGCTCTTCAACCCGGTCTTTGACACGGTAGGACCGAACGGACGCGTTCCCCGAGGATGGCATCTCGACCGATCCCTGGGCGACATCTCGATCGAAGAGGAGGATTCCCTTCGGGTCGTCAGGATCACGAACAGAGACGAGACGCATTGGAAATTCCTCTGGCAAGAGATCCCCTGCCGGGGGGGAATCACGTATACGGCTTCGGTCATGTACAAGGGGGACCGGCCGGGACTGTTGGCCTGTTTCGATGGCATCTCCTGGCAAAACCTTCTTCTGGAGCCGGGCTTGACTTGGATGGAATATCGTTACGAGGTTCACACAGACCCGTCCGCCGTCCGTTTGACCTTCAAGCTTGGGCCTACGGATCACGAGGAAGGGACCGGCACGGGATTCTTCGCTTCTCCGTGTCTCGTAGAAGGCGTTGTGGAAGAAACGCTTCGACTCGAGGATGATTTGGACCTGGTATCTCGAGAACAAACCTACGATCTGGCGCGGCAAGCGCGGGGCAAGGTGATCTTTATCGGGATCGATGGCGCGACGTGGGACATCCTGTTGCCCATGATCGCCAAGGGTACCCTGCCCAATCTGGAAAGATTGGTGCGCTCGGGCAGTTATGGCGTTCTGCGGTCCCAGGCGCCCACCATCTCTCCAGCGCTTTGGACCACCATGGCCACAGGACATGATCGGGAAGAACACGGGATCGATGATTTCGTAGTCCATCTTCCGGGAGCCTCGCGCATGCTTCCGGTGACAAGCACCTTGCGCAGAAAAGAAGCCCTTTGGACGATCCTTTCCTCGCTCGACCAGCCGGTGGGCGTGGCCGGCTGGTGGGCCACATGGCCCCCTGAAAATGTTCAAGGATTTGTCATCTCGGATCGATTCCATTTTCCTCACATGACGAACACATCCCATCCGGATGAGATCGTGCCTCTTGTGAAGGTCTATGAACCGAAAGAGATCATCGACATGGGGTATCTCGACCGTTTCGGAGATCTTCCTCTGTCGTTTGTGGAGCATGGAAATCCCACAACGATCCTGGAACGACGTGTGGCCTTGCTGTTGTTGTTCCTGGTTCGGGACGTGAGCCTGACGGACGCGTTCCTCGCTTGCTACGAGAGGACCCAGCCGAAGTATGCTTTCGTATATTTGTATGGTGTGGATGGATCGGGTCATCTCTTTTGGAAATACCATCAACCCATCTCCGGCAAGGGTGTTTTCGATGTGGACCCGAAAGAGCGGGCTCTTTTCTCCAGGGTGGTGGAAGCGTACTACGAGGTGACAGACTCGCTCCTGGGAAAGATCCTCGACAAGCTGGAAGGCGCCACCTTTCTGGTCTGCTCGGACCATGGATTCGGTCCGGAATTCAGGGAACACAAGGTCATGCCCGATGTGAACTATGTCCTGAATTGCCTCGGTTATTATGAAGAAGAGGGGAAGGAAAAACAGGTCGTCTGGTCCAAGACCACGCTGATGGACAAGCAGATGAATTGGTTGCCGGACAGAATGCTTTACGCCAATCTGAAAGGCAGGGAGCCTGAAGGGATCGTCGATTCCAAAGCCTTGCCAAACCTGCTGCAAAACGCTTGCGATCAACTCAAGGCCTTGAGGGGAGTGGAAACAGATGTCCCCCTGTTCGAAGAGGTGACCCTGGCAGAGGAGACAGCAGGAAGGGAGGGACCCGAGATCCTGGCCCGAGTCAACTCGGAGTTGAGCCAGAGCGATGAGATCCTGATCCAGGACAAACGCGTTCCTGTCTCTGACATCCTCCCCTACCTGGATCGCAGCGGAGGCCATATCGACGAATTGCAGGGAATCATCATCATGTCCGGGCCCAAGATCAAGCAAGGAAAGATCATCGAAGGGGCCGGTGTGATCGACGTGGCGCCCACGTTCCTTGCTTTGGCAGGATTGCCACAAGGACTGGATATGCCCGGCGAGGCGTTGACGCACTATATGACAGACGAGCACCTGGAGGCATTCCCGTTGCGTTTCGTGGAAACCTATGAGCCTGTGGAGGACAAGAAGATCTACCCGATCGCTTCTGAAGCCGACCGAGCCATCACGGATCACTTGAAGGATCTCGGATATTTGAGATAAGGGTTCCGAAGGCCTTTTTCAGAATTATTGTGCCCGGGGGTCTTTGTTCATCAAGGCCGCGGAAAAAGTGTCGCTCCTGCTTCGTACGATCTGATTCGAGGGAGCAGAACGATGAACCGCATCGCCTCGATCACAGCCAGAGTTTATGTGTAGAATAGATGGAGCCTCCACTAGGAAAAGGAAGACGAACACGATCGAGGAGATTTTGGTTATGTCGCGATGGGAAGGTCCAGGCAAGCCTTTGAACGAGCGATCCTACATATCCAGGGCACTTGCTGGAACCCGTTCACCTTCCATCTTGGGGTGGCTCCTGGCATGGACCTTGGTGGAAAGCGGATTCTCGGCAAACGACACCCTAAGTTCACACGAGGTGGAGTACGTGCTTCCAGTATCCCAGGTCTGGTCAGGACATCCTGTGGGTTTCTATCTTCTGACAACCCCTCCTTTCCAGTTCGTCGCCTTCTATGACGCGCAGCGCCAGATGATCGTGGGATCGAGGGAAATAGGGCAAAAGCAGTGGAGCTTCGTGGAATTGCCGGAGAAATTGGGTTGGGATAGTCACAACTATGTGACCCTGGCCATGGATGACAAAGGCATCCTTCATCTGGCAGGCAATATGCACTGCGTTCCTCTGATCTATTACCGCACCCTGGAGCCACGACGGATCGACACCTTTCAGCGCGTCCCCGCCATGCTGGGCTCCAAGGAGGATCGGTGCACCTATCCGCGTTTCTTCAGGGGACCTACCCATGAATTTCTCTTCACCTACCGGGACGGAAGCAGTGGCAGCGGTGATCAGATCTACAACATCTACAATACGGAAAAGAGGGAATGGAAACGCCTTCTCGATGAACCCCTCACCTCAGGCCAGGGAAAGATGAATGCCTATCACTGCGGTCCTGTCTTGGGACCGGACGGCTATTATCATCTGAGCTGGGTCTGGAGAGACCATGGCGGCTGTGAAAGCAACCACGATCTCTCGTATGCTCGAAGCAAGGACTTGCTTCGCTGGGAGAGAAGCGACGCGCAATCCTTGTCTTTGCCCATAACCTTCGACACGGCGGAGATCGTGGATCCGGTCCCTCCCAAAGGAGGAATCATCAACGGCAACCTTCGAATTGGTTTCGACAGCGCGAATCGTGTGATTCTGAGCTATCACAAATTTGATGAACATGGACACACCCAGATCTACAATGCCAGACGGGAAGACCCCGGATGGAAGCTGTACCAGACGAGCCAGTGGGACTACCGTTGGGAATTCAGTGGAGGTGGATCCATCCCCTTCGAGATCAGGTTGTCCAGCGTATCCGTGGCCGGAGAAGGCCATCTCCAACAGGGATATTCCCATCCCAGGGAAGGATCCGGCACATGGTTGCTGGATGAAAACACCCTTCTTCCCGTGGGACAAGTGAAAACACCCCCTTCGAACCCTTCTGAACTGGACCGTCCCCGAGATTCTCATCCTCATATCCAGGTGAAGTGGTGCCATGATTCTGGAGCCAGCGGGTCCTCTGAACTCCATTACCGCTTGCGTTGGGAGACCCTGGGACATCATAGAGATCTTGCTCGAGAGGGTCCCCTTCCCGCCCCTTCTGCGTTGGAATTGTACTGTTTCAAGAAAAGGAAGATCGACAAGGAGGTTGTGGCTCCGTGAACCGAAGAACGTTTCTGAAAGGATCCAGTCTGTTGTGGAGTGCTCCGTTGTTGCGAGCGAGTCAGGCTTGGGGCAGTCAGGAAAAAACCGCGGCCTGTGACAAAATCACGGTGGGTCTTGTTGGCGTGGGAAAGATGGGCAACGGACACTTGCATAGCCTCTTGGCCCATCGGGATCTTCAACTCGTGGCCGTGTGCGATGTGTGGAAGGATCGGCTGCGAGAGGCCAAGGAAAGAGTTGAAAATCGGTACGCTGAAGAGAAGAGAAGCGGTGTTTACATGGGGTGTTCCGCGACCACGGATTTCAGGGAGATGATCGATCGGAAGGACATCGATGCCGTCCTGATCGCCACGCCGGACCATTGGCACGCCCCGATCTCGATCCTGGCAGCCAAAGCGGGCAAGGACGTATATTGCGAGAAACCCCTCACCCGATCCATCTCCGAAGCCAGAGTCCTGGCCGATACCGTGAAACGCTATGGGTGCGTCTTCCAAACCGGAAGCCAGCAGCGTTCCAGCAGGGAGTTTCGTCTGGCTTGTGAGATGGTGAGGAATGGACGTATCGGAAAGGTCCATACGGTCCACGTCAATGTGGGAGGTCCAGCTTCGGATTGCGATCTTCCGGAAGAACCCTTGCCGGAATTCCTGGATTGGGATCTGTGGCTGGGACCAGCTCCCTGGCGTCCCTACAACGCCACCATTTCTCCTCCTTCCATCACCGGGGAATGGCCCAGATGGAGGTATTACTGGGATTATTCCGGAGGGGCCATGACCGACTGGGGCGCGCATCACTTCGATATCGCCCAATGGGGTCTGGGCATGGATGACACCGGGCCGACGGAGATCTCCCCTCCCAACGGCCAGGATCTGCCGCACCTGTCGTACCAGTACGCCAACGGAATCCTCATGTACCATGGCGGAGGCAGGGAAGGCGTGGATTTCATCGGTGACAAGGGAAGAATCATGGTCAATCGAGGGGTTCTGAAGACCGAACCCGAAGGACTCGACCAGATTCCGATCGGACCGGAGGAAATTCATCTCTATCAGAGCAACAATCACCTGGCGAATTGGGTTGATTGCATGAAAACGAGAGCCTCCACGATTTGCACCGCGGAGATCGGTTGCCGATCCGTCACGGTCTGTCATATCGGCAACATCGCCTACAGGTTGAAACGTCCTTTGCGATGGGATCCTGTACAGGAATGTTTTCCGGGGGATGAAGAGGCCTATCGTTTCTTGAGCGTACCCATGAGAAGCCCCTGGAGAATCTGAGAGGGGGAAGACACCATGCAATCTGATCGTTCGTGTAACCGGCGCCAGTTCATGAAGACCTCAGCCACCATGGGACTGGCCTTGCTCGCGCCGTGTATCGTCCCAAGCCATGTCATGGGAGAAAAGAAACGTCCCTCGCCCAACGAAAGGATCGCCCTGGCATGCATTGGATTGGGAGGTATGGGCACAGGAGATCTGCGAACCTTCCTGGGATTTCGCCAGGTGCAAGTCGTAGCCCTCTGCGATGTGGACAAGGGCAGTGATCGTTACGCCCATGGTAATCATCTGGGACTGGCCCATGCCGTTCACCTGACACAATCTCACTACGCCGAACAGCAGCGATCCCGGATCTACCGGGGCTGTTCATCCCACGGTGACTTCAGGGAGATCCTGGAAAGACCAGATATCGACGCGGTCTATATCGCAACGCCGGATCATTGGCACGCTCCCATGGTCATCGAAGCGGCCAAGGCAGGGAAGGACATCTTTTGCCAAAAGCCCCTCTCCGCGACCCTGCTGGAAGGGCGTCAAGCCGTAGCAGCGGTTGCCAGATACGGACGCGTCTTCCAATGCGGAACCCAACGACGGTCCAACGCCTTGTGCAGGCACTCCTGCGAATTGGTGAGAAACGGACGCATAGGAAAGGTCCACACCGTACGCGTCGGATTGCCTCCAGGCCATATGCGGGTACGTCCCCAGGGCCCCACGAATCCCATGCCTGTTCCAGACAGTCTTGATTACGAGATGTGGTTGGGTCCAGCTCCCTGGGCCCCCTACACCCTGGAGCGATGCCATTTCACCTTTCGGTGGATCTATGACTACTCGGGCGGCTACGTAACGGACTGGGGAGCCCACTATTGCGACATGGCACAATGGGGCATGGGAACCGATCACACGGGACCTGTCGAAATCGAGGGTCACGCTGTTTTCCCGGAAGAGGATGCTCTCTGGGACACGGCGACGGAGTATACCATTCGCTGCCGCTATCAGGAGGGTTTTACTCTTTTGATCGAGAGCAAGGAGCCCTATGGGGTGTTGTTCCAGGGAGAGGATGGGTGGGTGGATCTCGAAGGGGAAACCAAACCGCCCTCTCTTCGAGCCGAAAGGATATGGCCCAACGAGATTCGCCTTCCTGAAAGCGGATCCCAGCACGAGAATTTCTTGAATTGTGTGATGACGCGGCAATCCACGACCGCCCCTGCCGAGGTGGCGCACCGTTCCGTCAGTGTCTGCCACCTGGCGAACATCTCCATCCACTTGGGCAGGAAATTGATCTGGGATCCAATCCAGGAATGTTTCCCCCACGACGGAGAAGCGAACCGTTTCCTCTCCAGGACCCATCGAGAGTCCTGGAAGTCATAGCCAATGGGAAGGATGGTATCGAAATGATGCAAAGTAAAACAATCGTGATCTTCAGCGCTCTGGTCCTGCTTCTCTGGCCAGGAAGCGCTGGATGGGCTTTTGAGTCGTCCTCCGATGTATCCGCTGAATTGAAGACGGCCTTGTCGGAAGCTCGGGATTACCGGTTTGGGGACAGCCGGGCCGTGTTGGTCAACATCGATGCTCTGGTGGCCCAGGCGTCCGCCGTGCCCAAGCTTTCCCGAGAAGCGGAAGGCTTGCTTCTGGATTGTTTGAACTCGAAGAGCAGCGTGGACTGCAAGCGTTACCTTTGCAGAAAACTGCAGTTGATCGGGTCGAGCGCTTCCGTTCCTTCCCTCGCGGCTCTTCTGACCGACCCGGAGCTCGCCCACATGGCGCGTTACGCCTTGGAAAACATCCCTGGAAAAGACGCGACCCAGGCCCTCCTGGATGCATTGAAAGACGTGGAAGGGGATCTGCGTCTGGGTATCATCTATTCCCTGGGCGCCAGGCAAGATTCCATAGCCAGCCCGGCTTTGGCTGACCTATTGGACTCCAACGTGAGTTCCGTGGTCCACGCCACGGCTTCGGCCCTGGGAAACATTGGCGACACCAAGGCCGTCGAGGCGCTAACGCGAAAGCGGAACAAGGCCACGGGAACCGTCAGAGAATCCATTACCGCGGCCTGTCTTCAATGCGCCGATCAATTTCTGTCCAAGGGAGAAGCGAGCCTTGCATCCACGATCTTCAAGGAGGTATACGAGGACGGCGAAGAAAGCGCTTTTCACGGAGCTGCCCTGCTGGGGTTGGGAAAGAGCGACCCTTCTTCCACTCATTCTTTGATCATGAAGGCGCTCGCCCATGAGGATCTCTCGATTCGAAACGCCGCGATCACCTTGGTTCGGGATGCCACGGGATCGAATCTGAGCCGCGAGATCGCTGCCTCTTACGGACAAGTCCCTGAACGTGAACGATCTCGACTTCTGGGTGCGTTGGTAGAACGAGGCGACCCGGAGGCAAGACCCGCGGCCTTGTCCGCCATGGACAGCGAGAATATCGAGATCAAGATCGCCGGGCTACGATCGCTCGCTCTGTTTGGGGAAGCCTCGGACGTGCCGGCCTTGCTGCGGCTGATCGTTCAGGGAGATGAGAAGGAAAAACAGGCAGCGCGCCACGCGTTGCATCGGATGAGAGGAAACGATGTCAACAGCGCTCTGGTAGATGCCATGACCCAAGCAGGCAAACAGGAGAAACTGGTTGTCGTGGAAAGCCTCGCCGAACGACACGCACTGGAAACCCTGGATTGCGTCCTGTCTGCGGCCAGGAAAGACGACTCCGAAGTGAGGATCGCTGCACTCAAGGCTCTTCAGTCCATGGCCCAGGAAAAACATCTGGGCCCTCTGGTCGATCTTCTTGTAGGGATCGAGTCCAAGGAGGAACGTGCCGAAGCGGAAAAGGCGGTAATCAGCTCGTGCAAGAGATTGGATGACGTGGATAGAGGCAGCCGAATTGTGGCCGCGAAGTTCGCAGATATCCAGGATGTACCCATCAAGGTATCTTTACTCAAGGTCATGGGTGACGTGGGAGGAGAAACCGCCTGGGGCGTTCTTCGCCATGCCTTGCGGGATCCGGATCCGGCAATCCAGGACGCCAGTCTTCGTGGACTCATGAACTGGTCGGACGAATCTCCTCTGGAAGATCTTCTCCGGGTCGCGGGAGAGACATCCAATGACACGCACAGGGCCCTGGCCCTTCGAGGCGCCATTCGAATGGCTTCGCAAAAGACGGAACGGGATCCCCGCAACGGATCGCCCTTGCTCCTCGAGGCCCATGCGTTGGCCAAGGGAACAGACGAAATCAAACTGGTTCTTTCTGGTCTTCGAAACGCTCAAGACATGGAAGCTTTCAGGGTGGCCGCGAGTCATCTGAAGGAAGACGCCCTGCGCTCCGAAGCGGAACTCGCGACCGCAAACATCGCGTCACATGTGGCATCGGAGAACGGGATCGAAGTGGCAGAAGTCCTTGAATTCATTCTAAACAGCACAAAGAACGAAGAAGTCAAGCAGAAGACGCAGACCCTTCTTCTGGACCTGAGGAAGAATACGGGCCTCATCACCACTTGGCAGATTGCAGGTCCGTTCCAATTGGGAAACAAGAAGGGACACGAGCTGTTCAATATCGATTTCCCCGCGGAAAAGGATGGATCCAAGGGAATTCCATGGAAACCTTTGCCCCAAGGCATTCAAGAGGACCATATCGATCTGAACCTGGCGACAGGAGGAGGAGATCATCGAGTGGTCTATCTGAGAACCCTCTTGCTGTCCCCTATCGAACAAAACGCGCGACTCGATATAGGCAGCGATGATGGAATCAAGGTTTGGGTCAACGGTCAATTGGTCCATGCGAACAACGCATCCAGGCCTCTGATTCCCGGGGAAGACAAGGTCTTGACCCCACTCAAGCAGGGAATCAACACGATCTTCGTCAAGGTGACACAGGGCGAAGGGGACTGGGCCTTTTCTTTGCACGTGGCCAAACCCGATGGTTCCATGCTGGAAGACCTGACTTTGAGCCTCGATATCCCGGAAAATCAAGGTTTCGTCTTGCCTGGAAGCGGAAGCACACCGCTGGAATTCGTGGGGGATTATCAAGGTGAATGGCTGCTCTCCACCGGGTCCATGGGACCCCTTGTCGCCCAGGTCATAGGCTTGTCCGCAGGAAGCTATCGCGTCAACCTGCTGGACGCTTTCGATCTCCGCACCGAAGACATCGCTGTCATCAACGGTTTCGTTTCGGAAAAAGGCGTGCAACTCGCGGGATTCGCGGAGAAGGGAGCCTTGGCCGGCACCCAGATAGAAGCGATCCTCTCGGACCAGGAAATCAAGGGAACCTTCGTCGGGGATCGAGAAGGAACGTTCCATCTCAGGAAAGAGATCAGGCTTTCTCCCACGCTGGGAGCCCCACCACCACAAGGCGCAATCGTCCTCTTTGACGGCTCGAACACCGACGCGTGGATACATGGAGAAAACAAACCCTGCCGTTGGCGGATCACCGAGGAAGGTGCATTGGAGGTGGTTTCCCGCACAGGTTCCATTATCAGCAAGAGACAGTTCAAGGACCAGCAGATTCATGTAGAATTTCGGACCCCCTATATGCCGGACATGACCGGACAAGCCAGAGGAAACAGCGGCGTCTATGTCATGGGACGATATGAGGTTCAGGTTCTGGACAGTTACGGGCTATATGGACACGACAACGAATGCGGCGGAATTTATAAGGTCGCGGCGCCCAAGGTAAACATGTGCTCGCCACCCATGCAGTGGCAAACCTATGACATCACATTCCACGCTCCACGCTTCGAAGGCGATGGAGAGCTAAAAATCCCGGCTCGAATCACCGTGCTCCACAATGGAGTGAAAATTCACGATCATGTCGAGATTCTCGAAGCCACCGGGGCTGCAGAGTCCATGGAACTGACGGACCGAGGAGGAATCTATCTACAGGATCACGGAGATCGGGTTCAATACAGAAACATATGGGTGGTGGAACTGTAGCAAAACGATCCACAACACATGACGGACCTCTCCTCGCAAAGCAAGTAAGCATCATGAATGCCTCAGACATGGATGTTTCGAAAAAAAAGCTGCGTCTTCTACAGAAAAAACTCCAAGGACACAAAAGGGTACTGATCGTGCTTCAGGACTATCCAGACCCGGATGCCATAGCCGCAGCAGCCGCCATGAAGGAACTGATCCATGCCCTCGGCCAACATACCTGTACCATCGCCCATGGAGGGGTCGTGGGCCGTGCTGAAAACAGAGCCCTGGTCAAATATTTACAGATCAGCCTCCAACCCATTGAGCAGATGGATGAAACTCTCTGCGATTTCATCGTGATGCTGGACGCGCAACCTCTGGCGGGAAACACCTCGCTTTCTCCGACAACCCTGCCTGACGCGGTCATCGACCACCATCCTTTGAGAGCGAGTTCCAGAAAAATTTCCTTCCATGACGTCAGACAAAACTATGGAGCCACCTCGACCATCCTCTATGAATACCTTTTCCTTGCAGGAATCTGCCCTGCCACTCCCCTGGCCACCGCGCTTCTCTACGGCATACGATCCGATACAAGCGATCTGGGACGCGAAACCTCGCAAGCCGACATCAACGCTTATGTGTCGCTGTATCCCCTGGCCAACAAACGCATGTTGGGACGCATCCAGATGGCTCCTCTTTCCAGGGATTATTTCAAGCTCCTCGCCTCGGCGTTGGATGCTGCCAGGATGTATGGAGATTGCATCATCAGCGGGTTGGGAAACATCGACAATCCGGACATTCTCAGTGAAATCGCGGATCTGTTGCTACGATACGAGGGAAGCACGTGGGCCATGTGCCACGGGATATGTAATGGAAAACTTCTGATGAGCTTGAGGACCCTGGATAACCAGGCTAACGCAGGCAACGTGGCCAGCAGACTGGTGGGCAGGCAAGGAACCGGAGGAGGCCACCATGCCATGGCCGGGGCACAGATCCTCCTGGAGAACCTGTCCAAGGCTCAGGTAAGCGAACTGCAACATACCGTAGTGAAGAGATTCCTACGTATCCTGGGGAAAAGATCAAGTCAGGCCATGCCGTTGGTCTGATAGACAAGTGGACTGTGTGACGCCGAGAGCGTCGATTTGAGGAAGGAACAAAATGGAATACAGGCGATTTGGAAATACAGGACTCCGTATGCCGGTCCTTTCCCTGGGATGCATGCGATATCAGGCCTCCTGGGACAGATCCAAGCCTGTGCCGCGCGCCTCCCAGGAAAACCTGGAGAACCTTCTGAATCACGCTTTGGAACTGGGAATAAACCATATCGAAACAGCCAGAGGATATGGAACGAGCGAAAAGCAACTGGGAAGAATCCTCCCGAAACTTCCCAGGACCGAGATCATCCTGCAAACCAAGGTCGGTCCACGAACAAAGCGAGCGGAATTCAGGGCTGACGTGGAAGATTCCATGAAGACGCTCGGGGTGGATTTCCTTGACCTTTTGGCTCTGCATGGACTCAACAACCTGGAGATTCTTCGACAAGGGATGAAGCGCACCGGTTCGATTATGGAGCTTGTTAAGCTCAAAGAGGAGGGCGTGGTTCGAACCATCGGATTTGCCACGCATGGACCTCCTCATTCCAATATCGAAGCGATTCGCACGGGCATCTTCGATTATGTCAATCTCCTGTACTCCTATATCTACCAGGACAACTGGAAGGCGATTCTGGAGGCCAGAAAGCAAGATATGGGGGTCTTTATCATCTCACCCAACGACAAGGGAGGTATGCTCTACAAGCCAACTTCAAAGTTCAGCAATCTGACGCGGCCCTTGACTCCCATGCAGTTCAACGACCTTTTTATTCTGTCCCACCGTCAGGTACACACCCTGTCCTGCGGCGCGTCCAAGGCCTCGGATCTGGAGGAGCATATCGAGGCTTTGGCCAAATCCAAGGCATGGCACGAAAAGATGAAGAGGATTCGCGAGAGACTGGATAAAACCATGAACAGGGCCGTCGGCGCTTCCTGGGCAACACGATACGCGGAAGGACTTCCCACATGGGACAAGACACCGGGCGATATGAACATGCATGTCATCCTCTGGCTCAGGAACCTGGTTCTGGCCTATGACATGCTGGAATATGGAAAGATGAGGTACAACCTCCTTGGAAACGCAGGGCACTGGTTTCCGGGAAAGAAAGCGGACCGTCTGGACGACTTGGACAAAGATGCGTTGCGTCGCTGTTTGAAGCATTCGCCTTTCAAGGATGTCATCATCGATTTCTTGCGGGACACGCATCGCATCCTTAGCGGCGAAGAGGTTCATCGACTGGGCGGGGATCACTGATCGATCCCATCCACGGGATCATAATATCTTCGGCTTTCCCTTATCGCCTGCCGTGCCATGGCTTCTCTCTTGCGTCCGGTCAGGTATCGTTCCTCTCTTCGCTGATCCACGACACAAGGGACAAAACCAGGCATGTCGGCCCTGGGAGTCTTCTGCAACCGTTCCCATCCCTGGCGAAGCATAGCGACCGCCTCTTCATAATCCTGAGGCGAAGTTTCACGCAGATGCCGCAGGCATGGACTCATCTCCGGACGCTCGAAACTCACCTGGGCCCTCTGACGATGGGCATGATCCGCCACGAATTGTACCCCGGTGATTTCCTTGAACCGCGCCTCTTCCGAAGGCGTGAGCGGAGACCGGCCGAACGCATGATCAGGATAAGCTGAAGCGTAGCTGGGATAATAGACCGCGTTGATGTCAATCCATGTGACGATACGGTCCCTTTCCTCTTGGCTGAGCTGTATATCCTGATGTCCTTTTCTAAGAGTGCTGACCAATCGGCTAACATGAGAGCCCCAGGAGCGGGCCTGCTGGATCTCATGAGGGCCGGCGCCAATGGCTCCGGTATAGCCCCTGGACCACAGGTCGATGTAAGATGCGTTGAAGGAAAGTGTGCGATCTCCCGCCAGAATCAAGGACTTCGAGGCCTTTCCATCGAAATCGTGGCACGATAGGCAATTTCTATCGAAGACAGGTTGTACCTCCTGCATGTAGCTGAAGATACGTGGGGGACCATACCAGCCCTTGAGTTCGCTTGGAGGTCGAATCAAGGCGGATGCTTTCCGATACATGGCCTGACTGGGAGCGCTCAGTCGGCTCTCATGACAACCCATGCATCCCTGGACCTCCCCGGGCCGAACCATGGTGCCGCTGCGCATGGACTGCACCATCATGCCCTCTTCATCCAGGAGCTGAAAATAGACAAAACGATCCGAAGGCACAAGGAAACTCGCCGAACCGTCCGGCTCCACCGGCACGGTACCCAGGATTCTCTTGTTCTCAAAGCTATGCCAGTTCATGGCGGGACAATGCACGCCCTGTCCATTCCAGGAAGGATGGGTCCAGAAACGTTTCTCAGGGGATTCGACCACCCGAAGGAAGCGAACCGACCCCATTTGCACGCCATCCATATGCGTTCCCTCATAGACATTGACCACATAGAAATGCCCCATGTCTTCATCCATCTTCATCCTGGTTGGAAGTTCTCTGGGTCGCGATCTGATCGTCAAAGGCATGGGGTCAAAACACCCGGGAGCGTCTTCATGGAGCAGGATCTCATTTCCGAAACGATCCCCCAGAAAGATCGCCATCTCCTCCCCTCTCCCCTTTTGCCTGGAACAAAGAAAAAACATCTCATCCAAAGGCCAGGGATCCTCGTATTTGGGAAAGACCTCTATGAATCGGTCGAATCCATACCCTTGTTTGGGTTCATCCTCTCTGCCCATCCTCTCCACGGCATCCTTCGGCCAGGTCTGAAGTACCGCGCGTCTGCCATCCAGGGCAAGCCTGCGATCCAGCAGAGCCAGAGCGCCCCAGGGGCGATCGTGGCAGGAACCAAACACGCAAAGGACGCTCTGAGTGGAAGGAACAGGTCGAGAATCCAACACCCCGCCCGGCGACCATGTATTGTTGCCCCAGTACACGGCATGGCCTGTCCCATCCGGATACACGGTCCACAATCCCTGCGCATCCCCGAAATTTCTGTCCACGTATTCCCATCGATCATAGAGGATCCGTCCGTCCGGAAGAACACATCCATGTCCTTCATGCAGGGTGCTCTTACCGATTTGATGAATGTTCGCGCCATCGTTTTCCATTCGAAAGAGGTTGCCCATGATATGTCGATTGCACATACAGTATTTGTGTTCCCTCGTAGAGGTGAACACAATGGTGTCGTCGGGAAGGTACACGGGATCGATGTCAGCGACACCACGTGCCCGAGTCAATTGCACGAGTTCTTCCCCGTTCGATCCAACCTCATAGATGTGGTAATCGTCATGAATGTCCTTTCGCATGGAAAAAAGAATCCTGATTCCATCAAAGTGCACATTTGGGTCTCTGAGCGAGCCCTCCGGCCCGGCATCCACCAGAACTTGGACTTTGCATCCATCATGAAGATCCACGGTTCGAAGACTTCCTCCCCCCCGAAAGCTTCCCGTATTGATCTCTCCGGTGACGAACATGGTCGCCGTATTGTGATGGTCCGGCACATATTGAGGTCTTCGCACATACAGGATCGGATCGCGAAGCGCGGGATGAGAAAGCAGGGTATCTCGACGAAAGGTTTCCATTCGGTCCAGTTGCCGGGACATTCCCTGCCTTCCTCGAGAACCCGTTCGCTCCAGCATCCTGGACAATCTGTTCGCCTTTCTTTGGAATCGATCCAGTTCCTTCAGAAGGTCCTCTGTGTTTTCATAGGCCTCGGGATAGCGGAACACGAGGAATTTGATGGACTGGCGAAGGTGGTTGAAATCGATGCGCTCCAGCCTGTCCCTCAAGACGGTATCCTCGTTCGCCAATATGTTCCCTGCCTTTGCCATGGAAAGCCCCAGGCAGAACAGGGTCAGGATTGAAAGGTTTAGGGTTGTTTTTAAGATTCTGTCCTGTGCCAATATTCGACCGCATTTCTATATCGTGTCAGACAGAGATTTAGTTCAGTATTCACGTTGTGTCACCTGTAAACTTTCAGTGAACCGGATCTGAGATTGGATCATAGCTAGCAGGGCGATGAGTGCGTGAATCGTCTGGCAGGGTTCAGGAACAGTCCAACTACCGAACTTGAGACCGGGTTCACTGAATATTCACTGTCACCTTCTCCCTGATAGGCTTGAACTTGATGGCACAGAATGTTGGAGTGCCTTCTCGATACTGAGGACCACGTGGCCAGCCAAATCTTTGTAACCCTGGTCCGTGAAATGCACATTGCCGCGGCGCTGCATTTCCTTGAGCCTAGGTTCGGCAAAGGCATGGAGATCATCGATGGCCACACCGTTCTCAGTCATGATTCTCGCGGCCACCTCGTTGTATCTGGCCGAGTCGCCAGACACGCGTCCCTGAGCGCCTTCAGGCACAGGAGTCGTCGAGCACCAGATGAGCGAGGCGCCTGTCTCCTTCAGACGCGCCACCAATCGTCTGAGGTTGTTTTCATACTCATCGATGGGGACATTCTGATGGTTATCCGAAGAGCCAGGATCCACAAGGTTCTCGCCGTTAGGTCCCATATACTTGAGGTCGTGCAGCCCCCAGTTGAAATGGATCACGTCCCACGGCTTATCTCCCAGCCATTCGTCGATCTTCTCGATACCGTTGCTGGTCGCCGCGCAGTTCGCCAGAGGTCTGTGTACATTGGCCTTGCCTCGGAGAAGTTCCCTGACCGGGACCGTATAACCAATGGAAATGGAATCCCCGATGAGAAGCACGCGGGCCAGCCCAGGCTCATCCTCGACCTGTATGAGCGCCTGATGGGGACCCTCACGCTGATTCTTGCCGACACGCTTCACTTGCTCACCCGTTCCCCTGGCGACCAGGATCAAGAACACCGCCACAAGGCCTGCTGAGAGTTGGACTGGAAAAGTTGGGTTCATCCCTATGATTCTCTCAAGTTGCTTGTTTCAAGGCAAGGCCACCGTATGCACAGGGCTTACGTATCTTATTGTACTCACGCAAACACTCAGTGAACCCGATCTGGTCGAGAGCACGATTCCAGCCTGGCGAAGAGTGCATGAAGCGTCTTGGCTCATGCTCAACACGCATGTATCTCCATGATGCCTGATCCCAAAGCCGGCCATCAAGGCGATATATCCACAGACCTGTGCAGCTTCTATGACACGGAATCCGCGTCGCCTTGGATTCCAGGTGAATTCACGAAGGTAATGAGCCTGTCCCGTATGGCGCATGAGGAAAAGCCGTATTCTTGTCTTATCCATTCCATCGTTGTTGACTGATATATGAATACATGCGTGGGATCATTTATATAGTACCAGTTGCTGAAGTCTATTCCTTGCCTGTACAGCTCCGTCATGCAGTAGAGAATTCCCTGGGGCTTCAGGAGACGCTTGAGTAAAGCGAATTCTCTGCTGGGTAAACAGAAATGCTCCACCACTTCACAACAAACGATATAGTCGTAGGTGTCTTCCAGTAATGCCGGATGATCATGAAAAAAAGGATCGTACTGCACGATGTTGAAGCCCTGGTCGCGCAAAAGCTTCGAGATCACCGGTCCGGTCCCTGCCCCGAAATCCAGTCCCGAATGACTCGGAGAAAGATCCCTCAGCGCGGAGGAGACAATAGGCGATACGAAACGCTGGTATTCGGGATCATGTACGTCGTTGTTATGGGTCTCGTATCGGGCTTTTTCTCTCTCGAGACTCAACCGATTCCGAACATGACGATAAAACCCTTGACATTCGAGGCATAGATGGAATTCGGTCCTCGGAACCGCATCGCCGGAACATCCGCACAAAGGGCATGTCATATCTTGATGATCTCCCACGTCTGCCCCGCGAGGCAGACGTTCTTGTGTGTCTCCAGTATCCTGTTGCCCAACAGATTATACCTGCCTTCTGCTATAGTATTCCTCATGTTTGAAACCCTATGGATCTGTTGTTGTCTGGGAGCCTCTGTTCCCTCCCTTGAATCCGGTCCCAAACCCTTGGATGTCCCTCATTTCCCGAGCAGACTTCACGCCTTTGTATGGAGAAACTGGTCCCTGGTAGATCCGGAGCGAATGGCATCGACCTTGGGAGCCGAAACCAAGGACATTCTAAGAATAGGGAGATCCATGGGATTGCAAGGCCCAGCCCAAATATCCGAGGATGCATGGCGAAGATCCTATATCACCATCCTTCGCCGCAATTGGCATCTCTTATCGACCGAGCAACTCCTGGAACTCCTGGGTTGGACTGCGGAAGAATTGAGCTATTGTCTGCGAGAGGACGATTTTCTTTTCATCAAGCTGGGCAGTCTGAAGCCCTCTTGCGAAAGGCTTTGTTATGAACCCCCAAGCAAGGAACAGGAAAAGCGAGCAGCGGCCATCGCCCATCTCCTGGAAGACACCTTTCCCGATGGCGCAGGTCTCCCAAAAGAACCGCTCTTTGGGTTTCTGACGAGTCTCAACAAGCCCGTAAAAAAACGGGCTGAAAACCCCATCGACAGCCTGTTTTCTCCCCGATACTGCTACTCCTACTTCGCCCTGTACGGGGATCCGCTCCTGGACCTTTCCCTGGACCCCTATCCTGACCCTTATCTGGAAAGACTGGCCGCGTCCGGCGCCAATGGGGTTTGGCTGCAAGCGGTCCTCTATCGACTCGTTCCCTTTCCCTGGGATCTCAGCCTGAGCGAAGGATACGAGCAGAGGCTGGAGAACCTGAAAGCCTTGGTCCAGCGCGCCAGCAAGAAGGGCGTTGGAATCTACCTGTACCTCAACGAGCCTCGAGCCATGCCCTTGTCCTTTTTCGAGAAATATCCTGAACTTAAGGGTGTCACCCTTGGGGATCATGCCGCCCTCTGCACAAGCCACCCTGAAGTGCAAGCCTATCTCGTCCAAGGAATTCGACGCGTGGCGGAAGCCGTACCAGATCTGGCCGGCTTTTTCTCCATCACAGCTTCCGAGAATCCAACCAACTGCTGGTCGCACAACAAGGGGGGAGAATGTCAGCGTTGCGCTCCAAGAGGTCCGGCCGAGGTCATCGCCGAAGTGAACGCTCTCTTCCGAAAGGGAATCGACCAGGCAGGCACCCAGGCCGAATTGATCGCGTGGGACTGGGGATGGGGGGATGATTGGGCTCCTGCCGCCATTCGGTCGCTCCCCAAGAACGTCTCGTTTATGAGCGTCAGCGAATGGAGCATCCCTATCCAGCGAGGGGGAGTCCCCAGCGTGGTGGGTGAATATAGCATCTCCGAGATCGGTCCAGGCCCTCGAGCCACACGCCATTGGGGAATCGCACGGGAACACGGACTGAAAACCCTGGCCAAGATCCAGGCCAACAATACCTGGGAACTCTCTTCGGTCCCTTACATCCCGGCGGTGAAGAACGTGGCCCAACACATCTCCAGACTGCGGGATGCCCAGGTGAAAGGCCTCATGTTGGGCTGGACCCTGGGAGGTCATCCTTCGCCCAATCTGGAAGTGGTCGCCGAGATGGGGCGCGTCGAAAAACCCAGCGTGGAACAGGCACTAGAGGTCGTGGCCCAACAACGAGCCGGTCAGCAGATGGCATCGGCCCTGGTGGCCTACTGGACACGTTGCAGCGAAGCCTTCTCCCAGTATCCATATCATATAGGCACCGTATACAACGGTCCGCAGCATATGGGCCCGGCCAACCTACTCTATGCGACTCGCACCGGGTACCGAGCCACCATGGTGGGACTTCCCTATGATGATCTGAAAAGCTGGCGGTCCGTCTATCCCCCGGAGATATTCGCCCAACAGTTTGACACCATGGGCAAGGGGTTTCAGGAAGCGGTGGATGCCCTGAAAGAGGCAATGGCCCAGATTCAGTCCCAAGGAAATTTCACGGAAGACCACCTCGATCATCTCCTGCAAGAGATTCGAATCGGCAGTGCGTGTTCCCTGCATTTTCGAAGCGTGGCCAACCAGGTTCGTTTCGTATTGTTCCGGGATCAGATTTTAGACACGAAAGAGGCTTCAACCTCACGGCTCGAACTAATCCAGAATATCGAGCGGGTACTGCGGGATGAACGGGACGCGGCATGCTCCTTATACAAGCTTCAATGTCTGGATTCCCGTCTAGGCTTCGAGGCATCCAACCAGTACTTCTTCGTGCCCATGGATCTGGCGGAAAAAGTCCTTAACTGTACCCACTTGCTGGAAACCTGGCTGCCCCAGGTCGCTTCGGAGAATCCCTAATACCTCCCATACCGCTGGATAGCTGACATGATCAGGCGAAGCCCGGTGAGCCTGGAGCCATTGTTGATGGATCCAGCCGTGGCAAAGACAAGTCCCTTCTTCTCCTTTGTCATTTCGAAATCCCGAAGAAACTCGGCCACCATATTCACCTCCTCGTTCCTGCTGAAGGTAAACGGGGCCAGTTGTCCGAGAATCACGGCTCGTGGAAGGTGCTCTCTGATCTCGTCCGCTCGAACCTTGGGTCCGAAATTCACATGATTGAGTCCTGCCTTGCCCAACAGCGGAAGGAGGTGGGCCATCTCTGAATCCGAATGTTGATGCCGACGGTCCTCGGACAGTGGAGCATAACGATCGAATACCCCTTTCAGAATGGGATAGCCGAAAAACTCGTACATGGATGGGGATAAAAGCATGCAGTTGTCGTCCGCAAAACCGAATCCATGAGGAGCCGTCTCCTGTGTATAACCTGCCTCCTCGTCCATGATCCTGCCGATCTCCAACATGGAGCTGAGAATCAGATCCCGAAAGCGAGCCGCCAGAGAAGGACGATCTTGTATCAAGAAGATGAGATTCTCCGGTCCATAGATGGAGCAAGCGAAGGTGATGGGACCCCTTTGTCCTCGATACAATCGAGGCTTCTCCTCCAACCCCATCAAACGGTCCTTTTCTTGCTCCCAATTCTTCGGAAGAAGGAATGCCCTCAAATTCTCCAGTCTTCTTTCCACCCGATCCAACAGGGATCTCAGCTCTCGTTCGTCCTGCGCGGACTGTTCCAGCCACCAGGAGTTGGAACTCCACACATTTTTGGCCTCGAAAACATCGTGAAGACCAAGAACCGGCGGATATTGTCGACTTGGATCCGAGGGATCTTCGCGCAAGAGACGCTTTCCCACGATCCGCTCGGCCTTGTCGTTGTAGGCCTTGTGAAGGGACAAACGCCAGGTTTCTTCCTGCTCGTATCGCCAATAATCCTCCTGCAATCCCAGTTCCGCGTACACGCATTCCCCACTCATCCAAATTCCCAGGGGACACTGCGGAATAGCCAGTCCGAAAGGATCCTCTCGCGCCGTCTTCTCGTCCTCGTAAAACCGATCCAGATCCACTGGGGCAAGACCACCTCTGGCTCGGGTTTCCGCCACCAACTCCTCTGCCTGGCTCAGGTGCTCTTTTTTCAAATACCAACTCATACTCAGATTACCTCCCATCCAAAGCGAAATCGGTCTCATTATGTCAAAATAATCCTTTCTGTTCTTCATCAAATGAGGAGGAGCGCATTCAAATCCCAATTCAAAAGTTCTGGCCCCTGACCAGTCTGGGTATGCTCTTCCTGGGTGTACTCTGTTTCCCTTTGGCAACGAGAGTTTCTCTGGACAATCGGATAGAGATCTTTCTGGATCAGGATTCCAAGAGCGCGAAGCAATACGCAAGATTTATCCAAACCTTTGGAAGCGATGAATTTCTTTTGGCTGCATATGCTGGGAAAGATCTTCTGGATCCCATCCTTCTGGATCTCCAACTCGACATACTGACCGCGCTGGAAAAGGTGCCCTCCATCGCTCGCATCTCGGCGATTCCTCAGATCTACAGGGACCTCTTCGGTGAAGAGGACGTGGATGCCCTCAGAGAAGAACTCTTCTCCACGCCTTTCTACGAAGCCTTCCTCATCTCCGAGGATGGACACATCGCCGCGTTCTTCATCGAAGTCCATCCCATGGATCGAGCCGAAGCCAGGGTCCAGTTGGTGGAAGAAATAGAACAGATACTGGCACCCTTAAGGACGGCGGGACTGGAAACTCATTTGGTGGGTCCGCCGGCTTTGCATGTGATGATGGAACGAACAACCCAGAGGGAAGCGCTCAGAACCTTTCCTGTGGCATTCCTTCTGAGCGTCGTGATTCTCGGATTCCTCTTTCGCTCCGCGAGGGCCACCCTTTCTGCTCTTCTTTCCGTGGGTTTCACGCTTCTATTCACCCTGGCTTTCATGTCCCTGACCGGCGTGAGCATCAATATGATCACGTCCCCGCTTCCCATGCTCCTGTGGGTCCTGTCGTTGTCCAATTTGATCCATATCTTCCGCAGATACCAGGAGGACAGGCGGGAAGATCGAGACCGGGCAGCGGACGTCGAGGCAGCCGTACGCATGACAGCCATACCTTGTACGATCGCCATGGTGACCACTGCCGTCGGATTTCTCTCCTTGACCACTTCCGCCATGGAACCGCTCAAGGATCTGGGTGTCTGCGCTGCCGTGGGATTGCTCCTTGGACTGGCGGTCAGCCTTGGACTCGCGCCTCAGCTCTTGATCTGGATGCGTGTGCCGGGACTTCATCGAAGACCTACGCCCTTTCGATGGACCGATCCTCTCTGCGCCCTGTCTGCTCGCAGGGGAAGATATTTTCTGGGCTTCGCGACAATCCTCATGCTGTTCTCTTGGCTGGGAATCAACAGACTCAACGTAGAATCCAATCCCATTCGATTCCTCCCGGAAAACGATGCGGGAGCAAGATCCTATCAGTTCGTGGGAACACACCTCACCGGGCTGTATTCCATGGAAGTGGTTTTGGATACCCCGGAGAGTTGGCTGACCGAGGACGCTTTGATTCGAATAGAGGATTTGGGATCCAGACTGAAAGATCTGGCAGGAGTTGCCAAGGTCCTATCTCCTGTGGATGTGCTCAAGAAGATGAACCAATGGGAGCATGCCGCGGATCCAAGCCATTACAGACTTCCAAATCCCTTGTCCCGCTCGGCCGATTTGATCTCCCTCGCCCAAGAGATGGGCTCTTCAGATCTGGAGCGCTTTGTTTGCCCTGAAGAGAACACGGTTCGCCTCCTGGTTCTCATGAAAGAAATGGACTCCAGCCAAGCCCTTATGGCGGCCCATCAGGCTGAAGAACTTCTGAGGGAATTACCTCGTTCTTATACAGGATACGTCACCGGGATCGCCCTGAGAATCGCCGAGGTGCAGCTTACCCTGGTAAAAACTCAACGCCAAAGCTTCACCCTGGCGTTCTTTTGCATCTTTCTCTGCATTCTCCTGGGGCTTCGATCGTGGCGCATGACCTTGACCTCCTTTCTTCCCAACCTGATGCCCATTTGGGTCACCTATGGACTCATGGGATGGACAGGACTTCCCCTCAATCCTGCCACGGTCATGGTAGCCAGTGTGGCCCTGGGAATCGCTGTCGATGACGCCATTCATCTTCTCAATGCGTATCAGGTCTTAAGGCGCATGGGAAAGGTTCCCGAGGATGCGGTAAGACTCGCCCTGCGCAAGGTAGGTCCGGCCTTGACCATGACCACGGTCACCGCGTGCATCGGGTTCTTCGCCTTGACACGCTCCTCCTTCTCGCCGGTTCGAGAGTTTGGACTGCTCTCGGGGCTGGCCATGTTGATCGCTCTGGCAGGCAATGTCTTCCTTATTCCAGCCCTACTGACCCTGAAGAAACGCTCAGATAGAAGATCGTGATCGAAAATCAAATTACAGTCCTTGGGATAGATCTCTCACCGGATGGAATCCTTCTTGACGAGCAAGGCCCTTCTCTTCACTATGGTAAACTTTTCGTGGACTCCATCCGAGCTCGGAGAACGGGCGACCGGCGAGAAATATAAACACATCAGAAACCCCTTAGGGAGGTCACATGAAGGTCTTGTATATCGGCGGCACAGGAGAGATCTCCTACGCCTGCGTTCAACGCAGCGTGGAACAGGGTCAAAGGGTCACCGTATTCAATCGAGGGACAAGTCTTGAGCCCTTGCCCCAAAGCGTCGAAAGGATCCAAGGAGATCTCTCCGATATTCCTCTCTACGAATCCCTTGCCTCCAGGCATTTCGATGTCATCTGTCAATTCCTCGCCTTCGAACCACAACACATGGAAAGAGATATCCGTGTCTTCTCAGCTCACTGTTCGCAGTATGTATTCATTTCATCCGCATCCTGTTATCAAAAGCCCGTGACACAGACGATCATCACCGAAAAGGTTCCCCTGAAGAATCCTTTTAGCGAATACAGTCACAATAAAATCCTCTGCGAGGCCAAACTGACCGAAGCGGTGGAAAAGGGACTGTGGAATGCCACGATTGTACGTCCCAGCCACACCTTCCGAAAGAGGTTTCCAGGCGGAATGGCGTCGAGCACGGACTGGGCCTGGCGGATCCTAAACAATAAACCCATTCCCATCCAGGGAGATGGAACCACGTTATGGACCTTTACCCACGCCATGGATTTCGCCGCGCCTTTCGTTCGTCTTCTGGGCAACGAAAAGGCCTTGAACAATCATTTTCACATCACCAGGCATCTTGAAGCCTTCACCTGGAACGAGATCTATGAGGGGATGGGACACGCTTTGGGAGCTTCCACTCGGATCGTCCATGTTCCCACGGAAACGCTTTTGCGTTATCACCCGGGATGGAAGGCAGGACTTTGGGGAGACAAATCCTGGTGCAAGATCTTCGACAACAGCAAGGTAATGCTTGCTACCAAAGCTTTCCAATGTGAAATCGGATTGTCCGATGGGCTCGCCAGCGTGGCAAATCATGTGAAGCCTCTGCTAAAGGATTTCGAGCCGAATCCCGCTGTACATGATCTTCTGGACCGTATCTGCCGGGAACAGGCAGCCCTAGGGACGTAATCCCTCCCAATCAAACGTAAATATTCAGTGAAAGCGATCCAGAGACAAACCGTCGTGGGAAGAGGAGACAGATTGGAATGCCGTGCTACGCACCTTGGAAGTGAAATCCCCTCCCAGATGCCGAATGTGCATTCGGCATCTCTGTCTCTTCTCCGCCAAGGGCTGCGTTTGGATCGCTTTCACTGAATATTTACAATCAAACATGGACCGGAATTCGCTTTCTATGGCCTTAAAAAAACAGAAATCAACCCTTCTCATGTACTATAATATTGTCTATGGAATCAAAAATAAGGAACATGGTTCCTATCCTTCCATTTGAAACCGACGAGGAATCCGGGGATACTCAGGCCCTTGATCAATGTATCCTGATGGGGCTTGAAGATAAGAATCTACAGCCAGCGCGTCGCTGTTCGGACGAGGTGTTTGTTCGCCGTGTCTTCCTGGATGTGATTGGGACACTGCCCACAGCCAAGGAGACCGAGGCTTTCCTGAAAAGCGAACAGCCCGTCAAAAGATCTTCGCTTATCGAAGATCTTTTGACGCGAGATGAATTCGTGGACTACTGGACGCTCAAGTGGTGTGACCTGCTTCGCGTCAAAGCTGAGTTTCCTATCAATCTATGGCCCAATGCGGTCCAAGCCTATCACCGATGGATCTATGAATCAGTAAGATCCAACAAACCCTATGACCAGTTCGCCAAGGAACTTCTTACGTCAAGTGGAAGCAATTTCCGCGTGGGAGAAGTGAACTTCTACAGGGCCATTCAGGGGAGGGATCCCTCTTCCATTGCCTCGGCGGTCGCTTTGACCTTCATGGGATGCCGATTCGATCAATGGAAACCGGTCCAACGCGAAAACCTGGAAGGCTTTTTCTCTCACGTGGCTTACAAAAATACCGCGGAATGGAAAGAAGAGATCGTTTACATGGATCCGACCAGAATTCAACCCCTGGATCTGGTTCTCCCTGATGGTACTTCAGTGAATATCCCTGTGGACAAGGATCCCAGGAAAGTGTTCGCGAACTGGCTGATCCACCCTGAGAACCCCTGGTTTTCCAGAAGCATCGTAAACCGCCAATGGGCCTGGCTTTTGGGACGAGGCGTCGTCCACGAGCCGGATGATTTCCGTGATGACAATCCTCCCCTTTACCCTGAAGTCCTGGACTGTCTGACGCAAGAACTGGTAAAAGCCCGTTACGATCTCAGGCAAGTGTTTCGTATCATCCTGAATTCCAATACATATCAGCAATCCTCTATCCCAGCTGGAGACCCTGACCAGGCCGAGCGTTTTTTCGCCTGCTATCCTGTGAGAAGATTGGATGCTGAAGTGCTGATAGACGCACTTCATGACCTGCTAGGTGGATTCGAAAGGTATACCAGCGCCATTCCCGAACCTTTCACGTTCGTTCCGAAGGAACACCGCGCCATCCAACTGGCCGACGGGTCCATCACCAGTTCTTTCCTTGAGATGTTTGGCAGACCAGCCAGGGACACTGGACTGGAAAGTGAGAGGGACAACCGACCCACGGAAACACAAAGACTACACCTTTTGAATTCCAGTCACGTCCAACAGATGTTAAAGAGCAGTCCCATTCTTCGTCAGCTGATAAGGAACCATCGCAGAGATTGGATGGCGCTGTTGAATGCCCTCTATCTGCGGGTTCTGTCCAGATATCCTACTTCGGAAGAGATACAAGCCGCGACGAAGTATTTCCAGAAGGGAGAAATGAATCATCACGAACGAATTCTGGATCTCGTGTGGGCCCTGTTGAACACCAAAGAGTTCCTTTACAGGCACTGAACGAACTATGGACACGTGGAATCACAAAAACGCCATCAGCCGTCGGGAAGCGATCAGAAGAACTCTTTTGGGAACCGCCGGGTTCGCCCTGGGTACATCATATAAAATACATGCCTCTGAACAGATCCGTCCTTTACCCGCCAAGGCCGTGATTCAAATCTGGATGTGGGGAGGGCCTTCCCATCTGGACACCTTTGATCCCAAACCGAACGCGGGTTATGACTATTGCGGACCCTTCAACCATCCAATCCCCACCAATGTGGATGGCATTCTCATAGGTGAATCCCTGCCCCTTTTGGCACAACAGGCAGACAAGTATTCCATCCTACGGAGCATGACCCATGCCAGCAATGCCCATGAGACCGCCTCGTATATCGTTCAGACAGGACAGATTCCCGGCAGGTTGGTGCATCCTTCCGTGGGCGCGGTCGTCTCCCTGTTCACGGGTTTGAAATCAAGCTATAGCCAACAGATCCCACCGTACATTCTCCTTACTTCTTCCCAAGGCCGTTTCTCCGAAGCCGGCTTTTTGGGAAGTTCTTGCAAACCTTTCGCCACCGGGGGCGATCCGAACAAGGATCCTTTTGCAGTGGAAGGAATCGTTCTCGAAGGTGTCTCGGATGCACGCCAGCATAGACGTCGCAAACTGCTACATCAACTCGACTCCCTGGGCAAAGCCATGCCGGACCATGAGCAATTCGCCGAACTGGACCGCTGCGAACAGAAGGCCTATGACCTCATGTTCGGCGAAACCCGAAGCATATTTGATCTGACCCAGGAAAAATCGGCCCTGAGAGACCGTTACGGACGCAATACCTTCGGGCAATCTTGCCTCGTAGCTCGAAGATTGGTGGAACAGGGCGTGCCGTACATTACCATCAACTATAAGGGATGGGATACCCACAAGGCCCACTTCGAGGCCATGAAGAAACTGTTGCCGGAACTCGATGCCGGACTGTCCGCGCTTCTCGTAGATCTGCAGGAAAGAGACCTGTTGAAGAGTACGATTGTATGGTGGAGCGGAGAGTTCGGACGAACCCCCAGAATCCAGTGGGAATCCCCCTGGAACGGGGGGCGTGGCCATTATGGCAAGTGTTTTTCTGCCGTGGTGGCAGGAGGCGGCTTTAAGGGGGGCCATGTCGTGGGAGCGTCCGATGACAAGGGCCAGGAGGTCTTGGATCGTCCGGTATACCCATGGGACCTGATTGCCAGTATATATCTGCTTCTCGGAATCGACCCCGAGGCGCCTTTGCCCAATGACAAAGGACTGAATGTCAAGGTGCTTCCATCAGAAGGGACAGGACAGATGAGGGGGGGCGTCCTCAGGGAAATCATGACGTGAAACGGTTTGTTTTCTCTCTCGTGGTCCTGGGAATTACGGCTTATGCCACAGGACAAAATCCTAAGCAGTCCTATATCGGATATGTCTATCCAGCAGGAGGACAGCGGGGAACGTCCTTCGAAGTTCTTGTGGGTGGACAATTCTTGGCCGGAAGTCGGCGAGTTTATTTTTCCGGGGAAGGACTACGTGGCCAGGTCATCGAACACTATCGCCCCATCAGGAATTTGTCCAGAGAACAACGGCTGGAGATTCAAAATAGACTGTCTTGTTCGATCCAGACCCGCTGGAAGGAAGCCTATGAAGCCGGCCTCGTGTCGCAGCCGTCCCCTCCCTGGCAACAAGGTCCAGGCAGAAACCGACCCATGCCATCTACAGGCCCAATTCAGAACGGTCCCGTGGAACTTCCGGCCCACCCCTCCTGGAGGAATTGGGAAGAAAAGAGCCTAAGGGAACTTCTTCATATTCGAGAAGAATCTCTGAACGCCGCAAAGAAACAGCCCAACGATCAAATCGGAGAGATGGTGCTGCTGGCAATACAAATCGATCCGAACACCGAACCAGGAGATAGAGAACTTCGGATGGAAACCCTGCTTGGTCTTACCAACCCCATATCATTTCAGGTTGGGACTTTACCCGAAATCAAGGAGCTAGAGCCAAATGATCCTCTAATCAGACATCCCCTGCCCGACCCCGATCCTCATGCCCTTCCCCTTGTTTTCAATGGACAAATCATGCCGGGAGATGTGGACCGCTTTCAATGGTATGCGCGTCAAGGACAGCGCCTGGTTTTGCAGGTTCATGCGCGAAGTCTGCTTCCGTTCATGGCGGATGCCGTGCCGGGATGGTTTCAACCCACGTTGAGTCTATTCAACGAAGCGGGAAAGGAGATCGCGTTCGCGGACGACTTTCATCATCATCCGGATCCTGTGATTTTCTGCACGATTCCGAAGACTGGAATATATGAGTTGGAGATACGGGACGCCATGTATAGGGGAAGACAAGATTTTGTCTATAGGATCAGCGTGAGCGAAAGCCCTTCCAGCCCGGAGAGCCATCCTTTGCTCACCGATGCAACACTTTGCCCTTCGGGCGACCTGCGAGAAGTCATGGAAGATGATTCCAACGACACACTGGAAGAAGCTCAGCGAACAGACATTCCTTGTCTGATCATCGGACGCATCGATCCTCCGGGCGATGTGGACACATTTCAGTTCGAGGCAAAAGCTGGCACCAGCCTGGTCATGGAAGTGTCCGCCAGAAGACTGGGTTCCCCCATAGATTCCCTGGTTCGATTCCTGGACGACTCAGGCACGATTCTTTCCTGGAACGATGACCCTACAGACCGGGATGGATATCTCCACAGGGATCTTGGGATCCTCACGCATTCGGCGGATTCCTATTTGAGGATATCTGTTCCGAGTGATGGGATATATTTCGCGCAAATATCGGATGTTCGAAGCCATGGAAGTCCTTTGCACGCCTATCGTCTGCACATCCGTCATCCTCGTCCAGATTTCGCCCTCATCAGTACCCCTTCCAGCCTCACGTTAAGAACAGGTCTGGCTGCCGCGATAGAGGTACATGTCATAAAAAAGGATGGTTTTGACAATGATATCGATGTAAGTCTAGTAAACCCACCTGCGGGAATGGCCTTGCAGGGAGGAAAAATCCCCGCAGGAAAAAGACAAGCATGGATGACCCTAACCGCTCCATGGCCCCAAGAGGAAACCTTTTGTCTTCAATTGGAAGGAACAGCCTTGATCGATGGACAGGTAGTCAAGCGTCCGTCCTTTGTTGCAGACCGTAGGATGCAGGCGTTTCTATACGAGCATCTTGCTCCTGCCCAGGAACTTCGTGTTGTTTCACGCAAAGGCGCTATGGAGTTCAAATCAACCCTTTCTGAAGAGAATCCCATAAAGATTCCCAGGGGGGGGTCTGAAAGAGTCTCTTTCCCTTTTGAAACTCACCGCAAGATCGAAAAGGTCGAACTACAACTCCATCAGGGATCGGAAGGAATCAAGATTCATAGCGTCACAAAGGCCCTAGACGAACTGTTTTTTCACTTGGAGGCGACTTCCTCCCTGGAGGAAGCGCAGGCCGTGGAATATCTCATCGTGGAGGTGTATGGACAGATGCAGGTTCGCGCGCGAGGCAAGGTCACCAACAAAGGAGCAAGACGTCTCATCTATCTGGGAGCCTTGCCTGCCATTCCTTACCAAATAGTGCGCAAGGGATCAGTTCTTTCTCGAGCTCACGAGATTGCTCAGTATCGGAATCATGAACAGGGTAAGAACGGCAGAGATGATGACACCGCCCATGCAGCCCAACCCGATTCCGACACGCATTTCGCTTCCCAATCCACGGCTCAGGGCCAGAGGAGCCATCCCCAGAAAAGCCGCCATGGTGATCATTAGAATCGGTCTTAGTTTCTGACGACAAGCCAAAATGACAGCCTCATGTCCCTGAATCCCTTGATCCCGCAACGTGTTGGACGCATCCAGAATCAGAATCGCGTTGTTCACCACGATTCCAATCAGCATCACGCTGCCCAGAAGCACAAAGATCGAGATCGCTTCCCCGGTCATAGATAAGGCCAAAATCACCCCGATCAATCCCATGGGAAGGGTAGACAGAATGAGGATCGGCTTTCGAAAAGACTCCAGGATCGCGCAAAGGAGCAAATAGGTGAGAAACGCAGCGATCAGGCCCGCCTCCAAGAAAGCGGCCACAGCCTCTTCCATGATCTCATACAGGCCCGTGAAACGAAATCCGTATCCCGAAGGGAATTGGATCCTTTCCTTGGACTGGGCCGTGATCCTGTTGACCGCGATACCCAGAGGCACATCCGATCGGAGATTACCGAAAACCTGAGCGATTCTTTGCCGATTCTTTCTGGTGATCTGCACGGGAGTCTGGGATCTCTCCGTGTCTGCCAGGGAAGCCAAGGTCAGGGGATATCCAGGCTCACCGGGAAACAGAAATCCTTCCACCTGTTCCATCCCTTCCTCTTCCAAAAACTTGACTCGAATATCGTAGGTTCTCGCTCCCTCTTTGAAAGAGGCCGCCTTGATTCCCTCCAGGTTTCCCCTGAGAGTCCATCCCAAGACATAAGGAGAAATCCGAAGATCCGATAGAACGGACCGCTTGGGTACCACCCTGAGTTCCGGTTTGCCCTCCCGTATCGTGGTATCCACATCATGAATTCCATCCATGCTCGACGCGATCTCTCCCAACTCGAGGGCCAATCGATCCAGCTCCTCCAGATTCTCTCCAAATACCTCCATCCATAACGGAGCGATTTGCCCTCCCGCGGCAGTAGGAACATTCAGGCTCACGATGGCATTCGGAATATCAGCAAGTATTTCACGGCCTTGGTCCACCAATGCATCGATCGTTTCGGTCCGTTGGGTCTTGGTCTTGAACCGAATCATGATTTGAGCGAGATGGACACCTTCAGGACTCGCACCAACGGCACTTTCCACCTTTCCCACGGTAGTAAACATATGCAGCACATGGGGCAGGCCCATGAGCTTGGCCTCTATCTCTTTGATTCTCTCAACCGTGTGCTCCAGACTGGCATGGGAAGGAAACTCTACCTTCACAGCCACTTGTCCCTGGTCAGGTTCCTTGACAAAGGTGAACCCGAGTTTCGGCACCAGGGACAGCGAGACCAGGAGCAGTCCCACGGCCCCCAGGAGGACAAGCGTCCCCATCCATCGTCTCCGGTCCAGAAAACGCAGGACCTTTTCATAGCGATTTTCAAGGGCCAGAAACCTGTCATTCCACCAGGTTCGCATGGAATGAGCCAGGCCCTTTTCCCCCACCGGATTCGGCCGCAAGAGACGCGACGCGAGAATTGGCGTCAAGGTGAAGGAAATGAAGATAGAAACCACAGTCACGACAATCATGGTCCATGCAAAGGGTTTGAAGAATAACCCTATCATTCCGGACATGGAGGCGATGGGAAAGAGAACAACCACATTGGTTCCTGCCGAAGCCAACACAGCCAGAGCCACCTCAGAGGTGCCCTTTCGGGCGGATTCCGCGGGATCGGTTTGTCGCTGCATATGGCTGATCACGCTCTCCAGAACCACAATGGAATTGGTCACCAGGATCCCAACGGATAGAGATTGTGCCAAAAGGGTGGAGATATTGAGTGTATAGCCCATCCATTTTATGAAAAACAGACCGACAATCACGGTCAATGGCATGGTGACCGCCACGATCAAGGTGGACCGAACATCATGAAGAAAAAGAAAGAGAATGAGTCCGGTCAAAAGAATACCTTGCACTATGTTTTGAATCCCTGTTTCCACAGAAGCCGAAATAAAATCACCATCATCCCGCACCCAAATCAATTCCATCCCTTCCGGCAAGGACTCCCGTATGGATTCGAATACCTTGCCGACATTTCTCACCACCGCAACGGAATTGGCTTCCGCCCTTTTCACGACACGAATCGCAATGGCTTGCTGGCCATCGATGAACGCGGTTTGTCGCCTCTCTTCGCTGGCCATGCGCAGGCTCGCAATGTCCCTCAAGTGGCAGCGAGACCCTTCACGGTTCAATACCTCGATCGCCCCCATATCCGAGATCGCCGATGCCTCAGCGTCAAAGGTCACCGTGGTCTCAGATCCATGGGACCGAATCCGTCCCAATGGGACCTTACAAAGACCTTCCTTCAAGGATTGGACCACGTTCAAAACAGTCAAGCCGTGTCCCGCCAATTTGTCTCTGTCCACCAACACATGCACCTCTCGATTGGATCCGCCGATCAATTGAACCTCTGCGACCCCGGGAACCATGCTGAGTCGATTGGACAGGTTCTGATCCGCATAATCGTAAAGATCCTCAAGAGACATTCCCCCGGTCAAAGCAAGATCCAGGATGGGCTTGGCATTGATGTCAAACTTCAAGATCTTGGGGTCTTCCACATCCGAAGGAAAATCTCTTTTGATCAAATCGATCTTCTCCCGGACATCCATGGCCGCGATGTCCACGTCCACCCCGAGATGGAACTCCAGAAGGGTCTGGCAGACGTTTTCCATACAACTGCTTATCACATGTTTCAGACCGTCCACAGAGGACACAGCGTCCTCGATCCGTTTTGCCACATCCGGCTCGATCTCCCTTGGACCAGCTCCGGGATAGACCGTGATCACCGTCACATAAGGCATATCCACCCTGGGAAAGAACTCCACGCCCATCTTCGTATAACTATGGATCCCCAACAAACTAAGCCCTAGAATGAGGGAAAGAAAGGCCACGGGCCGGCCAACAGAGGCATGCGCAAGGAACATCCTATTTCTCCCCCTGTATACGAACAGCCTTACCATCTTCCAGAAGGAATTGTCCCAAGGAGACCACCTCGTCCCCTTTGGAAAGACTGGCATCGAGAATCTCGATGTATCCATCGCCGGTCAGTCCTGTTCGAACAGGGACTTCCACGGCACGATCCTCCTGAACCGTAAACACAACGGCTTGGCCTCGCCTGGTCTGAATACAAGCCTCGGGCACCGCAAGTCCGACTCGCTCGGTGAGAATCATTTCGATCTGAACCATGGCTCCCGGCACCATACCGGGCAGCGGCGAATCGGTCTGCGCCCGCACCTCAAAAGTTCTCAAGCCGGGATGGATCACCGGACTGACGTACGAGACCTTTTCCCGCAACATCTGGTCCCCCAAGGAGCAGGTCATCAGGGTCTCGTCCACGTAGACCCTGCCGTAATGCTCCCCCGGAAGAAAGCAGGATATTTTGACCAGGGATGGATCCTCGATGTGCAAGACCGGCACACCTGCCGCGGCCAGCTCACCAGGTTCTTTCATCCTCCGTACCACAACCCCATGCATGGGGGAAAGAACGAGAGAATCCGCCAGATCCTTCTTCGCCATGGTCAGATGGTGTTCCGCTTGTTCCATCTGTTTCCGAGCCAGAGTCACGCCCTCTTGCGCCTGAACTTTTCCGGCCAACAGTTGCTGATAACGGGATTCCTGGACCTCATAGGCGTGAAGTGTCACTGCTTGATGATCCTCATACAGCCGCCTGAAGCGCTGGAAATCCATCTCCGCCTTGACCAGATCGGCCAGGACCTTTTCCAGATTGGCCTCTCGCTCCCGAACGGCAGATTGGGTGACTTCGTTCTGTCTCATGGCAATTTCCACGGCTTCGGTCAACTTGATCGAATCCGTTTGAAAGAGGGCTGTATCTCCCGCTTTTACCGAGTCCCCTTCTTCCACAAAAATCGCGTCCAGGACACCGGAAATCCTGGCAGCCACGGTAGCTTTCTCCTTGGCCTCCACGTTGCCTGCCACCGAAACTCTCTGTTGGAAGGTCCTCTCGGCCACGGGAACCACCACGACAGGGATCACTGCGCTGTTCCGCTTTTCCACTTTGGCCTCTCCCGCCGGTTTTCTCTCGCACCCCATCCACAAGACTACGACTGTAGAAAACAACATGGAAACAATGATGGCTAAGTGGTGAAAACGCTTCATTCCTATTCCCTGCCCTTTCCCATAACATCCCACAGAATGGCCGTTGCGATCTGGGCCTGGAATTCTGCCACCGCCATTTGTGCAACGGCATTGTCCCTCTGGGCGATCGCTTCGATAAGATCCGAGGTCCTGACCCATCCTTCCTTGTATTGAGCCTCCACTTCCTTGATCCTCAAGGACTCCGAGGCATACACCTGTCGGGTCAAGACCACGACATCCATGGCTTTCATCACGTTCCAGTGGGATTGAAGGACTTCCAGCATAATGGTCACACTCGCCTCTTCTCTTTGGACAAATGATTCCTGATGTCTTTGCCTGGCCGCCTGATAGGCAGCCACATTGGCGAAACCATCGAAAACGGTCAATACGGCAGAAACGCCTCCAATCCACACGCTGCTGTACTTGCTGAAAGAATCGCTCGTATGATTCCAGGCCCCCCCCACGCCAAGACCGGGAAGGAAGCCGGCGATGGCCATTTTGACCTGATCCTTTCTGATCTCCACGGACCTGTCCGCTATGGCCATCTCAGGACGGTTCAACAAGGCTTCCAAGATCCAGTCATCCACCTCGCCCTCCGGCAGTTCAGAGATCTTGGAGGCTTCGAGTAGAATCTCGGAATTTGGAGACAATCCCATGGCCCATAGAAGTTCGGCCTGAGTTCTACGTCGGTCTCGCTCGTTCTCGGAAAGGTTGTATTGTCGCGAGAGAAGGAGGGTCTTCGTGGCCTCCATTTCGCTGGGCGTGGCCAATCCTTCCTTATACAGCGCTTTCACCTCTGAAAGAAGGATCTCAGCCTGTTTGGCCGACTGCAGAAGGCCCTCATGAAGCCTTTCCAGGGACAGACAGGAATAGTACAGAACCATGACCCGAAGCGCGATCAGTTGACGAGTACGTCTGAGAACGAAAAGGCTGATGTCTTCCGACTTCCTGCGTGCCGAATAGGCGAACCATGCCTGGGGCGAGAAAACAGGCATCTGGGCTTGAAGGGTCGCCTCCGTGACGTTCCTGTCTCCCATCTGCAAACTCATGCCCAAGAAATCCACCGTGGGAGCCTTGTTCATGCTCATGCCGGTCCATTCCGCGTTCACCGCCGGAAGGAAGACGCTGAAAGCCACCCTCCTGTCCAGTTTGGCCAGGCGCGTCTCCATTTCCGCCCGCTTCACGTTCCAATGGTGGAGAAGCGCTATATCGACACACTGATCCAGGGTCATGGACTGGCCTGGAGGAAGCAGTTCCAAGCTTCTCGCTTCCATCCGATCGATCCACTGTTCGGTCTGCCTCTCCCTGATGCGGATGAAATCCTTGCTGCCGCATCCCCAGGGAATCGTCGAAAAAGCGATACCTATCACCATCCAAATGAAAGACCGATTCGTCATTCCGTCTCCTGAATCAGTACACCCACCCCTTGTTCCACCTTCCGAAAAAGTCTCATCAGGCTCTTTCTTTCCGCTTCCTTCAAATGAAAAGCTATCCGCAGAATTCCCTGGCAGATCTCAGGAAAAACTTCATTCATGAATCGTTCTCCTGTTGGGGTCATATGGATTCGAATCATTCTCCGATCTTGAAGATCGGCCTGGCGCTTGACATATCCACGTCGTTGAAGCACATCCAGCGCGCTGGTCATGCTGGGTCTGGCCAATCCACACTCTTCCGCCAGTTCCGCGGGGGACAAGGGCCGATCTCGGCTGCTGATCACATGAAACAAGAGCCAAAATCCCGTGGAGTTGAGTCCCCAAGAGCTGAAATACTTGTCCATCCTGGTCATGATTCTCCTATGGATCCGATGAATGGAAAACAACTCGACCAACGCCTCGACATCCATCCCCCCGTGCATCGCCCCGATTTCCTCCACATAGGCATATTTCGATTCGACCATGGATGTGTCCTCTTCTACCATCACGAACTCCTGTTGGCTTCAAATCTATTCTATCTCGAATTATTCGATGATGAACTATAAGGAGGGATTGTAGAAAAGAAGTCTGTGTTTGTCCAGAAGAATGACCATGCAAGACCTGGCGATGACCTGGCGTTATTCCAGTGCCTTTCCCAGTTTCGTGGTCTGCCTGTCACATCATCTGCCCGTTTGCCGCCTCTTTTTTTTCAACTGTCCCGCGGCCTGTGCCATTGACCCTGCAATTTGTTCCTGCTATGTTATTGGACAAGGGTTAACGCAAGAAGGTGAAGTTGTTGTTGCGTGACCCCTATGAAGGTGTCAAACAGGGGTACAGACACCAAGGGGTGATAACCATGATAAGAATCCTGATCGGTTTATCCCAAGGAAATCTGCTGGAAGATCTCAAGATTGCATTGAACGCGGAAGAAGACATGATCGTGCTGGAAACCGCGGAGAATGGACCTTCTCTTCTGCGAAAGATGGATGCTCTTCATCCAGATGTGGTTCTACTGGATGTGATCTTCCCTGATATCAACGGAATCCCATGTACTCGCCACATCAAGGAAAAGGATCCTCGGGCACACGTGATTCTTCTGTCCGCTTTCCCTGACGATTCGCGTATCGCAGAAACCTTCTGCGATGGAGCCTCTTGCTATCTGCTAAAGGACGCGATACTTGAAGAATGTGTCTTGGCCATTCGAGAAGTATGGAAGAATGGAGTCTATATCTCTCCTATGGCATCGAGAAAGCTTATCGAGGGCTATGTCCGCGCTGTGCGAGGCAAAAGAACTTCTTCTCCCCTCACGCCCAAACAGCAAGAAGTGCTTCGTTTGATGGCTGGAGGCGCCTGCGACCACCGAATCGCCAATGATCTGGGCGTGTCTCCCTCCACGATACGAGTCCATCGGAAGGACATGATGGAACGGCTTGGAGTTCGCACCAGGGAATCCTTGATGGAATATGCCGAGATGTTGAACCCATGAAGGAAGCCTTGTTTTGGAAGCATCTCGAGGATGGCAGCATCCGTTGCCAATTGTGTCCCCATGAATGTGTGATATCCGAAGGCGGGGACGGACATTGCCGAGTTCGAGGTGTTCGTCAAGGATGTTTGCAATGCCTTGTATACGGCGGCCTGGCCGCGCTGCACCTAGATCCCATCGAAAAGAAACCCCTCTACCACTTCCATCCTGGCGGTCGAATCCTATCTTTGGGCACCCCGGGTTGTAATCTTTCCTGCGCCTTTTGTCAAAACTGGCAGATCTCCCAGACTTCAATCGCCAGCCACAACATGCTCCCAGAGGATCTGGTCGATGCGGCGCGTTCCCAGGGCTCCGTGGGATTGGCCTACACCTATTCCGAGCCCTTGGTGGCCTATGAATTCGTACTGGATTGCGCCCGCATGGCCATGGATCTAGGCCTCAAGAACGTGCTGGTCACCAATGGATTCATCCAACCTAAACCTCTAGATATGCTCCTGGAGTGGATCCATGCAGCCAACGTGGACTTGAAAAGCATTCGGGACAGCTTCTACAGGGAGATTTGCGGCGGAAGTCTCGCCCCGGTCCAGAGAACGATAAAAACCATGAAACGTCGTATTCATCTGGAGCTAACGCATTTGATGGTGACTGGAAAGACGGATTCCGAGAAGGACCTTCGAGAAATGGTCGACTGGATCGCCGGGGAACTTGGAGAGGATACGCCCCTGCATTTGTCCCGATACTTTCCCCAATACCATTTCACGGTCCCTGAGACATCTCTGGATCGATTGGTTCATGGCTATGAACTGGCCAAGGAGAAGCTAACCTACGTGTATATTGGTAACGCCTCCCCACCCGGCTTGGATGCAACCAACACGATCTGCCCAGGCTGCGGCGCTCTGGCCATCGAACGAAAAAGCTACAGAATTCATACCCTCGGCCTGTCTCAGCGAGGCAGTTGCGCAAACTGCGGAAACCCCATCGCGGTGGTCCACTGAACATGAATCTTTACCAGGGCAGAGGGAAATAATAGGCCATCAACCATGAAAAAAAGACCGCCACAGCCATGGCCCCAGCGCGGTCATCCAGCACGGCTTCGACCACCAGGGCGTATAGGATCGCGGCGATGAAACAGCATCCTGCCAGAAGCCCAAACATCATCCCAAGGAATGGCGAGACAAACATAGTCGTTAGGCCCGCGAGGATCAGAACAGGCACCACGCGTCCCAAACACGCCATCAAGAGACGAGGCCCGAACCCACGATTCCCGATCCTTTCCATCCTCGCCGAACTCCAGGAAGACCATGCCATGAATGGAGGAAGCACGAGAAACAACATCAGAAAGCGTTTGAAATGGATGGGATGACACCCCCAGACATGTGTATTCAACACCGTCGACAACAAGAAACAGAAACACAACCCGGAAGCCAGTCCCACGATCCATGCCTTGGTCCTGGATCGATATCCATATCTTCCACGCGTCTGCTCGATACACAGCAGACGGGCCAGGAGAGGATAGAGCAGAGACCTATCGAAAGATGGAGAGGATCGCCTCAAGGGAATTCGATCCCTGTCGGGTTCCTGGCGAAAGAGAAAATAAACGAACGCTAGGCAACTCATGCCTCCCCACAGCGCGCCTGTTGCGACAAAGATCGTCCATTTGAAAAGCATCCCCCGGTCTACGGGCCGAGAAGTTTCCCCCAAGATATCGTCGATCCATCGAACCGTTTCAAAGATCAGATAGGGATCATAGGGCTCCCCGGCATGATCGCTGAAGGGACTGACAATCACATGGGCCGTTCCTTCCCGCCAGGCCCTGGCTTTTTTCTCGTCAAAAAGTTGCTCAAAGCGTCCCATGGCGACCAGGATCGGGACCTCCGGAACCTGTCCAGGCAAAGCGCCCATGGCAACGAAAGCAGACACCGTATCGTCCCCTTGCAGCGCGGGACCTCCACAGAATGCGCCCATGGAGTGTCCCAGAAAGACGAGACGTGGTTCCTTGTCGCCTGTTGGTTCCTTCAAGCGATCTCGCAACCATTGCCAGCCGGATCGAATCTGTTTTTCATTGTTCTGCCAGCGGAAAGGGACTTTCGATCTTCCGTGTCCCCAAAAATCGAAAGCCAGGGTTGCATAGCCATTCCACGCCAAGGCTTTACATAAAGAAGCCATGACCCCGCGATTGGAAGTAACCCCATGGCAGACCAGAACCCCTCCCTTGATCGAAGACGATCCCTGTTCGAACTTGGGGGGCAGCCAAAAGGTGCCATGGACCGAAGGATGGGATGTCACCGGCACCTCGACCTCTATTCGGGTCACACCTGGAGGCATAGATTGCTCCAGAAGCCACAGGGACCCGGCCAGGCTGACCAGGGACATCAAAGAAAGAGGCCATTTCTTCATAGATTCTCCTCCTCTTTCAGCAACCCGGCCGGAGGCTCGCTCTTCAAGGCCAGTCCGGCCATCACAAGAAGCGCAACCAAATAAGGCATGGCATCCAAGAGTTGACTTGGCACATGGAACCCATCCATGCGCATGGGAATCACGGAAAGTCCCCCCAATATCATACAGACAACGATCAACCTCCAAGGACGCCAATTGGCCAAGATCAAGGCAGCCAACGCCAAGAATCCACGTCCCGCGCTCATGCCCAACACGAACCCTCCGGCCTGTAATGCCAGGTAGGATCCACCCAATCCGGCCAATATTCCGCTAAGAAGAATCCCGGCAGCCTGATAGCGCCTGGGCCATACTCCCAGGGAACGAGCGCCAGAAGAGGACTGGCCCACCGCACGCCATCGCAATCCTATCACGGTCCGAAAGAGAAAGACATGAGACAACAGAGCGAGGGCAAGGAACAAGAGACTCAGGAAATGAGAAGCCCCAAGTGAACCGGCCAAAGACCAGTCTTGGATGTGATCCAGGGTAATGAGATAGAGAAAGTCGGTCACAGCGGCCGCCAGAAGGTTGACCACAATGCCACTCAAAAGCGCGTGTACCCGAAATCCTATCACAGCCACCAAATGAACCAGGGCAGTGCATAGACCGGCCAGGGCCGCGGCCAACATGCCAAGCCAAGGAGATCCGGAGACAGCGGCCACGGTGGCGCACGTGAAAGCCCCAATCAGCATCATACCTTCCAGAGCGATATTCGCCTTGCCCGCGCGTTCTGAAAAGAGCCCGCCCAGCCCCGCCAATCCGAGAGGCGTGGCCAAACGAACGACAGCGAGCAAACCACCCCACATCATGTCCGTTCCTTCCTCCTTCTGTCCGCCAGGATCAAGAAGAAGAGAAGGATCGCTTGCAGGACCAGTCCTATCTCCTTGGGCGCGCCGGTGCGGATATCCAGAACAGCGCTTCCTCGTTGAAGTCCGGCCAGCATCATCGCGCTCACTGGAATCCAGAGGGGGTTGTTCTTCGCCAGGAGAGCCACAGCGATTCCCTGAAAGCCCAGTCCCGCCGAAAAATGATCCAACAACCTATGACGATGTCCCAGAATCTCGCTGGAACAAACCAGACCGGCCAACGCCCCAGCCAAGCCGAAACAAAGAAGAGTAAGCCGTTCTCTGTTCGCGCCCGCCAGGTCGGCACAGTCCTTGTTCTTGCCCATGGCTTTCCAAAGCAATCCCAAGCGTGTTCTGTTCAGAAGCAGACTCACGGCCAAGGTCATCAACAGCGCCAGAAAGAGGGATACATTCAAGGGGTGGGATCTCTTCCCCAGGATCCCAGGCCATAAATCCGTGAACGAGGGCAGGAAACATGTTTCGGGAATGATCCTGGTCTGTGGGTTCATCTGAAGAAACCCGTCCGCCCCCGGGTCTTTCCACGGTCCCGTGGTCAGGTAGTGAACGAGAGCCAGGGCGCAAAGATTGGTGAGAAGGGTCCCAATCACCTCGTGCACACCCCGCTTCGTCTTGAGAAGGCCGGGAATCAGGGCCCACAGGGCCCCGCCTAAAGCCCCCATGGAAAGACACCATGGAATCGCGATCCAGCGAGGGAATGAACCCACCTGAAAGGCGGCCCAAACGCAGAAAAGAGCCCCCATGACCAGTTGTCCCTCAGCCCCAATGTTGAAAAGTCCAGCTCGAAACGGCACCGCCACGGCCAGCCCAACAAAGGTCAACAAGGTCATATGATACAAAATGGAAGCCCAGCCCAGGGAGGACATCCACGCGTGCTGGAACATAAGGTAATAGCAATGGAAAGGATCCTCCCCAAAGGCCAGAAGCAAAAGCCCGGCCACGAAAAAAGAGCCCCCCAGCGCGATTCCCAGGGAAGTCAGAGATCCAGTCCATTCCTTCCAGTTACTTCTCACTGCGCTCCCCCGCGCCGGTCCACAAGGCCATGATGTCCTTCGCGCTCGCGTTTTCAGGGGCCTGCCGCGCTCTTCCCTGAAACAGCACCCAAACCCGGTCGGCCAGTCCCCGTACCTCCTCCCAATCCCGGGAAATCACCAGGACCGAGCCACCCTTTTCACAGATATTCCGCAACCGACATCTGATCTGTTGCGTCGTCCGAGGATCCAATCCTCGAGTGGGAGAAACAGCCACCACAAGTCTGGGACTTCCCTCCAGCTCCCTGGCCAGAATCATCTTCTGCTGATTGCCGCCAGAAAGGGAGCTCGCCTCCACATGAGGTCCCTGGGCCACAACCTGGCCATCTTTCAGAACATCCCAGGCCATGGACGCTGACCGGGAGGGTCTGATCCAAGAGAAGAGAGAACTCTTTTGGCTGGCCATTCCACCCAACAAATGATTCTCCCACAGCGTGCATCCAAGGATCAGTCCCTCCCTGGTTCTATCCTCAGGAACGAACCTGACGCCCTCTTTTCTCAGACGGACGGTTCCTTTTGGAAAGGGTTGCCCGGCCCAAAAGACGGACCCTTCACGGGCCTTATCTTTGCCGGAAAGAAAAGCCCAAAGCTCGCTTTGTCCATTTCCAGGCGCTCCCACCAAGGCCACGATTTCTCCTGGTACCACGGCAAAGGAAAGTCCATGAATTCCGGAAGAACCAGGCAAAGCGTCCATGTTCAGCTCCTGCACCCTCAAAAGGGCTTCTTGAGTCGAATCACGAAAGATTCTCAAGCAGGTCTGGCCTTGTTCCAAATCCCCTGACATATGAAGGAGAAGATCCTCTTCGGTGATCTCGGACATATGAAACGTACCCACGGTCTCCCCTTTTCGAAGTACTGTGGCTCTATGACAGACCCGCATCACCTCCCTGAGTTTATGGGTAATGAACAGGATGGATTTACCCTGTTCTTTCATATGATTCAAGAAGTGGAAAAGACGATCTGCTTGTTCCGTCGAAAGACCAGAGGTAGGTTCGTCCAAAATCAACAGTAGTGGATCCATGGCCAGCGCACGGGCCATTCCCAGGAGCTGACGCTCAGGCGCGGAAAGGAATTCCACCCTCTCCTTGGGATCCCGCGAAAGACCCACCCTTTCCAGGAGGCGTCCCGTTTCCTCGCACGCCCTTTCGAGGTCCAAAAGACCTCCCCACCACGTACACTCCCTGCCCAGGGAAAGGCATTCCATCAGAGTCAAACCTGGAGGCCAAGGGCTATCCTGTTCCAGGAGATAGATCCCCCGCTTGAAAGCTTCTCCTGGAGATGCCCATACCATGGATCGTCCCTTCCAGAAAAGTTCCCCTCGGTCCATCCTCGAGTGACCTGAACAGATTCTCGCCAAGGTGCTCTTGCCCGCACCGTTCTCCCCCAACAGGGCATGGATCTGGCCGGGAAGAAGAGAGAGATTCACCCCACGCAAGGCATCGACCTGCCCGTATCTCTTGTACACATCTCGAATGACCAGAGAAGGATCCATCTTTTCTTTCATGGGAAAATCAAGATCGTTTGGGAAAGGAAACGGATTGGACAGTTCATGAAGATTTGGGACACAATAGAGGATTGTACTTGGAGAAACGGAATGCAAGCAAGACGAAGAGGAGACAAAAAGAAGCATGATCACCCAGGAGAGTCGATTCAGGGATCTGGGAAGGGCCATCATTTGGTTTCCATTCCGCTGGTCCCTTTTCGCTTTGCCTCGAATCGAATGGGGTTTCCCGTTGTTTCGGGCCATGGGCTCCCTTCACCATCATCTAGCCAAAGGCAAGGCGGAACTCATCAAGAAAGCGTTCAGAAGAGCGGGACTTCAGCTCAGCGAGGTTCAACTCGAGATCGAAGCCAAGCATTTCCTTCAGAACCATTACGAAAGCAGTCTTCTCGTCATGCTGTCCCCGCGGCTTCATGCCTCCACGCTCGATCGCTGTCATTCCTTCCAAGGTTTTCCTCTTCTGGAGGAAGCATTGCGCAAGGGAAAGGGCGTGGTGATCATCCATCCCCACATGGGACCGGTACAATTGCCCATGGTACACCTCGCAACAATGGGATATCCTGTGATTCAGGTTGGTGCTTTGGCTGTTCCGAAGGGACTGAGCCGCATGGGACATCGTATCCTGGAATTGAGACGTGGATATGAAAATCGTTTGCCCGCACGAATCCTTTCTCCCACCTCCTTTCTGCGTCCTCTGTTCGACACCCTGTCCCGGAATGGAATCGTGTTCATCCCCGGAGACGGCAGCGGTTTCGGACGATCCTATGGGCGTTTCGTTCAGGTGCCCTTCCTGGACCGAACCGTACCTTTCCCCACCGGCGCCGCGTCCTTGGCGCACAAGACAGGCGCTGAATTGATCCCACTTTTCACCAAAAGAGACGGTAGAAAATACCTGTCCATCCTGGACGACCCTTTGAGCCAGGCCTCGGGAACAGCTCGAAACCACCAAGAAACGGCAGAAAGGTTCGGCCGCTGGTTTGAAGCTCACTTGCGCCAGAATCCCGGCCTGTGGTTGTTGTGGGATGAATTCCCCTTCGAGAATCACGTCCAAAGACAGGAATCCCCGTGAAGCTTGTGGGATTCGATTGTCGATTGGCAGGCAAAGCCAGAAACGCTGGAATCGCCCGCCACATCGAATCCTTGGGAGAATGTATGACCCAAGAGAAGCTCCCCTTTGGATTCGCTTTCCTGGTGAACGACCCGATGGACCTCTCTCGAATGCCCTTTCTGAACCAAGGCGAACTTCTCAGGACACGAGCGAAGCATTACTCTTTCTCAGAACAGATCCATCTGCCTTTCGAGCTTGCCAGGGCCCGTCTGGCCCTCATGCATTTCACCAATTTCAACCGTCCCCTTCTCTGCCCTGTGCCTTGCGTTGTCGCGCTCCATGACCTCACCCTCTTGAATCATCCGGCCAGAAAACGCACCTCTTTTTTGTCCCGCTGGGGCTATCGTTTCGTGGTCACGTATTCCTGCAAGAAAAGCGCCGCCGTCATCGTTGGAAGCCACTATGTGGCTCGACAGGCAAAAAGCGTTTTGGGCCTGAGACAAGAAAAGATCCACATCATTCCCAACGGCGTATCGTCCTGTTTTCATCCTATCGACGATCCTATCCGAATCCAGGATGTCTGTCACTGCCATGGACTACAACCAGGTTTCCTGCTGTACGTGGGACAGTGGCGAAAGCATAAAAATCTCGCTCGCCTCATGGAAGCCTACGCCCTTCTGATCCGATGGATGGAAGACAAGAGCCCTCCTCTGGTTCTGGTCGGAGGGGATCGGGACGATCCTTCCTATGTCTATGTGCGAGACATTCTGAAAGGATTGGATCTGACCAGGCACGTGTACATGCTGGGATTCGTGCCAGATGAAGAACTCGTGGCCCTGTACAACGCGGCCGCTTTGTGTGTCTATCCTTCTCTCAGCGAAGGCCAAGGCATTCCCCCATTGGAAGCCATGGCTTGTGGCACGCCTGTGGTCGCGTCGAACGCGACAGCCATACCGGAAACCGTGGGAAACGCTGGCCTTCTCGTGGATCCCACATCGCCAACGGACATCGCGGAAGCCATGAAAACGATTCTGACCCAACCCCACGTGGCCCGTAGACTGCAGGAAGAAGGTCCCAAGCGAGCGTCCCTTTTCCGGTGGGAAGATGCCGCGAAAAAGACTTTATCCCTTTACAAGGAGCTTTTGACCCTTCAAGAAGATCGGAAGGAGAAGCTCTGATGTGGACACTGCTCCTGGACATCCTGGTACGTTTTTGGTGGATCCTCTGTGATATGGCGCCTTTTCTTATCTTCGGATTCCTGTTCTCCGGGATCCTGTCCGTGTTTCTGGGCAAAGAAACCGTGGTCAAGCACCTTGGCAAAGGCGGAGTTGGATCCGTGCTCAAGGCTTCGCTCTTGGGCATCCCACTGCCTCTTTGTTCCTGCGGTGTCATACCTGTAGCGGCATCCCTCAGAGAACAGGGCGCCAGCCGTGGCGCGACCACCGCGTTCCTGGTTTCCACGCCCCAGACCGGAGCGGACAGTATCCTGGCAACCTACGGTCTGCTGGGTCCTCTCTTCGCCCTGTTCCGTCCCTTGTCCGCCCTCGTGAGTGGGGTTCTGGCTGGCGTGCTTGTGAATCAATACGCAGGGGAGGATCCCATGCCAACCCTGTCCGATGGCTGTTGTCGCACCCAACATGGAATGGCCATCTCCCGACAAGGCGTCCCGGACACCTGTCATGATTCATGCTGTCATCAGGCCTCGACTCCCTTGAAACGACTTACAAAAGTGTTTCACTATGGCTTCGTGGAACTCCCTTCAGAGATCGGTGGGGCCTTGATGGTGGGCTTGTTGCTGGCTGGCTTGATCTCTGTGATTCTGCCTGCGAACTTTTTCACGGAAAGGATTGGAACAGGGCTTCCCATGCTCTTGGTCATGATGCTTCTGGGTATCCCTATCTACGTTTGCGCTACAGCGTCGGTTCCTGTCGCCGCGGCCCTCATCGCCACAGGCGCCACCCCGGGTGCGGCCCTGGTGTTCCTCATGACAGGACCTGCGACCAATGCGGCCACCATCGCGACCATCTCGCGCGTTCTGGGAAGAAAGACCATGATCATCTACCTGGTCGTCATGGCTGTCTGCGCCCTGGGTTTCGGTTTGTTCATGGACATCTTCTTTCAGCCCATTCTACCGGAGCTGGGAATGGGACATCACGCCATGCTGCCTGCATGGTTGCGCATGGGGAGCGCCTTGCTCCTGATGGGTCTTCTGACCCGAGTCGCCTGGATCAAGATTGGATCCAAAGCGGCAAAGGTTCACTGAATCTTCACTTCCAGCATCCGACGCAAGGACTCCTGCGCCTTGATACGGACCGTATCCGAGACACGGACTTCCCCTTCCAGGCTCTCCAGGCACCAAAGGACCTTTTCCAAGGTAATTTTCTTCATGTTGGGACAGGTCCCGAAAAGACTGGCCGGAATAAAGGTTTTCCCTGGGTTTTCCTTCCTGAGCCGATGAAGCATCCCCACTTCCGTGCCCACAATGTAGGAAACGGAGTCGCAGGTGGAAACGAAACGGCACATGCCTCCGGTGGAAAGAACCTCGTCCGCCAGGCTTCTGACCGCGGCAGGACACTCGGGATGTGCCATGACCAGGGCTTGGGGATATTCTCGTTTCCTGGAAAGAATATCCTCGGGCAGGATGCGAACATGCGTGGGGCAAAACCCCTCCCACAAGATCATGTCCCTTCCTGTCTGCATGGAGACATAATGTCCCAAATGCTTGTCCGGCACGAACAGGATCTTGGAGTCCCGAGGAAGGGACCTGACCACAGCAACGGCATTGGAAGAGGTACAACAGATATCGCTTTCCGCCTTCACCTCAGCGCTGGAATTGACGTAACACACCACGATCGAGCCCGGGTGTTCAGCCTTCAACCTCATGAGCTGATCCAAGGCAATCATATCCGCCATGGGACACCCGGCCGTTTCATCGGGCAGAAGCACGGTCTTGTTCGGGCTGAGAATGGAAGCGGTCTCCGCCATGAAGCGGACCCCGCAAAATACTATGAGCTGAGCGTTCGTGGCTGCGGCCTTGCGGCTCAGTTCCAGGGAATCACCGGAAAAATCGGCCATGTCTTGAATCTCAGGCTCCTGGTAATTGTGGGCCAGAATGATGCCATGGTGTTTTCTTTTCAACGTATCGATCTTCTCCAGGATCTGTTCGGTCACACTCTTTTCATTACCCATCTTGTTTTCCTGTCCTGTCTAAAGTTCCAGCGATGTTGCTGGCAGATATTCAGCAAACCTGGTTTGGGCTCAATGTTTTCTTGCGTGACATCGATGACCTCCGGGAAGACGATTCACGCACTCCTCGTCAGCCCTCTATAATCGTAAATATTCAGTGAACCCGATCCAGAGATAAACCACAGCATCTCTGTCTCTTCTTCGCCAAGGGCTGCGTTTGGATCGCTTTCACTGAATATTTACAAACCAACCCACTCAGGAAGACATGCATGCCTCTTTTAGTCATAGCTTTCAAAATACTCCATGCCATATTGAAGAGTCCAGCCTCGATGGCTGTTTTTCCGTGATCTTGATGGGGAAGATTGAATCCCAGCGAGCAAGACCCCCTCCAAAGCCTATTCACTCGCCCCTTCCTTATATTGGAATTTCAGGATGATCTTTTTTTTCTTGACTTGCATGAAGATCTTGCTAAGATAACAGGCTTGACTTGAAACGAGGAAATGGGACACTGAAACAAAAACCCGGCGTGGGCCATTTGGCACCCGAGGGGATCATGGCCAAAGAACTCCAGCAAGCCACATCCAGCGAGGTGAAGAGAATTCAGGAGATCTCGCGTGGATTGCATGAACCTCTACGCTTCAGGGGAGGACTAGACAACCCATTTGGACGCATGGAGTTTCAATGGGCAAAGGAGCCATTAAATCCTTCTCGTCTCTCCCTGCCTCTCACACAGCTGGGGGGACGTTTCACGGAGCTTCTGGCCAGGGAAGGACAGACCGTTCGACCTGGCGATCTTCTGGCACGGTCCGACAACGCCACGCTTCTTTCTCCTGTTTCCGGCACCATCACCAGCGTTCAACCTTCCAAGCGAAGGCTCATGGGATCCATGGATGTCTCTGTAGATCGCACAGCGGCGGGAACTGAACTCGTTCCCCCACCGCTCCACTCCAAAACCCAAGTCTTGAGGGAATACGCGGCCAACATGGGGATCTGGTCCGAGATCCAGGCAGGCATGGAAATGAACCCGGCCGCCATGGACAAGGATCCGCGTCTCGTGATCGTTCGCTGCGTATTCGCCGAACCCCACGTTCAGCGCGGAGAGCTGATCCTACGCAAGGAATTGGACCTGTTTCTTCGGGGGCTGGAAATCCTGGGCAGGTTGGCCGGGGGATATAGTCCCATCTACCTGACCATCAATGAAACGGACGGCGCTTTGAGCGCTCAGATCAGACAGCAGCTCAAAGGATTGGCCTTCGCGCATCTGGTCAAGGTGCCGGTTAGATATCCCGTGGAGAATCCGCTCCTTTTGGCCACCTTGATCGGTTCCCCCAGGGATCTTCCGCCTTCCTCCATCTGGTTCGTGGATCCCCAGGTCGTGGTCGCTCTTCGGCACGCCTTTCACGATGGGCGCTTTTGGGGTAAGCGGTCGGTATCCGTAGCCGCTCCGGGTTTGCAGGAAGGTCGAATCGTGGAAACCCCTCTGGGCACACCCTTGGGAGAGATCGTATCAAGTCAGATTCCAGGATTGGATCTGAGCCAATGTTGCCTGCTCAGGGGAGGGATCTACAGTGGAGAACGCGCAGAACCCACAGAAGGGTTGGCTTACAGGGACCGCTCGCTCTGGGTCATTCAGGAAAAGGATACGCCTGAATTCCTGGGTTGGCAGATGCCTGGAATGGACAAGCATTCCTGGACCAAGCTCTTTGTCGCGCCCTTTCTGGGCAGAAAGATCTATACCGCCAAGACCCTGATCCGCGGAGGGAAACGCCCCTGCATCGCTTGCGGCCGTTGTCGAGAGGTATGCCCGGCAGGATTGTATCCCCATCATCTCCATAGGCTGGTCACCCATGACTGTCAGGAAGAAGCCGAGGCCATGGGACTCTTGAATTGCGTGGAATGTCACTCTTGTTCCTATGGATGCGTCAGCAAGATCGAGCTTTCCCGTGAAATCATTCGGTCTCGAAGAGCCCTATTACAAGAGATGAACGAAAGCCAATAAAACATGAAGTGGATCGAAAATCTTTTCGACCGGTTGCGCCCGAATTTCGAGGGCAAAGACGCGCGTTGGGCTTCGCTCTATCCGCTCTTTGAAGCCGCGGAATCCTTTTTGTTCCTCAGCGCGAAGAAGACGACCGGGCCGCCTCACGCCAGGGATGCCGTGGAAACGAAAAGATACATGAGCACGGTCATCGTCGCGCTACTTCCCCCGTATCTTTTTGGACTGCTCTTGTTCGGTCCGCGCCTTCTTCTCATGACCGCGGTCAGTTATACCTTGGGTGGTATCGTGGAATCCCTTTTTGCCATCTTCCGCAAGGAGGAAATCAACGAAGGATTCCTCGTCACAGGCCTGATCTTCCCCATGGTGCTTCCACCCGGAACGCCTCTTTGGATCGTGGGCATGGGGATTGTCTTCGGTGTGTTCTTCGGCAAAGAGGTCTTCGGAGGAACCGGACACAACGTATTCAACCCTGCCCTGGTAGGCAGATGTTTCGTCACCCTCTCCTGGCCGGCCCGCCTGGCTCAAGCCTACTATCAACCCGGCGCCTGGTTGGATTCCCTCAAAACAAACGGCCCATGGGCGCTTTGGAACCCGGGACCAGATGCCATCAGCTCGGCCACACCGCTGGCGGAAGTGAATGAAATCCTGCAAGCCACCGGAAGCTCCCCCACGGATCTCCAAACCCTTTGGACCTACTATACAGGGGTGACTTCGGGGTGTACAGGTGAAACCTGTGCTATCCTCATCCTCCTTTGCGGCGCTTTTCTCTGCTGGACCAGGGTCGCCAATTGGAGAACCCCGTTTTCCATCCTCGTGACCTATACCGTGTTGGCCGCGATCTTCTCCCACCCCAAGTTGTGGGGCGACGTCTTCGCCGCGCCCTGGGTTGGCCTAGGAACAGGAAGCCTCCTGTTCGGAGCCTTCTATATGGCCACGGATCCTGTTTCTTCCCCGGTGAGTCTCTCCGGAAAATGGATCTACGGGGGCTGTATCGGTCTGCTCGTTTTGCTGTTCAGAGGCATGGGTGCCGTGCCGGAGGGGGTCACGTACGCCATTCTCATGATGAACATGTTTGCCCCCCTGATCGATCGACAGATCATGCAAGCCTCTGTGCCCAAACCCTTGCCCTCGGAGGAGCCGTCGGATGAGTGACAAGGCGCGTGCCATTCTTTTTCTCACCGTTCTTTCCCTTATCGTGGGCAATGTGTTGGCTGGAATCAGTATCGGGCTGCATGACAGGATCGAGAACAACAAGAAACTGCTCAGGGTCGGTAGCCTGCTCGAGGTGTTACAGGTGGATGGAAGGGAACAAGCGGATGGAGTCCAACTCTTGGAACTATTTCAGCAAAAGGTTCGGGAAAAGGATGGCTTGCCGCGCATCTATGTATATGAAGAGAACGGACAACTCCAGGCCTATGCCTTCGAGGTCTCCGGCCGTGGACTTTGGGACAAGATCCAAGGACTGATCGCGGTGGAACAGGACGGATACACCGTGCGGGGGGTGCGATTCTACGAACAAAACGAAACCCCGGGTCTGGGTGGCGAAATCGGCTCTGTAGCCTTTGCCAGCCTGTTTCAGGGCAAGACACTCAAGGACCAGCAAGGCACGCTTTCCATCGTCAAGGCAGGAAGCGTTCCGAATCTCTCTGCCAGCCAGGTCGATGGGATTACCGGAGCCACCATGACCGGGGACGCGGCAAACGTGCTCATGGCATCTGGAATCGAAGCCTTTTTGCGCCGCATGGAGGAAATGAAGTGAATCAACCCGATTCCGACAAGAAAAAAACCACCCTGCAGGAAGATATCAGGGTGGGCCGCAAGGCTCTCTGGGCCGGGCTGATCATGGAAAATCCTATTTTCTGTCAACTTCTCGGGGTCTGTTCCGCTCTCGCGGTCACGGGCAAGGTGATCAACTCCATCGTCATGAGCATTGCGGTCATCTTCGTGACAGCCATGAGCAATGTGTTGGTATCTTCCTTACGTCGTTCCATTCCCAGAAGCGTTCGCATGATCGCAGAAGTGGTTGTCATCGCTTTCTTCGTGATCGCCTTCGATCAGTTTCTCAAGGCCTTCTGGTTTGATATGAGCCGGGAACTAGGGCCTTACGTGGGCCTGATCATCACCAACTGCATCGTCATGGGAAGGGCTGAAGCTTTCGCCCTGCAAAATCGTCCGGTCCCCTCGTTTTTCGACGGGATCGGAAATGGACTTGGGTATGCTGGCGTGCTGATCGCTGTGGCCGTTATCAGAGAACTCACCGGTTCCGCGACGCTTCTGGCAGGCACCCCATGGGCCGTTGTGATCAAGGCGGGCGAGATTTCCTCGGAAACCCCGTATCTGCTTCAGATCCCCATCCCCTTCGAACCATCCCAAATGATGATCCTGGCGCCTGGAGCCTTTTTCACCATGGGCGTTCTGATTTTCATCTTCAGGGCCATTCGGCCGGAGGAGACGAACTAATGGACCAGCCATCCTTCTGGGTCGTTCTCGTGGCCGCCATTTTTACCAACAATATTCTGCTGCGTTATTTTTTGGGCATGTGTTCCTTTCTGGCTGTGAGCAAACGAGTGGAAACCGCGATGGGCCTCGGGATCGCCGTGGTGTTCGTGTGTACGTGTACCAGCGCCTTGAACTGGTTGATCTTCTATGGACTGCTCAATCCTTCCACGAGCGTTTTGTCCCGTATGCTGGGACAAGAACTGGACCTGACGTTTCTGCAGTTCATCCTGTTCATCGCGGTGATCGCAGGATTTGTCCAGCTCATCGAGATGATCGTGGAAAAGGTGAGCGAATCCTTGTACATGGCGCTTGGGATCTATCTTCCCCTCATCACGGTCAATTGCGCCATTCTGGGCGCGTGCCTGTTCATGGTGATCAGGGAATACGACTTCATCCGCTCCGTAGCCTATGGCTTGGGTAGCGGTTTGGGATGGATGTTGGCCATCGTGGCCATGGCGAGCATTCGGGAGCGTTTGCGTTTCAGCAACATTCCCCAGCCCATGAAAGAGGTGGGAATCGTTATGGTCGTCACCGGCATCATGGCCATGGCTTTCATTGGTTTTGCGGGTATGGTCTCTTTGTGAGGGTATTGTGATCTTTCTTTGGACCACCATTGTTTTTACCGGCACGCTGGTTGGACTCGGACTGCTTCTGCAGGTCGCCGCCCGGTATCTGGTGGATACAGGACCTTTCCTGGTAGACGTCAATGACGGGTCTCGAGAGCTTTCGATCGAGGGAGGCGTCACGATTCTTTCCGCGTTGTATGGCGAGGAGATTTTCATTCCCTCCGGCTGTGGAGGACAAGCAACCTGCGGTCAGTGCAAGGTCCGTGTCCTGGGAGGAGATCCCACCAAGGTCCTTCCCACGGAAAAGCCATTTCTGTCCCGCCTCGAGCTGCAACAGGGCACTCGTCTGGCCTGTCAGGTCAAGGTCAAGGAAAACCTCAAGCTCAAGATCCCGGATCATCTCTTGGACGTTCAATTGTACAAGGCGGTCGTTTCCTCCACCGTGGATGTCACCTATGACATGAAAGAGCTTCGGCTCAGACTGGTGGAACCCAAAGAGATGGACTACAGCTTCGGTCATTTCGTACAGATCGAGATTCCTGACCCGGACGAGGGCACGATTCGCCGGGCCTACTCCATCTCTTCCTCGGTGACAGAGAAGAACGAGATCGAGATGAACGTACGCCTGCACCCGGCCAGGGGGACCATCCCGGCGGGCAAGGGATCCACCTATCTGCACGGACTCAGAGAAGGCGACGAGGTCTTTCTCACCGGTCCTTATGGAGATTTCGAGCTGGACCAAGACCCCAATGTACAGCTTGTATGCGTGGGAGGAGGCGCTGGTATGGCACCCATGAAGAACCTGGTGCTCTCCATTCTCGACCAGATTCCGGGCAAGCAGGTTTGGCTCTTCTTTGGATGCCGGGGCACCCAGGACATCTTTTATCTGGACATGTACAAAGAGCTGGAGAAGAAACACCCCCACTTCCGTGTGATTTACGCCTTGTCCGAATTGAAAGAGGATGAATCATGGGATGGTGAAATCGGGTTTGTCCACTTGAGTGTGGACAAGCACCTGGATGATGACTTGCGCAAGCAGCAGGCGTTCCTGTGCGGACCGCCTCCCATGATCGACGCGGTCACCGAGGTCCTGCTGGACAAAAACATGCGCCTTGACCGCATCTTCTACGACAAGTTCTGAAGACTTGTATCCCACCGATCCTCTTTCGACTCCGAACGATCCCTGGGCAGTGTTCCATTTGGAACCAAAGGGTTGACGCAGCCGCGCCAATCGAGAACAACGTCTGAATACGCAAAACACGAGGAGAGAATGGATGGGGTTGTGGGCATTCTGTAAAAACATAGAACCTCATGTACAATCTCATGTTGTATGCATGTTCATTTCTCAAGCAGGTTCATGATCCTTTTTCACGATAGATCCGAACCGGCATAGGGAGGAAAGCCATGATCAAGGTAGGCATGATCGGACTGGGAGGAATCGGAAATCATCACATGAGGGCTTGGGCCAAGGTTCGTGGGGCTCGAATCGTGGCAGGGGCAGACATTGCGGCCAAGGCGCGCAGCTCGTTCAAGAAAATATATCCTGAAATCGAGATCTTCAACGACCACGAGACCCTGTTGAAGAAGGCCGATGTGGACGCGGTGATGATCTGTACCCCCACCCTGTCCCACAAACAGATCGCACTGAATTCCATGCGGAGCGGACGCCCGGTACTCACCGAGAAGCCCATGGCCCGGTCGGTCGCCGACTGCAAGGCCATGCTCAGTTGCGCGGAAAAGACCGGACTTCTGCTCATGGTCGCCCATTGCAGGCGTTTTGACAAGGATTGGGGCAAGATGGCCGAGATTGTCTCCAAAGGAACTCTGGGAAGACCTGTCCTGTGGCGCAGCGTATCCGCCGGGACCGGCCCGGGAAGCTGGTACATGGATGAAAGAGAAGGCGGAGGACCCTTCCTGGATGGCGCGGTTCACAACTACGATTTCGCCCATCAGGTGTTCGGCGACCCGGAATGTGTGGTCGCCGCGGGAATCAAGCTCACGCCGAGATCCGCGTTGGATACCGCCACGGCAGTGGTGCAATACCGCTCCAAAGACCAGCTCATGATGAACTGGTCCTGGGGACCTCGAGGCGGTCATACCCATGATATTTTAGGTCCAAGAGCCACCCTTCTTTTCGGTCCCGGAGACATGCAGCCCCAGGGCGAACAGGGATTTGCCTACTACAGGGTGTGGCCCTCGGGCAAGGATCCTAAACTCATCAAGTTCAAATACAGCGGCTTGGACATGTACATCAACGAGGACCAGCATTTCATCCACTGTCTCCAGGGCAAGGCGAAATGCCTCACCCCGGGAACCGAATCCATCAAGGCTGTGGCTGTCGCCGAAGCGATCCTGAAAGCGGCCCAAAAGGGCGGCTCCCAAAAGGTTCGATGGTAATCGTCCAAGATTACCCGCCTGAAGGACTGAACAGGTTTTCGAACAGATCGATGATCGCGCCGTTGGGAGGGATATCCACGGACAACTGTCCTCCGTAGCCTCCCTCATTGCCCAAAGCAGTCAGGTTGGTCTGTGCCACCAACGTATCGTGCGCATTGGACAATGCGATCAAGGTCCACCATGTGTCGTTGGAGGCATAATGAGGCAAATAGAGCCTCGTATCCGCCCGAGGCGCCTCCACGGCAGCCAATCCACCTGGCTCGGCCAACAGGCTCAACACTTCCACACCTACCAGGGGCTGGTCGGATTGCGCCTCGACCCAACCGTTGATGTTTCCAAGCCCAAACAGCGTATGTGCCATGCTGACCACCTTCTGCAGGGGGCCCACCGATTGTCCCACCGAACCCAGCTGGGTCCCATCCTTATCATAGAGGGTCAAGGTCACGTCGGCGGAGAGCAGGGGGTTCGGATTGGCCAAGGCCAGCCCGGTCCACCAGTCCGTGCTTGCGAGGACCCCGGGAAAGTAGACGGACCTGGTGCTGTCGGACAAAGGAATGGCAGGCAAAGCCGCGATCTGTTTGGGTTCCTTGGCTTTGTTGCCAAAGACCAGCAAGCCCACCATGGCCGTGGAACTCTCCGCTTTGATCCATCCGGTACCCTCCTCGATTCCCATGATGTTCGATACGGTTCCCATGACCTTGCCCATCGCCGGAACAGGCTGTGCCATGCTGGCCACTTCGTTTCCACCATTATCATAGGCCGTAAGCGCCACCATCTGCTCTGTGGTATTCAGGTTGACTACGGCGATCCCGGTCCACCAATAAACGTTGGTTTGAAAGTGCGGCATGATCAAGGGATCTGAAGAGGCCTGCGTGGCCGTCATGGCGCCTATACCACCATCCCTGCTGTTGGAATAGACGCACAGAGCGACAACTGGCAGATCACTGTCGATGAAGATCCATCCCTTGCCGTTCGTGATTCCGAACAGGTCCGGACTGGAAACCAGGGATGCGTACTTGCCTCCCGGGCTGACCTGCACATTGGCAGTTCCCAGCAAGGCTCCGTCGTTTCCATAGGCGTACAGGTTCACATCTGCATAACGGGTGTTGTCAGGATTGGCCACAGCCACCGCGCTCCACCAGATCGAGCTGCTGTCAAAGTGCGCGAGATAGGACTGCTTATATCCTTGCGTCGCGATAGACATGCCGGCTATGCCTCCACGAACCTGGTTGCCATACACTTCGATCCCGGCAAGAGGAAGCGTGGAGGAGATTCCGCTCCATCCACTGGGATCCGGAGCCGCCGCGTCGAAGGACACGGTCACCTCGGCGATCATCTCCAGATACTGGGCCCTGACCACGGCATCCACATCTTTTTCGCTGATAGGGGCAGTCAACGTCACGACCGCTTTGCCACTGTCATCCGTGACAGCGTAGGTCGTTGACAAGGTCCCTGCAGTGGTCCGCAGAAAGATCCCAGCGTTTCGCACGGGCTGGCCCAGTTGAGTCAAGGTCACCGTGATCGTGGACTGCGCCACACCATCCGCCTTCAACCCTGAAGAGGGAGTGGCTTCGATGAATAACTCGAGCTGGGTGATGGCGAACTTCGCCTCTTTCCTCTTGGTGACATTCAGGGTATCCGTGATGTCGAATTTGAACAGGAATTCTGAATAGACTCCACCTTCCGGAAGCGTGAGATAGGTGACATAGAAATAGGCCGATCTGCCATCTCCCGGGAGTTCCGCCCCGGCCGGGGCCGTAAAGGTGATGATCGGAGGGGTCCCGGTCACATTGGGGGTCCATTCCACGCCCCCGTATCCTCCGGAGCAGCTTCCGTACTCGAAGTAGAAACTGGGACTTACAATGCTCACTGTTTTGACAGGATTGCCGCTATGGTTGGTAACCACAAACTCCAAGGTCACATTGCTGGATCCTGAAAGCACATAATGAGGGATGATCTTCACCCCGTACAACTCGATGGTCCCTTGTTCCGTCCAGGTCTCGTTGGATTCATTCCCTTCGTCATCCCTTACCTGGCTGGAAAATTGATAGGTTTCTCCTTCGGCACCTTCCACGAGGTACTCGTATTCAAAGGTAACGGACGCCCCGGCTGCCAGGTATCCCTTCACGGCAGGACTGGGACCCGAATGCAGGGTACAGATCGCGGTGCCATGGGTGTCCATGGCACTGGGTCTCACGTTCGTCAAAGCCTCTCCTGTATTGTTCTGGGCCAAAACGGAAACACGGACCTTATCCCCTGAGAAGCACTCCAAGGGATCCACCCAGGCAAAAGCCGCGAGATTGCGGACAGGGACCAGGTTGGAATCTGCCACTTTGCTGCTGACAATGCCATTGTCAGCCCTTCCTCGGAAGTAGAGATCCGGCCCGGAATTGGCCTCCACGATCCATTTGAAATCACCTGATTCTCCCACCTCCAAATCTTGCGCGGCCGGCTCAGGCCCTTCCAGCAGGGTCCCAGCACCTGTTCCAAGGATCTGAAGCGCGTCCGGCACGATATTGGCCTGATGTACCGTGGACCTATTGGTGATGGTCAAGGTCACCTCGAACTGCGTGTTCACGTTCCCTGAAATGGGAAAGGCACTGAGAGAGGATGCCAGCCCCAGCCGATCCCATGATGGCAGGGGACCAAAACGGTTATACAAGACATTGACGCCGGTCTGACAGATCGCATCCACCAAGGGGTCGTTCTGATCCGAGTCCGCGGCGGGAAACGTGGCTTCCTTGGTTGCCGTGGTGTTCGGGCCATGTAATACAACGTTAAAGGTAACGGATTGTCCGGGCGCGATGGTATTGGGATCGCTTCGGTATCGGATGAATGTCCTTCCCGTGCCATCGTTCCTGATCCAACCGATGGTCCATCCTTCCGGGGCACGGTTGGTCAGACTCAGATAGTAATAATCAGCATTGGGCCAGATCTCGACCCAATCGATGTTGCCTGTGTCTCCCACATTTTTCACAGTAAAAGGAATCGTTGTCAGGGTATCGCCCATGGTCACAAAGGTATTCTCGGGAACAGTGATCTCGAAGTGTCTCCCAGGCACAAACGTGGGTGTGGCAGTCGGCGTAGTTGTGGCCGTAGGCGTATCGGTGGGAGTCGACGTAGATGTGGGAGTGTCGGTGGCCGTCGGAGTCGACGTGGACGTAGGCGTAGGCGTAGGTGTGGGCGTATCCCCGGTCGGCGTGGGTGTGGCCGTAGGCGTATCGGTCGGTGTCAGCGTGGACGTGGGCGTGTCGGTGGCCGTCGGAGTCGACGTGGACGTAGGCGTAGGCGTAGGTGTGGGCGTATCCCCGGTCGGCGTGGGTGTGGCCGTAGGCGTGTGGGTAGACGTGGGAGTTGGAGTCTCGGTCAGCGTTGGCGTGGCTGTTGAGACTAGAATCTGGGACCCAGTCACATGGATATCGTCGAAAAGAGAATGCCTGTTCGCGGCATTGGAGGTCGAACTACATTTCAGCAAAAAGTTGCCATTGTCCGTGGCTTGACCCGAAAGTCCGCTCAAATCATAGGGTCCCAGTTGCGCCCAGGCGAAGTTGCCAACCTGCATCCACACCGGGATCCAGGAACCTCCGCCATCCGTGGAAATCTCCACAAGACTCATTTGCATGGCAAGCAGATTGGATGCTGAAGCATGGAAGGACAAGGCGATTGAATCCAGACCCACCGTGTTAATCGTGGTTGTACAGCTCGAGTTCTGGGTAATCTGTCCATATTGCGTACTGGTGGGTCCCCCCCCGGCTCCAGCCACAACCGTACTCGCCGCATCGTTGGATTCAATCCACGTCAGCCTGGCATCCGTATCCCAGTCCAGGCAGGGAGGTTCGAAATCCTCGAACGCGATCGTGATAGGGGCTGCCCATGCCTGAACCATGGAACACAGGATCCAACATATCCACAAAAAACAACAACGATTTCCCTTAAGATCCATTTCCTCTCCTCCTTTGCCTTCGGCATGACCATTCGTACATGGACGCCCTTCCCCCCCCCGAACAAACTTAACTTAAAAATATATGAAAATGAAATCTATTTATTATATAAACCCTCAACTTCATAATGTCAAGGTGTAAATATTCAGTGAACCCGATCCAAACGCAGCCCTTGGCGGAGAAGAGACAGAGATTCTGTTTTCGAACGGTTTGAAAGGTGCGTATCACGGCATTCCAATCTGTCTCCTCTTCCCACGACGGTTTGTCTCTGGATCGCTTTCACTGAATATGTACTCAATAAGGGAAAAGGGAAACCTTCCAAACTCCCTCAAAACCTCGACTTGCTCCTGGAAAGGGCTCATAGTATAGTCGAAACATAAACCTTCAATGATCTCAAAAGGGACAGGATTTCCAGTGCGCTTGATCATCAACGGCACAAATATCGATCCTCGGTGGATTCGGGACGAAGTGGACCGAATGCGTCCGGAGTATGAGAGGGTTTTTCAGAACCTGACGCCGGAGGAACGAGAAGCTCAGCTTGTGGACTGGGCCAAGGAAAACGTGGTGGAACGGATCTTGCTCAGGCAATACGCCATGCAGGACCCAAGACCCATCGAATCCCGCCTGATCCGTGAAGCCGTCCAAAGGCTTCGAAGCCAAGGTTCCAAGGGTATCCGGCAGGACAGGCTGCAAGAAGAGCTCTGGGGACAGCGGGCCGAGGAAGAGCTGCGATGGGACCGACTGCTGGACGAGCTGCTAGAGGGTGTGGATCCCCCCTCAGACGAGGATATTCGAATCTGGTACGAGGAGAGGAGAGAGGACCTTTCCACCCCGGAGAGGGTCCGCGCGGCTCATATCGTCAAACACGTGGATAACACCTCAACGGAAGAACTGGCCAGGGCAGCCATCCAGGAAGCCAGGCAGGCCCTGGATCAAGGGGCCCATTTCGAGACATTGGCTGACGCGAGTTCGGACTGTCCTGGACAGGGCGGAAGCCTGGGTTGGTTCCCCAGGGGACAGATGGTGCAGGAGTTTGAAGACGTGGTTTTCAATATGCAACCTGGGTCCGTATCCGAGCCGTTCCAGACCCAGTTCGGCTTCCATATCGTCAAGCTCTACGAAAAAGACGCGTCTCGAATCCCCCCCCTGGAAGAGGTCCAGGAGAAGATTCGGTCTCAACTCCTCGAAGAACGTCGGGAAAGGCAATTGGAGGATCTGGCAGATCGTCTCAAGGAGAAGGCTTCGATCCTCTTCCTGCCCCAGAAAGAGACTCAGCCCCTTCAATCCTTGCTGGTCAAGCCTGCGGGACCTGACTGCAATATGGGCTGTTCCTATTGCTTTTATCTCGAGAAGAGCGCCCTTTTCCAAGACAACCTCGTCCATCGCATGTCCGAAACCATCCTGGAAGAGATGATCAAGCAAGCCATGTCTCAGGCAGGCCCCCATATCACCTTTGGCTGGCAGGGGGGTGAGCCGACCCTTATGGGGCTTCCCTTCTTCGAGAAAGCCGTGGCTTTGCAGAAGAAATACGGACGCGACCAGACGGTGGGAAACGGACTTCAGACCAATGGATTGCTCCTGGACAAGACCTGGGCTTCTTTTCTTCGGGAAAATGATTTCCTGGTGGGGCTTTCCCTGGATGGTCCTCAGCATGTCCACGATCCCTATCGCAGGGACAAAGCTGGACATGGCACCTGGGAAAAGGTCCAGAACGTGGCACACCTGCTGCTGGAACAAGGCGTGGCGACCAACGCCCTGTGCGTGGTCAACGACCATTCGGTCCGATTCCCCGAGGAGATCTACACCTATTTCAAGAGCCTGGGGTTTACCTTTCTTCAATTCATTCCCTGCGTGGAGCCGAATCCCAACAAGCCGGGACACGCCGCGCCCTTTTCCGCGGGGGCCGAGGCCTATGGCCGCTTCCTGGTAGAAGCGTTCGATCTATGGCGAGGGGATTTCAGGAACGGAAAGCCAACGATCTCCGTGCGTTTCTTTGATTCGGTCTTTCACACCTACGTCAACCTACCGCCGCCCGAATGCACGCTCACGGAACGTTGCGGTGTGTATGTGGTCGTAGAACACAACGGGGAGGTCTACGCCTGCGATTTCTTCGTGGAACCCCAATGGAAGCTGGGCAATGTCATGGATGATTATCTGCTGGGCATGTTGAATTCGCCTCGGCAGGAAGCCTTTGGCGAGATGAAATGCCAGCTCCCCGACGACTGCCTGCAATGTCCCTGGAAAGACATCTGCAGAGGCGGATGTACCAAGGACCGTCTCCAGGGACCCGGCGGACGTCAGCTCAACCATTTCTGCCGCTCCTACCAAATGTTTTTCGAACACGCCCACCCCTATTTTCAAGAGCTGGCAAAGGAGTGGACAGCTCAACAAGCCAGGGAAGCTCAACGGAACCAGGTCCTCGAAGAAGCAAAGCGAAGCGGCGTGGCCGTGGAACGCAACGCGCCTTGCCCTTGTGGTAGCGGCAAGAAGTTCAAGAAATGCTGCATGAAAGGCGAATGAGCCTCCCCTCTGACTCGGCTCTTTTCCATGAGGATCGGCAAACCCTCACTCAACCCAATCTGGGCGAAAAATTCATGAACGAGCTTTCGACTCCACATCCACCCACGCGAGGACCGACGCGAGGGGTGGAAGAGATACCCGGAAATGAAGCTCACCGAAGCCATTGCCACCAGGAACCTTCTCACTGAATTCCATCACGGACTTACAACCTTGCATGGCGCCCGTTTCGCGCTCCAGAAAGCTTCGATACGAGTCGAAAGCGACATGAAATCCCGCCTGTTTCCCAGTTCCCACCAAGGGGATGGGCCAACGATATACCCCCTCGGATCTTCGCAACGGGTCCAGGTTGAAGGTGCAGACAAGAACCCGATGTTCGTCGTATCTCAAGAAGCATAGAATCCGATCCTCCCAGTTGGCCAGATTTTCCCGAAGATAATAGACTCGACCTCGAGCCAAAAGGGACTCGTCTTTCCTGAACGTCTCGAATTCCTCATAGGATCTTCTCAACCGGGATCCAGGTTTCTTCCAGGCCTGATCAGGTGAAAGCAGCACAGGGTTTTCAAAATCCGTCCTTGTCTCTTCCCCATATTCGCTTCCAAGTTCCCATCCAGCCGAAAACGAAACCCCGGTGCAAGCTCCAGCCGTGGCATTGATCATCGTGGCCTGTAAGTTCTTCAGCAGGGCCACGATTTGGGCCGGGGGACCTTCCTTGTCTGCCATGGCTTTCCAATGACTCGTGGCCGACGCGTTCTTTTCCAGCCGCTGAGTATAGGACTCACGCCACATCCTCGTCGCCCTCGCGGAGTCATGGTTCTCGAAATAGGCCATGGCCACGGTTCCCGGAGAGAAGGTGTGATGATACCGTTCGAACAGATCCATGAAGGACGTCGCATACTCCACGCGAACATGATGATCTACCATGACGCTGTAAATCATGTCCGTGGGAACATCCAAGGCTTCCTCCAAAGCGCATAGGGTTTCTCCGAGCACCAGGGCATCCCTCTTGAGCGCGTGAACATGATTGCAAAGCTGTTTAAGAAAGGGTCTGTCCACGGTTTGGGCCGCGTCGATTCGAATCCCATCCAAATCCGCCGTGTTCATCCAGTAGGTCACCACAGAAGTCAGATAGCTCTGAAGTGGCTTGTTAAAGGCCAGATCGAAGAGCGCCACATCCGAATAATCCAGCCACGCGATCTTGTGTCTCTTGGGATGTCCTTGATCATCCAACTGGTACCAGTCTCTTCTCTGCAAGACCAGGGGATTGTCCCTGCTGGTTTGCATCAACACCATGTCGAAGATGACCTTCTTGCCCAGGCTGTGAGCCCGACGCACCAGTTGCCTCAGTTCAGCTCGTCCCACCAGTTGTCTCGCCTTTTCCTTTCCTATGAAGTCCGCCAATTCAGCGAGGTCCTTGAAATGGACCAGATCTCCCACCCTTCGAATCCTTTTCTGTTGCCTGCCTGTCAACAGGTCGGCCAAGTCATACTCGGAAATCAGCTCCTCGGAGATCAGAGCATGGAGATCCACCTTTTCCAGAGGTGAGACCAGGGCTGGATCCACCTGGTAGAAATCCTTCACCGCGTAGATGCTTCCAAGCATCCCCTTGCGCACATCTCTCCCGGTAATCGCGTCCCCTGTGCCTGGCAAAAAAAACGGCAACAGGTATAGAACGTCCCCTGGAATTCCTTTCAGACACCTGGTCGCCTGTTTGAACCCTCCGCTAACAAAGGCCCCCTCCACCAATCGGGCTCCGCATTTTCGAAGGCAAACCTCCACCACAGAGGGATTTTTCGCCACGCTCAGGGGACTGACCACCACGATCCCATCCCTGTTCAAGCTGAGCTCGTTGACGGAAAGCCATTCCTTGGCCGGATCATGGATCTGTTTCTCGTCCGCTGAAAACTCGACAGTGAATCCGTAGACCCCACAAGCTCGACTTTCGATCATATCGCTGATAAAAACGACATTGTTCCCTCGAAGAATGGCTCTTCCCTCTTCATCCTTCATCAAGCTCATGCACACGAAACGTCCGAAGCCGGGTCGGTAGATCCCTTTCTGATCCAGATAACCATGGTCGTCCACATCGATCCATGCCCGCACGTCCACGTCTTCGGAAAGAAGACCTTGTTCCGTCACGCCCCGCACATACAGTTCAGCGCCAACCTGGAATCGGATCACCTCGCCTTCCTTCAAGAAGAAGCGAACCAAACGATCCCGATGCATGTGTCCGTCTCTCCGCAGGAAAAGGCCGCCCGCCCAGACCTCAAGGTCTGACGCTGGATCCCTGTTTGCTTGCCAATGAAATTTTTCGAGAATCTGTTCGCGTCTTTTCATGCTCGGTCGAATACTCCCTTCAGGTTGTATGGTGGTCTATAGAAGGATACCATCTGAGGTGATCCCATACGAACGACATGGTATACTTTTATCTTGATGCGAAGGTTCATTCTTCCCCTCGCCGTTTACCTGTTCCATTGGACAGGTTGTTCGAATAGTCCCTATCCAGCCAGTCAACTCGGCGAAAGCGTTCATTTCAACTCCTTTTATGAACCCCCAAAGACCCTCGATCCAGGCGTGGCCTACACCACCAACGCATCCCAATATCTGGTCCTAACCCATGAAACGCTCCTTGAATATCATTATCTCAAACGGCCTTTGGAACTCATCCCGGGCCTGGCCAAGGAGATTCCTTGCCCACAAATCGTGGAACGATCTGACGGCACATCAGCGATCTCCTATGTCTTTGATATCTGGGAAGGCGTTCTGTACCACCAGGATCCTTGCTTCGTGACCCGGAAGGATTCGGAAGGAAATTCAAGAGAGCTGGTGGCCGAAGATTTTGTCTTCGCCCTTCACCGCCTGGCGGATTTTGAGTTGAACTGCCCGGTGTACGAATCCTTTTCCAAACTTCTCGGGTTCAAGGAGTGGACCGATAGGCTTCAGAAATTACGTGAGCAGGATCCCTCGTTCTCTAAAAGAAAGATGAGTGAACAGTATGCCGCGGCAGGCGTCATGGAGGGACTTCAAGCGGACGGCAGGCACAGGCTCCAACTCCTTCTGTCCGAACCCTATCCGCAGATTCTCTACTGGTTGGCCATGCACTTCTCTTCCCCAATACCTTTCGAAGCCGTGGACTATTATGACGGCAAGGAGGGCAGGACTTCCTTTGCCGAGCGTCCCATCGGAACAGGTCCCTATCAAATGGTCCTCTATGACAAGACGGCCAAGATCGTTCTGGAAATCCATCCCTTATGGAGGGGGCAACTCTACCCGGAGAGAAAAGCTCCCGGTACGGTGTGCCCTGTCGACGATATACCTCTGCCCTTCATCCAACGTCTGGAATACAGGCTGGAAAAGGAAACCATGTCCCGGTTCAATAAATTCCTTCAGGGATACTATGACAGCGCCGGCATTCCCAAGGAAAGTTTCAGCAAGATCGTGATCAACGACAACCTGAGCGAAGACATGGCAGCCAAGGGCATCCAACTCTACAAGAGCACAGGACTGGATATCTTTTATATCGGCTTCAACATGGATGATGATGTGGTGGGATCTCCGAAGAGATTCCAGGATCCAGCCAAGGAAAGGGACAGGGCGGCCTGGTTGGAGAAGAACAGGAAGCTGAGACAAGCCATGAGTCTGGCCTATGACTCGGCCACGGAATTCAAGATTTTCTCCAATGGAAGAGGTATCGCGGCGCATTCTCTTCTCCCCCCCGGACTGTTTGGATACGATCCTGACTACGTCAACCCTTTTCGATCTTTCGATCCTCAACTAACGAGAGCCAAGGCCCTCCTGGCCGAGGCGGGCTATGAAACCGGGATCGATCCGGCCACAAAAGCGCCGCTGCGGTTGCATTTCGATGTGGGCGACACCGATACGAGAGCTAGGATCTTCTACCAGTACCACGTCGAGTGTTGGAGAAAGCTTGGATTGGATGTGCGACTGGAAGCCACCAATTACAATCAGTTCCAGCAAAAGATGCGTGAAGGTTCTTACCAGATCTTTCGCTGGGGCTGGGTCGCCGATTACCCTGACCCCGAGAACTTTCTGTTCCTGCTGTACGGTCCCATGGGACGCATTCATCATCATGGTCCCAATTCGGCCAATTTCGATCATCCAGACTACAATGCGCTCTTTGAATCCATGAAGGCTCTGGCCAACGAAGAATCGACCCGTCTTCCTGACGGAACTCTCATGTCCCGGTTTGACATCATCCGCAAGATGGCGAAGATCGTGGAGTTCGAATCTCCTTGGATCCCTGTCAGTCATTCCGAGGCCTATGCCATCGTCCACGACTGGTATGGCAATATCGAGCCTCCCCCGATCGCTTGTTGCGCCATGAAATACAGGACGATTGACCCTAAACTGAGGATGGAACGAATCACGCAATGGAACCGTCCCGTGCTGACGCCCTTGATCGTTTTGTTTTTGCTCGTCCTGGCCATCCTCTTGCCGGGAATTCGCACCTATAGGAGGGAAAGACAGTGAACCTCCTGCGCTATGTACTCCGACGCGTCCTCTACGCTGTGCCTATCCTGCTAGGGGTTCTCTTGATCCTTTTCTTCATCTTCTTTGCCGTGGCCGACCCGGAAGACATGGCCCGACGCGCCAAAGGGGAAAAGGCCTCCCAGGAGGTCCTTCAGGCCTGGTTGAAGCTTCATGGCTATGACAAGCCCAAATATCCCAGCCCGGGGAATCTCACCCATTGTATCCTTTTCGACCATTACAAGAGCATGCTCACCTTCAAGTTCGGAGCCTCAGACGTGGATGACCAGCCCATCCTGAACAAGATCAAGAAAGGGATGGGACCCAGCCTGGTTCTCACGGTGCCCAGTTTCCTGATGGGCATCTTCCTGGCCATCGCCCTCTCCCTTCTGGTCGCCTTTTTCCGAGCCACCTACATCGACACCATGGGCGTCTTTCTGTGTGTGCTTGGAATGAGCGTGCCCATCCTGGTCTATATCATCACCGGACAATACTTGCTCAGTCTCGTGCTCAAATATTTCCCCATGTCCGGATTCGAACGCGGTTGGGTCGGTTGGCGTTTTATCATCCTTCCTGTCCTTATCAGTGTGCTGGGGGGACTGGGCGGATCCATACGTTTCTACAGGACCGTCATGCTGGAGGAAATGAGCAAAGATTACGTCAGAACCGCCAAAGCCAAGGGGGTAAGCGACGGCGGTGTCATGTTCAAGCACGTGCTCAAAAACGCCATGATTCCCATTCTTACCCAGGTGGTCATGGTCATTCCCTATCTGTTTCTCGGGTCCCTTCTCATGGAGAGTTTCTTCGGAATTCCTGGACTGGGAAGCATGACACGTGACGCGATTTCGTCCAATGACTTCTCCACCTTGAGAGTAATGGTCTTCATCGGATCCATCCTTTTCATCGTGGGACAAATCGCCACAGACATCAGTTACGCCCTGGTGGATCCCAGGATCCGATTGGAGTGAAGTGTGGAACACTGGTTTTCCAACATCGTGGCCGGGCTGATCATAATGTTCGTATTGTCATGCGGGATTCTCGCGTACAGAAGCGCCTATTGGAGAGAGCTGGGAAAAGACCTCTTCCGGCGCACATCGGCGGTCATCTCTTTGGTCGTGGTTTGCCTGTACATGGCGATCGCCTTGTTCGATTCCATCGCGTGGAAGGATGTCATCCATGGAGAGATAGAAGATTTGGTGACAGCCAGGGCGCCCAGGTCCCTTCTGGATCGGTGTTGCGCCAGATGGGGATTGACCGAAAGAGAATCCAGTTATTCCGCTCCTTTCGCCAGCGTATGTTTCACAGAGAAGGAACCCTTGAGACGTCCAGGAAAGCATCCCCTGGGCACAGATATCCTGGGAAGAGACGTACTTTATCTCACCCTGAAGGGGGCTAGGCCTGCCATGATGATCGGTGGGTTCACCAGCATGATCGTGATTCCCATGGCTTTATTCTTTGGCATTCTGGCTGGATACTTCGGAGGTCGGGTCGACGACGCTGTCCAATACATCTATACCACCCTGGCTTCCATTCCGGGCTTGCTCCTTTTGATCGCCCTGATCATGGCCATGGGCAGAAGCACTGTCAGCGTTTGCGTGGCACTGGGAATCACCAGTTGGGTGGGATTCTGTCGGCTATTGAGAGGAGAAACCCTCAAGGTAAAGGAACTGGAATTCGTGGAAGCGGCCAGAGCCCTGGGAACCGGACATACCATGATCATCCTGAGACATATTTTGCCCAATGTCTTTCACCTTGTCATCATTACCTTCATTCTGCGTTTCAGTGGATTGGTCCTCTCTGAGTCCATTCTTGCCTATCTGGGTTTGGGGCTGGATGCCAGTTGGGGAAGCATGATCGATCTGGCTCGGGACGAACTGGCGCGCGACCCGATCATCTGGTGGCATCTTGCGGCGGCTTCCACCGCCTTGTTTGGCCTGGTCCTCTCCGTGAACTTTCTCGGAGACGCGGTTCGGGATGTGCTGGACCCCAGAACCAGGAGATTGACTGGATGAGCGTTCTAAAGGTTGAATCGCTTCGTACCGTATTCTCGACTTCACGGGGAGAATCCGCCGCTGTGGATGGAATATCCTTTGAGATCGATCCAGGCGAGACTCTAGCCATCGTGGGAGAATCTGGCTGTGGGAAGAGTATGACCGCCCTTTCCCTTCTCCGCCTGGTTCCCCCTCCTGGTAGAATCGCAGGTGGAAGAATCCTGCTCAGGGGAAAGGATATCATGGATTTTTCCTACGAGGAGCGTCGCTCCATGCGTGGCGCCAAGATCTCCATGATCTTCCAGGAACCCATGACCAGCCTGAATCCCGTGCTGACCGTTGGATATCAGATCAAGGAAGCCGTTCGTGCACACCAAAAGATCTCAGACAAGGAGGCCTTACCCGTCTGCCTGGATATGTTGCGACGCGTGGGCATTCCAGATCCAAGGGATCGGATCGGGCAATATCCGCATCAAATGTCCGGAGGGATGAAACAGCGCGTCATGATCGCCATGGCCTTAGCGTGTAAGCCGCTTCTTCTGATAGCGGACGAGCCCACCACGGCCCTGGACGTGACCATCCAGGCTCAAATCCTCTCGCTCATGAAGGATCTACAGCGAGAGATAGGCATGGCCATCCTTCTCATCACCCACGATCTCGGTGTCGTGTGCGAAATGGCTGATCGAGTCCTGGTCATGTATGGAGGACGACTCGCCGAGTCTGGCTCCTTGAAACAGATCTTTCAAGACAGGCAACATCCCTATACCAGGGGTTTGTTCGAATCCATCCCCACACTGGAAAATGAGGACAAGAATCTCAAGGAAATCCCTGGACATGTGCCCGAGTCATGGGAATTGCCCATCGGATGTGGTTTTACCAACCGATGTCCCATTGCCATGGCGCACTGCTCCAGTACAAGACCCCAGGAAACAGATCTGGGAACCGGGCATTCCGTCTGGTGCCATGGTTGCGGACAATCCATATGAGTGAAACGAACAATGTGATCCTGCGCGTGGAAGGACTTCGAACCCATTTTCCGATCCGTGGAGGGTTTTTCAAAAGACCCATCGGGGCTGTCCGAGCCGTGGACGGAGTGGATCTGAGCCTGAGGAAGGCGGAAACTCTGGCCTTGGTGGGGGAATCCGGATGCGGCAAGACGACCACGGGGAAGAGCATTCTTCGTCTGATCGAGCCCACAGAGGGACGTATCTTCTACGGAGAGAACCAAATCGACATTCGAGCCTGTTCCCCCCGGGAAATGAAAACTCTGCGACGGGAAATACAGATGGTCTTTCAGGATCCCTACGGATCCATGAATCCCCGCATGACCATTCAAAGCATCGTGGCTGAGGGACCTCGCGGTTGCGGTTTGGCTCAAAGCCGCGGAACGTTGGATCAATACGTGGACAGTGCCCTGTCCTCCGTACAGCTTTCACCTGACATCAAGACACGATACCCTCATGAGTTTTCAGGTGGCCAAAGACAAAGGATTTGTATCGCCCGAGCCTTGGCCGTGGAACCCATTTTCCTGGTTCTGGACGAGGCGGTTTCCTCCCTGGACGTTTCCATTCGAGCCCAGATCATCAACCTGCTTCGGTCCATCCAGGGGGAGCGCGGACTCACCTACCTGCTCATTACCCATGATCTTTCCGTGGTTCGCTTCCTGGCCAACCGAGTGTGTGTCATGTACCTAGGCCAGATCTTGGAGGAAGGGGACTGCGATTCCTTGTTCCGAAATCCTGGACACCCCTACACCCAGGGGCTCATGGCGGCCATCCCCTCCATGGATCCGAACAAGAAGAAAGGGGTAGCACCCATCCAAGGAGACGTTCCCTCTCCGGCCCATCCACCCCGTGGGTGTCGTTTCCACACCCGCTGTCCTCATGTCATGGATCGATGTGAAAAGGATGCCCCCCCCTTCTATCCCCGTCCCTTCGGAACGCGCGTCCGGTGTTTCCTTCACGAAACGTAAACGTTTACAAAATCCTCTAAACCATTTCGTCCAGCATCCTTCCCACCCGTTCCATGATTCGATCGCAGAATGCCTGTTCTATCCTGCGGCGTTTCACTGCATCGCATTCAGGATCAAGTGAAAGATACTCGTCGAGTAAATCGTCATAGCTCATGACTCCGTCGTATCGCAAGGAAGCCTTCAATCCCATCATGGGCGGCCAAGGTCGCAACCTTCCCACGTGTTGGTAGAGAAGAGCCGTGGGCACGATGGAGGTCTTGAGCCCATACTCCTCGGCAAGGCCCAATACCACCTTCCCCAAACCCGGCTTGGCCCCACTGGAATCTCCCTGTGGATGTCTGGTGCCCTGGGGAAACCACATGAGAAATTCTCCCATCATCAGAAGGTATCTCGTGAAGGTAGGTCCATCCAGATCGCGCAAACAGGAGATCTTATCCTTGGGCAAGATCTGCTGGATATGCGCGAGAATCGTCTCCTGATACCGGGGCAGGAAATAGTCCTCATAGGTGTAAGACAAGGCTTCAGGAGAACGGTCTGAATAACGTTTCACAGGATACATACCATGTCCCCTCATGAAGCCGATCTTGATTCTGGCTCCCACCCGTCTGATCCAAGATGCCGAAGGCGAAGCCGGCGTGAAATACCCCACCTTGCCCATACCGAAATGCAATGGCAATCGTGCCGCGACAACAAAGTGATCGGCCCATCGGGTATGGTTAGGCGCCACGATCACGGCTCCTTCCAGAGGAACGTGGTCCAGTCCCTCGATCGAAAGCCCGTAAGCCATACGACTCCAAAGAAGACCTGTCCTTCTCACTCCCTCCTGAAAGATCACGTTGAAACAAAGATTCAAGGGCCAGGAGGGCCTTCTAAACATGCCGCCTCCTCAACCATCGCAAGGCCTCTTCCGGGCTTCGCGCTCTGCCTTCCAACTGTTCATCCTCCAGCCCTTCCAACAGGATCCCGATTCCCTTGCCTTCCTCGAAGCCCATGGCAAGCAGGTCGTCCCCAGTAAACCACCGGCGAGGAAACAACTCTTCCGGTCCCATGCCTCGAGCTTCTTCATGGATCCGCAGCCATGTGGCCTGTCCCTCCCCGGTCGTCTCGCAAACAGCCCTGAAGAGATCCATGGCTCGTGTAAAGCATGCCTTCCTGTATAACCTTTTCCTCCGACACAAAGGTTGATCCAGAATGCCTGGAAGGACGTCAAGGATTTCCAGGGTTTCCATGACCTGTCCTGCTTCCTTCGCCGAGAGGCGCATTCGCATCAAGTGGTCCCGCCGTTCTCGCAGAGGGAAGGGTCGAAGACGAAGGATGGCAGCCAACGATGTCTCGGGGTGGAAATCCCGGAGAAGATTCAGGATGTCGCATGTCTCACGCAAGCCAGGAAGAGGATCGTACCCTTGGAAGAGATCGGGAAGGACCTGGTTCGCGAGATTCGACTCCAACAACAATCTCAAACCCTTTCCTCGTCCTGACAGGGAAAGGAGCTTGAACAGTTCCTCCTTGATCCGTTCCCGGCTCACGCCTCGTATTCCCTTCCGCTGTTTCAGGATGGCCTCCCATGTGGAGGTTTCAATCCAGAAATCGAGCTGTATGGAAAACCGGATAGCTCTCAGCAAGCGAAGATGATCCTCTTCAAACCGTTCAACAGGATCTCCAATGGCTCTTAGCCTTCGTTTCTCGATGTCCCCGCGGCCCTGGACGAAATCCAGAAGCGTCTCGGTCAATGGATCATACAAAAGACCGTTGCACGTAAAATCCCTCCGCTTGACATCCTCCTGTTGGGTGACAAAGGAAACGCACTTGGGACGTCTTCCATCCTCGTAGGGTCCTTCCTTTCTGAACGTAGCCACCTCATAACCCATCCCTGCCATCCGCACAATCACTACACCGAAAGATTCCCCCACAGGAATGGTGTTATAAAAGATCCTTTGTACCCTGTCTGGAGCGGCATCTGTGGCAACATCCACATCTTGCGGATGAATCCCCATGACCATGTCCCGCACACATCCCCCGGCAAAGACAGCATGGTGGTCGTTGCTTCTGAGAATCTCCACAATCCTGCGTCCACCCTTGAACAGTGGCTCTTCCCAATCGAAAGGAAATGGAAAATTGGAAGAATGCTGAGGTTCGCTACACATGTTTGCAAACTACACCACCGGCGGAGACCAATCCAGCGAAAGGCTCCGTCTCACTCCGAACTCCAAGGCAGCGCCGTCCCGACAATGAATCATGCGAGGCGTTTGACCTGGGATATCCATCCGCAGGGAAAAACTGGCCCGTTCCGTATTGTAACAAGAGAGTTCTTCTCCGTCTGGATCTCTATATTGGGCGCGAATCCAGGCTTCGCTGGGAGCCTCCAACTTGCCCTCCAGGACCATGCGGTGGGATCTGGCACTGAAACTCCATTCAGGAAACTTGACGAGGCTGTGACGACGCCATAGTCCTTTCAAATCGTTGAAAAAAAACTCTTGATCTTCGGTTTTCAGAAAGAAAAGGCTCAGCCAAGGCCCGGCGTCCCAAAGTCTGCCCGCGATTCCTTCGAACACGATCCCTGATTCGTCGAAAGCATTGCAATGACCCCAGCACCATTCGTGTCCGTGTTTTCTTCCCCATACATGGGACTGCTCTCCAGGGTCTTCGTGAAATTCATAGGTATGATCCGCCATTTCAATCCGGCCGACTACAGGCAGATCCAGATGAGGAGAAACCACTTTGGTCTTCAATATATTCACCCCATACAAGAATCCTGGAAGATGTTTCCATCTGGGTCCACAGTCCGGAAAAGAGAGGTCCCATTCCACCTTCCCGTCGTGGCCCTGTATACATCCAGAAGCCCTGCTGTTGCTCAGTTGCGCATCTCCTATTTGAAGTTCGAAAGGTGACGTCGAAAAGAAGAAGCGGTCCCAGGAAATCTCCTGACGAAAAGCCTGGATCCCTCCCTGTTCCCGAGGAGCGAAACGAACAAACCAAAGACAGGCTGTCCTGGCCAGGGACAGGGATTCATGGAGTGTATAGCGTATCCAAAAAGCGTGTCGGGTAGGTCTATGAAGGAGCGTAAGATACCAGACTTCGTAATGTCCCCGAGTTCTTGGGGTCCATCGAACCGCGTTGAACAGGTCGGATTCAGACTTCTTCATGAGGGGTTCACGCCATTTCCAATTTCGTGGATTTGAATCACGACCTTGATCGAATCTCTCGTTTCCACAAGGGCCATCCCCCGTTCCATACTGTCCATGGGCAACACGTGAGTCATGAAATCCCTGGGATGAAATACCTTCTGCTCTACCATGTTCACAAGTCGCTCGTGTACCCTCCACTCCCGCGGCGATCTCTGCCAAATGGACCAATCCCCGGCAAAATCCGCCACAAGCGGCCCATCCCCGGCCTTGGGAACCCCATACAAACCCATTCTGCCTTCAGGGGCCAGAAGAGGCACGCAGAATCGAAGGAGTCCCCTGTCTCCTGTCGTATCGATCAGCAAGTCGAAGCCCTGACCCAACCCCCACTCCCAGCATTCCTTTTCCCAACGGTCCTTGCCGGTAAGAACCGTTCCATGAGCCCCGAAACGAACGGCTCGTTTCAGCGTCCGTTCGTTCCTGCCAGCGACCAGAACAGGAGAGCCTCCGGCCACAGCGCACCAGCGGGAGAACATGAGTCCCACAGGGCCGGAGCCCAGAATCAAAACGCTCTCCCCGGATCGGAATTGCATCCTATCCAGCCAGGAGAGGGTTTCTTTGGCTGTAATGAGGATGGTCGCTTCCTCCGGCCCCAGGGTGTCCGGGACCACCTGCTGGGAGAGAAACACGGCGTTGGGATGCCATTTTGGATCCCGAGCTCGACGCGCTTCACAATCCACCACAATCCCGTATTCAGCCAGTCCTCCCCACATGGAAGTGAAGGTCTCCGAAATCGCCATGGGTCGCAATACCCTGTCTCCTTCCGAGAAAGAAAGCACATCCTCTCCAACATCAACAACGCGTCCCACGCTTTCATGGCCCATGATGCATGGATAGGAAGCCTGGTCCATGTAGGGGAAGGTCCCATTGAAGATACTAAAATCCGTACCATTGCACAGGGCGCAAGCCTCGATTCTCACCAGGGCTTCATCCGGGCCAATCAAAGGCTTCGGAATCTCCTGAATCTCCAGAAGACGAGGCTTCCTGCAAACAACGATTCTCACTCCTCACCTCCCGTAGGGGATACTCCCATCTCTTTTTCTCTCTCGATGATCTCTACCAGCAAGGCATTTCCTTCCTTCTTGACATCCGGCGGCGCATCTCCCAATCGATCCCGAATCACGTTCTTGGCGGCTTGGAAATCACAGAGAAGCATCTGCAAATGAGCCCACCTCAACCAGAACCGATGTTCCCCTGGAAATCGCATCATGTTGACCGCAAGAAGACTCGATGCCTCTGTCGTTTCATAGTCCAGAAGATGTAACCAGATCAAGGTGTCTGCCACCATGGGATTTCCCCCGGACAATCTCAAGGCGTTCTTCGCGATGGTCTTGGCCTCATCGAGATTCCCCTCCCCTGACTCGTCGTACCTCATTCCCATGGCATAGGCCAGGTTGTTGAGCGCCAAGGGATTGGGAGCATCCCGGGTCGCGTCCACCACTTCTTTGAAAAGCCGTACCGCCTCGTCGTATTTTCCCTGCTCGAACATGGCTGCCGCGGTCTTGTGGGTCATGAACACATAACGATGTTCGCTTTTCGGCGCTTCCGCGGAATGGGATACTACCCAGCCCCCGGCCATCACGAACAAAGAGGCGACCAGAAGGTTCCATTGATTTTTCCGAATCATCAACACAAGACCGGCCAGTCCCGCCCCGGCCAAAGGAAGAAATCCCAAGGTCATGGGCATGCGGTGCCTGCCGCTGACATAAAAGAAGCCCAAGGCCAAACACTGGCTTACAATCAAAAGGATCGGCAACGTGTGTTCCCGTCTCCGAACCCGCCAGACGACTCCACCCAGGGAAAGCGGCACGAGCCAACCCATGGAAACCCATGGCAGAGCAAACATAGGTACAAATCGTTTCTCATATTCCATATCCTGAAGATTTGGGATTTCCTCGGCTGAAACGCAAAGAAATAGTTTCTTCAGGAACAAGAGACAACCTCGTCCCGGCCTCTTCTTCCACTGTTCCAGTCCCTTTTGCCACCAGAAGGAAGAGACTTCTCGCGGCGTCAGATCTTGCTTTCCGATCTCCATCTCCACATAGAGTTTGGCCCATTTATACTCCTCAGCAGCCTCGATTTCATGGTCAGGCAAACTGAGGATTCCCGACAATTCGTTGAAAGCGATCTCACTGTTGCCCGCGAGAAAGGTCACGCCTCCGCCAGCGGAAAACAGGATCCACTGGTTGGTCAAACGATGGTTTCTCACCGCGGTCATACCCACGGGGATCATGAAACCAAGCGTAAAGAGAAGAAGCCCAGGCAGATACGACCGTATCGCGCCTCGTTCCAGAAGACTCGTACATCCTATCGCCTTCACCCCCATCCACCACAACAGGACAAAAGGCAAGAAAGCAGTGATCGCAGGCATACCTGTGGCAGCCAAACCCAGAGACACACCGGCCAGGCCCAACCAAACAGCAGACCCATTCCCTCGAAAAGTGGCCAAAATCGTCGCCAGGGAACACGTGGTAAAAAAAAGCACCCACGAGACCGGGACAAGATGGGTTTCATAAAAAAAGTAGGGACCATACAGGCTGGTCAGAAGGGCTGCCGCAAGTCCTTCCCATGGACCATAAAGCATCTTCCCTATTGAGAACATCAGGCCACACATGAATACCCCCAGAAGGGCCTGAACGAATCTGGGAGCCCACCAAACCATGCCTGGTTTCACCAAGACACAGGACAAGATTCGAGAATAGAATGGGGCCATATAGTAGAAAGCATCCTCGCCTCCACCTTCGCCGCAATGCGCCCTGGCCAATCGCACATAGACCGCGGAATCGGCCAATGGAACGTCATAGAAAGGAGATGCCTTGGACTGGTGCCAGGCCCATAGTCTGATCCCGGCCCCAAGCAGCAAAACAGCCCCGAGAAGCAGATAAGGGTTCCACCCTGAAGAGCGTCCCTGGAGCCTTTTCTTCGCCTGTTTAGACATTCAACCAAGATCCTGCAGTGCCGCCACGGCCTTGTTCACGTTGGATGGACGCAGCACCATAACACCCACCTTCTGGCTGGACCTGACCGTGAAATAGAGATACTCGATATTCACTTTGGCACGGGACAAACGTCGGGTCACTTCCAGGAGCATCCCATTCCTGTTCTTCGCGTTCAGCAGGATCACGTCATTCTCGCTGACCAGAATCCCTCGTTCCTCAAGAAGATGAATCGCTCGACTCGGAGCATCCACCACGAGACGAACCACGGCATGGTCCACGCCATCCGCCACAGACACGGCCAGGATACTGATATCGTCTTCGAGCAAAGTCTCGCATACACGGCCCAAAGCTCCGGGCTTGTTCTCCAAGAAGATGGCGAGTTGGCTGGTAATCTCCATTCGGGCACCTCCTACTGCATAAGGATTCTGTGACAAAGGAATCTCCTCTTGATTCTATCGGAGGAGGGATCCCGGTTCAATTGACCCAAAGCGCGAACGCAGACCCTCGGTGAAAAAGGTCCCGTTCTCGCCGCGTTGAGCCTGGAGTCAGCGAGGGCGAGAACGGGACAATAAATCAAGTTCATTTACGTCAAGGCAAAAGATCGCCTGCATCCATAACCATTCCCCCTCGCCGTGACATATTGAAATGGGTATAACCCAGTCGAATACCGTCCGAATCCCTGTAGAACAATTCGCCCCGAGCCAAAGATCCTTGCAAAGGATGACCCATCCAGAGTTGGGTCCACCATCTTGGCGTGGAGGTCACATGAGGATAATAGACCACCGGTCCCGCATTCACGGGCTCGATTCCCGCCAACCCCCATCCCTCGGAGGTTTCCTGAAGACGAAGAAATAGGATCGCCGCCGTGGGTACATCCGAACGAACCTCCACCCACCCCCTGATAGGACAGGGGAGATCGAGGAGAGAGGCCGCCAGCCCGATATACTTTTCGTTGGGGCCCAGGAGAAGCTGCCGACTCCCCAGGCGCCCTCCCTCCTCGTCATAAGCATCGACACCCAAGGTGGCAAAGGCTGATGTGGGATTCACCAACACCAGATAGGTGGACCAGGACATATCATGGACCAAGACCGGAAGACGTGAGAGTTCCCTGGGTTGAACAGGCACAATGGCGGCCAATTCACCTCGAAGACGAGTCGTCAAGCAACTCATGGTAGCCAGACTGACAACAGGCCTCGATGTCGTTACCCTGGCCCAGCCGTTGACGACTCCGGCCTGAGGGAAGAGAGATTTGAAGGTCTGAACCTTTCTGGCCTTGGATGGGATTTCTCCCCCCCAGATTCCCAAAACATCACCCGCACGATCATATAAGGTTGCCTTAGCCCAAGTCGTCTCTTCCCCTGGATTGGCCAGGGCCAATCCGCTGCCGACCCCCTCACCCACCACAACGTGAGGGACGATGAACTCCGTAGCTGGTTCACAGGCGCTTACGCCAGCGATGCCTCCGTCCACTTTGTTGCCAAAGATTTCCATCACGATCACGGGTTCATCACTGTCCACCTGAATCCAGCCTTGGCCTTGAGCGGACAACAAGCTTTCGGAAACCTCACACAAGGTGGTCCCAGGTTGGATGGTCCTATGAACCTTGCCCAAGGGTGTCCCATCATCCATCCAACCAGTAAAGGTGACCTGGGCTTCCACCTCTGAATGTGGATTGAGGGTAGCGATCCCCGTATACCACCGTTCCGTGCTTCGAAAATGGGGAAGGTAACTGAGCCTGGAAGGACTTTCCGTGCAACCCAGTCCAGCGATTCCTCCACACAAGGCATCTCCGTAGACTTCAGCTCCGATAAGCCAAGTCGCGGTCTGGCAGTCGGCCCTGGCCCATCCGGCGGTGGAGGAGCCGGTGGGACGCATATCCCCAACTGAGATCCGCGGCAAAAAGAACACCCAAATCAGGAAAAATCTTCGATACACGATGAAAACCTCCTTCTCTGTCTTTGATCCTCTTCTGGCCAGAGCGCTCCTTGAAAACCGTGTTTACAAAAGTAGGAAAGCAAAGATCGTTCCAGGACAACCCGAGAGAAACGGTTGACATTCACTGAATATTTACCTTTCTTTTCCTGATGACCCACCCAGAACTACGGGAAATATCGACATATAGGTGATGATGATGAAAGATGATTCATGTATATAATTCGCATGGAACAGTTCTTCATTAAAATGTATCTCTTGGATTGAACTCTTTTTCCTAACCATCTGCTCATACATTCGAAACTTTTCTCTTGTCTTTCGACCACAACCTTTGGTATAACTCTTTTCGTTGACAACAATGGATCGATGGCCGGGGGGCCGAAATGACAAGTGCTGAAATACCGTTCATCAGAAAACGCGATAGCAGACTGGTCTCCTTTGACCAGGGCAAGATCGCGGCAGCCGTAAGCAAGGCTGTACAAGCCGTGGGGGAAGCTTCTCCTGACATTTCGGACAAGGTGACCCGTCAGGTGGTTTCGGTCTTGAAAATCGTGACCAAGGACAATGTCATCCCCACGGTAGAACAAGTCCAAGACCTGGTGGAGCAGATGCTTATCCAGAGCGGTTACGCAGAGATTGCCAAGGCCTATATCCTGTACAGGGATCAGCGGGCTCAGATGAGAGACGCCCAGGCGGTTCTCAAGGGTGCGGTCGATATGGTGGATCAGTATTTGGGACAGCTCGACTGGCGTATCCACGAAAACAGCAACATGGACTACTCTTTACAGGGCCTGAATAACTATATTTCCTCGCACGTCTCCTCCCACTATTGGCTCAACAGGATCTACCCTCCAGAGATCAGACAGGCCCACATCTCCGGGGATTTCCATATCCATGACATTGGTCTGCTGAGCGCCTACTGTTGTGGATGGGATCTTCAGGATCTTCTCTTTCAAGGGTTCAAAGGAGTTCCTGGCAAGGTGGAAAGCACACCTGCCAAGCACTTTCGAACCGCTCTGGGACAGATCGTAAATTTCATCTATACCCTGCAAGGGGAAGCGGCTGGTGCCCAGGCTTTTTCAAATTTCGACACCTATTTGGCGCCCTTCGTACGATACGATGGTCTGGACAAACAAGGAATCCGACAAGCGATTCAGGAATTCGTCTTCAATCTCAACATTCCCACCCGAGTGGGTTTTCAAACCCCTTTCACCAATCTAACCATGGACCTGCAGCCAGCGACCATCCTGAAAGACGCTCCAGTCATTGTGGCAGGTGAACTTCAGGACGCCACCTATGGGGAATTTCAGGGGGAGATGAATCTCATCAATGAAGCCTTTTGCGAGGTCATGATGAATGGCGACGCCAAGGGCAGGATTTTCACCTTTCCCATTCCCACGTACAATATCACCAAGGATTTCGACTGGAACAACCGAGGACTGGATCCCATCTGGCGAATGACAGCCAGGTATGGAATCCCCTATTTCGCCAACTTCGTGAACAGCAACATGAATCCTTCGGATGCAAGGAGCATGTGCTGTCGTCTTCGTTTGGATGTGCGAGAACTCAGACGCAGGGGAGGAGGTTTGTTCGGATCCAATCCTCTGACAGGCAGTATCGGGGTTGTGACCATCAATTTGCCAAGGATCGCCTACGTTGCCCGCACAGAGGATGCTTTCTACGACCAGGTCGATCATCTCATGGAGCTGGCCAAAGAAAGCCTTCAAATCAAGCGCAAGATCCTGGAATCCTGGACCGAACAGGGGCTTTATCCTTATGTCAGGTATTACCTGAGAAGTGTCAAGGAAAGCAAAGGGCAGTATTGGGGCAATCATTTCTCCACGGTCGGATTGATTGGGATGAACGAAGCGTGCCTCAATCTTCTCGGCGAGGACATCTCCACGCCTCGCGGAAGACATTTCGCCATGAACACCTTGAATTACATGCGAGAACGCCTTCTGGAATTTCAAGAGAATACCGGGGTCATGTACAACCTGGAAGCCACGCCGGGGGAAGGGACATCCTACAGGTTGGCCTTACTGGACGTTCAAAGATATCCAGAGATGATCACTTCTGGACAAGAAGAACCCTTTTACACCAATTCCACCCACCTTCCGGTCGATGCGACAAGCGATCTTTTCGACGCTCTGAATCACCAGGATGATCTTCAGTGTCTATATACCGGAGGCACCGTGTTTCACGGTTTTCTGGGGGAACGGATCTCGGATCCAATGGTGTGTAAAAACCTGGTTCGCAGGATCGCGGAAGGTTTTAAGATGCCCTATTACACCATTTCCCCCACCTTTTCGATCTGTCCCATTCATGGTTATATTCCTGGAGAGCATAGCGAATGCCCCTATTATATATCGACTCGGGAGGAGGCGGCGGATACCAGCCGCGGGGATAAGATTCATTCATCCGAATTGAGGAGGAGTCGGACCTATGGAACGCTGTAATCAACGAACCGAAGTCTATTCCAGGGTGGTCGGTTATTTCCGTCCTATCGCCCAATGGAACAAGGGAAAACAGGAGGAATTCAAGGTAAGAAAGGAATATGACCAACCCCTGGTATCGGATTGCGACTCGAAAACACCCATGGTTTGCGTTGAAGAACCGCAGGCGGAACTTGCCGTGGGCGTTGCCGGCGTCTAGATCGAAGGTCACTCGATTGCCGGGCCATCCCATCCAAGATCTTCCATCCCTTTTGAGACTCTATTTTTGCAGTGGGTGAGCCGTCTCTTCTTGGGCTGTAGAAGGTAAATATTCAGTGAACCCGAACTAAGGGCTCACGCAAAAACAACTTCACATTCTGGAGGGCAATGTTGACATACTCTTCGACCGCGTCTCCATCGCGTATTCCTCAACGTATCTTGGATACGTCTGCGGATCCGCTCAGTCGTTGCG